>JAESGN010000029.1_pt1 | contig 559885 bp, 530 predicted proteins | sample 9269731 | NCBI WGS metagenome assembly JAESGN01 (sample SAMN15720683, study PRJNA650826) | algae metagenome | isolation source: Mojavia pulchra JT2-VF2 and co-occurring heterotrophs from desert soil | place: USA: Cadiz Valley, Joshua Tree National Park, CA | collected 1998-06-08 | reverse complement strand
TGCGAAGCGGCCGGACCTGGTCTTCTGCGTGGCTACAAAACCTAGAGCGAGGTCGCGCTCTAAAGGATGAAGTCGGAAGCGGCGATGGTCGCCACCTTGACGTGGATCTCGAAGTCGGCAACGCCGTCGCCGTCGACGTCGCCCTGCACGAAGACCTCGGACCCGAGATCGCTGAAGCGGAGCTGGCCTGCGCTGCCGCTGAACGCCTTGGTGCCGAACCACGTGAACGCGTCGTTGGCAGACGTCGCCTCCCTGGCATCGATTGCCGACAGGTCGATCTTGTCCTGGCCGCGTACGAAGTCGGTGATGACGTCGCGGGCAGAGCCGACCGCCGAGTCCGCGATGTCGTTGAACACGAACACGTCGCGGTCGGCACCGCCTCTCAGCACGTCGCGGCCGAGACCGCCGTCGAGACGATCGTTGCCAGCCCCACCCAGCAGCGTATCGTTGCCGCCCTGGCCGAAGAGCTGGTCATTGCCCGTCCCGCCGTCCAGCGTGTCGTTGCCGTCGCCGCCATAGAGCCGGTCATTCCCCGCGCCGCCTGCGAGCGTGTTGTTACCGGAGTTGCCGATCAGCAGGTTGTTGCTCGCGTTGCCGGTGCCGTTGATGTCGCCGGTGCCCTGCAGCATCAGGTATTCGACGTTGGCCGCCAGCGTGTGGCTGACCGACGCCCAGACGGTATCCGTTCCCTGACCCGCCTTCTCGATCACCTTGTCGCCGGAGCTGTCGACAATGTAGACGTCGTTGCCCTTGCCACCCGCGAACGTGTCCGAGCCGCCGTGACCGTCGAACTGGTCGTTGCCCGCGGTGCCGGTGAGCGAGTTGTTGCCCGAGTTGCCGTGGATCATCGTCAGACCCGCGACATCCGCCACCGCCAGTTTGTAGGTGGCGCTGGTGTGATCGGGCGTGCCTGCGATCGTCGCGTCATCGACGGTGACCGCCACATCGAGCGTGGTCATCGTACGGGCGTCAAGCGCAACACCGGCCTTGAGGAACAAGGCCATGCCGATGATCTCGAACAGAGCCGCGTTGCGGCCGACGAGACCCAGCGTGTTGGTGCCGTTGCCATCGTCATTGACGACGATGTCCGCCACCTTGATGCGCTGCGCCGTCGACGTGTTCTCGGCTATCGACAGACGCATGTTGACGAGCGACACCGTCGCAGCAGTGTTCTCCGCGACGTCGGTGACGTTGATGACAATGACCTGCTCGAGCGTGTTGCCCGCGCTGTCGGTGACGCGGACCAGAACCTCATGCGAGGTCGCGGCTTCGTAGTCGAGGCCGGTGCTGTCCGCCACAACGAGCTTGCCGTCGACGATGGCGAAGCGGCCACCATCGTTGTCGACCAGCGTGTAGGTGAACGTCTCGCCGCTGTCCGGATCGACCGCCGAAAGCGTCGCGACCTCCGTGCCGTTCGCCGCGTTCTCCGCAACCTCCGCCGTATCCGGCAGAATGTCGGTCGGTGCAGAGTTGGCATCCTCTGCATCCGTGACGGAGATAGTGAAGGTCTTGTCGAACGTGTGACCGTCACCGTCCGTCACGCGCACCTGGATGCTGTGGGACGCCACCGTCTCGTAGTCGAGTACGCCCGCCACGACGATCTTGTCGCCATCGAGCGCGAAACGTCCACCCGCATCGTCCAGCAGCGTGTAGGTGAAGGTTTCGCCGTAGTAGCTCGACAGATCGGTCGTCGTCAGACTTCCAACTTCCGTACCGACTTCCACACCTTCTGCGACACTTGCTGCTGAAAGTGCCATGTCTGTTGGAGCGATCAGATCCCAAGCATTCACCACACCGTCGGCGAACTTGAAGTGCTCCGTCGCGGTCGAAAGCTGGGTTCCGCCCGGCATATCGTAAATGTCGTACGTTACGTAGTCGATGCCGTCGTAGCCAGTTCCGTCAGCGTTGCTCCGCTTGTCGCGGATAGTGAAGGCGTTTGAATAGTCCTTGGCCCACGTGATCTCGTAATCCGAGATGTTGCCGGAATACTCCGCCGTGTCGTTGTCACCCAACCCGCCAACGATGATGTCGCTGCCGCCGTTGCCGCGGAACGTATCGTTGCCGCCGTTGCCGGCCAGGAAGTCGTTGTAGTTGCCGCCCCAGATGACATCGTCGGTATCAATGTCGTTGCGGCCGACCATGTACTCCGGATTGTAGTCCAGGAGGTTGATCGTCAGCGTCTTCTCGTATGTGAGACCATCGCCGTCCGTCACTCGTATGGTGATGTCGTAGGTCGTCTGCTGCTCGTAATCGAGCAGCGTGTGATAGACCGTACGGATCTCGTTGCCGTTGACGAGCTTAAACCGGCCACTCGAGTCATCAACCAGTTCGAACGTCGCGGTGTCGCCCTCGGCATCAGTTACCGACAAGCGTCCGACGAGCAGGTTTTCGTATGACGACTCGAGAACGGTGTAGTTCGACAGGAAGATGTCAGTCGGTGCGCTCGGATTGACCGAGTGGCGGCCGTCGGCGAACTGCAGATACTCCACATTGACGAGCGTGTCGGAACCGTCCTGCGGCACGGATCGCATGTCAGTAACGGTGACGGAGCCATCACCATTGTGGACAATTGTGTAGTCCGCCTGGTTGCCGGAGAACACAGCCGTATCGGCACCCGCGCCGCCGTCGATCATGTTGTTACCGGCGTTGCCCGTCAGAACGTTCCAGCCTGCGTTACCGGTGATCGATAGATCGAGCGCGCCGGTGAGCCTGGCATTTTCGATGTTCGCGTAGAGGTTGAGATCGAGATTGACACTGTCGGACTGCGCCGTGTCGGTGCCGCCATTAGCTGCCTCGATGAGCGTATCGCCAGCGCTACCCGCGTCGATGATGTAGGTGTCGTTACCGGCACCGCCTTGCAGCGTGTCGTTACCAGCGCCGCCACGGAACACGTCGTCGCCCGCGCCGCCGATGAAGGTCACGGCGTCAGACGTTTGCGCACCGGCGACAATGGCACCAATCGCACCCGTTGCAGTGACGCCCGAGCCGTCGATCCGCGTCACCTTGCTGATCTCGGTGCCGGCGACAGTGAAGTCCCAACCCGTATCGCCCGCGAGCGTAACGGTAGTCGCCTCGTCGAGCACTAGCACCTGCTCGAACGAATCCACCGCTGGACCAGCACCATAGGTGAAACGATCGCCCGGAAGCTCGATGCGGATAATATCGTCCCGAGAATTGGTAACGATATTTACGGTCGTTGCGTCGGCGACGTGCACTGTTCCCGTTGCGGCTTCAGATGCCGGAACAGTTTCGTCCTCATTCAAACCAAGCGGAGCGAAGTCACGCAGATAAGGAGCGGTGAATGCAAGCGATAGGCCTGAAGCGGAGCCGAGAAGGTTCACGGTTCCAAACCGGGTAGCGTCGTTGGCTGCCCGGAAGATAACCTCTGAGCCCTCGAGCAGATTGATCGTGTTGTTGCCACCCGAGCCCGTGGTGCCGGTCACGACAATCGACGTCATGTTGTCGAAGTTGGTGACGTCGACGGTATGGCTCTGCGACGTGACATCGAGCTGAAGCACCTCGAAACCTGAGATATGGCCGCTGATATCGCCGATGGCCTCCGCCACCCCGAACGTCATGCGAATGACGTCGCGGTCCGGGTTATACTGCTGATCCGCATCACCATTATAACCCGCATCGATGGTGCCGCCTTGGAAAGCGCCAGAGCCGAGAATGCGGACCTCGTCCGAGCCTCCCGCAAGCGTGATCGTGCCGCGCAAGCCCAAGCCCGCGTTCGCGCCGCTAATGTCACTCGGCGACCCGTCGTTCGAGACATTCACCGATCCCAGGTTTCCAAGCCGGATAAAGTCACGCTCGTCACCGCCGATGAAGCGATATTCGGCGCTGCCGCCTGCCGTCGCCAGAATGCTGTCGTCCAGCGGCGTGTCGATGCGCGCATAGCCATAATTGCTCGCAATCTGAACCGGACCATCAAACGTCGGTGACAGATCAATGGTCATCGCGTTCGGGATGTACCATTTAACGGCCAAGCCCGACGACTGATAGAACTTGATGGTCTCAGCCGATGCGAATGACAAATTGAAATCGTTGATATCGGCGCCGTTCAGCCAGTCGATGGACGTCATCTGGTTGAGGACGATGCTGGTCGCGGTGTTGTCGCTGATCGTCTCGCCTGCGTCGAGACGCACGCCGAGCATGAAGATCGACAGCTCGCGCTCGCCCGCCGCAGCGTTCACCGATATGTCTCCGGTGAACCCGGGATACCCAGACTGCTGCGACCAAGCGTCTGCCGTCAGGTTATCGATCTCGAGGATCTGCAACGAATCGGCGTTGATATTGACTTGCCCGGACACAAGGTTGACGCGCACGAAGTTCAAACCGTCGACGCCATTTGCATCGCCCGCATCCGTCACCGTGACATCGGAGCCGTAGTCGACGATCACAGCTTTCTCGAAGCCGTGCGTCGTGACGCTAACCGGCACCCAATCGTCGATGGATTGCATGCCATCGGTGTTGCCGCCCGCGCGGATGAGCAGAGGCGTTTCGCGCAGGTCGATGGTGCGATCGGCGAACTGCAGGACCTCAATGTATTCGGCTTCGAACTCGACCTGCTCAACCTCACCTGCTGCGAGACCGCTGATCCGCTGCACCGTCAATGAGCTGTGGTTGTAAGCCATCCAGCCCTGCGGCTGCATGCCGATGATTCGATACTCCGCGAAGTTGCCGTCGAAATGGATGGTGTCGACGCTATCGGCCTCCTCGTTCCCGTCCACCGCAAATACGGAGTTGTATCCAAGGCCACCGTAGAAATGGTCGGAACCCCACCCGCCGGCCATATTGTCGTTGCCGTTGCCACCATAGAGAATGTCATTGCCGCCGAAGCGATCGTCGCCGTCGCCGTCGCCATGCAGAGAGTCATCGCCATCGTTTCCGTAAATGATATCGTCGCCGGCGCCGCCGTAAATAAAGTCGCCGTTGGGGAAGAGCGAATACTTGACCCCGTTAGTCTGATCGCTGCCATAAAGGATGTCGTTGCCGGCGCCGCCGTAAAGCTGGTCGCCCATCCACTCAGGCGATCCCCCGCCACGTAGGATGTCATCCCCATCCATACCAAAAATCTGATCGATACCCGTACCGCCGTCGATCGTGTCGTTCCCGCCGTATCCGGCAAGAACATCGTCACCGCCTAGGCCGTTGATGATGTCGTCGCCGTCCTTGCCTAGGATCTCGTCGGCGTACTGCGTGCCGTTGATCGGCACGCCCGGTCCAAACAGATTCTCGGTGTCAGTGGAGGTCGAGGTCGTTTCAGTGTCAGGCTGGGTGCGATCGACACCGGTTCCCGTCACCACGGAGTTGGACATATCGACGACAACGAAATCGCTGTACGTCAGATTGGTCGGTTTGTTTTCGAGGATCGCAAACTGGATACTCGCAGCGATCCCGTTGCCGTCCACGTCGTAGAAAAGCGAACCCGTTGCGGCGTCGTAGATGATGCGATCCGATGCGTCAGCAGCGCTGGTTCCGAAGGCGAACGCGTCCGCCGAGAGAGTGCCGAGCGCCAGATTGAAGATCGAATTGTCGAGCCAGATATGGTCTAAGCCGTACAGAGGCTCGTAGCCTTTGAAATCGACGATGGTATCGACATTCGTCGCGGCGTTGAGCGCACGATCGAACAGGAAATTGTCGCTTCCTATGCCGCCGATCAGCCGGTCGTTGCCGGCGCCGCCCGACAAGGTGTCGTTGCCATCGTGACCATAGATCGTGTCGTTGCCGCGCATGCCGTAGATGACATTATCGTAGCGCGTGCCCTCGAGGTTGTCGTTGCCGTCGCCCGCGACAGCGTTCTCGATCAACGAGTCTTTAGCGACGATGAGGAAGGCCTTGCCGTCGACCGAGGACGTCCAGCCTTCGCTCATCCGCAGCCGGATGTTGCCGGTCATGGCCGCCAGATCGAGCCAGTCTGTACCGCCATCGGTATCGTTGAGAATGATCCGCTCACCCTCCCGGGCGATCGAGATGAGGACTTCATCGGTGTAGTGATAGACGTCGTCCGAGGTGTTATGACTGCCGTCCGCGGTATCGGTTCCGTGCAGCGTAATGGTCGCGGAGTTGAGCGTGCCGGAATCGGCAGCCCAGCGATCCACTATGCGGATTGTCCATTCACCGGCGCCGTTTTCCCCGCGAAAGCCGTTGGCGCCGAAATTCAGGACTGCGTCCTCTCCAACGCCATTGGCGAAGAGCTCGAACCGGAAATCGACGAGTGTCGACATCGTCCCGTCCGGCGAGATCAGATAGATCTCAAGATCGTCGAGCTTGGTGTGATGCAGGTCGATGGAAATATTGACGAAGTCGACGGTGAAATCCGGTCCGCCGAAAACGAAATGAATGTCTGTGGTTTTGCCGTCGAGCAACTCCACGCTTTGGGTTGTCGATTGTGCGAACGAGCTTTCGTTGGCGCTTGCCTTCGGTCCGCCGAACAGGTGCCAGACCTCGGCCATGCGCACGGCATTGTAGGCGTTGATGCCCCCGTACCCGTAATCCTCGGAGTAATGCAGGCCGCCGCCGTTCCAGTTGTCGGCACCATTGTATTTCCAGGTGTTGTTTTCGTCGGCGCGCCGAACGCCGCCGACGCCGCTTCCCACCTCATGCGCGGAATACGCGATAATGTTCTGAACGTCGCGCCAACCGAGATCGGGATTTGCTTCGAGCATCAGTGCAACGACGCCCGTCACGATCGGCGTTGCGCCCGACGTACCACCGAACCCATTGGTGTAGGCCGTGTCGGGAAGGCCGTTGTAACCGAATGGCAGCCCGCCTCCGTTCGTCGGAAGCACGCCGCTGTTGTCCGTCGTCACTAAGCCGTGATTGACTGTCGTGAACCAATCGCTATAGCCGCTCGATGGCGCGGAGACGAGCAAGTTTGCGCCGTAGCTGGAATAGTACGACGCATCGCCGTCGTCGTCATAAGCGCCGACGATAATCGTTGCGCGGGTAATCGTGGTTCCGTCGCCGGCGCTGTTTTGGTCCTGGTTGCCAGCCGCCTTGACCTGGATCGTGCCGAGCCCGTGGCGCCCGGTCTCAAGAGCGCCAAACCAGTAATTTAAGAGGCTGTCGTCCTGAGCGACGGCCACGATGTCCTGCCAGAAGCCCGGGAACTTACCCCAGCTGTGGTTGATGACGTCGAAGTTGGCGGACTGCGAGGCGGCCTGCAGGAAGCCAGCGTAGTAGTTGTTGATGTCGCCTGAGCCAGAGAAAATGTTCACGCCGGTGAGGGAGGAACCCCACGCGACGCCGACAACACCCGTGCCGTTGTTTGCCGCGCCGATGAGACCGGCAACGGCCGTGCCGTGCGGCGCACCGTAGGCGATGGAGTCGAGCGGGTTGATGATCTGGCCGTCGACCGTGACTTCACGGCTGGGATCGTAATTGGCGGCAAGGTCAGGATGCGTCGTCTCGATGCCGTCGTCATAGATGCCGACGTGAACACCTGCGCCGGAGTATTCGTCCCAAATGGTCTCGATGTCGCCCATGTAGGCGAAGTGCCACTGGAGATCGTAGTAGCCGTCGGTCGGCGTCATGGCCGGCGCATTGCCCGCGCCTGGATGCAGCGAAACCGGCATCGGCAGCGTCGTGTAGACCGGGGTTCGGCCGTTGAGGGCGTGCAGGAACGGAAGCTCGCCCTGCTCGGAGAATAAATTGGAGAAGAAATCCGTGAAGCGAACAGCCCATGTGCCATCGTTCAGCGCGAAGGCGCTGTTGGGTACTGCTACCGTCATACTGGGTTCCTCCCCGGGAACATTTTGTTGGTTGTTCAGGCGGCCCCGCGAACTAGGGGATCTCGCCTAGGGCGGCATTTTGTCCGCCCCAATTAGCATTTCTACTTAGTGAAAACCTGTCCGCGCAATGAGGATTTATTCCCACGCCATAAGGATTTACGGGAGTTTTTCCCAAAACCAATCTGCATTAATGTACATTGTTTCGGGAATAGCCCCTCGGCCTCACGGGATCCTCACGCCAGCGTGATTAACGCCGCAACTGCTCGCCGTGGACATCGGTCGTGGGATAGCCGGAAACTCGGAGACTTCGAGTAATCCGAGCTTGGAAAATAGCCTTAGCACGCTCGACGACCGGTTCGTCGGAGTAGACGGAGGGCGCGTGTAACCCCAGCAAGCGTCTATCCGAAGCAGATAGGGCATCTGCTTCTCACGCGCCGTGAGAACTGCTGGCTCAACATGACGGTCAGGTGGCTACCGCGTTCGCCGCGCTTGATTGCGCGTTCAAGTTCTTTGATTGCGTCGTCCTTGCTCGTTACGGCATGGGCACAGGAGTTGAGGCGGCTCACAAAGCCCGCACCAGAGTACGTCGAGGACACGATGACAATGAGCCGAGGCAAGTAGTCCCGCACGGCTGATCCCTGCGCTGGCCGATTGGGTAATGGGCAAGGCGCTTCGCGATAGCAAGAGGCCAAGGTCTATCCCGACGCAGAGCGTTGAGCAGATACCTCGTTCAAATCAGGCGAACACCATCTCTGGGCGCTTCGGATCGTGCGCGATCGGCGGGAGGAGTTGGACCAACTGAACCGCGAAGTGACAACTTGGGTATTAGGACGTCGTCAACATTTCGCGTTTCGGTCGCGACTGGTATCGATTTTATTTGATTTTTGTAGCCATATTGGCTCCACCTGGGAGCCATTGAAATCTCGCCTTTCTGTATCGAACCGAGCGCGGCAGAACTCGTCTTTTATTGCTGGCGTCAGTCGCGAGCCGGCAATGGGCGGATTCAGCATTCGCTCCTTTGCGGCACGCTCTTGACCTAGTTCACTTATGAAGCGCCACTTCTCCCCTCGCCCCTTCCACCTTGCCGTCCGCCGCTCGCACAGCGGCAGAGGCCTCTTTACACTCGACCGCATACAGAAAGGGTCGTGCGTTATCGAATACGTGGGTCGCCCCGCCACGGCCCGGCAGATCAAGGAGAACCGCGGAAAATACCTGTTCTGGACGAGCGCCACGAGCATGATCGATGGCAACGTAGCGGCGAACACGGCTCGCTTTATCAACCACTCTTGCGCGCCGAATTGCGAGATCGCACTCCGCAGGCGTCGCGTCTTCATCTTCGCGCTGCGCACGATCGCGCCCGATGAAGAACTCTCATACGATTATGGCGAGGAGTATTTCGATATTCATCTGGCGGGACGCTGCCGCTGCATCACGTGCTCGACGGAGTGAGCAGCGGCAGAGCGCCTGCGATCTGGCGTTTAAAGCCCTTTGACGCGGCTTTCACCCGTAAAGACCGCCTCGTCCGTATCGACAGCCGTCACCTCGAACTCGTTATCGCCTTCGGTATTTGCGTAGGTGAAACGGAAGTTCGGGTCGGATGAAATCGAGATCGTGCCCTCCATGCGGAACACCAGATCACCGCCGCGCTTCACTGTGAGATCCTTCACGAAGCGAGCCGGCGTGTAAGCGCGCGTCACGGGGTCCATCTGAAGCCCGTTGATGTTCGGATGGCGCATCATGATCTGGCCTTCACGCAGCGGGGTTGTATGAACCGCGGGGTCAAAGCTTCTGGCGACGATCTTGCCGAGATCCGAATTTGCGCTGTCGATATCCTTAGGTGCAGGCGCAGAGCATCCACCCGATGCTTTCACGAATTTTTTCGTCATATGCAGCACGCCATCTTCAGTCTCGACGACGGCGCGCACGTAAGAATAGCTATCGATGCGGACGCGCGTCGAAATTCGCCGTTCCCCGCCACCGTTACCGGCTGCCGGACCGAATGTGAACGTCGCAGCCACAGGCGCCGGGTTCTTGTCGATGAGCAGTGTCATCGATTTGAGTTGTCCCTTGATCGTCGGCGGCACGCGCACCGTGATCGGAACGATCGCCGCGTCCTCGGCGCGCTCCGGCGCATCGATAATGACGACCCCGTCCTCTTCCGTGATTTGCTTGCCTCCGAAAACCTCTGTTTTAAGGCTCGGCCATAGATCCTCGTCGGCGGAAGCGGCGAGCGGCGAAAACAAAACCGCAGCGGCAAGCGCCGCCGCTGCCGTAGAGCGCATGCTCCAGCGCCGCGCACGAGATGAATTTTTTACAGCCACAGTCTTCCTCCTCTTATTCTCGGTTCTATTTCTTATTCCCATTCGAGCTCTGCAAAGGCAGCCGTCACATTCCGCACGTGATAGCTCGCGAATAGCTGCCATTTATCCTGCTCCGAGAGACCAGCGATCGCGCCTGCCTCACTGATTGTCTTGTTCTCCCGAATAAGCTTCCGAATATCGTCCGCCAGGGTCGTGAGATATCGCTTCTCCGGTTCGAGCGCGTCGGGGAACGGCATCGAGTGCGGCCCGTGGCCAGGCACGACGCGCGCTGCCTTGCGCTTCGGAAGCTCGTCGAGCAGCGCCAGCCATCCGAGGATCGAGCCATCGATCGTCGGCACGTGAACCGAGAACAGGAGATCGCCGAGAAACAAAGTGCTCGTCTTCTCATCAGTGATGATGAGGTCGTTGTCCGTGTGCGCCGTCTTCTGAGACTCACACGTCAGCGAGCGCCCGCCGAGATCGATCGTGAGTTTGTCTTCGACGGCAACGGTCGGCAGCACGATCTCCGTGCCCTCAAAAACTTCTGGACTGAGAAGCTCCCGATTTTTTGCAAGATACCCTTCACCACGCATGGAGAGTGCGCGAGCCAGCTTATGATGTCCGACGAAAGCCGGATTATCTGCCTTGAACGCCGCATTTCCAAAGACGTGATCGGGATGCATGTGCGTGTTAATGACGTAGCGGATCGGTTTGTCCGTCACCGCGCGCACAGCCCGGCGCAGCGCCTCGCCCATCTTGAAACTGCCGAGCGTGTCGATCACGGCTACGGCGTCATTTCCGACCACGAAAGCAGCGTTGGAAATATCACCCCGATTGGTCGGCGACTGCTCTTCATAAAGACCCTGATGCACGAACACACCGGGCGCTACTTCGACAACTGAGATAGCGCCCTCTGCACAAGCCTTGCGGGCGCCGAACGTCAATGCCAGCGGAGCAGCCGTCGCGGCAAGCAGAAGAGACCGACGCGATAGCCAAAGGGCCGACGAAGACACGTTGCTGTCAGGCGATTGAGCGCCTGGCGAAACGGCAGTGCACTCTCCACCACTCTGTCCGTTCCGACGTCTCATGTGTCAGTGCGTCCTTTGCGTCCGCGTTAGTAAATGAGTGCTATCGGGTCAAACCTTCGAGGGCATCCCGCAGTGTCGGTTTAATCACGGACGCGTCTTTCAGCGCCCAGGCAACAAGACTTGCGCCTTGCAGCGCGCTGAGCACCAGCATCGCTGCTTTCTCGGGCTTCACATCTGAAGGAACCTCTCCGCGCTCAAGCGCTCCACGAAGCTCCTTTTCAAGCCATTCCAGATGCACCCTGAAGAAGCGATCAACTTGCAGCCGCATGGATTGCGGCAGATAGGCCGCATCCGCCGCGAGGGCGCCGCACAATGGCATCAAGCCGTCTCGCATTCCGCCCGAGAAGAACTCTCCGTAAGCGGCAAGTTTGCCTTTCACATCAAGCCGACGCTCGGAAAGCTGTTCGAGATCTTTGATGAAACGAGCGAGATAGTCGTCAATCAGAGCATTTCCCAGCGCTTCCTTGGTCGGGAAATGATGATGGATGCTGGCTTTCCTGATGCCGACACGCTCCGACAGGTCGGCATAGCTGAATGCGATGTAGCCAACCGTTCTTACGAGAGTTTCTGCTTCGGCAAGCAGGGCAGATTTTGTATCAATTGATGACATGCCACACCATTACCTACCAACCAATAGATTGTCAATTTAATCGCAACATTCAAGACTTAGCTCCGAATGCTGCGTAGCACTCACAAAGCAACGAGCACCCCATTTTCTCATTAAGATCTTGCGCTTTGGAGCCCTTGCCGGAGAAGGATGCCGACTGGGGCGATCAAGGGCCAATAGCGCAAGAGATTACCGGCGGACTGACTGGGGTCTCGCATGCGGCGGCAAGCCCCCTGTTTCGAATCGCAATCCCCGGGGAAAATCCGCTCGAAACCCCACGTGCGGGAAAACGTCCCTCCGGCGGTCTCACCACACATCGGCCACTTGGCTCGCCTACCGGAAGGGGTTGCTCCGGCGCCAAGATCTTTCCGTCTGTCGCCGCCAACATCCTGCGTTACCCGAGATATTTTCGCTCACATGCAGACCGTGCACGCAAGCCAAGCTCTCCGGACTGGAAGAGCGGTGATCGCCGCCGCCATCGTCCTGAGCGTCGTCTCCGCACCCGCCGCGCCGTCGCGCGCGGACCCCGGCATGGGAATCGCGCCGATTCTGGTCGCGGCCGAGCATCCGGCCGACCCAGAGTGCCTCAACATTGCGCAGTCGTCTGGCTCCACGTACACGGTGACGAACAGCGCCTGTGCCGACGAAAGTGTCCTTGCCTCAATTGAGCTTGCGGGAGGCAGCAATCTCGCGCGATGTTTTGTAAAGAAAATTCGCACGCAGATCTCGATCGCCAGCGAAGGCACCGCCCCGGTGATCAATTATCAGTGCATCGAAGGCGCCAAGGACTGCTCCTTCGAGATCGTGCGTGACATGTTCCCAGAATGCCATTCCGGATAGGCGCTCGGGAATGAAAGCCAAGACTCTATGACCGCATTCGACCGCGATGCTTCGATCGAACGCCGGCAGATCCACGAGATCTCGCTGAACGTGACGCGTCGTCTGCGCAAGGTGCTGGACCGCAACCGCTACATCCCGGCTTCACTCACCGGCGAGGTGGACCAGACCGTGCAGGTCATCACGGGCATCCAGCGCGACGTCGATCAGATCATGAACGCGCTGCCTGCCGACGAGGCATTGGACTTTGCCATCCTCACACACATCATGGGCGGCCAACGTCACGCGCTCGATCTCCTCGAAATTCTCGAGGGGAAGCTGGATGGTGGCCAGAACGCTTACCGCCGGGATTCGGCGCGGGTGCATCAAGCGCTACTCGCCGTATCGCGCGAGATCGAGCAGGATGCTCTACGCTACACGACCGAGCAGCCAATGCCGGCATCCGAGCTCCCGCGCGTGTTCGCCGCTTCAACACCTGGCCCGCGCGCCGCCCCCCAGCGCAATACGCCACGAACCGCTCCGCCTACGACAAGAGGCCAGCAAGCACCCCGGCCGCAAGAAGGCCAGCCGCGACCAGCGAGAAACCATATCCGCGAGTCGCGCGCGCACATCGATGCGGCCTTGACGACGGTGCGCTCTCTCGCAACGAAACCGGTTCCGGTGGCTCTGACGGCCCTCCTACTCGGCGCGGGACTCGTCGTGGTGATGCAAAAAATCATCGAGCCGAAATCTCCCTCGATCGAGATCGCAAATGTCGATCCGTCACCCGGACGCTCGTCACCTTCTCCCGCGCAGTCGTCCGCTTCCGAGACCGCAACCAATGTCGCGGTCAACCCGCAGCCCGCGCCGATGGAGCAACCTTACCTCGTCGTGCTCGCAACCCGTCGCAGCACGGAGGAATTGCAGCAGGACTATCGCGGCTTCAAGGACTCTTATCCGGAGCTTCTCTCCACCGCCCGCGCCCGCGTCGATCGCGTACAGGGCCAGGACAAGGAGACTTGGTACCGCTTGTCACTCATTCCCCCACAATCGCATGAAGACGCCAAGACGCTCTGCAGCAAGCTGAGAAATGCCGGGCTCTCGGGTTGCTGGATCAAATCCGTGCCGCTGCACTGAACCGCCCGCATTCTTGCTACGTTCAAGGGATACGCCTATGGAAGGCGGCAGATCGAGCTCCCACCGGAACGTCGCATGAAATCCATAATTTCGGTCAAGGACCTGACCAAAACGTACGCGTCGTGTCACGTGGCGCTCAAAACCATCAACCTCGACATTCGCGAGGGGGAGATTTTCGCGCTGCTCGGACCCAACGGCGCCGGCAAGACGACGCTCATCAGCATCATCTGCGGTATCGTCAATCCAACGAGCGGCACCGTCACTATCGACGGCCACGACATCACCCGCGATTATCGCGCCTGCCGTTCCATGATCGGCCTCGTACCGCAAGAACTCTCGACCGAGATGTTCGAGACCGTATGGGCAACCGTCTCTTTCAGTCGCGGCCTTTTCGGCAAGAAGAAAAACCCTGCCTTCGTCGAGAAGGTGCTTCGCGATCTCTCGTTGTGGGACAAGAAGGACAGCCGCATCATGACGCTGTCGGGCGGCATGAAGAGGCGCGTTCTGATCGCTAAGGCGCTCGTCCACGAGCCTCGCGTCCTGTTCCTCGACGAACCTACCGCAGGCGTCGACGTGGAGCTGCGCAAGGATATGTGGGCCTCCGTGCGCAAGCTGCGCGAGAGCGGCGTCACCATCATCCTGACGACGCACTACATCGAGGAAGCCGAGGAAATGGCGGATCGCGTTGGCGTCATTACGAACGGCGAGTTGATCCTCGTGCAGGACAAAACCGAGTTGATGAGCAAGCTCGGCAAGAAGCAGTTGACGCTCGACCTCCAGAAACCGCTCGATGCCGTTCCCGCGGCCCTCGCCGCCCACAATCTGGAACTCGCGTCAGGCGGCAACGCGCTCGTGTTTACCTATGACACACAAGCCGGACGGACTGGAATTACGGCACTTCTGAACGACATGCGTGAAGCTGGCATCGGCTTCAAGGATCTGTCGACCAGCCAAAGCTCGCTCGAAGACATCTTCGTCGATCTCGTGAGGCATTCCAAATGAACGTCCAAGCCGTCCGCGCGATCTATGCCTTCGAGATGCACCGGTGGGGCCGCACCCTGATGCAGAGCATCCTGAGCCCGGTGCTTTCGACGTCGCTCTATTTCATCGTTTTCGGCGCCGCCATCGGCTCGCGCATCACCGAAATCGACGGCGTGGCTTATGGTGCGTTCATCGTGCCTGGACTGATCATGCTGATGCTGCTGACCGAAAGCACATCTAACGCGGCATTCGGCATCTACTTCCCTCGCTTTGCCGGCACCATCTACGAGCTGCTGTCCGCGCCGATTTCGCCATTCGAAATCGTGCTCGGATATGTCGGCGCAGCAGCGACGAAATCCGTTATTCTCGGCCTCATCATTCTCGCGACAGCAAGCCTGTTCGTTCCCCTTCGCATCGCGCACCCGTTCTGGATGCTCGGGTTCCTGGTGCTGACCGCCGTTACCTTCTCGCTCTTCGGCTTTATCCTCGGGATCTGGGCCGACGGCTTCGAGAAGTTGCAGATCGTTCCGATGCTCATATTGACGCCGCTCACGTTCCTCGGCGGCACATTCTATTCGATCAAGATGCTGCCGCCGTTCTGGCAGACGGTGACGCTGTTCAATCCGATCGTCTATCTCATCAACGGCTTCCGATGGAGCTTCTACGAGGTCTCCGACGTCAACATCGGCGTCGCGCTCACGATGACGCTCGCGTTTCTCTCAGTATGCCTTGTCGTGATCTGTTGGATCTTCAAGACCGGCTACCGCATCAAAGCCTAGAGTGCTTCCGGAAAAGCCTGTCCCGGCGAAGGCCGGGATGGGAACCGGTCGTGGCGAAGCCATGCACCGAAGAGCCCGCCAAGAAGCACGACAAAACAGAAGCAACGATCAGCGCTCAGCGCTGCCCGGACAAACCGGTTGCGATATCGCTGGTCTTTGTCGTGCCGGTGAGGATGCCAAACGACTGCCTCGCCCCGTCGATCATGGCGCCGGGATTGGCGAGGTTCGCCAGCGCGCCAGCAAACAGCGCATCCTGACCGAGCCCCGCGCGCCCGATCACCAGCAGCGCCCGGTCGCGCGCATCGATCGCGTCGATCACAGCTTCGGCATGAGCGCGGCTCTTCACGTTCTCGAACTCCGGCGCCACCATGGCGATGCCATAGCGCTGTCCCTGAAGCATGGCGGCGAGATCGAAACCGGCCTGTTGGTCTTCAGCGGAAAATCTCTGAGCCGCAGCGTCGCGCGGGCTCGGGCGGTGATGCACATCGACGAAGGCGCCGTAGAGATCGAGGAAGCCTGGGCGGCCCGCTTTCGCCATGTCATCTTTGATGCGATCGCAGCCGCCACGCCAGAGATCCGCCTCGGGATCGTCCTCGCATGTCATGCGGACGGAATACGCGCGAGGGAGATCCATCCGCCCCTGCACGTCGGAGAGCCAAAACGCGAAGTAGATCCAGCCGCCAATGAACAGCCCCGCGAGCACGAGCGGCCACTGGCGCAGTAAGCCGCGCAGGGCATCAACGATAGACTGGCGAAGACGTGCGATCATGGCGGGGCGGAGAATTTCACCTGCCTGGATTCAACACAAGCCCCTACGTGCCGAACGGCTAGCGCGCTTCCGGAAAAGCCTGTCCCAGCGAAGGTCGGGATGGAAGCCGGTCACGGCGAAGCCGTGTAACCAAGGCGCCCTATAAGAAGCACGACAAAGCAAAATCCTAGAGCCATCCGGCTCTAGGGCGCGAGACTCTGCGTCGGCATCGGGGGCTCGTCGGGATCGATCACCTCCGCCATCGCGGCCGAGCCGTCACGGCGGTAAATGTCAGGCCGGAAAGCGATACGACCGTCAGGCTCCGCCCAGGCTGTGATGTAAGCGAAATACACCGGAACAGGCCGCGAAAGCTGCACGTCGAGCGCCTGCCCGGAATCGAGCACCATCTGCGCGCGCCCCGGCTGCTCCCAGCCCGGTTCAGACTTCGCAAGCCATTCGACGAGCTGGAACACGTCCTGAACGCGCACGCAACCGGCGCTGAACGCCCGGGCGCGCTGCTGGAACAGCTGCTTCATCGGCGTGTCATGCATGTAAACGCCGTGCTCGTTCTGCATGTCGATCCGCACAAGACCGAGCGCGTTCTGCGGTCCAGGATCCTGCTTGAGCTTGATCACGCGCGAATCCGCCTGCGACCAGTCGATAGAAATCGGATCGACCTCAGGCCCGTTGAAATCGCCGCGCACGACGCGAATTTTCTCTTTCGTAAGGTAATCCGGCTCAGTCACGAGACGCGGAAAAACGTCGAGCTTCGCCACGCTGTCAGGCACGCGCCAATACGGAAAGAAGTTGAGGTTACGGATCGTCGCCTTGAGCGAGGGCGTGTCGCGTCCGTTGCGACCGACGATCACGCGATGCCGCAAGACAGTCTGATAACGCTCGACAGCCTCGAGCTGGAAAGCCGGCACGTTGACCAGAACGTAGCGCTCCTCGGGAGGCTGCTGCACGAGTTCGAGGATGCGCGCATGATTGAGCTTGAGCTGCGCGAGGCGCTCTTCGGCAGAGACGTTGAGTGCGGCAAGCGTCGGCTGATCGACGCGGCCGTTCGTCCGCAACCCGTTATTCTGCTGGAACAGAAACACGGCCTGCTCGACGACGGAATCGAATCCATAGTCGCTCGTGCTCGACGAGCGCGGAAGTTCGCCCGACACCATCAGACGACGCCGAAGAGCGGTCACGCGTTCGTCGTCGTCACCAGGACGCAGCATGCGATTGCCGGGGATCATCGGCCAGCCACCGCGGCCCACGATCTGTTCGTAATGCGCGATGGCCTTTTCGATGGCGACGAGCATCTCGTCACTACGCCACGGCACCTCGTTCGGCCTGAGATCGTTGAGATCGTCCTTGCGCGGAGGCGTGCGCTCGAGCGACGCCCGCTTACCCGAATAATCGGGCTGTCCGAAACTCGTGATCCCTTCCCACCAGGCGCCATCCTGCGCGGAAGCGGAAGAGACAGGCAACATGGCAACCGTGGCGATTGTCGCCAAGCCGAGAACGCGGGAGAGCAGCTTAAGTGAAATCACTGAAATCCAGTTCCTATCGTTTCCGGGGCCTGTCGATGTCTGGAGCTGAAAAGCTAGGCGCATCAAGGCGCGAGTCCTGCCCCATAGACGAAAACCATATGGCCAAACCAAGACGTGCTGGCAATGCGACTTAAGCAAGCCACAACAAACATTTGAACTGAGAAATCGGCGCTCAACTTGGGAAATGATCCCAACCCGAGCTCCGAGGGACGAACGTCTGGCCGTCCGAACCGAAGATCGTGAGACCTGACCCTTCGACAAGCCGCCCGATCGGGGTGACGGTTACGCCGCAGTGAGCCGCCTCTGCAACAAAATCATCGGCGCGAGCGGCCTCCACAGCCCCGAGCACCTGATAATCGTCGCCGCCCGTCAGCACGGTCTCGATCAACGCGGGCATCCGGCTCACAGCCGTTCTCACCGCCTCGGAAAGCGGCAGCCGTGCGATGTCGATCTCGGCGCCCACGCCCGAGGCATTCGCGAGCCGGCCGCAGTCTTTGGCGAGCCCGTCCGAAACATCCATCGCCGCCGTCGCATAATCCAGCAGCAACGGCGCGAGCGCGAGAGGCGGCGCAGGCCGCAGATAGCGTCTGAGCAAAAACGATGCTCCGGCTTCATTGAGCCCCATGGCATCACGCCTCGCTTGATCCTGGCGAAGCAAAAGGCCGAGCGCGCTGTCGCCTAACGTGTCGGAAACGAAGAGCACGTCGCCCGCCCGGCCCGTCGCGCGCTGAACCATGCGTCCGCGCGGCACAGCGCCGATGGCCGTCACAGAGACGGAGAGCGGCCCTGGCCTGCGATCGGTATCGCCGCCGGCAAGCTGAAGCCCGAACGCGGACTGGGCTTCGGCGAGAGCACGCGTAAAAGCGTCGAGCCACGCAGGCGATGGCTTGTCTGGAAACGAAAGCACGGAGAGATAAACGAGAGGCCGTGCGCCCTTGGCAATGAGGTCGGAGACATTCACCGCCAGCGCCTTCCACGCGATGTCGCCCGGATCATCGTCGGGAAAGAAATGCACGCCGGCTGCCACGGCGTCCGCCGTGAGAATGAGATCGTGCCCATCGGGCGGCGTGAGGAAAGCGCAATCGTCCTTGAGACCCAGCGCACCGGCAAAAGACGAGGCAAGCGGCGCGAAAGCAGTTTGGATCAGGTCGTCCTCGCCCCCGCGCTCCTCGTCTGCCACGGGCTAGTCTCCTTCGCCTGGAGCCTCGAACTCCTTCGCCCGCACCTTGTGGGCGATACGATCAAGAACGCCGTTGACGACTTTCGGTTCGTCCGCCTCGAAGAAGGCTTTTGCGATGTTGATGTATTCGTTGATCGTTACACGCGCCGGCACGTCGCTGCGCTCGAGCAGCTCGAACACGCCGCCGCGGAGAATGGCGCGAAGGATCGAATCGACGCGCACGAGACGCCAGCCCGTGCGCAACTGCTGATCGACCAGCGGGTCGATCTCGCGCTGTCTACGCACGACGCCCTTTACGACATCGGCGAAAAACGTTGCGTCCGCGCCGTCGAGGTTCGTGAGCGCTTCACGCTCGGCAACAGTTTCTCCGTCCGCTTCGTCGGCTTCCGGCTTCTCGGCCAGGAATTGTTCGATCACGTCACCGGCATCGGTGCCGGCGAGATCCATCTGATAGAGCGCCTGCACGGCCGCCATGCGCGAAACCGTGCGCGGCTTCGGCGTATCGCCCGACGTCTTTCTTCTGCGCGGGACCGTCATGACGCGCGCGATCCGAAATCACCGGCGAGCTTCATCAGCCGTAGAACGGCGCGCGCTGCGTCACCGCCCTTGCCGTCGACGCCACCTTGCGCGCGCGCATGCGCCTGCGCTTCCGTATCGACGGTGAGAACGCCGTTTCCGACCGGAACGTTGTACCGGATTGCCGTGTCCATGAGCCAATGATTGGTGTTGTTGCAGACGATATCGTAGTGGGATGTCTCGCCACGAATGACGCATCCGAGCACGATGGCTCCGGCATAAACACCTTCGCCGTTATCTGCAAATAGACCCGCTGCCACAGCCTGCGCGAACGCCTGCGGAATTTCGAGCGCACCCGGCACGGCGACGCGATCGTACGAGACGCCGGCCGCGTCGAGCGTGGCAACAGCGCCTGCGATCAGCTCGTCCGTGACGCTCTGATAGTACGGCGACTCGATGATGAGCACGCGCGCGGACGAGCCAGAGTAAAGCTCCATCTCTGGACGCGTGTGATTTTCACTTTTGACCATGTTGATTGCCCGCGGCCCTATTCAATCGCTCGCGTGTCGACGATGCGCAGGCCGTAGGCCTCGAGGCCCACGTAGACGTCGTCCGGCGCATTGGTCAAGAGCACCATGTCGGCGACGCCGAGCTCCCTCAGAATTTGTGATCCCACGCCGATCTCGACTTGGCGGCGGCCGCGCGCGGCATGCTCGCTGCCCTTCGCCTTGATGCGTCGTCCGATCCAGTCGGACACGCTCTTGGGTCCGAGATCGCGAATGAGCACGATGACACCACGCCCTTCACGCTCGATGGCGCGCATCGCGCACGGCACGGCGCCCTCCGTACCGCCGATGCCGAGCAGATCTCCCGGGACGTTCACGGCGTGCACGCGCACGAGCACGGGACCCGGAGCCGAGAGATCACCCTTGACGAGCGCGAGATGCTCGACCGGCTCGACCGTCGTAGAGAAAACGTGGAGATCGAACCCGCCGCCGAACGCGCTCTCGACCTTAGTCTGCGCGACCTGCTTCACGAGGCGATCGTGCTTCAGCCGATAGGCGATGAGGTCTTCGATGGTGCCGATCTTGAGGCCGTGACGCTGCGCGAACGGCACGAGATCCGGCATGCGGGACATGGTGCCGTCGTCGTTCATGATCTCACAGATCACGGCCGCCGGATAAAGCCCGGCAAGACGTGCGAGATCGACGGAAGCTTCCGTATGTCCGGCACGGATCAACACGCCACCCTCGCGCGCGACAAGCGGGAACACATGCCCCGGAGAAACGATATCGGCGGCACCCTTCGTCGGATCGATAGCGGTCGCGATCGTCCGCGCCCGGTCATGCGCCGAAATGCCGGTCGAGACGCCTTCACGCGCTTCGATCGACTGCGTAAACGCCGTGCGCTCACGGGCGGCTTGCGTCCGCACCATGAACTCGAGGCCCAACTCCTGCGCGCGCGATTGCAGCAACGTCAGGCAGATGAGACCGCGGCCGAACTTAGCCATGAAGTTGATCGCATCCGGCGTCGCCATCTGCGCGGGGATGACGAGATCACCCTCATTCTCACGATGCTCCGCATCGACGAGAACAACCATGCGCCCGTTACGCATGTCGTCGACGATTTCCGCCGTCGAAGACAGAAACCCGCCGCTCTCTGAATATTCGATTTTAGACAGGCCGCTGCTCAAACCCGAAACTCCATGATGCGCGCCACATAGCGCGCGAAAAGGTCGATTTCCACGTTGACCTCGTCGCCGGGCTTTCTGCGCCCCCAAGTCGTCTCGGTCAAGGTCACGGGGATGAGATTGACCCCGAACCGCAGGCCAGAAACCTCGTTAACAGTAAGAGACGTGCCTTCGAGTGCTACCGAGCCTTTCGGCGCGACAAAAGGTGCGAGATGCTGCGGCAATTCGAACGACACCCGGAGGCTTTCGCCGTCCTCCTGCATACCGACGATCTGGGCGACGCCGTCCACGTGTCCCGAAACGATGTGCCCGCCAAGCTCGTCGCCTGCCCTGAGGGCCCGCTCGAGGTTCACTGGCCGCCCCACGTACCAGGAGCCGAGCGTCGTCTTCGAGAGCGTCTCGTTCGAAACGTCCACCGTGAACACCGAGCCCTTGCCGTCCGGGCGTATCGTGACCGCCGAAAGGCAGCACCCGTCGCACGCGATCGACGCGCCATGCGCAATCGTTTCGGGAGCATAGCGCGAACGGATCGCGAAGCGTCCGCCCTCACGGCCAATCAGCTCACCAACATCGGTGACGATCCCTGTAAACACGATTGAAGCTCCGTTTATGCGCTGCGGCCGACATCCGCGCGCGGAAGATCCACGACCCGGAAGGTCGAAACGGTGTCGATGCCGACACGCCTGTGCGACGTGGGGGTGAGATCTAGCCCCGGAGCATGACTGCGGGCAAGCGCTGCGGGCGAAAGCTCGCCCTTTCCGTCTCCCCCAGCCTGAAACAGGACGACCTCATCCACGAGCCGTTCCTCGGCAAACGACCGCCAGACGGTCTCTCCCCCCTCGACCAAAAGGCGTGTGACGTCGTTCTCGGCCAGATGTGCCAGAACCTGGGAAAGCGAGAGCCCGGCGCCTGACAGCCCGACCTTGGCCACCTTCACGCCCTGGGCTTCGAGGGCGTGGATGCGCCCCGGATCGGCCGATGCGCCGGCGAAGACGATCACCGGAACTTGCCGCGCCGTTTGAACGAGCTTGAGAGAGAGCGGCAGATCCAGATTCCGCGCCAGAATGACCCTGAGCGGCGACCGCCCGCTCATGCCCGGCAGGCGGCAAGTGAGCTCGGGATCGTCATCGCGCGCCGTCCCCGCTCCGATCAGAATGGCGTCCGTCTCCGCGCGAAGACGATGGCCTGCCGCGCGTGCTTCCTCGCTGGTGACGAAAAGCGCCCGCCCGGCTTCTCCCCGCGGAACGTCGCCCGCGTGATCCAGTGCCATCTTGAGCTGGACGAAGGGACGCTCCGCCGTGACACGCAGGATGTGCCCGAGCGTGACATGCCGCGCTTCATCCGCGAGCAGCCCGGTAGCAACCGTAATGCCCGCGTCGCGCATCCGCGTAATGCCTTCGCCCCGCGTGCGCATGTCGGGGTCCTCGACCCCTATGACGACGCGGCCGATGCCCGCCGCGATCACGGCATCAGCGCAGGGCGGCGTCTTGCCGTGATGCGCGCAAGGCTCGAGCGTGACGTAGAGCGTAGCGCCCCGTGCGCGTGCGCCCGCGCGCTTCAGCGCTTCCGTCTCGGCATGTGGCCGCCCGCCGGGCTGCGTTACGCCCCGCGCAATGAGTTCGCCGGTCGCTTCATCGGCAATCACGGCACCGACGGAAGGGTTCGGAGCCGTCGTGCCGAGGCCGCGCCGCGCCATCGCGAGCGCAACGCTCATCATATGCTCGTCGAACGGCGAAAAACTCACGACCTGCTGCCTTGTCATCTCATGCTCACTACCCGTCATCCGACGAAAAGTGAGCAGCTCAAATCTTCTTTGTCAGTCTCAGCGCATCGACAGGAAGATCGTCGCGAGCGATCTCGCCGAGCACCTCCTGGAAGTCCGCTGCCTCGCGGAAATCGCGATAGACCGACGCAAATCGCACATAGGCAACCGGATCGAGGGCACGCAACCCCTCCATCACATAAGCACCAATCGTCGAGGATGCGATCTCCGTCTCGCCCGAGCTTTCGAGCTGCCGCACGATGCCCGACACCATGCGATCAACGCGCTCGCTCTCGATCGGCCGCTTGCGCAGCGCCACCTCCACCGACTTCTGAAGCTTGTCCCGGTCGAACGGCACCTTGCGGCCGGAGCGCTTGAGCACGACGAGCTCACGCAACTGCACGCGCTCGAACGTGGTGAAGCGGCCACCGCAGTCCGGGCAGACCCGGCGCCGGCGAATGGCGGCGTTTTCCTCGGTCGGCCGGCTGTCCTTCACCTGCGTTTCTTCACAGGAGCAGTAGGGGCAGCGCATCAGTGAAGTCTCCGAAAAAGAAAGGCGCCGGGTTTTGCTCCGGCGCCTTCTTTTAGTGCAGTTCCGAGTTGGGCGAAACGGCTCAGCGCCGTTCCTCCCGCTTATGCAAGGATCAGTAGATCGGGAAGCGCTTGCAGAGCTCGGTGGCCTCGGCCTTGATCTTCTCTTCGACCTTGCCGTTGCCGTCGACGCCGTTCGCAGCAAGACCTTCGAGCACTTCAGCGATCATGCGGCCGATGTCGCGGAACTCGGCCTCGCCGAAACCGCGCGTCGTGCCGGCAGGTGCGCCGAGACGGATGCCCGACGTGACCATCGGCTTCTCGGGATCGAACGGCACGCCGTTCTTGTTGCAGGTGATGTGCGCGCGGCCCATCGACTTTTCGGAGATGTTGCCCGTAAGCTTCTTCGGACGCAGGTCGACGAGGATGAGGTGCGTATCCGTGCCGCCGGAAACGAGCGCGAAGCCCGAGTTCACGAGCACTTCGCCCATGGCCTTGGCATTGACGATGACCTGCTTCGCGTAAGCCTTGAACTCAGGCGTCAGGATCTCACCGAACGCAACCGCCTTGCCGGCGATGACGTGCATCAGCGGACCGCCCTGGATGCCCGGGAAGATGGCCGAGTTGACCTTCTTCGCAATGTCTTCGTCGTTGGTGAGGATCATGCCGCCGCGCGGGCCGCGCAGCGTCTTATGCGTCGTCGTTGTGACGACGTGGGCATGCGGGAACGGCGACGGATGCTCACCGGCAGCCACGAGACCGGCGAAGTGCGCCATGTCGACCATGAGATGCGCACCGACCTCATCCGCGATTGAGCGGAAAGCTGCGAAGTCGAACTGGCGCGGATAGGCAGAGCCGCCGGCGATGATGATGCGCGGGTTCTCAGCCTTGGCGATCTCACGAACCTTGTTCATGTCGATGCGGTGCGTATCCGGCTCGACCTGATAGTGCACTGCGCGGAACCACTTGCCCGACTGGTTGACCGTCGCGCCATGCGTGAGGTGGCCGCCGTGAGCGAGGTTGAGGCCGAGGATGGTGTCACCCGGCTTCGCGAGCGCGTTGAACACGCCCTGGTTGGCCTGCGAACCGGAGTTCGGCTGAACGTTGGCGAAACCGCAACCGAAGATCTTCTTGGCGCGCTCGATTGCGAGATCTTCCACGATGTCGACGTACTGGCAGCCGCCGTAGTAGCGCTTGCCCGGATAGCCCTCGGCGTACTTGTTGGTGAGCACGCTCCCGGCAGCGTCGAGCACGGCCTGCGAAACGATGTTCTCAGAAGCGATCAGCTCGATCTCGTGCTGCTGACGGCCAAGCTCCTTGTCGATCGCCGAAGCAACCTCAGGATCGGTCTCAGCGATATGGGATTTGAAAAAGCGTGCAGTATTCGACATGACGTTTCCTCGCGGTGTCGGCTTGAATTTTGTGGGAGCGGCGCTGAGTGAACCTATTACGAAAAACGGCCCGCGCACTGTCCCCCGATGGGACCGCACACAGAGGCTTGCGCCAGTGGTCTCGCGCGCATGGAAATATCATGCGACAGCCGATCGCAATAGAGAAGTTGCGTCGCACCCAGTTGGGTAGGCGTGCGGCGCAACATGGGTAGGTGGGCCGGCGGGTTTACTCGGCGGCGAGCTTGCCGGTGCGGCCGACTGCGGCGGGGCAAGCCGCCCAAAGCTCGGTGAGAGCAGCCGTCAGCTTGTCCATCTGCGCATCCGTATGATGCGGGCCGGGCGTCAGACGGATCCGCTCCGTGCCGCGCGGCACCGTCGGATAGTTGATCGGCTGGACGTAGATGCCGTGCGCATCGAGCAGGCGGTCCGTCACTTCCTTGCAGTGAACCGGATCGCCGATCAGCACCGGCACGATGTGGCTCTGATTCTGGAACACCGGTAGCCCAGCGCCGATGAGGCGCGTCTTGAGGGCCCGCGCGCGCTCCTGATGGCGCGCACGCTCGAGCGAGCTGGTCTTGAGGTGGCGGATGCTGGCCAGCGCGCCGGCCGCAATCGCAGGGGCAAGCGAGGTCGTGAAAATGAAGCCGGGTGCGAACGAGCGGATCGCGTCGCAAAGATCGCGCGTTGCAGCGATGTAGCCACCCATGACGCCGAAGCCCTTGGCCAGCGTGCCGTTGATGACGTCAACGCGGTCCATGACGCCGTCGCGCTCGGCGATGCCGCCGCCGCGCGGCCCGTACATGCCGACAGCATGAACTTCGTCGAGATAGGTCAGGGCGCCGTACTTGTCAGCGAGGTCGCAGATCGCGGCGATCGGCGCGATGTGCCCGTCCATCGAGTAGACGCTCTCGAACGCGATGATCTTGGGCGTATCGATCGGCACCTGCTTCAGCTTGGCTTCGAGGTCCGAAAGATCGTTGTGGCGGAAGATTCGCTTCTCGCATCCGCCGTGACGGATCCCTTCGATCATGGAGGCGTGATTCTTCTCGTCGGAGAAAATCACGCAGCCCGGAAAGAGTTTCGCGAGCGTCGAAAGCGCAGCCTCGTTGGCGACGAAAGCGGATGTGAAGAGGAGCGCCTGCTCCTTGCCGTGCAGGTCGGCGAGTTCGTACTCGAGCTCGACGTGATAATGCGTGGTGCCCGAGATGTTGCGCGTGCCGCCCGAGCCCGCGCCGACGAGATCGATCGCCTCATGCATTGCACTGGTTACGGCAGGATGCTGGCCCATGCCGAGATAATCGTTCGAGCACCACACGACGATGGGACGGGCGCCGCTCGGCGTGACATGGTCGGCGGCCGGAAAGTTACCACGATGACGACGCAGGTCTGCGAATACGCGGTAACGCCCCTCTCTGCGAATACTGTCGAGAGAGGCTTTGAGGCGCGCGGCGTAGTCGACCATAGACGTGTTTCCTCGAGCTTCTTGTAGGTGAGCGTTACGACTTCCCTTGTAGCGCCCCCTTTGGCAGCACCATTGCGCGCCAAGTGTTACTCTGCAACGGCTCTTATGTCGCAGTTTAGAATGATTGTACAAGATCTCTTTTCGAAATCTCGACCCGCAAAACTACGCATCGCCCTGCAATTCGAATATTGCACCGCGATACCGTCAGTTCATTGACTGAAATCAACAATTGGAAATTCGCAGTCGTCAATAAGACGACGCGATCTCCGCCACGCCATCGCGGCTATAGAGGTCCCGGCGGAACTGAATAGTACCGTCCTCGGTGGCCCAAGCCGTGATGTAGACGAAATGCAAAGGCACGGGCGTCGCAAGGCGCACGTCCTTGCGCTCGCCCGTCTCCTTCATCTTCGCGACTTTATCCTGATCCCAGCCGTCGTTCTGGCCAAGCAGCCAGTACGCCAGCCGCTCGATGTTGTGCACGCGGATGCAGCCTGAGCTCGCGGCCCGGAAGTTGCGGCTGAACAACCCTTCCGAGGGGCTGTCGTGCATGTAAACGGACTCGCCCGACGCAAAGTTGATCTTCACGAAGCCGAGCGGGTTGTCCTTACCCGGTGGCTGCCGGTACGAGTATGATTTGACGGCGGAAGAGTTCCAGTCGACCGTTTCCGGATTGACCTTCTTGCCGTCACTGTAGGCTTCGATCCCGGTCTTGATCAGAACGTTCTCGCCCTTGGCCTGCATCTCGCGGCCTTGCGGAATGAGATCCTTGCTGATGACCGTCGGCGGCAGACGCCAGATCGGATTGAAATTCATTTCTGTGATGGTCGAGCGCAGAAGCGGCGTCGGCCTGTCCACCTTACCGACGACGCCCGTGTGCCGCGTGATCACCTTCCCGAGGGCCACGGCTTCGACTTGAGCCGCCGGAATGTTCACCATCACGTACTTGCGCTGCGACTTCACCACGCCTGCCATCTCAGTCAGCCGCGTGAGGTTGGCCTTGAGTTGCTTCAACCGGTCTTCGGCAGAAACGTTGAGAGCCGCGACCGTCGTCGGATCCAACCGGCCGTTCGGCGTAAGCCCATTTCTGTCCTGATAGCCTTGAAGCGCTTCGACCAGCGTGCCGTCGAGCACGGAGCTGCCGGCTGCATCAGCACTGAGTTCGCCGGACGCGATCAACCGATCGCGCAGTTCGACAATGGCGAAATGGTCCTCGCCGGGTTTGACCTTCGCTTCCGGAACAGGCTTCCAGCCGCCCGCGGCCACGATCTGTTCATAGCGAGCGATCGCCGCCTTGGTGGCCGCGATATTGGCCGAAGCGAGCGTGGGATAGCCGGGCGGCGGATTGCGTTCGAGATCCTTGAGCCGTTGCCGCTCCGAGGCGGGATCGTTGCCGTCGCCACTCGTGGGACCGAAACTTATTCCGAATGGATCGAAAGCGTGCGCCGCGTCGCGTGCGCCGAGGGTCAAGAGAGAGAAAGAAGCGATGGCAAAGGCGAGGACCGCCATTCCACCGTGGCGACGCGCCGTGCCGAGATCCATCCCCATGGAGCCCCCCCGAGGTCTTGATTTGCTGTGCCAGCATCGATGCGCGGCTTAAGCATCACGCCCTTTCGATGGACATTCGCATGTTCCGGGAATGACAAAAAGCCCCACGCCGCGTCCGAAAGGTACGTGATGCCGGGAAGCTACAAGCAGAGCTACCTCAGCAAAAACCCTCGCGATTTTAGATGTCGCAACGCACAAAAAAGGGGAGAGCGCCGACGCGCCCTCCCCTGATTTCAGATCGCGGATGAACCTAGAGGCGGTAGCGGATCTGATCCGTCCAGAAGCGCTCGAGACGGCCAAGCGCCTTGTTGAGACCCTTGAGTTCATCGCTCGACACCTGAGCCACGGCTTCCACCGAGCCGAGCTGGCGCTGATAAAGCTTCGTCACAACCTCAGCGGCCTGGCGGCCCTTGGCCGAAAGCGACACGCGCACGCTGCGCTTATCGGTTTCGCTGCGCTCGTAGTCGACGTAACCCATCTCGACGAGCTTCTTGAGATTGTACGAAACGTTCGAGCCCATGTAGAAGCCGCGGCTCTTGAGCTCGCCGGCCGTCAGCTCCTGGTCGCCCATGTTATAGAGCAAGAGAGCCTGCACGGCGTTGAGGTCCGAGCTGCCGGTGCGATCGAACTCGTCCTTGATCACGTCGAGCAGCAAACGGTGCAGACGCTCGATAAGATGAAGGCTCTGTACATATTCGGAACGTAGATTGGGATCCTGGTCCACGGGCGCACGCTGGCGCACCGCACTCAATGCGGTATTCATAACCCTGCCTCACTCAACAACCTGTTTGACGCGACCGGTTTTCCGGTTCTGATCATTGGAGGCTACGGGAAACCCATAAAAATTAGCTCAATCTCTTCGGTAAATTCCGCGTAAACTTGCGTCCGGAAATAGACGGGCTCAAGCGCGCGACGCCTGCATTTCTTCGCGCGTCGGCAGCACGAGTTCCGCGCCTCCCATGGGCGCGAAATAAGAATCCACGATCGCCTCGCTGACATCCTCGAGACCTGAAGGCGACCACTTCGGCGCGCGGTCCTTGTCGATCAGAGCCGCACGCGCGCCCTCGTAGAAATCTCCGTTCGCCTCGAGGATGCGGCACGCGATCCGATAATCGACGATGAGCGTCTGCCTGAGATCACGCGCCGCGGATTCGCGAATGTGCCGATGCGTGATCTTGAGCGACAGCGGCGAGCGCTGCCTGAGATCCTTCGCAACCTCGTGCGCCCATTCGCGCTCCGCGCCATCCACGGCATCAAGGCGCGCGAGAATGCCTTCGACGCGTTCCGCCGAAAAACAGCGCGCGATCGTCTTCAGATACGGTGTGAGCGCACCCTCCCCCGGCGGCACATCGCGTTCGTCGAGAATGGTGTCGACGGGCCACGTATCGGCCAGTGCATCCTCGATGGCCGCGAACTCCGCGGAATTGATCGCATGCGTGACGAGCCCCAGCGCATAAGCGTCCGCCCGCCCGATGCTGGCTCCCGTCAGCCCGAGGTACATTCCCACGTGATCCGGCAACCGGGCCAGCACATGGCAAGTGCCGACATCCGGAAAGAGCCCGATCAGCGTCTCCGGCATCGCAAACGAATACGTCTCGCCCGCCACCCGATGCGTCCCGAACTGCGTGATGCCCACGCCGCCGCCCATCACCATGCCGTTGATCAGCGGCACCGTCGGCTTCGAAAAGCATTCGCACTGCCAGTTGAGCGCGTACTCGTCTGCGAACATTTTCTTCGCAACCGCAAGATCTGCCCGCGCCGCGCCGATCACCTCGCGCACGTCCGACCCCGCCGAAAAGGCGCGCGGACTTTCGGACCTGAGAACCACGGCATAGACTTGCGGATCGCGGGCGAACGACCACAGCCTCTCAGAGAGCTTCTCGCGCATCTGCTGCGTGAGGGCGTTGAGCGCTTGAGGACGCGCGAGCGTCACTTGCGCCAACGTCCCACGCATCTCAACCTTCAGTGTCTCGTCGTGCGTGTCGGACATCCGTGTCTCCGCAGGGCTGGACTTTTGTCCCCAGCGTCCCGATCTCTATGTGTATGCAGACCGCCCTTGCCACATGGGGCCACATTTCGCGGCTATACCTTTTCCCATCGCGAGAGGAAACTGCCAGCCTGATTCGCCCCGCCGAAAACCCACGTGACGTTGCGGCCGCTCACTGTCCGGCCACGGACATACGCCATCAAAGACCAAGGGATCGGATGAGCTTCGAGAACATAACCCGGGATATCCGGCAGATCCCGCGCGTGATGCGTCTCTGCTGCGCGATGGCGATCGCGCTGGCTGCTGTGACGAGCGCGCCTGCTAGCGCCGATCCCGTGACGGACTCCGTCACGAGCGCATTCGAAACCATCGTCATTGATGCGTCCAAGGCGGCCTCCAAGGCGAGCGCGGCTGCGAAGAAGGCCCTCTCGGACGACAAGCCGAAGGCAAAGCGCACCTTCAAGAAAGACACCGGCAAGAAGAACGCCGACACGAAAAAGGCCGCTCCAGATCAAACCGCAGACGACAAGTCCGGCGCGAACAAGGACGACGCGGCAAGCACCGCAAAGACCTCTGCTCCCGAACCCGCCGAACACGGCGGCGAAGACGGCAAGCCCGCCGCGAACGAAAACGCCAAAGCGCCCGAGCCTGCCCCGAAGCAGAAGACCGACGAATGGCCGGCCGTCGAGGTCGAGCTGGCGCGTGCGCGGTGCACGCAGCTTCTGAAAGGCGTCGACGCCGTGACCATCCCGGAGCCCCCTTTCCGGAAGGGCGATTGCGGCACCATGGCTCCGGTCCGACTTCTCTCTATCGGCAAGACACCCGAGATCTCGTTCTCGCCTCCGCCGGTCATCACCTGCGATATGGTCGTCGCCCTCACCAAATGGATGAAGACCGAGGTCCAGCCGGCCGCCAAGAAACATCTCGGCTCCGAAATCATCCGTGTCACCTCGATGAGCGACTATTCCTGCCGCATGGCGTACGGCCGCGTCGGCAACAAGCTGTCCGAGCACGGGAAGGCCAACGCGCTCGACATTCGCGGCTTCATCACGCGCAAAGGCAAGGAAGCCGTCGTACTCACGGATTGGGGGCCGAACAAGCGCGACATTGCCAAGCAGGTCGCGGCCGCCAAGGCTGCCGCCGAAAAGGCCGCTGCTGCGAAAGCCGCCGCCGAGAACGCCGCCAGCGAACGTGCCGAGATGGCCGAACTCGCGGCCAAGGCCGGAACGACGGGCACGCCGCTCCCTCGCAAAACCCTCGTCGAGGGCGTTCCGCCTAAAAAGGACCTCGCCCTGCAAACGGCCCTGACGAAGGACGATCAACTCGACGGCAGCAACCTCGCGACGTCCGAGCCCGGCAAAAAGAAAAACCGGAAATCCAAGAAGGAGACACCGGACACGGTGACGTCGCTTCCATCCGCCGAGGGTGCGGATATCGAGACGCCGCCGCCGAAAACCGCCGAGGCTCGCTTTCTCCACGACGTCCATGCCTCAGCCTGCCGCATCTTCGGGACAACCCTTGGCCCCGAAGCGAACGAAGCCCACCGCAACCACTTCCACGTCGATATGGCCGAGCGGAAGGTCCGGAAAATCTGCGATTGACCTCGTTTTGAGGTCCGGGCTTGCATCCGGCGCCGGGAGGCGGGATGGTCCAGCCACCAAGGCCCGAATTCACCGAGGCAATCAGCGTGACACTTCAGAAACCCGGCCCCACGCGGGCCGCTTCGCCGTCGGCAACCGGCAGCTACCCCGCAGTCCGCATGCGCCGCAATCGCGCACAGGGCTGGTCGCGTCGCCTCGTTGCCGAGCACAAGCTCTCCGTCGACGATCTCGTCTGGCCGCTGTTCGTGATCGAAGGCAAGGCCCAGCGCGAAACGGTGGCATCCATGCCGGGCGTCGAACGCTTGAGCGTGGACCTCATCGTCGCCGCCGCACGTGACGCGGCAAGCCTCGGAATCCCAGCGATTGCGCTTTTTCCGAACACGGACCCCAAGCTGCGCACGGACGACGCGCGCGAAGCCTTGAACCCGGACAACCTCGTCTGCCGCGCCACCCGCGCCGTGAAGGAGGCCGGTATCGAGATCGGCATCGTCCTCGACGTTGCCCTCGACCCCTACACGATCCACGGCCACGACGGCCTGCTTGTCGACGGCGTTATCGCCAACGATGCGACGATCGATATGCTGGTCCGTCAGTCGCTGGTGCAGGTCGCGGCCGGCGCCGACGTACTGGCTCCCTCCGACATGATGGATGGCCGCATTGCCGCCATCCGCCGCGCGCTCGAGGAGAGCGGCCACCCCGATACGCAGATCATGTCGTATGCCGCCAAGTACGCAAGCGCGTTCTATGGCCCGTTCCGTGATGCTGTTGGCTCTGGCGGCTTGCTGAAAGGCGATAAGCGCACCTACCAGATGGACGCCGCCAATACGGACGAAGCCATACGTGAAGTGGCGCTAGATCTCGCCGAAGGCGCCGACATGGTGATGGTAAAACCCGGCCTGCCGTATCTCGATATCGTCCAGCGCGTATCCGAAACCTTCAAGGTGCCGACGCTCGCTTACCAAGTGTCCGGCGAGTACGCGATGATCATGGCGGCGGCGCAGAACGGCTGGCTCGACGAGGAGAAAGCCAGTCTTGAAAGCTTGCTGGCTTTCAAGCGCGCCGGTGCGTCAGCGGTTTTCACGTATTTCGCGCCGCGTGTCGCGAAGCTGCTAACGGCCTAATACCAAGAGCAAGCGTTCATTCTGAAAATACTTAGGGCGCGAAAGCGGCATGAAGATCAGATCGGGCCGCCGCCCAGCACTCCGTTCGTGCGCCAAGAGAAGGGGTGGCCGACGAGCCGGCGATAAAGCCGGGGAGCGAACGGCAGGATCACCCAGCCAAGAAGAGTGATCACGACAGCGCTGTGCTGCGCGGGGCCGAATTCGATGCCAAATGCAGCGAATGTCAGCAGCGAGATCGTAAGGACCGCCATCGCCGCAATCAGCCCGATGTAGAGAATGGTGAACGTCACATCGTATGCGATGGAGCGGGAATTGATCATGGAAGACTCCGATTGTCTCGGCTGACACCAGCAAGCGGACGCAACACGCACTCTAACAAGAAAAAGCTCCGCGATGAGTTCCGCGCGAAACTCAGTCCGGCTTCATATCGAATGAAGCAATTTGCGATTTTTGTTTGTGCATAAGATGAGGGAGAAGAGAGATTCGCGAAAGCCTAAATCTCTCCAAGTCCCTGACGAGAGACCACTTCCGGAGCGATGTGAGTCTGATCCATCACAGCTCGCGTGAGCTTTGCGAGCTTGCAGCAATGCCGCTCAGCGCCGAACGCGGCGACGCTGCGTGTCCTGCATCTCTTCTTCGGGAGCCCAGGAGTCCGTTTGCTGCAGGTCCGGCGCGACCGCGCCATCGGGGCTCGGCGCTGGAGGCTGCTGCTGTGCCACCGCGTTCCTCGGCTTCTGACAATCCGTCAGCCACACGTCGAACACGGGATGCTCGACGGCATTCAAGCCCGGGCTCTGCGCAAACATCCATCCGTTGAAGACGCGCTTCTCGGTGCCGTCGAGAGCGACTTCATCCACTTCGACGAAGCTCGTCGTCTTCGGCTGTTCCGTGGGCGGGCGCGAATAGCACACGCGGGGCGTCACCTTGAGAGCGCCGAACTGCGCGGTCTCGTTGATCGGCACTTCGAGCGTCTTGATCGTGGCCGTCACCTTGTCGAGCGCGGAAAAGACCGCGACGCGGTTGTCGTAACGCGCGTCGGCAACGGCAGGGCCGGCACCGAGCGACATGAGCGCAATGACACCGCCGGCCAGGATGGCGGCTGCGGTCTTGGTGGTGTGAGGCCGTGAGCCCGTCATCAAGTCAGGAATTCCCTATCAGGACGGCAACGAGCCGCCTGGCGATCATCTGCGCCGCAACGATGGCACGGCCAAGGCCCTTGCCCGGTCTATTCCGGGCGCCAGGGTTTATAATCGCCTGTTGCCTTCGGCCGATGCCCCGCACCCAGAATGGAGCCCGCCGGGCGGTAGGCCTCGGGCGTACCCGTCATGTTGGGGCGATGTGGTTTCTGCCATGGCTTCGGCTGGTATTTCTCTTCGGTCGGCGGCGTGTCTACCGTGTAATGCAGCCAGCCGTGCCATTCGGGCGGCACCTTCGACGCTTCAGCGAGATCCGTATAGGTGACCCAGCGGCGCGGGCGGCCGAGAGGCCCTTCGGGGCCGACACCCTTGATCTGCTCGTAATAGCTGTTTCCGAGAGCATCCCTCCCGACGAAACGACCCTGACGAGCAATCGTCAGCCGTGTGCCCCAGGTGTTGCCACCCCACCAGCTGAAAATCTCGCTGAAAATTCCCATGCAATCAGGCCTCCGCACCGCATCATTCAGGAATTAACCCGTTGTGTGCGGCAGCGCCAGTGCGCTTTCTTCAACCACGACACCGACGCCCGTTGCCGGCCCACGACCAGGACACAAAACTGAAACACTTTTGCAACAGCATGTGATGTACCGAGCAAAACGGAATCGGATTATCGTTTGATCAGCCTTCGGCGATGCCCATTTCGCGGGCTTTTGCACACGCCCGTTTCTAAGGCATTTCGCATCGAACCCCGTTTCACGGGCGTTTCACCGGCTCTCATCCCCAGCTTGCCAACACCACTAGATATGGGGCTAGTTGTTGGTGCGACCCACGAAATCTAGACCACCAGAGTTTCGCCCTGACTCGAATCAGGCTAGCTTTGCCCCATCGCCGCCCTGCCTGAGGGGGAAGTCTGGGGAAGTTGGCGGCGAGTTCAAAAGTGCTCACCAAACATAGTAGCGCCTGCGTCTACGACAGCGATTGAGAGCTGTGCGGGAACGTCAAACACCTTGGCGGTCCACAGATGAGGTGTGTCTCGACTACAACAATTGCGCCGCCATCCTGTACCTCGTTGCGCGCGCCAGTCCGAACATCGAAACTGCACGAGGAAAAAATGAAGATTACGCGGCGCTTCACGACTGCTGGCAAGTCTCCTTACGAGAGCATCACGTTCCGCCGCGCGACATCCGAGATCAAGAACCCCGACGGCTCTGTCGTTTTCCGCCTCGAGGGTTTCGAGGTTCCCGAGCAGTGGAGCCAGGTCGCAGCCGACATCCTAGCCCAGAAGTATTTCCGCAAGGCCGGCGTACCCCGCCGCCTGAAGAAGATCGAAGAGACCCAGGTCCCGTCCTGGCTGTGGCGCTCCGTTGCAGATGAGCGCGCGCTCTCTGCCCTCCCCGAGAACGAGCGCATCGCCGGTGAGTCAGATGCCCGCCAGGTCTTCGACCGCCTCGCCGGCACGTGGACCTATTGGGGCTGGAAGGGCGGCTACTTCACGACCGAGGACGACGCCCGCGCCTTCTTCGATGAGCACCGCTACATGCTGGCCATGCAGATGGCCGCGCCGAACTCGCCGCAGTGGTTCAACACCGGCCTGCACTGGGCTTATGGCATCGATGGCCCGAGCCAGGGTCACTTCTATGTCGACTTCGAGACCGGCGAGCTCACCGTCTCCGCGTCATCCTATGAGCACCCGCAGCCGCACGCCTGCTTCATCCAGTCGGTCGAAGACGACCTCGTCAACGAGAACGGCATCATGGACCTTTGGGTCCGTGAAGCGCGTCTCTTCAAGTATGGCTCCGGCACGGGCTCCAACTTCTCGAGCCTCCGCGGCGTCAACGAGAAGCTCTCGGGCGGCGGCCGTTCGTCGGGCCTCATGAGCTTCCTCAAGATCGGCGATCGCGCAGCCGGCGCCATCAAGTCGGGCGGCACCACGCGCCGCGCCGCCAAGATGGTCGTGGTCGACGTCGATCATCCGGACATCGAGGAATACATCGGCTGGAAGGTGAAGGAAGAGCAGAAGGTCGCGGCCCTCGTGACCGGTTCGCGCATCTGCCAGAAGCGCCTCAAGGCCGTGATGAAGGCGTGCGCGAACTGCGACGCAGACGGCGACGCATGCTTCGATCCCGCCAAGAATCCCGCACTGAAGCGCGCCATCAAGGAAGCGCGCCGCGACGACGTGCCGATGAATTACGTCCATCGCGTCATCCAGTTCGCGAAGCAGGGCTACAAGGACATCGACTTCGCAACCTACGACACCGATTGGGACAGCGAAGCCTACCTGACCGTTTCCGGTCAGAACTCGAATAACTCCGTCCGCGTCACGGATGAATTCCTCAACGCAGTCGAGACCGACGGCGCTTGGGCACTGACCTCGCGCATCACGGGCAAAACCGTGAAGACGGTTCGCGCTCAGGATCTCTGGGAGCAGATCGGTCACGCCGCCTGGGCATCCGCCGATCCCGGCATCCAGTTCCACACCACGATCAATGATTGGCACACGTGCCCGCAGTCGGGACCGATCCGGGCATCGAACCCGTGCTCGGAATACATGTTCCTCGATGATACGGCGTGCAACCTCGCCTCGATGAACCTGCTCACGTTCCGCAAGCAGGATAAGAGCTTCGACACCGAGAGCTTCGCCCACGCCTGCCGCCTCTGGACCGTCGTGCTCGAGATCTCGGTGCTGATGGCGCAGTTCCCGTCGCGCCAGATCGCGGAACTCTCCTATCGCTACCGCACGCTCGGCCTCGGCTTCGCCAACATCGGCGGCCTGCTGATGGCGTCCGGAATTCCCTACGACTCGGCGGAAGGCCGCGCCATCTGCGGCGCCATCTCGGCGCAGATGACCGGTATCGCCTACGCAACGTCGGCTGAAATGGCGGGCGAGCTCGGACCGTTTCCGGGCTTCGATCCGAACCGCACAGACATGTTGCGCGTCATCCGCAACCATCGCCGCGCGGCTTACGGCCAGTCCGAAGGCTATGAGCGCCTCTCGGTCAACCCCGTACCGCTCGACACCACAAGCTGCCCGGATCGCAACCTCGTCTCCGCAGCACAGGCTGCGTGGGATCTCGCCATCGACCTCGGCCAGAAGCACGGCTATCGTAACGCTCAGTCGACCGTCGTTGCCCCGACCGGCACCATCGGCCTCGTCATGGATTGCGACACGACGGGCATCGAGCCGGACTTCGCACTCGTGAAGTTCAAAAAGCTCGCCGGCGGCGGCTACTTCAAGATCATCAACCGCGCCGTCCCGGAAGCTTTGCGCACACTCGGCTATCGTGAAAGCGAGATCGCCGAGATCGAGGCTTACGCCGTCGGTCACGGCTCTCTTGCCCAGGCTCCGCATATCAACCACGCCTCTCTGATGTCGCGCGGCTTCACGCAGGATGCGATCGCAAAGGTCGAAGCCGGCCTCGGCACCGCATTCGACATCAAGTTCGTCTTCAACCGCTGGACACTCGGCGACGCATTTCTCACCGAGAAGCTTGGCGTTCCGGCCGCGAAGCTCGACGAGCCGACGTTCGACCTGCTGGCTCACCTCGGCTTCTCGAAGAAGGACATCGAGGCCGCCAACGAGCACGTCTGCGGTGCGATGACCCTCGAAGGCGCGCCTCACATGAAGGCCGAGCACCTTCCGGTGTTCGACTGTGCGTCGCCCTGCGGCCGCAAGGGCAAGCGCTACCTCTCGGTCGAGAGCCACATCCACATGATGGCTGCCTCGCAGCCTTTCATCTCGGGTGCGATCTCGAAGACGATCAACATGCCGAACGAGGCAACCGTCGAGGACTGCAAAGAGAGCTACATGCTGTCCTGGCGCCTGGCGCTCAAGGCCAACGCGCTCTATCGCGACGGCTCCAAGCTCTCGCAGCCGCTGAACGCCCAAGTGCTCGGCGACGACGTCGACGAGCAGGACGAAGTGGCCGAGCAGATGACGGCCGACAAACCGCAAGTTCAGCGCATCATGGCCGCTGCCGAGAAGCTCGCGAAGCGCGTGACCGAGCTTGAAACCCAGCTTCAGGCTCGCAATCGCAGCGAACGCGAGAAGATGCCGGGCCGCCGCAAGGGCTATACCCAGAAAGCGTCCGTCGGAGGCCACAAGGTCTATCTGCGCACCGGCGAGTACGACAACGGCGAACTCGGCGAAATCTTCATCGACATGCACAAGGAAGGCGCCGCCTTCCGCTCGTTGATGAACAACTTTGCCATCGCGATCTCGCTGGGCCTGCAGTACGGCGTGCCGCTCGAGGAGTACGTCGAAGCCTTCACGTTCACGCGCTTCGAGCCCGCCGGCCTCGTGCAGGGCAACGAGACGATCAAGAACGCAACGTCGATCCTCGACTACATCTTCCGCGAGCTCGCAGTCTCGTATCTCGACCGCAACGACCTCGCGCACGTCGATCCGCGCGAAATCGTAGGCGAGACGGGCCTCGGCTCCTCCGATGAAGAGACCGACGAGCAGCTTGACCTCGACCTTCCCGAGCGCGTGACGAAGGTCGTGTCCAAGGGCTTCATGCGCGGCAACCTGCGCATTCACGCCGGCGGACGCGGTCACGGTGAGAGCGAGCCATTGCAGGCGCTATCTTCCTTGCGGCGCGATCTCGCCTCTTACCCGATGACCGAGGGAGCGACATCACTCTACGCAACGGAAGGCGCAACGGCCCTCAAGACCGACACCGAGGTCATGTATCGCCGCACGACGGTGCAGGAGGTCGTGGCCAAGAAAGGTCGCTCTTCGACGGATCGCGTCGCTGAAGCGCGGCTAAGAGGCTACGAGGGCGTCTCATGCCCTGAGTGCCAGAACTTCACGATGGTGCGAAACGGCACCTGCCTGAAATGCGACACCTGCGGCTCGACGAGCGGCTGCAGCTGAGACACCAGGGCGGGATCGAAAGATCCCGCCCTTTTCATTATTAATCTTGGAGTCGTGACGATGATAAAGTACGTAAAGCGCCCTCCAGCAGGCCCCAACTTGCCTGCCAATCCAGATCAAGGCGTGCTGCAGCTCAGCATCGACCGGCAGGAAGAGATCGACGGTATCGGGATGGGAGTGCTTAGCGATGGCACTCCGTTCCTCAATCAACGCGGTCTTGCTCGGATGTGCGGCGTCCAAAACGCACATATTGGTACGATCAGCAGCGAGTGGATGGACGAATCCAAACCAAGGATTGCGGCCATCAAAAAAATTCTTAGCGACCGAGGCATCACTATGGCCGCGCCGCACATCGAAGTTTATCACGGCGGCCGCAAAATGTTCGCCTACAACGATCACGTGTGCCTAGCCATTCTCGAATACTACGCGTTTGAAGCCGCTCATATTCAAGAGGAAGCAAAGGGACGATATCGCTGGCTGGCCGGTAGATCTCTTCGGGACGTAATCTACACTCAGCTCGGTTACCGCCCTAACGATCGTACAGCAGACATTTGGCGCCAATTTCATGACCGCGTGTCGCTCGTCTACGACAACGTTCCCGAGGGCTACTTCTGTGTCTTCAAAGAAATTGCAGAATTGATGGTCACTATGATCAACGCCGGCGCCGCGGTAGGGCAAAGTTTCATTCCCGATTTGAGCGTGGGACGCGCTTGGTCAACTCATTGGATGGAGAATGCACTTTTCGCAGAGTATGGGGAGCGTCAACGCTACGAGCACAATTTCCCTGATTACTTTCCTCAAGCCGCCTCGAACCCCCAAACTCCGTATTGCTATCCGGAAGCGGCACTTCCCGCCTTCCGCAAATGGATGCGCGAAACGTACCTCACGAAGCACTTGCCGAGCTATCTCGGAAAAAAAGAGCGAGAAGGTGCAATGCCTGCGAACACTTCAGAAGCCGTCGTGAGGGCGCTTTCTCAGAAGAGAGCTCGCCCGCAGCTCATCTCCGGCAAACCTAACTAATGGCGGCAAGGGCGGGATCCAAAGATCCCGCCCTTTTCATTTCAATCCATGGCGAACGCGTTGAATGTTCAGAGGCTGTGGCAATCCGATCATTGAGTGCATCCGCGTTTCACACGATGCTGAGTGCTAGAGTGCTTCCGGAAAAGTGGGAACCGGTTTTCCGAAAAGAAGCACGACAAAACAAAATCCTGGAGCCGTTACGCGATTCCGCCAAAACCGGAACGGCTCTAGGCGAAGTCCGCCGTTCGAAGCGGACGAGAGTTGGGTGAGGAGACTGGTGCTGGGTCGAATTCTTTAGCGAGACGGATCATTCGCATGAACACCCACTCTTCGATCTCAAGTGACTTCGAGCTCTTACAGCTCCCCGATGGCCGCTGTTACGTGGCGCGCGCCTCGGCCTCTCACGAGACGACGTTGATCGCCGGATCGTTCGCAAGGCTCGCCACATTCGCGGACGAAGCCGATGACGAAGCGACTGACTATCCCGATCCGGTCGGGCTCTATCCCTCGCGCGACGAAGCGGAAGTGGCCATTCTCCGGGCCTCGCCTTCTCTTGAACCCGCCGGACCGCTCGATTTCTTCGCGCCCTGGCTCCGGCAGGATTGAACGCCTCTTTTACCAACGCTGTCGGGCGCACCACCGCACGGTTCCCAAAACCGCGCCAATGAGTAGAATGAACGTCACGGGGTCTCGGCTTTCAGAAAGCGAGGCGTCTATGACGAATTACATTCCGCGGCTTGCCCGCATCGGCAAAGGCTGGATCGCGGGCCACCCGCCAGCCGGCGACCGTCCTCGCGACTCGGCCGTGCGCGTCGACCGGCTGAAACGGCGCGTACCCCACATCCGGCAAACGCTCGCCATCGGCACCCAGTTCTCCGACGATGCTCTGCTTGCAAGCCTCGTCTCGATCGCCCGCTATCCGACCAACGAAACACGCTGGCACGCAGCCGAAGCCTCGACGCTGGGCCAATATTTGGCAGGCAACGGACGAGATATGCACCGAACACTTGTCACGTTGCTGTCGCTCCTGCCCGAGCCAGCTCTGTAACGCCACAGAATCGGTTCAATATCGATCGTAACAACTGTCATCTCGTGCACCATCCGAGCAGCGTGTTGGCCGCGTACCGCGAAAGAAGCCGCCCGGCTCGTGAGAATGCATAGGACCTGTAGGAGCGATCATGTCATCCGCCGCCTTCGCGGCTCCGGCCGCCGTCTATCTCCTGGCCGACCACCTCGATTCCGCACTCGCCGCCGGTGAGGACCTTCTCAAGTCGACGCTTCGCTGGAACGCCTGCGACTCGCGCGCTGAAGGCCTGACCGAACAACGCCACGAAGAGCGCATCGCCATCGAAGCGGCCCGTACGCTCGAAATGGTATTGCTCGCCCGCGTGGTGAAATCGCGCGAGACCGCAAAGGAACTCGCCAAGGTCGACAGCCAGTTCAAGCTAATCACGCGCCTTTACACGAGCGGCACGGAGATCGTCGCCGACGCTGCGAGCCAGCTCGCCGACGAAACCGGCTACGCCTTCGACGCAGGCGATGGCATCACGGCCTATCTGCGCTCGCGCGGACTGATCGCGGAAGATGAGGCCGCGCCGCTCGAGGCATCGGATCTCAAGGTCACCGAGAAGTTCCTGGTCGCTGGCCACATGGAGCTCGGCGCGCTCCTGGATCTCATCGCGATGTTTCTCGATACGCTCGAGACGCATTATGAGCTTTACGACCAGCCCTCGCGCAGCGGATCGACATCCGTCCTGCGGCGCGCGCCGACCACCGGCCTGACCGTATAAAAAAGAGGCTTCGAACCCGAACGGTTCGAAGCCTCAATTTCCTTCAAGCGCGATCAGCCATCATCGCGCATCGCATACGCCTGACGGCGGCGTTGCGGCTCAGGCGACGCATAACGCTCAAGCCCTGCATAGCGATGACGCGAGAACACCGACATATCGTTGGTGCCGTCCTGCGTCATGCCGGCCTTTACGCGGGGCGGCTCTGCCACCGCGACGACAGCCGCGGGCTGGTTGCGACGCGGAGTATCGTTGCGCTGCTTCTTCTGCTGAGCGGCCTTCCGGTATGCGCGCGAGTTGCGCTCATTCCTGGCTTCAGTCTGCCGGACGGACGACCGAACAGGCTGAGCCGCATCAAGCGACGCAACCCGCACCGGCTTGGCCGGACTGGTCACGGCCTCGACTTCGGCAACCGCTACGAAGCCAGCAACTTTTGCGGGCGAGACGGCTGCAACCGGCTCAACCGAAGCTGCCGCTTGATCGACCGACTGAGGAGCAAGCGCGGCGAGCGTCGTACGCGGAACAAGGGCCAGCGGCGGCGTCGCGCCACTCTGCGTTCCAACCGAGCCTTGAGCCTGAGTAGGATTGCCCTGACCCAGCGCCGCCACGACTGTCGTATCCGGGAAAGGAGACTTGAGCCCGGCCACCATGTAGGCCGTCGCCGCACCCGTCTGAGCCTCGTCGAGGCTCGCGAACGTGCCGATGTGGCCCGGAACCGGATCGTATTTCCGATTGCGCTTGTAGGTTGCCTCCGCAACGGTCGGCGCATCGATGACGCGCACCTCAAGCTTGGCGACGCCCTGCCCCGCGAAGCCGAGCACTTCCGCCGCCTTCCGGGAGAGGTCCAGCGTGCGATTGCCCCAATAGGGCCCCGCGTTGTTGACGCGCACGACGAGCGAGACCTTGGTCGTTGGCGACCGGACGAGCAGCGTCGTGCCATCCGGATAGACAGGGCTCGCGGCGTTATCGGGAGATTCCGAGTTGAAGGCTTCGCCAGATGAGGTGAGGCCGCAAGGGTTGTAGCGATCGCGCTTGCAGGAGTCGTAGTGGGACGCCATCACCGTCGCGTCCTGGCCGACCAAGGCCTCCGTCTCCGAGATGGTCTTTACCCGATGGCACTTGCCGTAAAAGCAATAGGATTTGCCGGGTGTCTTGGCTTCGGCGCCGCTGCTGCCGAGCCCGGCGGCGAGAAGAAGGCTTCCGGCGGCAGGTGCGAGAGATGCAAGGCCCAATCGCCCGATCTTTCGAAGGCCCAAAACCGCACGTCTGGTCGAAGGGGCTCTCATCGATCAGCTCCATTGTTGTTGACATGAAAGAGGTGTGGCCGAGCGGCTTCCCCCCGCCCGTTAACGGTTAGCGGGCGGAAAAGAGCATCTGCAACGAAGGGGGGCGAGCGGCAAAGTTGCCGCATGGTTAAGACTGGCGCGTGTAGACGCTAGAGCAGTTCGCGCTCCGCGAGCATGCGCTCAAGCTCGTCTCTGGCGGCCGTTAGGCGCGCTTGGTCCGTACTCCGAAGAACCAGCTCAGTCCGATATTTTCCGTCCGAGAAGGAAGGATAGCTGCCCATGGCGACATCCGGGTAAGCGGCCTGATGAGCAGAAAAGAGATCCGCGATCTCACCTTCCGGACACGCCAGAACGATAGAAACAGCGTTCACTTTCGGCCCCGTCCTGAGCTGGTTTGTCACAGCAACCAACATAGAACACATGATGTCGGGCACCCCTGCGAGCACCATCACGTTCTCGATTTTGAAGCCCGGGGCAGCCGAAATGCTATTCGTGATGAGATCAGCACCTGCCGGAATTCGAGCCATGCGCAGGCGGGCCGGCGTAAGTTCGAACCCTCGCTGCGCGTAAGCCGGCGCCATAATGGCAACAGCCCGCGGATCGATGTCGACGGGAACGCCGAACGCCGCGCCGATGCTATCGGCCGTGATGTCGTCATGCGTCGGGCCGATGCCACCTGTCGTGAACACATACGTGTAGCGCGCCCTCAGCGCGTTGACCGCCGCCGCGATCTCCTCCTTCACGTCGCCCACGACGCGCACTTCGCGAAGCGCGATGCCGATCGCCGTCAGATGCTCCGCGATCGTGCCACTGTTGCGATCCTTGGTGCGCCCCGAAAGGATCTCGTCCCCGATCACGAGAACGGCGGCGGTAATGATGTCGTCTTGCGCCACGAGGGCCTCCTGAGCTGGCACACTCTATATACGGTCACCCGCCCGGATTGGCATTGCACACGTGAGCAAGCCGCACTACTCCTCGCGCTCCATGAAGTTCGCCACTCCCCTCATCCGCGGCCGGCTGATCCGCCGCTATAAACGCTTTCTCGCCGACGTCATGCTCGATGACGGCCGCGAGGTGACGGCCACCTGCCCGAACACCGGCTCGATGCTTGGCCTCACGACGCCGGGCTCGATCGTCTGGCTTTCGGTCAGCGACAGCCCCACGCGCAAATACCCACATACCTGGGAGATGGTGGAAGCCGATCTGGGCGCCGGTCCCGGTCTCGTCGGAATCAACACCAACCACCCGAACCGCATTGTGGCCCAGGCCATAACGTCAGGAGCGATCCCCGAGCTCAGTGGTTACGCGACGTTGCGCCGGGAAGTGAAGTACGGCCTATCGAGCCGCATTGACATCCTGCTCGAAGATCCCTCGAAACCGCTCTGCTACGTCGAGATCAAGAACGTCCACCTGGCGCGAAAGCTCGGCCTCGCAGAGTTTCCGGATTCGGTCACGGAACGCGGCGTCAAACACTTGATCGAATTGTCGGCAATGGTGGCAGCAGGACACCGCGCCGTGATGCTGTACTTGATCCAGCGGAGAGACGCCGAGCGCTTCGCTTTTGCGCAGGACATCGATCCTCGCTATGTCGCCGCGTTTGAAGCGGCGCGCGCCGCCGGCGTCGAAGCGCTGGCCTATGCCTGTGATGTCACGCCTGAAGGCATCGAGATCATCCGCCCCGTACCGTTCACGCACTGACGCACGCCTCCGAAGGCGCCATCGTTCCGCACCGTCTTCGCCACAGAAATGTTGGAAGCCATACATTTTCGTCAGGTGTGGAACGCTTTCAACTGAACGACGTTAGTTCGGCGGATCACCCAACAGGGACATCCTCTTCCGAGGCAACCCATGAAAAGACTGAAACTCATCGTCGCCCTTGCGGGCGTGACGATGCTTGGAATCGCGGCCGCACAAGCCGCTCCGGGCTTCGCCACAGCAGACGTAAATCTGCGTGCAGGTCCCGACACCGATTATCCAAGCGTAGAGATCGTCCCGAACGGCACGCCGGTCGAAATCGCCGGCTGCCTGCAGGACGAATCTTGGTGCGATGTCGCCGCCGGCCCCAGCCGAGGCTGGATTTACAGTGAGTACCTCGCATTCGACCGCGGCGGCTCATACGTGTTGCTGCCGGACGTCGGCATCGAAACCCTCCGCATCCCCGCGATCCGCTTCACCGCAGATGACTATTGGCAACGTTATTACGTCGGACGCCCTTGGTATGCGGAAAAAAGACGCTGGGTCGAATTCAAGCCGCATCCGCGCGTAGGTTGGCGCCCTCCGCCTCCCGGCCCGCGCGTTGTCGGATGGTGGCGCCATGGATATGCGGCGCCTGTCGGAATGCGTCCTCCTCCGGAGCGAGGCTGGAGACGACCTGAAATGCGTGAGCACGAGCACCACTAGATCGAGATGTCCCAGCTCGAACTGGTCCTGCCCGATAAGGATCGAGTTTGTTGCTGAGGCAGCCCTCGGCGAAGGCCGGGAGGAAGGTGCAAGGCGCAGGGGTGCGCCTTGCACTTTTTGGCGTTACTCCGCCGCCTCTCCGTGGCTCACGAGAACTTGGTCGGCAAGACGTCCAGTGAGTTCGGCAAGATGATCGAACTTCGCCGTATACGTCCCCACGCCCGACGTCGCCGAGCGCAACTCGACGATCAGATCCTCGATCTCGGATTCCGGGATGTGCGCGGATACGACGTCCCAGCCGGGCCAACCATTACGGGCATCGAAACCCAGGATCTGCCCGCGCCTTTGCGGGATCATGCCGTTGACGCGCGCGGTTGCTTCTGATGGCACGGCGATCTCGACGGCCATAACAGGTTCGAGCAGCACGGGCTGACACTTGGGCAACCCTTCGCTCATCGCGAGCCGGCCGGCCTGCCGAAACGCCATGTCCGAACTGTCGACCGTGTGGAACGAGCCGTCCGTCAACGTCACGGCAACGTCGACCACCGGGAAGCCGAGCGGGCCGTGCTTCATGTAGTCCACGACCCCGATCTCAACCGACGGAATGTACTGCTTCGGCACCACGCCGCCCGTGATCGTGTCGCTGAAGTTGAAGCCCGATCCGCGCGCCTGCGGCTGGATCGAAAGCACCACGTCTCCAAACTGGCCATGCCCGCCCGATTGTTTTTTGTGGCGTCCGCGGATCTCCGTCGATTTGCGGATCGTCTCCTTGTACGGCACCTGCCGCTTCTGCCGCTCGACCACGACGCCGTACTTGCGTTGCAGCCGCTCGAGCGCGACGCGCAGGTGCATCTCGCCTTGCCCCTTGAGCAGAACCTGATGCGTGTCCTTGTTGTGCTCGATGGAAAGTGAAGGATCTTCCTCGATGAGCTTCGCCATTGCAGACGACAGCTTCACCTCGTCCTTGCGATCCTTGAGACCGATGCCGAATGCGAGAACGGGTTCGGGTGGTTTTGGCCCCGCGATCTGCACGATGGACTTTTCCGTCGTGATCGTATCGCTGCTTCGCACGCCCTCGAGACGTCCCAGCGCAACGGTATCGCCCGCCTGACAGGTCGTGCGTTTCTGCGTCTCTTCGCCTTTAAGCGAGAACAGTCCCGCAATCCGCTCTTCCACGGCTTCGCCACCGGAAACGGTCGCGCCATCGGCAAGCTCGCCGGTCAACACGCGCGCAAGCGAAAGCTTGCCGCCGTGACCGGTGTAGAACGTCTTCATGATGTACGCCGCGCTCTTGGCATTCTCGACCTTGAGACGCTTCGCTGTGTTGGTGACGAACGGCACTTCATGGCGGATGGCCTTCAATAGCCGGAGAATGCCGTTGCCGTTCTGGGCCGAGCCGAGCAGCACCGGGCAGATGAGCCCATCCTCGAACTCACGCGAGAGATCCGCGAACACGAGGTTCTTTTCCGGTGCCATGTCCGAGAGAAGCTGCTCCATGAGCGCATCGTCGTAATCGGCGAGCTGCTCGAGCATATGGAAACGCGCTTCCTTCTCGCGTTCGATGTCGGTCGCCTTGAGCTCCACCATTTCCGATGGCGCATTCTTGCGGAACAGAAACGCACGCTCGAGCGCAAGATCGATGAAGCCCGTCGCCGCGCCGTTTTCCCAGATCGGAATCTGCCGGAGTACCAGAGGCTTCGTCGAAGCCGGTTGCAGCGCCGGCAGGATTTCCCGGATCGGCGTCGCGCACGCATCGATCTTGTTGAGGAACAGAAGATGAGGAATGCCGCGATCTTCGAGCTGCTTCAGCATAACCTGCAGCGCCGGCACCCGCTTGGGATCGGGCTCTGAAACGACGACCGCCGCATCGCAAGCGGTTAATGCTTCCGCGGCCTCATGCTGAAACTCGATCGAACCGGGGCAATCAATAAAGGTGAACGTGTCCCCGAGGAAGCTCACGTCGGCGACGTTGAGTTGCACACTCATGCCGTGCTCGCGCGCTTCAGGCGATGCGTCGCCGACGCTCGACTTGTCGCCAACGGAGCCGGCGCGCACGACACCGCCCGTGCGTCCGAGGATGGCTTCGAGAAGAGTTGTCTTTCCGGAGAGAAACGGGCCGATCAGCGCGATGCAGCGGGTGCTGCGGCCCGAGGATTGCCCAGACGCCGCATGTGCGCCGGCACTAGTGGTGCCTCTTGGGCGGTCGGATTGCCCCATGGTGTCCTCCTTCCCGCTTCCCGGATGTGATTTCCGGGTTGAGCGATACGAGGCGCAGAGGGATGCGCGTCGCGCAGCCCCGCGCCTCATGAAGGAGCGCGACAAGCTGATGGTCGCGCCGCGCCAGCAAAGACGCAAGACCCTTACCGATTAATCTCGTACGAATGCTTGTGCGCTATACTTGCGACGATGTGCAGTGCAACGCGTGTCGCCACGACAACTACAACCTGCTGCGACGCAACAAATATTCGCAGTTGCGTAGGCATCGTTCGTGAAGAATGTTTCAAAAAATTACTTGAAGAAACCTCGCTCCGGTCGCATCATCAAAGTGTCAGCAAAGCAGCATAAGTCTGTGAAGCAGACAGATTTGACAGCACGCAACAAAACAAAAAATGCGCCCGGGAGAGGCGGCTAGGCGAAGAAATCGGACACGGTTAGCGGAACCAAACAGTCCGGAGAAGCGCTTACGCTCTAAAAATAGGATGTGCCTCAATGAGTAGAGAAGTACTGACGAAATCTCTGGTCAAGGCTGCGGACGCTGCAGGCTATGCGATGGCCTCCCGCGAAGAAGACCTTGCCGATTGGACCGTCAACCAGCCAGAGGTCGCGTTCCGCAACGGTCACGCTTCGGCCGCAACCACAGCTCGCAAGATGTCGCTTCCCTTCGCCCGCTTCGAGCAGTGGATCGCAAATATGCTGTCGTTCTCGGATGTCCGCGTGCAGTCCGCTCGCCCGCTCCTCCCGAGCCGCTGATCGCGACTTTACATTCAACGTGTTCGTACGGGCTGCTTCACGCGGCCCGTTTTCGTTTGGCCTGCGTGAACATACGTACGCAGCCAGAGGTCTCGCCCATTGACACCCCAAAGCCTCGATGCAAGCTTTGCTAAATTGGAAACATTCGAAGGAGCTGCAGCATGCGTCGCGGATTGCTCATTGCTACGACTTTGGCCTTCAGCATGACCGCGGCATTCGCGCAGAACGCGGCCGTTATTAAAGAACGCCAGGACCTGCTGAAAGAAGTCGGAGATGCGGTGAAGCCTGTCGGCGCCATGTTTAAGGGCGAAGCGGAGTTCGATCTCGCCAAAGTGCAGCACGCTCTCTCAGTCATTCAGAAGAATGCACCTCTCCTGCCGCCGCTTTTCCCCGACGACTCGAAGACGGGCGGCGACACCGAAGCTCTGCCCAAGATCTGGGAAAACAAGGCTGACTTTGAGAAGCGCTTCAAGAAGCTTGCCGACGACGCCAAAACTGCTGAAGCCGCAATCGAGGATGAGATCACATTTCAGGACGGTTGGAAAACGGTCGTCGGAAACTGCAGCGGCTGCCACAAGGAGTATCGCAAGCCAAAGGGCTGATGGATGAACCGGCGATGTCCGGCCCCCAGACAATAGCCGGCAGCGCGAGCGTGCGCGCATGGGATCTGCCGACGCGGCTGTTCCACTGGACGCTCGTCACGCTAATCGTTTCTGCATGGATCAGCTACGAGTTCGCGGAAGACCTGGGCGACGAAACGCTTGTTTGGCACCGCGCCAACGGCCTCGCCATCCTGACGCTTCTCGTCTGGCGCGTGCTGTGGGGCCTCTTCGGATCATCGACAGCGCGGTTCGCGAATTTCATTCGCGGCCCAGGTGCAGCGCTCAGCTATGCGAAGGGCATCGTGACCGGAGCAGCGCCACGCTACCTCGGCCACAATCCGCTCGGCGCATTGATGGTCGTAGCGCTTCTCGCAACGCTTGCGACCATTGCGAGCTTTGGCTTGTTCGCGACGGATGACAACGACCTCGTGGGCGGCCCGCTCTACAGGCTCGCGACAGAAGCCCAGAACACACGCGCCGCACGTCTGCACGATCAGATCTTCAACTTCGTGCTGCTGCCGCTGGTCGCCCTGCACATCGTCGTCAACCTGCTCTACACGCTCGTGAAGCGGGAGCCGCTGATCCAGGCCATGGTGGTCGGAAAAAAACCGGCCGCGCCTTATAAAGACGCGGCCGAAGCGATCATTGCAAAGCGCCCGCTACTGCGCGCGCTTCTCTGCCTTGTCGCCGCCGCCGTTATCGTGCTCGGCGGCATTCTCGCGTTGGGCGGCAACCTCGTTCTGAAGTGATCGCCGCCACAGCGAGTAGCGTTGCTACTTCAGATTTCCACAGAAGCGCTGAATGCGGGTGCAGGCTTCCGACAGCGCTTCCGTCGACGTGGCATACGAGATACGGAAAGCGGGCGAGCCTTCGAACGCCGCGCCGTGCACCACCGCAACGCCCTCTTCCTCGAGAAGCGCCGTCACGAAATCTTCGTCGGTGTTAATCTTGACGCCTTGCGCGCTCGTCTTTCCGATCGCACCCGCGCAGCTCGGATAGACATAGAACGCGCCTTCCGGCTTCGGGCACGCAAGACCTTTCGCCTGGTTCAGCATGCCGACGACGAGATCGCGGCGCTGCACGAACACCTTGTTGTTCGCGGCGATGAAGTCCTGCGGACCGTTGAGCGCCTCGACACCGGCCCACTGCGTAATCGACGTCGGGTTGGACGTCGACTGCGACTGCAGCTTGCGCATGGCGTTGATCAGTGGCTCGGGGCCAGCCGCATAACCGAGCCGCCAGCCCGTCATGCAATAGGCCTTCGAGAGACCGTTCATGGTCAGCGTGCGGTCGTAGAGCGCCGGCTCGACCTGGGCGGGCGTGAAGAACTTGAGCCCGTCATAGATCAGGTGCTCGTACATATCGTCCGTCAGAACCCAGACGTGCTGGTTCTTCGGCTTGAGCAGCACATCCGTGAGCGCCTTGAGATCTTCGCGCGAATAGGCAGCGCCCGTCGGGTTCGACGGCGAGTTGAGCAACAGCCACTTCGTCTTCGGCGTGATCGCGCGATCGAGCGCTTCCGCCGTCAGGCGATATCCGTCCTCGATCTTCGTCGGCGCGAAAACCGGCGTGCCGCCGCCGAGCAGCACGATGTCGGCATACGATACCCAGCACGGCGACGGGATCACGACTTCATCGCCCGGGTTCAGCGTCGCGAGCAGCGCGTTGTAAAGCACCTGCTTGCCGCCCGTGCCAACAGACACCTGCGAGGGCTTGTACTCGAGTTCGTTGTCGCGTTTGAACTTGGCGACGATGGCGGCCTTGAGCTCCGGAATACCGTCGACGTCCGTGTATTTCGTTTTGCCTTCGTTCAACGCCTTGATAGCCGCCAGCTTGATATTTTCCGGCGTATCGAAATCCGGCTCTCCCGCGGACAGCGAAATGATGTCCCGGCCCTGCGCCTTGAGCTGGCGGGCCTTCATGGAAACGGCAATGGTCGCGGACGGCTGGATTCGGTTCAGGCTGTCGGCAAAAAAGCCCATAGCGGCTGTCTTTCTCGGTTGAAGAAGGAGTTCTGCGGCCATCACGGGCTGCAAGCGGCGCGGACGCTACGCCCCGCGCGACGGATGTCAATGTGCCCTTTTGCCGAGACTTGTTGTCCTATCCTGCCGCATGGAGCCGGCCAACCGCTCGCTAATCCGGCGCGTGTCGAAATGGGCACAAACGTAAAACTATATTTTCCAGCCGCTGGAATAGCTCTCAATCGCCACAATCCGAGCAAACCCGCGCCACAGCGGGGGAATGACATTGCCGTGGATCAAGTTGGTGCAGAGTCGTTTGAACTGGAAAGGAGGACCCGTCGTATGCCGCGTTACGAAGTATCTCCCCATTTCCGCAAGCATTTGCCCGAGGTCGTGGCCGGACTTGTGGTTTTCGCACTGATGCTCGGCCTGACTGGCTGGCACATCGGTATCGCCGCCGCTGCGGACGGAGCCTCTACGGCGGCCGTTTTGGATCGCAATGCCTCAGCTGTTCTCTTGGGCGTAGCGTTTTCAGCCATGGCCGTTTTCAATGTCGCCTTCATCCGGCATTTGCGGCGCGCCTATGTCCGCCCGAGCCGCCTGAGGGCACCTGAAAAGCGGCCTCCGCAGGCTTAAAAAGCGAGCCGATGCAAATATTTACCGTTAGATCCCCCAAAATGCCCGCCCGTGGGCTCGCCGCTGAACCGTGATCGCGCTATAAGCGTTACAAGATACCTTACGATCGAGGATGCTCCGGTGACTGCGCATCGGGTATCCGGGACCAAGAGACGCCAGAGGGCCGCATCATGACGCTCCGCCGCTTCGCTCTTCTCCGCACTCCCACCGCTCGCACAAGCGGCGGCTTGGCATTGCTGGCACTCATGGGCATCGGTATCGCGTCGGCCAACACGGAAGCCGTCGTCGCCAGCCGCTTCACTGCCGCGCTCGAAGCCGCTCCCCGTACTGTCGTCGCCGACAACACATCCGCCGACAAGCTGATTGCTGGCAGCGAAGCCTATTGGCTGGAGCGCCGCCGGCAACATGATGGCGCCGATGGTACGCTTGAGCAGGCCGCTTGGCAGGCCGCGCCGTTTGCCGCCGGCATCGTCTCGATCGGCGACCGCATTACGTTCTCCAACACCAAGGGCGATCGCGTTCTCGAAGTGGTCGCCGTCACCGAGGTGCCCGCTCCCCCGAGCGTGACGCACGCCTCCGGCACCGCAGCCCCGGCCCGCAAGATTGCCATCACGTGCCGCGACCTGAGCACGCCGGAAGGCCGCCTCATCACATTCGAGGCCCCTGTCGGCGCTGGTCCCGGGTTTGTAAAGGCTGCCCGCACGCTCTAATCGCGCGAGGGCGATTTCTCCTCATTCGCCGCTTACTGCGGGCCCTACCCTGTGGCTTGCCGATCCCACGCGCCCGCCCGACTGCGCCCCAAAGCCGTCCACCCGTTGCGCGTCCGGTGCGAGCCCCTATGATGCCGCCGCGGGGCGAATGGCTTGGTCTCAAAGCGGGTTAGCCAGCTCCGTCATCGAGGCACACAAGGAACGCGGAGTTCGCGACATGAGGCTCAATCCCCCCACGATCGTGATTTTCCTCATTTCGTTTGTGCTGGCCACGCTGGCGCTGATCACCAAGCTTGGCTTCATCCCCGTGCCGCGCTACCTGCCGCATCAGGAGTTCTGGCTGGCCATCACGGCGTATCTCACGCTGATGGTCGGCAATCTCGTGCGCGGTCTCTGAGGCGCACTCCGCCTACCAGGCGATCGGCTTCCGATCCCTGAAGAAGCCGCTGGTCGGTCCGTCCTCCGGCAACGTTGCGAGCCAGATCGCCGTATCCGCGCCCTCTTCCGGCGTGCGCGTCGCGTTGGCGCCACCCATGTCCGTCTTCACCCATCCGGGGCACATGGCGTTGACCTTGATGTTGCCGCCGCCAAGTTCCGCCGCCGTAATCCGCGTCAACGCATTGAGCGCCGCTTTCGACATGCGATAGGCGGGATAACCGCCGCCCATGTCCGCGAGCTGCCCTGCGCCCGAAGACAGATTGACGATCCGCCCATATCCCTGCTCGCGCATCAAAGGCACCGCCGCCTGGATCAGGCGAATAGGACCCAGCACATTCGTGTCCATCGTCTTGCGGAACGTCTCCGCCTTGAGGTCGAACAGGCTCGCTTTGAAGCCGCCTGGCTCGTCGATCAGGATCGCCGCGTTGTTCACGAGGATATCGAGACGCCCATAAAGCCGCTTCACTTCCGCGACAGCAGCCCGTGCGCCGTCATCGCTGTCGACGTCGAGCGCGACAACAGGAATGTCGAAGCCCTCCGACTGCAGCTTCTCCGCCGCCGCCATGCCATCCTTCGGATCACGCGCGCCGATCACCGGCAGCACCCCGAGACGCGCCAACCCGCGCACGATCTCAAATCCGATGCCCCGGTTTGCACCGGATACCAGCGCGGTTCGCGTAACGGCCATGTAGGTCTTCTCCTCGCAGCGTGAGCAAATCACGCACTTCGAAAGCTTAGCCATTTCCCTTCTGCACGCAATTGGCGAGCGAAAAAGAAAGAGCCCGCCGTCTCATAGACAGCGGGCTCTGAAATCTCGAAAATCGAAGTTGGGCTTAGCGTCCCGGAGGATAGAGCCAGCTCGGGCCGACGGAGCTTCCGCGAGTCGGCTGCTGGGCCATACCGTTGTTGAACGAGCTCGGCGCATAATCCAAACTGCCGCTCGAAATAGACTCGCCGATCGGCGGCAGAACCGACTTCGGATCCATGCCCGAGAAACCGATCGTCGGCGCAACGTTGGCCGACGCAGCCGGCTGCTGAGAGCCGCCGCCCTGGTTTTCATACGTAAACGCGAAAGCGGCCTGCGATCCCGCGGCCATCGCGATGCCGCAAGCTGCGGCCCAAATCAGTGATCTCATTGCCAATTCACCCCAAAACAATCGGCCATTGACCCCAACATGGTACATGAATCGAGGCAATCAAAGGGCCGTCGTTGTTTCGGGTGACGACAGAACCACCAATTTTGCAGGGTGTGACCTCGTCGCAACGCAAAATCCCTAAGGATTGCAAGAGCGCAAAGCCAGCTCGACCCGCTTAGTGGCCGCGGAAGTCGTCGCCGCCCATACCCGGACAGTAATCCCGCGCTGTGCCCGAAATACCGACAAATCGGCAGACATCATCCTTTGTAGCCGGATTATTGCGAACCTCGGCATCCGACACCCGAACGCCATGGTCGCGCGCGATCTGCGCCAGATGCGCGTCGTTGCAATAGGGCGTCGAGATCCAGTTGCCGCCAGACTTCTGGTACCCATCCTTACAGACGATAGCCGCGCTTGCCGTGCCGGACAGAGCCATCGATTGCAACAAAGTAGCCGCCAATACGGCGAGGAAGACTTTCGACATTGCCAACCTCCATTGATCAGATCTCGTGGAGATGGTTGCTGCCGGAACTCACCGCAATGCACTTTACCCATCCGTAATCGCAATGCGGACGGAGCGAGGTTCGCCCGTCTTCGCAGAAGATCGCGAAACCCACAGTTCGGCTTCCCCTTCCCTAGCCCGCTCGGCCACGCCATATTCCGCCCATGGCAAAATCTTCGAAATCGTCAGGCGCCTCGAAGGCCCCGCGTCCCTCGCGCGCCCGCTCCGGCAAGCCGTCTGCTCCGCCCGTCGAAACGTCGGCCGGCACGCCCGGTTTTGGAGAAGCGCCGCAGAGTGCGTTCACCGCATCCGGTCCGCTCGGAGACGGTACGACGAAGCCCCTGCCGGCGCTGCGGCAGCAAGGTCCTCTGCCGCCGCGCGCTGCCGCTGGCGAAAGTCTCGGCGACAGCCTGAATGCCATTCTCACGCGCCCGCACGAGCGCTCCGACAAGGCGAAAGAAATTCTCTCGCGCCAGCCCATGATTGCCGCGCATCCGCTCGTCTCCGGCGCGATGCCGATGTTCATGCCGCATCGGCCCGAGCGCCCTGAAAAAAGCGAAGGCGGACGCCGCTTCGAAATCGTGTCGGAGTATTCACCCAAGGGCGACCAGCCCACGGCGATTGCCGATCTCGTCTCGGGTGTGAGCGAGAACGAGCGCACGCAGGTGCTGCTCGGCGTCACCGGCTCCGGCAAGACGTTCACGATGGCGCAGGTGATCGAGGCGACGCAACGCCCGGCGCTCGTTCTCGCACCCAACAAGACGCTCGCAGCTCAACTCTACGGCGAGATGAAGAGCTTCTTTCCGGAGAACGCCGTCGAGTACTTCGTCTCGTACTACGACTACTACCAGCCCGAAGCGTACGTGCCGCGCACCGACACGTACATCGAGAAGGAAGCCGACATCAACGAGCAGATCGACCGTATGCGCCACGCAGCAACGCGCTCTCTGCTCGAACGCGATGACGTCATCATCGTCGCGTCCGTTTCATGCATCTACGGTATCGGCTCGGTCGAGACCTACACGGCCATGACGTTCGCCGTGAAGCTCGGCGAGCGACTCTCACGCGACCAGCTTCTCGCGGATCTCGTGGCGCTGCACTACCGCCGCAACGACGCCGCGTTCGTGCGCGGAAATTTCCGAGTACGTGGCGATACCGTCGAAGTCTTCCCCGCCCACTACGAGGATCGCGCTTGGCGCATCTCGCTCTTTGGTGACGAAGTCGAAAGCATCACCGAATTCGACCCGCTGACGGGTCAGAAGACCGATGACCTCGCGCTGGTGAAAATCTACGCCAACTCGCACTACGTGACTCCCAAGCCGACGCTGCAGCAGGCCATGAAGAGCATCAAAAGCGAGCTCAAGCAGCGCCTCAACGAGTTGTACGACACAGGCAAACTTCTCGAAGCCCAGCGCCTCGAACAACGCACCGTCTTCGATATGGAGATGATGGAGGCGACAGGCTCCTGCGCGGGCATCGAAAACTATTCGCGCTATCTCACCGGCCGCAATCCCGGCGACCCGCCGCCGACGCTGTTCGAGTATCTGCCTGACAACGCGCTCGTCTTCATCGACGAAAGCCACGTCACCGTTCCGCAGATCGGCGGCATGTTCCGCGGCGACTATCGACGCAAGGCGACGCTGGCCGAGTACGGATTCCGCCTGCCGTCCTGCATGGACAATCGCCCGCTCCGCTTCGAGGAGTGGGACGCCATGCGTCCGCAAACGGTCGCCGTGTCGGCAACGCCCGGCGGCTGGGAGCTCAACGAAACCGGCGGCAGCTTTGCCGAGCAGGTCATTCGCCCAACGGGCCTGATCGATCCTCAGGTCGAGATCCGCCCCGCCAAATCGCAGGTCGACGATCTGCTCGACGAAGTGCGCACTGTCACCAAGCGCGGCTACCGCACGCTCGTCACCACACTCACGAAGCGCATGGCCGAAGACCTCACCGAGTACATGCACGAAGCGGGCATCCGCGTGCGCTACATGCACTCCGACATCGAAACACTCGAACGCATCGAGATCATCCGCGACTTGCGCCTCGGCGCCTTTGACGTGCTGATCGGCATCAACCTGCTGCGCGAAGGTCTCGATATTCCGGAATGCGCTCTCGTCGCCATTCTCGACGCCGACAAGGAAGGCTTCCTGCGCAGCGAAACCTCCCTCGTGCAGACAATCGGCCGTGCCGCCCGCAACGTCGACGGCCGGGTGATCCTCTACGCCGACAGCATGACGGGCTCGATGGAACGCGCCATCGCGGAGACCGATCGCCGTCGCGAGAAGCAGGTCGCTTACAACACCGAGCACGGCATCACGCCCGAGAGCGTGCGCAAGAACATCGCAGACGTGCTGTCCTCCGTTTACGAGCAGGATCATGTCACCGTCGACGCGGGCCTCGCCGACAGCCCGACGGTTGGTCACAACCTCGCGGCCGTCATCGCGGATATGGAGCGGCGCATGAAGGACGCCGCAGCCGATCTCGAGTTCGAAACGGCGGCGCGTCTGCGCGACGAGATCAAGCGCCTGCGCGAAACCGAGCTTGCGATCGCCGACGACCCACTCGCCCGTCAATCCGCGGTTGAGGATCAGGCCGGCAGCTTCAAGGGGGACCGCAAATTCGCCGGCAACGCCAACGTGCTTTCGGAGAAGAAATCACCGCGCAAAGGAAGCAACGAGAGCGGCTCACGCATCGCAACCGAATACGAGCCCGTGCAGCCGACTTACGCGCAATCCGCATCGAGACCGGCGACGAGCACACGCGTCAAGAAGCCGTCGCTCGACGACATGGGGCCGGGCACGGACCGCGCCATTCCGCGCCGCCCGGACATCGATCCGCGCACCAAAGCGGGCGCGTTCGGTGAAAACGTGCGAGGCCCACACAAGCCAACGCTCGACGAGATGGGTCCGCACGCATCGCTTGCTGTGAAGAAATCGTCAGGTCCGCTGCCGAAGAAGCCGGACCTCGCGTCGGCACCGAAACCCACCGTCACGCGCGAGATCCAATCCGAGACCGAGCAGAAGCGCCGCAAAGGCCGTCCCCGCAAAACCGGCCGCCCCGGAAACTAATTTCTTGAGCTAAAGGATAGCCCGCATGTCGGAACCAGTGATCGACCGGGAAGCCATGGGTCGGCTCGCGAAAGCCTTGGGCTTCATCTCCAGCCCGGACCATCCGACAACCGTCGCGCTTCGCAAGGCGGCGGAGTCCGGCCTGGAGAAAGATATCAAGGCGGCGCGCGCACTGTTCCTCAAGCTGAAGCCGTCCGATCGCCGCGCAGCATTGGCCATGCTCCGCGACGACGACTAAAGCTGACACGCAGCTTAGCTGCAGGCCGGACGCAATGTCTTGCAGTAGGTCGTGAGGACGTCGTTGCGGCAGGTCAGCGTAATGGATCCAGACGGCTTGAGGCCCTTGTCGGCAATTGCGTTTTTGAGCGCGGCATTCTCCATAAACTCGGCGAGGTCGCGCGTGACGTGTCCGCCGCACCACGGCTTCCTTTTGCACGCGGTGGCTTGACGCCGGCGCGCGGCTCGCAGACCCTTCCTGAGTTTAACGATGGAATCTCAGGGAAAATGCGATGAGCAGAATTGGACGTGTGTTTCTGACGGGCCTGCTGGCCGCGCTTCCGCTTCTGCTCACGATCTTCATCACCGCGTGGCTGCTCTCCCTGATCAACCAGTACCTGGGACCGAGCAGTACGTTCGGCAGCCTGCTCATTTCGCTGGGCCTCGGCGGCGAAGCGTCCGAGCTCGTCACGTACCTGATCGGGCTCGGTCTCATCATCGTCGCGATCTACACGCTGGGCCTGATCGTACACTCGCGGCTCGGTTCGTGGATCGCCGCGCTCTTCGACAGAATAATCCGCCGCATCCCGGTGATCTCGAACGTCTACGACGTGTCGAGCCGCTTCGTGTCGATCGTCGATACCAGCGGCGGCGGCGACAGCATCAAGAGCATGAGCCCGGCCTGGTGCTTCTTCGGCGGCAAGCCCGGCGCGGCGGTCCTCGCGCTCGTCCCATCGAAAACGCCTTTGAATATCGCAGGCGAGGATTATCTCGGCGTGCTCGTCCCTTCCGCGCCGGTCCCCGTAGGCGGCGCGCTGATCTACGTTCCGGTTGCGTGGATCGAACCCGCCGAAGTCGGCATCGACGAACTCATGAGCGTGTATGTCTCGATGGGGATCACGCCACCCACGACCAGCGCATCCAAGAAAGCGATTTCCAGCTAGGAGCTGACACTCGCGAAATCCAGCAGCCTATCGCCAGCGAGTAACTTCTCCTCCTCGCATGATCTTCGCGCCGCGTCTCCGCGAACGAACGCGTTAGCATAAACTTCACCCAGTGCTCCGCGGGCGGGTGCTTGTTCGCTGCGCGCCGAGCCAGATCCCTGAAAGCCGTCTTTGCTGACGACGCCGATCGGGCGTGGGCAACATGTCCCAACATATCGGTAGTTTTGGCTCTCCGTTTCACCTGCCGGATTCAGGACCGGGGGGACGGGTGAATGTGTGCCGACTGGAAAAAGTAAGGACCAGGGAGAAAGCACCATGAAAAAGAAAAGCATCTTCAAGGGATCACTTGCTGCCGCAGCATCGACAATGGCTGCAACTGTGTACGTCTCCAGCGCTGCGGCTTGGGAAAATCCGCTCGAAAACCCACACATGAGCGCGCCGCTGGAAATCTGCGATCAGGGCTCGTTCTTTGTCGGCGGCGTCCCGAAGGTGACCGAGTACGCGGCGGGGCCGCAAGCCGGCGTGCCTCAGCAAATAACGATCGGCCAAGCCTACGTGCAATTTCAGGTGCCGAAAAAACGCCGCAAGTGGCCGATCGTTTTCGTACACGGCTCGACGCATACGGGCGCAGCACTCGACTCGACGCCGGACGGCAACGAAGGCTGGCACTCCTACGCCGTGCGCAACAATCTCGCTTCGTTCGTCATGGACCAGCCCGGACGTGGACGTTCAGGCTTTGACCAATCGGTGCTTCACGAAGCGAAAGGCACTAACAATTGGAACCTCGTTCCGACGTTCGGCCGCATTACGGACAACGGCGCTTGGACCACTTGGTTTGGCCACATCGTCGACGGCACGAGCATCATCGACGGCCGTATGATCCGTCACAGCGATCCCGGCGATCCTGACGGGCCCGAAGATCCGAAGCAGCCCTCTCCTGCTCACGGGAAGTATCTACCTAAGTTCCCCATTCCCCCAGTACCGAACTCGGCCGATCCAAAACTCGTGGCACGCAAAGGCGCCATTGGTCCCGCACCGAATGCAGCGAACAACACCTATCTCGGCCTCGAATACTACAAGCAGCTCGTACCGAACGGCGAGGTCACGCTTCCTGGATCGACATGTGAGAAATGCACGCCGCAGCAGGTTGCTCCGAACAACACTTGGCTGCCGGTCGCATTGGCGGATCTGCTCGAAGGCATTGGCGGCGGCATCGTCGCGCCGCATTCGCAATCGGGCCCCTCCTCGCTCCATCTCGTTCGCGTACTCAAAGAACGCGGCAAGCTGCACTTGCTCAAAGGGATCATCACACCCGAAGGAGCGACCGATTTGGCCGCTGCCGGTGTCGTAGGATCGGATTTCGACACCATTCCCTTCTTGATGATGAATGGTGACTATCGCCCGCTCGCAACACGCCAGGGCAACTACGCTGCCGTCGCCGCTATGAACGCCAGCCCGACCCGCAAGGTGGGACCGGCCCTCGCGATCGATGCGGAGGATCCGCGCTTTAAGGGCAAATTCCTCGGTCACACGCACATGGGCATGCTGGGATCGACAGCGATCGCACAGTTCGATTTCTTCCTCGACTGGGCTGAAAAGAACATTCCGAACCCCGTCGTCAAAACATCCTGCAAAGCAAATAGAAAACCCGGCCACGGTCATGGACATGGCCACGGCAAAAAGTGAGATCGCTCTCCAGTAAGACGGACTGACAACAGGATATGGCCGCCGATAGGTGGCCATATCCATATGCGTCGCATCGCCCCGGAACCTCTTGATAGCGCCGCCCGTTTCCTGTCGTCCCAACCATGAAAAACGACAGGAGGCTCCATGCCCAAAATATCGAAGGCGAAGATCCTCATTCTCGCAACGGACGGCTTCGAGCAGTCCGAGCTTGAGGTGCCGCGCGAAAAGCTCAAAGGCGCTGGCGCACTCGTCCACGTGACGGCGCCGAAAGAGCGTAAGGATCAGAAAGAAATTCGCGGTTGGAAAGATAAGGACTGGGGCAAGGGTGTCCCCGTCGACCGCGAACTGGCTGACGTTTCGGAAAGCTTCTACGACGCGCTCGTGCTGCCGGGCGGACAGATGAATCCGGATAGCCTGCGCGGTAACGAGGCTGCCATGGAGCTGATCAAAGCGTTCGTGAACTCCGGCAAGCCCGTGGCCGCGATCTGCCACGCGCCATGGCTGCTAATCGAAGCCAACGCCGTACGCGGCCGCAAGGCGACGTCCTACGCGTCGATCAAGACGGACCTCGTCAACGCCGGCGCGGACTGGCGCGATGAGCCCGTCGTTACCGACCAGGGTCTCGTGACGAGCCGCAACCCGGGTGACCTCGAAGCGTTCGTCGCCAAGATCATCGAAGAGGTCGAGGAAGGAAAGCACGACCGCGCACAGCTCGCGGCGTAGCGCTGATCCGACGCAAAACGAACGAACAACAAACGCATGCGACCGCCGGTTGGCGGTCGCATTTTTTCGTTCAAACGTTTTCGTTCGCGGCCTTGCGCGACAGCGCGCTGAGCTCGCGGAACTCCGCGTCCCCAAGATCGATCGAAGCGCCCGCGACGTTCTCCTCGAGATGCTTGACCTTGCCGGTGCCGGGAATGGGAAGCATCACGGGGCTGCGCTTTAAGAGCCACGCGAGCGCCACCTGACTTGGCGACGCGCCGTGCTTCTTGGCAATGCCGTCGAGCACGGAGCCCGGCTTCGCGAGCGATCCGGCCGCGAGCGGGAACCATGGAATGAAGCCGATACTCTCCGCTTCACAGTAGTCGAGAACATCCTCGCTGCTGCGGTCGGCTAGGTTGTAGAGGTTTTGCACGGTCGCGACTTTGAAGACCTTCTGCGCCGCCTTGATTTCCGCCACGCTGACCTGGCTGAGACCGATGTGGCGGATGAGGCCTTCTTTCTGCATCTCGGCGATGACGCCGAACTGCTCGGACTGAGGAACCGCAGCGTCGATGCGATGCAACTGCCAGAGATCGATGCGTTCAAGGCCGAGACGCTTGAGGCTGCTCTTCACCTGTTGACGCAGATACTCCGGCTTGCCGTTCGGCACCCACTGGTTCGGTCCCGGGCGCACGAGACCGCCCTTGGTCGCGATCACGAGATCCTTGTACGGCGCAAGCACCTCGTGAATGAGCCGCTCGCTGACTTCGGGACCATAGCTGTCCGCCGTGTCGATGAAATCGATGCCGAGTTCAGGCACGCGCTTGAGCGTACGCTTGGCCTCGGCCGGATCTGCGGGCTCACCCCAGATCCCATCGCCTGTGACGCGCATGGCGCCAAAACCGAGGCGGTGAACCTTAAGATCACCGCCAATCGAAAACTGCCCGGAAAGCTTTGCTGAAAGCGTGCTCATGGCCGATCATCCCGACTATTCCTTGAGATGGACCGCATGTAGGCATCGGCCGGCAACCTCGCAATACCGCTCTAGCGAAGACGCCGCACCCGCCGCTTTCGTGCGCCGGCCTTCTTTGCCCCCGTCTTGGGCAAGGGATGCAATTGCGGAATGATGGCCGAGATGAGCTGCATGCGGCCCGAAATAATTCCCCGTAAAGTGATCATCTCGTCCGCAATCCTTTGCAATTCACGCGGTGGCCCCTGCACGAGCACGACTTCGAGGGTCTGGTTCCCCTGCAAATGCACGTGCAATGAGCTGATCACCTCGTCGATATTTTGGGCTTGAAGATCCGCCAGCTTCTTCTGCAGCCCGGAAACGGAATTGTCGTAAAACAAAGTGATGGTGCCCACCATCACATCCCGGCCCAGCTCGCGCTTATGCTCCTGCAGCGATCGATGCAGCATGTCGCCGATCGCCTGCGAACGGCTGGCAAAGCCCCGGCTCTCGACCATGAGATCGAGAGCCGAGAGCTGATCCTCCGGCAGCGACACGCTCATGCGCGCCACCAGCCCGCTCGAAGCTTCACGGTCCTTCTTCATGACATCCTAGAAAAGGTGACTGTAACGCTCGATCTCCCATTGGCTGATCGAAAGGTGATAGCTTTCCCACTCGGCCGTCTTGTAGCGAATGAACTCATCGCGCAATCCACGCCCCAGCGTCTCCTCGACGAACGGATCGTCAGCGAATGCCTGCACGGCTTCATGCAGGTTTTGCGGCAGGAAGTCGATGCCGCGATCGCGCCGCTCCCCTTCGGACAGCGCGTAGAGATTGTCTTCGTTGGGACGCCCGGGATCGATTTTGTTGCGCACGCCGTCGAGCCCGGCGGCAAGCGCCAGCGTTGCGGCAAGGTAGGGGTTTACGGCGCCGTCCGCGTTGCGGGATTCGCAGCGCCCGCCACCCATCGGCACGCGCACGGAATTGGTGCGATTGTTCGATCCGTACGAATTGAACACCGGCGCCCAGGTGAACGTACCCATCGCGCCCTGCCGGACGAGACGCTTGTAGCTATTGACCGTCGGCGCGAACGTCGCGCAGAGAGCACGTCCGTGCTTCAGAATTCCGCCGATGAAATGATAGCCCGTTTCCGTGAGGCCGAGCCCACGCGGATCGTCCGCCGGATCACAAGCGAAAACATTCTTCCCCGTCGCGAGATCGCTGAGCGACATATTGAAATGCGCGCCGTTTCCGGTCCGGTTCGCGAACGGCTTCGGCATCATCGTGGCGAGAAGCCCTTCCTCCTTCGCATAGTGCTTGGCCATGAAGCGGAAGAACGTCACGCGGTCACACGTCGTCAGCGCGTCGGCATACGTGAAATCGAACTCGAATTGCCCGTTCGCGTCCTCGTGATCGAACGAATAGAGATCCCAGCCGAGCCCGTTGATCGCCGTCGCTATCTTGTCGAGCCAGCCGAACGCGTTGACGAAGCCTTGCACGTCGTAGCACGGCTTTCCGAGCTTATCGTCGGGATCGGGGATCGAGAGCGAGCCGTCGGCTTCCTTGCGCAGGAGAAAGATCTCGCACTCGACACCGAGATTGAAGCCGAAGCCCATCTCCGCAGCCTTGGCGATTTGCTGCTTCAGCGCAACGCGCGTATTGAGCGGATATGGCTTGCCGTGAAACGCGAGATCCGCCGGCATCCACGCAAGCTTTGGCTCCCACGGCAACTGAATGATGTGGTTCAGATCGGGCACGGACGCGAACTCGTCCTCGTGCGGCTCCTGCCCGAGACCGTCCAACGCATAGCCGGTGTAAAGCTCCGAGCCAGCCGCCATATGCGAAAGATGCTCGATCGGAACCACCTTGCCCTTCTGCACGCCGTGGATGTCGACATAGGCGCCGATGCAGTACCGCACGCCCTGCTCCTTCAAACGCCGGTAGGTGTCCTCCACGCGCGCCTTCTCGTCCGCGCTCAGCACGATATTGCCCATGTCTCACTCACCCCTTCCTGATGCCAGAATTCAATCTTTCGTCCGCTCAAAATACGAAGCATCGAGCGGCGGTTGCTCCGTGATGCCGCGCAGGAGCGTCTCCGACAGGTCGTCGACCATCCACCCGAAAAGCTCGTCGCCATCGGCTTTCGACGCGCGGCTCGGATAGCCCGTCACGCCGTTGCGGCTTGTGCGATTGACGGGATGCGCGAAAACAAGCCCCTGCGTGCGATCCGGATCATCGGACGATGCAATGAGATCTTCGCGCACGATCTCCGGTGCGACCGACATCATGAGAGACGTTTCGGCAGCGTTGGCGTGCCAGTCGTCGCCGTCGGCGAAATGGGCGTTCCGCACGCGCGCGCTGATCATCGCCGAATTGATGACGGCGACCATCAGGTCGTCGTGGGCAGCACGTAGCATCTCCAGCGCGGCGCGCAGCGGCGCGGCGTTCGTCACGTGCGTGTTGACGATGAAAAGACGCCTGACACCGCTGTAATAAGCCCAATCACCGATCTCCTTGACGAAGGTGATCAGCGTCGTCGGCTGGATGGCAATGGTCCCGGCCCAGCGCCGGCTATGACCGATCGAGCAGCCGTACGGCAACGCGGGCAGCATCGGAACGCTCGTCCGCTGCGCCACTGCGGCGCACAGCTTGTCGGCCAGCACACAATCCATGCCGCACCCAAGCTGCGGGCCATGCTGCTCTGTTGCGCCAACCGGGAGAATGGCGGCTCCGCCGACCTCGGAGAGAGCCGCCGGGATCTCTTGCCACGTCAGTTCGCTCCACAGCATGGACAGACCGCCATAATACGATTTTCATTTTTCGTATTACTGAAGAGCAAGCGGCGTGCCATGTCGTGGAAGCCGTATTCGTTGGCAATTCGCGCCCGCCGTGCAAAGGCGCGTGCATAAGCGCTGAGCGTCGAGCCAACGAAACGATCAGGCGCGTCAGCGAACCGAAGGCACGGCCATCGGTTCGCGCTTAAAGCTTTTCTGGAGCAGCCAGTCGAGAGATACAGGCCCGGGCCCTGCAACGGCGAGCCATCCGAACAACGCCATGTAGGCAACCTCTTCGAAGCCGAGCAGCGTTTCGAGCCTATCGATCTGGTCGAGCTTTGCCGCGAGGATGGCGACCGCCATCACGATCACGAGCGGCGTCGCGGCGAGCCGCGTGAAAAGCCCGACCAGCAGCAGCAAACCTCCGACAAACTCCACGCCCGATACGAAGGGCGTCATGATCTCGGGATACGGAATGCCCCAGTCGGAAAAGTTCTGGATCATCTGAGGCAGGTTGTTGAGCTTCGCCCAGCCGGTCCACAGGAACACCCAGCCCACAACGATACGCGCAAACAACGGCGGGAGCCATGCGAACACGGAAGAAAGCCGTTCCGGAACGGTGATGAGCCAATCGACCAGGGAGCGCATGGGAACCTCGTGTTTTCTGTGAAGCGGCATGCGCCTTCGCAAGCGCACCACGAGGTCGATTACGTAGGGAGAGAATGAGAGTTTCACCGGCGACCGCGCACTTGCCCGCGATTTTACCGACCCCAAATGAAACTACGGGGAATGCCGGCGACTTTAACTAGGTTAGGCCCACTCGAACGGGAGACGTTGATGTTCGGTGTATTGCGCTTCGTCGTGACGCTGGAGAGCCTTTATCCGTTCTGGCTGACGGCAGAGTCGGTCAAAGCAAAGCAGAATAAGCGTTTTCGAGCGCTTCTTGCGCACGCGGCCCGAAACTCTCCTTACTACCGCCGGAAACTCGCGGGCCTTGACCTCGCGACGTGCAGCCTGTCCGACCTGCCGACGCTCACCAAAGCGGAGATGATGGAGAACTACGACGATCTCGTCACCGATCCGCGCATTAAGAAAGCCGACCTTTCCGCCTTTACCGACGACCTCTCGAACCTCGGACGTCTCTATCTCGGCCGTTACGGCGTGAGCCACACGTCGGGCAGTCAAGGCCAGCCTGCGCTGATCGTGCAGGATCGGCATGCGCTGTCATTGATCTTCGCCGTGCAATTTGCCCGCGCTACCAAACTGAAGCGGCGCTTCCTCCCTCACCTCGGCCGACTTCTCATTCCAGCGCGCATGGCCGTGATGACGGTGAAGCCGGGCTTCTACCCGAGCGCGGCGGCTTTCGCTTACCGGCCGAAGTATCTGGCGCCCATGTTCAAGGTGCTGCGCCTCTCCTATTCCGATCCAATGGAAACCAACATCCGCAAGATCGAGGATTTCCGCCCCGACTACATCACAGGCTATGCGAGCGCCCTCGAAGCCCTGGGCCGCGAAGAAGAGAACGGGCGCATGAACCTGCGTCGCAGCGATTGCCTGAAGCAGATCACCAACGTCGCCGAACCGCTTTCGGACGCAGCCGGGAACTGGCTTGAAAGCATCTTCGGCGCGCACGTGACCGATGAATACGCCATGGGAGAGTGCATGGTGCTGACCTCGGGCTGCATCGAAGGACGCGGATCGCACGTCAACGCGGACCTCGCCATCCTCGAGGTCGTCGATCAGAACAACCGCCCCGTCCCACCCGGAACCGAGGGCAGCAAGGTTCTGGTCACCAACCTATATAATTATGTCCAACCCATCATCCGCTACGAGGTTGACGATCGCGTCACGATGAGCGCCGCGCCGTGCGCTTGCGGCAGCCCCCTTCCGCACGTTGCGAAGATCGCCGGCCGCACCAAGGACTTGCTCTGGATCGAGCACGACGGCGTCCGCCGCGAGGTCCCCTACTACGTGTTTCTCGTACCGCTCCACAACGTGCTGGACCTCGCCGAGCACCAGATCGTGCAGACCGGCCCGCGGCAGTTCGTAGTTCGCCTCGTCCCCATCAAGGGCAAGGAGCTCGACATCGATCGCATCCGCGCGCTGATGATGGAAAACGTGCGGGAGGAAGGTCTCGAATCCCACATCGACATCGAATTCCAGGTCACCTCTTCGATTCCACTCGGCCCGTCCGGCAAGGTGATCCGCGTCAAGAACGAATACATGCAAAAGAAGGCAGCGCAGAAAGAGACCAGCGTGCCACAGGGTGCCGGCATCTAGCTCTGTCCGAGTCCCGCAGAGTGCTTAGCGCGCTCAGGGCGCTGCCATATTTTACGGCACTGCTTGCGGTACAAAGACATCCGCCGGGAACAACGAGGTCTAAAATGCGTTTCAAAATTCTCGCCGTAGGCGCGGCGATCATCGTTGGCGCCGCCTTCGCTCCGAACACCGCCGGAGCAGCAGCCCTCCCCGGAGCTTCAAAGACAACCATGGACAGCCAGTCGATGGTCGAGGTCGTCCGTCGCGGTGGCCATCGCGGCCATCACCATGGCCACGGCCACCATGGGCATCACCACCACGGGCACCATCATCATAGGCCCCACTTCCACCATCATCATTTCCGGCATCGCCCTCTGCCGTACTACGGCGGCTACTCTGGATACGGTTACGGGTATGGCCGGTGCACGCGCGTGCGCCACATCTGTGCCGACCGCCATGGATGGCAGACCCGCGGCTTCTACCGCTGCGTCTATCGCCGCGGCTGTTGAGCCATCTGGATATTCCCGAGTATCTGCGCAGCCGCCCAAAAGGCGGCTGCTTACGCATCGCCGCCCAACCAATCCGACAACGGATATAGTTTGTGATCCGATAGAAATTCGGCAGCGATCTTAATCGTTTGCGAGCGCCGTTATCGTCTGGATACTTATAACCGTCGGCTCCGCCGCCTATGTTTCCGCATGTCCGACTTCATCAATGAAATCGGACTGTTGCTCTGGAAGCACCGTTGGCGGAGCGACCAATGCTAATCTTTGCCCATCATCGCGTTAAGCGGGGCAGACATCTGGAGGATCGAGTGACACGGACTGGTTTGGCCGTTTTTTGTAGCGCAGGCATCGCTCTTGCCGCGGCCGCGTTCCCCGCCAATGCCCTCGAGGGCACATTCTCCGCGCTCGACGGCGCATGGGCCGGCTCCGGCACCGTTCGCCTCGAGAACGGCAAAAGCGAGCGGCTGCGCTGCAAGGGCTATTACAACGCCAAGTCCGGCAATTCGCTCGGCATGGCCATCAACTGCAGCAACGCCACCTTCAAGATCAACATGCGCGCCAACCTGCGTAGCTCGGGCGGCGCCATCAGCGGCACCTGGGAAGAGCGCGAGTTCAACCAGACCGGCAACGTCGGCGGCAAAGCCACCGGCAGCGGCTTCAACCTGAAATTCACGGGCGCAATCTCAGGTTCGATGAACGTGTCCACGACAGGCTCCCGCCAGACCGTCTCCATATCCACAGGTGGACCTGGCTTCACTGGCGTCAATCTTCAGTTTGCCAAAAGCGGCTGACAAATCTCGCTAAGTCGGCGACTCTGATCGAGTCGCCGACCGAACGTTAAACTCAGGAGAAGTAGATGATCACCCGCCGCATGCGCCTCGTCGCACTGGCTTTGTCGTTTGTCGGCGCCGCTTCGGTCACGCTGCTCTCGAGCCTCCCGGCGGAAGCGGGTCGCCTGTTCCGCCGCGCCCCCGAAGGAGACGTCGCCATCGCCGAGAGCCGCTTCGGCAACGGCACGGTTTCCGGCCCCGTACGCGCCACGTCGGTGGGCTATGAGGTTCGCAAACCGAACGGCACATGGATCGCCTGCCGCCGCAGCTGCTCCGAAACCCTGCGCGTCGAAACCGTCGACTTTTACGAAACCGATGGCACCATTTCGGGTTACGGCACGGCGCAAAACGAATGCGGCATCTTCGGTTGCCTTGACTTCGGCTGGCGGCGCTAGGCTCTCAAACCAGCTTCCAAATTGCGCTCAGCGCTTCGGCAGGAAGGGATTGCTTTTCGCCTCTTCGCCGATCGTGCTGATCGGCCCATGTCCGCAGATGAACGCGAAATCATCGCCGAGTGGTAGAAGCTTGGTTGTGATCGCGTTGATCAGCGCGTCATGATCGCCGTAGGGAAAATCAGTGCGCCCGATCGAACCACGGAACAGCACGTCGCCCATGATGATCAGCTTGTGCTCGCGATTAACGAGCACCACCGAGCCGGGCGAGTGCCCCGGGCAATGCAGCACCTCGAACGTGTGCCCCGCCACATCGACCGTATTACCCTCGTCGAGCCAGCGATCCGGCGTCACCGGCCGAGCCGGAATACCGTAGGCCGCACCCTGCTTCTCTAGGTTGTCGAGCAAGAATCGATCGCCGGCATGCGGCCCCTCGATCTCCACGCCCAACGCCTCCTTGAGTTCGGCGGCGCCGCCCGCGTGGTCGATATGGCCGTGCGTCAGCAGGATCTTCTCGACGCGAACACCAACCTCCGAGATCGCGCGGCGCACATCTTCCAGGTCTCCGCCCGGATCAATCACAGCCCCGGCCTTGGTCACGTCATCCCAAAGCAGCGTGCAATTCTGTTGAAACGGCGTGACGGGGATGATGGCCGCCCGCAAAGTCTTGGTCTCGTTTGTCATAAGTGACGTGCCCGCCTCTCGAATGTGCGTTCCCCTCCTCTTAGAAGGTTTTCCAGCGCGCGGCCAGACGGCGCCAGCGACGCGGCGGCTAGCTGACGCCCCGCTCGCCACCGTGTAGGTTCCGACCACGAGTTGGAATCGGGGGCGGAGAGATTCCGAGCATGCAACTGAGAGACATGCGCTTTGCGCGGATCGACGGCACGGAGGTGGTCGTCGAGGTGAAATCCGAGAGGGAGGCGAAGCTCGCGATCAAAGAGCTGCGCCATAAGAAGAAAGAGCTGTCGTTGCTCAAGCGCCGGATGACAAAGCAGGAAACGCGTGCGCGTCGCACGGTGGAGCGCGCCGAGGAAGCCGACGCCCGCGAGAGAAGGCGGCGCGGTCTGTTTGCTACGCTGAGCCGCGTTTCCCGCGCCTTTCGCAAACGCGAAAAACTGCCTGATCTCGGTGCCATTCAACGGGATTTGGACCAGGCCGACGAAATTCTCCACAATCTCGATAGCTGCATTATCCAGCTTGAAGGCCGTCTTTTGCGCTAAGTATCGTTAACGCGCGTTTCCAAAGCCACACCCGCCTCAAAAACACCGCCCTCAGGAATAAGGGTGGCGCGGGTGCGTTATTCCATTAGTCGCGGAAGGGGGCCGTGGTGGATGAAATCCAGTCGCGGATGATCCAGCTGCTGCCGCGTCTGCGCAGGTTCTCACTTGCGCTGACGGGGGACAAAGATAAGGCGGACGATCTCGTGCAGGACACGTGCGAGCGTGCTCTTGCGCACTTGGACCAGTGGAAGCCCGGAACGAGTCTCGATAGTTGGATGTATCGTATTGCGCAGAACATCTGGGTAGACCATCACCGGGGCCGCAAAGCTCAAGGCGATCAACGCCGGCTGGACGAAATAGAAAATTTGGTCGGCATGGACGGCCGCAACGTCACGGAAAGCCGCCTGACGTTGGCTGCCGTAACGGAGGGCATTTCGCGATTGCCTCCCGAACAGCAAGTGCTTGTCGCGATGGTTTGCGTCGAAGGCATCTCTTACAAAGAAGCGGCAAGCATACTGAATATCCCTATCGGTACCGTCATGAGCCGCCTGTCCCGCGCGCGCCAATCCCTCTACGCGGCGCTGATCGAGACACCGGCGGAACCAGCACCTTTGGCCATGCCCGCTTCGGGCCGTGAGCGTTGAAATGAATCCGATTTCTGATGAAGTCCTGATGGCGTATGCGGACGGCGAGCTGACCCTCGACGAACGACGCCACATCGAACAGCGCTTGAAGCTGGAGCCCGCGCTCCGCGCTCGTCTCGCTCCGTTCGTCGAAACGCGCGAGCAGATCGCAAACGCTTTCGAACACACGCTCGACGAGCCGGTGCCTCAACGGCTGCTCGATACCGTGCTCCGCAACCGCGTGATCTATCCCGCTTGGTCCACGCCGCCGCCGCGCAAACTTTCTGTGATCGGCAGAGTTCGTGACACCATCGGCAGCGCGCTCTCGATGCTGTCGCCGTCGTCGCTCGGCTTCACGCCGGCGATGGCCGCGAGCATGGCTCTGGTGCTCGCCGTCGGCCTCACGGGCGGCTGGATAGCGGGACGTGCGAAAACGGCATCACCCTCTCTGTTGAGCGCGTCCGGCTCGACAGTGGTTGCCAACGGCGCCTTGGCCGAAGCCCTCGAAACCGTGCCGAGCCGTTCGCTCTCGGACCCCGCAACCCGTGACGCACGCATCGTGCCGGTGCTGTCGTTCAAGACCGCCGATGGAACCGTGTGCCGTGAGTATCGCGCGCGAGAGGATGGCGCGAAGCGTGACCGCGCAGGACTTGCCTGTCGAGCTGCAGACGGCCAGTGGCACGTGACCCTCCACGTCGAAACGCCGAAGCTGTCAGCGCCGACCGGAGACGCATACGAAACAGCTTCCGGTGCGAACGTGCCATCGGTCGATGCGCTCGTCGACAGCATGATGTCTGGAGACGCTCTCGGAGCTGAGGACGAGCACGCTCTTATTGCCCGCAACTGGCAAAGCCCTGCTACGTCTTCCGGAACATCGAGCACGTCGACTGAGTAGAATGGCGCCGTAAAAATCTCACGGCGCCAATCCCGCTCCCGCCTTCATGAAGGTCGTGCGCGTAGACCACGCGTCGCCCGTTGGCGTATCGCGGGCTACGGTCTCGCCGCTCGACACACAGTGTGCGGGCGCAAGCGCGAGCCCGGCGCCGTAAATGGGATCGGGACCAGGCGGGCCGAGATCACGGATCTCGATGCCCTTGAGCGGATCTTTCTTCTTGCCATCACGTGGGTGCTCGGCTGCTGTCGCAGCAAGAATGGCAGTGACGAACGGCACAGCGAACGATGTGCCGGTCCGGTATCCCTGCTTACCGTGAGGCAGCGCGGTGAGAATGTCCACGCCCGGTGCCGACACGTCGATGTAACTGCCGCGATTGGCGCTCTTGTAGCTCACACCCTTACGATTGACCGCCGTGACCGCGATGACGTTCGGATAGGCCGCCGGATAGCTCGGCGAAGCCGTCGGACCCATGTTCCCGGCAGCGGCGATGAACACCACGCCCTTCTTGCTCATGCGCTCGATCGCGCGTTGAAGCGCGGCGTCCTGTGGCCCCGAGAAACTCATGTTCACGATATCGACGTCGAGTTGATCGAGCCAATCGAGCGCTTGCAGCAGATTGGCCGTATCGGTCGTCGCATTGCCGTTCACGTCACTGCGGAAAGCCGTTGCAAGAAGGAACGTCGCGTTAGGAACCAGCCCTGGCGTACCGCTTTGCGGATCACCAGCGAGAAGTGAGAGCACCGCCGTGCCATGCCAGTCGGAATCCGACGGGCGTTTTTCTCCAAGGAACTCGCCTTGTATGGGCTTCAGGCGCTGAAATGTCGGATGGTCGGTATCGAAAGATGTATCGATGATCCCGATCTTGACGTTCCTCGCACACGCCGCGAGCGCATTCTGCCATTTGATGAGTTCCGTTCCGAAGCACGTGCTGCTCGGACAAGGCTGCGATGTGGCATCCATCGGCTTTCGCGTTTCGCCTTCGCTCTCACCGAGTGTTCCCATGTAGATCGAATACTCGAAGTTCGGGAACGACTGCGAAAACGGCGCCATCTTGTGCAGTTCGCGCTCAAGCTCCGCATCCGTGAAGCCTCGCGCACTTACCCGACGCACCGCAAGACCGGCACCCTTGAGATCGATGCCGTTGCTGACGGAAAAGCCCTTCCCTTTCGCCTCTTCCAGTTGCTCGTCGGAAAGACCGGAGACGATCACTGAGCCGCTCGATGTGCCAGGCGTCACCGGCGGCATCTCGCCTTCACCCGCGTTACTGCCCCTCGAAGAAGCGCGATCTCGGCCAACCTTCACCGACACGTCCCCAGATTCCTCACTCGGCTTTGCCTCGAGAGCAGGCGGGGCATCGCTCGGATCGGCCTTGGCCGCATCGCGGCCCATGCCGAGACCTGACGGGCGCGATTCAAACCCGCTGTCATTTCGGGGCCAACGCCGACCAGCATCCTTGATCGGTGGCGCGGGCGTTTCCGCAGCCGTGGGAATGACGGGAATGGGTTGCGTAGCGCCTTTTGGCGGGGCCCGATCGACGAGATCGACAATACCTTTTGGAGGTTGCCGGAAGGAGCGTTCCCGAATTCTCTGCTCGCGCGCTTCTTCCCGTCTACGCAGCACCTCTCCGTCTCGCTGTACCTTGATGAACTCGCGCTGCCGCTCTCGCGCGATGACCTTCAGGTGGCGCTCCGTATCGGTCGTTGCCCAATCGTTGTCCGCACCGTCATCGTCGTTATCATCGTCAAGATCTTTGCCGGCATTCGCGTTACCTGCAGGCTTTGTCGGATCCTTCCCGGTTGGCATCGAATTCTTAGGGCCACCAGCGGCCTTCCCCATATCCTGCACTTGCTGGCGGGGCTGTTGCCATTGTTGTTGTTGCTGCGCAGGCGCCTGCCACTGAGGCGCGGCCCATTTCTGCTGCGCTTTCTGCTGGGCGCGCTCCATCTCTCGAGCTTGACGCCGTTGCTCTCTTTCTTGTTCGCGCCGAGCGCGCTCCATGTCGGCTTGCTGACGACGCGAGTTGTCGTAACCGCTGTAGGAGCCACCGCGATTTTTGTCTGCTGCAGTCGGAGCGGCCGCAATGCATGCTCCGAGAATAAGTGCGACGAGATAAGTTGAGATAGAACGGAGCGAGCGCGTGGACGCGCCTATCGCATCTCCCGTTCGAACACGTAAACGACGAGCTGTAACCGCGATTGCTCGCAGTAGCGCAGCCATGGGCATCGTTGAAGCCCCCCGACTCACACACCTCCAGATCGAAGTGTGATCCCTTCCCCGTCACTGTAAAGCCAGCGACCGTCTACTCGCACCTGGACCCTATGTCTGCGGACGCCTCGTCGGCTCCCACCCCCCGGCTGAGTCATGAGCGAATATGACAAACCAAAGATCAATTTGGAGTCGGAAATGAGGCGCATTGGCAACGGCCCGCCGCACATGCGCCTTTATCAACACCCTCTGCCATGACCTCACACAATTCAGCCTGAAAGAGTCACTTGGCGACGCGAACTTCGTTCGCTGCTGCGGACACAAAAGAAAATGGCGGACCGCGAGATCCGCCATGTTCGAAAGAATTGTCGACGTTGCGAACGAAACGTCTGCCGTTAAGCGGCAGCGATGTCTTCGCCGGGGTTCCGCAGCACGTAGCCGCGTCCCCAGACCGTCTCGATGTAATGCTGACCGCCCGTCGCGACCTGCAGCTTCTTCCGGAGCTTGCAGATGAACACGTCGATGATCTTGAGCTCCGGCTCATCCATGCCGCCGTAGAGATGATTGAGGAACATCTCCTTGGTAAGCGTGGTGCCCTTGCGCAGCGAGAGCAGCTCGAGCATCTGGTATTCCTTGCCGGTGAGGTGGACGCGCTGTCCGTTGACCTCAACCGTCTTGGTATCGAGGTTGACCCGAAGATCGCCCGTCTCGATGACCGACTGTGCGTGCCCTTTCGAGCGACGCACGATGGCGTGAATGCGTGCGACGAGTTCGTCCTTGTGGAACGGCTTCGTCATGTAGTCGTCGGCGCCGAAGCCGAGGCCGCGAACCTTGTCCTCGATCTGGGCAAGACCCGAGAGGATGAGGATTGGCGTCTGAACCTTCGCCACCCGCAACATCTTCAGAACCTCATAGCCGCTCATGTCCGGCAGGTTGAGATCGAGAAGAATGATGTCGTAGTCGTAGAGCTTTCCGAGATCGACGCCCTCTTCGCCGAGATCGGTGGTGTAACAATTGAAGCCTTCGGACTGGAGCATCAGCTCGATGCTTTGCGCCGTCGCGCTGTCATCCTCGATAAGAAGGACCCGCATGCTAATTCCCTCTTCCTTGCCCCATCACAAGGCGCGCAGCCATTTTGATTAAAAGATCGCTACCGTCGGCCTGACAACCGAGTCCGAACTCTCATTACAAAAGTAACGATCACAGGTTAACAAATCCTAATTTCCGTTTCGGAACACGCCACAGAGTGAAGTCCCACTTTAACGCAATTGGGACAGCATTCACTAGACCGCTCCGGCAATGCCGCAGCAGGGACTGGACCTGGATTTACAGAAACTCGACCGGCGACCCACCTTGCCGGTATCCGCCGCCTTGAGGGGCGGGGTGCGCCTTCGGGGATACTCCGCGGCTACGAATCAAGAGGTAACAGAATTCGCCCGCTAGCCCTAGTCCCGGAAAACAACTACAAAGGTGGGGAAGTACATTTTTTTAGAACCACCGGCATAACGTTGCTTTACCGCAACTTAACATGACTTTGATAGAGTAAACTCTTAAGATGCAGGACAGGGGACGGGGGCTTTTCGAGACCCGCCCGCGAAGTCCAGAGCAAAGCCTGTAACGGAGTTGACGACCGCGATACTGCAGTGCCGTTGGCACGCTTTTTGATTGTGGCGAGCGTAAAGTGTTTGAGTAGGGGTAATCACGATGAAGGCACGCGAAACAGCGCTTCGGCTCAAGCGCTTTGAGCTGGACGAGAAAGCGCGCAAAGTCAGCGACCTTGAGCAGATGATCCGCGAATTCGAGAACATCGCGGCAGACCTCGATCGCCAGATCCACGCCGAGGAAGACCGCACCGGCGTCAAGGACACCAAGCATTTCGCCTATTCGACCTTCGCCAAGTCCGCGACCCTGCGCCGGGACAACCTGCGCGCCTCGATCGCGGAACTCCGCGTGAAGCTCGATGCGGCACAGCAGGATTTTGACGGCGCCAAACAACAGCTCGAGCGCGCAGCGACCGATCAGCCGCGTGAAATCTCGCGCCCCCGCCGTCGCCACGAACGCCCTGCGGGCTTCGCCCTCCGTTAAGCGTCCTAAAAGCCGCCGATGCTCCGAGAACGCAGGATGTCCCCGGGTCTGACACGTCAGACCCGGTCGCCTGACTTGCGTTCGCCCGTTTCCCGTGTCAATCGCGTCCTGCGGCTTGAAGCTGGCCGGACGACGCGCGAATGAGCGGACACCGACGGGATGAGACGCTGGAAGCCCCCCTTGACTGTGTTGGCCGCCCTATCCGCGGCGAGCTGGATCTCGGGTTGCTCAGGCTCCCCTTCGCTATCGAACCTCACCCTTCCTCCGCCGCCGGAAGCCGCGCAAGCCGAAACGTCCGACAAATCGGAAAGCGCCAACTCGACCACAACGTCTGCCCTGCAGGCCATCCTGACGCCGCAGGATCTGGTTGTAGGCACGCCCACCGAAATCTACACGCGCGTCGCCCGCGGTGTTCTCACGTGCTGGTTCGGCGCAGACGGACCGCTGAAATCGCAATATATCTATCATGCTGACGCCGAACCGGCCTCGCGCGGCGGTCGCTCCGAAATCAAGATCATGACGCGCGACACCACAACGGCGGATGATCCACGCGCGCTGCGCGCCTACCGCGTCCTGATCCAGCCGTCGGGAAACCAGGCGAAAATCGAGGTCGAAAACACCCGCTTGCCCGAGCCGCTGGCCCAGCGCCTCAAGTCCGATGTGGAACGATGGGCACGTGACGAGCCCGGATGCGGGGAAGGCCCCGTCACCGCAGGGTGGAATGCGGATTCGGCATCCGCTCCGGCTAGCAAAGCTCCGGCCGAAAAAACACCAGCCGGCAAAACAAAAAAGCCGTAGCCCCGACGAAGTCGGCTCTACAGCTTTGCCGAAGCGCGCCTGAACACGCGCTTCCCTGCCCGCCGAGGCCACCGCCCGGCGTGCATCATCTTCAACGGTTGAAGCTATCAGCCGCGATAGTCCTGGATCCGCGTAGCGCGGAGACCCGGGAGGCCATGCTTGTCGATCGAGCGCTGCCAGGACAGGAACTCGTCCACGGTCAGCTTGTAACGATCACAAGCTTCCTCGATGCTGATAAGTCCTCCACGCACCGCCGCTACGACCTCCGCCTTGCGGCGGATGACCCAGCGTTTCGTATCCCGGGGCGGGAGATCTGCAACCGTCAGCGGGCTCCCATCGGGGCCGATAACGTAGCGCACGCGCGCTCTCATCTGATGTTCGGTCATGATACTCGATACTGCTGCTGACCAGCCGTAAAGCTAACCTATTTCTCTTAAACATGGCCTAAGCCATTGAGTAAACATACCATAAAACGGTGTGCGAAATCACGCAACCTCGGTTGGTATGGTTGACGAGCGTGCCCGCACGGCACGCAGTCCTTCAGTCCCGAAAACGGATAACCGGCCCCGGGTTAATATATTCGCGCATTGAAGTAAGTCATTGAACAGATTTACTCTAATGACGCCGAAGATCGCGCGCAAGAGAATTTCTGAACGTTGGTTTTGAACAGTTCGGAGCCGGCGCTGCACCTGCACTTGCGTCAGGGTGGACCTGCCCTTTATCATGGTTGCACAAGCCCGCTCCGCGCCATTCCGCGGCGCGCCACGCCCGTTTATGGGCGCCGCACACAACGAGACAATGACGTGGCATCGCCATCCTTCGAAAGCCCGATCGGTGACGGCAAGAAAAAGCGCGTCGTCGTGGCCATGTCCGGTGGCGTCGACTCCTCCGTCGTTGCCGGCCTATTGGCGCGCTCCGGCCACGAGGTGATCGGCATCACCCTGCAGTTATACGATCACGGTGAGGCAGTCGGACGAAAGGGCGCCTGCTGCGCCGGCCAGGACGTGGAAGATGCGCGCAAGGTCGCGCAGAGGCTGAACATTCCGCATTACGTCCTCGACTACGAAAAGCGCTTCTCCGACGCCGTTATGAAGTCGTTCGCCGAGAGCTACGTAGCGGGCGAAACGCCGATCCCCTGCGTCACCTGCAATCAGACGATCAAGTTCCAGGATCTTCTCGGCACCGCGCGTGAACTCGGCGCGGACCTCCTCGCGACCGGCCACTATGTACAGCGCGCCGAAGGCCGTGACGGGCCGGCTCTCTTTCGCGCCAGCGACGGAGACCGCGATCAGAGCTACTTCCTGTTCGCGACCACTCGCGAGCAGCTCGCGCACCTCTGGTTCCCGCTCGGCGGCATGTTGAAGCCGGACGTGCGCGCCCTCGCGCACGAGTTCGGGCTCCTCGTCGCCGACAAGCATGACAGCCAGGACATCTGTTTCGTGCAGAAGGGCCGCTACAGCGACGTGATCGAGCGTCTGAAGCCCGGCGCCCTGCAGTCGGGCGACATCGTCCATATCGACGGCCGCACGCTCGGCCGCCACGACGGCATCATCAACTACACCATCGGCCAGCGCCGCGGCCTCAAGATCGCATCACCCGAGCCGCTGTACGTTCTCTCGCTCGACGCCAAGCGCCACCGGGTGGTGGTGGGACCACGTGACTTCTTGTACACGCGCAAGCTTGTTCTTAGGAACGTGAACTGGCTTGGAGACGGCGCTCTGGAAGACATTGCCGCTGGCGAATTCGAGGTCTACGCACGCATTCGCTCATCGCAGACGCCACGGCCGGCGGTCGTTTCGCTCACGCGCGACGGCACAGTCACTGTGACGCTCCGGGACGGCGAGCACGGCGCAGCCGCGGGACAGGCCTGTGTCCTCTATGCCGATGGAGCGACGGACGCTCGTGTGCTTGGCGGCGGATGGATTGCGGAGGCCGTGAAGGCCGATAGAATGCAGAGTTTGGAATCGCCGGCGTGACGGCGAAGGGGTCGAGGCTCGACGCGGATGATCAAGACGGGCAGACTTCTGCGGGCGGGTAAGACTTCGGTGGGAGAAAAACGCGTGTCGGACACAAAGGCTCAAATGAGGCCTCGCTTGATCAAGGGCGACCTCGAACGTGCGGATGGCCGTATCGTCGGCATCGGCCGGATCGAGGAAGACGTCGTCAAAGTCGCCTACCGCCGCTGGGCGCCAATCTATGATCACACTTTTGGCCGCGTCTCGACCGAAGGCCGCAAGCATGCGGTGGAAGTCATCAACCAGAGCCGCGACGATGGCCGCGTGCTTGAAGTCGGTGTTGGAACCGGCCTCGCGCTCGGGGGCTACGGCCGCCACCTCGAGATCATCGGCATCGATCTTTCACCCGACATGCTGGATAAGGCCCGCGATCGCGTTGCAGCGGAAGGCCTCGATCACGTTACCGGTCTCCATGAAATGGATGCCGGCGACCTGCAGTTTCCGGACAACTCCTTCGACATCGTAACGGCCATGTACGTGATGACGGTCGTGCCCGAACCCGAGAAGGTGATGCGCGAGCTCGCGCGCGTCTGCAAACCCGGCGGCGAGGTTCTGATCGTCAACCATTTCAGCCAGACCGAAGGCGTACGCGGCTGGGTCGAGCGCCGCATGGCTCCCTTCGCTGAGGTCATCGGCTGGCGGCCGGTGTTCGATCAGTCCCGCGTCATGGTGTGCGATAACCTCACGCTCTCTGAGTGCCGGGCCCTTCGCCCCTGGGGCATCTTCACGATGATGCGCTTCAAGAAGTCGGTCGAGGAAGGCCAGCGGCCCATCGCCGCCGAATAAGGCTTTTGCGACAATCCGGTCGCCGGAAGGCTCGCGACGCAAGCGAGCGCTTGACTGAGGCCGCCACGATTCTTATAGAGCATCGCTTCGGGCCGCTCGCGGCCTGAAGCTTTTATCGCCAGCCTCTTCCGACGAGGTCGCGATTTTCAGCGGGATAGCTCAGGTGGTTAGAGCGGCGGTCTCATAATCCGCAGGTCGGCGGTTCAAGTCCGCCTCCCGCTACCATTGTCATCAACCCTTCGATCCTGTTCCGCTTCGCCTGGTGGCGCAAACGCAGGTCGGGGATCAAGCCGAAACCGCGCGACCACTCGCCGGATCGGATTACGGTCACCGCACAAAAGCGTTGCGGTAGATCCACAAAAAACAATGCGGGCTCAATGCCCGCGTATTTGCCCCCCAACACACTGATGGATATCGAGAACTCCTGCGTGTTCACTACACAGGCCCGTAAATGACGAGCCCTCCATCTCAGGTCCGCCGCAGCACCCGTGGACGTAGCACCGAGATGTTCCGTATGCTCGCCTATCGCCTAGCCACAGCAAGGGTGAGAAAGGCAGGTTCGTTATGCTACGGATCGAAGTCTTCGAAGATGTCTTCATTTCTCGTCATGAAATAGATGACAATTCCAAAACCTTTTCCGGGCGCATGTTTGACTCAAATGGGAAAGCCATCGACGTAGCTCTGCGCTCGAACGATCGCCACGACACGTGGCAGCTGAAAGATGTCGACACAGTTTCCAAACACCGAGCGGTCGGCACTTTCAAGACTCGCGCACTTTCCGCCAGCATGCACCTCAAAGAAGCGATTTGGGGCGGTTACCTTTTCGATGCGTGGGGACATGCGCTCGTGGAAAGTCTTTCCACCGCGTGGGCGATAGATGAACTACCGCCCTCCTCTCCGGTGATCTTCTATGCCTGGGGAGCGTTGAGCAACGCCACCATCGTCCACCGCACGGAATTGCTGAAGCTGGCAGGATGGCGTAACCCGATCATCGTCACGACAGGACCTTGCTCGATAGGCAAATTGCACGTGCCCGAGCGTGGCATCGAAATAAGTCCCGTCAAATACGATCAACAGAGAATTGACCAAACGATGAACCGCGTATTTGAGAGAGCAGTTGCGTCCTCAGTGCGCGATCGCGGTCCGGCGCACCCCATCTATCTATCGAGACCGGCCGGCCACCGGAGAGCAATGGCGAACGAACGCGAAATCATGGAGCATCTCTCTGCGAACGGAATTAAATTGCTCGATGGTTGGGCTGTTCCCCTATCCGAGCAAATCGCAACCGTAGCAAACGCCTCCATGGTCATCGCGCCGAGCGGGTCAAGCCTACACAACAGCGTTTTCGCGCCGCGCGGCTGCAAAATTATTGAGATCCAGGACCGGAGAGCAACCGAACTCGAACGCTCATGGGATCTTCAGGACGCCCTCGTCGACCTGCGCGAGCAGCACTTCGTGAAGATTCCCGCATTCGTGAATGGGCTTGAAGTGTCGACAAGCTCTGTTATTGCGCGATTGGAGGCCGAGCTTTTTGCAAATGCAAACTAGCAACGCGCCCCCGCACCCTGCCCCTCAGTAAAACAAATATGTGAAATCGCGGAACAACCCGCCGCGCACAGCATTGATCGTCCGGTATGTCGTTTACCGGCATGAACCGTTCAGGGGCACCTGCTGAGATCTCTCGCAGGTGCCCCGTTGGTTTCAGGAAGCCAAATTTCTATCCGACAAGGCGCGGGTCTTCGGCGTCGTGCGCATGCTCGACCGCACGAAGCAGCTTCACAGACACAAGCTCTCGATTGAGCACGACCTTCTGATCATGCACTGCCTTCACTGCATCGAGCGGCACGAGGAACTCGCCGAAGTTTTCGACGAACACGCTGATGGCATCCGGCTGCACGTCGCGCACCGCTCCGATACCCTCCTGCCCTTCCGCAAGAAACACCATGAAGCCGGGTTGGATAATCTCTCGCATGGTTCGACCTCCCTATCTTGAACGATGTGGCTGCCTTATTGCGCCGTCGTCGGCGGCGCCGATTGCGATCCGGCTGGTGGGGACGTAGGCGCGTTACTTGCCTGCTGAGTGTCCGTCGGACCGAGTAAGGTCGCGATGACGGCCAGCGCCGCAACCAGACCTACAATGAAAAGGCCGACTGCGCCCCAGGTACTACTGCGCCCTAGATCACGCGAACCTGTCTCACGCGGATCGGGAGGCGTTGGGTTGAAAGTCATGACATCCTCCTCTGCTGGGTTTACCGGCGAAACGCCAAGCCACGGAGGGAGTTCCGGAAATTTGCGAGCCCGTCTGCCCTTTTTTGGGCACGAATGCCCCCATGATGAGTTGGCGATACGCTTGCCTCATCAAAGTCTTAAGCTTCGCGAAAGCACAGGAACACAGGCTGATGATTCTGAGTTAAGATTAGACCTGGATCACAGGGGCAAGAGCTTGCTGACAACGGGTCTAAAAATGGTTCCCCAAATGACGCCTCAACGCAGCCTTGCGCTCGTCGCAACAATGGCTTGGGCAGTCGCCTTCGCCACGACGCCGGGCCTCGCCGCCAAAAAGGCGGCTCAGGAACCCGCGCAGGCGCTCTCCGGCCCGGCGATGCTGGCCGTCGTCTCGATCAGGGATCAGCGGATATCGGTCTACGACGCCCATGGCGGCGCGATCCGCGCGCGTGTCTCAAGCGGCCAGACCGAGTACGAAACGCCGGTTGGCGTCTACAGCATCCTACAAAAAAATCGGGACCACTATTCGAACCTTTACGACGACGCGCAGATGCCGTTCATGCAGCGTCTGACGTGGTCGGGGATCGCGCTGCACGCTGGCGCGCTTCCGGGATATCCCGCCTCTCATGGCTGCGTGCGTATGCCGTACGCCTTCGCGGAGCAGCTCTTTCCGCTCTCGAAGATCGGCACGCGTGTGATCGTGGCGCGCGATGACGTGGCGCCCATAGAGATCAGCCATGCGAAGCTTTGGAAGCCGACTGTTCCGGCAGCCAAACCTGTCGCCACACCTATTGCCTACGAGCAAAATGAAACGGCCGTTCCAGCGGATGCCCCATATCGTCCTGACCTGACCAACTGGCCTGAGCGCAAAGCTCTCCTTGATCAGTTGATGCCCGACGCCAAAGCGAAAACCACGGAAGCCGAAGCCCTCGCGCCCGCCGCTGAAGAGCTTAAGAAAGCCGTCAAAACAAAAACAACCGCTAAAGCGAAGACATCAAAGGCCGTGAAGAGCGCAGAACGAGCCAAAGCCAAAGCCGATAGCTGGAACGAAGCCACAACTCGCGCCGTCGAAAAAGCCAAGAACGATAGCGCCCGCAAGCGCGCGGAAAAGAACGCCTCCCAAGCCGCAACGGCGGCAACGAAGGCGCAGGAGCGGATGACCAAGGCTCAGGACGAGGATGCTGCCGCCGACGCCGAACTCAAGACCGCGACCGATGCCTACAACGAGGCAGAAGGCAAACGCGCCGCCGCTGCGGCTGCAGCTCTCGAAGCGCGCGGCAAGACGCTTCCCGTATCCGTCTTCGTGAGCCTGGAAACACAACGCATCTACGTTCGCCAAGGCCACGAGCAGGTCCTTGAAGCCCCTGTGACGATCGCCAATCCTGAAGTGCCGATCGGCACCCACGTGTTCACAGCCGTCGACTACATGGGCAACGGCGACGACGTGCGCTGGCTGGCGACGACGCTGCGCCCGCGCGCCGCCGATGACTACGATGATCCCTATTACGACCGCAGGCAGAAGCGCACGGCTTCCGCAGTGCCGCCGTCCACCGAGATCGGGCCCGTCACCTCCGCGCTCGATCGCGTCACGATCTCCCCGGATGTCCAGGCGCGCGTTTCGCAGTATGTCTGGCCAGGGTCTTCGCTGATCATCTCGGATGAGGCCGCGAGCAAGGAAACCGGCAACGCGACCGACTTTGTCGTGCTGATCAGCGGTGAGCCGCAGGGCGGCATCAAGAGCCGGCCGAAACAGCAGCCGGATCGCTATTACGACGACTATTACTACAGCGATCGCTACTACTATAATGATCGCTACTATGAGCGTCGCAGAAGACCGCCGAGCTCTTTCTTCAGTTTCTGGTAGGAGCCGAACAACGGAGAGCACCGTTGGCGAAGTCGGGGGACCGAACCGGTATAGCCATCGCTGCGAGCGTCGGATGTCTGGCGCTCGCATTGCTGTTCGCGGCTGGCTCCGCAACAGCCCAAACCGCGACGCAAGCCGCGCCTTCCACCCCGACACTCGACCGCCAGGAGAGATGGCGCGCCGCGCGGAGCAAGAGCCTGAAATTGCCGCTGCCGGGAACACCGGATACCGAGCGCCCGCTGGCACGGTTGACCGAAGCAGGCTTGCAGCTTGGCGCGCCGATGCTCATCCGCATCTTCAAGGCGGAATCCGAACTTGAAGTCTGGGTGAAAACGCGAACGATCTACACGCTCTTCGCCACCTACCCTGTCTGCTACTGGTCTGGCGTGCTCGGCCCCAAACTGCGCGAAGGCGACAAGCAAACCCCCGAAGGCTTCTACGCCCTCTCTGAAAGCGCCTTGCATCACGGAGACCGCTGGCGCCGGTCTCTCAATATCGGGTATCCGAACGCTTTCGACCGGACCAACGGACGCAGCGGATCGAACATCCTCGTGCACGGCGGCTGCGATTCCGTGGGCTGCTTCGCTATGACTGACCCCGTCAACGCCGAGTTGTACGACCTCGTCTCAGCGACGCTGCGCGCGGGCTCCGAGTATATTCCGCTCCAGGTCTTTCCCTTCCGCATGACGGACGCAAATCTCGCGGCCAATCCGGCGGGCCGATGGAAGGACTTCTGGGACGATCTCAGGTCCGGCTACGACTCGTTCGAGCGCACCCGCATGCCACCCAACATCTCCGTTTGCGGGCGGCGATACCACGTGCGTGATAACTCCCCCTTCATGCGCAATTCGGAAGCCGTTGAACTTTGCCTCGAAGATCGGATGGCGTTCCCGCAAGTCAACGAAGCTGCTGCGAAACCCGCGACCCGAGCAAAAAATGCGCAACGCACCGCCGTGGCGCCCGCTCCACGCTGCAACGGCGCCCTCGCGAGCTGCCGCAAATGGGTCGCCCTTCGCGACCGCCGCGCGGCAAGCCGACTTGTCGCTGGCCAGTCAAACAGCATCAGCAAGAAGCGTTCGGCCGTCCGCTAAAGCCTACACGCGCGGCCGGCGCGGCAAATCGATTGGGAGAAACTCCACGCCGGATTGCTGCACAGGCTGCGGATAGAGCTTCATGAGATCGAGAACCTCTTTCGGCATGCCGACCTTCACCGGCAAACCGAGCGACTTCGCTTCCGCGGCCGTCAACGCATAGTCGTGCGTCCAGTGCCCGCCCGCGAGCTTATCGGCGAGCGCCTCGGCCGCGGCTTGATCCATACGCGGCGTCATGATTTCGACCGCCCCGCGCTTCACCTGCGCCAGCGCTTTCTCGCTCACGTCTGCGAGAACCAGCGTGAGATCCATCACCTCCGCCACCGGCTTCATGTCCCGCGCCTTGACGATACTCGCAGCCGGAAAGCCCAGAATTTGGGGATCGATAGGTCCGAGCACCGAGAACTCGCCAAGAACGATCTCATCGGCCGCAAGCGCAATGAGCGTGCCGCCCGACATGGCATAGACAGGCACGTAAACCGTCACCTTCGCCGGATGCGCTTCCACCGCGCGCGCGATCTGCATGGCAGCAAGCACGAGACCGCCCGGCGTATGCAGGATGAGATCGATCGGCACCGAAGCCGGCGTTTCCTTTATGGCCGCGATAATCGTTTGCGCGTCTTCGAGATCGATGTGACGAGCCACCGAGAAGCCGAACAGACTGCGCCGCTCCTGGCGATGGATCATCGTGATGACACGCGTCTCGTGCGCCTTCTCGATCGAACGAATGGCCTGCTCGCGTTTGATCGCGAACCACCGCCCCATGAGCAGCGGCTGCAGCGCCATGGCAATGATTGCAATCCAGATCAGGGACGAGAAATCGAAGGACATCGGGACGCTCCATCCGCACACAACAAAGCCGGGGCAACGAGATGCCCCGGCTTCGCAGTGTAGGCCCCGACCGTAAGCCTTTAAAGAGTGACCTGCTGCACCCCGGCTGCGTCGAGAGCAGCGAGACGACGACGCAGAACGATGACGTACATGAGCATGTAGAGGTATTGGAATGTCTCGACGACTTCGCTCGGGCGGATGAAAAGCGACGAGCCGAGGACATCCTTCCCGAGATCATCGACGACTTTGAATGCCAGCGCGATCGCAGCAGGCAAAGCGATCGCGAGCGCCGGCGTCAGGAGCGCCAGCAGCGGCCGGCGGAACGGTCCGGTCCACAACTGGATAAGCGGCACGAGCAAACCGCCGATGAACATCGCATTGTCGAATACGAGTTTCGGCCGCTGATTGAACCACGCCGACGTATTGTGAAGGTTCGTTTCCTGCTGCCGGTTGATCTCCGACCAGTAGGCTGGCGTGTTCCAGTTGAAAAAGTGCTGGCCCCAACTGTGCTCTTCGCCTGCGATGTAGAAGGCGGCGAGAGCGAAGAACAAAACCGCGATCCAGAGCAGTCGGCTCTCCTTGACCACTTTGTATCGGAGCGCGCCGAAACAAAGGACTGCGGCCGCGGCAGCCATGAAGAACTGCGAGAGTTCGAGAAACCCATAACCCTCGGGGAGCACATACGTCCGATAGAATTCCGGATTGAAGTGATGGATCAGCAGCACCGGCACGAGGATCGCGATCGGCAGCGCCAGCGTCCACCACGCGTCGCGACCACCCGGCGCCCAATCCTGCGGCGGCACAACATCGAGGGGTTGCGGTAGCTGATGGTGAGAGCGAGCAGACGTAGAAGTCGCCATCGTTACGTCCCCGCTACAAAGCGTTCGATCAAGGTCGTCATATCGTCACGAATGACAAATTTGCGACGACTGAACAACCCGGTACCTGTCGCGCACCGTAGCTTTTCCCACGATGGTATGCCGACAGACACACCTGCTGCCGCTAAAAACCTCCGGTAGCTCCCTTCCGCTATATGAACTTTTCTTAAGGTGAGCATTTTCAGCGACTTCGCTATTGAAACGCACAACCGCCGGATTAATTTGCCGCCTCGCAGCCCCGGGATGAAGCCTGATTTTCAGGTCCATCCAAGCAAACGGGCTGCGCAGCGGCAGCGACCGCAGACGGACAACGGTCCGAGATCGGACCGCCCCGAGGGAGGCTTACGAGATGGCACCGCTGATTGAGGCGACTGGCCTGCGCAAGACGTTCGGCAGCATCAGGGCCGTCGACGGCATATCGCTGAGCGTCAACAAGGGCGAAGTCCTCGGCTTTCTCGGACCGAACGGCGCCGGCAAATCCACCACCATGAAGATGATCACGGGCTTTCTCGAGCCCGACGCAGGTTCCGCCAGCATCTTTGGCGTCGACGTGCTCACGGAGCCGAAGCTTGCCAAAGCGAAACTTGGCTATCTCCCCGAAGGCGCGCCCGCTTACGGCGACATGACCCCGACCGCGTTTCTGTCGTTCATCGCTGAGATCCGCGGGTATACCGCAAGCGACATCAGAAGCCGCGTCTCAGCCGCTATTTCGCGCGCGGGTCTTGGTTCCGTCGTCGACCAGCGCATCGAGACACTGTCGAAAGGCTTCAAGCGCCGCGTGGGCATCGCCCAAGCCATCCTGCACGATCCCCCCGTCCTGATCATGGACGAACCGACCGATGGCCTCGATCCCAACCAGAAGCATCACGTGCGCGAGCTGATCCGCGAGATGGCGCCACATAAAGCCATCATCGTATCGACGCATATCCTCGAAGAGGTCGAGGCGGTGTGCACGCGCGCCGTGATCATCAACAAGGGCCGCATCGTCGCTGACGGCACAGCTGAAAACCTCTTGGGTCGCGCCAGAAATCACGGCGCCATTTCCATCCGCGTCCCGGAAGCCGAAGCCGCGAGGATCGCGAGCGCCCTCTCGGCCATCAGCGAAGTCGCGGGCGTCGAGACCATCGAGAAGATTGACGGTCACATCCGCCTGCGCGCGCTGCCGAAGGGCGCGGTGTCGCCCGCAACCGCGATCAGCGATCTCATCCGCAGGGAAAGCCTGTCGGTCGAAGAAATCTACATCGAGCGCGGAAAACTGGACGACGTCTTCCGCGAAATCACCATGTCGGCTCAGGCTTGAAGGCGGCACCATGCGCGAGACATTCAGAAACGCCTACATCATCGCCAAGCGAGAGTTCGCGGCTTACTTCGCGACACCTCTGGCGGCCGTCTTCCTCACCATCTTCGTAGCGCTGACGGGCGCTTTCGCATTCTACATCGGTGGCTTCTTCGAACGCGGACAGGCAAGTCTGGACGCCTTCTTCGTCTATCATCCCTGGCTCTACCTGCTGCTCGTTCCAGCCGTGGCCATGCGGCTATGGGCTGAAGAGAGGAAGAGCGGCACCATCGAGCTTCTGATGACGCTCCCGATCTCGCCAACCGAAGCCATCCTCGGCAAGTTCGCCGCCGCCTGGGCCTTCGTCGGACTTGCGCTCGTGCTCACGTTCCCGATGTGGATCACGGTCAACATCCTGGGCGATCCCGACAACGGCATCATCCTCGCGAGCTATCTCGGCAGCTTCCTCGTCGCCGGAGCCTTCCTCGCCATCGGCGCTTTCATCTCCGCGCTGACGAAGAACCAGGTTATCGCCTTCATCATCTCGGCGGTGGTGTGCTTCCTCTTCGTTACGAGCGGCATGGAGCTGGTACAGAACACGCTGCGGCTCTGGACGCCACGCATCGTCTCCGACGCGGTTTCCTCCATGAGCTTCCTCACCCACTACACCGAGATCACGCGAGGTGTCATATCACTCGACACCATCGTGTTCTTCGTCTCCGTCATCGCATTCGCGCTGTTTGCAAACGCGATCGCAGTTGGCCAGAAGAAATCCGCCTGAGGATCGCGCCATGTCGAACTTGATCACATCCGTCCGCAACGCGCTTTGCTCAGCCTTCTCCGGCCTCGTCGCGGCAGCCTCACGCCTGAGCCCCGCACGCCTCGCCTGGGGCGGTCTCGCACTCGCGGCAGTGACACTGCTTTCCATCAATCTCATCGCGTCGGAAAGCTTCAGCGGCTGGAAAGCAGACCTGACGCAGGACAAACTCTATTCCATCTCGCCCGGATCGGTGACGGTGCTCAAGGCGATGGACGAGCCCATCAAGGTGCGCGTTTATTTTTCGAAGAAGCTCGGCGAGCTCTCCGCCACCTACAAGAGCTACTTCGAGCGCGTCCGCACGATGCTGGAAGACTTCAGCCGCATTTCCGGAGGCAAGCTCGAGGTCGAGGTTCTGGATCCAGAACCCTTCTCCGACGCCGAGGACCGCGCCGTTGCCGCGGGCCTCAGCGGTCAGCGCATCAGCGCCGAAGGCGAGATGGCCTACTTCGGCCTCGCAGCTTCGAACGCGACGGATAACCAGGAGGTCATCGCCTTCTTCAATCCGGAGCGCGAGAACTTCGTCGAATACGACATCACCAAGCTGATCCACACGCTATCGAACCCCAAGAAGCCGCTCGTCGGCATCATGACCTCTCTGCCGCTCAACGGTGGCCAGAACCCGATGACGCAGCAGCCAACGCAGCCGTGGCTGATCATGGGGCAGATCCGCGAGTTCTTCGACGTTGAAACCGTCGAGCAAAGCGTCGGCGAAATCCCTTCCCGCATCGACGTTCTTGTCGTTGCACAGCCGACGCAACTCACGCCGCAAGCCGCTTACGCCATCGATCAGTTCGCGCTTAAGGGCGGAAAGCTTCTGGTCATGATCGATCCACTGGCGGAATCGGCGCAGCTCGAGCTGATGCAGAAAACGGGCGAAGGTCGGACCGAACTCGCAAAGCTCCTGAAGACCTGGGGCATCGGCTTCGACCTCAAGAACGTCACAGCCGACATCCGCCACGCCCGCCGCGTTCAGTTCGGGCGTGGCCCGGACGGCATGGTCTCGGAATATGTTGCATGGCTGACGCTCGATAAATCCAACATCGACCAGCGCGACGTTCTCTCGAGCGGCATCGATAACCTGAACCTCGCCTCCGCCGGTATTCTGACGCCTGAGAGCGGGGCAACGACATCGATTACCCCAATCATCACCACGTCGACGGACGCGATGGTGATCCCATCCGACACGGTCGGCATGGCGGCTGATCCTGCGGCATTGCTCCGCAACTATAAGCCCGGCGGAAAATCGCTGATGCTCGCCGCGCGTGTCGCGGGCGAAGTCAAAACCACGTTCCCCGACGGCGCCCCGAAAGCCGACGAGAAAAAAGAAGAGAAGAATGACGACAAGGAAGCGGAAAGCAAGGACGCGAAGCCAGATGCTGCGGCGGCAAAGCCTGAGACAAAGGCCGATGCCAAGCCCGAGAGCAAACCGGGACCAGGACACGTCGCGGAAGGCCGCGTAAACGCGATCGTCATCGCCGACACGGACTTGATGGCGGATCGCTTCTGGGTCGAAAGCCGCCAGATGCTCGGCCAGGACATTGTTATGCCCTCCGCCGGCAACGGCTCCTTCATCGTCGGCGCACTTGAAAACCTCACCGGAAGCGACGCGCTCATCGCCCTGCGCGGTCGCGGCATCAAGGAACGCAAGTTCACGCTCGTCGAGGAGCTGCGGCGCGACGCCGAACGCCAGTTCCGCGAAAAGGAAGAGGCGCTCACAGCCAAGCTGAAGGGCGTGCAGCAGCAGCTCGAAGAGCTACAGACGTCGAGTGCGTCGAGCGGCAAGGTCGTCGCCTCCGAAAAGGAGCGCACGGCCATCGAAGCGTTCACCAACCAGATGCTGGAGACGCGGCGCGAGCTGCGTCAGGTTAAGCTGGCCTTGGGACAGAGCATCCAGAGCCTCGATGGCTGGCTGAAGTTCGCCAACATCGCGCTGGTGCCGCTGCTGATCGCAGCCGCCGGTATTGGCTGGACGCTTCTGCGCTCTCGCCGCGCACCTCCCAAATCGTGACGAGCTGGAGAAGAGAGCGATGACACCGAAAACCTTCGCAACCCTCGCAGCCACAGCAGTCGCTTCCCTGGCGGTAGCTCTGCTCGTTCACGCGTCCCAAGCACCAAGCACCGGCGAAACCGTGTCCTCCGGCAAAGCTTTGCCGGATCTTCAAGCCAATGCGGCTAGGGTCGAACGCATAGCCGTCACCCAGGGCGGCACGCCGCTCATCATCGAGCGCGTCGAGGACAGATGGCTGATCACGAGCCAGGGCGGCTATCCGGCCAACGCCGAAAAGGTGCGGAACCTCATCACCGCGCTTTCCGACGCAACGCTCATGGAGCCAAAAACGAAGTCTCCCGCGCGCTATGCGCTTCTCGAAGTCGGCGATCCAGCCGAGGCGAATTCGAATGCGCGCCTGATCAAGCTCGAGGATTCGAGCGGCAAGACGATCGCTGAAATCATCGCAGGAAAGAAGCGCGCAGGCGGCGGCGCGGCGGCCGCGACCGGACAACGGCAGACGGCGACCTACGTGCGGCGCCCGAACGAGGAGCAGAGCTGGCTCGCGAGCACCGACATCGCCGGCGGCGCGAACCTTAAAGATTGGGCCAACGCGCGCGTTTTCGAACTGCCGACGGAGAAGATCAAGGACCTTACAGTTTCCGTGACAGGCGAAAGCCCCTACACGATCAAACGCGCTGCCGACGGAAGCCACGAGTTGCAGGACATCCCGCAAGGCAAGCGCATCAAGTACGTCAACATGGTCGACAACATTCTCGAAGCCGCATCCTTCCTCGACCTGACGAAGGTGCGCAAAGCATCCGCAACGCCCACGGGCGATGCTGGAACCGTGAGCTTCGAGACCGACGACGGCCTTAAGCTCTCGCTTAAGGTTCGCCGCGAAAAGGATGGCGTATGGGTCACTGTCGAACCCTCGGGCGACGGCCCCGCGAAGACTGCAGCCGACGAGATCCGCACGCGGACCGCAGGTTGGGAGTTCGAGGCGATCCCTTCAAAGGCCGACACTATGCTGAAGAAGAAGGCCGACCTCATCGAAGACATCGGTTCCGACACAAAGCCTAGCGCCGATCTGCCGCCGGGTTTGTCGTTGCCGGGAATGCCGCCGTTGCCGCGGCAGTGAGCCATAAAGATCACGCTGCGACGTGATCTACGACACGGTTTCCTTCACGTCGAAGCACTCCCACACAGGACGTCCGAACCGCTCGACCAGAAAGTCGATGAAGACGCGCGACTTCGCCGCCAGGAACCGGTTCGGCGCATAAAGCGCGTGAATGGTGACGTCCTGGGGTGGAAAGTCGGGAAGCACGACCACAAGTCGTCCCGCCGCGATATCCGGGCCGACGATGAAGCTCGGCTGCCGCGCGATGCCGATGCCCTTAATCGCCGCATCCCTCAGCGTATCGCCGTTGTTCGAGCTGAGGCACGCCGCGACCGGAACCGAAATCGAAGCGCCGTTGTCGGTGAGCTGCCAACGCGGCACGGTGGTCGAATGGCCGTAGTGCAGGCATTTGTGCCCCACGAGGTCGGCCGGTGCTTTCGGCGTTCCGTTCCGCGCCAGGTACTCAGGGCTGGCCACGAGCAGCACCCGCGCCGTCGAGATGCGCCGAGCGATCAGACTTGAATCGACCATCGCTCCGATACGTACAGTGACGTCGACACCCTCTTCCAGGGGATCAATCATGCGGTCGCTGAGCGTGAGCTCAACTTTGAGCTCGCGATAGCGATCCATGAAATCCGCGATCGCAACCCCAAGATAGAGCGTCCCGAACGACATCGGGCCGTTGACCTTGAGCACACCCTTGGGCTCGTCGTGCAGACGCGAGATCTGCGCTTCCGTTTCCGAGATCTGTGCCAGGATCGCCAGACAGCGCTCGTAGTACGCCAGTCCGGCTTCCGTCGGCGTTACGCGACGTGTCGTCCGATCGAGCAGCCGAACGCCGAGTTCCTGTTCGAGCTGCGTAATGGCTTTGCTGATGGCGCTGCGTGTGACGCCGAGCCGTCGCGCCGCTTCCGCGAAGCTCCCGCTCGACACCACCCTGGTCAGCACATTCATCGCGTCGAGCTTGTCCATCGCGAATGGCCCGCGTCTTTCAGAAAAGAGATTTGAAGTTTGTATAGAAGGTACGGGCCACCGAAGTGTAGACCGGCAGCCGGTCGGCAACCTCTCGATCCAGACGCTCCACGCTGCCCGCGCCGAGCGTTGCTTCGAGGGCCCGCGCATACTCCGGAATAGCTGCCCAATCGCCGACCGTATCGCGCGTCGCCTCGACATGACATTGCAAGCCATACGCGTGACGCCCGTAACGGAACGCCTGGTTCTCGCACGCGTCTGAGCGGGCGAGATGAACGGCGCCATCCGGCAAGGACTTCACCTCTGCGCCATGCCACTGCAGCACTTCGATCGGATCGGGCACCCCCTGAAACAACGGGTCTGCGCGTCCGGCTTCCGTCTGAGTAATCGTGAGTGCGCCGACTTCAGGGTTTGCACCTGGCCCAACACGCCCGCCCAGCGCATCCGCCAGCAACTGATGTCCGAGGCAGAGCCCGATGTACGGACGCTTGAGGTCCTGGACAAACCGGCGGATGGCAGCCTTCTCCGGCTTGAGCCACGGAAACTCGTCTTCGAGCCACGTGTCTTGCGGGCCGCCCATCACCATCATCGCGTCGAAAGCTTCGAGATCTGGAATGGATTCACCCTGATCCAGCTCGACGGTGAAAAGATCAATTCCGTCTTCCGCGAGAAAATCTCGAAATACACCCGGATGCTCAACTGCGAGATGCTGCAGAACCAGAAACTTCATATGCCGCCCGTCCCCTCGTAATCTGATCGTTCATACAAATACTTACGTAGACGCTTTGCATGAGCTGTGATCGACACGCACAAATCCTAGGCATCACTCAACACGTGCGGTCGACGTCACACCCCGGCGCTTGAAACACGCACCCCGGTTCAAAAGCCCAAGGAAGACGGCGGTTTGTGAACATCGCGCAGCAGTTATTAAGCCCGCTTTCACCTCTGGCACAAGAGTTGCCTCTAAGGAAATGGGCCTAGCCATCGAGCCGGCGCCGTTGGCGGCGTGGCTTTGGGTCTGCGGGGCTGGAGCTGGGTAGCGAACAGGGGAGTTCTACATGGCCGATCAAGCAACAGGCATGTTGACGGTATTCACGGAGTTCTACTTCTTCTTATGTATTGTGCTGATGTTCTTCATCCACATGGGCTTCTGCATGTACGAAGTCGGTGTGGCGCGTACCAAGAACGTGCAGCACACGCTTCTGAAGAACGCGATGGCCATTCCCACGATCGGCATCGCTTTCTACCTTTTCGGCATGTGGCTCTACATCGCCCTGCAGGGCTGGCCCGTTGCCACAACTGAAGTCAGCTTCGCCACAGGCTTCGAGCCCTGGTCCGCAACGCTGGCTCCGAACCTCACCGACCGCATCTCGGGCGTGTTCCTTGGCGCGTTCATGCTCTTCGGCATGACGGCTGGCTCTATCGTCTCGGGCTCGATCATCGAGCGCTCGAAGACGATCGGCTTCTTGATCATCGCGGTCTACGTCGGCGCCGTCGCTTGGGTCATTCCCGCAGCGTGGGGCTGGGCTGGCAACGGCTGGATGGTTCAGTACCTCGGCTATCACGACCAGTACTGCTCGGCCATTCTGCACAGCGTCTCGGGCTTCGCCGCCCTCGCGGTGCTGATCAACCTCGGACCGCGCATCGGCAAGTTCGGCCCGGATGGTGAGCCGCGCGAAATCCCGGCGCACAATCCTTGGATGGTCACCCTCGGCCTCTTCATGATCTATGTCGGCTTCTTCGGCTTCTATGCCGCCTGCCACATCCCGCTCGTGAACATCGCCGCTGCTGGCCAGCCTGAATACTGGACGGCCACGAACATCTACGGCTTCCCGATCACGCTGTCGGGCGTCACGATGAACTTCCTGCTGGCGCTCCTCGCCGGCATGATGACGGCCTACATGGTCTCGGGCGGCAACGCCTTCTGGACCTTCTCCGGTGGCCTTACGGGTCTGATCAGCGCCAGCTCGGGCAACGACCTCTACCATCCGTTCGTTGCACTCGCGCTCGCAGTCATCGGCACCTGCATCGGCTACTACATGCACAACTGGGTCGAGAAGCGCTTCAAGCTCGACGACGCTGTGGGCGCAGTCGCCGTTCACGGCTACTGCGGTGTCTTCGGCGGCATCGCAGCCGGCTTCCTGCTGTGGGGCTATCCCGCCATCAACCCCAGCGAGGGCACGCTCGTCGCTCTCTCCGAGGGCGCCGGCTGGTTCGGCACCAACGCGGAAGGCCTCCCGATCGTCACGCCATTCGGCAACACCATCGGCACGCTCGTCTTCGCCATCGGCTTCGGCTTCATCCCGACCTACATCATCGCTCGCATCCTGAAATCGTTCGGCATGCTGCGCGTCGATCCTAAGGTCGAGCTGACGGGCCTCGACGGCGGCAGCCAGGGCGCGACCTATCCGGGTCTCTCGGGCGTCGAAGCTGCCTTCGAAGCGCTGCAGCGTAAGGAAGCCAAGACCTGAAAGGACACTGAGCTGGAGCGGCGCTTAGCGCTGCTCCAGCAATCACTGCAGACCGAACTATAGGGCGCGGATTTCAAGTTCGAGCGTACCCGCCCGCCATCTCAACCTAAGGAGAGCATCATGCAGACTGGCATTACATCTCTCAGCAAGCTGTCTGAAGTTACCGCCGTTTATCCGTTCCACGGCATGGAAGTGCCGTTCGCGATCGGTATTCTCTGCTTCTTCGTCGTCTTCCTCGCTTGGCAGTTCGTCATGGAGTCCAAGCATCACAAGGCGATCATCGGCAACTTCACAGCGAGCCCCGCCGAATGATTGCGAAAACCCCGATCGCTCCAGGCCCTATCAGCCTGGAGCGTGAATCGGTGGTTTAAACCAAAAGTTTCCGTCGGCTGGCCGAGCACCCTGGCCGACGGGGCGTACCTCGAGGTCCCAGGACCAGCCTCGGTCTGGGGCCTCGAGTTTTGTTTAAGCCTGCGCAAGCAAGCCGTCTCAACCGCCGGAGATTGCCGTCAGCACGTAGACCTTCACGCCATCCCGCAGCGGCGTGCCGAGCGTCGCCCGCTCTCCATCGACGAAAATGTTGATGTGCCGGCGCACGCGCGGGGTCGTATCGCATAGCCTGTCGCGCATACCCGGCCATCGCCGATCAAGTTCGGCGATCACGTCCGACACGGTCCGACCTGACATTTCAATCTCTCGATCCGCTTCCGGAAACAGCGCCAACAACGCCCGCGGCAAAAGCACGGACACCGTCACCGCGTCCGCGCCATCCGTTCCGACCTGCTCCGCTTGCGTCATGATGCCGATCAGTTTTCCAGAACCACGGTTTCGACGGAAGAGATCGCCGGCAGATGCTCCGCAAGGCACGTCCAGCTCTCGCCTTCGTCGGCGCTCGCGAACAATCCGCCGCCGCCCGTCCCGAAATAAACGCCCGCGGGTTCGAGCGTGTCGGTCGCCAGCGCCTGCCTCAGCACACCGAAATACGCGTCCTTCTGCGGCAAGCCTTCACGCAACGCCGACCAGGACGCCCCGCCATCCCGCGTCCGCCACACGGCCGCCCGCGCATCCGGCATGTATCGGCCCTGAATGTCGCCGTTGAGCGGCAGCAGGTAAAGCGTGTCGGGGTCGCGCGGATGCACGGCTGAAGGAAAGCCGAACGTTGACGGCAGGCCCGCTTCGATGCTCGACCACTCCTTCCCGCCGTCATCGCTGCGGTACATGCCGCAATGGTTCTGTTGATAGAGCCGATCGGATCCATCCGGCGCCAGCACGAGGCTGTGCACGCACTGGCCGAACTCGGGGTAGCGCTGATCTTCTGGATTGAAGTCTGCCCGCGTTCCTCGATTGCGAGGCTCCCACGTTGCACCACCATCGCCGGTATGAAAAACACCAGCCGACGAAATTCCGACCCAGAGCTTTCGCACATCGCCCGGATGCGGAACGATCGTATGCAGGATGAGCCCAGCGCCGCCCGGCTGCCATTGCGGACGTGTCGGATGCGCGCGCAGCCCTTCCACTTGCTCCCAGGTTTCGCCGCCATCCGCGCTCTTGAACAAGCCGGCCGGCTGAACGCCCGCATATAGCGCGTCTCCACCTTTCGCGAGGCTCCACGCCGCCGTGATCGGCTCCTCGCCTTCTGGATAAGCAAGCCCTTCGCTGGAATGCGTCCACGTCTCGCCGAGATCCGTCGACTTCCAGATCGCCGCTCCGAACCACGGATTGCCGCCTGCGGCGTAGATGGCACCCGATGCGGCATCGGCAATCACGTGCTGGATCGGCCACGTATTGCAGAACGGTCCCTTGAGATCCCACGAGCGGCGCGATGCATCGCTCGTCAGGATGAAGGCACCTTTCTTCGTTCCGATGAGAACAAGAACCTTGGCCATGATCGTCTCCCGCTCTTTAAGCGCGCACCGCGACGTCGCTTTCCACCGCAGTCTTGAGGGTCTGAAGCCCCTTGTCGAACTCGCCGCCGCACATGCGATCCATGTTGACGAAGAGGTGCATGACTTTGTGCAGCAGCGCGAGCTTGCCCTGCATCATCCACGTCACCCGGGTATCGCCGGCGCGGGGTTCGAGCGTGAACGTCACCTGGTTCTCCGCCTGCATCGGCCGCAGCATATTGAGCTGCATTCCAACTTTCGACGGAGAAGATGCATCGGTGATGACGATCCAGCCCTGCCCGATCTGAGAATTTCCGTTCCAGTCATAGCGCTGGCCGGGACCGCTCGCGGGGCCGCTATAAACACGTTCCATTGCGGGATCCATTTTTTCGAACGGCGACCACTCCGACATGCGCTTCAGATCGTTGATGCGCGGAAAAATGGCTTCCGGCGCGGCCGCGATTTCTATCGAGCGGGCAAAGCGGAACGTATCCGGCCGCGTCGATGCATAAGCGAGCACAGCGGCAATTCCGAGCCCAGCGCCGATGAGAACATAAAGAGCAATCTCGAGCATGGCACACTCCCAATGTTGATGACGAGGCGCGTTTGCACCTGTTCAACCCAAGGACGGATCGGCAGCACGCTTTCCGACAGCATCCTTCAAAAAAACGACAGTTCATCGAATATGACTGTCATTTTCCAACCCTAAGGCGACGTCCGCATCCCCGGGGCAGCAGGAGCTCCCTCTCGCACGAGGCGGTCGAGGTGCATACGAATGTGCGCCGCCTCCTGCGTGGTACGGGCAAGCGCAATGGCGCGATCGTACGCCTCGCGCGCTTCCGCCGCGCGCCCGAGTTGCGAAAGCAGTGCGCCCTTCAAACCAAAGAAATGAAAGTAGCCTCCGAGCTTGCCGGAGAGCGGCTCGATCATCGCCAACGCCGCTTCCGCGCCCTGCACCTTGCTGACGGCCACGGCACGATTGAGCGTCACCACGGGCGACGGCTGCAACTGCTCGAGCGTGCTGTAGAGCGCATCGATCTGCGCCCAATCCGTGTTTTCATAGCGATCGGCAGTGCAGTGCAGCGCCGCGATCGCCGCTTGCACCTGATAAGGCCCGGGCCTGCGATGCCTCATCGCCTTGTCGATCAGCGCCTCGCCTTCGGCAATCATGCCGCGATCCCAGCGCTTGCGATCCTGATCTTCAAGCAGAACGATCGCGCCGTTGCTGTCCACACGCGCGTCCGAACGGGCATGCTGCAACAGAAGCAAAGCCGTAAAACCGAGCATCTCAGGCTCGGACGGAAAGAGCCGCAACAGCAGCCGCGACAGCCGGATTGCTTCTTCGCAAAGCGGCTTCCTCACCTGCACCTCGCCGCCGCTCGCTGAATACCCCTCGTTGAAAAGAAGGTAGATCATGGCCATCACGGTACCGAGCCGTTGGCTGCGCTCGACGGGACCCGGCGTTTCGAACGCGACGCCCGCTTCCGCAACGCGGCGCTTAGCACGCGTGATGCGCTGCTCCATCGCGCTCTCGCCAACGAGGAACGCCTTGGCGATCTCGGCCACCGTGAGACCGGACACCACTCGCAAAGCCAGCGCGATCTGCTGCGTGCTGGGCAGATCCGGATGGCAGCATGTAAACAGGAGACGCAGGATGTCGTCGCGATAGTGCGCGTCATCCAGCCGATCCACGAGCGCGCTTTCCGCGTCATCGAGATCGGAGAGAGCGGCTTCGTTCTCCGGCAGCGCCTCGGATTTGCGTTCGCGACGGATCGCGTCGAGGGCTACGTTTCGGCCAACCATGATCAGCCATGCAGCCGGATCGCGCGGCGGCCCGTTCTGCGGCCACGACTTGAGCGCCTTGAGCGACGCTTCCTGGAAGGCCTCCTCAGCGCGATCGAGATCGCGGAAATATCGCAGTAACGCTGCCATGGCTTGCGGCCGGGCGCCCGTCACTGCCGCATCGAGCCATGAGAGGTCGGTCACCGCGCGGCGCTCCAATCCTGGAAGTGCTCGATCGGACGAATTTCGTATGCACCGCCCGGATTGGCTTCACCGAGTTCACGGGCCAGTTCCAAGACCTCTTCAAGGCTTGCACACTCGGCAACGAAGAACCCGAGCAATTGCTCCTTGGTTTCCGCGAAGGGTCCGTCCAGCACGACGGCAGGCTCGCTCTCCTTGCGCAGGGTCGTCGCCGCAGTCGTCGGCATGAGCTTCGCGACCGGCCCGAGCTTGCCGGCCTTCGCGTTCTTCTCGAGCACGGCGCCGAGCTTGCCCATGACCTCGTCCTCGTGCTCGCGACTCCACGCGCACACGACGTTTTCCGAATGATAGCAAAGGATTGCGTATTTCACGGGCAGCGGGCTCCTTGTTGTCTCTGCTCCGAGGACGAACAAGACTAGGCGAACCCGACCACGCCAAGGCGAAAATCGACGAAAAAATCAAAACGATTGAAGTCCGTTACGCCGGGAACAGCCGAACTGCGGCTTATCGCTCAAAGTCATTCCATCAACCCGATGGGAGACCGAGCCATGACCAAGTTCCGCACCATCCTCGCAGTCGCAGCCGCCCTCAGCACCCTCACAGTGGCTGGCCAGGCCGGCGCCACGAGCCTCGCGGTCAAAATGGCTTGCGCCCAGGACTACTACGCACACTGCAGCCAGCATTCACCCGACAGCCCCGGCGTCCGCAAATGCATGCGCGCCGTAGGCCGCAACCTCTCGTCGGGCTGCATCAACGCTCTGGTCGCTGCCGGCGAAGTTTCGAAGTCGGTGGTTGAAAAGAAGATCGCTTCCAAGTAGCGCCGAAACGCATCGTGGCCTGAACGGGAGCCCTGGTCCGGCTCCGGTTAGGCCACTTGGCTATCGAGCCAACGTCTGTGACGAGCCGTCGCCATGCGCGGCGATACTCCGCGGCTGCGCGTCATGAGCGATGTGACGTGTGACACCCACCACGACGAGCGCGAGGATCACCAGATCGAGAAAGAAGGGAAGCGCGCGTTGAACACGCATTGTCCAACTCCAACTCACAAATATTTGTATTACTATTCATAAGCTTAGCGGCGGTGCAGGGTGGTGTCGCCGTTGGCTTTCGAAGCCAGCATCGGGCGATTCGGCGCCGCGTCGCCATTAGTCTGACCACGCACAACCAATTTATGCACACGCTTCGCGAAAGCGCCAGAGATGCAGAAGCATCTAATCTGAAGGATAGGAATGGTGCTGCCGGCGAGGATTGAACTTGCGACCTCTCCCTTACCAAGGGAGTGCTCTACCACTGAGCTACGGCAGCCTACCAAGATGTCGCTTTGATTTCAGCACGATAGGCTGAGCGAGACCGCACAGGCGAAGCGAACGCCGGGCGTGCTGCGATGATCTACCTGACCCGGACGCCGAGAGCAACTGGTGCCCTGCAAAAAATCGATTGGAGAGCAAGGATCGGAGTGCACGTCACGACGGACGTTCCTATTCTCCTTTCATGAACCAGAGACTGACCAATCCGGAACGCGCCACGTCAGAGGCCCAAAGCCACCTCTGGCAGGCCGTCGTCGACCGGGACCAAAGCTATGACGGCCAATTCGTCTACTCGGTCGCGAGCACGGGCGTCTATTGCCGCCCCTCCTGCGCCTCGCGTCAGGCGCGGAGGGAGAACGTCGCGTTCCACGCCACTTGCGCCGACGCGGAGACCGCGGGCTTCCGGCCGTGCAAACGATGCCGCCCGAACGAGGCATCGTCCGACGAGCTATCGGCCGCGAAGATTACGTCCGCTTGCCGGCTCATAGAGGAAGCCGACGAGCCACTTCCCCTCGCCGCGCTCGCCCAAGCGAGCGGCATGAGCCCTCACCATTTCCATCGCACGTTCAGAGCTGTGACAGGCGTGACGCCCAAAGCCTACGCAATGGCCCATCGCCGCCAGCGCGTCGGCATAATGCTGAAGGAGACCGACACCGTGACCGCCGCCATCCACCAAGCCGGTTTCAATTCTTCAGGACGCTTCTACGACGACGCCGACAACACGCTCGGCATGTCACCATCGGATTATCGCGCAGGTGGCGCGGGCAAGGAGATCCGCTACGCGTTCGCGAAGAGCTCTCTTGGCATCGTGCTTGTTGCCATGACGCCGAGGGGCATCGCGGCCATCACGCTCGCCGACACGCGCGAAGAGCTGCTGGAAGATCTCGCGCGCCGCTTTCCGAAAGCGACCCTCACGGCCGCTGACGGCTCGTTCGAAGAAACGATTGCAAAAGTCGTCGCGCTCGTCGAGCAACCACAATCGCAATTCGATCTCCCTCTCGACATGCAGGGCACCGCATTCCAGCAACGCGTCTGGAGCGCGCTTCGCGAGATCCCAGCCGGTACGACGCTGACGTACAGCGAATTGGCCGAAGCGATCGGAAATCCGTCCGCCGTGCGCGCCGTCGCGTCCGCCTGCGCCAACAACCCGATTGCCATCGCCGTCCCGTGCCACCGCGTCGTGCAGAAGAGCGGCGCGCTTGCCGGATACCGCTGGGGTCTCGCGCGCAAGCGCGCCCTGATCGATCGGGAGAAGAAGTCCAACTGAACGACGCTAACGGCGGCAATCGTTCGGCGCACGCGCGCCGCGGAAACGCTCGCCGATCCAATCCACGGCAGCGCCTGCGCTATCGCGACCCGCCCACATGTGTCCGCCGCCCGGCATGGAATAGAACTTCACGCGCGCGCCCGCGCCGCACAGCTTAGAGATGTATGCCCTCGTGATCGCGGGCCGCACCAGATCATCGGCCGTGCCCTGCGCGATGAACACGGGCGTTCCGTTGGGAAGCGCACCCGGTGAGTTCGACTGCATCAGCTTTCTGACCGGCGGATAGGAAATGGGATCAATCTTGAGAAACATCTTTTCGAGCGCCTGCTCGTCTTGGCTTTCCTTGAAAAACTCCGAAACGGTTTCGATGCAGTCGTGCGCAAGGGCCTCGAAACTCGCCTTCGCGCGCATGTTCACGAAGTCACTGAGTGGGAGACCGAACACGTTCGTCCACGAGTAGACGACCATCGACGTCAGAGACCGTCCGCTCTCCGTCGCACGATCGGCCTTGAAGAGCTGGATGAGATCGGTTGCAGGCGCCGCCGCCGCAACGCCGACCAACTTGAGATCCGGCGCATACGAGGCCGCGGCAAGGCCAGTGAACAACGCGGCATGTCCGCCTTGCGAATGCCCCCACACGGCGAAGCGGTTTCCCGCATGCGCATCGTCGAAATTTTGCGCGGCTCGAACGGAATCGATCACCGATCGCGCCGCACTCGCTCCCACGAGATACGGATGATGATCAGGCGTACCCAGCCCGACGTAATCTGTCGCGACGATCACATAGCCTTCGTCCGTCAAACGATCGATCCCCATGATCGTCCCCGCAATCGTGGAGATCAGTGTCGGCGCGCAGCGAGACACAACTCCCGTCGTCGGATGCGCCCAGGCAACGACACGCCGAGGACCGGCCGCCGGCTTGTCGGGATAAATGATCGCACCGCTGACCGCGACGGGGCGGCCGTTGTAATCGGTCGAACGGTAGAGCATGCGATAGGCTTTGTTGCCGGCAGGAGCGCCACCTTCGAGCGGCCACACTCGGAAGACGGTCCCCGGTTTCGCCTGTCGAAGCCGCTCGGCAGAAACGCCGGTGTTCGCCGCGAAGGCAGCGCTTTGCGCCGTTACTACCGTGCTCGCGACGAGCAGGGGCAACAGCGTAAGCGCAAAAAGAATCGCCGCTCGTCCGCAATGTCGAAATGACACCATGATCCCCCGGCCCTGGCCGCTTTCTGCAAGCATTTTTCTCCGTTTGCACGGACCCGACAAGCCGGATTTCTGTTAAACTCAATCTGCGGTGCAAACCGGGCACGATCAGACCTCCAACCAGAGGCGGCCATCATGTTCAAACACATCCTGATCGCCACCGACGGTTCAGAGCTGGCGCAAAAGGCGGTCGTCCAAGGTCTCGACATCGCCCGGGGAATGGGTGCCAAGGTGAGCATCGTCAACGTTACGGAACCTTGGGTTGCCGTGGCGCCCGGCGAAGTCGCAATGGCTTTTCCCATCAAGGAATATGACGAAAGCGTCTCCGCCAACGCGGAGAACATTCTCGCCGCAACTAAGCATCAGGCAGAGAGCGCGGGCGTCACGTGCGCCACGCTGCATGTGCGCGATCAGTTTCCGGCCGAAGGCATCATTGAGACAGCCGAGAAGCACGGCTGCGATCTCATCGTCATGTCCTCGCACGGCCGGCGCGGCCTGATGCGGTTTCTCCTCGGAAGTCAGGCCATAAAAGTGCTGACCCACAGCGCCATTCCGGTTTTGGTCTGCCGCTGACACAGAAGCCCAGCTCACTAGGCGACTTGAACTCCGAGTTGGCACTGCCCGAGAAATTGCCAGAGTTCGTCCGCCGGTACCGGCTTCGAGAAGTGATAGCCCTGCAGGCTTCCGCAACCCATGCTGCGCAGCAGCGCGAGCTGTGCTTCGGTCTCGACTCCTTCCGCCGTTGTCGCAAGACCGAGGCTTCGGCCGAGCTGCACGATGGCTTCGACGATCGACAGGTTATCCGTGTTGACCTGCATATCCCTCACGAATGAGCGATCGACCTTGAGGCGGCCGATCGGGTACGCCTTGATATGAGAGAGCGATGCGTAGCCGGTGCCGAAATCGTCGAGCGCGATCTCGACCCCGAGCGCATCCAGTTCCACCAGCGCATCGCCCACGTGCGCCGCACCGCCGCCGAGGAACACTCGCTCGGTCACCTCGATGCAAATCTTTTCGGGGCTGACCTCGGCCCTTTGAAGCTTCGCCTGCAGCCGCTCCGAGAGCGACCCCATCGCAAAATCCGTTCCCGTGACATTGATCGCAACACGACCGAACGAGACGCCAGCCTTGAGCCAGACGGAAACCTGCTGAATTGCCAGATCCATAACCCGGTCGCCGATCGCGACCGCGACGCTCGAGTCCTCGAGGATCTCTTCGAATAAAGGCGGCGCGAGCACACCGTATTTTGGATGTTTCCAGCGCAAAAGCGCTTCGAAAGATGGTGGATCGCCGACGGTCGAGACAATCGGCTGGAAATAGAGCGTGAACTCGTCGCGCTGGAGCGCTTCGAGAGCCGCGCCCTGAAGCTCCACCCTGCGATCGATCGAAGCGCGCAAATCGGGCGAGAAAATATCCGTTCGTCCGCGCCCACTTCCTTTCGCCCGGTAGAGAGCGAGATCTGCGTTTTTGAGCAGGTCACTCGAATCCGTTGCGTCGCGCGGAAACATCGTAAGGCCGATACTGGCTGAGCAGGAACGTAGCGCTCCCCCGAGATCCATGGGTTCTGAGAGTGCTTCTTTGATTTGATCGATGACGGCATAAATCACGTCATCGCCCCCGAAACCGAGGAGAAGAAGGGCAAACTCGTCGCCGCCCAGGCGCGCGATAGTGCCGGAGCCGCCGACCGCTTCTTGCAGCCGATGCGCAACGATTTTCAGCACCTCGTCGCCGCCATCGTGGCCGAGCGTATCGTTGATCTCCTTGAAGTGATCGAGATCGAGCAACGCCACGCCGAGGCTGCATCCGCTTTCGGTCGCCGTATCGATGGCGCCACGCAACGTTTCATTGAACAGAAGCCGGTTCGGCAGTCCGGTCAGACTGTCGAGTTTCGCGAGGCTCCAAAGCTGATCTCGCAGTTTTTTGCGCTCGGAAATCTCTTCGGTCAGCATCATGATGCCGCCGATGTTGTTGTCCTGAAGATACCAAGGCCGGACTTCCCACCTGATGATGTTCTCCGATCCGTCGGCGCGCAGGAAGCGCTCTTCCTCACAGATCTCCGTCGCCCCAGCGAGAATACGCTGATGCTTGGCTTTCCATTGCGGCGGTGTTTCGGGAAACACGTCGTAGTGGTTTACGCCCACGAGCGACTTCTGAGGCAGATTATAGTCCTGCAGCCAGCGATCCGTATGGGCGACGTACCGCATCTCGGTGTCGAACATGGCGACCGCCGCCGGCGCGTGCTTGATGAAAGCCTCGACGCGCGCGTGTGCTTCTTTGAGTTGGATCTCGGTCGAACGCTGCTCAGTCACGTCGACGCCGATCGTGGTGAGAGAAACGAGCCCTCCGCGTGCGTCCGTCTTGGGCACGATGACAACCCGGAACCAGATCGCCTCGCCGCTTTTCGCGCTATCGCAGAATTCGCCGGACCAGGTTCGACCGGATTTCACCGTCGACCACATATTTGAGAGATATTCATCGCTCAGAAAACCGGCGTTCAAACCGCCGAGCGGAGTAGCGGTCAATTCCTCAAGCGTATAGCCAGTGCGCCGCAGCAAATTCTCATTGGCATCGCAAAAACGACCCTCCGCATCGACTTTCGATACGAAAAAATAGTCATTCAGCATGCGACCGTAGGAACTGGCTTCCTCGCGCCAATGGTCGGCGCTCCGCTTATGCCAAGCGGCCGTCCTCGCCGCGGCAATAGACAAAAGAATGGTGAGACCCGAGGTCAGCGGCCCCAGCAATCCGTACCCTTTGCCGGAAAACGCAAGCAGCGTTGCGAGGTTGACCGAGGCGCAAGCGGACACTGACAGCACGAAAAGGGCGTCCAGATCGCCTCTCCGCCCCCCTCGCAGGGCCTCCCGCCAGCCAATTGCAACCAATCGATCAAACAACCGCATTGTAAGTCTCGAGACACCCCCGGGCGCCGGAATGCGCGCTCCCTCTAAGACTAAAGGCTACAAAGCGGTGATTAAGAAATGTGCGCAATACGGAGCGTATCGGCGAGATAATGCAAAAAAATGTCGCACCCAGCAAAAATCACAGGAAAAACAATAGGAATAATCGCGCGTCAGTAGGGAGACTATCCGTAAACTAGGGTCCAACCCCGGCGATTGGACGGTAAAAACGAAAGCCTTAACGGCCGGAAACAATTGAGCTAAAGCAGAAATTGCCGATACACGGGGCTGGTGAGCCCCCTCCAAAGCCGTTGAGCTTAACGCCGCAAATCCGCTCAACTGCGACTAAAATCCAGCTTCCCTCCGGGAAAGCCCAAGCGTATCCAATCCTCATACTGATCACTATTGTCGCGCGTATATTTTTTGGATGTCCCTCTTGGAACAGACGGGGTTGACCAAAGATTTAAGGTCACGAGCGTACGCTTAGCTATTGGTAAGAAAACGAAATAAGACTTGATTGTGGCGAGTTGTAAAACTAAGTGACCGCCAGGAGTTGGAGTATTGCGTTATGGCGACTGCTTGCCAGACAGAAAACTTTGGGGCACCGCGCATTGAAACTGGGATGGCTTTTGCCACCCTTCGCGACGCGGGTGAGATCCTAGAAACCGTCGACACCGGCGAAATCCTGTTTCAGCCCGGCGACCGCCGCACGCTTTATCGCGTCGAGCGTGGCGCCATCTGTCATTACATGTTGTGGTCCGACGGACGTCACGACGTCATTGAGTTCGCCTTTCCCGGAGACATCATTGGGCTCGGTCATCTCGATCACAACGTCAGCACCGCGCAGGCCATGGTCGATACGGTCCTGAGCTTGGTCGATGATGAGGCATTCTCCACCGCCCTACAAAAGGACGATCGCTTGTCGTTCCGCCTTGCGTCGGCCGTGGAGCGTGAGTTCGAATATCAGCGCGACAAATCGCTGGCCACGAGCCAAGTCCCGGCCACTGCCCGCGTCGCGAACTTCCTGTTGGCTCTTTCGAGCCTCAACGGTCCTGAAGGCCGCGATAAGGCCGTCATTTCGGATGAGATCACGGCTGGCTTCGTTGCGGAGAAACTCGATCTCAGTATCGATAAGTTAAGCGCCGCACTTCTCCAGCTCAAGCGCGATGGCGCTGTGAAGGAGACCCCATTAGGGCTTCGCATTATTGATACCCAGTGCCTTCAGCGCGCGGCTGATGCTGCCTAAGCGCGACGAGTGAAGTTTACATAAAAAGGCCGCTCAGCATTCACGCTGGGCGGCCTTTTTCATTTCCTGATCGCACAAATCGCAATAGCAAAGACGACAACATCTTGAAGTGTCGCCAACGCGACAACTGCAACATTCTCCGTGTATGGTCGTCGCCCACGCTGCACCGCCGCGACGATGCCCACTATGGAGCGCGCATGAACCGCCTGCCCCTCGTTGCCGTCACCCTTATTGCCATCATACCAGCCGGCGCGTCGCAAGCCTGGGAAGGAACAGCCAAGCCACTGGAAGCTGGCAAGCCCGCAGTAGCGAGGGGCGACACGTTCATGGGTTTTCCCGAGCGCTTCAACCGCTACTACACCGACCCCGACTGGAAACCCTCCGCCACGCTTTATGTCAGCCCTGATGGCGCCGGCGACGGGGCAACCCGCGCTGCTCCCATGCCAGCCGCGAGTGCTATCGCAGCCGCGCGCCCGGGCACCATGCTTCGCTTCCTTCCCGGCAACTACGAAGCCTGCTTCGAACTTTCGAGCACGAATAGCGGAACCTACGATGAACCGATCGTGCTCTATGGCGAACGGAATGAAAAAGGCGCGATCGGCGCGAAAATGACGTGCTGCAAGAACGCGCGCGAAACCTGTTTCAATCTCGAGCACACGAGCTATGTCGCCATCGACGGCTTCGAGCTGATCGGCGGAAAGTACGGGGTGCGCGCCGTCGGGGCTGGCTACGCCGCAAACGACCATTCACGCGGCATCGCGACGTTGAACTGCAAGGGCCGCGACCAAGCCAAAGACCCGTTCTTTTCAGGGCAATCCGACTGGGCTGTATGGGAAGGCAACGTTGCGCACGGCGCCAAGGAAGAAGACGGCCACGGCATCTATTTAAGCAACGGTGGTGACTGGAACGTCGTGCGTTTCAACGAGACCTATGCCAATGCATCGAGTGATTTCCAGATCAACCCCGATCCGGCGAACACCTGCAAGGCAGAAGGCATCGCCGTCGACGATCCCGAATGCGATGCCTACGCCGAAGAGGGCAAAGGGGGACGCGGCGCGAGCGACTACTTCCTCGTCGAAGGCAATTACTTCCACAACAGCGAGGTCGGTCCGAACTTCACGAGCACGCGCCGCAGCGTGATCCGCAACAACATCTTCGGACCTCAGGCGCGCCATAACGCGAGCTTCTGGCAGGAGACGGATAATCCCAAGCTCGCCACACGCGAGAACAAGATCCTGCACAATCTCTTCCTCACGACGGACCGCCACGCCGTGCAGTTCGTCGCGAACTCGACCGACAACGAATTCGCCAACAACGTCCTGGTCGGTGTGGCCGTGAATGACGGCGAGATCACGGAAAACCCGACAGCCACCTTGATGGAAGTCGACGACACGGTCGACACGAACGACTACCGTTCGAACATGTATATCTCTGGCCTCGTCGAAGGACGCACGCCGAACGAATCCGAAAGCATCCGCGAAGACTTCTCAACCCAATGGTTCAAGGCGTTCTCGATTGAGGGAGGCCATGATCCCAACAATCTTGCTCCGACCGAAGACGCGCCGTTCGTCGGCATCGGTGCTTATGAAGCCGACGCCGCCACCGATCGCAGCGGCGCGCAGCGCGGTGAAGAAGTGGACCTCGGACCGATCGAAATCCCGTAATCAATAGAAAACGGCCGCGCCGATTTCTCTGCGCAGCCGTCCTAAGATTATTGATCAAGCGCGACGCTACTTCGCGTTACCGCTTTTTGGCATCATGTCCAATCCGCCCTCACCGCTCGATGCACCGGTTGAAGCCGAACCGCTGCTGCTTGCGCTCTTCCAATGAGCGGGCCCTTCAACAACGGGCTTGCCTTGAAATGTGCCATCCTCATTGCGGAAACGGTTCGCGTCTTCCTTGCTGACGGCGCCCGCTGAGGCCGCAGCTTGCGTTTTCATAGCCGGTTTGTCCTTGGCGTAGACCGGCACGGCACCCAGGGCCGCAATGAGCGCGACACCCATCATGAGACGTCTCATGACCTTTCTCTCCTTGGTTCTCGTTGTGCAGCGCGTTTGCTGCACACCTCGAGAAAACGGCGGCGTCCGCGCTCCGTTCCCCGAAATCCGGCACCTTGCCCCGATGTAAAGTTTGAGCTGTACGATCGGGCTTTTTTCCCAACCAAAAGCTCGCTGTTCCAGCCAAGCCCGGCCGTGCTACGCCTGTTTTATGGACGCCGGGCAATGCATCGCAGGCGGCGCGCCAAGAGCAAAGTGACAAGATGAGCACGAGCAAAGCCGCTGCGCCCTCCCCTCCTGGTTACAAGGCGTTCGATTGGTCAGATCCCTTTCTGTTTCGCGATCAGTTGACCGAGGACGAGCGCCTGATCAGCGAGACGGCGCGCTCATTTGCGGAGGAACAACTCCTCCCGACAGTCAATGAACGCTACCTCGACGAAAAGACCGACCCAGCCGTCTTCCGCGAAATGGGACGCCTCGGCCTTCTCGGTGTCACGCTCCCCGCGGAATACGGTTGCGCAGAAACATCCTACGTAGCGTACGGCCTTGTGGCGCGCGAAGTGGAGCGCGTCGACAGCGGCTACCGATCGATGATGAGCGTACAGTCATCGCTCGTCATGTATCCGATCTACGCCTATGGCAGCGAAGCCCAGCGCCAGAAGTTCCTGCCACGCCTTGCAAGCGGCGAATGGATCGGCTGCTTCGGCCTCACCGAGCCCGATGCCGGATCGGATCCAGGCGCATGCCGGACGCGCGCCGAAAAAGTGTCGGACGGCTACCGGCTCACAGGCACCAAAACTTGGATCTCGAACGCACCGATTGCCGACGTCTTCATCGTCTGGGCGAAATCGGAAGCCCATGGCGGATCGATCCGGGGATTCATTCTCGAAAAAGGCATGCCAGGCCTCTCCGCACCGAAGATCGACGGCAAACTGAGCCTTCGCACATCCATCACCGGCGAGATCGTCATGGATGGCGTCATCGTGCCGGAGGAGAACCGCCTGCCGGAAGCTACTGGCCTTACCGCTCCTCTCGGCTGCCTCAACCGCGCACGCTACGGCATATCCTGGGGCGTGCTAGGGGCTGCAGAAGACTGCTGGCATCGCGCGAGAGATTACTCGATGGAACGCATCCAGTTCGGCCGGCCCCTCGCCGCGAACCAATTGATCCAGAAAAAACTTGCCGACATGCAGACGGAAATCGCACTCGGCCTGCAGGCTTGTCTTCGCGTCGGCCGTATGATGGACGCAGGCGATGCCTCACCGGAATCGGTCTCGCTCATCAAACGCAACAACTGCGGCAAGGCGCTCGACATCGCCCGAGCCGCACGCGACATCCACGGCGGCAACGGCATCAGCATTGCCTATCACGTGATGCGCCATTCGCAGAACCTCGAGGCCGTGAACACGTACGAAGGAACGCACGACGTCCACGCCCTCATTCTCGGGCGCGCGCAAACCGGCATTCAGGCTTTCACCTGACGCCGTCAAAGCGCATCAGAGCGATTGGCAGCAGTTACGAAGCCGGCGGACGCGCAACCGGCATGAGCGTCTCGACGAGGCTGAGCACCCGCGCGAACGCTGCCTCGGCTCCGGCGACAACACGCGCATCTTCCTCATCCGACAGCGACACACCGTCGAGAGCTGCGGTGAACGTGCGCCAGTGCAAGCCTCGGCCCTCCGGAGCGCCAGCAAGGTGTCGCGCGCCAAGCTCCTCCGACAACCCGAGCCGCCGCGCTTCTTTAATCAGAAACGCCGCGCCGAGATTGGAACCCTCCGCGACATAGAGCCAGCCGAGTGCCGTCGGAATATCGATCGCTTCGGAAAAAGCGGGCGTCGTATCGATCACCACCGGCGCAAGATCGAGATCCGCAAGATCCCTGGTGACGTCCGGAAACCGGCGACGCCCGGCGAGATCCGGCAACAACTTATCGAGTGCGGGATTGTCGTAGAGCGCATCGATATCGCGATGAAAGGCATGTTGAACCTTGAGGAAGGTGCCGTAGCGCGCGCGATCGGCGAACGGATCGGCCGCCATGATGCGCGTGTCCAGACGCTCGTGAGTGGCACGCGTCGCAGCTTTGAGCCGCCCTGCCCGTCCTTCGGCAACAGCTGCAATGTTCATCTCAACTCCGTTTCAAACTTCGAAACACGAACGCATTCGGCCCGAGAGCAGTCTGCGTGAAGGTGTTAGCAAAAAAGTGTCTGCAGCTAAATCCAACCGGAGACAACCACCCCGAGCCAACTGTCCCTCCGGGACCGCGTTCCTTGACTCAAAAATCATATTCTCTGATCTTTCCTTGCAGGCAATCAAATTGCCACAGGAGCAACCAGAAAAAAGGTTGCCGCACGGGGGAAGCATTAATGGACGCGCACCGGACGAGCCGCGACCCGTTCCTGCCTCTCATTTTCTGCGTCATGCGTAGCATGATCAAACCTTTGCGGCGTGCAATGCCGGCTTCCGGCGCAATTGGCCCGCCGCCCGTCCCAATACGTCTCTCTCAAATCGTGTAACGCAGCCCTGCTTGTGCATCGGCATGCGTAGGCTTTCCCGGCCAACGGGAACGCAGACGCATGATCGTGCGGCAAGAGAGGCCCACTCACTCAGCTTCGAGAAATGTCACCGCGCGCTTCGGCGCCGGCGTCTTTGGCGTGTCTCGCGCCATCTGCTCAGAGCCAAAAAAGGCTCGGGCCAAAAAACAAAACAACGAGGAAACAAAGTCTAGGAGGAAACGATGGACAATGAGGTCAAGGCCTTAACGATCATATTCACTGAGTTCTACTATTGGGTCACCGTGGTGATGATGTTCCTCATCCACGTTGGCCTGCTGTCCTATGAGTTCGGCGTCACGCGCCCCAAAAACGTGCACCAGACCCTCTCACGCCACACGATGAGCTTGGCGCTGGTGACAGTCACATGGTTCCTGTTTGCCTGGTGGATCTATTGGGCCTTCAACAATGGCCCATTCCTGTTCGGTGACATCCTCAACAACGATGCAACGAACGCGGCGCTGCCGTGGTCGGAGAAAATGGGTCCGCACTTCAAGGATCAGATCCAGGGCGTGTTCTGGGCAGCCTTCCTGCTCTTCTCCTGGGTGATGTCGGCCATTCTCTCTGGCGTAGCCATCGAGCGCGTCCGCACCGGCGCCTTCATGATCCTTTCGGTCCTGATCGGCTCGGTGACGTGGATCTGGCACGCATCTTGGGGTTGGCACGCAACCGGCTGGACGACGCAACTGCTCGGCTACCATGACGCTTACGCATCGGGCGTCATCCATGCCATCGCAGGCGGCGCTTGTCTCGCGCTCACGATCGTCCTCGGCCCACGCATCGGCAAATTTGGCCCTAACGGAGAAGTGCGGGATATCAAACCGCACAACTCGTTCCTGGCGGTATTCGGTCTCTTCATCATCTATACCGGCTTCTGGGGCTTCTACGCGGCTTGCAACATTCCGATCATCGATGTCGGCGGCGATGCGGGCGTCCGCTTCTCGGCCACGACGATCTACGGAACACCGACCACACTATCCGCGATCACGTTCAACTTCCTGATGTCGCTCACCGGCGGACTGATGGCGGCTTACACCATCAGCCGCGGCGATCCCTTCTGGACGTTGTCGGGCGGCCTTGCGGGCATCATCTCTGCGTCGGCAGGTAACGATCTCTACCACCCGCTGCAGGCAATGTTCATCGGCGCTGCCGGTGCGGTCATTGCGTACAAGATGCACTACTGGGTCGAGCGCCGGTTCAAGATTGACGATCCGGTCGGCGCTATTGCCGTGCACGGCTATGCCGGAACCTGGGGCCTCCTCATTTGCGGCGTCGTTCTGTGGGGATACCCCGCTGCACCGGCCGCTCCTGAGGTCCAGAACTGGGCTGGCTCCGTGGGTTGGCTCGGCACCACGCCGGGTGGCGATCCTGCGATCAACCCGATCGGTATGCTGATCGGCGCTGTTCTCTGCTTCGGCTTCTTTGGCTTCTTCTGCACTTACGTGGTGGCGAAGATACTGAACGGCATGGGCATCCTGCGCGAGCCGGCAGAAGTGGAACTCGTCGGCGCCGATAGCTGGAGGGACCAGGACATGTACCCCTACGCCGCAGGTGCAGTCACTGAGTTCGAAGCCATCGAGAGAGCTGAAGCCCAGAAGTTCATCTGAGCCTCAACGCGACAGGTCCTCCCGCAGTCGAAGCGGGGGGACCTAACCATCTCGGATCGAAATTCGGAGAGCCGAAATGCTCACCGCAAAGTCATTGGAGACAGAGCATGTGGTACGGAATAACGGACTGGACCAATCTCAACGAGATCAACGCCATCTACCCTTTCCAGGGATATGAGTGGGCAATGGTCGTCGCAGCCGTCGTGTTTTGGGTGTGGTGGCACATCCGCACAATTCGCGATGAGAACCGCGAGATGCGCGAAGCTGCCGAGCATTATCGCCGCCTCGGCGTCACCAACTGCATGTCGGCGGACGGCAAGGCACGCCGGCCGAAGTAGCAATCATAAATCGAGATGAGCACTATCCGGCCTCGCTCCCCTTACCGGATAGCGCCTTGGCGCCTCGCAAGAGGCGCCATTTTTATTGCACCTTGGGCTTCGGCCAATCTCCAACGCAAACTGCATTGCGTTTTAGAAACGGGGCGCCTCGCCGGGATCGTGAGGCTTTTTCGTCGCTTCATCGATGCGATCTTGCTCGACGGTCGCCGCAACGTGATCGGCACTGCCCCATTTCGGCGGCTCGTCGGCATCTACCCGCTTCTCTCCGGGCGCCAGAGCCTCATTGAAGTGGCGGCGAGCTTCGTCGTAGTGGGGATTCGGCTGGTCGCGCTGCAGGATGGAAGCCCACAGTCCGCGCCTCAGCTCAACCTCGGCTTTCCAGAGCGAGCGGATGGGCGCAGGAATTCTGTCGAAGAGATCTGTCATTGTCGCCTCCTTTTGGAAACAACAACTGCGTGACGTGAACACGGTTCCTCAGCGCGTACGAACTCCCACCCCAACTGCGGCGAGGTGAAGTTCTGCCTCCACCTCGCCTGATTGACGCTAATAGTTGCATACGGTCCGCCAACGGCCACGACGTTTGACGCGATAGCAGTCTTCATCCCAGCTGTCGTAATAGCCATATGCAGGCGGGTACCATCCAAATCCTGGCCCCCAATAACGTCCTCTCCAGTGACGGTGAGAGTGATGCCGGCCTCCGCCTCGATGCGCGTGGCGCCCGCCGCCGCGGCCGGAGAAGCCATCGCCCCTGCTGCCCCTGCCAGCCAAGCTGCCTCCATCGCGGCCTCCGCCGCGCATTGCGGGACCGTCGGGACGTCCACCTCCCCTGAGACCAGGGCCAGCGGAGCGTCCTCCACCGCCCAGAGACGGACTGCCCGCTCGTCCACCTCCGCCAGCGCTGGCGCCTACACCAGATGGCCCGGAACTCGCTCCCGCGCCGCTGCCGTTCCCGCCACCACGCTGAGCATCGGCATTCGTTGCAAAAGATGCAGCTCCGACCGCTAGGATCGCGCTCGCGACGATGTTGGTAATTCTATGCATCCGGTGCTCCTGACCATTGCTAGTTTTATTGGCAACGATGGAGCAGCGGTCTCAGTTGCAATTTAATCCGAAAGATCGCGGCGTCGTCGCAACCTTATATCGTGGCCAGCAGCACTACATTCGGCGCAACGCGTCGAAACGCTCAACCTGATCAGCGATCAGATTGCGCGCCTCGTCACGGCGCACGAAGATCTTGAACATCGCTTCTCCGTCTTCACTGAAGAATTGAACGGAACGCGATTCCCGCCCCATGAACGGCCGCGAGACGAACGCGATCGATTTGCAACCTTCGGCGCGAATATGCCCACCGATCGGACTGTCCCCGTGGATGTTGTAATAGCCACGGCCGAACGTTCCCGGCGGAAGCACGCCCTCGCATTCGAGAACGATATGACGCGTGTGCACGATAAAGAGAATTGGCCCCCACTCGCCAATGGCCGTCATCACGTCGGAAAAGCGCGCGCCCTCTATGAGCGTGCGGTGCTCTTCAGGAAGAGCACGCACGACATCCAGCGTACTCACGCCATACTCGGCCGCGATTTGCTCGAGGATACCATCGGCGTTGGCAGCGAGCCGCTCGCCGAGCGGCAGTCGCTGTTTTGTTTCGGCTTGTACCGTGTCGCTCATTGCGATCACTCGGCCGCGGTGCGACGTCCGTCAGACGTCACCGTCTGCAGCACGTGGAAGCCTTCGAACTCAGGGTGTCCGAGATAGAGCGGCTTGCTTCCGCCAGCGCCGGAATGAGCCTTGCGGAATTGCTCCGACTTCGTCCAGGCCTCGAAATCCGCATGAGATCTCCAGATCGTGTGCGAGGAGTAGAGAACGTGATCGTCCTTTTCCGGCCCCTTCAGCAGATGAAATTCGATGAACCCGGCAAGCTCGTTCAGATGCGTATCGCGAGACAGCCACACGTGCTCGAAGTCCTTCTCGGCACCCTTGATCACTTTGAAACGGTTCATGGCAATGAACATTCGACACTCTCCTTTTGAACTCTATTGAAACGCACCGCTCTGAAACGGACAGCCGCGGCCCATTTTTAAGCCGCGGCCGAACTCTCTGAGCTTTAACGTCACCCTATTTGGCGCCGAACCGCATCGTCAAACCGACGCGCGCACCAATACCCGGACTGTTGTACTGATCGAGGTGCTGACGATAGTTCTCGTCAAACACATTGTCGATGTTGAGGTTGAAAACCGTATTCTCGCTTGCCTCATATTGCGCGAAAAGATCGACGACGTTGTAGGAATGCGTGTACTGGAAAGCCCGCACCGTATCGTCCGGATCCAGTTCATATCGATCTTGGCCGCCCACGAAGCGTGCGCGGGCGCCGAGGACCAGTTTTTCCTGCAGGGCGCGAACACCGACAGTCACCGTGACCTGATCGGCGGGCACCGTGCGCAGGCCAAGCCCGGTATCGTCGTCCTTGCCCCGGATGCGATGAGCTCCGACGCCGGCGAACCATTGGCCCGCATCGTAGAAAGCCTCGAGTTCAATGCCTTCGATCGTCGCATTCGAGATGTTCTGATACTGGACAAAATCATCCTCGAAGAACGGCACGCCGAAGAACGGAATGAAAGTCGGAGGCGTGCCGGGCGGACCGAAAACGAAGTTCTGCCCGAACAGAATTTCATCAATCGGACCGTTGACGCTCACGAGATCGATGTAATTGCTGACCTCATTGCGGAATGCCGTCATCTTTGCGCGGAAGCGATCGCCAGGGGTCAGCACGTTGTCGAACTTCAGATTGACGCCGGCTTCGATGTTCTCCGCGACTTCCGGCTGCAATTCCGGATTGGGCCGGATTTCGAAGTTTGCGAACACGGGATGCATGCCGCTCATCAACGTTTCCGACAGTGCGGGAGCGCGGAACGCTTCCGCCCAGGTTCCAAACAGCGTCACGCCGCGCACGGGCGTCACGCCGACCGTGAGCTTGGGTGAAATGTGATCGTCTTGGACGTTCACGCCATTGCCGTCGAGCTCATACGAGTCGTAGCGCACCGCGCCGATCACATCGATGATGTCGAAGAACGAGATCTTGCTCTGCGCAAAGCTACCCCAGACATTGCGCTCGCCCGAGGGCGTAAACTCATCGCCGCTTCCCGTCGCGTCGACAGTATGGACGGTGTCCCGGAATCCATCGACGCCGTAGGTCAGGGCCACATCGACGCCCTTGGTGGCCCGGAAGCGTGAGGTGTTGAAGACATCGAAGCCTTCGGTTTCCGCGTTGAAGCTCCGCGCCGCACCGGCCGGAATGACGCTCGGAAAATAGAAGCAGGGGATGTTCGTCGCCGGCACGCCAAAGGCAGCGCTGCACGGCATGGCCCCTGGGCCATTGGTTTGTGACATATAGCTTCCATCACCCGCGGTCAGGCGCGTCTGATCGAGCCCTGTCTCGTTGCGATAGATCTTGCTCGAGAAGTCGATCAGCGGGTTGGTCGGGCTGGTGAACGTGTAGCCGAGCGTATACTGGCGGTTTTCAACTTCGCTGCCGTAGTTCACGGAGCTGCCGCCGCCCTCGATCTCATCGGTGAAATCCGAATTGTAATCGATGATGGAGGCAGTGACCTGATGCCCCAGCGCGGGCCGCCAGCGCATTTTTAAGAGCTTCGAATCCGTCTCGTCGTTGGAGCCCGGCACGTCGTTGCCGTTGCCGTCCTCATAGTTGTTGTTCCAGCGGCCGTTGAACTGGCCGAGGATGTCGAAGTTGCCGACCTTGACCGCCGTCGTGCCGCTCGCAAGCTTCTGGTTGCCGTTGGTGCCGTAGCTGGTCTTCGACTGCACGGCAGCGTACTCGCCCTCCCGCAGGATGTCGTCGGCATTGAGGGTTTCGAAGGCAGCAACGCCACCGACAGCGCCGGAACCGTAGATTGTCGCTGTCGGGCCGCGCGTGATCTCCACGCTCTTGATCATTTCCGGATCGATATAGAAGGTACCGTTGGCGCTGTGTCCCGAGCGCTGGAAGTTCTGGCGCGCGCCGTCGATCAACACGTTCACGCGGCCAAAGTCCTGCAGGCCGCGGATATTGATCGAAGTTGCCGTGTCGCCTGCCGTCTCCTGGGTGGTGACGCCCGGAATGGTGCGCAGAACCTCGGAGATGCGGTCAGCGTTGAACTGCTCATTGAGCTGCCCTAGGCCGACGGAGGTAGATCCCGAAAGGGCGTCGATCGCGCTCTCGTCGACTTTTGTGCTGGTGACGACGATTCCATCGAGAGCGACCTCGTCGGCTGAGGATGGTGCACGCTTGCGGGGCTTGCTTTTCTTTTTTGCAGCCTGAGTTTCGACCGTGAGCGGCTCAAGCTCGACAGCTTCCTGCGCGTACGCCCGGCTCGCCGGCACGAGCAAACTCACGCCGCTGACGCTCACAAGCAGGAAACCGATTGTAGCGAATGATTGCGAAGACAAACCCAGCGCACAACGCGCACCACGGCGCCCGACGAAACTCATGTTCAACCCCCAGCAAAGCAGAAACTCACGTGGCTGGCTGGCTGACAAACCGATCGGAAAAGCTTCGGCAGTCGCGGGCTGGCTTCGTCAAGAGCGGCATGCGTGAGACTTAAAACGGGTGGTCTCCGCGCCCTCTTCGGAGACATCATTAGCAATTCTTGACGTCACATGTCCACTTATGTCACGTATCATGCATTGCCTGCACACGGTCTTCTCGCCGTCCGATGCAAAAATGTATCTATCAGGCTCAGCCGTTATCCGCGCGGCGCCAACAAACAACCCTGAGTGACATTCTCATGATCGCTAAAGCAAACACCGTGGCCTGCGCGTTAATTGTCATCCTTGCTGCGGCGTCGACGGCCACGCTCGCTCAAGACGTTGGGCGGATCTACGACACGTCGCGCATCGTTTCAGTCGGTGGCGACGTGACTGAAATTCTCTACCAACTCGGCCTCGGTGATAAAATTGTAGCCGTCGATACGACGAGCGTGTTCCCGCAGCCTGCCGTGTCGCAGAAGCCGAGCGTGGGCTACATGCGCGCGCTCTCATCCGAAGGCGTGCTGGCTGTAGGTCCTTCGTTGATCCTCGCAACAGAGACCGCTGGCCCTCCTGAGGTCGTCGCCGCGCTCAAATCTTCGTCAGTTCCCTTCGTCACCATCGCGAGTCCGCACACGCCGGAAGGTGTGAAGGAGAAAGTCGAACTTGTCGCAAATATCGTCGGTAAGACCGAAGCAGGACAAGCGTTGGCAAAGCGCATCGCCACTGATTTCGACACGGCTGCAAAATCGCGTTCGCAGATCAAGAAGCCGGTGCGCGCACTTTTTCTGCTGTCCGTGCAAAGCGGACGCGCGCTCGCCGGAGGACGGCACACCGCAGCCGACGCTATGCTGGCACTTGCAGGCGCAGACAACGTCTTAACGGCCTTCGACGGTTATAAGCCGCTATCCGGCGAAGCAGCACTTGGCCTCGAACCGGATGTGATCGTCGTCATGCAGCAGGCAGCGGGACACCGCACGGCCGACGCGAATGGCCCGGTCGCGACCGAAATCGCGGCAATCGCTGGTCTGGCAAATACTCCTGCCGTAAAGGCCGGACGCATCATCGAGTTTGACGGCAGTCTCATGCTGCAGTTCGGACCGCGCGCGCCGGCTGCCGCTCAGGAGCTGATGAAGCTCTTCTATCCTGAGACGCCCGGCGCACCTGAGACCAGATAGCCATGCTGAAAGCAGCTGCCGGCTCGACGGCGGGAACGATGGCACTTACGCGTCCGAGCCCGAGGCGGCTTTTCACGATCCTCGCGCTCACGCTGGGCGCCACAGTGTTGCTGTCACTCTCCGTGGGGCCGACCGGCGTCACGCTCGGAGATCTGCCGCGCGCCATATCGGAGCTGCTCGGCTTTAGCGATCTATCCGCCGGTCACGAAGCGCTTGTTCTGTTCAATATCCGCCTGCCGCGCACGCTCCTTGCGATGTATGTCGGCGCAGCACTGTCGGTCGCCGGCGCGATGATGCAGGGGATGTTTCGCAACCCTCTCGCGGACCCCGGCCTGATCGGCGTTTCATCCGGTGCGGCCCTTGCGGCCGTCAGCGTCATCGCGTTCGGATACGTTTACTTTCCGGCAATGACCACCACACTCGGCATATACGCGTTGCCGCTCGCGGCTTTCATCGGCGGTATGACTGCGACGGGCGTTCTCGTTGCCATGACAAGCGGACGCAACACGGTCTCAACCGGCGGGCTATTGCTCGCTGGCATTGCGGTCGCAGCGCTTGCACAAGCCCTCATGGGGCTCGTCGCTTATCTTTCAGACGATCGCGCGTTGCGGGATCTCACGCTCTGGACCCTCGGCAGTCTTGCGGGCGCGAGCTGGGGTAAGGTCCTCGGCGCTCTGCCGCTTGCGGTCATGCTGGCGCTTCTGCTGCCGCGGCTCGTGCGCGACTTGAACGGCCTGCTGCTGGGCGAGGCCGAGGCCTATCACCTCGGCATCGACATCCGGCGCGCAAAGCTGTTGATCGTGCTGGCGACGGCCGCAGCAGTCGGCGCAGCGGTCGCGGTTGCCGGCATCATCGGCTTTATCGGCATCGTGACACCGCACATCATTCGCCTCATTGCCGGGCCGGACCATCGCATACTGCTTCCGGCGAGCGCCATGCTCGGCGCGTCTCTCGTGCTCGCCGCCGACATCGTTGCGCGCATCATCGTCTCACCAGCCGAATTGCCGCTCGGCATCGTGACGGCGATCGTCGGCGCTCCGTTCTTTCTGCATCTCGTGTTGCGGAAGGGCGTCCATGGATAGCGCGAAAACATCGGCCGTCGAGATCGCGAATGTGAGCTTCGAGGTCGGCGCACAGCGCCTCGTCGATTCCGTCGAGCTTCGCATTGAAGCCGGTCAGATGATCGGCATCCTTGGCGCAAACGGCGCCGGAAAGTCCACGTTGCTGAAGCTCATTTCCGGCGAATTGGAACCGACGTCAGGAGCGATCTTACTCGATGGCGTGCCGGTTTCCAAAACGGACCCCGCCTTTCTCGCCCGGCGGCGCGCCGTCGTACCGCAATCCTCGCAGCTCACCTTTCCATTCACCGCCATCGAGGTTGTCACGCTCGGCGCTTCCGTTCCTGGTTTCGGTCTGGGAAAATCCCACCCCGCCGCCGAGCAGGCTTTGACGCGCGTCGGCCTTCTGGATTTCGCGCACCGGCGCTACACGGATCTGTCCGGCGGAGAGCGCCAGCGGGTTCATGTCGCCCGCGCCATGTGCCAGCTCGAAACGGCCCGGCGCCGAACCGGAGAAACGCCCGTTCTCCTAGTCGACGAGCCGACCTCGAACCTCGACATCGGTCATCAGCGTCTGGTGCTGAGCGCCGTCCGCGAGATAGCAGCTGATGGTGCCGCGGTCATTGCTGTCCTGCACGACATCAATCTCGCCGCCGGGTATTGCGACCGGCTCGCTCTGATGCGCACCGGCAAGATCGTTGCGCACGGCAAACCATCGGAAATCGTGCGGGACGACCTCCTCTCGGATGCTTACGGCTGTCATCTCGACGCCAACACGACGCCGACGAGAACTCCGTTCGTTCTTCCCATTACCAGAGACGATATCGCAAGCTGAGGCGGGCGCATCGCCTCGCCCTATTCTGCACGGTCGTTTATAGACATAACCGCGATGCAGACGCCCTTAGCCTAAATCGCCCACTTTGCTGTCACTTTCTGGAGATCCGCTTGAAATCAAACCTTCTTGCTATGCTTGCAACGTCTTTTCTGTTTGCAGCATCGGCCAACGCCGAAGCCATAGATGTCCGAGCGATCACGTGCGCGGAGGTTGCGACCTTACCCGATGAGACCTTGCGGCGGCTCGCGGTTTGGCTCGACGGCTATCTGGCGGACGACGAAGCAGATGAAGACGAGAAAGTCGACTTAACCGCCTTGGAGGACGACGCCGCAGACATCAAGGCCTATTGCTTGAAAAATCCTGACACAACACTTTTAAGGGCAGCAGAAACACTCGAAGACTAGGTCGATCGGGTAATCTCCCAGCAGCTCACGTGCCAGACGTCACTTGCAGCCTCGCTGGCTCGGCAGGGCTTCCCTCGTACGTCCCACTCGGGAGATTCACCTCTTTCAGCACAAGTGAAAGAGGAAGCAGCGTGCTGTGGCGTTCTATTCTGGCGCCCCCCATGACTGTCGCACCGAAGCTTACAGCTGTTCCTTCCTCGATACGAGTTCGCTTCACTTTCAGCGTCATGTTTTCGAACGTGTGGAACTGAAGGAAGCCGTCGACCGTGCAATGGTCGGCGAAGTCCACGGCGTTCCAATCCGAGCATTGCATAGGCTGCGTCACGATCGTGCTTCGACCAATGCGGCATCCCATCATGCGAAGGATGGGATTGGAAAGCACTGTGCCCGCACTGAACCCGAGCGGCCCGCGGCACCAGGCAAAAAAACAATCCTGGGCAAAGAAATAAGCGAAGTGTGTCCACGACCAGAAGGGTGTTGTATCAGCCGAGCCCCAGCGCCCAACGAGCACGTGTTTGATCAACACACAAAGAGCGATCATGCAGGTCTCAGTGATGATGAGCGCAGCGAGCGCGCTGACGATCGGATCTGCGCCCAATCTGAGCCCAGAGACGAACAGGATCGTGAATACCAATCCTTCAACGATACCGAGCGTGCCAACGCTAAAAAAATCGTTTAGCAGCACGCGCGTCAGGAAGAGCCGAAAAGTTGGCGGTTCAATCGCCTTGTTCTCGTCCTCGAATGACGCGCTCGCGAAACTCACGGGTGGGTTTCCAGCCACCGTAATCGGCACCCCGGGACGCGTCCGCATTTGGCGCCGAAACGCGATGTCGCTCGTGGGCGTCGAAACGCCGAGCATGAAGTTATCGGGAAGCTGCCCGTGCTCCACCACGCAATTGTTTCCGCTGAAGAAGTTTCGTGGCATTTCCGTCTGGCGCAGTACGAAGTGTGATGCTTCGCAATCGAGCATGTTCGTGAAACATCCGTTGGACCAGAAAATCTGCGCATCCGCATTCGCCGCTTCGGGAACGAGGTTGAACATCACATCGCATTCCGATCCGCCGACCCGGGGAAAGCGCAAGCCAGCAAGCGCGCGCAGATACTGCCCAGTGATCGTCCACGTCCACTGCCCCTGTATGCCATTCATGCGGCTCATGCGGTACATGAGCAGCGCGGCCCTTAGCCCGTGCGCGGGGTAAAGCCCAGGCGACGTGCTTGTCCAGCGAATGAAAAGACACGCGAGCACAGAAAGCACGACCGCGCTCAGCCATGCGCTGATGAATGCATATATCGCGAGTTGCCAGATGATGTCTGGCAAAGGCGTCACCTGAAAGTAGGCGTCCGCCAAACCAGCTTCACCCGCTGGTATCGTCATCCTGGCCACCCAAAGAATGACCGCCGCCGGAAAAAGGTTCAGGCAGAAAAAGAGGAACACCTGCATCAGGATGTTCAGCGTCTCGAGCAGCCAGACCGGCAGAGCGTAGCGACACACGCCCGCCGTGCGCGCAAGTTGTACGCGGCGGCCTCTCAGACGAGCGGGCGCGCCCTCCCAGATCTCGTTATCACCCGCATCGGAAAGCATCGGTGTAAAGGGCGTGATCCAAGTCCCGCACCCGATCGTGACGTCATTCGCGACGGCAGCCCGCATACCGATCTTGCAATCGTTTTCGAAGCGTATCGGTCCCACGTGCACATGCGCTCCTGCAAGCCGCGCCGTCTGCACGTAGGCGCCAGTCTGAATGGCGACATCATCCCCGATCGAGATCAGATCGATAGGCCCCGAGAGATAGGCATCATGGGCACATTGCAGATTGCGCCCCACCCTGGCGCCGAGCTGCCGCAGGACGAAAGCGAGAAGCGGTGCGCTACGGTACATGGCGCCGAGCGGCGTCAGAACCGACGCCTCCAGTCGCGTAATGCACCATATTCGCAGATGCATACGGCTCCACTTCGGATAGATGCCGGGCGTGATGTCGTTCTTGTAAGCATGCCCGCCCATCAAGATCTTGATTGCAATGACCCACAGGAGTGTCGCGAATGGAAGCGCAAGCCCGAGAATGTACAGCCCTGCGCTGACAGCGACGAATGCCCAAAGACTGGCTGTGGTGAAGAACGTGCCGATTTCGATGAAGGCCAAAGCAGCAAACAGGCCGATGACGCCGGGCGAGTAGAGAAAAAGCGCAAACAACACTTGGCATGCCGTGAAGCGCCGGACGGAAAACACCTCTGCCGCGTGCTCATCTCTCGCGACCGGTCGCTCCGTCCGATTCGGAGAAGCGTCAGGCGCGTCGGAGACATTCCGAACCTCATGCGCACGGATCGCCAGTTTTCTTGGCGTGTTGCAGTCGGTCAGAAGCGAGCGCACAGAAACGTTGACGCCTGACGTGTGCAAACGCTGAGCGAGACGCGCGATTGCGATCGAGTGCCCGCCCGATTCCGTGAACCCGTCATCCCACCCGATTGGCAAATCCAGAGCAGTTCGACAAATCGCGAGCACGTCTTCAGCCCCCGGCGGCAGCCGCTCCCCGCCCGCTTGCCTAGCCGCATCCGATTCAACTTCTGGCGAGGTGACGCCACTTTCACGTGGGGCTATTCCGAGGCCCGTGAGCTTCGGAAGACGCTTCCTATCGACCTTTCCCGACACGGGGCTCATGACAAAACCGTCGACGAGAAAGATACTGGACGGAACTGAAGGCGCCGGCAGCCGGCTGGCAAGAGTGCTCAATACTCGGGACGACCATTCCGCAGGAGCCGGCACCGCTCCGATAATCGCCCCGGGCTCGATTGCAGGCGCGGAGACGAACGCAACGAGAGCGTCGTTCTGATAATCCACGACGGCCGATTTGATCTCGCGAAATTCCGTCTGCAGGATCTCTTCAACGGCATGCGCCTCGACGCGGTGGCCCCGCACCTTGAGCTGCGCATCAATGCGACCCAGGAAGTGTACGCGCTTGGTTACCTCGTCGATCCTGCATCGGTCTCCGGTGCGATAAAGCCGACCGAAATCCGGATGAAAAATAAATTTGCCCGCCGTCTGCTCGGGCAAGTTCCGATAGCCCCGCGCTAAGTGCACGCCACCGATACAGAGTTCCCCCGTCTCGCCGTGCTGCAGCGGCTTTAGGCTGTCCGTTTCGAGAATGACGTAGGTCACGTTGGCAAACGGTGTGCCGATCGTGATCGCCTCTCCGGCCTTTAGGCTTTGCCGGCTGGTGTCGGTGCTCGCTTCCGTCGGGCCATAGGTGTTGATGATCTGGCGCCGGGCTCGTGTCCATGGCTCGACGAGGGCCGGTGGGAACGGCTCACCTGCAGGCACAATGTAGCGGCCGAGCGGATACGGAAGATCGATCTCAGGTGTCGGCGTGAGCGTTGTGAGCAGCACGGGCGGGCAAAAGAGCACGGTGACTTCCGCCTCTCGCAGCACGGGAAGAAGGTCCGGCCCCGACCGCACCTCTTCTTTCGTCAGAAGTACGACGGCACACCCCGAAACCCAGGCGCTGTACATTTCCGAGACGCTCCCATCATAGCCAAGAGACGACGTAAGCGAGGTCGCGTCGATCCCGGGCACGAGATCGAAATAATCGGCATAACTCAGCGCGAGATTTACGTATCCGGCGTGCGCGCACTCAACACCCTTGGGCTTGCCGGTTGTGCCGCTCGTGTAGAAGATCGCCGCGAGGCGCTGCGCGGGATCGTCCATCCACGGCGCCGGTTCTCGGCTTTGCGAGCCATCAGCCAGGCGGAGCACATCGACAGTCGGCAAGTTGCGGAAAGCCGGCTCCCCGCGCGTCAAAACGAGCACGGGCCGGGCATCGTCGAGCATATGCGCCAAAAGCGCTTCCGGAAGTGTCGTATCGAGCAGAACGAGGGTGCCGCCCGCGCGCAGCACGCCGAGGTGCGCCGCTACAATGTCGGAGTTGTCCTGAGACATCGCCACCGCGACGACCTGATCCGGGCCAGTCAGAAACGATGCAACGGCAGCAGCAATGCGCTCGGCTTTCGCGTCGAGTTCCGCAAATGTGAGCGTCTCACCGGTATGCGGGACCTGCAGTGCGGGGTAGTCGGGAAATCGCGCGGCGGACGCACTGAAAACATCGCTCAGCCAGCGGCTTTCCTTCTGGTGAGGAATCTTAGCGAGATGACAGGGGCCGAACACATCCGTCAAACTGTAGGGACACGTGTCCACCGGGTCGCGGGCCTTGCCGGCCCAAAGGTACTGTCGCCAAGCCAGAAAGGTCAGGACAAGAACGCACCCCAGGATGGTCGCTGCGAATGCCAAGGTCGTTCCTTATTCGTGCGAGCGCTGGATTGAACTGTCAGTCGAAATACCGGTCCATCGTCCCCCTCCGGCGAACGTCGAGCGTAATGCAATGCGGTCCCCCTCCCAGAAGCTTGGAGTGACGAAGCCTCAACGGAATCACGTCGAGCCCGTGCTTCTCCAGAAGCTTGATCAGCGAGGGTTGATTGCTGTCGACCACCACGAGATTCGGGTTGATGCTGAAAGCGTTCATGTCGATCCAGTCGCTGCCGATGCTCTTGGACACATAATCCGCATCGTGCCGGTTCGTGTTTTCCATCGGCGGACTGTAGATCACCTCCCATTGCTTGAGGATCGGAGGGATCGTGTCGTCATTCAGGCGCCCAGGATTGCAGAGCACGAGACCCGGCCGTAGCGCCACGATGGTGGAGTCGATATGGCTGCCGAAATACACGTCCTTAAGAAAGTGTACCCTAAACTTCTCGCCCAGGCAGGCCTGCAGCCAGTGACCACCGAGCTCATTGCCCGTAGCGCTCACGAGATAGATCAGATCCTCCCCAAACCTGAGAACGTTAGCCGCGTCGAATGCCGGTTCGTGATTGTGCGGCGTAGGCTTGTCCAGATCGATGCCCTCGAAAAGTGAATCGAGAAGCATCGGCTTCGGAGCGCTCCACCACCGCGCTCCGGATTTCATGTAGTCCAACAACAGCGTACGATAGCTGAACGTCTCTTGAGCGCGGCTGCGAATGACGGTTGGCGCCTCGATGATCTGGTCGCCAATGACCAGCATGATGTCTCGCGGACAGTAGTTGTAATAGCCTTGCGATTCCCAGTTGATGGTCGAAAACGAAGCTTCGTGCTGCCACGTGTCAGGCCGCTTCACCGTCACGCCGGCTTTCTCGAGAATATCGACAAACGCAGCGATATCCTCCTCCTGTTCCTCTATGATCCGCTGCGGAAAAGGTCCGCGTGGGATCTCGCTCAGTGAACGGTCGGGAAACTCCGCTGTACGCGTACTGAGATCCGGAGTTGGATAGCGCGCGTTCAAAGCATTGCCGACGATGACCTCTTCGAGGGGATCCCACTCATTGCAGCTCCAGACGCGCCGATTGTCGCGCGCGAAAGGCTTGGTCAAGTCCCGAGCTGAAACGGTTTCCTCGCTGCCGTGCATCCTGCCTCACCACCGAACCGAATTACTGAAAAAATCGGGCAACGCTAAAGCCTCGCCCGATGAGATGGCCGCGTCCAAAACCAACGCGCTGACCGCGAGATCGAGCACACCGAGCCCGAACGGAGAAAACACGCGTGGCTTTGCCGGATCGGGCCGCACCTTTTTATCGAGAACCTCCACCAACGTTCCCGCGATAAACCCTCTGTCGCCGGTCACCTGCTCGGCGAGATGCAGCGACGTACTGGCCTTTAGACAGTGGTCGACATCGTCGACGACATTTTGCGCGGCACGGATAACGCCCACTGACAGGTCTCTGAGAGAGAGATGCAGAACGGTGGGCGCGTGCACCAACAGCTTCTCGTCGCTCAGATAAGGCTCGGCCGCCGTCGTCGTAAACATCACGAGCGTCGAACCGCTGATGGCCTCATCGAGGTCGTCAGCGGTCTTGGCATCGAGCCCATGCTGGTCGCGAAGCCAAGCCTTGAAGCGCTCGGCTTCATGGCGATCGAGATCATAAAGAGTGACCCGGCTGAACACCCATTTCCGGAACAGAAGCCACTCAACGGTTGCGCGCGCAATCAAGCCCGCACCGATGATGCAGAGCGTTCCCTCGAACGGCGCAGGAGCGAGGTGCTCGGCTGCCAGCACGGCAGATGCCGCTGTTCTCGTCGCGCTGATGAGCGACGCTTCCATGCATGCGATGGGATAACCTGTTTCGGCATCGTTGACGATCTGGACCGCCGACGCTCTGGCAAGATTTGCCGCTCTGTTTTCCGGAAAACTCGATATCCATTTGATGCCACTTCTTTGCACATCTCCGCCGAGGTGGGCTGGCAGCGCAATGATCCGCGCGCTCGGCCTGTCGGGAAAGCGCAGAAAATAGCTGTCGGGATTGACCGACTGACCTGCGGAATGGAGTCTGTAGGCCCCTTCGACCGCATCGAAAACAGCCTGTCGATTGGCGTCGATCACACGCTTCACAGCCGAACCCGTGACGACATGGAATGTCGGAGCCGTAATCACCTGTCCGCCCTCACGCCTTCACGAGAACCTTGCCTCGCGGCGCGATGACCTGATCGACCCAGCGTGGATCGTAGACCGTATCCAGATACTTATCTCCGAGGTCCGGCGAGATGGCGACGATCGTATCGCCTTCCATAAACTCAGGGGCGAGCTTTTGAATGGCGGCCAACACCGTGCCGGTACTGCCGCCAACGAGCAGATGATAATCGCGCACAAAGGAGAGACACGCCTGCACGGTTGCAGCCTCGTCTATAGCGATAACCCTATCCGGATCAGCTAGATCCGCGAGCTTAGGCTTCACACTCGTGCCAATTCCGGGAATATTCCGCCTCCCCGGCTGTCCTCCAAACGTCACCGACCCTTCGGGCTCGACTGCGACTACTTTGATATTGGGATATCGGTCACGAAGCCGCTCACAGATCCCTGCCAGCGTCCCAGTAGTGCCAGCGCCCGCGAAAATCCAATCAACCGTATCGAACTCTCGCGCAATCTCGTTAGCGGTCTGCTCTGCGTGGACGTTCTTGTTCGCAATATTGTCGTACTGGTTCAGCCAAACGGCGCGAGGCTCGGTTTCCAGAATCCGATTGATGATTTTGAATCTACTGGCGAGGAAACCTTCGTCTCCATCGCGATCATCCACAACGCGCACTTCGGCACCATAGAGTTCCATGCCTCTGATGTTGGCTCTCGTCGCGTTGGAATCCGTTACGCAGATGAACTTATAACCCTTGATCGCACACACGAGGCTGAGGGCGACGCCTAAATTGCCCGACGAAGACTCAACGATGACGCTCTCGCCGGGCTTCGCGACCCCACGCTGCTCGAGATCCTCAATGAGCCCAATCGCTGTCTTGACCTTGATAGAACCGGTGACGTTAAAGCCCTCGAGCTTCAGAAAAACGTCATGTCCACCAGCAAACGCGCGCAGGCGATAAAACACATCTCGAAAGATTATATCCAGCGGCGACTCGACAATCACAGCGTAACATTCCTCCGAACTGAAAACGTCTTTGCTAGCCCTAACCCCCGTCTGGCATGCCCTTTAACTAATCGTGATGACGCGCGTAGGATCCATCACTCCGTGTAAAATGCTCGCGAGCGAACTCATCGACGATGAGACCGCGGAAGCGAGAACTCAAATTAGCACATAAGAAGCGAGCTCGCCGTGCTCAACGGCGTGTGCAGAGCAACATTCGGACTGCATCACTTTTTGCGTCGCTTGAGATTACTTAAGGATATGCCTGCTGCGTGCCTCGAAAAGATCCGCTCAAGAAACGACGAGCCATCCCAACTCGTCAGACATTCACCGTTAGGCCTCGCGGCGAAGGCGATCCTAGCGCTCTACGAGGAACTCAATCGTCCAAGTGAAAATCCTCTGTCCACCGGTCCCTGATCCTCGATGAGCGATCTTCGCAGCGCCGGCAGGTGTATCGAGCGTCGGCTTCTTAAAAAACGCGCTGATACTGCCGGGGCGTCATACCAATGAACTGCCGAAAAACCTTTACGAAGTGACTTTGGCTCGCAAAGCCGAGCGCGCTAGCAACATCGGTAGCCGAGAGTTCACCCCCGGAAAGTAATGCCTTGGCTGCTTCCACGCGCTGCCTCATGACGAAATGATAGGGTGTCTCTCCAAACGACGATTTGAAGACGCGCGAAAAATGCGACGGGCTCATGTGGACGAGGCCCGCGAGCTCCGTGACCGAAATACTCTCTGCCAAAGCGTCGCGAATGTAGTCGCTCAACTGCTGCTTCTGGGAAAACGATAGCGAGAAGCTGCTCCGCTCTGCGGGAGACGCACAGTATCTGTTCGCGAGGTAGGCGAGCAATGCGATCGAAATTGCCTCTGCATAAAGCTTGCCCGAAAGGCAACCTTCCTTCACTTCGGCGCGCATCGCCGCTAGCAGATGCGCCAACCGCTGATCTTTCGAGACGTGTGCGGTCGTCAGGGTTGTATCGATGGAATGAATTTGGGTCGGCGCAAGATGATGAAGCTTCGCATTATCCAGCTGAAGCACCATCATCGGAAACGATCCGCTCGGAACGGCGGCCTGGATCTCGACATCCCGTCGAACGAAAGAAACCGTGTCCTGCTCGATGGGATCGAGACTCCACACGCCCCGGTGCTTCCATCTCAACGAAGCCTGTCCGCCGCTGACATATAAGAGCGTGGTTTTCGACCAAGAGTGGCTGGGCAGCGGCTCGATTTGCCCCATTGCCTCCTCGAAGCTGTAGCCATCCCACGGGTGGTCCGCGCTCTTAAGAACAGGCTCTGCGAAGAAAGGGCGCGAGCCTCCTTCATGGAGGAGTTGAATGCGCTGCGCACTCATATGATGCCGCCTGAGCGTAAGCCTTATGACGACCAGGAGAAAAAGCAGTTGTCTGATTAAACTCTTTCACATGCTCGTATCTCGCACTCGGCGTACGGAGAACGCGGCTAGGCAAAGGATGAACTTTGCCCACCACAAACAAATTCCCGAAAGAGAGCCGTTTGCAAACAACGGACTTCCCGTTCTTTTGCGCCGCAAACTTTCGCGCCCAATGCTCTATGCGAGAAATAGATAAAAACGGCTCGCTGCCTGCAAAATTCAGCGGTGTTGATCGGATCGTGCCAGGAACGGCAGGATCGTTGTAGTTCGAATTTCCTGCTTTCGTACAAGCATCCTCGCGGCGACAGCGTGAAAAGCGCTTGCGCCGAAAGCAACAACACGCGCTGGAGGATGTTCAGGATGGGATCGTTGAGTACGAATGTGAAATGCATACCTATCGGAGCGGCACTGCTGCTCGCGTTCGCAGGCACTGCGGCCGCGCACGGCAATCAGCCCAGCAAGAAACCGATCATTCTCGAAAAAACGGGCGGATTTGTTATCGGCGGGAAAGTCGTCACCATCCCGTCGACGAACCCCGACGTTCCCACACCGACCAACCGCACGCTGTCGTGCGATCACGGCTATGTGGAATATTTTATCCCTGCAACGCCGCGTAAGACGAGCCTCGTCATGTGGCACAGTTCGTCGACTCAGGTCTGGCAAAACCGTTGGGACGGCGGAGAAGGCTTCAAGGATATGTTCCTGAAGCGTGACTACCCAGTCTATCTCTGGGATGGCCCGCGCGTCGGCCGCGCCAACTGGAGCTGCGAGACTATCACATACACGCCCGGCAACCGCGACCAGGGAAACTTCACGGCGTGGAAGTTTGGCCCCGTTGCTCCCGCAGGCGCAATTCCAACGCAGTCCGAGTGGTACCCGGGCGTCCAATTCCCGACCAAAAACACTCAGGCCTGGCTCGACGCAACACGCTCCCGCTATGACGAATTCGACATCGGTTCGAACGTGCACCTACAGACGGACGTTGCCGCGGTCGCCGCAGACTCCGGACGTCTCGGCAATCAGATCGTCTATCTGACAAACTCGGCAGGTGGCTTGCGCGCTGCGCTCACAACGACCAAGGCCAAGAAGAACAACATCGCCGGCATCTCGACTTACGAAAGCATCGGCTATGTGTTCCCGATCGGCGATCCGGAAAGCCCGGTAGCCTGCGGCACGACGGGTACAAACCCCAATCCGGATGGTCCCGCTTGTGCTTTCGGTCCGATCCTCGTTCCACTCGAGGACTTTAAGAAGCTCGCTAAGCTCAAGAAGATCCAGTTCCTGTGGGGCGACAACAGGCCAGAGACAGAGCAACAGGTCATCTTGTCCCGCCTCAGCGCCAAGCTGATCAACAAGTACGGCGGCAACGCCGAGGTCATCAAAATGGGCGACATCCCAGCTCTCAAAGGAAGCACGCACATTCCGTTCGCGGACATGCACAATGACAAAGTCGCGGCTCAGCTTGATGGCTTCCTAAAAAAGGCCAAGCTCGACGACTACGCGAAGAAAAACGATAAGAAGTACTGGTAGTCTTTTAAAGGCGTCCCGATCCAACGGGTAGGGACGCCTCCCAACACCTCAATACGCGGGAACAGCCGCGCGCCTTTCCTACGACCGCTGAACTTGAATTTCCGATTACGACGAAGGCATGCTAGGCAGATCTAGCACTCGGCACCCACGCTTGAGGCGACGTTTAAAGCTGCCATTGGCCTTAGAAGATGTGGATCGCAAGCGCCCTCGCTCTTTTGATCGCCGCGCTTTCGTTCTCGCTGCTTGATCCACTCACAGCGCTGATCTCTTGCGCATTCGGCTGGGCGATGCTTGCCATCGCTATCTCCGACATGCGCCGCTTCATTGTGCCGGATATTCTTTCCTTGCCTGCTATTCCGATCGGCCTCGTCGTAAGCGGGTGGCTTGCTCGCGAGGGCGAGCCTGTTGCGCTGTGGCACACGGCAGCGGCGCTTGCAGGAGCCACCACACTTTATGCGATTGGTGCCGCATATCAGTGGGCAAGATCACGCCAGGGATTAGGGCTCGGCGACGTGAAGCTCGCGGCGGTCGCGGGAGCGTGGGTAGGAGCTGAAGGTCTTATCCAGGTGCTGCTTGTCGCGTGCGCGGCCGCTCTCACCTACGTAATCGCAATCGGACTGTTCGACCGACAAAAGCCGAGCGCCACTGCCGCCATTCCGCTCGGCGCATTTCTCGCTCCTGCCATCTGGATCGTATGGTTCGTCACCCAGGCTTTCAACGCCTGACGATCCCGTATCAAATTATTTGGCCGGCTCAACGTACATGTCCCACGCTGCAGGCCTCGGTGCGAGAGACTGCATACCCGCACGCACCGCTTCAGCGAGATTGCTAGCGTCAGCTGCATCGCGAATGACGCTGGGCCGCAGGAACACCACAAGCTCCGTGCGCGACCGGCCAGCGTCTGTTTTTCCGCCTAGAACATCGCCGAGGTAGGGGATCTTGTTGATGACCGGAACATTGCTCTTGCTCTGATCCATTTGCTCGCTGATCAGACCGCCGAGCACAACCATCTGTCCACTCTGAACGGCGATAGTGCTCGTGATGCGCCGCTGCGAGATTGCCGGCGTAAGACTATCGCCTCCAACATTGCGCGCCACCGCGCTGATCTCCTGTTCGATCTCCATCGTGACGAGACCGTTGGAGTTGATCCTCGGCGTCACCTTGAGAATGACGCCGGTGTTCTTGAACTGGATCTCGTTGACGATAACCGGAGTATCGGTCGTCAGGCTCGTCGCCGAGCGTGTCGAGACGGGAACTTCATCGCCGACCTGCAGTGTCGCCGCCTGATTGTGCAGAACGACAACCGAAGGAGAAGAAACGACGCGCACCGCCGTCTCCTGCGCCAGCGCATCGAGGATGATTTTGGGATTCGTCGCCACCGCACCCACGATGAAATTCAGGCCGGGCACGGTCGGCGCGATGTTGATGGAATCGCCCGTCGAAAAGCCGAGCGCGCCGTCCATACCCTTGTTCTTCTGCAAGAAGAACTGCACGCCGTAGGCAAGGCTATCGTTGAGCGTGACTTCCGCGATCGTCGCGTTGATCAACACCTGAAGCGGGGGGCGATCAATCTTGCGAAGCACTCCGAGGATTTCGCGATAGCGACGACCCGACGCTTTTATAAGAAGCGTGTTGTTCCGCTCATCCGCCGTAATGCGAATCCCTTGGTCATCACCGCCCTGTGCGGGGCTCTGCGACGAAGCTGAGTTGTCAGGCGACGCACCCTGATCCTGCGTCCCAGCGGACGCACTAAGGCCGCTGGCGGCAAAACTTGACACCCCTTCGCGCGGAGTTGCGGATCCATTGCTGGAATCTCCAGAAGCACCACCGCCAGCCGCACCACCGATGCCGGAGAAAGAGCTGACTGTCGAAGCCGAGTCCGTCGGCGCAACCTCGCGCTCCTCAGCAGCGCGTCCAGCCGTGCCGGTACTGCCTCCGAAGGATGCAGTCAGCAGATCCGCGAGATCTTTCGCGCGACCATTCTCCACGCGATAGACGTAATAGCCCTCCGCTTCCGCACTGCCTCGGTCGAGGCGCATGACCCACGATTCAACTTCGGTCAGAATGTCTGACTTAGGCGTGATCACAAGAATAGCATTGAGACGACGGACCGGCTGGAAGCGAACCAGACCTTTGCCTTGCTGATCGGACTGGAAAACCTGCTGCAGCTCGCGGATGACCTCTTCCGGCGCCGCATTCGCGAGCGTGAAAATGGCCGACGACTGCCCGACCATCCAATCGACGTCGAAGGTCTGCGCGAGACCGAGAAGCGTTTCCCGCTCCGATGCCGTCCCGCGAATAATGAGAAGATTGTTATAAACGCTGGCCCGCAGCGTGTCCTGATTGGAGGTCAGCGACTCCAGCATGCGCATCATCGTCTCGGACGAAACGTACTTGAGCGCGAGTATCGCGACGCCATAACCCGGGCCGATTTCACCCCGCTCCTTGGCATAATCGAAGATCGTTACGTTCCGCGCACTTTTGCGCTCCGCTTCCGGCACAATACGATAAAGCGTTCCGTCGCTGATCAGAGCCGCTTTGTTCATCTCGAGAACGGCTTCGAGAACGGCCAAGAGCTCATTCCGGCTGACGGGACCTCCCGTCGATACAGTCACGCGTCCCTGCACGCGCGTGTCAAATACATAGGGAGTATTGAGGGTATCCCGGAAGATCACCTTGGCGAGTTCCGACAACTCGGCGTCGCTGAAATTCAGCTCATAGCCGCCGCCGCTCGATGAAACACCGGTGAAGTTCCTCTTCCGTCCAGCGACACGATCGTCGCCCGGATACATTTCGGATCGCGTCGCTCCTTTACGCGGAACCGCGTTATCCCCAGCCGACCCGATAGAGCCGGTCGGACCGACCGGCCCAAGGTCGGTGTTAGCAAGCTGGTCCATCATATCCGGCGGCTCGATATAGGGAGCTTTCGGTATCCCAGAGCATGCAGCCACCAAAGCGAGGAGCACGACGCAAAGGCACTGCGCAACCCAACGGTCTGTTCCCCACGCCCGCGTGTTCTTGTTTATAGTTCTGTGCACGCGATCCCCTTTTGTGCGCCCGGTTTCGCAAACTCGAATTCCCGTTTCCGGACACACTTCAAATTGACCTGAACAGCTCGAACGTACTCTCCAATTCTGGCCGATATGCGTGCGTCGAGGTTACGGTCGAATCGAAAATAACCCCGCGAATTTGCAAACAGAGAACAACTATGCGGAGAGCGAACTGGAAGCGTCGATACGCACACAATTCCGTCTTAACGCCATACTGCAGACTCGGCTTGCCCCAACCCTTCGAGACGAACAACAACGTGCTTGAACAGGCGATTCTTCGCTACTATCGTACACACTAAACCGCTGCAATCGTATGCAATTTCACCCCAATCCAGAACTGCATCGGGTCCAGAGCGCCGGCGTAAAGAGAAAATGGCCGAACAATTCACAGTCGAAAGTTTCGGTGCGTTCCTGATTGAGAAAAAACTCATTTCTCAACCGGACCTGGATAAGGCCGAAAGAGCGCGAAAAGAAACGTCGACATCTCTCCACGCAGCTTTGAAACGGTCATCTTTGATTCCCCCGCGCACGCTCGCACAAGCCGTTTCCGAATTTCACGGAATTCCTCTCGTCGAAGATGATGCTTGGCAGCGCCTGTCGCCGGTTGACGTTTCAATTTCGTCAGCCTTCCTCCGCGAGAATCAGGTGTTCCCAATCGGGGAGACGGACGGCGGCATTCTGCTGGCCATGGAGGACCCTTCAAACCAATACGCAATTAACGCGATTCGACTGGCCCTAGGCAGGTCAATTGTTCCACGCGTCGCGGCCCCGGAAGACATTCAATCCGCAATAGAGCGATCTCTCAGAGAACGCGACACGCCGAATGTCTGGACCGACTCATCAGGCGCGGAGGCATCCGCCGAAGACGTCGATGGCCTGCGCGACATGGCTCTTGGCGCTCCGGTTGTCCGCTTCGTCAATCAACTCCTTCAGGACGCTGTGCATTCGCGCGCGACCGACATCCATATCGAACCCTTTGAAGGCCGCGTTGTCGTGCGATTGCGCGTCGACGGGATGCTGCGCGAGCTTCCTCCCTCACCCGCCAACATGGGGCGAGCCATCGCGTCGCGAATCAAAATCCTTTCCGGTCTCAATATTGCCGAGCGCCGCATCCCTCAGGATGGCCGGGCGCGCATTCGCGTCAATCAGCATCGCTTGGACCTGCGCATTGCAACGATGCCGACTGTCCACGGTGAAGCGGTTGCCATCCGCCTGCTTGACAATGTGCGGCGCTCACTGAGCTTCCCGAAGCTGGGTTTCACGAAAAAGGATGAGACAGTCATCCTGAAGCATCTTGCGGCACCTTACGGCCTCATGCTCGTCACCGGGCCGACGGGCAGCGGAAAAACGACGACGCTCGCCACAGCGCTAGCAATCCTCAACGAGGGCCACCGCAAGATCCTCACCGTCGAAGATCCGATCGAATACGAAATCGATGGCGTGAACCAAACTCAGGTCAAGCCCTCCATCGGATTGACCTTCGCGAACGCCCTCAGATCCTTCCTTCGCCATGACCCCGACGTGATGATGGTCGGCGAAATGCGCGACGGAGAGACTGCCGGCATCGGTATCCACGCGGCGCTCACCGGCCATCTCGTCTTGAGCACTCTGCACACGAATACGGCCGCCGGCGCGATCCCACGGCTTTTGGATATGGGTATCGACGCCTATCTGCTCGCGTCATCACTAAGATGCGTCATCGGACAACGCCTCGTTCGTGTTCTGTGTCCGCACTGCAAACGCCAGGAGCAAGCCGAGCCGGATTTCGCTCTGTTCCGCCGTATGGGCCGGGATCTTTCGGGAGCAGAGACGGAGTTGCGATGGCAAAGCGTGGGTTGCGACAGGTGTTATGGCACCGGCTACGCCGACCGCATCGTCATCTCCGAAGTTCTCGATGTCGACGATGAGATCCGCGAACTGATCCGCCCCGACGCGAGCCCGGCAGAAATCGAGGCCGCAGCGTCGCGGAAAGGCATGACGACAATGATCATGGACGGTTACGCTAAATGCGAGCAGGGCCTCACGACACCGGAGGAAGTTCGAAGAGTTGCTCTCGACGCTTGATTGCTCGGTCGACCGCAACAAGCGGCGAATAAAACGAGACTGGGGACGGAACACGGCTGAGGGACGATGGCGCGTTTTTCTTACACTGCTGTCAGTCGCACAGGCTCTCGCGTCACGGGAGAGATGGAGGCCGCCGCACGGCAATCGGTCATCGATGCTCTGCTCAAACTCGGCCACCTCCCCGTTGATGTGTCAGAAACGACAGGCAACCCGGCTACGGGAAGCCAGACCCGTCGGCCTTTCTTCTCCGGCTTGCCCTCGAGCCGACAGATCACGCATTTCACGCGCGAGCTTGCGATCCTTCTTGGCGCAGGGCTTCCTCTCGACCAATCGCTTGCTCTCCTCAAAAACGATGCGGGTTCCAGCAAGCTGCAGCGCCTCATCGGCGCCGTCGCCGAGGAAATCGGTAACGGCAAAAGCCTGAACGAGGCGATGGCGCTTCAGGGCGGCGCCTTTCCGCCGATCTACACGAACATGGTGAGGATCGGCGAAGCCAGCGGATCGCTCGAGACCGTGCTCAAACGCATCGCCGAGACTCGAGAAAGGGCGGAAAAGCTCAGCAGCAAAGCTCTGTCGCAAATGCTGTACCCGTGCCTTTTGGTTCTGATGGCCATTGCCGCCGTCGTGATCATGCTGACGTTCGTGGTGCCGCGCTTCAAAGACATGATCATGCAGCAAGGATCGGAAGTGCCCGAACAAGCCCGGCTTGTGATCGCGACATCCGATTGGCTGGTCGATAACGGCTACACACTGCTGATCGCGATTGGATCCCTGATCGTGCTCGGCGCCATCGCCTGGCAGCAAGGCTGGGGCCGGCGCGCTATGGAGGATCTCCTGCTGCGGTTGCCGTTGGTCGGGCACGTCATGCGGCTCAACCTCACGGTACGCTTCTGCAGAACGCTCGGTGTTATGCTCGAGAACGGCGTCGAAATGCATGCCGCCATGAAACTCGTGCGCGACGTAATCGGAAATCGTCACGCGTCGGACGTCATCGACCAATCTTACGATGCACTGCGAAAAGGGCGCAGCTTTCTCGAGCCCATCGCGAAGTCGGCTCTTTTTCCACCCGTCGTCGTCAACATGTTGCGCGTCGGCGAGGAGACCGGCAACCTGACATCTGCTTGTCTGCACATGGCCGACATGTTCGAGGACAAGATGGAGACGGCAGTTCAGCGCACATTCACTGTGCTGGAGCCAGTCGTGATCCTCCTTGTCAGCGTCTTCATCGGCGGCATTGTCGTTTCGATCTTCAGCGCGGTCATCAGCATGAATGACCTCGCAATGTAAAAAATAAAACGCGCATAGGGAGGTTACCTTTGGATGAGGCTCTACAATAGGGGATTGGAACGCTGGCATCAGCGCCGGCGGGTCGCTGCGCCCTCCCGCCAGCGGCCGGGTGAGGCTGGCTTCACGCTGGTCGAGCTGCTCGTCGTCATGGTCATACTCGTGCTGCTCGCGAGCCTCGTCGCGCCACGCGTGATGGGATACCTCGGCAGCTCGCGCACAAAGACGGCCAAGGTCCAGATCGAAAATCTTTCGACGTCGCTCGAACTCTTCAAGCTCGACACGGGTCGCTATCCAACCGCACGCGAAGGACTGCAGGCACTCGTTCAGGCTCCGCCCGGTCTGCGCAACTGGAACGGTCCTTATCTCAAGAAGGACCAGGTGCCGCTCGATCCATGGGGACAGCCTTATCGTTATCGGCAGCCAGGTGAACGCGGAGACTTCGATATCATGTCGCTCGGCGCCGACAATCGTGAAGGCGGCCAGGGAGAAGATCAGGATGTCGCGACCTGGCACTAGCAGCCGAGAAGGCTCACACCTATCCGCGAGGCGCCATCGACCGCGCCCAGCGCATCGACGCGCGGGCGAGGCCGGCTTCACGCTGTTCGAAATGCTGATCGTCGTGACGATCGTCGCGATGACGATGGCGTCCATGTCGCTGCTTTATCGAACTCCGTCCGGCGCCTCGATCGCGAAGTCTGCCGCCCTGCTTACTGCCTCTCGCCTGCGGGACCTGCGAGCGTCCGCCATGTCGACAGGCAGCGAGCGCTTCGCGGAGATTGCGCCCGCCAGCCGCGTTCTCAACTTCAGCGACGGGCGGCCGGCCGTTCGGCTCGACCCTTCAATCGAAATCGCCGTGACGGCTGCCGACAGCGAGCGCCGCTCCGCCGGAACCGCAGGCATTCGGTTTTTCCCAAACGGCAGCTCGACGGGTGCCACGATCAAACTCAAGTCGGACCGACAAAGCTATGAAGTTCGCGTCAACTGGCTTACGGGCCGCGTATCGGCGAGCGCTCTCTAGACGCGCCTGTAGCGGTACCAAAGATCGGAGTGGAGAGAGCGGGCTCACCCTGCTCGAGGTACTCGTTGCACTCACGATCCTCGCGATAGCGATGACCAGTCTGTTCGAAGCCAATTCCACATCGCTCCGCGCCACCGGAATCACGGAGGATACCGCACTCGCCCGCCTCATCGCACAGGCCAAGTTTGCCGAAACGATAGGAAGCTGGAGTGGCAGACCGCAAGGACGTCAGGGTTCGGAAGGGCGGTTCAATTGGCGTGTCGACGTCTCACCCGAAACGGCGCCCTGGTCCGCATTGAAATCAGAGCCGGCGTGGCGCCTCTACCGCGTGAATGTTGCCGTCGAATGGCCCGGAAATCGCAGCGTCGTTCTCTCCACCTTGAAGCTCGGAGTTGCGCAATGATGGAGCGCCGTCTCAGCGTTCCGGCACCTGCCGGCGGCCAGAGTGGGTTCACCCTGATCGAGCTTCTGGTCAGCATCACGGTGTTGGCTGTCATTCTTGGATTGCTGGGAGGCGGTCTCCGCGTCCTGGCCCGCAACGCCGACCACAACATCGATCGCCTCCAGACGACGGACATGCTGGCGCGCGCGTTCGACATTCTGAAGCGCGACGTGACCGGTCTCCAACGCCTGCCCATCGTATCTGCCCGCAAACCGAGATACCTTTTCACCGGCAACCCGCAACACATGTCGTTCGTGACCATCGAGCCGCCTTATCCCACGCCGGAGGGGCCGTATTTTATCGACTATGCTGTAGCAAGAAAGGGAGCGGCCGCAGAGCTTGTCCGTGCGCGCGCTCCATTTGCAATCGGGATGACGTCCTTTCCCGGCGCCACGCCAGCCAACCGGGTATCGCTGATCGACGGATTGGTCGACTACCGGTTTCGCTACGCCTCGAAAACCGACAAGGGCATCGTCTGGCATGACAGTTGGCCGTATCCGACGCGGCTGCCTCGCATGATCCGGCTCGACATCACGAACGCTCAAACCAGACAGCCCGTGTCGCCTCCATTCGTCGTGGCATTGCGCGCAGAAGCCGAACTCGATTGCCTTCAGGAAGGGCAGGGCTTGTGCTCCGCCAATCCCAAAAGCGAGTTACTGGCAAAGTTCGATGCCGATCCGAATGCTTACCGAATGAAGGCTGAGCCATGAGATCAGCAGCGAAGAGCTCGAATGATGAGAAACCTCCGCTAGCGCCTCCGCGCGACCGCGAGCAAGGGCTCGCGCTTCTCGCGGTACTGTGGATCATCGCTTCAGGATCTCTGCTTGTCGCGTCGTTCAACATGAATGTCCGCAGCGGATTGTCGTTTGTCCGTTCCGAGGTCCAATTATCCCAGACCGATGCGCTGCTCGATGCGGGGCTCGAGATCGCAGCCACACGGCTCATTGACCAGGAGCCGGCACGCCGGTGGAAGCCGGACGGACTGTGGCGGACAGTGACGTTTGCAGGCACGCAGATCCGCATCCGCGTTCAAGATCCGAACGGCCTCGTCGATCTCAACAAAGCCGACGAAACACTACTACTCGATTTTTTCAAGGGGTTTGGCGTGAATGCGAATGAAGCCAAACTGATTACAGACCGCATCGTCGTTGCCCGCGGCCAGACACCGGGCGCTACCGAGGACATCACCGACGAAGAAGGTGCTAGTACGAAGCGCGCGGCGGCGGCGGCGCGCTTTATGGATGTTGGGCAACTGCGGCAGATCGAAGGGATGTCCATTGATCTCTTCCGCCGCGTCTCGCCCTTTATGACCGTCTTCAGCTCGGATGGCTCCGTCAATCCACTGACGGCGCCAAAAGAGGTTTACGGCATTCTCGCCAAACGGCTGAGTGCAGATGCCCGAACGCGTCGCGAAGAATTTCAAGCGGGGCAAAAGAACCCGAATACTTCTACCGCGAAGGATGACGAGGAACAGGCGCCTGACGATTTCGGCCCCGCCTTCACGATCACCATCGAAGCGCCAGGCGCAGGCAAAGGCAATACCACAGGCAAAACCTTTGTGATCGCCACTGGGTTGGATCCGGGACTTCCCTACCGGGTCCTCTCCGTCCGCCCGTCGGCAACGCAGCGTTAGAAACGAGATCGAGCCATGTCACTCAAAGACGGATCAAAGCGCTTCTACTCCTGGTGGCTCGCAGCATTGAGCGGCCTGCTGACACGTCAGCGCCCGGCCGCGCAAACTTGGCAGACGCTGTTGCATCACATGCCGGATGAGTTGCACATCTACGCGCGCACCGGATCGTCGGCCGAGAAGATTGGATCGCTCCCGTCCGACGCCAGCGCCGAGCAGGAGAGCATCGTCAAGTCGATGCTTGCCAGAGCTTCGCGTACGAACTCGAAGCAGGTTCTACTACGCCTTTCTCCATCTGACGTCCTCGAACACACCCTTCAAATTCCAGACGCCGCGAGCGACCTCGTCACACCGATTCTCGAAAATCAGATGGAACGCCTTGTTCCGTGGCCCACGAGCGAGACGCAGTACGGCTATCGGGTAATCGGTGCGAACAGAGATGCATCCAACCAGATCGATGTAGAGGTGGTCGCGACCCGGAAGGATATTCTCGATGGTGCGCTCGATCGTGCGCGTCGCCTCGGTTTGCAGCCGTTCTCGGCCGATTACGCCCCCTCGCCCGACGCTCCGAACTCCATCGAGCTCATTTCGTTTCGCCCCGACCCTGCGCGTAGGATGGCAACGACCCTGCACACGCTGTTGCTAACCGCGGCTTGTCTCGCCCTCCTCGCCTTCGGAGGTGGCGCCTATCTTCTCTGGGAGCGTCACGAAGCTTTGAGCACACTCGAGACTCAGTCGGCAGCGGCACGGGACCGGGTGGCGGCGCTCGGCAAGCTTGCCGAAGAGAATGAGCAACTGAAAGCCCAGCGCGACAAGCTCGTGCTCCGCAAACAAGAAGAGCCTCCGATCGTCATGCTCATCGAAGCCTTGAGCCGGGCGCTGCCCGACACGTCGTTCACGACTGAGATCGAGTTCGACAAGCGCGATGTGCGTATCGTTGGCAAGTCGATCAACGCGACGGCGCTGATCACGGATCTCGAAGATTCACCGCATTTCGAAGACGTGCGTTTCGCGGCACCGACGACGCGAGAAGCAACGGAAACCGTGGAATCGTTCGTCATCATCGGTCGCACCGAAGGCGGCGCGGAACTCGAGGCAAAGCCATGATGCTTAACCGCTCGCTTCAATCCACTATTGCAGTGGCGTTGCTGTTCCTTGCAATCGCCGTGCTCGGGGCCGCCGCGGCCGCTCCCTACATCCAGCTTGCGCGGATAGATTCCGAAATCGCAGCTCAGGAAGCGGAACTCACGAAGCTTCGCCGCGACCATGCGGACGAAGCCTCACTTCGTGAAGAAAACGCAAACCTCATTTCGTCCGGGCAATCGGCGACGCTGCTTCTCGAGGGCGAAACAATCGGCATCGCGGGCGCGACGTTGCAACGCCTGATCGCCGACCTTGTCGTCGCCCACAACGGTACGGCATCGAGCCTCCAGGTGCTGCCCCCTGCGACGGAGGACGACCTCGTGCGGATCTCGCTCAGTCTCTCGCTGAGTGTGGGCATCGACGGCTTGCAGGGCTTTCTTCATGCGCTGGAGACGGGACAGCCGCTCATTTTCATCGACGACATCAGGGTGCGCAGCGGGCAAAGCGAATTTTCAGTGCCTGATCCGCATCTGTTAGGACCTCTGGATGTAACCTTGCAGGTCAGCGCATTCGCCGCAAAGAAGGAGCAGACACAGTAATGTCGAACCTGCGCCTCGTTATCCTTCTCCTTGTGTGTGTCGTGCTCGGCGCTCTTGCATGGCTCGACAACCGTCCCGAGACTGCAAGCGCTCCTATCGAGCCAGGTAGGGATCGAACGCAGGAGGCCGAACTCTCGACAGCCGGAGGAGAACCTGCCGAACGAGCCGATGCAGATGACATCGCCGCCACCCCAGAGATGGATGCCTCGGAATACGCCGCAACACCCGATCAATCCATGTCCAACCCATTAGGCGCAATCGAACTCAGTCAACTCCGCGACACGGTGAACAGGCCGCTGTTCGCATCAAGCCGCCGGCGACCACCCGAATCCGCGGACAAACCCGCCAACGCGGCCGCGCCTGCGCAGGCGCAAACGTTCGAATTGCTTGGCGTCGCGCTAGGCGGCCCGCGGCCGATTGCGATTTTACGTAAGAAATCGGACGGCACGAGCTATCGCGTGCAGACCGGCGACATCCTTGCCGGCTGGCAGGTCTCCAAGGTGGAGGCGCGCGCCGTGCTTCTCGAACGGCCCGAAGGCGTTTCCGAGAATGTGCCGCTGCTGCGCCAGTAGCGCGCGTCACTCTCCGGTGATCTGATTTAACTGCGGATCCTTCGTTGCCGTCCCCGCAGTCACGGGGGGTGACGTTCCGTAAGCGGCATTAAGAATGACGACCTTGGCGATCCCATCACCACCGCCGGGCGACGAAACGATGACGTAGTTCCAGTTGCGCAACAGGCGTCCGACGATCTCTTTCAGGCTGCCGCTGAGCGTTAAAGTGAGCGGCTCGCCCCCTACCGCTTTCTCCGTTCCATCAAGCTCGAAGCCAAACCGCTCACGCAGATTTTCCAAGACAATGCCGACCGGAGCCTCTTCGATCTGGACGGTAACGCTGTCGACATTCTCCCCTGTCACCGTCACGGCCGCCACCGCAGGCATCGTGAGTACAACGAGGACACACACCGCCAACCCGTGAGTGAGAAACTTCCGCATGCTTGGGCTGTGCTCCGAGGAGGTCGATAGACAGTTGGCGACTGTTCTTCGAGCTTAGAGAATTGAGGAGACAAAATTTATCCGAACCGCAGCAGATCCGCGAACCCGTCAGTAGCAGCCTCGTTCCAGCATGCAGCTGGTATATCTCCAGTTGTCATAGCCCCACCGCTCATATCTCCAGCCCTCGAAGCCGCGTCCGTTCACCAAAATGCACCGATGATGCACTTCGAGGCAGCGCTTGTAGTCTTGGCAGATGCCAGCGTGGGAATGCTTTCGATAGACGCCACCGCGCGGATCCCAGCCCAGCACTTCGCGGCAATGAAAACCGTGAACCTTCTCAACGATTAAAGACGAGCTAGTGGTAGCACCACTCCCCCCACCGAGAGGCTGCGCGGTACCGGCTCCGGCAAAGCCGACCGTCATCAAAAATACAAACGCACATCTCGCGACCCATGTGGTCCCCATCCCGCCCTCCGATATGGAAAACACGCCCCTCAACACGAGCTTTAACTCTTGCTCGATTCTACAGCGATTTTTTTTGCGCTGCCAAATCTTGATGCATAGAGACGTGGAGCACCGCACAACTAGCCAATCAAATGCGCGCCCACGGAATTCTCCGGAGTTTTTCCTTTTCTTTTATCGTCGCTCCGCTATCGTTCTCTCATAACAGATGAAGGTCATAAGACCTCAAGAATAATCATAACGCTTCCAGTCAAAGGAAGGACGGCGGAGGGAGGAGCAATGACGTCGACAGGACTCGATGAGTCTGCGCTTGACATTTCGCCCCATGCGAAATCTCGAAACAATGTCGTCGTGTGGGATACCGAATATCATCCCCCGAGCGAAGCTCTTGGAATATTCAAGGACGCAATTCGCAATTCATGGCTGCCTTGGACCCCGGATTTAAAAAGCATCGCTGATTTTTCCGCGCGTGTCGAAACGAGCGAGCTGGACCGGGGCATTATCAATCGTATTCGTGTAACTCCGTTCAGAACGGAGCGCACAGCTGCGGACGTCAGGAACTCCCAGGCCGAATGTATTTTCATAGGATTCGAGCTAGGCGGCACCTGTCTCGTAGAGCAAGGCGGCCTTTGCACCACCGTCAGGCCGGGCGATCTACTGATCAGCCGCAGCGACATTCCAAAAGCGATGGCTCACCAGCCGGACTCGGTCCATCAAGCACTGGTTTTGGTAATTCCGAAGAGTTCTCTTTCTGACACAATCAAAGACGAAAAATTCTACACGAACTTTGTTGTTCCGCAGGAAAAGATAATTCGGCCCCTGACGGCATGCGCATCATTTTTGAATGAGAATTTGCTGACGGCGTCGTCAGATGAACTGAGCGGCATGCTTGATGCCATTATCTCGCTTTTGCCACTGACAACCGGTATTGAGAGTGAGCGGAACTACCTTGCGACTTCTCCCAGCGCAGCATTATTCCGGGAGCTTATGCATTACGTCGACAAAAACATCTCCAGTTCCAATTTGACGCCTCAGTCAGCCGCCACTCATCTTGGCATCTCGGCTCGTTATGTTCACAAGCTGTTTGCAGGCTGCGGAGTGACTTTCAGCACTTATGTCATGTCGAAACGGCTCGATCACATTCGCCAAGAGCTTTCGTCCCAGTCCTGCTGCAAGCAGTCTATTGCCGCGCTCGCCTATAGATGGGGATTTGAAGACCTCTCGACGTTCAATCGGGCTTTCAAGCAGCGATTCGGCTGCACGCCAAGCCAGAGCCGGCTTCAGAACCGCTACTGACATCAACCGGCCAACGCTTTGGCGTGCGCATTGAACGGCACACAGATGCGCGGCCTTTCTCCGCTGTAGAGGCGCACGCTGTGCAGCAGATAGCTCGGAAAGAGAATGATAAGCCCGGCCTTCGGCTCCACGAGACGCGCCGGGGAAAGCACATTCGGAAAGAAGCCCATCCCAGCCGCAGAAACGGGAGTGATGAACTCCAGCTGGCCACCAGCCTCACTCTCAGTGTCGCTGTCGCCCGGATCGATATAGTACACCCCTGACCAAGTTCCTCCTGGATGTAGATGTGCCGTGTTGTAATGCCCCGCGCGATTGACAGCTGCCCAGCCGAAAAGATCAAACTGCATCCTCACACACTTCGGCGCGGTCACTCTTATTGTCGCGACGTCGAGCGCGCTGCGAATAAACCGCTGCAACGTCGCAACCTCAGGCTCAGTCCATGTGAAGAAGTCCGGCTGGGATTGCCAGCCCCCAATATTACTCTTGCGCGCCGAAGGGACATCGCGCTCGCGAGCGAGAATGAGCCGGCGCAATCCCTCATTCAGCTCGTCGCAATCCTTGATGACGTGATGGAAGATCGGGGTCGGAAAAATATTCTCCACCTGGCCATTGCGCATCAGGTCCGCGATGGGGTTCTGCGCGTCAGCCGCGGTTTCGATCTCACTCTTTTCCGTCACGCGCCACCTCGCGCGGCAATGAGATCTGTCGCTCCAACCTTGTACTTTCCGCGAATGATGACGGACATGCGGAACTTGTCGTCGGTCGGCGCGAGGGCTTGATGCGGCACAGAACCATCGAATACGACCACACGGTTCGGCGCAAAAGCGATGCGATGCAATGAGCGCGCCGTATCGGCTTTGTCATAGAGGATGAGATCGCCGTCGGTGTCCTCTCCGAGGTACACGAGGATCGACATGTCGTCCGGCGAGTCATGCTCGCAATCCGTATGCATGGAAGCCGTCTGATCTTTCGATTGCCCGTTGAGGCCGATGTACTCGGGCTCGGTAATCGTCAGATCGAGCTTCTGAAATACCGTCGCCACAATCGAGAACAGAACCGGCGGCAATCCCGCCCAGCCCTTGCGCCGCCACGCCTCAATGAAAGACGCGCCCCAGATACGATGCTTCGCGTGTCCATGCTCGTCGTGGCTCGAGTTGCTGAGCATCCAGTGCGGGGACTGCATGGCCCACTTTTCGTAGAGCCGAAGCTGCGTCTCGGGAAAGAAGTCGTCGAACACGAAAGCTCGATCGACTATCGTCGAGAAATCGGCCTCTTGGGGAGCGCAGGTCATGAGAGCAACCGGCCGCCCGGCGAGTTCGCCCCCCGCTACCTGCGTGCTGCCATTCACACCGCATGGTGTAACCACCTTCTTGCCAATCTCTGCTTTCGAGATCTCGGCGTCATCCTCTGTCGCGGAGGCTTGAGTGTTCAACCTTGGAAGCATCGGCATCATGTTGGCGTAATCGTTGAGCCCCTGCAGCTCGTCGTCGTTCGTCGAACGGATATTTGCGACGAGAGCGTGGTAGCTGTTCCAGACGGAATCCACGTACGCCAACGCCTGCCGCGCCCCTTGTGCACGAAGATCCGTCGATCTCTCGCGTGCCGCAACCTGCACGTCGATCAGGTTGCCGAAATTGAATTCGGCGATCGCAGCGTTGATCAGGCCGTACGCCAAAGCCTTGAGATCGACCACGAGTTGCTCATGACGAGACGGCGGCGATTGGTTTGCGACGAAGGCCGCAACCTCGTCGACCTCCCGTTTTGTCAACGGCTGGACACGTCCTCCGAGACGCCGAAGAGCGTGCGCATGCGTGACCGACAGTGCGTCGTACGCGAAGCTCAAGGTGGGCTTCTCACTGTTCGTCAGCCGCCATTTGCGCCCTTCAGCGTTTTCAAAGTTTAGTACGCCGTTGTCGAACTCCATAAGCATGCGCTGCTACACCCCGCGAGCCTGCGCCTCGGCACCGCCTGCAACATTGCCGACCAGAACCGCGAGCAAGAACTGCTCCTCGTTTTCGTCGAGGCCGAGGTTGCGATTGATCAACGTGTCGAACACGCCGCCGAACGGCCTTGCGCTCATACCCAAGGCCGTCGCTGACAGCACGAGGTTCTGCGAGATGTGTCCCGCTTCCGCAATCATCATGCGATAGCCGCCCTCGCCGTATTTTCTTTCATGTCGGCGAAACTCGCCAACCATACAGATCATGGCGCCTGCGCTGCTCACCATCTCGCGCTCCACCGGAAGGCAGGAATCGATGAAATCGCTGAATTCAAGATCGAGCTTCACGGCTTCAAGCGCATTGTCGGCGGCAACGTAGTGATAAATCCCGGGTTCAAGTCCTTCGACGCCCAAAACAACCGGGTAGATCTCGACCGCGTACAAGGCGCCGCTCGACGGATAGGAGCGCAACTTCACCTCGAGATCTGACCACGCGGTACCGCCAGTCGTTCCGCAAGCCGTGTGAAGAAGAGCGTCGAATTGAGCGCGCGATATCTCGGTGCTCGCATAATCACGGCGAGACCGGCGTGCGCGGGTTAGCGCGTGGAAAGCGCCGATCGTATCCGGCACATCACCTGAGAGCGCGATGCGCGCGGCGTCAGGATACGACCTGTAGTCGCCGTCCGTCACCAACTTCAGAACGCCTTCGCTTTGCAGTCCGCCACCGATGAGGACGCCCTTCTTGGTTGCTGAGTGCATGAAGCGCGCCACCGCTCGACCAGAGACGTCATAGGCGCCAAGCTCGACGAGATGCGCCAGAAGACGCTCTATGGCGTTTCGATCTTCAACCGGAACTCCCTCGAGAATGGACCGGACCGACCGTTTTCCATCGGCGAGACGGATCACGATCCAGGTTGCAGCGATATGTTCCGCCACAACAACTTCGCGATACCTTTTGCGTATTACGATACAGTCTTGTTCCTGCACCAGCTCAGGTTCGCCGGACGGAATATAGAACCGCAAGTCTCCGGCTTCGTCGACAGCCGTGCGGACGCAGGGCGCCAACATCGGGCACACGTCATGCTTGAGATCCGCATAAGAACGCTCATCCAACGGAATGAGCCGCGTGGCCCGGTTGAGCTCGATCAGAAGATCGGAGCCGAACGCGCATTCCGTGACGATATCCTCCTGCACCCGAGACATACCGCGTTGCCTGGCGACAGTATCGTCGGCTTCACTCTGGTTTAAAGCGTCGCGACGGCGGTTAGGAGAGAGGCTTTCGATCTGCCTCTCCAATCCCCGGAGTACGTCTTTTTCGCCAAGTTTGCGCGCCAACTCCGCGCCGGCTAGAAGATGCTTTCGTCCAGCCTCATCTTCATTGCTCGCCAACGCAAACGCGCCCAAGTGCGTACGCTGCACCAACTCGGCGCGCAGATCGCCATTCTGTACAGCGGCGTCCAGCGCTGCGTTGTACGCTTTTTTCGCGTCGGCCGGAAAACCTGCCAGGCGATACGCGTCTCCCATTGCAGACTGAAGAAGTCCACGTAATGTTTGCCCAGCTTCGGTTTCGGGATTGGCGTCGAGCGCGGCGACAGCCTGTCGGAACAGGATGACCGCCGGAGCGGGGCGCCCACCGATGAGACAGCATCTGCCCACACGCTCCAGAATGACGGCGGCACCGAACGACGGCTCTTCGCCAATGTCCTTCAACGTCGCGAGCAAGCGCGGACCGTAATCTCCCACATGCCGATAGTTGCCGGCAGCCATTCGCAATACATCCGCGTCAGAAGAACTGCCCGTTGTTGCCGCCTGGAGTTCGATCACATCGGCAAGCTGTCCATAGAGAGCCCATACGTCGGCTTCGAGCGAGTTCTCGCCGGCCTCCAGCGCTTCTTCGATGAGTTCCCGCGCCTCTGAGAGGCCATTGGGCTTAAGCTGCAGGAGCCTTGCGAAGGAGCTTAGCGTCCGGCGCAGTCCTGCCGGATCGTGTCCCAGCCGACTGTGCTCAAGCGCGTTACGAAACCATCCTTCGGCTGCCTCGTTGCGGCCAGCTTTCATGCAGGCTGCAGCCGCCAGCACGAACAGACGTCCCGCGCTGACATAATCCTGATGATCGACGAGGAGCCGCGCGGCGTCCGTATAATGCTGCTCGGCATCGTCCCATTCTCCAGCATGCTCCGCCGAGATACCGAGATGATGGAGCGCAACTGCCTGCGCGCCGGGTTGCTGGAGCGATTTAAAAATCGCGAGCGCTTCTGTGAACTGTGCGCGCGCCTCAGGCACATTTCCTTGCCGGAGATTGAGAACACCGAGGTGATCGAGATCGATGCCGAGTGCACGATGATCGTCGACGCTGCGGGCGATCTCAATTGCAGCCTCATAAGCTTCACGCGCCTGCTCGATGTATCCTGTCAGGCTGAACACCTGCCCGAGCTCGGATTGGATCACACCTTGCAGCGCTTTCACGGCATCTGTCGGAGGGATGACCTCGACCATCTCCGTCGCTTGCTGGAGATAGTCCGCAGCTACGAGCGGCTGCCCTTCCATCAAGCTGCAGAAGCCGACGCGCTCAAACGCAACCGCCCGCTGGTAGCTGGGCTCGGGGGCGAGTACGCCGAGAATTTCGACGAACACTTCGCGCGCCGCGTCGAACCTCCCCTCGTTGAGAAAGCCTTGGGCTCGTCCCGCCAGCGCTGGAAAGTCCGCAATCTCCGCCGCGGCCTCTTCGACCGCGTTTCCGGCGACCGCTTTGTCAGAATTGTCTTCCTGGTCTTCAAAAGGTAACGACATGAGTGACTACTCGTGTGAGATGCGAAAGCTGTGAAAGCGCATCCTGACGATAGGCGACCAATCGGCGCGATCAACAGCGAAGACCTGATCAGAGGCAGTTTTCGCTGCTGAGGTGAAGACGCAGATGCGAAATGCCTTGTGCAGTTGCGCTATCGAAAAACATGCGCGACTAAGCGGCTCCATCTTGGCTGGCTTGCTTGGCGCCATCGCGCTTCACGATCTCCGGATTTGAATCGTCAGCAATTCCCTTTTTGAAGCTCTTGATGCCCTTTCCGACATCTCCCATCAGGTCGGAAATCTTGTTCCGTCCAAAAAGCAGAACGACGACCGCGACGAGTATAAGAAGGTGCGTGGTACTCAGACCCATGTCTTCGACTCCGGTTGATCTCAGTCGACGCTAACAACCGCTTCGCGCCAATTTTTGTGTCGAAATCGCTGTCAATACGCCGACGCGAGAACCCGAAGAGGCATGAAGCACTCTCCGGGTCCCACGCATCCCGATGTCGTTTGCGCAAAGGCGCCTATCGCCTAAGGCCGCAGGTTGTAATGCGGGGCCAGCGTGTTTTGGCCGACGTAGCAGCAGGAATCCAGATACGCGGGGCGGTATGGATTGCTCTGACCGTTCATCATGCCAGGGCTTGGCAACGGCTTGGACCTGATCCGCGACAACATCCGATCGCGAGAGCGTTCGATGTCACGAACCAGCTTGTCGACATCCCAGCCGACGAGCTCGTAATCCCAAAGCTTGAACTTGCCGGCGATCATGACGTGCTTGACATGGCTCGTGTCCATCATGGTCACGATCGTGCCAGGCACGTTGTTCATGGGCGCGATATCGATGCTCTTCGTCTCAAGGAACACGATATCGGCTTCCTTACCCGGAGTGAGGCTGCCGACCACATTGCCCAAGCCGCTACCGACGGCACCGGCAACAGTCGCCATCTGCAGGACCTGGTTACAGGTGAGCGTCTGCGGAGCAATAAGGTTTCCGGGGTCGCTCTTGTTGAAGGCGAGTTCGTTGGCCAGCATGCGCTGACCATTGAATGCGCCGCGCATGAGCGTGAACGGATCCGGAGACTGGTTGGTGCTGACGTCCGGGCTCAAGCTCGGCATGATGCCGTAGTTGAGCGCCATCTGCATCGGCGGTGCGCCATGACGCATTTGCATCTCGAGCGGTGTCGCGATCGAGATGTGTACGCCCGTATCGAACGCACCCTGCCACGCGGCAGACGTTGCCGGATTCGGATAACCCGTCTTGTTCGCACCAACCTGTGCGAGCGGGAAATCCTGCCAACGAACCGCGTGAACAAGCGTGAGCTTGGGTCCGATTTGCGGATCATCGAGCTGCGCGCGGTTCGCGGGATCGGTGATGACGTTCGTGCCGCCAACGTTGTGGTTGTTGATCCAGCAGCCGAACTCCTTGGCGAGTTGCCAGCCGGTATACGACTGCACGGTTCCGTCGGGGCTCGTGACCGCGTTTTGGTTCGCACCAAGACCCAGCGTGACCAGCTGGTCGTTAGACGAGAAGAATTTTTTCCGGAGACGCCCAACACCGACGGTGTAATCACCGAGCTTACCCGGCCACTCGTAACCCGTGTTGCCACCACGATTGACACCCGAGCTATAGTCGAACAGAGCGCGCGCGCCCGAGTCCATGAGGCCCTTGATCATCGCATCGGTATGTGCCGGCGTATGCGAGGCCTGCGAGGTATCCGTGGAGCACGTGATACCCTGAGTGATCTGCGCAAGCGAGCAAACGAGCTCAGCGATGTAGCAGTCCTCAGGGTGGATTGGCGGTGCACCAAGATCCCACAGCGGTGCGTTGGCAGGCCCGATGCGGCCAGCCGTCCAGATGCTCTGAACGACAGTGGTGTACGCCTCGTAGTTCCACGCCGTAGACTGCTGCTCAGGCTGAGGCGGGTTGTCGGCGAAGGTGATGTAACCGTCCGCAATGATGCTGCGCATCATCGTCTGGTACTGATGGTGATGCGTGGTGATGAAACCGGGCATCACGATCATGCCGGAGCAATCGACCACCTTTGCCGATGCCTTGATGTTCGGCTGAACGGCAAGGATCTTCTTGCCCTGGATGAGAACGTCGGCTTTTTCGAAATCGCCGATCTTCGGATCCATCGTGACGACGACGCCGCCCTTGAGAAGAACGCGATCGTTCTTGCCCCAGGTCGGGCATTTTCCGTGGCGGCGCTTGAAGTGGGCTGCTTCTGCGCCAGAAGGCGCCAGCGTATTGAACCCGAGCCCTGCGGCGGTTAGGCCAGCCGCACCGAGAAATCCGCGCCGTGAAAATCCGGATTTGGATTTCTTCGTGTGACCATGGTCATGGTCGTGATCATGGTTCCCACCGCAACATCCATCGCCATGCTCGTGATGATGGTCGTCGTCCTTGCTTCCGTCTCCAGCCATGGGACGTTCTCCTCCACAAGTTCTCTTTCGGCGCCAGATAAGCGCCTCGCGCTTTTTGATGCGCTGCTCGTCCTTCGGGACCATTGAGCAATAAGCTTCGAAAGAGACCTCGCTCTAGGAGCCGGAGGAACGAGGCTGTGCGAATGAGGAATGAGACGCTCCCCAAGAATACCTAGGTATTGCGGGCAGGCTCTGTCGGCACAATAGACGTGAACATTCGCGGGCTACCGATTGCTCGCACAGTCGAGAAAGCAATCAACGTGCTACGTGACCGTAAAAAATCGACGCCGAATGCAGCCGATGATCGCGTGAAATAGCGCGCCACGTCTGCAACTGGGCACTCGCAGAAAACCCGCCGCTGATCCGAACGAGCGGACATCAATATCGTCTAGCTCTTCACCCGGGCTTGGATGGACAGCAAAATCACACCGTCGTCGCCATATGCTCCAAGGCCAGAAGGTGTTCGGCGGAGAGCGCTATCTCCCGCACACATTCTCGGATCTGGGCCTCGAATGTCCCGCTGACGAACACCTCACAGTCGAGGAAGAGAGCGCAGTCGTAGACGCGTTGATTCTTGCGCAGCTTCGAGCGCTCAGGATAACGAGAGTGCAGGTCCGCGGCATGACAATCGGCACGTAACGTAATTTGCCCTGCACTGCCGCAAGGCTCGAGGTCGCGAATGCTGCGCTAGGAAATGGCTCAACGCTACGGCGCGGTCTAGTCAAACACTCACATGCAGCCTGATGCACTTCGGCAGCGGCTCAAAATTCCAAACCCGCACCAAGCCGATTAAACTATTGAAATATATAGTATTTTTATGCCTAGAGGTGGCGGTCCCTACGGGAGTCGAACCCGTCTTTTCAGATTGAAAATCTGACGTCCTAACCGATAGACGAAGGGACCGCGTCCGCGGCGGGGAGGCCCCCGGCGACGGCAAGCGCGTGGTATAGAAAGGTTTCTCGCCGGACGCAAGCGCACTTGGAAAAACTGTCCGGGGCGCGGCAATTATGCCGATCCCGGCGGGTTTTACTGCTGGCGCGGGTCCGCAGCGTCGTCGATCTGAAGCTCGATTCTGTCCCGCCCTCCCCAGGTGTCCCGCTTGAGCTTGCCCGCGACATGGATCGGCATGCCGTTCGAGGAGGCCATCAAGAGGTTACCCAGCGGCTGGCCGGCAGCGCGGAAGGCAACCGCATCCAGCCGGGAACCGTCACCGGCCTCCAGCACGCACCGGATGTGCGCCGACCCCACGGGCTTCGCGAACTTCACCCGATGCGCGGGAAAAGCAAACCGCGGCTGCGAATTGCCCTGCCCGTAAGGCCCGGCCCGCTCCAGAAGATCGATGAGGCTTTCGTTGGCGGCCGCCGGCGTCAGAGCGCCATCGATGGCAAGCGAAGCGCGCTCGGCAAGGCGCGCCGCGGCCCCCGCGAGCGTCGTCGCGAAGAAACGCGAAAGGTCGTCGATCTTTGCCTTGTCGACGGTTAACCCCGCCGCCATCGCATGCCCGCCGCCCTTGAGCAGATGCCCCGCGGCCACGGCCTGACGCACCGCCGCACCGATGTCGATTCCGGAGACCGACCGCAGCGATCCCGTACCAGCAACGACGCCTCCGATCGCTTCCTTATCCCAAGCGATGACACACGAGGGCCGCTTGAAACGCTCCGTAAGACGGCTTGCGATGAGGCCGACCACGCCCCGATGCCAATCCGCGGAGCCGACCAGCAGCACGCCGATATCCGGCGTCTCTTCGAACATGCGGTCCGCCATGGCGGTCGCTTCCTCGAGCGCCGCCTGCTCGATTTCTTTCCGCTCCTTGTTGAGCCGGTCGAGCAGCACCGCGATCCGCGCGGATTCCGTTTCGTCGTCGGTGGAGAGGAGTTTTGCGCCCAGCGCCGCGTCGCCGATGCGGCCTCCCGCGTTGATGCGCGGGCCGAGAATAAAACCGAGGTGATAGGCCGTCGGCGCTTCATTGAGGCTCGCGGCATCGGCGAGAGCACGCAACCCAACGTTCTCGCGCCCATGCATGACCTGCAGCCCCTTGGTCACGTACGCACGATTGAGCCCCTTGAGCGGCACCACGTCCGCGACCGTCGCGAGCGCCACGAGATCGAGGTCGTGAATGAGCGACGGCTCGGCGCAACCCTTCGCGTAAAAGCCCCGCTGCCGCAGTTCCCGCACTGTCGCCACGAGCACGAGGAACACGACGCCGGCAGCGCAGAGATGCCCCTGGCCGGAGATATCGTCGAGGCGGTTCGGATTGACGAGCGAATGCACGGGCGGCAGCGTTTCATCCGCCTGATGGTGATCGATAACGACGACATCCACGCCGCGCTTGGCAGCGACGGAAAGCGGCTCTGTACTCGTGGTGCCGCAGTCCACCGTGATGATGAGCTTTGCGCCTTCACCGATCAGTTGATCGATGGCGGCAGCGTTCGGTCCGTAGCCTTCGGTCAGTCGATCCGGGATGTAGATCCGGCTGCGCACGCCATGATGGCCGAAAAACCGCGCCATGAGCGCTGACGAGCACGCGCCATCAACATCGTAATCACCGAAGATCGCCGTCGGGTCACGGCGCTCGATGGCATCCGCGATGCGCTTCGCAGCTTTCTCCATATCGGTCAGCGTCGAGGGATCCGGCATCAATGCGCGGATCGTGGGATCGAGAAAGACGGGCACTTCGTCGAGCGTCACGCCCCGCGCCGCGAGTACACGGCCCAGTAGCTCCGGCAGCCCGTGTTGCTGACTGATGGCAAGCGCTTCATTGAGCCGAGGCGCTTCGAGCGTCTCCTCCCAGCGAAACCCGCGCGCCGAATGCGTGACGCCGAGAAACGCCGTGTCCCCCGCCTGCGCTTCCACGCGCGCTTTCCTGACCGCAGTCATGCCAGCCCCCTCGTCCGATTCGCTCAGGTTGCACAGTCCCACGCTGTGACGGCCGGGCGAAGGCCCCTGTCAGAGCCGTCCACAAGCGCGACCCTTGTTCGGCCCCCTCGCCTATGGCAGAGGTGCAGGGCAGACACAGAAAGAGAGCACCATGGACGCCAAGACGCTTCTTATCATCCTGCTGCTGGCTGCGGTCGGCGCGCTCGGCTACCTCTATTATGACAGCCAGCAGACGCAGGTTCGCATCGACGTGCCGGGCTTCAAGCTCGAAGCGAAGTAACGAAAAGCCCCGCCTTCCGGCGGGGCTTCCCATACTGATTTGGAAATGAAAGCGACGCGCGACGCGCTCGCGATCAGTCGCGGTGGTCGGCGAGGAGATGCTGTCCCGCGTCACGGAACCGGCTCTTGATCCGCCGTACCGTGCCCGTCTTCGAGCGCATGATCAGCGTCTCGGTCTCCGCCATCTCGCCGCGGAACTTCACGCCTTCGAGCAGCGAACCGCTCGTAACGCCCGTCGCCGCGAAGATCACGTCTGACGACGCCATGTCCTCGAGCTTGAACTTCTTCTTGATGTCGGTGACACCCATCTTGCGGGCACGCGCGATCTCTTCGTCGTTGGAGGGCACGAGACGGCCCTGGATCTGGCCGCCGATGCAGCGCAGCGCAGCAGCCGCGAGCACGCCTTCCGGCGCGCCGCCCGATCCAAGATAGATATCGATGCCGGTCTCATCCGGATCGGTCGTCCAGATCACGCCCGCAATGTCGCCATCCGGAATGAGCTGCACGCCGGCGCCCGCTTCGCGCACGGCGCGGATGATCTCGGCATGACGCGGACGATCGAGCAGGCACGCGGTAATGCCGCTGACCGGCACACCCTTCGCCTTCGCGAGCGCATGGAGGTTATCGGCAACCGGCGCATCGAGATCGACGATGCCTTCCGGATAGCCCGGACCGATCGCGATTTTGTTCATGTACATATCGGGCGCGTGCAACAGGCCGCCACGCTCCGAAATCGCGAGCACAGCAAGCGCGTTCGGCATCTTCTTGGCGCAGATCGTCGTGCCCTCGAGCGGATCGACGGCGATATCGACCTCAGGCCCTGTTCCGTTACCGACCTCTTCGCCGATGTAGAGCATCGGCGCTTCGTCCATCTCGCCCTCGCCGATCACGACGGTGCCGCGCAAGGAAACGCGCGAGAGTTCGTGGCGCATGGCATCGACGGCAGCCTTGTCAGCCGCCTTCTCGTTGCCGCGTCCGCAGAGACGTGCGGCTGCCAACGCGGCGGCTTCCGTCACGCGCGCGACTTCAAGCACCAGCATCCGGTCCAGTCCGGCCCCGCTATTATCCTTCGCCATCTCGCTTCCTCGCGCCCACTCTGTTCTCAAAGATCCTCGATGCGGAACATCTGCGGCCGTTCCTTCACGTGACCATCCTGTTCGATAGCCTGGAGCGACCGGCGCATCGCGTCCTCAGTCGTATCATGCGTGATTAAGATAACATTGACGGCAGCTTCCGCAGCACCCGGCGGCGGTTCAGCGGCCTGACCGGGATGAACCTGCCCCGGCCGCTTCTGCACGATGCTTTCGAGCGAGACGTTCTCGTCGCTCATCCGCTTCGTGATGGCCGCCATCGCACCCGGCCGGTCGTAAACCGACAGGCGCACGTAATAGTTGCCGATCCGCGCCTTGGGATCGACGCCCCGCGCCGGCTCCAGAACCGCCGTCGAGCGGATGAAGGGCGGCATGACGAACCCGCGCGCGATGTCGACGATGTCGCTCGCGACCGCCGAGGCCGTGGGCTTGGCGCCGGCGCCCGGTCCCGCGAGCAGCAGGTTGCCGACGAAATCGCCGTCGATGCCAACGCAGTTCGTGACACCCGACACTTCGGCGAGCGACGACTCTTCAGCCACCAGCACCGGCGAAACACGCGCTTCGATGCCTCGGCCCGTGTCGACCGCCACGCCGAGCAGCTTAATGCAATAGCCGAGCTCCGTCGCAGCCTCGATGTCGGCGCTCGTGATGCGCGCGATGCCCTCGACGTCGATCTGATCGAACGCGATCGTTGTGCCGAACGCGAGAGACACCAGCAGCGAGAGCTTATGCGCCGCGTCGAAGCCGCCGATGTCGAACGTCGGATCGGCCTCCGCGTAACCGAGCTCCTGTGCTTCCTTGAGAGCCTCGGCAAAGCCGCGGTTCTCGTCCGTCATCTTGGTGAGGATGAAGTTGCAGGTGCCGTTGAGAATGCCGTAGACGCGCTTCACCGAGTTCGCGGCCAACGCCTCGCGCAGCATCTTGATGATGGGAATGCCGCCGGCGACAGCCGCTTCGAAGTTGAGCGAGACGCCGTTCTCCTCCGCGCTGCGCGCGAGCGCGACACCGTGCTTGGCAAGCAACGCCTTGTTGGCGGTCACCACATGCTTCTTAGCCTTGAGCGCGGCCTCGACCGCAGCCTTGGCCACCCCTTCCTCGCCGCCGATCAACTCGACGAACACCTGAATGGAGGGGTCTTTCGCGAGCGCCACCGGATCGTCGAACCACTTGGCAGACCCGATCGCGCCTTGGCGGACCTTGTCGCGATTTCGCGCGCAAACGCCCGTCACGACGATCGGACGGCCAAGCATCTTTTCGAGACGCTCCGACTGCGCATTAAGCAGTTGAATGAGACCCATTCCGACGGTGCCCAGTCCGGCGACGCCGAGGGTCAAAGGTTCTGACATGGTTGACTAATCGCGGCTTGAGCGGCCTAGCGGCTGGCTTTTTGAGGGATAGGAATGACGTTATGCATGGTTTCCGGGCTCTGGGCGAGGAACTTCTTGATAGACCGGGCCGCCTGCCGGATTCGGTGCTCGTTCTCCACGAGAGCGATGCGCACGAAGCCCTCGCCGTATTCTCCGAAGCCGAGTCCCGGAGAAACCGCAACATCCGCCTTCTCAATCAACAGCTTAGCAAACTCCACGGAGCCAAGCGCGCGGAACGGCTCCGGGATAGGGCACCAAGCGAACATAGTGGCCGGCGGCGGCGGGACAGGGAAACCCGCGCGCCCGAACGCCTCGACCAGACAGTCACGCCGGCTCTTGTAAGTCTTGCGGATCTCGTCGACGCAATCCTGCGAGCCGTTGAGGGCAGCCGCAGCCGCCACCTGAATGGGCGTGAACGCGCCATAGTCGAGGTAGGATTTGACCCGCGCCAGCGCCCCGATCAGCCGCTCGTTGCCGACCGCGAAGCCCATGCGCCAGCCGGGCATGTTGTAGGTCTTCGAAAGCGACGTGAACTCGACCGTGACATCCATCGCGCCCGGCACCTGCAGCACTGACGGCGGCGGATTGTCGTCGAAGTAGATCTCGGAATAGGCGAGATCGGAAAGAATGATGAGATCGAGCTTCTTCGCCATCGCCACGGCTTCCTTGTAGAAGTCGAGGTCGGCGGTCATCGCGGTCGGGTTCGACGGATAGGACAGCACGACGGCGAGCGGCTTTGGGATTGAATGCCGGCACGCATGCTCCACGGCGCGCAGAAAATCCTCGCCGTTTCCGGCCTTCACGTGGCGCATCGAGGCGCCTGAGATCAGGAAGCCGAATTCGTGGATCGGATATGTGGGGTTCGGCACGATGATCACGTCGCCGGGCGCCGTGATGGCCTGTGCCATGTTGGCGAAGCCCTCTTTAGAGCCGAGCGTCGCCACCACCTGCGTCTCGGGATCGAGCTTCACGCCGAAGCGACGCTCGTAGTAGGCCGCTTGCGCACGCCGCAATCCCGGAATGCCCTTGGATGCCGAATAACGATGCGTCCGAGGCTTCGAAACGGTATCGACCAGCTTGTCGATGATATGCTGCGGCGTCGGCAGATCCGGATTGCCCATGCCGAGATCGATGATGTCCGCGCCCCGCGCTCGCGCCCCGGCCTTCAGTCGGTTGACCTCGGCAAAGACATAAGGGGGCAAACGCTTGATGCGGTGGAATTCGTCGATCACGGTCATCTCATGAGCTAGCTGCAGCCCCGGACCAGCATTGCCGAATTAACACCTACCGTACACGCCCTGCACTTCGGAAATCGGCAGCAAATACCGGGATGGTCCCCGTTTTTACGCCAATATACCATGGCACGTCCAGGGCCGGCCGCAGCGCGCAGCACCTGCCTGTGCACATCCTGCTCAAGCCTCACATAGTCCTTTCCTCCTACTAGGCGTTGTCACGGAGACGGCCTATCTTGGACTTATGAACGAGCAGACACGCCCCACCCCCGCCCCCTATCAGATCGAGAATCCCGAGGAGTTCGCGAAGAATCTGCTGCGCTTCTTCGAGGAGGGGGGCCGCGCGATGTCGGAGCTCCTGGAACGGCCGGACGCGAAAGTCAGCCCGTACTCAGCCGCAAGCGAGATGTCGCAGGCGGTCACCACTCTGACGGACATCGCGCGCCTGTGGCTCGCCGATCCCGCGAAGCTCGCCGAGGCTCAAGGGGCCCTTATGAGCTCCTACCTCGACCTCTGGAACGCATCCATGCGCCGGCTGCTCGGCGAGAAGGTCGCGCCGGTCGCCGAGCCCGAGCCGTCCGACAACCGTTTCAAGGACCCCGAGTGGTCGTCGAACCCCTATTTCGATTTCTGGAAGCAGGCCTACCTCCTGACCACCAACTGGGCCGAGGATGTTCTGGAGCAGACGGAAGGTCTCGACGGGCCTGAGCGCCAAAAGGCCGAGTTCTATTTACGCCAGCTCTCGAGCGCGATCTCGCCCTCGAACTTCCCCATGACCAACCCCGAGGTGGTGCGCGAGACTTTCGCCACCAACGCCAAAAACCTCGTGCAGGGCATGACGCATCTCGTGCGCGACATGGAAAAGTCGGGCGATCTCCTGAAAATCTCACAGACCGACACGGAAGCCTTCGAGGTCGGCAAGAACCTCGCAACCACACCCGGCAAGGTCGTCTTCGAGAATGAAATCTTTCAGCTCATCCAGTATGAGCCGACCACCGACAAGGTGCGCGAGGCACCGCTGCTCGTCATCCCGCCCTGGATCAACAAGTTCTACATTCTCGATCTCACGCCGCCGAAGAGCTTCCTCAAATACGCCGTCGATCAGGGCTTCACGGTCTTCGTCGTCTCCTGGGTCAACCCCGACGAGCGGCTCGCGCACAAATCCTTCGAGGACTACATGCTCGAAGGCGTACTCACGGCCGCCGATGCGGTGTCGCGGGAGACGGGCATCGAGAAAATCAACGTTGTCGGCTATTGCGTCGGCGGCACGCTGCTCGGCTCAACGCTCGCGTACCTCGCCGCGCGCGGCGAGGAGCCGTTCCGCTCCGTGACGTTCCTCACGACGCAGCTCGACTTCACCAAGGCCGGAGACCTGCTGCTGTTCACGACCGACGACCAACTCCACGGCCTGACGGAAATGATGGCCGAGCGCGGCTATCTCGACGGCTCGCGCATGGCGAACGTGTTCAACATGATGCGCCCGCGCGACCTGATCTGGCCGTACATCGTCAACAACTACCTCTTGGGCAAGAAACCGTTCCCGTTCGACCTGCTGTTCTGGAACCAGGATTCGACGCGGATGCCGGCCGTCAACCACGGCTTCTACCTGTCGCAGTTCTATAACGCGAACAAGCTGGCGAAGGGCGAGATGACGCTCGCCGGCGTGAAGCTCGACCTGAAGAAGATCAAACTTCCCGTGTTCGAGCTTGCCACCAAGGAAGACCACATCGCGCCGGCACGGTCGGTCTTCATTGGCTCGAAGCTGCTGGGTGGGCCGGTCGAGTTCGTGCTCGCTGGCTCCGGCCACATCGCGGGCGTCGTCAATCCGCCCGACAAGATGAAGTACCAGTATTGGACCGCCAACAAAGCCGCAGCCGACACGCTCGACGAATGGATCGGAATGGCCAAAGAGCATCCAGGCTCCTGGTGGCCCTATTGGGTCGACTGGATCACCAAGTATTCAGGCGATTGGACCAGCCCGCGCCAACCGGGCGAGAAGCTCGGCGTCATTGAAAGCGCCCCCGGCAGCTACGTCAAAACCCGAAGCTGACCGTTCGAGCGAGCGCCCACGATGCGTTCGCTCGCCCGTTAGCTTGCTGCTGCCCGGCGTTCCGCGAGTCTCTGCTCGGCCGAATGCACGATGGCCGCGCGAAGTTCGCTCGCATCCGACCATCCCGCCGACTTGAGCGCGAGGTTCTGCGCCGAAGCGAGGCTCACGAGATTTTCGATGCTCGAAATGCTCTCGAGCCTCTGCCGCAGGCCTTCTGCTCCAAGACGCTGCAGCGTCACCACGGCGCCGATGGAATAGGGATCGAAAACCTGCGCGCGCGGCGGCTCGGCACTCGGCGCCGACACGATCACGACCGGAACCGCCCGCTGCTCGTCCTTTTCGGCACGAGCGGCCAATGCCGCTCCGATCTCGAAAAGCCTGTCCGATTTCCGAAGCAGCCGATTGACGATCCGACGCTTCGCCGCGTCCGACAAACCGTCCTCGCAATCGAGCGCATCGCCGATCAGCGCGCGAAGTTCCTTACGCGCTGAGCGCGCCGTGTGTGTCATGAGCGAAGCTCCGCGAATGGACATTTCCGTTGAACAGGCTGCCGGTCACTTCATCGTAAAGGCGACGAACATCGTGCACGCCGTCGCCGTATTTGTTTTCGATGGTGCGCGCATCGGCGCCCCATTCGAACGCGTTCGCAATGCCATCCCGGTGCGGAAGCTGCATGTCGGCAAGCGGATGCGTAATGCCGACTTCCTCGATCAGAAGCCGCTCGGCACCATGCCCGCGCACGAAGTTCGGCAGGCACATATACCGGCGACGCGACATCGGGATCGCGGCCAGCTCGTCGAGGTTGGTCACGCCTTCCGCAACGAGTGAGATGCGATCGATCGCCATCAGCGACACATAATCCGGACGGAACGGCACGATCACGCGATCGGCGGACGCGATGGCAGCATGCGTGACGAACGACAGCCCCGGCGCGCAGTCCATGATCACGACGTCATAGTCCTGGTCCCAGCGCCGCAGCAGCATTCCGAGTTTTCGCGAAAGGTCGATGATGAGGTTGCGTCCCGCCATGCCGCCGGCGAGATCCAGGAACAGATCGCCCTGCACTTCGTCGATCAGGAGCGAGCCCGGCAGGATATCGAGCACGGGACGTCGTCCGGACGAGCCGACCACATCTCCCGCGCCACGCACAACGTAGTTCGTCGCAAGCGTGTGGGACGTCTTGAAACTGTCGACGAGGTAATCGGAAATCGTTTTGCGGCCATCGCGGGCTTCGCGCCAGCCGCGTCCGCCGAGAAGAATGATGGAAGCATTGCATTGGGAGTCGATATCGACGAGCAACACACGCTTGCCGCCCCAGATACTGAGGCCGTGCGCAAGCATTACAGAGACCGTGGATTTGCCGACGCCGCCCTTGCGGTTGGCTACGGCGAGGTAGAGCGCCATTGTTTCCTCTCTTCGTGAGACATCGAGATCCCACGGATTGATTGCACTTGCCCCGCGCTTATCGATTGACCAGCGGCGCCGCCCAGCAGCCGCTGACGTCTAAATTTGATCAGCCACGCGCTTGTCGTGGCTCGAATGTCTCCGCCTCCCCCACTTGCGCACCCCGCCCGCGAACATCCGCCAGGGCCACCACCCGGCGACATCGTCGCGGACGAGCAGATCTGTGGATAACCCCGTGAAATGCCCTTGCTAAGTTTATTATGCTCTGAAATTGACGTTCTGTGGGCGAGATTTTGCGCTTTCGCAGCAAAAAACAACGTCTATTCACGCCTTACTTGTCCGGACTTCGGCACCAACTGTATCGTCTGCCACGCAATTCTAGCAGCGGAAGTCTCGGCGCCGAACGCGCCTAGCTCGCAGGTGCCCAATGCTTCCCGTATCGCCCACGGTCCTCTGCGGCCAGCTCTTGCCCCTTGGAACCAAAGGACATTTGAGCGGCATCGCCAAGACGAACGCGCCCGCGCCGTGGCGCATCACGCGCACCGGATTTGTGGGCGATGCACAAGGCGATCTGCAGCATCACGGCGGGCCGGAAAAGGCGATCCATCACTACCCGCTCGACCACTACGACGACTGGCGCGAAGAATTCCGCGCTCATCCGCTCCTCTCCACACCGGGGGCATTCGGCGAGAACCTGTCGACCACCGGGTGGACGGAGCAGTCCGTCCACATCGGCGATGTCGTTCGCTTCGGATCGGCAATTCTTCAGATCAGCCAGGGCCGTCAGCCCTGCTGGAAGCTCAATGCGCGCTTCGAACGCGAAGACGTCGCCTACCGCACGCAGATGAGCGGACGCACGGGTTGGTACTACCGCGTCCTCGAGGAAGGAATAGCCGCTCCCGGCGAACAACTGACGCTCATCGACCGGCCGCGTCCCGACTGGCCGCTGAGCCGCCTCACGTCCCTGCTCTATCGCGACAAGGATCGCTACGAGGACCTGGCGGAGATGGCCGCCATTCCTGAGCTGGCCGAGGGGTGGCGGCGGCTAGCCGCCCGCCGGGTCGAAATACGCGCGACCGAAAGCTGGACGTCGCGCCTCAACGGACCGGAATAAGCCAGCACTAACCAACGTCGCGCCTGCGGCCCCGTGAGGGGTACATCGCGGCCGGACCTGTGCTAGAAGGCCGCTTTTCCCGGTCACTAGGACCCAGAATGACTGCCAAAACCACGGCCAGCCCAGTTTCCCCCGCGGATCGCGGAGCCAAACCCGCCCCAAAGGTCGGGTTCGTTTCGCTCGGCTGTCCAAAGGCGCTGGTCGATAGCGAACGCATCATCACGAAGCTGCGCTCCGAAGGCTACCAGGTCGCGCCCGATTATGCCGGCGCCGACGTCGTCGTGGTCAATACGTGCGGCTTCCTCGACAGCGCCAAGCAGGAAAGCCTCGACGCCATCGGCGAAGCCCTCGCCGAGAACGGCCGCGTGATCGTGACCGGTTGCATGGGTGTCGAGGAAGGCCGCATCCGCGAGGTGCACCCGGGTGTGCTCGCTGTTACCGGCCCGCACCAGTATGAGCAGGTCGTCACCGCTGTGCACGACGCCGTGCCGCCCGTGCACGACCCCTATATCGATCTCGTCCCGCCCGAAGGCCTGCGCCTCACGCCGCGCCACTACGCCTATTTGAAGATTTCCGAAGGCTGCAACAACCGCTGCTCGTTCTGCATTATCCCGAGCATCCGCGGCGATCTCGCGAGCCGCCCCGCCAATCACGTCATGGCCGAGGCCGAACGCCTCGTGAAGGCGGGCGTGAAGGAGCTCCTCGTCATCAGCCAGGACACGAGCGCCTACGGTCTCGACATCAAATACGCCGAGAGCCAGTGGAAGGGCGCGCCGTTGAAGGCCAAGTTCCTGGACCTCGCCCGCGCCCTGGGCGAACTCGGCGCCTGGACGCGCATGCACTACGTCTATCCTTACCCGCACGTGGACGACGTCATCCCGCTGATGGCGGAAGGCAAGATCCTGCCGTACCTCGACATTCCGTTTCAACACGCGTCACCCGCTGTGCTGAAGGCCATGCGCCGCCCGGCCCACCAGGAAAAGACCGCCGAGCGCATTGCGAACTGGCGCAAGGTATGCCCCGACCTTGCAGTCCGCTCGACGTTCATCGTCGGCTTCCCCGGCGAGACCGAAGAGGATTTCTCATTCCTGCTCGACTGGCTGCGTGAAGCGAAGCTCAACCGCGTCGGCTGCTTCAAATACGAGCCGGTCGATGGCGCGAAGGCGAACGATATCGGGAGCGCCGTTCCGGAAGAGGTCAAGGAAGAGCGCTGGCATCGCTTCATGGCCGTGCAGCAGGAGGTCTCGCGGGAGATCCTCGCCGCACACGTCGGCACGGAGATCGATGTCATCATCGACGAGGTGGACGAAGACGGCGCGCTTGGCCGCTCGAAGTGGGATGCCCCGGAAATCGACGGCAGCGTCTTCCTCAACGGCGAGCAGAACGTGAAGCCGGGCGACATCGTGAGCGCCCGCGTCGACAACGCCGACGATTACGACCTCTGGGCCACGGTTACCGGCCGCCACTAACCACTAGGGCAATTCACCGCCCACGAGGTACGCTGGCGAAGGTCTCACGCCGAACAGGGCATCGGGCTATGAACGGGCTGCGCCAGCCATCGCTCTATTTCGTCGTGACGGCGACCGTGCTCGCCCTCACCGTACTGCTGCGCATTCTCGATCCCAGCCCCGTCGCGCGCCTCCGCCTTTCGATCTTCGATAGCTACCTGAACCTCAAACCACGCGAAGCCGACCCGAGCTTCCCCGTGCGCATCGTCGATATCGATGAAGCGTCCCTGCAAAAGATCGGTCAGTGGCCGTGGCCGCGATCGGACCTCGCCCGCATCATCGAACGCCTGGCCGAAGCCGGCGCAAAGACGGTGGCCATCGATCTCATTCTTGCCGAGCCGGACCGCCTCTCGCCCGGCGCGCTCGCGCGACAGGCGGAAACCCGGCGCGAATTCGCACCCATCGTGGCGGAGCTCGCGACACTGCCGTCGAACGACGATCTCCTCGCAAAAACCATGACACGCGTTCCCGTCGTGCTCGGCCTCGCCGGAGACAAGAGCGCAAATCTCAAACCCACGCAGCCTAAGGTCGGTTTTGCCAACGCCGGCGACGATCCGCGCCTTTTCGTGCCAGCCTTTGCCGGCGCCATCGAGCCCTTGCCCGTGTTGTCCGGCCCGGCCGCCGGCATCGGCGCCGTGAATTGGTTTCCCGCAACGGATCAGATCGTGCGTCAGGTTCCGCTGCTGACCGACATCCACGGCGTCCTCGTTCCGACGCTATCGCTCGAAACATTGCGCACCGGCACCGGCAGCACGACCGCTTTCGTGCGGGCCTCCGGCGGCAGCGGCATGAGCGCCTTCGGCCAGCAGACCGGTATCGAGAGCGTGCGCGTCGGCGAAACGACCCTGCCGACGACCGGCGACGGACAACTCTGGCTCAACTTCGCCGAGCCCGACGCCCGCCGGTACATCCCTGCTTACAAGGTGCTGGACGGATCGTTCGATGCGAAAGACGTCGCCGGACGCTTCATGCTGATCGGCGCCAGCGCAACGGGCCTTCTTGATCTCCGGGCGACACCACTCGCGCCGTCGGTTCCGGGCGTCGAAATCCACGCTCAAGCGGTGGAGCAGATGCTCTCTGGCGCGCATCTCGTAAGGCCCGCGTACGCAACCGGAGCGGAAATCCTTTTCCTCGTCGCGGCGAGCCTGCTGATTGCCTATCTCATTCAGAGATCCGGACCGCTCGTCGCGGCCGCCATTGGCGCGGCAGCCGTCGGCGTCGTCGCCTTGGCTTCATGGCTCGCCTTTTCCAGGGCCGGAATTCTGTTCGACCCCGTTTATCCGTCGCTCGCCGCGCTCGCGATCTATCTCGCAGGCTCACTCATCACGTTCGTGAAAACGGAAAGCGACCGCGCCCGCATCAAGCGCGCCTTTGGACACTACGTGGCAGCGCCTCTCGTGCAGGAGCTGGCCGCAGATCCCTCGCGCCTGAAGCTCGGCGGCGAAACGCGCGACGTGACGCTGCTCTTCGCGGACGTCCGCGGCTTCTCGCGCCTCTCCGAGGGTATGGACGCGGAAACGCTGATCCGCTTCGTCAATCGCCTGTTTACGCCGTTGTCCGAGATCATCCTCAAGCACAAAGGCACCATCGACAAATTCATGGGCGATGCCGTGATGGCGTTCTGGAACGCGCCCGTGACCGACACGAACCATGCCGCCAACGCTTGCCGCGCCGCGCTGGCCATGCAGGCGGATATGGATCGCATCAACCGCGAGGAAGCGGCCCGCAAGGCCGCCGCCGGCGAACCTCATCAGCCTCTGCGCATCGGCGTCGGCCTCAACACGGGCCCGTGCTGCGTGGGGAACGTCGGTTCGCCCCAGCGCTTCGACTATTCTGTCCTGGGCGACGCGGTAAACGTCGCCTCGCGTATCGAAGACGCAACCAAAGTCTACGGCGCGCCGATCATCCTGGGCGAGCGCACGGCCCAGGAAATCGCCAACCAGGGGTTCGCACTGATCGAGATCGACACCGCCGCACGCCTGCGCGGTAAGGATCGACCGGAGCGGCTGTTCGCTCTCGTCGGCGACGAGACCATTGCCACCACACCCACGTTTACGCACTTCGCGACGACGTACGCCACGCTTAGAGAGGCCATCTCTGGGAAGAGCCACGATGCGGCCGCCGCGCTAGAAGCCTGCCGCAACGCGGAGCGAGAGATGCACGGCGTCCGGCTTGAAGCCCTTCTCGACTACTACGCGGCACAGCTCAAACAACAAAGGTCAGGCTGACAACGGCGCGAAACAGAATTATCGACCCATCCTGTTGCCGCCGCCGAATGGCGAACCGCCGCCGCTTCCACCGCCGCCATATCCGCCGCCACCACGGCTCGGCCCGCCATAGTCGTGTCCGCCGCGTCGTCCGCCACCAATCCCGATGCCAATTCCAATACCGATGCCCGGCTTGTAATAGTCATCGTCGCTGGCGTCTTGTTTCTTGGCCTGACGCTTCTTTTTCGGCTTCTCGTCGTAAGTCTTCTCCGCGCGCTTTTTCTTCGTCGGCTTGCTCGAGTCCGTGTTCCGTTTCGGCTTGTCGCCGCCCTTCGGCGGACCAGCGCCCGGAAGCGCTCCTAGAACAATGACATCACGCGTGAGTGTCGGCTCGGGATCGATGCTCGGCGTTTTGCTGACGAACGGGAAGGCATCGTCGAAAGGCACGTTGTCCTTTCCGGACAACGACGCCCACCTCGATGGCGAGCCGACATCACCATCGTTGGAGATACGGATTAGCTTACCCGGCTCCGTAAGATCCTTGCACTGCACGCCACGCGCATTGCAGACCTGGATCGCGCCTTCGAGCAGCAAGAGCCACGACTGGCCATCTGCCTCCACATAGACGTCGAAGATCGTGCCACGCACCGTGATCGCCGCCGCCGGTGTCTTAATGAGATAGGTCGGCTTCTGTGCCACGCCGGTCATGAAGCGGAACGCGCCTTTGACCAGATTGAGCACGATCGAGCCGTTGCTCTTCGCCGGATCGTAGACGAACTTGTCGAGCTTAAGATGCGCGCCCGCGCCGAGCGCCAGCTTCGTATCGTCGTCGAGCTTGAATTCGCTCGAGCCGTCGCTGCCGACTTCGATCGTTTCGTCCTGATGCACGCGGTCGCCCTGTTGTAGCGTCCGCGTATCGCGGTTGTAGGCGGCCGTAACGAGATTGACGATGACGACGGCCGAACCGATGGGTTCGGAGGGGGCGGCCTGCATCGGCTGAACCGAGAGGCACAATGCGATGAAGCCGGTGATCGCCGAACGCAATTTCATGACTGCCAACTCTCCTCGCTGGCCCGTGGACGCACGCGACCGCGCACAATCCGCCGCTGGGCTCGAACGATGCGGCATGATCCGATGACCCACCATAGCAGACCGCCCACGCTCGCCAAGCGAGAGCGATCGAAACAATTGCTATTGGCACCTGAAAAGTGAAGCACGCGCGGGCGCCTTGCACTGTTCCCCTGGGAACACGCGGCGGCCCTATCTCCGTGTGCGACGCGTCAGATCGGAATGGCACCCTTGGAGAGGTGATCCTCGGCCTTATGCTCAGGCTCGACGTGAATGACGACTTCTGAGCCCTCGATCTCGGCTTCGAGCGCTTCCTCGAGACGATCGCAAATCTCGTGCGCTTCGTTCACTGTCATCGATCCGGGCACGACCAGATGAAACTCGATGAAGATGACGCTGCCGGCTTGGCGCGTGCGAACGTCATGAGCCTGGAGCGCGCCGTCCCCGCTTCGCTGGATCGCCGCCCGGATACGATCCTGGATGGCGCTGCTCGCCGCTTCGTCCATGAGACCGCTCATGGATGACAGGGCAATCTTCGAGCCACTCCACAGAATATAGATCGCGACGATCACGGCCAGCGCCGGATCGAGCACCTGAAGTCCCGTGATCGCGACGAGCAGGATGCCGGCGATGACGCCGAGTGACGTCACCACATCGCTCATCAGATGCCAGCCGTCGGCGACCAGTGCGGGTGAACGCAGCGCCCGTCCTCGCCGGATCAGGAACATCGACCATCCACCATTGAGAAGGGTCGCCAAGCCGCTGATGGCGATCCCCATCCCGAAGTCCTCGATCGCTCTCGGCCTCATGAAAGCGTCATAGGCCTCCCGCATGATCAGAATGGCCGCGACCACGATCAGCACGCCCTCGAGCACGGCCGAGAGATATTCGGCCTTGTGGTGTCCGAACGGATGATTTCTGTCCGCCGGCTGCGAGCTGACATGAATGGCGAACAGCGCAGCAACGGCCGTCACGAGATTGACGATGCTTTCGAGCGCGTCCGAATAGAGCGCCACGCTGCCCGTCACGAGATAGGCACAGTACTTGAGCCCCATCACCGCGATCGCGACGGAAATGCTCCCCGCACCGATCACGTAAAGCGTTCGGCTGGAGCGAAAATTAGCGGCAGGCGTCGACAAGGCCTTGTCCTCGGCTGTGCGGGCGACGGAGACGTTTCTTGGCGGGCTTCTGCCAGAGACGAGAGAAAAAAGCCACCTCCGGGACGCATGGCGGACCTGCCAAATAGCCTCATCTCACGGTGGATATCCACACCCGCAACAGCCACCAAGCTCGCTCTCTTCAGGAGAATCTGGCCCAAGAGCAATCAACGGCGCCGTACCATCGGCATACGGCGGCTTCGCACGAGGGGAGCGCTTCGCCATGGCCAATTTTACGACCCATATCGCTGCCGGAACTGTTGTGTCAGGCGCGCTCGCGACCCTGACACTGGCTGCCAACGTCATCGCCCCGGAAAACCTGATCCCGTTGACGATGGCCGGCGTCCTCGGATCCATACTGCCCGACATCGACCTCAAGGAAAGCCGCCCCAGCCGGGCGATGTTCGCGGGCCTCGCCATCTTCTTCTCGTTCGCCGTGCTCTTCTCCGTGGCGGACCGCTACTCCATCGCCGAAATGTGGCTCCTTTGGCTGGGCACTCTGGTAACCGTCCGATATGGCCTGCGTAACGTGTTTCACAAATTAGCTGTACATCGCGGCACGTGGCACTCCATTCTTGCCGGTCTCTTCTCCGCGGTCGCGACCGCGGTCGTCTTCGGCAACGTCCTCGATCGCCATGCCGGCGTCGCATGGCTCGCCGCCGGCTTCATGTTCGTGGGCTTCCTCGTCCACCTGACGCTGGATGAGATCTACGCCGTCGACATCGAGGACAAGCGCCTCAAAAACTCGTTCGGCACCGCCTTGAAGTTCGTCGACCGACGCTACCCGCGCGCCGCAGCCGGAATGCTGTGCGCGCTCGGACTGGCCTACTGGCTTGCCCCATCGCCCAGCGACTTCGTGGCGGGGCTTTCGTCACGCGATATGTGGGCGGGTCTCAATCAGCGGATGTTCCCGCAGGATAAGTGGTTTGGTGTTGTGAAGGTGCCGAGCATGATCGCCGGGTCTGAGCCCGCGAGCCACGAACCCGGCGCAAGCCGGATCACGACGGGTACTCTTCCGGAAACGCCTGGAGACAGCGCACCGACACCACCCGCCGTTGTGGCGCCATCCAACTAGTCTGTGAAAGAGACGCTGCGGAAAGCCTAGAAAAGGCTCCGGACTTAACCCGCTTTACGGAGAGCGGGGTCCTCAAAACCATTGAGGTAATTGCGGACGAGATCATCCATCAGATCGTTCGCATCGCTTTCCGTAATGATCGAGAGTTTGTCAGTCGCCGAGAGGGTGGAGATGCCGTGCATGCCCGCCCAAAGGACTCGCGCCGAACGTTTGAGGTCGTCCGTGCTGACACCTTGCGAAAGCGGCCGCAACGCGTCCTCAACCTTGTTCATCAGAGCTTCGAACTTCTTGCGATAGGAGTCCGGCACGCTCCGCTCGATCGGGATATGATGCTCGAACAGGAGATTCCAGAGTTTCGGATTGTTCCATGCAAAAGCGAGGTAGCAACGCGCGAGTTTATGCACGCGCTCGCGCGGATCACCGCCCTTCGGGACTGCCGACAGCGCACCAAGCAGATCGTCAAGCAGTCGACCCTCGATTGTAAGCACAAGGTCGTCGAGATTCTCGAAAGAGTTATAGAGAGTGCCCGGCGAATAGTTGATCCGGCGCGCAATCTCTCGCGCCGATAACCCACCCAATCCGGACTCCTGAATGAGCTCCGTCGACGCACCGATAATCAGTTCGCGCAGCTCTTCGGCGGTATGAAGAGATCGACGTCCCATGAACCTCTCGTGCGCAAGATCGCGACCTGCAAAAGCGGATCGCAGAATGACCTGACCGCGCCGCGAAGCAGCACCATCATTAAACCAATTGAGCAGTCATCGCAGGCGCATTATCGTAAAAGGCGACACGCCGATAATCCCAAATATGAACTAGCCAAGAGCACAAGCGTTCCACAGACTATAAGCTGCGACGACTTGTCGAACTCGAGCCTTTCCCCCGGACACAGCATACTGAATATTCGACATGACCGCAATCTCCGGCTGAACAAAGATTGTCCGACGTCGCGTAACTGCCGCGCGGGTGTTCGATCACATTATGATGAGAAGCATGACGATGTGCAATTGGCACCATCGAATGCGACGCAAAGTGATTTGCGCGGCTTCGCATAGGCTGTCTTCAGCCACGGCTCGGACTTGTCATCCGACTTAAAGGGATTTTTGCTCCAGCTCAGGAACAGCGGCGTATACGTGTAGCGCGCCTCAACGACGATCACGCTCTCGTTCGCCTTGAGCAGATCCGTGGCCAACGTATAGGGCTGACATTTTGCCGGCTCGCTTCCTGGTGGGAACGAAGGGCGGTTATCCTTCGACGGGTAGACCAGAGTCCGGTTGGCGTTGTTGGGCGCCGACATCACGGGAATGAGCAAGAGCCTCAAGTCTTCCGATCCGTAGGGCTGCATGACTTCGTCGACAACCCCGTAGATCTTCGTGACATCGGCCGCCGTCAGGACCTGCTCGCGCGCCACGAGGTCAGCCACCATGTTGGTGGCGAGAGAAAGCCGTTGGTCGAGCGCAATCGCTCGGGTCGCTTCGATTGCACCGAGCAGCATGATCATGAGCACAGGCGCAATAAGCCCGAACTCGACCGCCGTCACGCCGCGCGTGTCGCAGCGAAGCGTACGCACTGCCGCCGCCATCGCGGCCAGATATCTCCGGAGAGCGCTCATTCTTGTTCGAAAGGCTCCGACCTGAATGCCGTGGTGGCCGTAAGAATCAAGCGTCCGCTGTTGACGAAGCTCGGATCGAGCAAGCGCCAAACCGTCGCCCACAAGGAAACGCCCATTTTCCACTCGTAGCAGACGTTGACCTTCACCGCCCGGCTGGCATCACCCGCGCGCGTCGTCACGCTGTCGCCACCGCCACCCGGCGAAGGCGTGAGACGCCCGTCCTGTGTCAAACAACGCACCGTTGGGAGATCGGCGAATTGGGCCCCGCCATTGATGTGAATGACGAGGTGCTCGTCGCAGGTGATCATGAAGCCGGCGGCGTCGCAGTACATCTTGCGAAATTGATTGAGCGTAAGCCCCGCCTTCTGCGCTTCGCCCGTCCTGAGTTTGCGTGCGGTGGTCTCCAGGCCGGCCTCGAGAAGATGGGCCGTCATGTATTGGGCGCCAACCGTCATGATGCCGAACACGAAGATCAGGAACGGGGTCGCGATGAGCGCGAATTCCACCGCCGTGGCGCCACGCGCGTCTTTGCCGAACCTGCGCACACAGCGTGGCAGGCGTCGAACAATGGACAGACGGGAAAAGCGGATGGGCATGGGGCACGCGAATTGACTGAGCCCCCACCCTAAGCGGGTCATATATAAGAATGGTTGACGTCGGGACCTTCCCGGCGTGAGCGTAAACAATCGGTTAGCGCCAAACGCGCCTGCCCGATCCATCGGTCAATGTCGGAAAGCAAAATAGCGAGGGAGAGCCCTGGTGCCACCGAGCCCCCCGGCTCGTGGGGGCTGCGACACCCCCGCGGCGGGTCAGCGCTCCACCCAATTCGGGAGCACTGACACGTTAATCTGGTGCGGTCGAGAAGACTCGAACTTCCACGGGTTGCCCCGCTACCACCTCAAGGTAGTGCGTCTACCAATTCCGCCACGACCGCATCCTGGCTTGAAGCGCCCCATATATCCAACCCTTGGCGGCTGAACAAGGCCCTTCGGAGCCCGCGGAACTAACAGAGGGAAAGAACGAACGCAAGCGCCAAACGCATCGCTCCCGAATGCCGCAAGCTCCATCAAAGCTCAAGGGATGATAGAGATAGGCTTATGGTCGATTTTCCCGGCAATACGGTCTCTTGGACCCTGAGCGAAAGCCTCGTGCCCTACCCCGCGGCGGTAGCGGCGATGGAGCAACGTGCCGCAGCGATCCGTGCCGGAAAAGCCCGCGAACTGATCTGGCTGCTGGAGCATCCTCCTCTTTACACCGCCGGCACCAGCGCCCTCGAAAAGGACCTGAGAGAACCTGCGCGCTTTCCAGTCTTCTCGTCCGGACGCGGAGGCCAGTTCACCTATCACGGGCCGGGGCAACGCATTGCTTATGTCATGCTGGACGTCCATCGACGCTTCGGCACCGACGTCCGGGCCTTCGTCGAGACCCTCGAGCGGTGGGTTATCGAAGCTCTCGATATGTTGAATGTCGCGGGGGAGATCCGGCCAGGCCGCGTCGGCGTGTGGGTGGATGATCCGCGTCGCGACGGAGGTGAACGCAAGATCGCCGCGATCGGCATTCGTATCCGGCACGGCGTGAGCTACCACGGCATAAGCCTGAACGTGGATCCTGACCTCACTCATTACGGCGGTATCGTACCGTGCGGCATCGCTGATCGCGGGGTCACGAGCCTCGTTGATCTGGGTAACGGCGCTTCAATGAAAGATGTGGATATGTGCCTTCGCAAAAGTTTCGAACGCACTTTCGGCGCCCAAACCGAAAACGAAACCCTGCCGCCAACCGAATTGAGCATCCCGACATCGTCCGCTTAATCGGCGTCCGCCGAAAAAGGAAAAACCCGGCCCGCCATGAAGCGGACCGGGTTTCTATACACTGCCACGAGTATCGGCTACTGACGCGGACCGGGTTGAGAAGGCTGGGCGCCAGCACCTGGGTCGAATTTTCCCGAACCAGATTCCAGCGGCACCCCCGCCCCGTCGTCGTAGAGCTGCCCTTCCTCGATCGACGTGACGTCCGAGCTTTCAAGCTCATATGGATCGTCTTGGTTGTCGCCGAGCCGGATCAAGCACCCCGTCTCACAGATCCCCTCCAACACCGTGTTCGGCTTGAGAACATGGTCTTTTCGGGCACTTCCCTCGATGACGGTGACCTTGCGGTCGACGTTATCTCGATTTGTGATCGACGCCGCGTGAACGGCTGAGGGAGTGAGAAGGACTGCGATCAGGAACCCCGGGAGAACGCGATCGGAAAACACGGTCAGCTCCGAGAGCTCAAGGCAGAAACTCGACTACTTCTTCTTCTTCGCCGCGGGCTTCTTTGCAGCAGCTTTCTTCGCGGCAGGCTTCTTAGCAGCTTTAGCCATATTCGTTAGTCCTTCCATTGAACGCTCAGCAGCAGCTGAGCCGAATCTGACCCGACTCGAGTCGAGCCGATCCTCAATGTGGTGAGAATCAATGCCGTCTTCAAACGGAATTTTCCGGTGACGCCTATCGAAGATTTCGATAGATAGCGTTTCAACGCCTTGCGTACTTCGGGCAGTCCCATGGACATCAATCTTGCGCGAACGTTTCTGATGGTCGCTGAGACAGGCAGCTTCATCGAAGCCGCCGAGAAGCTCAACATCACGCAATCAACGGTTTCAGCGCGTATCAAAGGCCTCGAGGAGCTTCTCGGCCGCCCACTCTTCGAGCGTTCGAAGTCGGGTGCCGATCTCACAGCGGCCGGCGAACAGTTCAGGAAGCACGCGCTTGCTCTCGTGCGTGTGTGGCAGCGCGCTCAGCTCGAAGTGAGCCTCTCCGATCAGCACCGCGATCATCTTGCCGTCGGCGCACCCTTGGCATTGTGGCAAGGTTTTCTGTTGAAATGGGTCGCCCAGCTTCGATCGGACAGCCCTGATATCGCCGTATCAGCCATATCCGGGCCATCGGGTACTCTGAGCCAGCGCTTGATCGAGGGCACGCTCGATCTCGCCGTCATGTACCGGCCCATCCAGCCGCCGGGTCACGTCGTCGAGCACCTGTTCGACGAAGAGTTCGTGCTGGTGACCAGCGCGAAGCCGTCGAGCCGGCGCGGAGCGAGCGACTATGTGTTCGTGGACTGGGGGCCGGACTTCCAGCAGGACCATGCGGCGGCCTATCCCGAGTTGACCAACACCGGCCTGCATCTCGACCTGGGCTCCGTCAGCATCGAGTACCTGCTGACGAATGAGGCGTCGGCGTACTTTCCGTCACGGATCGTCAAGCATCACGTCGCCCGCGGCCGCTTGCGGCAGCCGAAGCGCGCCCGCCGCTTCGTTTATCCAGTCTACATGGTCTACCCCGAAGCCCGCGACGCGGACACCTACGAGCAAATCATCGCTGGCCTGCGCGATGCAGCCGCCCGCCTGGGCTGAGCCCGAAAGCTGAAGCACGGTTTTCGCCGTCCGCTGCACTCTGTTGATCGCGAACCCTCCAAGGCACGTTCCGCTTGACGAACCCGAACCCACCCCCGAAGAGTTTCTTCGCCGATGTTCCGACGACGCGTGAATGGACAGTGTGCAGGGATGAAGCTTCCTCGCACTGTGTTTGTTGGCTCTTTTTGGCCGCGAGCGTTATCGCCGTGAGCCCGTGGGTGCTGTGAATGGCAAAATCGAACGAGAGCTACAAAGCCTACTGGGATCGCAACATCGACAATTGGAGCGAGCTCTACCTCGATATCTCGCACGGTCACGAAACCTACGATCGGCCGGCGTGGTTCACGCGGGCCTACCACGCGACGATCGGCAAGCATGAGCGGCGGCTGATGGCCCAGCGCTACGCCCTCACGCTCGACTTCATCGATAAGAACGTGACGCCTGGATCGGTGTTATCCGATCTCGGATGCGGAACAGGGATCTTCACGGTCGAAGCGCTGCGCCGAGGCGCGTCGGTAAATGCGATCGATTTTTCCGATTCCTCACTGCGAACGACGGAGCGGACCGTCGCAAAACACTTTCCCGAAGGAAAAGTCGTCTACCAGCAAGCCAATGTTCAGACCGACACGCTTCCGGCCTCGGACGTGACCCTCGCCATGGGGCTGGCGCCTTACTTGAGCGATATCGGAGCGTTTCTGGATCGCGCTCTTCCCGCCACAAAGACCATGTTGTGCCTCTACATGGACCCGGATCACTGGGCCAACCGCCTCAGATCCACGCTTCCGTTTCTGAACGTTCGCGAGCTTCAGTTCGCAGACAAGTCGGAAGTCGATCGGCATTACGCGCGACATGGATGGACGCTCGTGGAGCGCAAGCCGTTCGCGACCGGCTACGTCGATCTCGCTCGAAAGCCCCAGTAGGCCCGACTGCCTACTGCCGCTTGCCGCAAAGAAAAGCCTCCCTCCCGTCACCGGGAAGAAGGCTCATCAGATCTCCATACCTGCTTCGGCCCGGTCTCAGGCGAATTCGAGAATGACCGCATCGACGGCAAGGCTGTCGCCTGCCTTCGCGTTGATCTTCTTCACCGTGCCATCGCGCTCGGCGCGGAGGATGTTCTCCATCTTCATGGCCTCGACCACCGCCAGTGCGTCGCCGGCTTTGACCTCGGCGCCCTCGGTTGTGTAGATGGCCTTGACCAGCCCCGGCATCGGGCAGAGCAGGAACTTCGACATGTCCGCCGCGGCCTTGATCGGCATCAGGCTGACGAGTTCGGCTTCCTTCTCGGTATAGACGTAGACCGGGCTCTGAATGCCGCGATAAGACAACGTCGCGCCGTTGAGGATCGGGCGCACCTGCACCGCGACGCTCTTGCCGCCGACATCGCCGCGCCAGACGGGCTCGCCCGCAGCCCACGTCGAGTTGACGGTCACGGACTTCTGCACGCTGCCGTCGGAGCCAATGAAGCTCACGTTGAGAATATCGCTGTCGCCGCCGCTGACTTCGATGTGCTGGCGCTCACCGCCCACATCGACCACGCGGTGCTTGGCGAACTGAACCGCCCCGTTGGTCATCTGGTCGCTGATGAGCCGGCGGCGCAGATTGTGGCGATAGTCGATGGCACCGGCCACGGCAACGAGCACAGCAAGCTCATCGCCCTCTGCACGGCGGGCGTTGAAGCCCTCGGGGTACTCCTCAGCGATGAAGCCGGTCGAAAGGTTGCCCGCGCGCCAGCGCGGATGCTGCATGAGGGCCGTGACGAACGGCACGTTGTGCTGGATGCCGTCGATGTAGAACGCATCCAGCGCCTCCGCCTGCGCGTCGATGGCCGCGATGCGCGTCGGCGCATGCGTCACAAGCTTGGCGATCATCGGATCGTAGAACATCGAGATTTCGCCGCCTTCGTAGACGCCGGTATCGTTACGCACCGTCACGCCGCCGTGCGATTCTTCCGCCGGCGGGCGATACTTCACGAGCCGCCCGATGGAGGGCAGGAAGTTGCGGAACGGATCTTCGGCATAGACGCGGCTCTCGACCGCCCAGCCGTTGAGCTTCACATCAGACTGATTGAGTGGCAGCTTCTCTCCCGCCGCCGAACGGATCATGAGCTCCACGAGATCCACGCCCGTGATGAGCTCCGTCACCGGATGCTCCACCTGGAGGCGCGTGTTCATTTCGAGGAAGTAGAAGCTCTTGTCCTGGCCGGCCACGAACTCGACCGTGCCGGCCGAGTCGTAACCCACGGCCTTGGCGAGGGCCACGGCCTGCTCGCCCATCGCCTTGCGGGTCTTCTCGTCGAGCAGCGGCGACGGCGCTTCCTCGATGACCTTCTGGTTGCGGCGCTGAATGGAGCATTCGCGCTCGCCGAGATAGATGACGTTGCCGTGCTTGTCGCCGATGAGCTGGATCTCGATGTGGCGCGGATCGACGATGAACTTCTCGATGAACATACGGTCGTCGCCGAACGACGCCTTGGCTTCCGAGCGCGCCAGCGGAAAGCCTTCTTCCACTTCCTTGCGGTTGTAGGCGATGCGCATGCCTTTGCCGCCACCGCCGGCCGAGGCCTTCATCATGACCGGATAGCCGATCTCCTCGGCGATCTTGACGGCATGCTTCTCGTCGGAGATCTCACCCACATAGCCGGGAACGGTCGAGACCTTCGCTTTGGCGGCGGCCTTCTTGCTCTCGATCTTGTCACCCATGGCCGCGATCGCCTTGGGGTTCGGGCCAATGAAAACGATGCCGTGCTTCTGAAGCTCGATCGGGAACGCTTCGCGCTCCGAGAGGAAGCCATAGCCCGGGTGCACGGCTTCGGCGCCGGTCTGCTTGCAGGCTTCGATGATCTTTTCGATCAACAGGTAGGACTGAGCGGCGGGCGGCGGTCCGATATGCACCGCCTCATCAGCCATCTCGACATGGAGCGCGTCCCGGTCGGCGTCCGAATAGACCGCGACGGTCTTGATGCCCATCTTGCGTGCGGTCTTGATCACGCGGCAAGCGATCTCGCCGCGGTTGGCAATGAGGATTTTCTTGAACATTTACCCGGAGCGCCCTGTCTGAATGTCGGGGAAGCGGTTGATCAGGCTCTTCTAGACCAAACCCGACAAGGCCGTAAACCGCGATAAGCCGGGGGTCAATGCGGTGCATGAGGCCGCAACAGCCCGGCCTCATGACGGAAATGATACAGATTTTGGCTCCTGCCGCCGGCGGCCGAAAGGCGGGAAAACGGGCGGGATCAGGCTGCCCGGCCCCCGGACCCGACGGTGAGCCGCTGGCCGGGCTCCCCGATGAGGCATTCGCGATCAAGGAAGGTCAGAACTGCGGCCTCGATGGCGGACGGCCTCTGGCTGGATAAAACTTTCTGGGTCAGCCAGCCGGGCTCCTCGTGGGCGATCTCCTCGCCGGTCACGATCTCGATGCGCTGCCGCTCGAGCCGGGCCAGCGCCCGCTCCTCGCACGACTGCGTATGATAGTCGTGGCGCAGACGCCCGAGCGAAAGCGCGACTTGCTCTTCGAGGCTCAGAACATCCCCATCCGGCGCTGTTGCCCGCAAGGCGACGCTGCGCGGCGGCACCGAGTAGCCGTGCTCCGCCAGCACAATATTGGCCAGAGCCTTCGAGAACAGATCCGTCCAGCTTGCCGAAACGCAACGAGCCGCCACGGCCTTGTTAATCCCGATGAGGATCTCGCCTTCTGCCCGCGTCAGAGGCAGCGAGCTTTCCCCGCCGAACGCCTTGAGGATCACGCGGATGAGCCCGACTTCCGCACCCGAGATAGTGCCCGGCACCGCACCTGCGCCCGGAAGAGGCCGTTGACCGCGACGCAACGGGCCGTACCCGTGCACGATCGCGCCTGCGACCTGCCCCAGAGCGAATGTCGCGAGACTGAGCGGGAACCACCGCGCGCGACCGAGAATGGCGACGAGAAGATCGAACTCAGCCCGGTTGTCGATCCAGCCTTCCGTCGCGAGCTTGCCGATCAGCCAGTTGCTCTTCTCGACGGTGATGTAACCTTCCGGGCCGCTCTGATTGAGAATGTACTCGGCGATCGCATCGACAAGGAAGCCGCTCCAGCTCGGTGCCTGAATGGGGCACGAGCGATTGAGACGCAAAAGCGCCTCGGCCTCGTTGTCACGAATATGGGGATCTTCCGCGAAGGCGCGTTTCAGACGAGTGACGTCGCTATCCTTGATGCTGCCGCGAAACTCGAAATCCTCGATCGCGATCGTCTTCAACACGCGCATGCAACATCCCCGGCCAGCACTTCACCCTCTGCGAAGCTAGGGGAGCAACCTTACCAAGAGCCTAACTCTCGTCCGTTAGAGGACACGGGAGAAGCCTTGGCGGTGCAAAGTGTTGCGCATTGGCCGCTGCCCGCCGTCGAGTTGCCTGAGCCATCCGAAAGTCATGAGAGGGCAGCGCCGTCCTACCGGAAAATGCTGCAATTCGCGGACGCCCCTTATAGGGTGGCGCCCGAATCCCCCATTCGATTGGCGCCATGAAACCATCCGTCCGCTTCGCACCGAGCCCCACGGGCCGCCTTCACATCGGCAACATCCGCACGGCGATCCTGAATTACCTCCTCGCCGTGAAAACCGGCGGCTCCTTCATGCTGCGCCTCGACGACACCGATCTCGAGCGCTCGACGGAGGCTTTCGCCGAAGGCATCCGCACCGATCTCTCCTGGCTCCGGTTCGATTGGCAACGAGAAGAGCGCCAGTCGGTGCGCCTCGCCCGCTATGCCGAAGTGGCCGAAAAACTGAAAGCGGACGGCAAGCTCTACGCCTGCTACGAGAGCGAGGACGACCTCGACCGCAAGAGAAAGCGTCAGCTCGGCCGCGGCCTGCCGCCCATCTACGATCGCGCCGGTCTCAAACTGACGGCGGACGAGAAAGCCAAGCTCGAAGCGGAGGGCCGCAAGCCTCACTGGCGCTTTCGCCTGCCCAACACTGATGACGCGGGCGGGCTCGCGCCGCAGCCAACCATCGTCTCCTGGAACGACCTCATCCGCGGCGACCAGACCGTCGACCTCGGCTCGCTATCGGACCCGGTGCTGATCCGCGAGGACGGCTCCCCGCTCTATACCTTCACGAGCGTCGTCGACGACGTGGACTTCGCCATCACGCACATCGTGCGCGGCGAGGATCACGTTACCAACTCCGGCGTCCAGATCGCGATTTTCGAAGCGCTCGGCGCCGAGCCTCCCGCCTTCGCACACCACAGCCTGTTGATCGGAGCTGACGGCCACGCGCTCTCGAAGCGTCTCGGTACGCTCTCCATCGAGACGTTCCGCAACGACGGCATCGAGCCCATGGCGGTCCTGAGCCATGCCGCGCTTCTCGGAACCTCCGACGCCATAGAACCGCACACCTCGATCGGCGAACTTGCCGAGCTGTTCGACTTCGGGAAAATCTCGACCGCACCGGGCCGCTTCGACGTCGAGGAGCTGAAAGGCCTCAACGCCAAGCTGCTGCACAAGCGCGCCTATGCTGATGTCGCCGAGCGCCTCGAAGCACAGGGCATCACGGGCGGAGCAGCCTTCTGGGACGCCGTGCGCGGCAACCTCGTCACCCTCGCCGACGCTGGCGACTGGTGGCGCGTCGTAGCTGCGGACATCGATCCCGTGATCGAAAACGCCGATCTGACAAGCCGCGCCGCAACACTCCTTCCGCCGGAGCCCTGGGATGCCACCACGTGGTCCGCGCTCACAAGTGCCGTGTCGAAAGAAACTGGCCTCAAGGGCCGCGCACTCTTCCATCCGCTGCGCCTCGCCCTGACCGGCCGCGAGGCAGGTCCGGAACTCAAAGCGCTTCTGCCGTTAATCGGCCGCGCCCGTGCGGAAGCTCGCCTCTTGGGGCGCCGCGGCTGACAAGTTTTGGAATTCTGGGATCGCCGGCTTAAGGCGACGTGCTCCAGGGCAAAGCTTCACCCGACGGCTGCTGATCGGAGGGAGGAGGAGGCGCCACGTGCGTCGATCCCGTCGGAGCCTGCGCGGCCCAACCATCGGCTCCGCCGCCAGCCTGACCGACGGCAGCCCCCGGCTCCGGCTGATATTCCGCGACCTTGCACGAGCAGCCGTTCACGTACTGCTTGCGGTAGAGGAAGGAGGTCTTGAGTTGTGTGTACGGCGCATTGGACCGGGCATCGACCGCTTGTTCCATGCCCGCACCGGGGTTCTGGTGATAATAGAGTGCAGCCGGCGCCGCGCACTTCGCCTGGCACACTTCCTCATCGCGCTGGAAATGATTGGGCAGCGTCGAGAAACTCACGGGGAAGTAGTAGCCGTCACAGAGACGCACGCAGACGGTCCGGTACGTCGCATAAGGAAGCGCGCCGAAGCTCGATCCGCCCCCGCCGCCATATCCACTGCTCTCGCCGTCGTCCCAAAAACCTGAAGGCCCGCTACCGCCCTGGCGACGCGCCTGCTGCTGATAGCTGCCGCCGCAATTGTTGCGCGCAAGCTCGCGAATGATCTCGTCCTGATACGAACGGCCGGACGAACCCTCGAGCTGACGCAGCTGCGTTTCGAGATCGTCCATGCGCCGCCGTGTACTGTCCGCCTGGTTCGCGAGATCGACGCAACGGCGCGTCTTCTTCAGCGTCTTCGAGAACAGGAAATACTCGTAGCAATCCGCGCGATCGAGTTCGCGCCGCTGAGACTTGTAGGCCTCTTCGTTCTGCCGAAGCTCCGTTTGCACCATCGGAATGAGATTACGCGAGCCGCCGCCGCGCTGGCCTTCCTGCACGAGGCGCTGCTCGAGTTCGAGGCAAACGGAGTTACCGCGCAGTCCCGCGTTGGGAGATTGCTGCTCGGCTGGATCTCCGTAGATCGGCGCGCTCGGCTCCATGTTTTGACGCGGTCGCTGTTGCTGCTCGTCACCGAAAGGCCACCAGCTCTGGCCAAACGCAGGCGCCGCCAGACCACCCGCCAGCAGCAGCGCCGCCAGCACCGAAAAACCGGCGAGGGGCCTTGCCGCAAGGTCGAGAAGTCGGCGCTTCGAGCCGCGTTTGCTGTTAATCGTCATTGCCTAATCGATGCTCGGGCGGAGGAACCGCCCCCTGGCGAACGCCATTCGCTTCGCCGCACTATGAGAGGCCCCGGATAAGCGGTCAATGAGGGTGAAATGCGGCGTCTGGCCCATACCCAATGGAAAACGCCCAAGTGTCCGGCTTGACGCCATGGCTGGGCACGCCCATAACTCCGCCCATGAGAACGCTGCGCAATCCTGCCGCTCCCATTTGCGGCATTATTACCATTTCAAGCTAGTCAGTTACGGCTGGCGCGCGGCCCCGTTCTTTGCCTCATGACAAGACAGAGACAAGCCCCGCCGGACGGAGCACCGGTCTGCGCCGAGCCCATGGCGGGTGACGCGAACCATGAGGAGAAGAAGCGTGTCGCTCACGCTCTATAATACGCTCTCGCGTCGCAAGGAAACGTTCGCACCCATCGATCCGGCGAACGTCCGCATGTACGTCTGCGGACCGACGGTTTACGACTACGCCCATATTGGCAACGCGCGACCCGTCATCGTCTTCGACGTGCTGTTCCGCCTGCTGCGCCACGTCTATGGCGAAAACCACGTCACCTATGTCCGCAACATCACGGACGTGGACGACAAGATCAACGCGCGCGCCGCCAAGGACTTCCCGGATCTTCCCCTCAACGAAGCGATCCGCAAGGTCACGGGCGCGACCGAAAAACAGTTCCACGGCGACATCGCGGCCCTCGGCGTCCTCCCGCCGACGGTCGAGCCGCGCGCCACCGAGCACATCGAGGAAATGAAGCGGCTCATCGAAGCGCTCGTTTCCCGCGGCAACGCCTACGTCGCGGAAGGCCATGCGCTGTTCGACGTCTCGTCGATGGCAGACTACGGCCGCCTCTCCAACCGCTCGCTCGAGGAGATGGAAGCCGGCGCCCGTGTCGAGGTCGCTCCTTACAAGAAGGGCGCGATGGACTTCGTGCTGTGGAAGCCCTCGAAGCCCGGCGAACCCTCGTGGTCGTCGCCTTCGGGAATTGCCGAGCCCGGCCGCCCCGGCTGGCACATCGAATGCTCGGCCATGGCCGAAAAGCATCTCGGCAGCGTGTTCGACATCCACGGCGGCGGCATCGATCTCGTATTTCCCCACCATGAAAACGAGATTGCGCAATCGCGATGCGCCCACAATCTCCCAGTGATGGCCAACGTCTGGATGCACAACGGCTTCCTGCAGGTAGAAGGCGAGAAGATGTCGAAGTCCCTCGGCAACTTCATCACCATCAACGAGCTGCTCGCGACGAAGAAATTCGGCGCCAACCAGTGGCACGGCCGCGTGGTCCGCTGGGCGATGCTCGGCACGCATTACCGCCAGCCAATCGACTGGACGGCCGATCGCCTCCTGCAGGCGCGCGCCACGCTGCTGGACCTCGCCGACTTGTTGGTCTCGGTCGAGCCTGCCGATGCGCCAAATGCCGAGGTCGTGGCTTCATTGTCTGACGATCTCAACACGCCGAGCGCCCTCTCGATCATCCACGGCCTTGCGAAATCGGCGAAGCGCAATCCGGAGACCGCCGCCGAGCTGCGCGCCACGCTCGAGTTCATGGGCCTTTACGGCGGCGAGACGCGCTATGAGCTGAACGTCGGCGTCGAAGCCGTCGAGGTCGATGCGGGCAAGGTGGACGAGCTCGTCGCAGCCCGCCTCGCCGCTCGCAAGGCGAAGGACTTCAAGGAGAGCGATCGCCTGCGCGACGAACTCGCGGCCATGGGCGTTGCCCTGAAGGACGCGAAGGACCCCGCGACCGGCGAGATCGTCACCACCTGGGAGATCGCCCGATGACGGCGAGATCCTTCCCGCTACGGCCGTTCCTGCCCGCGGACACAATCGCGTTGCGCGAGCTGTTCGCGCAATCTATCGAGGAGCTGACCGCCGACGACTACGACGAGGATCAGCGCGTAGCGTGGGCCTCCACCGCAGCCGATGCCGAAGCCTTCGCCCAGCGGCTTGGCGGCATGGTCACGCTGGTCGTACAGGTGGACGGCGAGTACGCAGGCTTCGCCTCGTTGAAGAACAACGACACGTTCGAAATGCTTTACGTGCATCCCTATTTCGCCGGCCAGGGCGTCGGCAGTGCATTGGCGGACGCCATCGAGCGTTTGGCGCAGGCGAGGGGCGCGAAGGACATCACGGTCGAAGCGAGCGATACCGCCGTGCCTTTCTTCGAAGGCCGCGGCTACGTCGCCTCCCAACGCAGCATGCTCCCGCGCGACGACCTCTGGCTTCCGAACACAACCATGAAAAAGCAGCTCGTCGCAGCCGCAAAAGATGAATAACGCCATGTTGAAGGAACGCCTCTACCTGCTCAACACCACGCTGCGTGCCCGTTCGCGCGCAGGCGCCCATCCTCATGCACACTTGAGACCTTTCAAAGCGCCGAGCACGAACAAAAGCAAAAAATGCCGTCGCGCAGCCGCCAAAGATGAATGAGCCAATGTTGAAGGAACGCCTCTACCTGTTCGACACCACGCTGCGCGACGGAGCGCAGACGACCGGCGTCGACTTCTCGCTGGAGGACAAGCGGCGCATCGCGACCATCCTCGACGAGCTGGGGCTCGACTATGTGGAAGGCGGCTATCCGGGCGCCAACGACACCGATTCCGAATTCTTCAAATCGAAGCCGGCCTTCAACAACGCCCGCTTCACTGCCTTCGGCATGATCAAGCGCGCGGGCCGCTCAGTCTCTAACGACCCCGGCTTGCAGGCGCTGCTGACGTGCGCCGCCGACAGCATCTGCATGGTCGCCAAGTCGTGGGACTATCACGTGCGGGTCGCCCTCGGCATCACGAACGAAGAAAACCTCGAAGCCATCGCCGAAAGCATCAAGGCCGTCGTCGCAACGGGCCGCGAGGCCATGCTCGATTGCGAGCACTTCTTCGACGGTTACAAAGCAAACCCCGCTTACGCGCTCGCCGTCGCCCGCACCGCTTTCGAGTCCGGCGCCCGCTGGGTCGTGCTCTGCGACACCAACGGAGGCTCGTTGCCGCACGAGGTGGAACGTATCGTCGGCGAAGTCACCCGCCACGTACCTGGAGACCACCTCGGCATCCACACGCACAACGATACCGATAATGCAGTCGCCAACACGCTGGTGGCCGTTCGCCAGGGCTGCCGTCAGATCCAGGGCACGTTGAACGGCCTCGGCGAACGCTGCGGCAATGCCAACATGACATCGATCATCCCGACACTGCTCCTGAAGAAGGACTTCGCCGAGCGCTTCGAGACCGCCGTTACGCCCGCCCGCCTGCGCACACTGACACATGCGAGCCACGTCCTCGACGAGCTTCTGAACGAAGCACCCGACCGGCATGCGCCCTACGTCGGCGAGAGCGCCTTCGCAACGAAGGCTGGAATTCATGCGTCCGCTATTCTGAAGGACCCGGAAACTTACGAGCACGTACCGCCCGAAGCCGTTGGCAACGAGCGTAAGCTGCTCGTCTCGAAGCAGGCCGGCCGTTCAAACGTACTCGCCTCCCTCGAACGCTTGGGGCTATCCGCCGACAAGGACGACCCGCGCATTCAAGCGCTGCTCGACGACGTCAAGTCACGCGAGTCGACCGGCTACGCTTATGAATCCGCCGAAGCTTCCTTTGAGCTACTGGCGCGCCGTCACCTCTCGAACGTGCCGCATTATTTCTCGGTCGACAGCTTCCGCGTCATGGTGGAGCGCCGCCACAACGCTCTGGGCGACCTCGTCACCGTCTCGGAAGCGACTGTCAAAGTCTTCATCAACGGCGACAGGGACGCGATCTGGTCGGTGGGCGAAGGCAACGGCCCGGTCAACGCGCTCGACCGCGCGCTCCGAAAGGATCTCGGGCGTTACCAGAAACACATCGAGGACATCGAACTCGTCGACTACAAGGTGCGTATCCTGACCGGCGGCACCGAGGCTGTGACACGCGTCCTTGTGGAGACGGCGGACAATGCAACCGGCGAACGCTGGATCACGGTCGGCGTTTCACCGAACATCATTGACGCGAGCTTCGAAGCGCTGCTGGATTCGATCTACTATAAGCTCGTGAAGGACGGCGCCTCCACGGGCTAAAGTGGAAAGGAAGTGCTTCCGAAAAAGAGAAGCACACCAAAACAAAAAGCTGGAAGCGTTCGAACCGAACAGACCCAGCGGAGGAGTTCGACATGCGTCTGGTTCTTCGCTTCGCGCCATCGCTCTGCGTTCTCCTGGCGGCCACCGCTTCAGGAGCGGGCGGGGTGCCGAGCTACACACAGCCCGATAACACCGCCAATCCCGAAGCCAGCGAAAAGCTCACCGCGCGCGAGATCACGAGCCGTCTGTTCAAGACCGCGCCCGGCGCGCGCGTTGATCTGGAAAGGGTGAATCTCACACTGCTCGATCTTGCGGAACTCGATTTTAAAGCCGCGGATCTCGACGGCGCAGACCTCTACGGCGCGGATCTCTCGCGCGCCAAACTCAATGGCGCTTCCCTCGTCGGCGCACGCCTCGACCGCGCGACGATCACCGCAACTGACTTCAGCGGCGCCGATCTCACAGACGCGCGCATGCTGCGGCCGACGATCTTCACGACGCTCGAGGTGCAAACTGAGGAAGCGCCGAAGTTCACGGGCGCCAAGCTCGTCCGCATTAGATCGGACGGCTGGCTGGACCGCGCGGACTTTTCAAATGCAGACCTGACGAGCGCGGTCTTCGGAGGCGGTGCGTCGCGCGAGGAAAGTTTGTTCTCGCCCGCAACCCTCACGAGCGCCAACTTCACCAAGGCCATCGTCCGGGAAGCCAAGTTCCCCGGCGCCGCGCTGAAATACGCCCGCTTCAACGACGCGGATGTCCGCGACGTGAATTTCCGCGGTGCGGATCTGATGTGCGCCAACTTCGCCGGAGCCAACGTCGCCGGCGCCGATTTTACGGGCGCTAACCTGGACGAAGCGGACCTGCGCGGAGCCATCGGGATCAAGCAGGCGATCGGGCTCACCTCCGCCCGTAACTTCGACAAGGCGTTTCTCACCTCCACACCATAAGCCTAATGCCTACTGCCTACAGCGCTTCCGCCCAGTTGCTCGCCTCCAGCAACCCGCCTACAAAACGCCATGTCCAATACCCTCGATCTCGCGGCACTTGCCGACGGCACCATCCTCTCGCCCTTCACGCGCCTGCGCCGCCTGCTCGACGGCGTGACGCCCGGCGTTGAGAAAACGATCGATCTGACCCTCGGCGAGCCGCGCGAGACGACGCCTCCGTTCGTCGCCGCCAAAATTGCCGAAGCTGAAGCCCTGTTCGCAAAGTATCCGCCGATCCGCGGATCGGACGAATTGCGCGGCGCGATCGCAGACTGGATCGGTCGCCGTTATGGACTTGCAGGTGCAATCGATCCCACACGCGAGATCCTGCCCTGCAACGGGTCGCGCGAAGGCCTCTTCTATGCCGCCTTCCCGGCCGTAGGTCGCAAACAGAAGCAGGGCGTCGCGGGCCGTCCCGCCATCCTGATGTGCAATCCGTTCTATCAGGCCTATCTCGGCGGAGCCCTCGCGACCGGGGCCGAGCCCGTTTTTCTCGACGCAACCGCCGCCACCGGCCACTTGCCGGACCTCGGCGCTCTCGAAGCCGACACCGCGCTTCTTGCGCGCACGGCCGCTCTCTATCTCTGCTCGCCTGCCAACCCACAGGGTGCAGTTGCAGATAAAGCCTATATTGAGCGCGCCCTGAAGCTCGCCCGCACCAATGACTTCATGCTCTTCTTCGATGAGTGCTATTCTGAGATCTATTCCGGCGCGCCGCCCATCGGCGGCCTCGAAGTTGCAGCCGAAACGCCGGAGCGCTTCCGCAACATCGTGGTCTTCAACTCGCTCTCGAAGCGATCGAACCTCCCGGGCCTGCGCTCGGGCTTCACGGCGGGCGACGCGGATTTCATCGAGACCCTGTTCGAAGTCCGCAATCTCATCGGCCCCCAGATGCCCGGGCCCACGCAGCACGCCTCTGCGGCCGTGTGGGCCGAAGAGCAGCACGTCACCGCCAATCGGCTGGCCTACGCCGCCAAGTATGACGTCGCCGACGAAGTGCTCGGAGCGCGTTTTGAATACCACCGGCCGCCCGGCGGCTTTTTTCTGTGGTTAAATATGGATGTTATCGGCGGGGGTGAAGACGCCGCAATAACCTTATGGAAACGTTTCGGGGTCAAAGTCATACCCGGTGCCTACCTGGCTCAGACCGGCCGTGACGGGACCAATCCGGGAACGCCTTATGTGCGTCTCGCTTTGGTCCAGAACGTCGGAACCATCAGGGAGGCGCTCGAACGCTTTGTCCATGTATCCGCGTAAGAGTCGTTCGCGCCCATGTCGTCCCTTTCAGGACTTGATCGTCAGCGCCTATTGCCGCCCGCACTCGAGGCCCGCCTGATCGGCACCCTCGGCCGCGGTTGCGGTGTTTTGCTTTGCGTCGTCCTCGCCGCCGTATGGGCGAGCATGGTGTCCTGGTCAGTCGTCGACCCGAGCCTCTCGCACGCAACCGACGGCCCCGTCCGCAACGCACTCGGTGCTCCGGGTGCGATCATCGCCGATCTCATGATCCAGACGTTGGGGCTCGCCTCAGCCGTCGTATTGCTCCCGCTCATGATCTGGGCATTCGAATTGGTGCTGTCGGAACGCGTAACCGACATGCGCACCAAAGCGATCTTTTTCCCCTTCGGCGTTCTCGGTGTTGCAGGCGCATTGGCGAGCCTTCCCCGTTCGCCGTCCTGGCCGATCGAACCTGGATATGGCGGCATCCTCGGCGACGCACTGTTCGGCGCCGTATCGTCCGTGCTGAGCGTCATCAGCTCTGATACCTCCGGCATCGCAGCCGCGATCCTGCTCATCGGCGCCGGCATGTCGTCTCTTGCTCAAAGTCTCGGCATCTCTCGCGCCGACATCTTCCCGCGCCGCCTACAGAGTCTGCCCGGTGCGCAGGAAGCCGCCGCGTGGGGCCATGAAGCGGCAGCCTGGAGCCGCAACTCGGCCGCACAGCTTGCCGCCCGCATTCCGCGTCAGGGAAGCCTGACCGCAGCCCTCGAAGCCTTCCGCACCTTCGGCAGTTCGCCCGCCCTTGGAATGGAACGCTTCGGTTTCGGCCGCTCCGAGCCGGTCCTGCCCGGCCTCTTCACGCGCCGCCAGGAGCCGAGCCTTTCCGAGGATCACTACGTCGCGCCGCGCCCGAACTTCGAGCCGCGCCGGCCGATGCAGAACGAATTCGACTACATGGCGGACGACATGGACGTCACGACGGGCGAGCACGACATGCTGCCCGCCGAGGACAACGCCCTCAAGCTTTCGAGCCGCGCTATCGCCGAGCGTTTTGCGCCGGCCAATGGCCGCCCGCTACCGTTCACGCAGAACGTCGAGATCACCGAGCCGGGCCTCGCCGCGCCGGCACTGCCCGACAACGACCTCCCGCGATTCCTCACCGGCGCGCGCGAAGCCGCACAGCCGAAGCCTATCGCAGCTCCCGCGCCTCAGAACCCGCCGAAGGCCGCGCCCGCAGGCCGTCGCATACCAGCCGGCATCGCACGCGCCATGGCGGCACGCCGCGGCGAAAAGATCTTCCAGCGCCCGACACCAGCCATGCTGAAGCGCAGCCCGCCTGCGAAAGTGAGCGCCGAGCTGTCGCAAACCGTCCTCCGCGGTACCGCGCGCCTCCTCGAAGAGGTTCTTGCGGACTTCGGCGTCAAAGGCGAGATCCGCGATATCAAGCCAGGCCCCGTCGTCACCCTTTACGAGCTCGAGCCCGCGCGCGGCACGAAGGCAACGCGCGTCATCTCGCTTGCCGACGACATCGCCCGCATGATGAGCGCCACCAGCGCCCGCGTCGCCGTCATTCCCGGCCGCAACGTGATCGGCATCGAGCTGCCCAACAGCCGCCGCGATACCGTGGGCCTGCGCGAGGTGCTCGAAAGCCCGACCTTCGCCAACGCGGACGGCATCCTGCCGCTGACGCTCGGCCGTTCCATCGGCGGCGATCCGATCATCGCGGATCTCGCCCGCATGCCGCATCTTCTCGTCGCCGGCACGACCGGCTCCGGCAAGTCCGTCGGCGTCAACGCCATGATCCTGTCGATCCTCTTCCGCCATACGCCGGACGAGTGCCGCTTCCTCATGATCGATCCGAAGATGCTGGAGCTCAGCGTCTATAACGACATTCCCCATCTCCTCACGCCCGTCGTCACCGAGCCCGAGAAGGCCGTCGGCGCGCTGAACTGGGTCGTCGGCGAGATGGAAGAGCGCTACAAGCGCATGGCCAAGCTCTCGGTCCGCAACATCGAAGCCTTCAACACGCGCGTCCGCACCGCCGCCGAACGCGGCGAGCAGCTCGAGCGTACCGTCCAGACCGGCTTCGATCCCGATACCGGCAACCCGATCTACGAACGCGAGCAGATGGACCTTGCGCCGATGCCGTATATCGTCGTCGTCGTGGACGAGTTCGCGGATCTGATGATCACCGCCGGCAAGGACATCGAGACCGCCGTGCAGCGCCTTGCGCAGAAAGCGCGCGCCGCAGGCGTCCATCTCATCATGGCGACCCAGCGCCCGTCGGTCGACATCATCACCGGCACCATCAAGGCCAACTTCCCGACGCGTATCTCGTTCAAGGTCGCGTCCAAGATCGACAGCCGCACGATCCTGAACGAGCAGGGCGCCGAGCAGCTCCTCGGTCAGGGCGACATGCTCTACACGTCCGGCGCCGGCCAGCTTTTGCGCGTGCACGGCCCCTTCGTCTCCGACGAGGAAGTCGAGGCCATCGCGAATTATCTCAAGACCCAGGGCGAGCCGCGCTACGTCGCGAGCATCGCCGCGGCTCAAGAAAACCCCGGCGCCCCGCACGGCGGTCATGCCGGCGGCTCGGAAGACGGCGAAAGCCTCTACGACCGCGCCGTCGCCATCGTCATGCGCGACCGGAAGGCATCGACCAGCTACATCCAGCGCCGCCTCTCGATCGGTTACAACCGCGCCGCCGATCTCATCGAGCGCATGGAGCAGGACGGCCTCATCAGCACACCGAACCACACCGGCCGCCGCGAGATTCTGGCCGGCGACGGATCAATCCGTTCCGTCGCTTGAGCAGACGAGAAACCGAATACTGACGTAGTTCACACCGCCCGAATTCCATCCCTCACGTCCCGATCGAATTTCCCGATGCATTCACGCGCGAGGCCGTCTCGCGTGCTGGAAGACAACCAGAGAACATCGTTGAAAGAGCAGGTCGCGCCTCTGGACTGAGCACGCACCAGCCCCTATCAATCTCTCCCGTAATTCGGGGGCGCGACGGGCCTTACCCGTCGCCGGAATTCGGATGCTGAGACACCGGCATCCGCCCACTTGTGGACGCAATTGTCCGGTCTGACAGCAGGGGCGCCTCCAGGGCTGGAGGCGGGGGCTCTATGAGACGGAACATGAAGATATCGGATCTGGCCGCCGCGGCTGGCCTTGCGCTCGCGATTCTCGCCGCTCCGGCGTTCACGACGCGCTCAGCCGCCGAGCAGGCCGTAGCCCCTCCCGTACCCGCTCCCGTTCCGGCGCAACGCCCCGGCGCTGAGCCCGATCCTGCGCCTGGCGCCGCCGATAGCTCTGGTTGGAACGCCGAAGTTGCGAAGACAGGCGGCGCGATCGTCCTCAACGACGAGCAGACGGAGATCGTCAAGAAGGTCAACACCTACTTCAATGGCCTGACTGATCTCAAAGGCGCCTTCGCTCAGACGACACTCGGCGACAACAAGCGCATGCGCGGCAAGTTCATGGTCAAGCGCCCCGGCCGCTTCCGCTTCGACTACGCACGCCCCTCGCGCCAGATTATCATTTCAGACGGCATCTACCTCGCCATCCAGGATCTTGACCTCAACAACGAGGATCGCGTGGCGCTCGACCAAACGCCCTTCCGGCTGCTGCTGCGCAAGGACGTGGATCTGATCCGCGACGCCATCATCACCGAGATCCAGGAAAGCGACGACCAGATCACTCTTGGCATGCGCGACAAGAGCCCGGACGCCCCCGGCAAGATCCGCCTGTTCATCGCCAAGAAGCCAGACCTCGAGCTCAAGGAATGGGTGACGACCGATTCCCAGGGCATGGACACCCGCGTTGAAGTCTCGGAACTGAGCAAATCGGAAACTTTGGACGCCAAGCTCTTCAAGATCGAAGCGGTGAGCTTAAATAAATTCCATCCCTGATCGGCAGATCAGGTCGGCTTGAGCCGAATTCTGGCTCTGAGGGCCGAGCCGCCCAACAAATAGGCAGTCCACGGAAGCGTATAAAAGGCAGGCATTTTTCCAATCGAATCGTCCCATTTTGGGGATTCCGTGGAAAAGTAAATCACATTTTCGTGATTAGGCCGCCACCCCCCTATTGAAAGCTGGCGTGTTGCGCTTATGTCAGTGTCAGACAGGCGATGCCATTTAAATCGGTAGCTCCCCCCGTCTAACCGAGGACATCGTCTGGACGCCGGCTTCCCTCCCGGCGTTGCGCGCGAGAGCGCTATAGCGCCCAGCCCCGCCCCCCGGGGTTGGGCGTTTCGCTTTTCAGACTAGGTTTGCGCCGTGAAACCGAGCGTTCATTTTCATCACCGGCAGCCCGGCGTTCGATGAACGCCATCTGAAGCAGCCGTTCAGTACGGGTTCAAAGCCCCTCCCCTATTTCTGTTGCCATCACGAAGCGGCGCACGCCGAACGAATGGAAATAGGAGAACGAAAATATGTACCGCGCTATTCCCCTCGCCCTGATGCTTTCGATTGCCGTACCTGCTGTGGCCTCTGCGGACGTCATCTCGAACCGCCAGGATCGTCAGGCCGAGCGGATCGAACAGGGCCGCAACACCGGCTCCATCACCTGGACTGAAGGCATCAAGCTGCGCGCGGAACAGCGCAAGATCGATCGCACCAAATCGGCGATGGAGAGCAAGGGCTACCTCACGCGCAGCGATCGCGCGAAGCTCGCTCAGATGCAGAATAAGGCGTCCCACAATATTCGCTCAGAGAAGAACGACGGCTGGCACCGTCTCTGGGGCCTCCCCCGCGTCGGCAAGTAAGCCCTGAGTTCTGATTGTGAGTTGCAAGCGGCAGAGCGGCGAGAGCCCTCTGCCGTTTCGTTATTGCGCACCACGCAAAAGGCCAATCACAACACGCCCCCAACTTGCCTTCGAGATGAATGAAAGATGAGGAGACCATTCAGAGCGAGTTCAAGCGGTGAGCCGCACTATCCCATTCAGGGCCCGGGGGACGACATGGAAAGTGTCGGCCGGGCCCGAAAAGGGAGAATGATCATGAAAGCATCTTTGATTTCGAAGCTTGCCCTTGCTGCCGCCGCGACGGTTATCACACTGACGCCCGCGATGGCTGGCCGATACGACCGCGGACACAATCACCAGATCGAACGCAAATACGAACACCGCGGCCAGCACTACAACAAGAAGCCCTACTGGAAGCGCGGCTACGTAGCGAAGAAGCGTTGGTGGGGCCCGCGTTATAGCTGGAACAGCTATCGCCACCATCACCGCCATTGGCGCTAACCGCCAGCCCCTCCTACCCTGCAACCTCCCGCTGGGCCGGTCGAAAGATCGGCCCTCTTTTTTTGCGTGCGACGCGCTTCCTGAACGGAAGCTGTCATCGTCATTCAAGGAGCGTTCAAGCACAGAGGAAGATGATGCTCTCATGGCCCGCGCACATGGGCCCAACGGAGACCCGAGATGACGATTTCGTTGTTCACCAAACTGTCGATCGCAGCCGCCGCGACGATGATCACGTTCTCACCCGCCCTCGCAGACTGGCGCGGCAAGCCGCATAACAACTACGGCTACCAGCAGCATTACGGCGAAGGCTCCTATCACAACTACAAGCAGCGCCGGCACGCACGCGAGCACTTCCACCATCATCACGAACATTACGGCCACTACGGACATCGCCACTGGAAGCCCCGCTTCTATGCGTGGAGATACGGCTACAATCCGTATCGTGGTTGGTAATCCGCCACGCTCGGCGTTTCGAAGGGTCGATCGAAAGATCGGCCCTTTTTCTTTAGGGCTTGCGCACACGTCCCGCGGGGATCATGGTGCCCTCTGTTCCAAGGGGCGCCGGAGAAAACCGGCTGAGATCGCAGTCTTGGTGCTTTGGGAAAATCGGTTTCCGATTTCTGAAACGAAGCACGACAAGTACCTGTGAGAACCCTTCGAACCTGATCCGGCTCATACCGGCGAAGGGATGGACACGATGACGAACGCAGAGCTGATATCCGGCTTTGCCGGACCGCTATTCGTTGCGGTCGCGGCGGCATTTATGACCGTTTGGCCCAAGCGCCCCTCCATCTTTCACAGCATAGATCGCGGCGTGAGCACCACAAATGCGTGGGCTCTCGCGTCGTTGCCGCGCGACGCATGTCTCACAGCCAAGGGATACGCGCTCTTTTGAGAGCGCTCCCAATTCTTCTCAATTCTCAGGAGTGACCCATGAACAAGCCCACACGCGCGGCCGACATGACTGCCTTCAAAGTGACCACGGGCCCGCTTTCCGGTTCTCGCAAAATCCACAACAGCCCTGAAGCGTTTCCCGATCTCCGCGTGCCGTTCCGCGAGATCACGCTGTCACCGGAAAGCGGCGAGCCTCCGGTTCGCGTCTACGATCCGTCGGGTCCGTTCACCGACACGAACGTGAAGATAGACGTCGATGTCGGACTGCCGCGCCTTCGCGAAACCTGGATCACGGAGCGCGGCGAAGTCGAACGCTACGAAGGCCGCACCATCAAGCCGGAGGACAACGGCAGCGTCTCCGGACGTCACGCGGCGCGCACGTTTCCGGTCATGCACACTCCGCTCCGTGGCCGCGAAGGCGTCCCGCTGACGCAGCTCGAATACGCACGCGCCGGCATTATCACGAAGGAGATGGCCTACGTCGCCCACCGCGAAAACCTGGGCCGCACAACGGCCCTCGCCCGCGCTAAGGCCGCCCTCGCTGATGGCGAGAGCTTCGGCGCCGCGATCCCGGAGCACATCACACCCGAGTTCGTGCGCGACGAGATCGCCAACGGCCGCGCCATCATCCCGTCGAACATCAATCATCCCGAGCTCGAGCCGATGATCATCGGCCGCAATTTCCTTGTGAAGATCAACGCCAACATCGGCAACTCCGCCGTCACGTCTTCCGTCGAGGAGGAGGTCGAGAAAATGGTCTGGGCGATCCGCTGGGGCGCGGACACGGTGATGGACCTCTCCACCGGCCGCAACATCCACACCACGCGCGAATGGATCATCCGCAACAGCCCGGTGCCGATCGGCACTGTCCCGATCTATCAGGCATTGGAGAAGTGCGGCGGCGATCCGGTGAAGCTCACCTGGGAGCTTTATCGCGATACGCTCATCGAGCAATGTGAGCAGGGCGTCGACTACTTCACGATCCACGCCGGCGTGCGGCTGCGGTACGTACCACTCACCGCGAACCGCGTTACGGGCATCGTCTCGCGCGGCGGCTCCATCATGGCCAAGTGGTGCCTCGCGCATCACAAGGAGAGCTTCCTCTACGAGCGCTTCGACGAGATCTGCGATCTGATGCGCCGCTACGACGTCTCGTTCTCGCTCGGAGACGGCCTGCGTCCCGGCTCCATCGCCGACGCCAACGACCGTGCGCAGTTCGCCGAACTCGAAACGCTCGGTGAACTCACGCAGATCGCATGGAAGAAGGGCTGCCAGGTCATGATCGAAGGCCCGGGTCACGTGCCGATGCACAAGATCAAGGTCAACATGGAAAAGCAGCTTCGCGAATGCGGGGAGGCGCCGTTCTACACGTTGGGACCGCTCACAACGGACATCGCACCCGGCTACGACCACATCACGAGCGGCATCGGGGCCGCAATGATCGGTTGGTACGGCACGAGCATGCTCTGCTACGTGACGCCGAAAGAGCACCTCGGCCTCCCGAACCGCGACGACGTGAAAACAGGCGTCATCACCTACAAGATCGCGGCTCACGCGGCGGATCTTGCCAAGGGGCATCCTGCAGCGCAGCTCCGCGACGACGCGCTCTCACGCGCCCGCTTCGAGTTCCGCTGGCAGGATCAGTTCAACCTGTCGCTCGATCCCGACACCGCGCAGAGCTTCCACGACGAAACGCTGCCCAAGGACGCGCACAAGGTCGCGCACTTCTGCTCGATGTGCGGGCCAAAGTTCTGCTCGATGGAGATCACCCGCGAAGTTCGTGACTACGCCTCTCGGCTCAACGAACAGGAAGCGGAAAGAGACGTCGAACTCGCCGAAGAAACGACGCAGATCGATCCGCAATCCGCGTCAGGGCTTGCCCTGGAGCGCCAAAAGGAACCCGGCATGCGAGCGATGAGCGAGAAGTTCCGCGACCTTGGTAACAAAGTGTATGTCGACAAAAACTGAACTACATTAAGCGGCGTGAAGTCATGGCCGGCTTCCGGCCATGACTTCTTGCAATTGTCAAAGCAACGTGCCGCCGAGAATGACGAGCGCCACGCTGAAGTAGATGACGAGCCCGGTCACATCCACGAGCGTCGCAACAAACGGAGCCGAGGCGCTCGCGGGATCGAACCCGAGACGCTTGAGCGCAAACGGCAGCATCGACCCGGCCAGCGACCCGAACGTCACGATCCCGACGAGGCCCATGCCGACGGTCAACGCAACGAGCTCCCAGTGCGGGCCGTAGTCGTAGATGCCCATCGTTTGCCACAGCCCGATCCGCACCATGCCGACGAGCCCGAGAATGCCGCCGAGAGTCATCCCGACCGGCAGCTCGCGCAGCGCCACGCGCCACCAGTCGCGCACTTTCACCTGCCCGAGCGCGAGCGCGCGAATGAGCAACGAAGTCGACTGCGACCCGGAGTTACCCCCCGAACTCATGATGAGCGGAATGAACAGCGTCAGCACGATCGCCTTGGCCAGTTCGTCCTCGAAGTGCTGCATGGCGCTCGCGGTCAGCATCTCGCCAAGAAACAGCGCGGAGAGCCAGCCGGCCCGCTTGCGGATCATCTCGAGAAAGCCGATCTCGAGATAAGGCTCAGGCGTTCCTTCGACACCACCGAACTTCTGCACGTCCTCGGTGCTGATCGACACGATCGCATCAAGCACGTCATCCACCGTCACGATGCCGAGCACCTGATGCCGTGCATTGAGAACCGGCACGGACAGAAGATCGTGGATCGAGATCAGCCGCGCGACTTCTTCCCGGTCTGTTTCAGGCGAGACCCAGATCGGCTCACAGTTTGGTCCGACATCGACGATCTTCCGGTTCGGATCGGCAACGATGAGCTGGCGCAGCGTCACCACGCGAACCAGGCGCCGGCTCTCGGGCTCGATCACGAGGATGGCGTACACCGTCTCTCGCGAGGGCTCCACGGAGCGGATGTGCGCGAGCACTTCGGCGACCGTGAATGTGTCCGGTACGCTGACGAACTCTGTCGTCATCAGGCTCCCCGCAGTGCCCTCAGGATGAGCAAGCAGCAGCTTGAGCGACATCGCCGTCTCGAAATCGACGCGCGCCAGCACCTTGGTGCGATCCTGACCGTCGAGCGTGCGCAGGATGTCGGCTGCCCGATCGGCAGACATCTCCGTCAGAATTCTGCCGGAAAGATCCTCCGGCAGCTCGAGCATCAGATCGCCCGCTCGCGCCAGCTCAGGCCGGTCGAAGATTTCGACAACGCGATCGAGCGGCAGGCTGGCGAGCAGCGCGACTGCATCCCCGACATCGATCTCGTTGATTTGAGAGACGGTATCAGCGACATGCACACGGGCGGCATCGCCGCCCGGCACGCGCTCAATCTCCGCAACGCGGATTTCGTTCATGGCTTACCTCACGATCTGCCGTGCGCGGCGATCGTGGGAAGCCGGCGCTTCTAACGCCGATCCACTTCGAGCCGCGACGGCAAAGACAATCGACTACTGTCGGTTGGCATGGCGTCTCGTTTCCTTTGAATGACAGACCAGAAAAGCGGCCCGCGCCGGATATATGCTGCCGGACTAGCTTGAGATCAAGCTTAACAAAGCGCGGCAATCTATAGAGATTGGACAGGTTCGATGGGCACCCCTGACCTTACTCGCTGACTGCCTGCCTTAGAATTTCGCGCTTAGCCCGATTGCTCCATCGACGGAGCGCGAACGCTCGGTAAGCAGCATCTCGGTATCTCCGAAAAGCGTCACGTTGGGCAGCACGGCAATGTCGAAGCCGACGCCCACATAGCCCCCCACTTCCGTCTCCGGCAAACCGGAGTTGAAACCGAACGACGACGACAGCATCTCCGCATGCACATCGCGATCTCCGAGCCGCTCGAGAACGGAGCCGCCGATCCTGGCATGCACCGACATGTCGCCCGCCAATTCATCCAAAATGTGCTGGTAGAAGCCGAGTTCCAGCCGCTCCTCGATATCGTCGATCTCGCGCGACGAAATGCGCGCATCCGCCGTCGACCCGTCTTCGGCGTAGCCATCAATGTGCTGCAACTGCCCGCGAACCTTTACAGCGGGCACCATGACAGCGCCATCGATTAGCGGCACGGCCATCCCGATTCCGATCTTGGGCGACACGATCCACCCGTCGTAGTCGGACGCAGCCGCTTCAGATGTTCGGAAACCGCGCATATTACTGGCGATCAAACGCTTGCCGTCGGTCGACGACCACCCCGCCGTAAGCGAGAAATCGGCGACCAACTGCGAGATAACGTAGCGGCCGAAGACGCCTGCCAAGCCATAGTCGGTCGCGATCTCTTCCGAGTGATACTGGCTTTCGTAGACGGTCCGGGCTGCGCCGCCGAACACGCCGACCGCAAGCCCCGGCGCACCACGGAACGTGATGCCGGCGAGCCCGCCGCCAACGCTCTGTTCGGCGTTGAACACGTCGCCGCCTCCATCGAGATCGGCGAAGCCGCCGAACCCCGCTGTCCACACTCCGAAGTGAGGCTCGGCCGAAACATCCCCCAACTCACCCGCCAATGCCTCATCGACTCCGCGCAGAACAGCTGCGCCTGAGCGATCCGCATTGGCAAACGCCGTGCGATCGAGCACCGCGATATGATCGCCGTCGACGACGAAAGGATTGTCGTTGCTGTCCACGGTCACGCCGGCAAGGCTCGGCACTTTCAGACTGAAGCTGCCGTCGCTGAAGCGGATGCCCTTCAGATGCGGCAACACATGTAGCGAAAGCGGTCCGCGCAGTTCGTCCGCCTCAATCCCCCTCAGCTCATCGAGGCGCTGCTCAAGATCGGCGCAACAATTGCCACCGAGATTTGCGGCCTGCAGCGGCGCGATGCTTGCCCCAGCGATCAACGCGCCGAGAAAAAACACCAGTCTCAAACGCTGACCGCACAGCATGAGATACCCGCCTTCGGTTGTTTGAGGTCCCCCGGCCTGTCAGCACTTAACAAGGCAGCCAGAGCCATCGATACTTACTTCGGAGTAAACCTTCAAAGCCCGGCATCGGCGTTGCCCGAGCCACACAACCTCGATGAACGGCGGCCGGATTGTCGTTTCCGGTCAACGCCATGGCTTCCCACTCCGGGCAGCCACCGCCTTTTTCACAAGCTTTAACGGTGACGGCCGACCAGCTGCCGCAATTCGGCCGGGCGGGTGTAAAAACTGCCGCTAGTTGTCAAACCCAAAGCAGCCCGAGGCCGCTATGACACATGCTTCCCGCCTGATTCTCGCGACGTGCGCGTCGTCACTGATTTTGCTGGCGCCCGACGGCGTTTTCGCTGCCGGTCCCAAGGAAGTCTCGAAGGACATCATCGCCGTTCAGCTCCGCAAGCAAGGGTTCGCGTGCGAGAACCCGGTGAGCGCCAAACGCGATCCTGACGCCTCGAAACCGGACGAAGAAGTCTGGCTGCTCACGTGCGAAGGTGTAGCGTATCGCGTTCAGCTGATCCCCGATCAGGCTGCGAAAGTCGAAAAGCTCCCCGACGACACTGATCAAAAGCAGCCTGAGCAGCAAAGCCCCTGATCAATCCACCAGAGGGTAGAGACCAGAGGGCCCAGAGATGTACGCGACCATCGTCATCGCGCTTCTGTTCGTTCTGCCTCTCGTCTCGACGCTCGTCGAAGTCGCGCTCACGACAGGCGACATCGTGAGCATTGCCGGAAAGTGGCTCGTGTTCTGGGCCGTCGGCGTCCGCTTCGTCATGGCCGGCGTGAAACAAGTGTTGCAGCCCGCCTTCACGGCGCAGACGATCTTCCGCCTCACGAATGAAGCCGCGTTTCCGATCGTGCGCGAGGTCGGCTTCGGAAACCTCTCCATGGGCGCGCTAGGCCTTCTGAGCTTGGCCATGCCGGCGTGGACCGTACCCGCTGCTCTGGTCGGCGGTCTCTACTACGTGCTCGCCGGACTTGGGCACGTCGCAAACACGCATCGCAATGCGCACGAGCAGACTGCGATGATCACCGACATCGTCGTCGGTATCCTGCTGCTTGCATTCACGCTCACCCGATCATTTTAGTCCGAGCTCTTGCAACCATTGGCAACCGACCCCACGGCCTTCTTCGTGCCGGACACACCAAATTGAATTTTATGAAATTTTTCACCCGCTGCCTCGACAGCAACGGCTATTCTTCTTCGAGCGGCCATCAAATCCGCCGTAAGGCCATCAATCGAAGCATCGTCCGACAGCACGATTACCTTGTCATCCTCGCTGGTGGACAGCGTAGCTTCCAAATACTTTGCGGGAAGGTCATCAACGATGACGAGAAGTTTAGGAGATGCCAAGTTCATCAACTGAACAACTCCACCCTCAACTTTTTCCGGAGTAATGAGCATTATTTCGGGACGACCCGTACCAGCCTCGCACCGCACGCCAAGTCCGTAGTTCGCTGATGCGGTCAACGCGATGTACAGATGCTTTCCGTCGAAAGGGTCTTCCTTCTTCTGTTGAATCCATTGTGCCGAAGCAGGCCCGTTCAGAAGGACCACCACAAGAAGGAGAAGAACTCTAATCCGCATTCGAATCCCCAACGTTCAGATATCTGAACGCTGACGATGAATTGAGTTGATCCCGGAAACAATATCCTTCCGGAGTTTACACACGGAACTTGCTACGCCTCTACTCAGCCGCCGCCAACTTCGGCTTCGCGATCTCAGCTTCGACGGCCTTCACGAGACGATCCGCATCCGGCGTCGTGGATGAAAAATAAGCCGTCACGAGCTTGCCGTCGCGCCCGATGAGATACTTGTGAAAGTTCCACTTCGGCGCGTTGATCCAGCCAAGCTCTTCGCGCGCCCACTTGTAGAACGGATGCGCCTCGTCTCCAGTCACCGCATACTTCCCGGTCAGCGGAAACGTGACGCCGAACATGCCTTCGCAGAATTCCTTGATCTCTCCGGCCGTCTTCGGTTCCTGAGCGCCGAAGTCGTTGCTCGGCACGCCGATCACATTGAAACCCTGCGCTTCGTATTTCGCATTGAGCTTCTGCAGCGCTTCGTATTGTTTCGTGAAGCCGCAGAACGAAGCCGTGTTGACGACGAGCAGCACCTTGCCGCGGAAATCCGAAAGCGGCATCGGCTTGCCGTCGATGGATTTGAACGTGAAGTCCCACGCGGTCTTCGCGCCTTCGCTCTCTGCGCGAACCGAGCTACCGCCCGTCATGGCGGCCAGCCCCATGAGCGCGGCGCCTACCGTGGTCTTGAAACCCATGACAAACCTCCATCTCATCACCAAGCAGCCAATCAGGCCTTCACGCCGAACCGCATCGCCGATCGCGCACGCGCCTTCTCCGCCTCGGTCTCGCGATCACGCGGCGGCGCCATCGTCACAAGTGTGCCTAGCAGATCGTGCGCAGCCTGCGTCACCTGATCGACAGCGCGATTGAACGCTTCTTCGTTCGCCTTCGACGGATGCGTGAAGCCCGAGATCTTGCGCACGAACTGGAGCGCCGAGGCGCGGATCTCCTTATCGGTCGCCGGCGGAGAAAAGTTATAGAGCGTCTTGATGTTGCGACACATGGCAGAAACTCCCTGAACGCAAGATACGGCCGGACGAAACTCCCGATCGGCTGCTTCGTCTCCACTCGAGATAGGCAGCGCCAACCAGTTGCACCAGCTATCCAAATCGTAACTTTGCATTTCCCACGAAGCATGGCACGCTTCGATCAGGTTTCAACAACTGGAAGGAGGTGATCCGATGTCGAGTGGGATCTTGAGGACGGCGATGTCGCGGTCGTTGGGTTTCAAGCTGGATCAACCTCTGGTGTCCGCCTGAATCGAGCGATAAGCGGCGCAGCGCAACAATCGCTGTAATGACGCCGCCCGAATCTCACGGGGGCTGCCCAAAGGGCGGCCCCTTTGCTTTTTGTGGCGCAGCATCACCCAGTTGTGATCCCGGACGGAACTTATCCCACGCACGCAATGCGGCTATGCATCCGCCGAAAAATCGGAACAGTCTCAGGTCCGGTCTGTTTTCCGTATGAGGAGGACACGATATGCCAGGAGACGACAAACGCAAGCCATCCTCTGAGCCGAAGGAGAACGCGAAGCGCGACGTGCGCGAAAAAAATCGCTTCAGCGATGAAAAACGATCTGAGCATGATCGCGACGCCAAGAAGCCTTCGCACGATGCTTTCGATGACATGTTTCTGCGCATTAAGGCGAAGCCGTTCTGGCCCGTAGCGGCCGCTACGTCGTCCGCGTTACGCCACGACCGCTTCGAAAAAACAACGCCGCGTTAGAGACGACTACCGATCCTCTGACGCGCTCCCGATGCCCGGATCGGAAACGACCGCAGAGCTGTGAACGAACACCACGCTTCCGTTGTGTCGCTCGAGCTTGAGGTAATCGTCAAAGCCGACCGCCATGCCCGGTAGATCCAGCAGCCGCTCGCCGGCATGGAGAACGACACATCCTTCCCGGGGTGATGTGAGCTGCGCGGCAGCGTCCTTCGATTGAAGCTCCGTCAGAACGTCGCGATCCTTACAGCCGAGCGTGGAGGTCTGAACCATCCACGTCTCTGCATGCACAGGACGCGAAACGCCGACGAGAGCGATAACAATAAGCGCGCGGTTGAGCCTCATGCGGACAGTCGTACGGCAAGCCTACGCACGACGCAAACGGGCCGCTCTGAATGGGCGGCCCGAAGCAGAATTCATCTCACGAAAGAATTACTCGCACGGCACCGACAACGTCATGCCGACAGCAGGAAAGAACTTCTTGCAACCGACATCGGCCACCGCCGCGGTCTCTTCTTTCGCGTCATTAAGCGCCAACTTTTCGCGCTCGATAACCGAAGCGACCGACACCGGAACCTCGCGGCCTTCCGTCGCCGCCTCGACCGGCGCGGAGGCTTCTGCATCCTTGGTGGTCTTCGCAGCGGGCGCTGCGGTCTTTGCGGGCTCAGCCTTCGCAACAACAACGGTCTTGGGTGCGGGATCGGCCTTCGCCATCTGCGTCGCCGGCTTGCGGGCGGCGCGCTCCTTCTTCGCGTTCGCGGCGTAAGCGCGCTGCTTCTTCGAAGCGCCCAGCGCCGATTGCCCGCGGACCGGCGTGTTCACGACTTCCGGAACGTAATTGCAGGAAATGCAGGCCTGCGCGGCCGAACCGAAGACGGACGCGGCGAAGAAGAATGCGGCTCCGATTACGAGAATATTGCGTGCCATGTTTGCCTCCCGGCGATGTCGTCTCAAACCCCAAGCCCATAGTGGTTCGGACGACGGCGGGCGGCTGTTCCAGTTGGAACACGGCAGCATTTTATCGAAAGGGCGCAGAAAAGGACGGGTATCCCCGTGCCTTCACTCGCTGTTTGGATCGGCGAAAAGGTCGTCTTTCCCGTCGGTTACGGGGTCAGACGTGGGGTCCGGCGCGAGATCCGGACTCGCTTCCCCGGCCGCGGGATTCCCGGCATCTCCCAACACTTCGATTGCAAATTCTCGTCGCGAAGCCGGCTCAGCCGTGCCGGAACGCACGTATTTGAAGGCCAGCGTCGCCGTACAGGGCTTCTGGCCGGTCACGAGCACCTGGAACTTCTGGGGCGCCCCGAGAACAGGCCGTTCGCCCGCCGCCGGCGCTTTCTTGATGTGGCGCATGTCGGTGAGGGAGACGCAACCAGCCGCATCTTTAGGATTTTCCGGCTCCCAGACGTAGCCCGTGGACGGATTGCCATCGAGCAGCAGCGTCGTCGTGTCACCAACTGTGAGCTGGATCGGGGTCGCCTGGGCGCGTACGCTCGAAACGTTGGCGACTGTCGCCAGCGCAAAAACGACGGCCGAAGCCGTGATAGACCACTGAATTCGACCGATCGACACGACTGCCTCCCTGAACCTTGGCCGAATTTCGCATGCCCGCCCAAACCGGTCCACTGGAGAACCGGCCCACTGCCTCGCTTCGGCGAGGCCAACGCTGCGCAAGCAGGCTTTCCCCCAATTGCAGGTTCCGTCCATGCCCCTTCTCCGCTTTGACATGATCGAAGGCCGCTCCAAATCGGAGATCAAGGACCTTCTCGACGCCGCCCACCGCGCCATGCTGGCCGCTTTCGACGTTCCCGAGCGGGACCGCTATCAGATCGTTCATGAGCATAAGCGGTCTCGCTTCATCGTCGAGGACACCGGCCTCGATATTCCCCGCACCGACGATGTCATCGTGCTGCAGGTCACGAGCCGCCCGCGCGGACGCGCCGCAAAAGAACTGTTCTATAAGCTGCTCGTCGAGGAGCTTGAAAAGAGCTGCGGCATAGCCCCCAGCGATGTCATGGTCTCATTCGTCGAAAACACCGATGAAGATTGGTCATTCGGATACGGCCGCGCCCAGTTCCTTACCGGCGAGCTCGGATCGAAAGCTCCGAAGAAATAGGCCGCGTCGAAGATGAATGCCGCACAGCCAGGCCAGAAAGTAACCATACGATCGCCACGGGCTCTCGGCTGACGGCCACCGAGGCGCCAGCAAAAATTCGGCGCCATTCACTTTTTGACGACAAATTTCCTCCATTTCATCGTGGTTCTGTCCATAGTGGACGCCAGTCAGTTGTATGAGTTTCAGGGGAGGTTAGCGTGTTCAGTCGTGGTTCGAGTTCCGATCCGAGTCTTCCAAAGCCACCGGGCCTGCCCAACTCGTTGCCGAGCGCAACGCCTCCGGTGAGCAACGGCCGCGCTTCGCCGTTTGGTGCCGCGACCACGATGGGCACCTCCGTGATCGGCACCGACCTCGCCATCCTCGGCGAAAAGATCACCATCATTTCTCAGAACAAACTGCAGATCGACGGCGACATCCGCGGCGATGTCACCGGCAAGCAGGTTGTCATCGGCGAGGAAGGCTCTGTCGTCGGCACGGTCTGTGCCGAGCAGATCGAAGTTCGCGGCGGCGTTCGCGGTGCCATCAAAGCGGCATCCGTCACACTGCATCCGACCTCCGTCGTCGAAGGCGACATCTTCCATCAGACGCTGTCGATTTCCGAAGGCGCGCAGTTCGATGGCCGCGTGCGCCGCGCAAAGGACATCGCCGAAATCACGCCGAACCTGGACGTGAGCAGCTATCCGATTCCGTCTCAGCCGACCGGCTAAAAGAACGCGCACGAGGGAAGCAGAAGATCGAGCCTGTCGGATTACCGGCGGGCTCGATCCTTTTCAACCGAAGCATCTACGTCAGAACGCCCGGCGTCCGACGGGGTTGGCATCGATACATGCGATGAAGATACGATTGTCGCGGCCGATGTTGCGACACACATCGCGTTTGATGTTCGGGTTATTTCGAATGGTCGCGGCTGACACCTTGATGCCATAGCCGCGCGCCACATGAGCGACAAGCTCATCCTGGCAATAGGGCGTCGCGATCGGCGAACCGTTGACGATCTGATAGCCGTTGACGCACTTGATCCGCGCTTCCGCCGGACCGGCGATGGCAAATATCAGCGGGACCAATCCCGCCAAGGCGACGGCGCGAACAGCCGCTTGCCGCTTGAAGATGTTGAACGCCATTTTGAACTCCGTTACTGGCGCATCCGCCCACTGGGCGGTCGCCATGATTTCGATGCGGGCCTCATAGGCCAGGACCCGATCGGACGCTGTGTCGAAAGAAACAAGCCGAGGCGGGGGAACGGCAGACCTGATATCGGCTCAACAGACTTGCTATAGGATATGAATAGCCGGCTGAGGGACTTCAAGGCCGTGGGGACAATGCATGCTGACAATCTATGACTCGACCGGCGCCGGCCTCCGTCCGCACGAGCAATCTGCACCCATCACCGCCGAAACAGTCTGGTTCGACCTTCTCAATCCCACCAAGGAAGAAGATCACGACGTCGAACGCCTACTGGGTGTCTCCATCCCGACCCGCGCCGAGATGCGCGAGATCGAAGCCTCGAGCCGCTTCTACCAGGAGAACGGCGCGAGCTACATGACGGGCTTCCTCGTGCACAACAGCGAGGATCAGACACTCGCCACATCCACGCTGACGTTCGTGCTTACCGGCAACGCGCTGGTCACGGTCCGCTACACCGATCACAAGGCATTCCCCGATTTCCTCTCCCGCGTCGAGCGCGGCGACGCCACATGCCGCACGGGCGCGGCCATCATGATCGGCATCATCGAAACACTCGTCGAGCGACAGGCCGATCTCATAGTTGCCATCCAGGATCGCGTCGACAAACTGGCGCACGGCATCTTCGAATTGAAGAAGCGCTCGGCTGAGAACAAACTCGAAACGCTGCTCAAGGGCATCGGCACCCAGGGCGACATCGTTGCGCGCGTGACGGAGAGCGCGACCTCGATTGAGCGCGTGCTCCACGTCATGAAGAACACCGCGCAGGAACGCAATTGCGACGGAAAAATCTTCCAGCGCATCGAAACCGTCGACCGCGATCTCACGTCTCTCGCCGAGCACCGCCGCTTTCTCGCAGACCGCATCAGCTTTCTTTTGAACGCCACGCTCGGTCTCATCTCGAACGAGCAGAACCAGATCATTAAGCTGTTCTCGGTGATGGCGGTCATGCTGATGCCGCCCACGCTCGTGGCGTCGATCTACGGCATGAATTTTCGTCATATGCCGGAGCTGGAATGGATCTCGGGTTATCCGATGGCGCTCGGGCTGATGTTCGTGTCCGCCCTGATCCCTTTCATCTACTTCCGCCACAAGGGATGGCTCTGAACGGCTCAGGCCCTCAGCTCGACTGGAACCACGCGAGCCCGGCGAGAGCAGTGAGGGCCATCGTCATCACGATGCCGAGCCGCAGGCCGAAGAGCAGCACAGCGGCCAGAACGCCGAGCGCCGCCAGAACAGGCTGAAAACTCGAGAGCACCGGCACCGACATTTTGATCGGGCCTGCCGTCACGGTCTCCACATGCGCGAACAGTATGTGGAGCGCGAACCACACAGTGAGGTTCAAAATGACGCCGACCACGGCCGCCGTGACTGCCCGCAACGCTCCGGATAAGCGCGGTTCGTGCGTCAGGCGCTCGATGTAAGGCGCGCCGGCGAAGATCCAGAGAAAGCACGGCGCGAACGTCGCCCACAGCGTCACGAGAGCGCCAAGCACGCCCATAAGCCACGGCGTGCCACCTCCATGACGCCAGGCCGCAACAACACCCACGAACTCCGTCACGAGAATGAGCGGCCCCGGCGTCGTCTCAGCGAGACCGAGCGCATCCAGCATCTCGCCCGGCTCGAGCCATCCGTATCCCTGCACCACTTGCTGAGCCACGTACGCGAGCACCGCGTACGCGCCGCCGAACGTCACCACCGCCATCTTCGAAAAGAAGAGCGCGAGCTGTGAGAGGACATGCCCCTGCCCGAAGAGAACCGCGATGAGCGCCAAGGGCACGATCCAGATCGCAAGCCAGATCCCGATCGTCCGAAGCGTCGCCATGAACGACACCGGCACTGGCGCGGTAAGCGGAGCCTCAGCCTCATTCTGCTGCGAGAACACATAGCCGACGAGCAGCGCGGCAACGACCACCAGCGGGAACGGCACCGCGAAGAAAAAAAGGGCGAGGAACGCCGCCGCGGCGACAACCCAATCCATGCGGCTGCGCAGCGCACGGCGCGCCACCCTGATAAGCGCTTCGACAATGATTGCGAGGACGGCAGCTTTGATGCCGACGAAAAGCGTTTCCATCAGCGGCGTCTTGCCAAAGGCGGCGTAGATGAGACCGAGCGCCAGGATCACGAGCGCGCCAGGCAGCACGAACAGCAATCCAGCAGCGAGGCCGCCCGCGACCCCGTGGAGGCGCCAGCCCGCGTAGGTCGCGAGCTGCATGGCCTCGGGCCCGGGCAGAAGCATGCAGAAGTTAAGCGCGGAGAGAAAGCGGCGTTCGTCCATCCACCGCCGTTCTTCGACGAGCACCTTGTGCATTAGGGCGATCTGCCCGGCGGGTCCTCCGAAGGAAAGAAATCCGATGCGCGCCCAAACGGAAAGCGTCTCTCGGAAGCACGGAGAAACCACCTCCTCTTTCGACGTGTCGGCCATTCCATCCCCAAGTGCAGCCGCTCGCTCCGCGAAGCTCTATACGCTCGGACTGCGACACGCCAAAGCGGCCGGCAATTAAGTGCGCGCGCAAACGCTAAACAATGGATGACACAAAGAAACCGCATTCTCAGGCGCTTGCAGCACCCGCCTGAGATGGAAACTCCTGCGACCTGCCGTCGCACAAAAACAACGTCGACAGAAAAATAGGAGTTAAATCAACCGCCGAGCAAAAGGTTAAAAACGAGGTTCAACGGGCGGCGTTGATTTCGCCTAAATCCGCTGGTCATGTGCCGCCACCAGAACGGGGGAACTGAATGGGGACCCCGGAATATTTGAGTGACAGAACACGTTCTGGGGTTGCGCTGAGGCTCTCTCTTCGCACCGGCAGACCATCCCGTTGTTACGACAATTTTATCCGCACGACTTGCGGACGGCGCCAGCGATGTCCCTGGGGGACCCGGTGGCCGAGGGATATGCCGATTTGAGCCGCAGTACTGTCGCTGGGACAATGGAGACTTGGAATATGCGGTATTTTGCATTCGCGGCTCTCGCCGCCCTTTCGGTGGCTTTTGTCGGTGCTGCTCCCGCGAGCGCTTCGCACGCAAAGTGCGAGCGCTCTGACGTTGCATGCAAGAAGGCAACGAAGGCGCACTACAAGAAGAAGTCCGCTCACTACAAGAAAGAGGCGCACAAAAAGGCCTCTTACAAGAAAGCCCATCACAAGCACTATTCGAAGAAGGCCGCCTACAAGGCTTCCTCCAAGAAGCGCGCCGTCAAGACCAGCGGCAACTACGGTGGCGGCTCGCAAGGCATGGCTTCCTACTACTGGCAGGGCCAGAAGACCGCTTCGGGCGCACGCTTCAACCCCAGCGCCATGACGGCCGCCCATCGCTCGCTGCCCTTCGGCACGCGCGTCCTCGTCACCAACCGCAACAACGGCCGTTCCGTCACCGTGACGATCAACGACCGCGGACCGTTCATCAAGGGTCGCATCATCGACCTGTCGAAGGGCGCCGCTGGCATCATCGGCATGCATCAGTCGGGCGTTGCCCCCGTGTCGATCCAGGTCCTCGGCCGCGGCTGATCCCCGGATCCACGAACTCGAGTTGCAGAGGCGAGCCATGCGAATGGCTCGCCTCTTTTTCGTTTTCCTGGACGAACTTGTTCCCAAGGGGACTTTGGGAGAGCGGCAAAATCCGGTATATTGCGGAAAGTTGTTATCCATCACGGGTGGTACGCCGCATGAAGCCGAAAGCGAGCAGCAAAGAGCGGGTTGCGGCTGTAGAGATCATCCGCATCGCCATGGTCGAGAAAAAGCTGACGCAAGCTGAACTCGCCGACGCCGCGGACTGTCACGAAAAGACGATCCAGAACCTGCTGCACGGGAAGCCTGTCCGCGAGCAAACGCTGTTCGACGTCGCGATGGTGCTGGGTCTCGACTATCAGCGCCTCAAGGAAGCCTGGTTCGGCTCCATGTCGACGGCCCAGCCCATGGAGCTCAAGGGCGAAGGCGGCGTCGTCGCGCCGGTCTACATGGGCGCCTACACCCGCGCGGCCGTGGACCACTATATCGGCAGCTACCTCACCATCCGGCCCGCATTCGCCAAACCAGATGCGATTGTCGCCTATCGCACGGACATCGTCTGGGATCCGGAGTGGCCGAGCCTGCTCTTCGAGGAACGCGAACGCCCCGACGCCCCGTTCTCCCACCGCGGACGCCTCTACGTGCCCGCGTCGTCCATGTACATCCACCTCGTGTCGCTGACCAAAGGCGCGATGCGCATGGTGCTGGTGTCTCAGATCGACCAGGGCGGGGAGATGCGCGGCCTGATCACGACGTTGAACAAGCAGCGCGCCATGTTCGTGCCCGTCGCCTCACCCATCGTTTACTTGAAGCGCCAGGAATTCAAATCCATGACGCTCGGCGAGCTCACGCCCAAGAACCCTGAATACAAACTCTATAAGGGTCTCTTGGAGAACTCGCTGGAAGAGGGCTACGCGCGCCTCGTCGGCCCGTAACCTGCGCGCGGCTAAATCCGCGTCTCACGCGCGATAGGCCGCCACGTCTTTATCGTCGTCCTGACTTTCACTCTCTTCGCTCTCGCCAACGACAGCGGCTGGACTGCGCGCACCGTACCGCTGAGCGAAATCGACCGTCTCCCGCTTGCCGACGGAAGCGAGATGCTGCCCAATCCACTTGTGCGTCTGCGTGCGCCCGGCGGAATGAAGATACGTGAGCAAGCCGAGATCCGGCTTGAGCTTACTGTCGTCGGACAGCGAGGCCGTATATCGCCCCGCCTCGATCAGATGGAAGCGATGCGATGCGAGCGCACCCTGCGGCCCGCGACGCGCACCAAACCGCCCGTGCAGCGCTTCACGCACGGCGAGGATCATTTCGATGTCGCGCAAAAGCGGCGCGTTGAACGTCAGCCGGTTGACCGCCCCCGCAATCTCGCGCGCACCCTTCGGCAGCTCGCGCCGCTCGAGCGGATTGATCTCCACAATCAGTGTGTCCTTGACCGGGCTCTCCTTTGCAAGGGTGACGAGATCCGGATTCTTCGAAAAGCCTCCGTCCCAGTATCCGACGCCGTCGATTTCGACAGTCCGGTGCAAGGTCGGCAGACACGCGGAAGCGAGCACCGCTTCAACCGACAATTCCTCCCGTCGAAAGAGACGCGAACGTCCCGTCGCCACTTCGGTCGCCGCGATCAGAAGTTGCATCGGAGCGTGCTTGCGCACACTGTCGAAGTCGATCGTATCCACGAGCAGCGCCCGCAGCGGATCGTATCCGAGGGGATTGAACTCATAGGGTGAAAGCAGACTCGCCATGTTCGCGAGAGTCGACGAGCTGCTGAGCCCTGCAAGAAAGGGATTGAGCCTCAAAAGATCGGGCACGCCCGCCTTGTGCACGGCCTCCCAGACCTCGCGCAGCTTCGCGCGCGCGCCCTCGCGACCGCCGGCCACCATGCCGGCCGCCAACGCCACGGCATTCACCGCACCCGCGCTCGTTCCCGAAATCCACCCGATGGAAAGCTGCTCTTCCTCGAGCAGCCGATCGAGCACACCCCAGGTAAACGCGCCATGCGCGCCGCCGCCCTGCAATGCGAGATTGATCTTGAGATGACGTTTCAAACGCACCAAGCGTCGCCACTCCGCATCTGCTTCAAGAGTTGAAAACTCTATCATGAAGTGCCGCAACACCTGCCTCGTCAATCGGACGCATGGCAGAAATACAGCGCCACTTCACCTGCGTTGAGAAGTGACGGAAAAGAGACAAGAATTGCGGCGACTATGAAGTGCAACTGCGGACGGGGCGTCACAACGTGTTCACAATGAGATGGCGAGCAGTGCTTCGATGAAACTCGAAACCGTGGAGATCCGGAGCATCGCGAGCGGTCGCGACGGCGAAAACGAGGATCGCGCAGGCGTTGCCGCGCCGTTGGCATGGGTCATCGACGGCGCAACAGATGTCATCCTCGAGCCGCTGACCGGACGTCACTCCGACGCCGCCTGGTTCGCCGAAAGCGTGCACGAGCTGATCACCAACTTGCCGTGGCACACGCCGGCTTCCCTCCAGGATTTGCCGGAACTGGTCGCGGGCGAGCTCGCACAACGTTTCGCCATTGACGCAAAACGAAAGCCTGCGGGACGGGACGAGCACCCATCAGCTTCAGCCATCGTCGTGCGCTTGCGCGAACACGGCCTCGAATACGTCAGTGTGGGCGATTGCACGTTGATCGCCGAGAACGGCGGGCAGCGTACGTTTGTCGGCGTGGACGAAGAGGATGCCGGAGACCGCTGGGTCGTCGACGCATTGCGGGGCCAAACCGCGGACGGTAAGCCCACCGCACCGCCCCTGACGCGCGCCGATCTCTGGCCGCGCTTGCGACAGCAGCGCGCAAAGATGAACACCGCCGAAGGTTACGGCGTTTTCTCGATCACCACACCGCCGCCCTCCATGATCCGTCACGGTGTCATCGACGTGAAATCGCGAAGCCGCGTTTTACTGGCGACTGACGGCCTGATGCGGCTGGTTGACGTCTTCAGAACGCACACCGCCGAAACCCTGTTCGATGCGGCATGGGAAACGGGCCTAGCGCCACTGTTCGAAGAACTCCGGGCGCTCGAAGCAGCAGATCAGGATTGCACCCGCCATCCGCGCGCAAAGACCTCGGACGACACGAGCGCGGTTCTCCTGCGCATCACGGACTGACAGCTTCTGGCGCTCGCAACTCGTAGGTCTCGAGACTGACGACGGCACCGTGCGGCTCCTCGAGCCCGCGCACTTCACACGTGATCCGCACATCCCCGCCTGCGTTGGCAATGCTCAGAAGATGATAGCGCGCGAGCGGCTCGGCCTTGTGCGCGAGCCCGGCAGAAGCAGATGAAACGCCAAGCACGGGAATACTGTGGCCCTTGTGCGGACACCACGCAAGCATCTGGCGATGATTGTGTCCGTGCAGAACCAGTTCCGCACCGTACTGTCCAAGCACGTCCTGAAGTGCTGCCGCGTCCTGAAGAGCACGCTGCGAAGGCGCAAGACCAGGAAGAGGCGGATGATGGATCAGAACCACGCGAATATAATTTTCTTCCCCGAGCCGCTCGAGCGTTAGCGCTAGCTGGGAAAGCTGCGCTTCGCCTACCCGGCCAGCAGCCACGAACAAGGGTGTTTCAATCGCCGAACAGACACCGATCAGCGCGACCTTTCCAAACGTGCGCACATACGGAAAGCGAACCGGCTCACTCTCAAGCGTATGCGCGCTGTCACGCATGTAAGGTGCCCACGTTTCAAGGCAGGAGGCTCTTCCGCCCATGCGGCCCGTGTAAATGTCGTGATTGCCCGGCACGACGGACACGCGGGCGGGATCGCCCAGCGTTGCGAGCCAGCCCAGCGCGTGAAGATATTCCTCTGGAAGGCCGAGGTTGGCGAGATCGCCTGTGACAGCGACGTGATCAACGTTCTGCGCGACAACATCTGCCGCGATGCGATCGGCGATACCGCGCTGATGGATCCGCCTGCGGCCTCGCGTCCAGTTCACAAGCCCCATCATCCGCTTGGCATTAACGTGACGCAGATCGAGCCCCGTGATAGGCCCGAGATGCACATCGGAGAGGTGGGCGAGCGTGAAAGTCTCGGTCATATGCCCTCGAGCTGGAGGAAGTCCGTGTGACGCCTGAAAGAATAGTCCGCAGAACATTACAGCGGTACTGGCGCTACTCTCGCGGCTTGACGCTCGGCGCGCAAGGCGCAGTGATCGACACTGAAAACCGCGTACTTCTGATCCGTCACACTTACCGTCCGGGTTGGCATTTTCCGGGCGGCGGTGTCGAAAAAAGCGAAACGATAGAGAATGCGCTTCATCGCGAGTTGCACGAGGAAGCAGGCGTCGAACTCACCGCTCCTCCCGAACTCTTCGGCCTCTATGCCAACCACGTTCTCTTTCCGGGCGACCACATCGCGCTCTATGTCGTGCGGAGCTGGCGTCAGGAGAAGGTTCCGAGACCAAACGCCGAGATTGCCGAGCAGGGCATGTTCCCGTGGGATGCTCTGCCCGACACGGTAAACGCCCCGACGCGCGAGCGGATCCGCGAAATCATGGGGCTTAGCCCACGCTCGTCCCACTGGAGCGGGACGTGACAGGACGCACTCTGGACCCGCCAGCAGCCCCATGCTAAGCCGCGCGCCATGAGCACAGAGACCAACATTCCGTGTCCAAGCTTCCTGCGACGAACGCCAGTTCTCCGCCTCGCGCGTTGACACCTCGCCCGTTCGAAACCTCGCCAGGAAGCACGTCCATGCTCGCCACCATCACGACCCGGCCTGCGACACCGGAAGACATCCCTCACATCTCGACCCTTCATGATCGCGCCTTCGGCCCCGGCCGGTTCGCGCGCACGGCCTATCGCATCCGTGAGCAGCTCGGACCGGGACGCGAGATTTCGGATTTCTGCCGCTTGGCCATAGCGGACGATCGCATCGTCGCCGCCATCCGCATGTCGGAGATCACCATCGGCGGCAAAACGGGCGCGGCTCTCTTGGGGCCCATCGTCGTCTCGCCCGAACACGCAGGTCAGGGCTACGGACGCGCCTTGATCAAGGAAGCGATTGACGCAGCACGGGACGCCGGCATTGCGGTCGTCCTTCTCGTCGGCGATGAGCCTTATTACGGCCGCATGGGCTTCAAGCAGGTAACGCCCGGCACCATTGCACTGCCCGGCCCAGTCAATCCTGCGCGCCTTCTTGCCGTCGAACTCAAGAGCGGAGCCTTAGCAGGCCTCAGCGGCGTTGTCGCCGCGCGACGCTAGTCGCTCCGATCGCCGCGCCGTCTATCCGGCGTGGCGTGAATCGGCAGCGCTGAACAAGACCATGATCGCTTCGGACCCGAAGCTCCGATCACCGCGCCATCCACCAGGCGCGGTGTGAATCGGCAGCGCGAAACAAGTCCGAAGCGTGAATCATCGGTCTCATCGAAACATTAGTCGCTCCGATCGCCGCGCCGGCCATCAGGCGCAGCGTGAAAGAAACAACCTCAGCGTCAGTCCTCGAAGGGATCCTTCATCAGGATGGTGTCGTCACGCTCGGGGCTCGTGGAAAGCAGCGTCACCGGACACTCGATGAGTTCTTCGATGAACTTCACATACTTCACAGCCTGCGCCGGAAGATCCGCCCAGCGCCGCGCGCCGCGCGTCGATTGCGACCAGCCTTCGAACGTCTCCCAGATCGGCTCCACGCGCGCCTGCGAGTCGGCGCCCGCCGGCAATCGCGACAACGTCTCACCGTCGAGCTTGTAACCGACGCAGACCTTCACCTCCGAAAAACCGTCGAGCACATCGAGCTTCGTCAGCGCGATGCCGTTTATACCGGAGACCTTCGCGACTTGACGCACGAGCACCGCATCGAACCAGCCGCAACGGCGCTTGCGCCCGGTCACCGTGCCGAACTCATGGCCACGCTCACCGATCAGCTCGCCCACCTTGTCCGTGAGCTCGGTCGGGAACGGACCCGAACCGACACGCGTCGTGTAGGCCTTCGCGATACCGAGCACGAAGCCGACAGCTCCCGGCCCGACACCCGCGCCCGTCGCAGCCTGCGCCGCCACTGTGTTCGAAGACGTGACGAACGGATACGTGCCGTGATCGACGTCGAGCAGCGCGCCCTGCGCGCCCTCGAACAGAATGCGCTTGCCGGCCTTCCGCTCCTGATCAAGCAGATCCCAGGTGACGTCCATGAAGGGAAGAATCTTGGGCGCGACCTCAGCCAGGCTCGTCATCAGCGCGTCTTTGCTGACCTCGGGCTTGCCGAGACCACGCCGCAGCGCGTTGTGATGCAGCAGCAGCCGGTCGACCTTCGGGCCGAGCGTGCTGAGGTTGGTGAGATCCTGCACGCGGATCGCGCGCCGCCCGACCTTGTCTTCATAGGCAGGGCCGATGCCGCGCCCCGTCGTGCCGATCTTGCCGTCGCCCGCTGCTTCCTCGCGCATGACGTCGAGTTCGCTGTGGAACGGCAGAATGAGCGTCGCGTTCTCCGCGATGCGAAGGCTGTCGCGTCCGATCTTGAGGCCCTGCCCGCGGAGCTTCTCGATCTCGGCCAAGAGCGCCCACGGATCGACGACGACGCCGTTGCCGATCACGCCGAGCTTGCCAGGACGCACCACGCCCGACGGCAGCAGCGAAAGCTTGTAAGTGGTGTTGCCGATGACCAGAGTGTGGCCCGCGTTGTGGCCGCCCTGGAAGCGCACCACGACATCGGCACGCTCCGAAAGCCAATCGACGATCTTGCCTTTACCTTCGTCGCCCCACTGCGCGCCGACGACCACCACGTTAGCCATTCTTCTCACCACGTGTCATGAAATGGCCCCGGCTGAGGGGCCGGGGCCGAAAACCGAGGCATACGTTTAAAGCTCACGCCGGAAAGTGGAAGTTTTTTTCCGCCTTCAGGCTGCTTTGGCGCGGTTTTGCAGCAGATTTTGCGTTAACCGCACCGCCAATCCTGGCCCGCCTGCCTACTGCCTGTAGATCACCGATTTCCCTGACGGCCACGAAACTCGATAGCCAAACTCGATCGTCTGCTCCTGGTCGGGGTCGAGTTTACCCTCCCACATAACGACCCCGCGCTTGTCGTCGACGTTCTGCTTGGTGGGCGTCTGCCCGGTCATATCGATCTTGATGTCCTGGTTCGCCGAAACGGGAACCTGATCGAACACCGCCAGCGCCACGCTGCGCTCGTGCATACTCTTGACCGAGATCGTGAAGTTGCGGCTGTCGGTACGCGACGTCGAGATCAGGCCGGTCTCGCCGCGCGTTTCGGCAGTAACGGCATGACGCACGCGAACGAGATCATCGACGCCGAAGCCAAGCTCATGCTCTTCGCCCGGCGAGAGAATGGGCAGCCGGCCCGTGCCGACGAACGTGCCATCCCGAAAGAGCGAGACCGGGCCAGGCAGCAACGGAGATCCCTTGGGCAACGTGAACTTTGCGTAGAGGTACGCCTTCGGATCGACCTTCGGCACCGTGCGGATGGTGAGCTGCGGCTCGATCACTTCGGCGCCGAGCTGCACGCGCTTGGCTTCTCCCGTTTCAGGAATGGCGAGACGGCCCGGCACGGCATAGAGCGCATGGAACGACGCCTGCACCACGTCGGCCGGACGCTCCACGACAATGGCCTTCTTGAGCCTGTACGACTGAGGCGAAACGCCGAGCCCGTCGCTTTCGTTCTCTTCCTGCGCGATCGCATCAGCAGGCGCCTCCATGGCCCGACCCGCTGTCGTTGAGGGAGCAGCAGCCGCCTCCGGACGCGGCACCGGCTTGAACTCAGGCTCGAAGTCCACGATGAGAGGGCGAAGCTCAGGCGCCGCAGCGCCTGCAGCCGGACGCGTCGTGGACAGCGTCACGGCCACGTTCTCCCACGCCTCGCCCGTCTTCTGGCTAATGGATGCACGGCGGCTGAGATCGATCTTGGGCGCAACCGTCTTGTCGCCGGTCGCGAGACGCACATCATAGAGCGGCGTCCATGAGGCATTCGAAACCTGATAGCGCAGCGTGATGTCCGCTTCGAGGGCCGACTGCGCGACGACGAACACTTTGGCTTCCGTCCGCTCGGTCCGGCGCGGCGTAACCTCGCCAAGCTTCTTTTCGAGATCCTGAATCTTGCGATCGGTCTCACGCATCCGAAGCTGCGCATCCTGAATGGATTTTTGCGCTTCCGCCGATCCGGTCGCGATCAATGCGAGAACCGTCGTCCAGTCTTCGCCGCGCTCGGCGCCGGAGGCCGGTGCAGGCCGTGTCGGAAGCTGCGCGAGATTGCTGATCAACTGCCTTTGCGTTTCCGCGCCCTGCACTTGCGCGTCGAGCCGTGCGCGTTCGTCGCGCAGCGCTTCAAGCTCGATCTCGACCTGGCGGCGCTCCGTCGCGTTCGCTTCCCCGTCTGCCTGCGGCACTGAAAGACGCCGCGTATCGACCGATCCGATCTCGAGCTTGCCTGATGCCGTCCCCTCGACGCGAATAGAGCCATCGATGGCGCTCGCCGGAATATCCTGAAACAGAAGCGTGTGCTCGCCTTTTTCCAGCTGCACCTTGGCGACGCGTGTCACTTCGGCTCCCATCGGGAACACGGTGACCGCATCGATCCGTGAATTGGCCTCCACTTCGGCGGCAAGAACCGCAGAGCCTCCGGCAAAAGAGACAACGAGCGCGAGGGCGAGCACCTGCTTCACGAGGAGTGACCTTTCAGGCTGAAGTTGAGAACGATTTTAAGGTAGGCCGAATGGGTCTCGGCCATGCATCATCCTACCGGAACAACATGGCTCCACGTGCTGCCGTTTCGCGACGAATTTATGACCGAAACCCCTTCCCACTCTGTTCTGCATAGCAAAAACGGGACCGGCCAGCAGCCGATCCCGTTCTCTTTTGGTGAAGACCTACGAAGACGCAGCCCGAAACGAGACACCTTCCCCGGGCCGCGCCTTCAATTCTTATTTGAGAGCCACCGGATAGGCGCGCGAGTTGTCGAGACGGTAGCGCGCGCTGAACAAGAGATCGTGCGAAACAATGTCTTGGATCTCGAGGCCGCTGTAGGAACTCGATCCGTTGTATGCCGTTGCACGGCCTGTCTTGGCATCGCCGAGATCCGAATAACGGTAGGCGAAATCGAGCGTGAGCTGATCCGTCACATCGTAGCTAACGCCCGCATAGAGCGCCCAGGCGAAGTTCGTTGTCGAAGTATCCTTGTCGCCATAGAACACGCTGGCGTTGGGCACGTTGACATCCTTGAAGCCCTGCACGTCAACGTAGGCCAAGCCGATACCGCCACCGACGTAAGGCGTCAGGCCGCGCCACGTGACGAGATCGATGTAGACGTTGGCGAGGCCAAGCCAGCTCTCAAGGTCTGCTGTGTATTCGTTCGTGCCGCAACCGCCGGAACCGCAGTAGGAGTCCTGCGCCACGAAGAGCTGCTTGCCGCGATATTCTCCGGTGATGTCAAAACGTAGCCAGCGGCTGTGTTCTACACCGATGCCCATGCCGTAAAACGCCGTGCTCTTGATGTCGGCGTGACGGACCGTGTGATCCGTAGCAAAGCTCGGCTCATCGACCCAGATTCCACCCGGCTCCGGGTTCTTCATACCGATGGTGCCCTTGAGATACCAGGCGCGCCCTGAAGGCGCAGGCACTGGCATATCTTTCACGCTTTCGTATCCGAGATCGGCGGCGTGAACCGGTGTGTGCGACACCGAAAGCAAAGCTGCGCTAACGGCTGCGCCCACGAAGGCGCAAACGCGTGAGAAAGTCATGACGGTCCCTTTCGAAGGCATACCCCCGCGGCAACGCACGCGGAGCTGAGAGTCGACGCAGCACTGGCTTCGAAGGAACTGTGTCCGACAACGCTTAATAGACGCTTAAATAGCGCCCCGTTATAGGACAGCGGACTATAACGATTACGCGCCATGGCAGCCGCGCAACACGCGCCCGACGTACGTTAAGACCGCGTTAAGATGTCGAAAAACTAGGCAGCCTGCGCAGCCGCTTTCACGGCTTCGACGATATCGCCGACCACTGTGTTGACGAGCTTCTCGTCGTCACCTTCCGCCATCACGCGAATGACGGGCTCTGTGCCCGACGGGCGGATGACGAGACGGCCGGTTTCACCGAGCTGCTGCTTCGCGCCTTCAATGGCCTTGCGCACGCGCTTGTCGTCGAGCGGCTTGCCGTTGGCATAGCGAACGTTCTGCAAAATCTGCGGCAGCGGTGTGAAGCGTGCGCACACTTCCGACACGGGCTTGCCCGTCGCGACCGCGCAGGCCAGCACCTGCAGCGAAGAGACGAGCCCATCGCCCGTCGTCGTGAAATCGGAAAGCACGATATGCCCCGACTGCTCGCCACCCACGTTATATCCATGCCGGCGCATATGCTCGACGACATAGCGGTCGCCCACTGGCGTACGCGCCAGCGAAAGCCCCTGCTCCTTGAGATAGCGCTCAAGACCGAGGTTACTCATCACGGTAGCAACAATGCCGCCCGCGCTGAGCTTTCCGCGCCGGTGCCAGCTTTCGGCGATCACCGCCATGAGCTGATCGCCGTCGACGATGTTGCCCTTCTCATCGACAATCACGACCCGATCCGCGTCGCCGTCGAGCGCAATGCCGATGTCGGCGCGCACTTCGCGCACCTTTTCGATGAGCGCTTCCGGCGCCGTCGATCCGCACTTGTAGTTGATGTTGCGGCCATCGGGATCGACGCCGATCTTGATCACCTCGGCGCCGAGTTCCCACAAAGCTTCGGGCGCAACCTTGTAAGCCGCGCCATGCGCGCAATCGATGACGATGCGCAAACCGTTCAGCTTGAGGTTCTTGGGCAGCGTGCGCTTGGCGAACTCGATATAGCGCTCCTGAGCGCTATCGACGCGCGTCGCACGGCCGATGCCGTCTGAACTCGCGAGAAGATGGTCGGTCGGCCCGTCGATCAAGCGCTCGATTTCGAGCTCCGTCTCATCCGAAAGCTTGTAGCCGTCCGGATCGAAAAGCTTGATACCGTTGTCGCTATACCGGTTGTGGGAAGCAGAGATCATGACGCCGAGATCGGCGCGCAGGCTGCGCGTCAGCATCGCGACGGCAGGCGTCGGCATCGGGCCGAGCAGAAACACGTCCATCCCGACGGACGTGAAACCGCTCATCAGCGCCGCTTCGAGCATGTAGCCTGAGAGACGCGTATCTTTGCCGATCACGACGCGATGCCGATGGCTGCCGTTCTGGAACAGCTTGCCTGCGGCCATGCCGACCTTGAGCGCAACTTCGGATGTCATCGGGTGCTTGTTCGCATGCCCGCGGATGCCATCGGTCCCGAAATAGCGGCGTGTCATCTGATCCCTCGCCCAATGGTCCAGCCCCATCATGACTCTACGGCCGTTCCCGTGCAGCGCCAAGGCGGGACTTGCTGTCATCCCCACGGCTGACCAGCAACCGCGCATTCTAATCAAAAAAGTGAGCAGAATTCATTAAGGCACCAGATCGACGCCTTTATGAAGCGCATCAAAGAGCGATTTTTTATTGCCGGATCAGCCCTTCCGAGCCCGCTTGGGCGGCTTCCCACACGGCAACCGCCTGGCGCGTCTCCGCCACGTCGTGGACGCGAACGATCTGCACGCCCTGCGCAATGGAATGCAGTGCCGCCGCGATGGAGCCGGGCACCCGCGCGCGCGGGTCATCCACGTTACAGAGTTGCCCGATGAGCTTCTTCCGGCTCGCGCCCAGAAGCACCGGCACGCCGAGCGCATGATAAAGGCTCATCGCGTTGAGCACGGCGACGTTGTGATGAAGGTGCTTGCCGAACCCGATGCCGGGATCGGCCACGATGCGCGATTTCGGAATACCGGCCGCGACGCAGGCCCGGATGCGCTGTTCGAGGAAATCGAACACGTCGAGCACCACGTCGCTGTACTGCGGATTGTCGTTCATCGTGCGGGGATCGCCCTGCGCATGCATGAGCATGACCGGGAGACCGCTTTCCGCCGCGACCTCGAGCGCCAGCGGATCGAACGTCAGGGCCGAGACGTCGTTGAGAATGTCGGCGCCGGCCGCAGCGGCACGGCGCATCACCTCGGCTTTACGCGTATCGACGGAGATGAGCTTGTCGGTCTTGGCGCGAAGCCCTTCGACTACCGGGATCACGCGCCGCAATTCTTCATCGAGCGGCACCGCCTCGGCACCGGGCCGGGTCGACTCGCCGCCAACGTCGAGAATGTCGGCCCCCTGCTCCACGAGCTTCAGCCCGTGCGCGATCGCCGTCGCGGCCTGATCGTGCTGCCCGCCATCCGAAAAACTGTCCGGCGTGACGTTGACGATGCCCATGATGCGCGGCCGGTCCATCGAGAGGCCCGCGAGACGCGCGCGCGGCGCCCGGATCTCCTCGAGGAGATCGGAAGCGGCCAGCGTGTTGCGCCCCCAGTCGCGTTCGAAAAGATCGCCGAGCCCGATCGTCCGCCGGATCGTTTTTCCCCGCGGATTCCGTTCCAGAACCTCGAGCGCCGCAAACGAGAGCGGCCCGCCCGCGAGCGGCAGCCCGCCCCAAACCTCTTGCGGCGTTTCGGGAGCTTCCGTCGTGGCCTGCGCCGCGTAAATGCCGAGCGGACGGATGTAGATCGAGCGCTGCATGGGTCTTTCCAAAAAGAACGGCCGCGACAGGAGTCGCGGCCGTGTCGAACTTATGCGAGCCGGCTGGCTCCCATCAACCCTGGGGCTGGGGTTCCATACCCCCGGCATCCGGCTCCTCACGCGGACGCGAACGCCCTGCGGTCGGAACTGCGGGACCGGTCGAGCCCTTCGACGAGTCGTCGTCACGACGGACGATGTTCTCGCCCCGCATAATTGCCGCGACTTCCTCGCCCGAGATGGTCTCGTAGTCGAGCAGCGCCTTCGCGACGGCATGCAGCTTGTCGATGTTATCCGTGAGGATCTTCTTCGCCTTCTCTTCACCCGTGTGAATGAGGTTGCGAATTTCCTCGTCGATCAGCTTTGCCGTCTCGTCGGAGAGGTTCTTGGTCTGGGTCACGGAATGACCGAGGAAGACCTCCTGCTCATTACCGTTGTAGCGCACGCGCCCGAGCTTGTCGGACATGCCCCATTCGGTAACCATCGCACGACCGAGCTGCGTCGCCATCTGGATGTCGCCAGTTGCGCCGTTGGTGACGTTTTCCGGACCGCCAAGCAGGATCTCTGCCTCGCGACCGCCGAACAGCACTGCCAGACGCGCCTCGCACCACTGCCGCGTGCGGCTGTGACGATCGCCTTCCGGCAGGTTCATGGTCACGCCGAGCGCACGTCCGCGCGGAATGATCGTGACTTTGTGCAGCGGATCGTAGGGCACCATGAGACCGACGATGGCATGGCCGGCTTCGTGATAGGCGGTGTTCCGCTTCTCTTCCTCGCTCATCACCATGGAACGCCGCTCGGCGCCCATCATAACCTTGTCCTTGGCGTCCTCGAACTCAGACTGCGTCACGAGCCTCTTGTTGCGGCGTGCCGCAAGCAGAGCTGCTTCGTTGACGAGGTTCGCAAGATCAGCGCCCGAGAAGCCGGGCGTGCCGCGCGCGATCGTCTTGGCGTCGACGTCGGGTGCGATCGGGCTCTTGCGCATGTGAACCCTGAGGATCTTCTCGCGGCCAGCGATGTCGGGATTCGGTACCACGATCTGGCGGTCGAACCGGCCAGGACGCAGCAACGCGGGATCGAGCACGTCCGGCCGGTTGGTGGCCGCGATGATGATGATACCCTCGTTTGCTTCGAAGCCGTCCATCTCGACGAGCAGCTGGTTGAGCGTCTGCTCGCGCTCGTCGTTGCCGCCGCCGAGGCCTGCGCCGCGATGACGACCGACAGCGTCGATTTCGTCGATGAAGATAATGCACGGAGCGTTCTTCTTCGCCTGCTCGAACATGTCGCGCACGCGGCTTGCACCGACGCCCACGAACATCTCGACGAAGTCGGAGCCCGAGATCGTGAAGAACGGCACGTTCGCTTCACCCGCGACCGCACGCGCAATCAGCGTCTTACCGGTACCCGGAGGACCGACGAGAAGCGCGCCGCGCGGAATGCGTCCGCCAAGCCGCTGGAACTTCTGCGGGTCGCGCAGAAACTCGACGATCTCTTCCAGGTCAGACTTGGCTTCGTCCACACCGGCGACGTCCTCGAACGTCACGCGCCCCTGGCGCTCGGTGAGAAGCTTCGCCCGGCTCTTGCCGAATCCCATCGCGCGTCCCGATCCGGACTGCATCTGCCGCATGAAGAAGACCCACACCGCGATGAGCAGCAGCATCGGGAACCAGTTGAGCAGCACCGACAGGATCGACGGCACGTCCTCATCCGAAGGACGCGCCTTGAACTTCACGTCCTTGGCCTTGAGGCGCTCGACGAGCGACGGATCGGACGGCGCATAGCTCGTGAACGGGGTCGCCCCGTCCCTCATTGTGCCGTAGATGCGGTTTCCGGCGAGCGTCACCTCAGCAACGTTGCCCGCGTCCACAGCGCTCAGGAAGTCAGAATAGCTGACCTCACTGCCGCGGCGGCTCTGCGCCGGATTGTTGAATAGGTTGAAGAGAGCGGCCAGCAGCACAAAAACAGCCACCCAGATCGCAAGCTTCTGAAAATTCGGATTCATTTGTTTTCCCGAAAAGGCCGGCAAAGAACCAGGGAGAGAGCCGGCCGAGATCCACGTCTAGCTGCGCCTTAAGATAGGTGCGACGCCAGTGTTTGCCAAGTTTAATGCCCGAGCAACGCACACGTCGAGAGCGCCAATTCGCCTATTACTGTGCAACTCGCGAGCCGCGCTACGGCGGACCCCGCTTAAACCCCAGAAATACGGCGCTGAAACGCTCGTCCACCCGTTTCATACCGGCAAGATTTGGAACGGCCAGGAGGCGCTCGCCGGACCACACGGAGGGCAAACCTGCTGCGGCCCTGGCAGGAGGCCTTTCTCTGGGTTGCAGACTACCCCTCAGGGTTGCATAGGCTGCAAGCCCCAAGGGCCGTACCGTCACGGCGCGCGCGGCATCGCGGGGAGAGCGAAGTGGCGCGTCCTCCCCCTCATCGGCGTCGTAACGAACGCGGAAACGCCAATCCCAGACCACCTCATCGCCGGGCCGCATCATCAGCTCCGCCAACGTATGATGCAGCGGCTCCCGGTAGAGCCGCAACGTCGTCCGACCTTGCGAGACGATGCAGCCGCCGAGCGTCTGCGCCATGGGCCGTCCGAAGGCCAGCGCTTCGACCAGCGCTTCCACCTGAGAGAGCTGCGCGAGCTTCGCCTGCCCGCCGTAGGCACCGAGGAGGCGCGCGAGGATGCGCACGCGGATGTCTTCCGGTTCGCCTTCCCACGCTTCGCGATGGATGGACGCGTAAACACCCTGATGATCGTCGACGAGCGCCGCAAGCCGCGCTTCCGTCACCCGCTCGAGCGCTTCGCGAGACCTGTTGAGCCGCAGAGCGCTAAGCGCCAACTTCTCGTTCGAGAGCCCCAGCGCCGTGACGTGATCGTGCGCGGCGCGAATGCGTACGCGTTCGAAGTCGAGCCGCTCATTACTCGGATCTTCGAGCCAACGCTTTCCGTCACTCCGCAGCATCGAAATGAGCGAGGCCTTATCGAGACCAAGCAACGGTCGCACGAGGCGCACCGATCCATCCGGAAGAAGCGGCCGCGACGGCGCCATTCCGGCGAGCCCATCGAGCCCGCTCCCGCGACCGAGCCGCATCAGGAATGTTTCCGCCTGATCGTCGGCCGTATGCGCTGTCACGACGGCGGCAGGCTTCGCGTCCGACGAGCGTGTCGCGCGCGCGTGCGCGACGAGCAGCGCATAACGCGCCTCTCTCGCCCGTGCTTGCAGCGCCGAACCGGATTTGTCACCGGACCAGACGAGCGTCGTGTGCTGGAAACCGAGCACTTTCGCCTGCTCCGCAACCCAGTCGGCTTCGCGCGCAGACTCGGCGCGCAATCCGTGATCGACGGTCGCGACATCGATGATGAGATGACGCGGCGCGCGCCCACTTTTGATCCATCGGGATACGAGAGTCATCAGCGCCGCACTGTCCGGGCCGCCGGACACGGCGAGCACGGCGCGTCCGAACGGCGCCAACGCATCTGCAAACAAATGATCGAGGTCTGTCGCGTCCACAGCCAGCCGTTCCACGTGATCATCATCCCGCAATCGAGACGATGGCTTCGAACTCATGCGCCCGAAGCGTTGGCCAGCGCGGTTACGAGCAGCCGATTCTCTGCCGCTCGCTGGTGGCCTTCGCCTTGAGCTGTGCCGGCGCACTCGGGAACTTGGCGCCGACGTCGCGCAGTGCCGTGCACGCGTCCTGACGTTTGCCGAGTTGTGCGAGCGACATCCCGCGCTTCAATTGAGCGTCTGCAGCCTTGTTGCTCGTGCCATAAGCCGTAACGACGAGGTCGAACGCTTCGGCCGCATCGGCGTAATTTCTCTGCGCATAATGTGACTCGCCGAGCCAGAAGAGCGCGTTCGGCGCCTGCGGATCTTTCGGATAGAGGCGCAGGAAATCCCGGAAGCCAGACTGAGCCGCGCCGAAGTCCTGCTGCAGCATATGGCCGAGCGCCGTATCGTAGAGCTGCTTGGGGCTTCCACCCGCATTGGGGTCGACAGCCGCGACCTGATCATCCGCCGCCCCACCAACCGACGGCAGCGCTTCCGAACCGTACGTCGACGGCGGCGTCGGCCCAGCGTAGGACGGCTGCTGAGCGGGCGTATTCGCGCCCGCAGACCAGCCCTGCGACGGAGCAGCATTCTGCGCAGGAGCTGGAGACCCGCCAAAACCAGAAGACGGCTCCATGCTATCCGATGTCACCGTCGTCGAGCCGAAGCGGCTGGCTTGCGGCGCATCGTTGCTTGCGAAGTTCGCGCCGCCGGCATCTGAGCGGCGCGGGTTGGCGCGCATCTCGGCGGCAAGCTGTTCCACCTGCGCGGTCAGCGCGCGGATTTGCGTCTCGAGGCTGTCGAGCCGGCCGCGATCACCAGAGGACACACCGCCCCCGCTGGCTTCGGAGCGCGCCGGCGCAGACACCTCGCCACCCGTCCGCGCAAGCGACTCGAGTGTACCGATGACGACCTGGAGATCGAGAAGCTGCCCTTCGAGCTGCTCCACGCGCTCGCGAAGCCCCGCGGACTCGCCGCCTCCTGCAGGAGCGTTCGACTTGTTCTGCGCGGACGCGACACCCGTGGACCATGCCAACGCGAGCAACGCACCGGCGACAAGACCGATACCGCGCGCTCCCGAAAGAAGCCTGGACGATGACATGGGCGAAACGCCCTCCTTGATCATTGAAACACGGCCCTCAGCATAGGCTGCTTGAAAGCCGAAAACCACGTGCGAGCCCGATGTGCGGCGAATTTCCCGCTCATTGCGTCGGCGAGACATTCGGAGTGTCGACCCCGTTCTGAGCGCGCCGCGGCAAAGGCCCCGGATTGAGCTTGCGGGACAGTACGATCGTCACGGCACGCCGATTCTGAGCCATGCATTCCGGCTGAGGACAATCGGATATGCGATCTTCCTGGGCGCGACCATAGGCAAGAATACGCTGCTCGTTAACGCCTTCGGCAACAAGCCGGTCGCGCACGACTGCGGCTCGGTCGTCGGAGAGCCGCTGTGTCTCCTCGCCCGGAATGGCCCCGTCGTCCGCGAAGCCTTCAATCGCAACGAAGAGGTCGGGGTAGCGCTTCAAAAACCGCGCCTGAGACTGGATGACACCGCGAGCACGCGCGCCGAGATCGGTACTCCCGGCCGCAAAGAACACGCGATCTCCTGCTTCCGAGAGGAACTGGCCGTCGATCGCAGGCGAAACACGCGCCTGGTGTAGCGCCATGCGCGACGGGGCCTGTGATGTCGACGGACGCGTCGGCACTTCAGTTGATCTCGTGAAGCCCACGCCACGCGTTGCCTCATCTCCAGCGCGCGAGGTGGAGCCAACGTCAAAGTTCGTGTCTGCGGATCGATAGATCTTGCCGAGCTGCTGGCGAGCCACCGAGGCGCGCGGGCTCTCCGGCGCCTCCGCGATCAATTGTTCGAGCAACCGCTGCGCCTCGTCGCGCCGCCCGTCCTGCAAGGCGTCCATGGCTCCCGCATAAAGCCGCTCAGCAGTCGCGTCGCGAGAAGGTGCCGTCTTTTCCCAACCTTGGAAAAACCAGCGGCCGCTTCCGTCGTCAGCGCTGTCGCGCTTGCGTTCCGGCAGTCCAGCCGGCGGCTCGACAACGGAGAACCCATCGTGAGGAGCGCCCAGGTTGAAAGTGCCGATCGGCACTTCGCCCGCGTTGAGCGAAGGATCTTGCGCGCGAGCCGTGTCGACGATCGAAGCAAATGCGAGAGCAAGAGAAAGGCATGCGACGAGCGCGGGATTCGATGTCGACCCGCTCGTTGCAACGTCCTCCGCGCGTCCCATGCGCATCACTTTCACCTTCGTCTCCGTCTGCGTCCGGAAGACCGAAACGCGGATGTCGTTGAGCAAAAGGGATGCCCCCGCAATACGGCCAAACTTTGCCGCGCCGAGGCCGGAAGACAGGCATTACGAGGTCAGGAGAAAGGCGTTTGCAACGCAACACCGGGAGGGATGGACAACGCCTCCCTCCCGAACGCCGGTATCGACGTTAAGACGCGACCCGGCTGTTAAGCACAGTCTGGGCGCGCCGGTTCTGCGACCAGCAGGAAATGTCGTTACAGACAGCCACCGGCCGCTCTTTGCCGTAAGAAATTGTGCGCATGCGATTCGCGCCGACGCCGTTTTGAGCCAGGAAGTTCCGCACAGTTGTCGCGCGGCGTGCACCAAGCGCGATGTTGTACTCGCGCGTACCGCGCTCGTCCGCGTGCCCCTCAACCGTGATCGTGAATTGCGGGTACTGCCGCAGCCACTGCGCCTGCTTCTGCAGCGTCGTCTGCGCTTCCGGCGTAAGGTCCGAGCTGTCGGACGAGAAGTACACGAGATCGCCAACGTTGACGCTGAAGTCGCGGCTGGTGCCGGGCGTGATCGGTCCTTTGCCATCGGGGCCAAGGCCCGCATTGGGATCATTCTGGTTATTGGCGCAACCGCCGAGAATCCCAGCCATCACGACAAACAGCAGAGCGCATGCAAAGCCCGAGGCCCGAAAAACAGGCGCCATCCAAATCATCCTTTCGTCGGCTCTACGGCAGCCACCCGCCACCGGAACCAATAACTCCCCTGCGGGAGCAGATAACCGAGCCAAAGTACGAAAATAAGGCCATGAATTCGGTGCGGCGTTGATCCGCAGAATCGCGCCTCTTTCGCTTCGATCCGGGACGTGCTCGGCGTTCCCCGGTCGCGCTTTCGCATTGAGACCAGTCCGAGAGGGCGTTTGCCCGCCGAATGCGCGGGACCGCCTCCGAAAGCGCTCGATACAAAAATGAGCGATACCCCGCGATGCAGCAAGGACGAATGTGACAAACTCGTATTCGCCTGGGGAAAGGACCGGATAGCAACAAAAATGCGACTCGCAGACGAGACGCCAATTCGGAGAAATAGAAAGGCTGAAAGAAAGAACGGTGCGCGAAAACGAAAAGAGCCACCATAGCGAAAGCTATGGCAGCTCTAATCTATCAAGCACGTCTGAGCTACGCTCAGAACACGCTTAGAATTCGCTATTAGCGAACGTCGGCAACAGCCGGAACGTCAGCGCCGAGCTTCAGCGGAGCAGCTTCTTCACGACGGCAAGCGCCGAGAGCAACAGCAACGATAGCGGCAGCGAGAACGATAGCGCCCTTCATGGTAGTAGTCTCCTGTTGTGTCCCAAATAAATTTGGACGTTAACGAGCCACGTGAGTGGCGGTAGAAACCTCGGCGCCGAGCTTCAACGGTGCCGCTTCTTCACGACGGCAGGCACCGAGAGCAACAGCGACAACGGCAGCCGAGAGAACGATCAGCCCCTTCACACCCTGCATGGTCTTATCTCCTGATGCTTGTTCGGCAACGAGCCGAATATTTGGGTACCGGGATGGGTTGATTTGATCAAGAACAGAGGGCGCCAACGCACTGTTTTCCCCCCTCGTAGATGCGAAAATACCACTCCGTTGTCTGCGCTCCACGCCCCCGCGAGTCGCAGCCGCACCTCGCTCGGAACCTATTGATTCCGAAGCCTATTTTTCACGCTCCAGAATTTCAGGAGCTGATGCAAGAATAAGCTTCTGAGCCTTAAAGACACGTAAAAGCGCGTGTCAGTTAAGTAGAGGCGACCAGGCCGGATCCGACGCATACGACGGCGTGCTGACAACCCGCTCGTTGTAGCCGGTGAGATCGACCGAGTAGATTCGGGCTCCCCCCTCTTCGCCTTGGCTTTCCCTGAAGAACATCAGCACGCGGCCATTCGGAGCCCAGGTAGGACCCTCATTGTGATATCCCTCAGTAAGAACCCGCTCCCCTGATCCATCGGGGCGCATCACGCCAATGAGGAATCGGCCTGCGAGCTGCTTCGTGAAGGCGATGTAGTCGCCGCGCGGCGACCAAACCGGCGTCGAGTACCGCCCCTCGCCCATGCTGAGCCTCCTAGCGCCCGACCCGTCGGAGTTCATCACGTAGAGCTGCTGCGTCCCTTCGCGATCGGATTCGAACACGATATTGCGTCCGTCCGGCGCGAAGCTCGGGCTCGTGTCGAGCGCGCCCGAGTTGGTGAGCTGCCGCGATTGGCGCGTCCTCAGGTCCATAACGTGGATGTTCGCGTTGCTGCCGTCCTGAAGGCTCATGATCACGCTGGCGCCGTCAGGCGAGAATCGCGGCGCGAACGTCATGCCCGGAAACTGGCCCACGGCCTCCGTCTTCCCGTTCTGAAGGTTCATGAGAAACACCTCAGGTTGGTCTTTCGTGTAGGCCATGTAGGCGATCTCACTCGCGACCGGATTGAACCGGGGGGTCAGAACAAGCTGCTGCCCGTTCGTGAGCAGGCGAACGTTGGCTCCATCCTGATCCATGATGGCGAGCCGCTTGATGCGCTTGGCCTTGGTGCCGGTTTCATCGACGTAGACGACCCGGGTGTCGAAATAGCCCTTTTCGCCCGTCAGCCGCTCGTACACCTGATCCGCAACAAGGTGCCCCACGCGACGCCAGTTCTGCGCGCCAGTCGTGAAACGCTGCCCCGCGAGCTGCTTGCCGCTCGTCACGTCCCAGAGACGAAACTCCGACGTCAAACGGCCATCGCCGCCGCGCGTAACACGTCCGACTGCGAGCGCCTCGGCTCCGATCTGCCGCCAATCCGGAAAACGCGGCAATGCGTTGACGTCGCGAATCTCTTCGAGAAAAGACGCAGGATCGAGAGGCTGAAAGAGACCCGACCGCTCGAGATCGGCCATCAGCACCTGCGCCACTTCCTGCGCGAGCTTCGGGTCATCGCCGGTGAACGCAGGGATCGCGATCGGGATCGGCGCTACGACGCCCTGACGCTGCGTGCCGCGCAAACCTTCCGAACTCAAGCCATCCTGACCGCCACCTTGATAGGTCCCCGGATCCATGCCCGCTCCGCCGCCAGACCGAGGAGGGGGAGGCGCCGGAACGTCATAACCTTGCTGGCGAAGCTGATCACCGAAACCGCCGCCGCCTCCACCGCCACCCGCTGCAGGCGGGCGATAGGCGTCGTCCGCCTGGGCCATCGCCGGTTGCGAGGTCGGCACGGCGACGAAAAGCAATGCCGGCACGAGAAGCGCAGCAAGCACTCGGGGAACCGAGCACGCCAACCGCAGGGCACGAGAGAGGAAAAGCGTTTCTGTCATCGGTCTCATCTTCGAAAGAAATCCCTCAGTCGCTTTACAGCATCTCACGCGGATCGAAGTCCCAAATGATCGATTTCCAGGCCCAGTAACGGTCCGGGGGGAGTGTGAACGGCGAACAGGCCTTTACGGCACGCACCGCCGCCTCCGCAGCGATCTGATAAACAGGACCGGATTGTGGCGCTTCGAGCATCGGCTCGCCATCAAGCCTGCCGTCCGGGAAAAGTTTCCAACGCACGGTAACGACAATCGTCTCGATGCCGCCGCCGCCGCCCGGCAATTTCCAGCATTGGCGGAGCTGCGCACTGATCTGAGACCGCAAAAGATCCTGCTCGCGCACGGAAAGGCGGGGAGCATTACCTTCCGCGGCACCCGCCGTGGGGCCCGTGTAGTCAGTCGGGTTCTCAGGCGGCGTCGCGGAATTGGGTGCACCCTTGCGCGTCGGGTCTTTGTCGAGGAGCGCTGCGAGGCGATCCGCCTGCTGCTGCTTTTTCTTCTTTTCCTGCTCCTTGCGCTTTTGCTCGGCGAGCTTCTTTTTGCGCTCTTCCTCTTTCTTCTTTTTTTCTTCCTCGGCCTTCTTCTTTTTCGCTTCGTCCTCTTTCTTCTTTTTCTCGGCCTCTTCCTGCTTCTTGACCTCTTCCGCCTGCCGCAGCTCTTCGGCCTTCTTGTCTTCCTCGATCTTCTTCAGCTCATCTGGCGTCGGCCCAGGAGGCGGCTGCTCGACCGGCAATGCCGCGAGCTTCTCTGCGATCGGATCTTTCTTGGGTTCAGGCTCCGCCTTCGGCGGTTCCGGAGGCGGCGTTTCGACCTTCTTTTCTTCGACGGGCGGCGGCGTCGGCTCGACGGGCAGCTCGGGCGCGAGGATCGGCTTCGGCTTCTCGGCTTCGAGCTTCGACATCTCGGGCTTCGGCTCGTCCTTGGCCTTGGCTTCGAGCTCGGTTGCGGTCGTGCTGCCCTTCTTGAGCGCCAGCAAATCGGACGGCGTGATCAACGCGACCTCAATCGGCGCCGGTTCAGGCGCCTTGAGCGGCGGCGTCGAGATCATGGCGAGGTACATCCAGAGCAGCGCCCCACCGTGAAGAAGGATGGAGACGGTCAGTCCGAACGGCACGGCCACCTCCTGTAATCGGTGACCCGCTCAGCAATATCGGCACATGGAATACGGCGTGACTTCGCAAAGAAGCACATCCGCAACGCCGTCGCGGACGCAAAATCTTCGGCTGCCTGATCCGCCACCCTCTCCTGCACCATGCCTTCTTCGTCCTCGCGCTTCCAAGCCGATCTCTGACCGGCCACGCGCTAGGGCCTTAACATGCGATCGCGGCGACCCTTAGGAACCGCTCTCGACCTCGGTAACGAGCGACACCTTCTTGAAACCACCGGCGCTGATGCGGCCCATGACCGTCATCACCTGCCCGTAGGTGATCCCCTTGTCGCCGCGCACGAAGATCTGCTCATCGACGCCATTCTTGGCGATGGCCTTGAGCTTCTCGGCAATCTCCTCGAGCGCGACTTTCGTCTCGCCGATGAAAATGTCTCCGTTCGACGAAACTGAGATCGTGAGCGGTTCATGGTTGCTTTCGAGCTGCTTGCCCTGAGACTGCGGCAGTTCGATCGGCACGCCGACCGTCAGAAGCGGCGCCGACACCATGAAGATGATGAGCAGCACGAGCATCACGTCGACCATCGGCGTGACGTTGATCTCGCTCATCGGCGCACCGCGTCCGCGTCGCGATCTGCGCCGCCCGCCGTTCCCGCCAGCCTTGAGGCTCATTCCCATCTAGTGTTCCGATTCCGAAGTTCGCTCGAATTTGCGGCTAGGTCCCTCAGCTCCTGACGTCGATCTGACGCGAAACGATGGCCGAGAACTCGTCCGCGAAAGCCTCGAGACGCTGGCTGATATGCGCCGAATCCGCCTGGAATTTATTGTAGAATACGACCGCCGGGATGGCGGCCATGAGGCCGAGCGCCGTCGCGAACAAGGCTTCCGCGATACCGGGCGCCACAACTGCGAGGTTGGTGTTCTTCGACACCGCGATCGCCTGGAAGCTTACCATGATGCCCCAGACCGTGCCGAACAGGCCGACGAACGGCGCCGTCGAGCCGACTGTCGCAAGGAACAGGAGCCGCCGGTCGAGGCGCTCCATTTCACGGCTGATTGTAACGTCCATCACCTTCTCGACGCGGAGCTGAATACCACCCAGCGCCCGGATGTTGCCCTCGACGGAACGCTTCCACTCGCGCATCGCCGCAACGAACAGCGCGGCCATCGCGATCGTGGGGCTGCGCGACAGAGTGTTGTAGAGCTCGTCCAACGACTGGCCGGACCAGAACATCTGTTCGAAGCGGTCCGCCTCGATGCGTGCGCGCCGGAACGCGATGAGCTTTTCGATGATAATGGCCCAGCACCAGATCGATGCCAGTCCCAGGATGCCCATCACGATTTGAACCGTGAGTGACGCCTGCATGAAAAGTTCGATGAAGGAGACCCCGTGCGCCTGGGGCGCAAGGGCTGATTGCGTCACGTCTTCGGGATTCATGGGTTCAACCGTCTCTCGAGGCTCGGACCAGGATCGCTTCGGATCCGAACCACCCGAGGCGTAAAATTTCGGTCTCAGTAAAGCTTGGGTGGTCGAGTGCCCCGTCAGAAACTCTGTGCCGAATCGGCAATCGCGCCCCCCTGGCGGACTGCAACGTGCACTGGCGCGCACGGACCATCAAGTTCCTTGTTGCCGCGCAATATGACTAAACGAGGGCCGAAAACCGCAAGCCGAGCACAACCAGCCTCACACGGATCGCGGCCCGAAAAGAATGAGCATCGCGCCGAAGATGCAAACTGCGCCGCCCGCCAGATCCCAACGATCGGGCCTGGTCCCCTCGAAGGCCCAAAGCCAGATGAGCGATGCGACGATGTAGATTCCGCCGTAGGCTGCGTAGGCACGCCCCGCGAATTCCGTGTCGATCCGTGTCAAGAGCCAGGCGAACGCAATCAGCGCTGCCACGCCCGGCACGAGCCAGAGCGCCGAAGCCCCATGTCGCGCCCAGGCCCAGAACGCGAAGCATCCCGCGATCTCGAACAGTGCCGTGAGGATGAAAATCCCGATTGCGCTCATGCTCCGGCCGAGGCCAGAAGCGCTTTCCACGCCCCCGTCTTTGGGTCGTAAGCCTGGATCTCGCCCGCTTCCATGTCATAGAGCCAGCCATGGATACCGACGCGCCCTTCGGCGACACCGGCCGCAACGACGCTATACGTCATGAGGTTATCCAGCTGGAACTGGACGTGCGCCCGCACGGTAGCAAGCCCACGCTCCTCGTCCGGAACCCGTGCTGCCGCGACGAGCTCATGCGCACGGCGCGTATACTCAACCCAGCGCCCGAGATGCGCCTCCTGGTCCGGCGGAATGGGTTCGGCAAGGGCTTGAATGCCGCCGCAGCCCGTATGCCCGCACACCACGATATCGTCGATGCCGAGATGAGCGAGCGCGTACTCGATGGCCGCGCCGACGGCTTCATCGTCCGACCAGGACGGCGGAACGCAGTTTGCGATGTTGCGGACTTCAAAAAGCTCGCCCGGATCTGCGGAGGTGATCTGCGACGGCACAACACGACTGTCCGAACAGCCGATCCAGAGAAGCCGAGGCTTCTGCTTTTTCGTGGCGAGGCTCCGGTAGAAAGCCTTGTCCCGCTCGAACTCGAGCCGGAACCGCTCATGCCCCTGCATGGCGTCCTTGATATCGAGATCAAGCCCGCTCGCGTCTTTCGCAGTCGTCATTTCGCCCCCCGGCTTATGCTGCACTCAACAGCAGGACCTTCCCCGCGCATACCCTCTGTCTAAGCGACTTCGATGACAAGTTGTATTTAGCGCCCGAGAACGTGCGTTGCGTCCGCGCCTTCGAACGCGCTTCGAACGGCCGTCGAAAGCCTGAGAGGTTTTCCCGATACCGCAACCAGCACCACCGTCACCTCGGCTTCGAACACGCGCCGGTCGCCGTTGAGCACGGTCTGCAGCAAAGTCACGCTGGCACCGCCAAGCTCCTTCACGCGCGTCTCAACGATGAGTACGTCGTCCATGCGCGAGGGCCGCAGGAAGTCGCAGTTCATTCTGCGCACGACGAAAGCGGCGGGTTCGACGCTTGCCGAGCCGTCGATGAGACGCCGCGAATCCGTCCCGAGCAGCCGCAGAAAATCCGTGCGTCCCCGCTCGCACCAGCGAATGTAGGACGCGTGATAGGCGATGCCGCCCGCGTCCGTATCCTCGAAGTAGACGCGGACGGGCAGCACGTGCCGGCGCCCGCTTTCGTCATCGACAATCCGGCCGGCGAGATCCGGCCACGCTTTTTCCGTGTCACTCATGAGAATGGTATCCGCTGACTGGCTGTCCTCGTGTCGCGCCCGCGCTGCGTCGCGGTCAAGCGACATTGTGCTGGGCCTCGAGGGTGACCAGCAGGATTTCCGGTGGCGCGCCGAACCGGATCGGCACCTTCGAGCAGCCGAGCCCAGCCGAAACGATGAGATTGCGCCCGCCCTCGATGATATGGCCGTAACGATAGCGCTGGCCGAAGCGGGACGGAACAATGGGCGCATATCCCGCGATCGCGATCTGCCCACCGTGTGTATGCCCGGCGAGGGTCAACGCCACACGATCCGGAACTTCGGGAAAAATATCGGGCTCATGCACCAGAAGGACGACAGGCGCATCGTCCGTGATTTTCGCCATCGTACCGGGCAAATCGTCCACGCCGGTAAGATCGGCATCACCTGGTCGCCGCCAGAAAGCCCACTGATCGCCGAGCCCGGCAATCCAGAACGGATGCCCATGCTTCTCCAAGCGCGTCGCATCGTTCTCGTAGACGGAGATGCCGGCGGCCTGCAAAGCGATCGCGGATTTAACGGGACCGGCGCGCCGCTCTTGCGCGGCCTCGTCGCCCCACCAATCGTGATTGCCGAGCACGGCGTGAACGCCGAGCGGAGCCTTGAGACCGGCGAGTACAGCGGCCCAATCCTCCGGCTTGATCTCGCGGCTCCACGATTTCATGCTGTCGCCATGCACGTAATCGCCGAGCATTACGATCGCGTCCGGCATCAGCGCGTTCGTTTTGGCAACGATGCCGCGTAGCCGCTCGAGACCGAGCCACGGCTCACAGATATGCAGATCCGCCAGCACCGCGAGACGCAGCGAAAGACCCCGCGGCCACTTTGGCGGCGAGATAACGTAGCGCGTCACCCCCACGCGCAAAGGCTCCGCGAAAGCATAGCTGCCGAGGGTGAAGCCGCTGACACCAAGCAAAGCCGCTGCTTTCAGGATCTGTCTGCGAGAAAGCAAAACCGCTCCGTAATTTAGCTGCAGAACCGGACGACCGAGCCGGCGCCAGCCGACACTGCCAAACTAAAGCCCGTCGATCGTTAACAATATAAGACATTCCACCGCGCAGCTTTGTGGCTGCCGTTGGCGCGCCTCAATCCTCGCTGTCTTCCAGCGGTAACTCCGGACTTGCCGTGCGGGCAGGCCCGGAAAGTCCGAGATGGCGGAAGGCCTTCATCGTGACGACGCGCCCGCGCGGCGTGCGCCCGATGAACCCCTGTTGCAGCAAATATGGCTCGACGATCTCCTCGAGCGCATCGCGCGGCTCGGAGAGCGCAGCCGCAAGCGTTTCGATGCCGACAGGCCCGCCTTCGTAAGCAACCGCGATGCACTTGAGATAGCGATGATCGAGAGCGTCGAGACCCGCTTCGTCAACTTCGAGCGCGCGCAGCGCCACGTCGGCGGCTTGAGCATTGATAACATCCGTGCCCGCAACGGCCGCGAAGTCACGCACGCGGCGTAGCAGGCGGCCCGCGATACGCGGCGTTCCCCGCGCGCGGCGCGCAATTTCCGTCGCGCCATCGGGCACAATCGGCGCACCAAGCACACGGGCTCCGCGCGTCACGACGCGCTCCAGCTCTTCGACGGTATAGAAATTGAGGCGGATGGGAATGCCGAACCGGTCGCGCAGCGGCGTCGTCAGAAGCCCCGCGCGTGTCGTCGCACCCACGAGGGTGAACTTCGCGAGATCGATGCGAACCGAGCGCGCTGCCGGTCCCTCGCCGATGATGAGGTCGAGCTGAAAATCCTCCATCGCCGGATAGAGGATTTCCTCGATCGCGGGATTGAGACGATGGATTTCGTCGATAAAGAGCACGTCCCGCTCTTCGAGATTGGTAAGCAGCGCCGCGAGATCGCCCGCTTTGGAGATCACCGGCCCCGACGTGGCGCGAAACCCGACGCCCATCTCCTTGGCCATGATCTGCGCCAGCGTCGTCTTGCCAAGGCCAGGCGGCCCCGCGAACAGCACGTGGTCGAGCGCGTCTCCGCGCGCCTTTGCCGCTTCAATGAAGACGCGCAAGTTGGCACGCGCCTGCTCCTGGCCCACGAAGTCGTCAAGCGAGCGTGGCCGGATCGACGCCTCATAGGCGTCGGCCTCGCGCTTCGCTCCGCTGATAAGGCGATCGGTCATGTTTTGTTCCTGACCGTGTTCGCCGCCGCCGTCAAGCGCACGCGAAGCACACCGGCGGACAACGCATCAGGCGTCCCCGCGGCAGATCAGCCGTCCGAAAATGAGCGCGATGGCAGGCGGCCCGGCGGCGAGCAGGCCGTACATCAGGGCGTGTTTGGTGGTGGCGTCGCGCAGGGCCTCCTGCATCGCAGGATCGTTCGGAGACATGTCCATCGGCACGTAAGGCACGTTCGTATAGCCGAGATAGGCCACGACGCCTGTCCAGATTAACGACAGCACGAGCCACACCGGAAACGAGAACAGCTTGCACATGGAAATCTCCCCAAAAGAGCGCGAACGTTCCGCGATGCGCCCGGGGCATGTCAAGACGAACGGCGCCCCCGATAGAGTAGAAAGCACAAACAGAGAAGCCGTTCTGCGGCCTCGCTCCCGATAACCATCGCCAGCAATTAACACTTTGCTTTGCTTCAGGAAAAACGCTACCGATTCCGTCCTAAAAATGGAGTGGCCCATGTCTGTTTATCGTGTGTTGGCAATGACAGTTGCGCTAGTTTCTTGCGGCCAAGCGCGCGCCGCTGATGCAGACATGATCATCTTCGGCGGCACAATCGTAACCGTTGATGATAAGCAACCGAATGCTGAGGCCATCGCGATTAAAGCCGGCCGGATTACAGCGATCGGATCGCGGTCAGAAGTCGTCAAGACCGAGCAAGGCGCTGCAACGGTCCTCAAAGATCTCCAAGGTCGCACTTTGACCCCGGGGTTCATCGACCCACACAGTCATTTCATTGATGCGCTCTCGATCTCCGATCGCGTCAACGTCTCGGCGCCACCCGTGGGTCCTGCGGCAACACCGACTGAGATAGTTGCTGCATTACAGGCAGGAGCAAAAGCAAAGAGCTTGAAGCCTGGCGAGCTGTTTCTCGGCTACGGTTACGACGAGAACTTGATGCCGGACGGCGAACCGCTATCTCGCGAGATACTCGACAAAGCGTTCCCCGACAATCCGGTCGCGGTCATCCACGTCTCCATGCACGGCGCTGTGTTGAATTCAAAAGCTTTCAGCAAATTCGGGTACACGGATGGAATGCCGACACCAGCCGGAGGTGTAATCCTTCGCAAGGGGGATACACAGGATCTGCAAGGGCTGGTGATGGAAACCGCCTACCTGCCGATGTTTTCGAACATGCCTGCGCCCACACTCGAAACTGAGGTAGCAGCAGCCAAAGCTGGGCAGCTGCTTTACGCAGCCGCTGGCGTGACCACGGCCCAGGAAGGCGCCACGCACGCGCCTCAAGTGGAGCAATTGAAGCGCATTGCTGCCCAAGACGGCTTCATCATCGACGTGGTCGCCTATCCCTTCATTCTTGATCTCGACAAAGTGCTTGAGACAAACCCGCCGGCAACTTTCGGCAAATACAATAACGGCCTCAAGCTTGGCGGCTGCAAGCTGACGCCCGACGGCTCCCCTCAAGGTAAGACCGCATGGTTCACAACTCCATATCTGACAGGCGGGCCAGCCGGCGAGAAAGATTGGAAAGGCGAACCCGGCTTACCGATTGATGTCATGCTGGCGGGAACCAAGAAGTGCTACGACAACGGCCTTCAAGTGCTGTTCCACGCTAATGGTGATGCAGCCATCGATTTTCTTATCAAAGCGCACGAAACGGCGGCCGCAGGAGACCTGTCGAATGATAGGCGAACCGTCGCCATCCACGCGCAGTTCATTCGCCACGATCAACTGCCGAAGTTCAAGGAATACAATATAATCCCCTCATTCTTCACCGATCACACGTTCTTCTTTGCCGATACGCATGTGCTCAACAGGGGCAAGACACAGACCGACTTCATTAGCCCCATGAAGAGCGCCTATGAGCTTGGTCTCAACCCGACCAATCATTCGGATGCGTTCGTTGTGCCCATTGATCAGATGCTGACCATCTGGACGGCAGTGAACCGCGTGTCACGAAGCGGAGCAGTCATCGGCGCAGATGAACGCATAACGCCTCTTCAAGCCCTGAAGGCAATAACGATCAACGCTGCCTACCAGTATCGCGAAGAAGACACCAAGGGGTCGATCGAGGTCGGCAAACGGGCGGATCTTGTCGTGTTGTCGGACAATCCACTCACGATCGATCCGACAAAGATCAAGGACATTAAGGTCATCGAGACAATAAAGGATGGAAGGTCAATCTACGCTGCGAGCAGCCCTTGATCCACACCTAGCGACGGCCGAGTCCTTAGTCGCTAGCCCACGCCCCTCACCCCTAAGAGGGGCGTTCGCTATACGCGTTTTTCCGCGACGACTTAGCGAGCCCACTCCTTCAAGCCGCCTCGGGTCGGCTTGGCCGTTTCCGCTTTCGCCTCGGCTTGGTCGCTTTACCGCCGGAACGCATCGCGAGATTTTGCTCGGCGCGTGATCCAGGAACGGGCCGTCCAGTGATGGCTGCGAAGTACCCATCGGTGCCAGTGCGGGGCGTATAGCTTTTGGTGCCCTTGACGTAATCCTGCACGGCGACCGGATCGACCTTCAGCCAACGCCGGTATTCCGCTCTCGAAAGCATTCCATCTGGCACCGCGCGCTTTCCAAGCTGCGCCTCGATGTAGAACTGGAATGCCGTTCCGATACCTTTGCGCCGGTTGCCGCGAGCAATTTGAAAATTCGTAATTTGGATGGACTGCGGAAAGATACGGATGTCCGCCGATCCGACTTCTTTTCCATTCCTGAAGAATTTCGCTTTCGCGCGGCCATGCGCGTCCGCTTCATACGCAAACGTCACGCCCTCGGGTGCCGTGATTTCCGTTCCGGAAGTTTCCTCGCCGCGTTGGGAGGCGTCATTTGGGTCGAGGCTGCTGTAGACCGCTCGGTGCGATACACCGGCGTCGACCTTCAGCGGGAGCCCCTCAGGCTCGTCAGTCGTGTTTCGTTCGAGCAAGGCCATCAAGGGTTCGCATCGCGTTTGCGTCCATCGCCCCCGATGGCACTCAACCGCTTAGTGGCAGCCGATATCCGTTTTCGTCAAGGACCTTATGCAGCTCCTACCGGCTGCTCAGCCACGCACTTTTGTGTCGGCTCGCCTATCGAGCCAGTTCCTTCAAGCCGCGCCGGATGAGCTTTGCGGTATCGGCATCCGCGCCAAGCTCTTTCATGGCGGCGGCAACGGCCGCAGATGCCTGCGCCGGATTGTAGCCGAGGTTGGTCAGTGCCGAGATCGCCTCGGCCGCGGCCATTCCCTCGGCCGAAATTTCCGCAACGCCAGAACCGGCACTCGCCATGGGAACGTTGAGCCCGGCAACCGAAAGCGCAGGCGCCTTGTCCTTGAGTTCCGTTACGATGCGCTGCGCGAGCTTACGCCCCACACCCGGTGCCTGCTCGACCGACGCCCAGTTTCCGAGCGCAATCGCGTTGGCGAGATCCTGCGTCGAGAGAACGCCGAGCACGCCCAGCGCCACTTTTGACCCCACACCCTGCACATTCTGCAGCGTGCGAAACCAACTCCGCTCGACTTCGCTCTGGAAGCCGAACAGGCGAATGGCGTCCTCGCGCACGTGCGTGTCGATGGTGAGCGTCACCGCTTCGCCGAGCTTGAGATTGCGCAGCGTGCGCGCCGAAAGCTGGACCTCGTAGCCTACGCCCCCAACATCGATGATCGCGTGCGATTCACCGATGGCATCCACTTTGCCTTTAAGCTGCCCGATCATCCGCGCGCTTCTTCCTTCAAGACCCGTTTGGCAAGCGCCGCCGCGCCGCGATGGCTCGCATGGCAGATCGCGATGGCGAGCGCATCCGCTTCATCCGCGCTCTCAAAGCGCGCCTTCGGCAACAGAAACCCGATCATGGCCTGGATCTGGTGCTTCTCGGCATGTCCCGCACCGACCACCGATTTCTTGATTAGGTTCGGCGTGTACTCGGCGACCCGCAAGCCCCGCATGGCTGGCGCGAGCAGCGCCATTCCGCGCGCCTGCCCAAGCTTCAGCGTCGATTTCGGGTTCTCGTTGACGAACGTCTCTTCGACGGCCGCCTCGCTCGCCCCGCAGGACGCGATGACGCTCGAAAGTCCTTCGAAGATCTCGCGCAATCGATAGGCCAAATCCTCATCCGCAGTGGACGTGATGAGCCCGGACGACACATAGGTCAGCCGCACCCCATCGCTCTCGATGACGCCCCATCCGGTGCGCCTCAAGCCTGGGTCGATGCCGATGATTCGAACCTGTGTCTGCCCCCGCATGCGTTTCGCATAGCACGGGCGCAGTTGATTCGCCGTCACGGACGCGCCGCGGCGGCGAACGTTTCGCGTCGCGATCCGCTAAATGCGGACCTCGGCATGGCTACGCAGCTTGAGACCGAAAGACACCATCAGGATGCCGTAGAGGATCGCAAACGAGCCGATCACGAGCACCATCGCCAGCGCACCGGCGCCGGGCCACATGATCAGCATGGCGCCGAACAGCACGGAAAGCACACCGCTCGCGATCAGGTACCACTCGCCCTCGATCTCGTTGCGCATGCTGATCGCGCCAATGATCTGCATCACGCCGGTCGCGATTGCCCAGCCCGCGATGAAGAGAAGCAGCACGAGGCCGGTGATCTGCGGCCAAACGGCCGTCAGCACACCGGCGGCAATGCCGAACACACCGACAAACGCCAGCCACCAGCGCGGAGCGGGTGATCCGCCACGGATCGCCGCAGCGATTGCAAGAATGCCGTCCGCGAAGGCGAAGGCGCCGTAGAGAAGGATGAGTGTGACGAGCGTGATACCCGGCCACATGAAAGCCAGCACACCGAACAGAATGGCGAACACGCCGCGCAAAACGATGAGCCACCAGTTCCTGGCGAGCGCGTCGAGCATGGGACGCATCCGGACGGAGCCGGGAGGATAGGTATTGGGTGAAGCCTGCATAGGTCGAACTCCCAAATGGATCGAGATCAATATCCCCCCACTGCGCAATCATACATCGCCTAGCACCAGCCGCCAGCGAGCGCAGTGAGTTGCCGCTGCAAACATCCGTTCGCCGTTAACAAACTAGCGGACAGCTAACCAACGCTTCCGATTACGGGCAGCACGCCAGGCAGGATCGCGCCACATCACGACCGCCGATGATAGGATAAGCGCCTGCGGCGAGCCGCTGCTCCCGCATCGAGGAGACAGCCATGCTCATCACGTTCGATCAGATCATTGTCTGGGTCATCGTCGGACTTCTCGGCGGCAGCCTCGCGGGCCTGCTGGCCAAAGGCGAGAAACGCGGCTTCGGCATCTGGAAAAATCTCGGCCTCGGCCTCGCCGGCGCTCTCGTTGGCGGCCTCTTGTTTAGACTGCTCGGCCTTCTGCCGAGCCTGGAAGGCATCACGATCTCGCTTCGAGATGTCGTGTCGGCGTTCTTCGGATCGATCTTGGTCCTGCTCGGCCTCTGGATAAAGGGCCGCGCGACGTCGGCCGATGAGCCTTGACCGCGCTGCATTCTGACGTCATCCCTCCACTGTCCCAGGATCTCTGAACTCGGGACAAAGCAACGGGGGAGCGACGACCATGCCAACCGAACTCGGCACCAACGAGTGGATGATGATCTGGGGCGGCATCCTCACGCTTGTTGCCGTCATCATCATGTGGCGCGTATCGCGCTACGATCTGGCGGGCGCAGCTTTCGATAGCGCTTGGCAGGTCGCGCGCGGCAAACGTTCCGCCGAAGCTCCGACCGCTCTCGAGGAAAAATACAACGAGATCGCGCGCGAAGCCTCCGTCACAGGCAAAGCACGCCGCGCAGCCGGAACCGTCATCGGCCATTTCGCGGCGAAGGTCTTCACCCTGATCGCGACGCTCATGTTGCTGGCTGGCGCGGGCCTGATCGCACTCGGATATTTCTGGCGCTAATTCGCGCGCGCCACCACCGACCCGCATTTCTCAACGGCGGAAGTGTTGGAGGACCATCGATCCTTTGTGACCGTCACGACGTAGCGCCGGCATCCGGAGGCCGCGCCCGTAACGAACCGCACCTCGAACAGCGCCTGTTCCCGCGAGGGTGCCAGCGGCCATGAAAACTTTGCATCATCCGCCGTTTTGGCCAGCGCCGTTTTGATCGCATAGGCGGCGTTCTGGAAATCGACTTTGCTGAGCCGGCTCAACAGCACGTTCGGCAAGTCCGGTCCAAGCCCGGCAGCAGCAGCCTTTTTCCTTTGCGGAGCGATCGCTGGATCGTCCACTGGCGGGGGCGCATTTTCGGCATAGTCCGCGCCTTTCACTTCTGCCGGTTCGGGCGCGGCAACCTGCACGACAGGAATTTCGGGCAACGCCCGCGCGTCACCCTGCGGGTCTGAGGATGCGCCGGCGGCAGCCTCGGCATGAGCGATGGAATTTTCAGGCGCCTTCTGTCGGTGGTCGAGGCGTGCAGCAAGTTCACTTGCCTTATCGAGCACGGTCGCGATTGCAGACTGCGCAACGGGAGCGAAACGCACGAGTTCCCCGCTCGTGACAAAGGCCGTCCAGGCTCCCGTCAGAGCGATTGCGCACACGAACCGAAAAGCCATCTGCGATTTGGAATGACGCAACACCGGCGCGCCATAGCGTTCGCTAGGATCGACGCTCAGGCCGTCGAGAAACGACGGCCGCGTATCGTAAACCGTATCGTCCCAGTAGTCCTGCGAAAGGGTCATGATGAGCCTCCCTATGACGCAAGCGTGCCGGAGCTGGCAATGTCAGGTGCCAGTTCGGCTAGCCTCATCGGATTGGCGACGCGGCGCGATTTGCCCTCGAAGAAGCAGCCCGTTTCGAGCGAGAGACCGCTATGGAAGATTTCCGCCGTCACGAGACATGCCGTCTTAAGCGTCACGTGATCGGCGTAGATGGAGCCGGACGCCTCACCCATGATCGTTGCGGATTCCGCTGAAACCGTACCGTCGATCGCGCCGCGTTCCGTGATCAGGATGCTGCCGCAGTGGACTTCGCCCAGGACAGTCCCTTCGAGGATGACATTGCCCGGGTAACGGATGCTTCCTTCGACCACCGCCTGGCGCGGGATCGAAAGCGGCGGGAGCGACGACGTCGTCACTGTCTTGGTCATGAAGCCCTAACCCCCAGCGGATGTATCTGCTATCGGGAAAAAGGACCTCTGAATGTGTCGAAAGATCGGCCCACAAGCTCATGCAATGCCGCGATTTTATTCCGGCGGCGGCAAAGATTTTCGCTCGCGACCAGCGCGCGGCGCCGGCAGAAGCGCAAAAAAGCGGCCGGGACATGCGCCCCAACCGCTTAGTTAATGCGTCGTCGAAACCAGACTAAATGAGCTTGCCCATCGCGACGGCCGTGTCAGCCATGCGGTTCGAGAAACCCCACTCGTTGTCGTACCAAGAGAGAACGCGCACGAGCGTGCCATCCATCACCTTGGTCTGGTCGAGGTGGAAGATCGACGAATGCGGATCGTGGTTGAAGTCCGAGGAAACGTTCGGCTGATCCGTCGCGGCGAGCACGCCCTTAAGCGCGCCCGCGGCGGCCGCCTTGATGCCCGCGTTGATCTCGTCCTTCGTCGTCTCGTGCTTGGCGATGAACTTGAAGTCGACGACCGACACGTTCGGCGTCGGCACGCGGATCGACGTCCCATCGAGCTTGCCGTTGAGCTCCGGCAGCACGAGGCCCACGGCCTTCGCAGCACCCGTCGTGGTTGGGATCATCGAAAGCGCCGCCGCACGCGCGCGATAAAGATCCTTATGCATCGTATCGAGCGTCGGCTGGTCACCGGTGTAGCTGTGAATGGTCGTCATGAAGCCCTTCTCGATGCCGACGAGATCGTGCAGCACCTTCGCAACCGGCGCGAGGCAGTTCGTCGTGCACGACGCGTTGGAAACGACGAGATGATCCTTCGTGAGCTTGTCGTGGTTGACGCCGTAGACGACCGTCAGATCCGCTCCCTCAGCCGGGGCCGAGACGAGTACGCGCTTGGCGCCCGCCGTGAGATGCGCCGACGCCTTGTCCTTGCTCGTGAAAATGCCCGTGCATTCGAGCGCGATATCGACGCCCATATCTTTGTGCGGAAGCTCAGCCGGGTTCTTCACCGCCGTCACCTTGATCGGCCCACGGCCGAGGTCGATGCTGTCGCCCTTCACGACAACCTCTCCAGGAAACCGTCCGTGAACGCTGTCAAATCTCAGAAGGTGCGCATTCGTCTCGACAGGGCCGAGATCGTTGATCGCCACGACCTCGATGTCCGTCCGGCCGGATTCATAGATCGCGCGCAGCACGTTGCGGCCGATGCGGCCAAATCCGTTGATCGCGACCTTGAGAGCCATGGGACATTTCTCCTATTGCTGGGCAGGTTTCTGTTGGGCGGGATGATACTTATACGGCGCGGCGCGTGGTCCGGACCGCCTGCGGCCGCCATTAACTTGAGCAGCCGCATGACTGTCAATCCTACGCTCGGCCACACCTTGCTGCGCACCTGTTGCGCTGAGGAATGCACACCGTCTTTTATCGCATTGAGGTCTGGGTGATTTCTTGCGCCGCAGGATGAGATTTCCTATTGTGCGCTCCGCATGCAACCGTTGAGGGCGACGGTCGCACGTCTGCAAGAAGGGGTGTGGGTCAGCGCTATGGCTCCACGGACAAAAGACAAGGTTAAACGTTCGACCGGTCGCCCGAAGGAGCCCGTCAAGCCGGCCTCCAGCACCGACGCGCGCATCAAGGCGCTCGAACAGGAGCGCGACGGCTTGAAGGGCGAGCTCGACGCGGCGCGCCAGCGTATCGCTGCGCTCGAAGAGAGCCGCAGCGCGGTCGCGAGTCGCATCGACTGGGTGATCGAAAGCCTCAACGGCGTTGTCGATAGAGGCGACTGAGCCTCTCGCTTTTTCCCAACCCCCACACTATGTTGGTTTTGCTGCGGGGTTCGTCAGGAACACATGAATCTCCAGGGCCTATAAGATCTGCCTGGGAGCTGTCCCTGGCTGGAGCCGTGGCTCCAGACATATGGCGCCCACCTTACATTTGTAGGGACCCGGCGAGATCGATCGTTCCAACGGCCACCGCGGCACTTTCTTTTCTCACTCTCCTGCGCCTCGTGCCTCGCCCGTGGCGACACGGCCGGAGCTTCACGGACGCATGACGACGACCGATCTCAAGAAGGCCCTGCGCCGAGACGCCAAGGCGGCCCGCAGCCAGGCCTTTGCGCGTCATGGCGCAACCGCCTCCGAAGCCATCGCCGATCGCGGCATCGCCTTCGCCGGCCTGCCGGCCCCGGCGATCGTATCCGGATTTCTTGCCATCGGCGAAGAAATCGACCCGACGCCCCTCATGCTCCGCCTGCTCGGAGAAGGGTATCGCCTCTGCCTGCCCGTCATGGAAGGCAAGGGCAAGCCCCTGGTTTTCCGCGCCTGGAAGCCGGGCGACGTGCTGGCCGAAACCATGTGGGGCATCCGCGAGCCCCTGCCCGAAGCGGAAACGCTGGACCCCGATATTGTGCTGGGGCCGCTTCTCGCCTTCGATACCAAGGGCTACCGGCTGGGTTACGGCGGCGGCTTCTATGACCGCACGCTGGCTCGCCTCCGGGCCCTGAAACCGATCGTCTCCATCGGCATCGCCTACGACGAGCAAAAGGTCGACGCCGTGCCCCATGCCGATTATGACGAACGCCTCGATTGGATTTTGACGCCGACCGGCCCTCTGAGGGCGGATGGCGGCACCGAGCAAAATAAAGAAAAGGGCTGATGCGCCTACTGTTCCTTGGAGACATCGTTGGACGCGCCGGCCGCAAGGCCGCAGTCGAAGCGATCCCGCGCCTGCGCGAGCGATACAAACTCGATTTCCTTGTCATCAATGGCGAGAACGCCGCGGGCGGCTTCGGCATCACCGAAAGCATTCACCTCGAGCTGATCGACGCCGGCGCTGACGCCGTCACGCTCGGCAACCACGCCTTCGATCAGAAGGAAACGCTGGTTTTCATCGAGCGCCAGGAGCGCCTTATCCGCCCGCTCAACTTCCCGCCGGGAACGCCCGGTCGCGGCGCCGGCATGTTCAAGGCAAGAAATGGCGCCGACGTCCTCGTCATCAACGCCATGGGTCGCGTCTTCATGACGGAGATCGACTGTCCGTTCCGCGCCATCGATCGCGAGATCACCGCCTGCGGTCTTAAGACCGGCACGGACGTCATCTTCGTGGACTTTCACGCCGAAGCGACGAGCGAGAAACAAGCCCTCGGCGTCTTCCTTGACGGCCGCGTCTCCGGCGTCGTCGGCACGCATACGCACACGCCGACCAGCGACGAGCGCATCCTCCCGAACGGCACCGCGTATATGTCGGATGCTGGCATGTGCGGAGATTACAATTCCGTGCTCGGCATGGACGTCGACGAGCCTATCAACCGCTTCCTGACGCGCCTGCCGCGAGAGCGCTTCGAACCGGCCCTCGGGCCCGCCACGATTTCAGGCCTCGCCGTCGAGATCGATGACAAGACCGGCCTCGCGACCCGCGTAAAAAGTTTGCGGCTCGGTGGTGTTTTGACACCTACCGAGCCGCTCTTTTGGGTCGAGTGAGAGAAGGTATGGCAACCGCACGAGGATTGGGTTCAACCCGGCCCTCGGCGCATTGGTGAGGCCTGCTCACCCTGGTCCGCAGTTGGGCAAAAGCGGCATGGTCTGACTTTAGTTGATTCTGGAGCTCCTCGCGAGGCCCCGCTTAACCCTGTGGCCTGAGCGAAAAACCCCGAAAAACGGGCCATTCATCCCGAGGAGGGGTTGACCGCGCGAGGACCGCCCCGCATTAAATCGGTCCCGAGACTAGGTCTCGTTCACGCGTGACGGAGCGCCACGCTCCCGCCGGAAATGTGAACTTGGGTCTCGCACACAGGACCGCTTCTCCAGCGGGCACCCTCCTCGAACGAACTCTGTCAGCACGTTTTCGGAACACCCATGGCCGGCCATTCAGCATTTAAGAACATCATGCACAAGAAGGGCCGCAAGGATGCGGCCCGCGCCAAGATGTTCACCAAGTTCGCACGAGAAATCACGGTTGCAGCCAAGTCTGGAAGCCCCGATCCCACCATGAACCCGCGCCTGCGCCTCGCCATTCAGTCGGCGCGCGCGGAAAACATGCCGAAGGACAACATCGAGCGCGCGATCAAGAAGGCGCTCGGCGGCGACAGCGAAGCCTACGAGACCGTTCGCTATGAGGGCTATGCACCGGGTGGCGTCGCCGTCATTGCGGAGGCCCTGACGGATAATCGCAATCGCACCGGTGGCGCCGTGCGCGCAGCGTTCACAAAGAACGGCGGCAACCTCGCGTCCACCGGCGCCGTCGCCCATATGTTCGAACACGTAGGTGAGATCCGCTTCAAATCCGCCGCAGGTTCGCCCGACAGTGTGCTCGAAGCCGCGATCGACGCCGGCGCCGACGACGTGGTCTCCGATGACACCGGCCACCTCGTCACATGTGCATTCGACAGCTTGGGTACGATTGCCGGCACGCTCGAAGAAAAACTGGGTGAACCGGAGAGCGTCAAAGCCGTTTGGAAACCAAACCTCTCCACCGAAGTGGACGAGGACAACGCCGAGAGCATCATGAAGCTCATCGCCGCGCTCGAGGACGACGACGACGTGCAGAGCGTCTTTGCGAACTTCGAAGTGTCCGAAGACGTTCTTAAGAAGCTCACGGCTGCCTGATCGCGCCAAGCACAAGCATTTCAACCTGATATTGACGGGATACGAAACGCCATGACCGAGAAGCTTGAAGATATCGCCATTGCCATGGTGGCGCCCGGCAAGGGCATTCTGGCCGCCGACGAGAGCTCCGGCACGATCAAGAAGCGCTTCGACAGCATCGGCGTCACCTCGACCGAGGACATGCGCCGCGACTATCGCGAAATGCTGTTCCGCGCCAACGACGCCATGAAGAACTACGTGTCCGGCGTCATTCTCTACGACGAGACCATTCGCCAGAAAGCCAAGGATGGCACCACGCTCGTCGACGTGATGCGTGCCGCAGGCTCAATCCCCGGCATCAAGGTCGACACCGGCGCAAAGCCGCTCGCGGGTCCGACCTCCAAAACCGAAACCATCACTGAAGGCCTCGACGGCCTCCGCGAGCGCCTCGCCGAATATCATGACCTCGGCGCACGGTTCGCGAAATGGCGCGGCGTCATCACCATCGCCGACGGCCTTCCGACGTGGAACTGCATCAAGGCAAATGCCCACGCGCTCGCTCGCTACGCCGTCCTCTGCCAGGAAGCCGGCATCGTTCCGATCGTCGAACCCGAGATCCTGATGGACGGCCCGCACTCGGGCCACGACATCGACGAGTGCTATCGCGTCACCGAGTGGACGCTGCGCACCGTCTTCCGTGAACTCTACGACGCACGCGTCTCGCTCGAAGGCATGGTGTTGAAGCCGAACATGGTCATCGCCGGTCAAAAGAGCGCCAAGCAGGCGTCGCCGGAAGAAGTTGCAGAGAAGACTCTGCGCTGCCTCAAGTCCACGGTTCCCTCATCCGTGCCTGGCATTGCGTTCCTATCCGGCGGCCAGTCGGACGAAGCCGCGACCCAACATCTCTCACTCATGAACGCAGCCGGCAATCTTCCGTGGGCCCTGACGTTCTCTTACGGACGCGCACTTCAGGCGGCCTCGCTGAAAGCCTGGGGCGGCAAAACAGAAAACGTTGCTGCAGGTCAGCGCGCCTTCACGCACCGCGCAAAAATGAACAGTTTGGCTTCGCTCGGGAAATGGGAAGCAGGCCTCGAGAAGGCTGCCTGATCGAGCGACCTTCTTCTCAGAATGAGCTTTGATTCCGCTTCTTTTTCGAATTTTTTTGGCGCATCGGCGGAACAACCACGCCTTAAGAGCGTTGTAACGATACAGTCATCGGCCTTCGGGACGAGGGCTTAGCAGCAAGGCGTAACGAGCCCCCCTCGTTGCGCCTTGACTGTTTTAGCGCGCTCTTCGCGTGACTGCGGCGCCTTCAAGAGGATTGATCTAAGGATCGATCTGGATGCGCAGACACACTACGACAATGGCCGGACTTGCGCCCGGCCATCTAAAATCATCTCGAATTGACGAGAGCTAGTTCAGCCAGAAGCCCGAAACGAGATCATCGAGAGACTGCGGCGGCTGCGAAGTCTTCTTCTTTTTGTTCTTCTGAACCTGGGCTGGCTCACTGCGCGGAATTTCGTCCGCCGCAACGATCTCCGGCCCGGAGTCGAACGTCATTGAGCGTCCGGTGAGCGCAGCCGACAGGCGGCTGTCATGTCCATAGAGATCGCGGAAGGTAGAAACGTTTCCGTTATCGTCGACAACCGCAGTCATGTACGTCATGTGCACCGGGATCGGGTTCTTGAGCTTGATCTCCCCGCCCCGGCCTGCGATCGCATCCGCCTCATCCTGGCTGACACCATTGCCTTCCATCAGCATCACCTCTGCAAACCTGCGCGGGTTCTGCACGCGAATGCACCCGTGCGAAAGCGCGCGGTTGGGCTGGCTGAACAGGCTCCGTTCGATAGTGTCGTGCATGTAGACGTCATGCCGGTTCGGGAACATGAACTTCACCGTGCCAAGCGGGTTCTTGCCGCCGGCCGGCTGGATGAAGCTGTAGGCACGCACATCCGCGGTGCTCCAGTTCACACTGTCCGGATCGATCTTCTGGCCACCGCGATATACGTCGAGCCCATAGGCGCGGATGATGTTGCCGCCGCCACCGCCTCCGCCGAACAGAGACGAGAAGAAATCGCCTCCGCCCGCAGAGCGCAACCGCGGTTGCAGTTCGCGCACCTTGATGCCGTCAGGCATGCCCCACGACGGGTTGAAGACGATGGTCTTCATCGATTCCGAGAAGACCGGTGTAGCCCACTGCGGCAGACCGACGATGATCCGCTCTTTGAACAGCACCTCGTTACCCTTGATGGTCCGGGTCGTGTACTCAGGGATGTTGTTCCACACGTAGACGCCGCCAAGATCGTCCGGCAGCCAGCGCCAGCGCTCCATATTGAGCACGAGAAGCTGCGTTTCGCGTTCCGGATTGGGAGCGCGATGCGTTTCCACCTCAGCGTTGAGCGCCTTGCGCGTCTGCCCCGTCAGCTCACCGCTCTCATCGAAACCCTTTTCGGCTTGGAACGCCTTGAGCGCGAGCGCGAGCTTCTCATCGAAGAGCGTCTCCTTCGCCCCACCTTCGGCAGGAACTTTGAGCCGCTTGCGCAGGAGTGCGATGTTGGGATGCTCAACGCCGACCTTCAGCATCTCACGCGTTGCCGGCAGCACGACAGTCAGCGAGGGATCATGCTCCACGATCTCTGTCGGCCCGCGCGCCTTGATGAGGGCCTCGCGGAGGGCCTTGAACTGAGCGTGCTTGGGATGCTGGTCGCGCAAATACGCATCCGTTGCCGGTGCAGCCACCAGCTCCGTCAGCACCGTATTCGCGTCCTTGATCGGCGGCGTCTGATCCAGAATGCGCGAGAGCGACTGCAGGTTGAGGCGCCCGCCGCGCGCATAACGCACGTATTTCAGAAGTTCGAGCGTCAGCTTGCCCTCGGCTTCGGCTTGCGCTTCAGGCGTTGCTCCAGCGCTGAGCGAGGGAAGCTCGAATGCCGCGGCTGAAAGGCCCCAGTCGTCGGCCTTGCGCACTTCGTCCATGGCGCTTTTGGCCTTCGACGAAAAACCAGAGGCATCGACCCAGAGCGGTCCTTCCGTGCGTGCGCCATAGAACGTGACGGCAGCCGCCACGTCATCCTTGTTCGCCTTCGACGTGTTCGACGACGTGCCGAGCCAGGTACGGACAGCGGCGACGACAGGATCGACGGGTGGTGTCGGAGGCGGTGTAACTGCCGCCGCCGCGGGAGGCGTTTCCGGCGCAGCCGGAGCCGTAGCAGCGGCGGGCGGTGTTGTCGTTGCGGCCGGCGGTGGCGTTGTTGATGCGGCGGGCGGCGGCGTCGAGACCGCAGGCGGTGCCGTCGCAGTAGGCGCGGCGGTCTGCGCGGGCTGAGATGCGCCGTCGGTCGAAGGAGCAGCCGGTGCTGCTGTTGCAGCGGGCGGCGAAGGCGTCGCCGCGTTCGCAACGGCCTCTGCGGGTTTTGTTTCTGCTGGAGCCTTTTGCGCGTCCGTCTGCGGGGCAGCATCAGCAGGAGAAGCAGCCGGCGCCGTCGTGGCTGCGGGAGGAGCTGTAGGCACCGCGCCGGTGGTGGCCGTTTGCGCAGTCGGCGTTGCCGCTGTGGCCGGAGTGGTCTGTGCCCCAACGCGCGAAGCGGAAGCGGACAACGCGACAACCGCAACCGTGGCGGCAGCAACGCGCATGAAAACAGGTGTGGGCATCAATCTGGCTCCGTCGATGCGGGACGCGGCACCCTCTGGGATAGAAGAATTTGTGACAACTGAAGGGACAGCATGGCAATTTCATGCTCATGCATTGGGCTGCACAAGAGACGCGGCGAGCCCGGATTCGCCCGCCACGATAGACGGATTGACCCGGCCGTAAACCTCCAACGAGCTGTTCTCCAAGGGCATTTCCGCCACAGGAGCACAACGGTCGCTTTTCCGCCGGATTTGAGCCAGATACGCTCGCGAGCGGCCCGAGGATCGGCTTGCAGTTTGGATTTTTTCACCGAGGGGAATGCCCCCAGAAGGACCATGAGCCAAAGAGCCCAAGTTCCCGGCCTATGCCTCGTCGCTGCTGCAGACGCAAAAATCGCTCTCGCGCGTGTCGAGGCGGCACTGACGACGACGCAAGCCTCGACCCTCATTCTTACGAGCCCAGACGCAGGACCGTTCGATCCCGCCGTCACGCGCCCCCTGATCGAGCTGGCGCAGAAGCTCTCCGTCGCGGCTCTCCTGGCCAATGACGTAAGCGCTGCGAAGGCGTTATCGGCGGACGGCGTGCATCTGAGCTGGCGGCCGGAGATCGAAGACGCTTACGAAGATGCGCGCGGCAAGCTCGGGCCGGACGCCATCGTCGGAGCCGATGCCGGCCAGTCGCGCCACGACGCCATGACGCTTGGTGAAGCCGGCGCAGACTACGTCGCATTCGCCGACGCTTCCCAGGACGACGCCGAAGCGCAGAGCGATCTCGTCTCATGGTGGGCGGACGTGTTCGTCATACCCGTAGTGGCCTTCGCCGAGACCGCGGACGACATCCGAGATTACGTCCGCCGCGGCGCGGATTTCATCGCCGTCCACCTGCCGGCCGACATCGCAGACGATGGCATTTCCGGTTGGGCATCCGAGCTCGTTGCGGCGCTGAACACGCCCGTCGAAGCCGCGTGAGGAGCGATCTTCGTGAAAACGACCAACCTCGTCATTCTCGGTTGTGCGGGCCTTTCCCTCGGCATCATCGGCGGCCTCGCCGGAACCGGCATGCTCACGCCCTATCTTCCCGGCATGAGCAGCACGCCTTCGCCGACGCTCAAGGCTGAACCAGATACGCTTCCCGCCGACGACGCGGCCTACCTCGCGTTCGATCAGGGAAAGTATCTGACTGCGCTGGAGCTTGCCGAGCAGGCCGCTTCGCGAGACGATCCTCAGGCGCACACGCTCATTGGCCGCATCTACGCTGAAGGCCTCGGCGTGCCGAAGGACGAATCCACGGCAGCCCGCTGGTACGCGCGTGGCGCAGAGCTTGGCGATACGCAGGGTAAGCTCGCGCTCGGCATCATGCTCGCCGAAGGACGCGGCGTCGCAAAGGACATGAACCTCGCCGCCGAGATGTTCGAAAAAGCGGCATCGACGGGCGATCCCGTCGCCAACTACAATCTCGGCCTCATGTTCCTGCGTGGCACGGGCAAACCCGAGAACCCGTATCGCGCGGCGCAGCACATTCGCTACGCCGCCGAGAAAGGCGTCGCATCGGCCCAGTACGATCTCGCAGCGCTCTACCTCAAAGGCAACGGCGTGCCGAACGATGCGCTCGAGGCCGCACGCTGGAGCGCTAAGGCAGCCGAACAGGGCCTCGCCGCAGCCGAATACGACTACGGCGTGCTTTTGCTTCAGGGCCGGGGTCTAAAGACCGACGAAGGCAAAGCCGTTTCCTACATCCAGTCCGCGTCCGACAAAGGCGTGGCCGGCGCACAGAACCGCCTGGGCCACCTCTATGCCGAAGGCGTGGGCGTCGAAGCCAATCCGGTCGAAGCCGCTAAGTGGCGCATGATTGCCAAGGCCGGCGGCATCGTTGACGACAAGCTCGATCTCTACGTCGCCTCCCTCCCCGACGCCGATCGCGGTAAGGCCGAAGCCGCCGCGACCGAATGGCGCGAAAAGAAACAGATCCTCGCCATGCCTTGAGATCGGTCGCTTTTGCCGGTCGCGAAACACCTCTAATCGGCTTGGGGCGAATATTTCCCGAGCGCCGGGACACGAGATCCATTAACGACTTGAACCCCGCTAAGCCGGAAAAAGGTTGACGTTCCGGCCTGAAACCGTCAGAGCCTCCCCACTCAATCAAGCAATTCAGGCCGCGCGCGAGCGCGCCGCTTCGGAACGATGCCTCGCCATGGCTGCTTCAGCTCTTATGACTGTGATGATCGCCGCCGCACGCAAGGCGGGCAGATCGCTCGCGCGTGACTTCGGCGAAGTCGAGCATCTTCAGGTCTCGGTCAAAGGTCCGGCGAACTTTGTTTCCGCCGCCGACCACAAGGCTGAGGACATCATCTTCAAGGAGTTGTCGAAGGCCCGCCCCGGTTATGGCTTCCTGATGGAAGAGCGCGGCGCCGTCGAAGGCGTAGACAAAACCCATCGCTGGATCGTCGATCCTCTCGACGGCACGACGAACTTCCTGCACGGCATCCCGCACTTCGCGATCTCGATCGGCCTCGAGCGCGAAGGCGTTCTCGTGGCGGGCGTCATCTACAATCCCGCGACCGACGAGATGTTCACGGCCGAAAAGGGCAAAGGCGCATTCTTGAACGACCGCCGTCGCCTGCGCGTCGCTGCCCGCAAGACGCTTGCCGACGCCGTCGTCGTGACCGGCATTCCGCACCGCGGTCGTCCCGGCCATCCAGGCTTCTTGAAGGAGATGGGCACGGTAATGATGGAGGTCGCGGGCCTTCGCCGGTCGGGCTCGGCCGCGCTCGATCTCGCCTACATCGCAGCTGGCCGTTACGACGGCTACTGGGAGCGCAATCTCAAGCCTTGGGATCTCGCGGCAGGCATCGTGCTCGTGCGTGAAGCAGGCGGCCTCGCACTCGATGTCACCGCCAAGGACAAGGCGCTGGAAACCGGCGATATCCTTGCGGGCAACGGCTACATCACCAAGGCTCTTCAGCCCTTCCTCGCCAAGTAGCGATTCACGCGCGGACGTAAGCGCACGAGTCCATGCCCGACGCGACTACCTTCATCGTTAAGTCTCCGTTTACCGTGATTGAGCGACCCTCGCTCAAACATTTGCCACGGTTATCTCGCAAGTCGGATTGAACTTAGCGAATCGGCCACGTCCCATGACACGCTCAAAGCGTCCACTGCGTGCCGCAGCCTTGTCCTTTACTGGCGTTTGGCGCCCCATGCTGCCAAAGCTGATCGGCGTTGGCGCGGCCATCATCGCTGTTACTTCGACGGCTCAAATGGCCGAGGCAAAATCTCCCGGCTCACGCTATTGCTTCCACGGCTTCTGCCATCGCGTGGGAACACTCGACCAGACGGACACACTCGTAGGCTGGCGCGGCGAAGTGATCGCGTCCTACTACGACAGTTGCAAATTCGACCGGCTGAACCCGTGCGGGCTGACAAGCTCAGGCGCCGTCTTCCGCCCCGACCTTCCTGATAACGCCGCAAGCCCGCTCCTACCGGACGGCACCGTCATCCTCGCCTACAATCCGAAGACCAGCGACGCCTCGGTGCTGCGGGTTACGAATGCTGGGCCTTACAGCGGAAAGCGCAAACTCGACGTCTCGCGCGCCGCTGCTGAGAAGCTCGGCTTTAGCAAGCAAGGCGGGCGCCCCTCGTCATCATCGTGCTTCAGTCTCCGACCAAGGCGGAGGCAAGCTACGTGCGCAAACGCGAATATCCGAAGGTGCCAGGTTATCTCGGCAAGTTCGACACCGTCGACATCGCACACGAGGCCGCCGAAGAGCGCTTTGATGTCCGCGAGGAAGACAGCCTGCGGGCAGGCACTGCGGATGAGGAACTCGAAACAGCAGCGATCGGCGATGCGCTGGTTCCGCGGCCTCAGCTCGCGGTCTCGCCGTCACTGGCGCGCGAGTTCGTCATGTTGCGCTTGCCACCGCGCCCAGTGAACCGCGGTATACGCCTCGTGCAGGGGCCGCGCCTCGTGAGCCGGGATAGCGTGGTCGCCCGGCAATCATCCTCCGACACCGACGCGACTTTCGATTTCGGATCGGGCCTGCAACGCTATCTTCCCACTGAACAAGGCCCCGCCCGCAACAACTAGCTCTACGCTAGCTAGCGCGCTTTCTTGCCGCCCTGCGATGATGCAAAGCGCACCGCTTCTTCGGCCGCGCGCACGATCGCCTTGGCTTTGTTGATGCACTCCTGCTGCTCTTTTTCCGGCACGCTGTCGTAGACGATGCCCGCGCCGGACTGGACATGCAGCATGCCATCCTTAACCAGAGCGGTTCTGAGCACGATGCAGGTATCCATCTCGCCGTCGGCGGTGAAGTAACCGACGCAGCCGGCGTACGGCCCGCGCTTCGCCTTCTCCAATTCGTCGATGATCTCCATCGACCGCACCTTGGGCGCTCCCGACACCGTACCGGCCGGGAAGCCTGCCATCAGCGCATCGATCGCGTCATGCTTCTTGGAAAGCTTGCCAACCACGTTCGACACGATGTGCATGACGTGGCTGTAACGCTCGATGACGAACTTCGCCGTCACGTTGACGGAGCCCACTTCTGCAACGCGGCCCACGTCATTGCGGCCGAGATCCAGCAGCATCAAATGCTCGCTGCGTTCCTTTGGATCGCAGATCAGCGCATCGGCGAGCGCCTTGTCCTCGGCTTCGGTCGCGCCGCGTGGTGCTGTGCCCGCGATCGGGCGAATCGTAACCTCGCCGTCGCGGAGGCGCACCAGAATCTCCGGCGACGAGCCGACAAGCGAGAAACCGCCGAGATCGAGGTGGAACAGGAACGGCGACGGATTGGTGCGGCGAAGGGCGCGATAGAGCGCAAACGAAGGCAGCGCGAACGGCGCCGTGAAGCGCTGCGAAAGCACCACCTGGAAGATGTCGCCGGCGCGGATGTATTCCTTCGCCTTCTCGACCATGCGCTTGAACTCGGCGGCCGTCGTGTTCGAACGCGGCTCCGGATGCGCCAGCTTCTTCGACGACAGCGCCGCCGTGTGCGGCACCGGCGCATCGAGCGCCTCGACCGTGGTCTTGAGCCGCTTCAGCGCCGCCTTGTATGCCTTCTCCGCGTCGTCTTTGCTGGCGCCCTTTTCAGGTCTGACCGGCGTGACGATGGAGATCTCGTCCTTCACGGAATCGAAAATGACGATCACGGTCGGCCGCGTGAGAACGGCTTCGGGAACGCCGAGCTCATTCTCCTTCACGTCCGGGAGCGTCTCGATAAGACGAACGGTGTCGTAGCCCATGTAGCCGAACACGCCGGCCGCCATGGGAGGAAGCTCCGAAGGCAGCGCGAGACGGGACTCTTTGAGAAAGCTCCGCAACGAAGTCAGCGTCGGCTGGTCGTCCGGTTTGAACGCGTCGGGCTTCTTGGCGGGCGAGCGATTGATCTCCGCCACTTGCCCGTCAGCACGCCATACGGCATCCGGCGCCAGGCCGATCACCGAATAGCGCCCACGTGAGGCGCCGCCTTCGACGGACTCGAGCAGGAACGAATACGGCTTTCCCAGCGCCAGCTTGAGATAGACCGAAACCGGCGTCTCGAGATCGGCAACGAGCCGCGTCCAGACGACCTGTGGTTCGCCCGCGCGATAACGCTTGGAAAAGGCGTCGAGCGCCGGCAGCGCCACGACACCGTGTGCCTTCTGGGAGAGCGTGCTCACGAGAACAGTCTCCTGCTATTCATTCCCCGTGGCCGCACCGGTCACGCGAGCGAGTTCCGCCTCATTGATTTTCGCTTTGAGGAGCGTCCTGAGCCCGGTGAGGTAGGCAGCTTCCTGGTCCTGGGCGAGTTCTTCGGAAAGCTCCTGCGCGAGCTTATCGGATTGCGCCTTGGACGGCGGAGCCGCGGCAACGATGTCCTTCACCTGAAACACGACGCGGGTGCCGCGATCGCTGGTGTCAGCGAAGCCTGCGCCGCCCTTCGGAAGCCCGAAGGCTTGCCGCACGGCTTCGACGGTCAGCCCAGGCGGCGAAGAATTGCGCTTGATCTGCTCCACGATGTCGGCTTTGCCGCCGCTCTCTTCCACAACCTTCGCGAACGTCTCGCCGTTCCTGAGCTTCTCGACCAGCTTCTTGGCCTGCTCGTCGAGCAGCTTGGCCTTTTCCTTGTCGATGGTGACCGTCTTGACCGCGTCCTTCACCTCTTCGAACGGCTTCTGCTTCGCAGCGGTGACGTCCGTGAGCGTAACCCAGACCGTGCCGGATCCCGGCAGGCTCACGGATTCGGGCTGAACGCCGACTTCGCTCTCGAACACCTGCTTGATCGCGATCTCGCCATTCGGAACGTCGAGCGCCGTCTTGCCGTCCGGCGTCTTGTTGCTGGCGTCCGCCGCGGCGACGTCGAAGAATTTGATCTTCTGCTCTTCGCCGATCTCCTTCAGCGTCTTGCCGGCGTTGATACCCTCTTCGATGAGGTCGATGCGCTCCTGCAGGCTGGCTTCAGCCTTCTCGGTTGCAAGCTTGTCGCGGACCTTGTCCTTCACCTCGTCGAACGTGCTCTCCTTGGCGGGATCGATCTCGATCACGCGAACGAGAACCGTCGAGAAACGTCCCTCGATAGGTTCGGAGATGACGTCGCGCTCGAGCGTGAACGCGGCGTCCGCAATGAGCGGATCGAGCATGTCCGCCTTGGCAAGCATGCCGAGATTGACGTCAGCTTCCGTAGCACCGGCTGCCTTCGCGACATCGAGAAAGTTTTTCTTGCTCTCGACCAGTTCCTTGCGGGCGGCCTCGGCTGCGGCCTTGTCCTTGAACGGGATCTGCTGCAGGCGGCGACGCTCGACCTTGTCGTAGGTCGCCTTGTGATCGGTGTAATACGCCTTGAGGTCATCGTCCGTCAGCGTCACCTGCGACTTGAGATCGTCGACAAGGAGCGCGAGCGCCGAAAACTTCCGGAACTCGTGGGTCATGAAATCGGATTTCTGCGCTTCGTAGGTCGCCTTGAGGGCAGCTTCATCCGGATCGGCCACCGTGATCTTGCTGGCATCGAGAGCGACGAAATCGAGCGTGCGGGTCTCTTCGTTCCAGGCATAGACCTCGTCGACCATCTCCTTCGGAACGACGATAGCCGACCTAAAAGCATCGAGGATCTGCTCCTGAAGCTGGTAGTTGCGCCATTCGGCCAGGAACGCCTGCTCCGTCATGTTGGCATTGCGCAGCATCATCGCGAAGTCGGACGTGGAAAACTTTCCGCTCGGACCGGCGAAGCGCGGATCCTTGCTGATGAGGTCGGCCAACGTCTCGTCAGAAAGCGACAGATTGAGCGACTTCGCATGTTCCCGAATAGCAGCTTCGTTCATGAGCTGGCTGAGAACGCCGCGATGCACGTTGAAGGCGAGTGCCTGCTCGGTCGTGATCGGCGACCCGTCGTTGAGCTTCATCTCCTCGCGGGCGCGCTGGAATGAGCGCTGGAATTCGGCATCCGTGATCTCGGTTTCACCGACCTGGGCAACCGCCCCCTGCCCGTATCCACGGAAAACGTCGGAGACGTTCCAGAACACACCGAAGCTCACGATCAGGAGAGCAAACAGGAGCTTGGCCACCCACCCTTGGGCGCCGCGTCGCATGGCGTCGAGCATCGAGAGAGGTCTTCCTGTAAAAATGCAGCACGGAGAGCGCTCGGACCCGGGCTCCACCGCCGCTTGCAGAAAAAGGGGATCCCGTCCATGACGGGAAGCGTCGAGGTGATATGAAGCCCAGCCGGCCGCTGAATGCAAGACCGTGCTGGGCGCATGAAAGGAAGTTAACCGGCAGCCAGAAAGCCGGGAAGATCGCCAGGAATCAAGAAACGCCGCAAAACGACGAGGAAAAGCCCGGACGATGACCACGAGCCAAGTTCGCCCCCTGGTTGCGGGAAATTGGAAGATGAACGGCCTAGCCGCCGCCGTGAGCGAGGCCAAGGCGGTTCAGGAGGGGCTAGGCAAGCTCGGGGCCAAGGCGCCGGACGTCATGATTTGTCCGCCCGCGACCCTTCTTGCTCGGATGGCCGAAGCTACGCAGGGCTCCGCTATCGGTGTAGGCGCTCAGGACTGCCATCCATCCGCGTCCGGAGCCCATACGGGCGACATCTCGGCTGAAATGGTGAAGGACGCCGGGGCGACGGCCGTCATCGTCGGGCATTCGGAACGGCGAGCGGACCACGGCGAGCTGGATCGCATCGTCCGCGCCAAGACCGCCGCAGCCCACCGCGCCGGCCTGACCGCAATCGTCTGCATCGGCGAAACCAAGGGCGAGCGCCTGGCAGAGCTGACGCTCCAGGTCGTCGCGCGCCAGCTCGAAGCGTCTCTCCCCGATGGCATCTCCGACACGAACACCGTCGTCGCCTACGAGCCGATCTGGGCCATCGGCACCGGCCTCACGCCGAGCCCCGAAGATGTCGCGACCGTACACGCAGCGATCCGCCAGCATCTTGAGAGCCGCTTCGGACCGGCAGGCGCGCGCATTCGCATCCTCTACGGCGGCTCGGTCAAACCCCAGAATGCCAAGGAACTCTTATCCTTGCCGCATGTGAACGGCGCCCTCGTTGGTGGCGCGAGTCTCAAGGCCACCGATTTTCTGGCAATCATTGGCGCCTATGCCTAAGAGGCTGTGCATTCAATCCTTCTACGTACGTTCCCGAGTTGCGGCGGCCGGACACAGCGGCCATGAAGACGGACGGATCGGAATGGCGAAGCAGCGGAACCTCCAAATGCGGATCGTCCAAGGTTTTCTGTGTACGGCTCTTGTGCTGGCGGTGTCTTTCGTGCCGGGCGTCCAGGCAGCCCCGCTCGAACCGGAGGCATGCTCCGCGCTCAAGACCGAACTCCAGGGCCTGCTTTCCACCGGCGCAAAATCGGATATGGACCGCGGCCCCGATTGGGCGAAGGCCAACCTCGCACCGGACAAAATGGCCAAGATCGAGCGCCTGATCGCGGTTGAGGAGCAACTGAGCTTCCGCTGCGGCGAGCAAGTGACAGCCCGCCCCGCCCTGAAAGAACTTCCAAAGCCGGAGGGTGCGCCCGCCGTGGCTATGAGCGCCGATGGCAAAGGTCAGCTGAGCCGCATCCCCCCGCCGATTCGAAAGGATGCCGCCAAAGCCGCCAAAAACTGACCGCGACACAATAGGCCAGACACAAATCCGCAAACCTCCCATCTAGCTCTCGGCGCGTCCCTGGTGTAGAAGGCGGCCAAATCCCAACACACGCTCGCGAGAGCCTGGAGCTTTTCCACTTATGACCACGGTTCTTCTCGTCATTCACATTATGGTTGCAGCCGCACTGGTGGCGGTTGTCCTGTGGCAGCGGTCCGAGGGCGGCGCTCTCGGCATTGGCGGCGGCGGTGGCGGCGGCTTCCTCACAGGCCGCGGCACAGCGAACCTCCTCACCCGCACGACGGCGATCCTTGCCGCTTGCTTCTTCCTGACCAGCATCCTGCTGACGCTTCTGTCCAAGCAGTCGGGTCCGGTCGGCTCGGTGTTCGACGGCCAGACGCCGCCGGCGGCGACAGCTCCGGCTGAGACGGGCCAACAGCCCGCAACGTCTCCGGCCGCTCCCGCACAGGAAGCACCCCGCGGCGGTATCCTGGACAAACTGAAGTAGAACGGCACCGACGTTCATTGACTTGAGCCGAGCTTCATTGACTTGAGGATGTGGCCGTCCCGCAACTGGCCTTGGCGCTGCGCTATTGCTAGCGTAGCCGGAGGGACAAGCGGGGAGAGGCCATGCCTCGGTCAATGTTTGCGCGAACGGCAGCCGCGAGCGCGCTTCTGGCGCTGACAGCCTGCTCAAGCAGCGAAGGCGGCGGCAGCGGGATTGGCGCCATCGGTTCGATCGGCGGCGCGTCTGTCCCTTACCAGCATTCCAACGCCATCATGACCTCGGGCTATTCCGAAACCGTGATCGCGCCGGACCGCTACCGCATTGAGGTCAAGGGACCAGGCGGCGCATCGCGCGAGCGTTTCGAAAAGATCGCGACTGCTCGCGCCGCGGAAATCGGCCGCGACCAGCGCCTCGGTCACTTCCGGATCGAGGGCATGCAGGTCGCGAGCAGCTGCCAGAATTTCCGCGCCATGGGCAAGGCCGGCGCCTCGACGAACACCCCGGAGAAAACGCTGACCTACGCCGTCCTCACCGCCGAGGTGTCATACGCCAAGAACACGACCGACCCGACCTACCGCAATTCCAAGGACTTCGACGCCCTGCGCGCCGCCGTCGACCAGCCGGACACCTCACCCGCTCCTGCAGTCGATCCCGCCCAGCCGGGCCAGTGCAGCTAGCTATTTCAGACACTTCCGCGAACCCCACGGACACCCCTTTGGCCCAGCGCTCCCACACGCTTATTCACCACGTGACGACTTGCGTCGTGGATGAGACAAGAAAACCTCTTCGAATCACGCCCGTAGGGCACTACTGTTAAAGCCCATGCAACGGTACATCTTCATTACCGGCGGCGTGGTCTCCTCCCTCGGAAAAGGTCTCGCATCAGCCGCTCTCGGCGCGCTTCTACAAGCGCGCGGATACTCCGTCCGTCTCCGCAAGCTCGACCCCTATCTCAACGTCGATCCCGGAACGATGAGCCCCTATCAGCACGGCGAGGTGTTCGTCACCGACGACGGCGCTGAAACCGACCTCGATCTCGGCCACTACGAGCGCTTCACCGGCGTTCCGGCCAAGAAGTCGGACAACATCACCACGGGCCGCATCTATCAGGACATTCTCGCCCGCGAACGCCGCGGCGATTACCTGGGCGGTACCGTGCAGGTCATTCCGCACGTCACGGATGCCATCAAGCAGTTCGTCACGACCGGCAACGAGGACGTGGACTTCGTGCTCGTCGAGATCGGCGGCACCGTGGGCGACATCGAGGGCCTGCCGTTCTTCGAGGCCATCCGCCAGCTCGGCAACGAGCTGCCGCGCCATTCGTCGATCTTCATCCACCTGACGCTGCTGCCCTACATCCCGTCCGCAGGCGAGCTCAAGACCAAGCCGACGCAGCACTCGGTGAAGGAGCTGCGCTCCATCGGCATCCAGCCCGACATTCTGCTCTGCCGCTCCGACCGCGAGGTGCCGAAAGGCGAGCGCAAGAAGATCGCGCTGTTCTGCAACGTGCGCGAGGAAGCCGTCATCCAGGCGCTCGACGCGCCTTCGATCTACGACGTGCCGCTCGCCTATCATCGCGAAGGCCTCGATGACGAGGTGCTCAACGCGTTCGGCATCACCGGCGCACCGCGCCCGGACCTCACCCGCTGGGAGAACATCTCACGCAACATCGCCTCGCCCGAGGGCGAAGTGACGATCGCCATCGTCGGCAAGTACACTGGGCTAAAGGACGCCTACAAATCCTTGATCGAAGCCCTCGTGCACGGCGGCATCGCCAACCGCGTCAAGGTCAAGCTCGACTGGATCGAAAGCGAGATCTTCGAGCGCGAGGATGCGGCTCCGTATCTCGACGGCGTCCACGGCATTCTCGTGCCGGGCGGCTTCGGCGAGCGCGGCTCCGAGGGCAAGATCCTCGCGGCCAAGTTCGCGCGCGAGCGCAACGTCCCCTACTTCGGCATCTGCTTCGGCATGCAGATGGCGACGCTCGAAGCCGCGCGCAATCTGTGCGGCATTGCGGGTGCCGGCTCGACCGAGTTCGGTTCGACGGATGAACCCGTCGTCGGCCTCATGACCGAATGGATGAAGGGCAACGAGCTCGAGCAGCGCCGCCAGGACGGCGATCTCGGCGGCACGATGCGCCTCGGCGCGTTCCCGGCCGCTCTCGGCAGGGACACGCGCATTGCGCAGATCTACGGCACGACGGAAATCTCCGAGCGCCACCGCCACCGCTACGAAGTGAACACGGAATATCGTCAGCGTCTCGAAGCGGCGGGCCTGCGGTTCTCCGGCCTCTCGCCGGACGGCCTCTTGCCGGAAACGGTGGAGTACCCGAACCACCCGTGGTTCATCGGCGTACAGTTCCACCCGGAATTAAAGAGCCGCCCCTTCGAGCCGCACCCACTGTTCAAAGGCTTCATCGCCGCCGCCGTGGAGCAGAGCCGGTTGGTGTAACGAGGGTCAACCTCCTTATGGCTTGATATAGGCTTCGTGGCGACCATTGTAGCGTAACGACTCGAGTGTTACGCGGCTCTCGGCTGGTGCATAAGGCGAGCGAGCTGCGATTTCCATCCTTTCGCGTGGATGATCCGGGCGGTCTGCAATCCGCCTCGAAGAATTTCCCCTTTGCTAAGCTGCGAAACGCGCTTCCATTCGAGTCCGAAAACGTAGATCGCATTGTCTTTGCGGATGCTCTCCAGCACCACAAGCTTCCGCGACTTGAAAACGTAGGCAAGGTAGTCGTCGAACCCAGCCTCTCCAATAAAGATCTCATCAGGCCCGAACGATTTGATGGTCGTCTGCCGATCCCAAATCACACGCCTGGTGTCGTCCGAACGCTTACCGACAGCCGTTTCGACGTGAGCTTCCACCTTGTCCCAAGGAAAATCGCCAGGCGGCAGCATTCGCCAATTCGCCCGCCTTATGATTGGCAACTTCATCGGGCGCATGCTGGCTGTGACAAGCTCGCAGCTCCCAAAAATCTCCAAGAGCAGGTTGACACAGTGTCGGTTAGCGTCGGTTTCGGCGTCTATTTTCTTCAGCTCCGGCGTCGTAACATGCAGCGCATCGTCGATGCTGATCACTGTGAGTTCAATGCCAGGAGGCGGCACGAAATCTCTCGGGTAGCAGTCCCGGTAGATATCTCGAAAGTCCTCGTGTTCTGTCTGCTCTCGTCCCGCCCACTGGGTCCACTTCCAGCTCACGGTACGAATATAGCGAGGCTCTTTCGGGAGATCGCGGCGCACGATCCATCTACCTCGAGCATTGTACCGCGTCGCCGGTCCTACGACGCGGGGAAGCACGGTGTCGCCGGCACGAAGCGTGCGCGGCAACCCAACTCTCTCATACTGGCTTTCCGGTAGGGTTGCGATCACGCGGAACGCCTGCCCGTCCGCGATGCCAGCCAAGTATAGGTCTAGGTTCGTGACGTGATGTTTGGTGATGCGCATAATGCGGTTCCTTCTCACAGGAAGAAAAAAGGCGGCTCGATTAAGCCGCCCTCGTTCATCCTTTCGGGGGATAGGGATCGTTGCCGTAGCTGTTCTTCTCCCGGATGCGCCCATCGGTTCGATGGATCACTACCTCCGAGCGCTGGTTTTCGGCGATGCTGCGCGCAGCGTTCGCCGCATCGTATTGCGTTGTGTGGGTTGAAGTGATCCGGCTGTTCCCGGCGCCGCGGACGGCCCAATCCTGGCCGTGGGGCACGACGTGCTGGTTCTTTCCACTCATCTGTGAACTCCTGTCTATCCGAAGGCTTCGGCGCTTGCTCTTTACAGCCCCGAGTGCCAACCTGGTGTCCAGCCAGACAACGAAAGACTTTAAAAAATGACGCCCGGAACCAATCCAAAAGGGCGCGTTGTCTAGCTGGACAACATTTAGAAAGTTGAAGTCGATTTGTCAAGGAGGGTGAATGCCGGAGTCTGCGCTAGGCTATTGGCTGAAGGGTTTGAGGGAAGATCGTCAGTTCAGCCTGAGGGATGTCGCGCAGCGGAGCGAGGTGGACCACGCTTACGTTTACAGACTAGAGACTGGCGCCAAAGAGGCTCCGTCACAGGAGGTTGTCGACAAGTTGGTCGCTGCGCTCTCTGTTTCTGCGCGCGATGCCAAGGTACTTAGGTTCCTTGCTGATCATCCGAACATAGACATCAAGTTGGTCGAGTTTGTACGGACCAATAAGGGAGTTTCGTTTGATGAATTTCACATACTGACCACGGTGGTGAACCGGGGGGCGAGAGCGGATTACGAGACCTCGCTAGCCCGAATACGCCGTCTACTTTCATAGGAGGGACGAATTGGATGAACTCGCCGTGGCAATGAAGGCGCGCCAGTTCATTGCGAAAGTTGGACCATTGGCACTACCGATCTCAGTCGACTCCTATGCTCAGCAGATCGGCGGCATCGTGAAGACGGACGCGCTTGGAGAGCATGAAGACGCTTGGTCAGTCCGCCTTCCCAATGGGGAGTACCGAATTTGCGTGAATTGCGCTCACAACAACACGCGGCAACGCTTCAGCGTTTGCCACGAGGTGGCACACGTCGTGCTCGAAATCCCAGCGGATCATAGCGCTCCCAGCTGGAGCTATGGCCGAAGGTCGGAAGGTGAGGTGGCTTGCGACGTCTTCGCAGCCGAGCTTTTGCTACCTTACAAGCTTTTTAAGCCACGTGTGGATGCCTCAGACATGACTTTGGCGGCAATCGGCGACCTCGCGGATGAGTTTGAAGCATCATTGGTTGCAACCGGATCTCGATTTGCCACTTTCTCTCGCGAACTCTGCGCATTCGTTGTGTCTGAAGGCGGTAAGATCCGTTACCGCACGCGATCTGCGCTGATGAGGGAGGCTAAGGGCTGGATCAGCGTTGGTTTAGCATTGCCGCGGGACTCACTGAGTGCGCGCGTACGCGAAGGTTCTGCTCAATCGGGAAGACCAGAGGAAGCTGACCCAGATCAGTGGTTTGATGATTGGCAAGGCGGAGGGTTCTTTTACGAAGACGTTCGCCACTTGGAGCAGTGGGATCAGACACTGACTCTGCTGTGGTGTGAAGACCGCGAAGATGCCTTGCCTCCCCAGGAGCGAAAAGTGTGGGAAGACAGAAGTTTCGGTCTACGTGAACTCGATGGCAATTTGCCTTGGCCGGGTCGGCGAAAGCGGAAATAATTCGCAGACCTTGTCTCCCGAGACATAACGCAACTGGTTGCCGTTTGACGCGCTGGAGAGCGCTTGATGGCATCAGCTTTTCTCGACATTCCAGAACTTCAGATGCCACGCCTTGCCAAAGCCACGGCGGGATTCAATATTGGGTGATTGCTTGATGTCGCGTATTTTGGGGGTCCGCGTATGTCACCGCCCACCATTGGTTCAGAAGTTGAAGTCCGCCGCACCGGCAAGGTAACGCGCTACAACAACGACAACACTCTGAATGTGAAGCTGAAAGAGGGACGGGGGCGACCCCACAAAGTCCACTTCGCTGACGTGCTTCATCCTCACGCTACGCCCGCTCAGGAAGCGCCGAGCGGCACCAGCGCGCTTACTCCACTCGCACCGTTACCTGCATTGCCGCCACTCGAAATTCAAGAAGCGAAACCAAAGAGAGGCGGTCACCTCCTCGGCATCGGCACTATTGTTACCGTTTTAGGCATGGTTGGTGCCGGCATTTTTCACGGAATGGGAGTCCAGCTCTGGAACGCTCTGTGGGGCGCACTCTCAGGAATCCAAGGCATCGGACATTGACCCTCGGAACAAATCTTATCCCCGCAGCCCCGCACGGCCTCTAACCTCGCCGCATCCCGCTCACTCGGGGACCGGCGTGAGCTGGACGCTTGGTGAGAGGGAGCTGCGCCTCCCCTCAAGACTGGTACCCATCAGCTGGACTGGAAAGGTGCGGAGCTGGCGGCTCGACGGATGGGTCGGGCGGCCGAACGTATGCACGGTGGATGTTCGGGCATACGGTTCCGTATCGGTGGAGGTTTCGTCGCAATGGAATTGGGGTCATGCCCAATTCGATTCATCGCGGCGATGGCAGCGCGGAGCGGCTGGCGCCGCATCTGCGAATGTTACCCACGGCCCTGCCGCTCCGCTCCCCGAGGTTTTCCAGGGAAAAAGAGCCGCTCTTTGACAGCTTCGACACCGCACCCGCGAGACGCTGCCTCGCGGCTATCCCGCCGTGCCGGCCCGTCGTCCGCCAGCCTGTCGCCCAACCCTCTCGGAGCCCGCAAGCGTGCCGTTTCACCCGGCCCTCAAGAGCCGTTCCTTTGAGCCGCACCCCTGTTTTGCGCCTTCATCGCCGCCCCGGTTGAGCAATCGCGCGTCGTCTGATACGCCTCACCCCGAAAGACACCCGCGGGGACGCCCGAAGCGCTTCCCTTCACCATTCAACCGGAGAAATTCCCATGCCGACCATGTCCGACCAGCGCCGCAAGCGCATCCAGGCCAAGCAGCGCAAGGCCCTCAACGAAAAGAAGCGCGTCGCCAAGGCTGAGAAGCGCGAGCGCAACAGCAAGGAAGCGGCAAGCAAGTAAGGCGGGGCGACCCGTCGGCTCGAGTGCTTCCGGAAAAGCCTGTCCCGGCGAAGGCCGGGATCGGAACCGGTTTTCCGACAAGAAGCACGACAATCAAGATGGGCGGAGCTATCCAGCTCCGCCCATCTTTTGTTTGGGGCCTGCGTAGCGAGCGGAGAGGACGAGCGGCAGCCTACTTCGGCTCACCCTCACCCCCGCCGGAACGGAAACCCGAGATCCGCTGCGTGATGTCGAGCTGGATCTCGTCCGGCTGCGCCGACACCGCGCGCGAGAGCGCCTTGAGCGTGTTACGTGCATCATGCAGTTGATCGATCAACGACAGGATGACCGGCAGGCTCGCATGCTCGAGCCCCATGCGGTAGTGCAGGTCGCACGCCAGCGCCACGCGCGCCTGATCGAGGCGATCAAAGAGATACCCGCTGTCGTCGCGATGTGGCGCGATGACGCCGTCATCGATCCACGTCAGCAGCACATGCCGTTCGAGATATGTGAACTGCGCGATAAGTTCGCCTTCCCGGATCATGTTACGTCGCGTCCCTTCCGCGCGGATGTTGCGGATGCGTCTTTTCCCATTCGGCCATGAACTCGGCCAAGGCATCGTCGGCTCCCTCAGGAGGCACGATGTGGATCTTGACCAGTTGATCGCCGCGCCCGTCGTCCTTGCCACGCGGAACGCCCTTGCCGCGCAGCCTCAGTTGCCCGCCGTCCTTGACACCCTTCGGCACGGTAACGTCCACAGGCCCATCGACGGTGTCGACGCGCACGCGCGCACCATTCAACGCCTCGCCAAGCGTCACCGGCAGCGTGGAAAGAATGTCCTGTCCCTCACGCTTGAACGCGGCGTGCGGCTTGATCGAAATCTCGACATAGGCGTCGCCCGTTATTCCGTCCGAGCCAGGCAGTCCCTGTCCCTTGAGGCGAAGCACCTTGCCATCGCCGACCCCCGCCGGGATCGCGATATCGAGGGTTTTCCCGTCCGGCATGGCGATCACTTTGCGCGCGCCCTTCACCGCGTCGAGGAAATCGACCTCGAGCGCATAGCGCACGTCCTGCGGCGGCATGCGGAAGCCGCTACCTTCGCCGCGTCCTCGGAAGAGGTCTGCGAAGATGTCGGTGTCGAAATCGCCCTGGCCGCCCTGGCCATCGCCGCGACTTGCACTGCGGCGGCTGTAGCGCGTATCCGGATCGGCCTCCGCGTATTCGCGATAAAAATGCCGCTCGGGCTGGCGCTCGGCACCCGTCTCATCGATTTCTCCGGCATCGAAGCGCTTGCGCTTCTCCGCATCGCCCACGATGTCGTAAGCCGCGTTGATTTCCTTGAAGCGCTGTTCGGCCTCAGGTTTGCCCGGATTGAGATCGGGATGCGTTTCCTTCGCAGCCGTACGGTACGCTTTGCGGATGTCGTCCTGGCTGGCGTCGCGTGCCACGCCCAAAACCTTATAGGGATCGGCCATGCGTCTCACGTCTCGGTTCGGGCGCGAAACAGGATCGCTCCCAGTTGAGCCAACAGACTAAGCCACAGGGCGCTTTTCGAGCAACGCCCTACATACCTTCTCCGCAACTACGATTTTCCGCGGCCGCTCAATCCGGAAAACCGGCGCGCGATGACAAGCGCGACGCCAAGCCCCGCGAGCATCAGAACAACGAAGAAATCGGGGGCATTCAGTAGCGCGAGAACTTCGCCCGACAGCGCACACCAGAGTACGGGAACGATGAGAAGCCAGAGCGGCGCACGGACCGTTGTGGCCAATGCCGCCAACGTCGCAATAGCTGTGGGATCCGGCGCGATGCCGAAGATCTCCGCACCAAGCCAAGGTCGCCCCATCAAGGGCGCCAGCGTCGGATAGCCGACCAACGCGAGAGCGAACAGGACGCAGGCCGCAAGCTTGATCCATCCACGCGACCGATCGAATTCAAGGCGTTGCCGAACGGCACCCATCCAGATCAACGCCAATCCTTGCAGAACGAAGACCGGCGCAACATAAACCGACGCCCAATTGATCGTGGCGTAACGCTCCCAAAGAAATGACCAGGCTACCCAAACCCAGAGCACGCCGAGAGCCGCGAATACGAAGCGTTCACTATGACCCGAAGGTCGAACCATGAACCACAGCAGGATCAGCCCAAGCGCCAGCATGAGGAGAGGTGCCGGCCACAGAGCCTCATTATGAAGTTCGAACAGTCGGTGAAAAACGCGCGGCGAGAACAGCAGAAAATCCTCGGGCTCGTATTTCCACCACTCCGACATCAGAACTGCCCGACGTAATCCGCCATGCGGCGGCGCAGTTGCTCATCCGGAACAGTGCCCGTGGCCGCTGCGATGTTCTCGCGCACATGGTCCACGCGCGTCGTTGCCGGTATCGCGCACGTCACCGCCGGATGAGAGATGATGAACTTGAGCACGAACTGAGCCCAGCTGGCTGCTCCCGTTTCCGCCACCCACGGCGGAAGCGGATGCCGTTCGAGCCGCGGAACGAGCGGCCCCTGGCGGAACGGACGGTTCGCAATCACCGCAATGCCCTTATCTCGCGCCAGCGGTAGAATGCGTTGCTCCACCTCGCGATCGAGAATGCTGTAGGTCACCTGAACGAAATCGATGGGATGGTTCGCCATGACGCGTTCAATGTCTTCGTGACGACGGCCCTCAGACGTCGTGATCCCGACGTACCGAACCTTGCCATCAGCCTTCATTGCGAAAAGCATTTTGAGATGCTCCTCCCACGAGACAAGATTGTGCACCTGCAGGAGATCGAAACTCGATACGCCCCAGAAAGCGCGCGTACGCTCAATCTGATCGGGCCCGCTTTCGGGGCTGGAGATCCAGACCTTCTCGGCTGAGAAGAGATTCTTGGGATAACCGAGCGTCTTGAGACCGTATCCGATCGTCGCCTGCGACGAGCCGTACATCGGAGACGAGTCCATCATCCGCCCGCCCGCTTCGAAAAACGCCGCCATGACGGCTGCGCTCTCATCCTGAAGCTGTCTGTCCTCGCCGACGTTGAACGTGATCCAGCTCCCGAGGCCGACAGCCGGAATTTCCTCTCCCGTGGATGGAATGGGCTTCTTCAGAAGCGTCGCGCCTTGAGCGCGCGCAACCGCCTTCGGAAGAACGGCGGCGGCCGTTGCCACAAGCATGCCATGGAGAACGTTTCGCCGTGTCGCTGCCATGCGGTACTCGCGCGCCTCTTCCACTATGAGGGATAGACGCGAGTGTAACGCCAGATGAGGGCCAAAGTTCAGCCCCTACCGAACACGAGACGCAGGGGCCTCATCGAAGGCGCGTTACGCAAAAATCTGTCGTTGTCCAACAGCACGATCAAGAGCGTCCGTTCTCGAGCGTGGCGGCACGACCAGACTGACGGCCGGCAGCTTCTCAGGCTTGACGGCAAGCGGTACCGGGGTAGCGGCCGCCGAAACGGCATCGACGCGCGCCGCGGACGGCGTCGTCCAGATGCTCCTTACGATTTCAGTCGTCACCGACCACGCCGATGGGGGAGACGCGGCCTCTTCCGGCACGAGCCCGGTGAAGAGCTTGCGAATAAGGAGATCGCGCTCAAGCCCATTCGCAGGGTCGAAGGCAATCGCAATTCTTCCCGCTGTGCGGCGAACCACGCGAGCCGACAGTATTCCAACCTCGGGGATGAACACCTTCAGAACCGGGTTTGCATCGGACTCGACGGGCGCGTCGTCAACGACAGCGATACTGGCACCCGACAGAGAAACGTCGATCATGCGGCCAAGGCGGCCCTCGCGCCCCGGCTCCGTCAGCCAAACGGGATCATTGCTCGCGAACCGCTCCTCGTTGCGCCGGACTGTTCCCTGAAGCGAAAGCATGCACACAAGGAAGAGGATCAGGATGTTGTAAGCGCTCCAAGTCGCCACGACCGGGATGAGTGCTGCTTCCGAAATGATCCGGGATTCCGGATCCATGTTGACGACAATGCCGATAACCGTCAGCGCGATCAGGGTGGCTGCGGTCCAAAACACTTCCGGGTCATACCCTGCGGTTCCCGCGGCACCGCCCTTGGGCGTCACTTTGAAGCCATGCCCAAACGGCTTCACGAGCGTGACGAGCAGCGTGGGCAAAAGCCGGAAGCTCTGGAACGTGCCGAGCACCTGCGACGCGAGCGGAAAATACTGGCGCGGCGCGTAGAGGCAGATGCCACCTACGATCGCCAGGATCATCGGCAGGAGATAGCTCACCACCGCGTCGAGCGTCACGTTGACCATCGGTAGAACGCCGGTCCAGAGAAACACGATCGGCGCGAGAATTCCGAAGACCATGCTGAGGCTCTGCGAGAGCCAATGCGTCGGCAGGAACAAGAGGCGCTGCATGAGCGAAAGCCCCGGCCCGAGCGGACCCGAACGCAGATAGAGGATCTGCATGGCGCCGCGCGCCCAGCGGCTGCGCTGAATGAAGAACGCGCGCAAACCTTCCGGTGCAAGACCGTAGGCAAGCGGCTCATTCAGGTAGCGCGTGACAAAGCCTTTGCGCAGCATCGTCAAGCTGAGCAGCATGTCTTCCGTCAAGGAGTCCGTCGGAAGCGCATCGCCGACGGCGCGCAACGCATCGCGCCGCGTCACCGAGTTAGAGCCGCAGCAGAATGAAGCGTCCCATCCATCGCGGCTCGGCATCAGAGCTTCGAAGAAGAAGCGCTGATCGTCCGGGATCGTCTTGCGAACCGCGAGGTTCGTCTGAAGCGGATCGGGATTGTAGAAACTATGCGGCACCTGAACGATGCCGATTTTAGGGTCCTCGAAGAAACCCATCGTGCGCATCAGAAAGTTGCGCTGCACGATGAAGTCCGCGTCGAACAGCGCCACGAACTCGCCGTTCGTCTTCGTGAGTGCGTGATTGATGTTGCCGGCTTTAGCGTGCGCGTTGTCGGGCCGCGTGATGTAGCCGACGCCCTTCTCTTCGCAGAACGCCTTCAACCAGGGGCGGCGCCCATCGTCAAGAACCCAGACGTTGAAGTTCGGATAGTCGAGACAGAGCGCACCCGTGATGGTTTTTTCGAGCACGTCGAGAGGCTCGGAGTAAGTCGGAATGTAAACATCGACAGACGGGAGCTCCGAAGGAGCCATTGCCCGCAGGCCGGTCTCATAATGGTCCGCTTGTGCGTGCCGATCGGTCGAACGCAGAAAGCACAGATAGAGGATGAGCGCGTCGAAAAGCGCAAACACCTCGATGGCAAAGCAGAGGTAGACCCAGCCCACCTCGTACCATTCGCCGTTCGCCGGAAGCACCGTCTCCAACAGCCGCCAGGTGAGATAGCGGCCGACGATCAGCCAGACCGTCGCAAAGACCGCTAACCGGCCCCAGCTCTCCGTCATGGGCAACGTCGGGCCGAGCACATAGATCGCGCCTACGACGAACAGGAGCGGTGCCAGCACTTCGAGGATGGGCGCATCGAAAAACACTCTAGTTCTCCGCCACCTTCACGGAAGACGAGAACAGTTGCACGACGGGTTGCAGCAGCTTGCTGACCGCCTCGACGATCGCCGGCCTTTCGCGATGGAAGCGAACTTCGGCAAGGCGGCCGATGTCGCAATAGTTGCTGTTCCCGGGCGTGGCATCCTGCGGCAGGCTGACTTCGACCGTGATGTTGCCAGCCGACGCCGCCGGCACTTGCGCAGCGAGAAGGCGATCGTCGCCCCGCGCGGCTGAGCCTCTCACTTGCCGGATCTGCCCCTCACGGCGCTCGTCGCTACCGATCATCCGGATGGATGCAGTGTCACCCGGCTTGATGTTCTCGAATTCACGTTCCGGCAGCTCGACGGCCACGAAACGGTTCCGGCAATCCGTGAGATCGAGAACGGTCTGGCCCTGCTCCACGACAGAGCCGGGGCTTGCGGTCACGGACCACACGACATAGTCGGCAGGAAGCGTTAGATCGTACTTACCGAGATGATCGACGCGTACGCGCTCTTCCTTGACGTCAGACGCAAGCTGCGCCGCGCGGGTGGAGTTCTCGCGTGCGACGAGCTCGAGTTCCTGCCGGCGAAGGAAGAGCCGGTCTCGCTGCTGCTCGGAGTAAGGAACGTCGTTGGCGGCATCGCGCAGGAAAACGCCCTGCTTCATGGCATCGAGCTCGACCTTGAGCCGTTCGAGGCGAGCTGCCGCCATGTTGCATTTCGTTGCTGTCTCGGCTTCGAGCGCCAGCGCTTCCGACGATCTGATCTGCGACGTGGCGCCGGAGTTTGCCAGGCCCTTCATTGTCGAACCGATGTCACGCCGATACGCGACCTCGGCATCACAGCCCGTCTTCTCCGCCTCGACCTCTGCGATATCCTTGGTCGTGCGCGTCAGCATGCTTTCTCGATAGATCTGCATGCGCTTGGCGAGTTCTTCGTCGAGCTTGGAGATCTCGGCGATCTGCTTGTTTGCCACTTCAGCGCGATCTTTCGCCGACGCCTGCTGCCCTTCAAGATCGAGTAGCCGCTGACGATCGGCGGCATACGACTTGATGAGCGTAAATTTCTCGGACTCCGAGATGAACTGTCCTTTACGAGGCAGCTCGGCAGACAGATAGCCCGGGATGGGCGCTGTCACGCGCATCACTTCCGAATTGATGAAAGCAGAAGACGAGACGCGATAGACGGCGAATGGAGCAAAAGCCCAGAACGCGAGCGCGATGAGAGCGACCGCCAGCAGCACGCGACTTTTGCGCGTTCGGACCATATCGTGGAGGATCTGAGACATCTGACAAACCCATACGCGAGGCACTGTTTTAGCGTGCTCCGAATATGCGCTCTGAAACGTTTATTGTTGCTTCGAGAACGGGCATTCTTCGATGGGTGGTAAAGATTTGGTTGCGACGATCAGTGCTCCGAATGCAAATATCCGGAGCATGACCACAAGCGCTTAACGCGCCTTCGCCTTCGCTTCGACGTGGCGGCGGAAGTTGTCGAGGATCGCTTGCCAGCCCTGACGCTGCATCTCGACCGGATGCGTGTCTTCGCTGTCGAACGTCACACGGACCAGCACCACGCCATCCTCTTGAGGCACAAACTCGACCTGAGCAGTCCGGTCGCCGAATGCGTATTTGATGCGCTGGTTCTCGATGACCTTCGTATAAGTCCCGGCAAAGTCGAAGCCCATGCTGCCGTTCTTCGCCTCCATCCGAGACGAGAACGCACCACCTTCGCGCAGGTCGACCGCGGCGGATGTCGTGTGCCAGTCATCCGAGGCGGCGTTCCACTGCACGATGTCCTCGGGCGTCGTGTAGGCTTTCCAGACCTGAGCAATCGGAGCGGCGACGTTCGTTTCGACAGTGATCTTCATCGGGTTCCTCTTAAAGCACGGAGACGACGGGCAAGCCGCACCGGCGCCGGTTGTATCCGAAGGACGATCGGGTGAGCCTTCTCCCGACAACCACGCCGCAAATTATAGGGAAAAACCCCTCGCGGCCTGAAACGGCATATGATTTGCTCGGAATTGTTCCGCAAGGCACAGACATGCGGATGGGCTCCGAAGAACCTCGCGGCACATTGATATGGGGGGATGTGGCGGCCATGACGGAAGTACCGAAAGACGTATTCTGGCGGCAGTCGACCTTCGACACCTGGGCCGACGCCGCCAAGACCCGGCACATCGTCATGCTGCTTTCGGCTGTTATTCTCTTGGCCGCGGCGGCCTCGTTAGCCACCTTTGTCATGGGCCCCCGCCTCGTCCGCGAAGGAAACCTGCTCTGGCTCGGAACCTATACCGATGGCGTGATCGAGCAGAGCACCGTGAAGCAAGTCGGCACGTTCAAGGGCGGAGACCCGAAGTACGAGCTCACGCTCGATTATACGTTCACCGCAGCCGACGGTGAGACGTATCGCGGAACGACGTTGCGCGGCGATGTCAGCTCACCTCCAAACTTTCAGCCCGGAGACCCCGCAGGCATCTTCTACGAAGCAGCCGATCCGTCGAACTCCGTCGCAGAGCACCGGCTGCGCACCGACGTCTACGCGCTGCTGATGTTCCTCCCCTTCCTGCTCGTCATCGGTTTCGGCTCCGCGATGTTTTTCTTGGTGCGTGTTTTGAGATGGCGAGCGCGGCGTGCGCGTAGGCCATCGAAGGCCCCTCAATCGAGCAAGGCTCCGGCGCGCGCTCCGACAGTGACGCGCGGCTCCAGGCGGTAGCCGACAGGCACGGTCGTGCCACCTGACACACGCAGTATCCCCTAAGCCATTTCCCCTATAACGAGAGCCATTAAAGCATTATTCTACCTATGAAAAATCACATCGATTGAAATTGAAGTTATCAGCCGTGATGGAGCGGGGCGGCTGAACAGAGGTTGATTTCTCAGCAACGCCGAAATGGTCTCGGCGCGAGATGATGAGGAACGCTCATGAAAAAACACCGCTTCACGATCGGCTTCGCCGCGCTTCTGGCGGCCCCGCTGTTTGCAGTGCATGCGATAGCCGCTCCCACGACACCAGAGACGAAAAAAGCAGAAGAAGCTCACACAGATCCGTCTCTGATCGTCTTCGATCAACGCAGCGGCACAAAGGCTGTGAACTTCAGCTATGTCTACCTTCCCTTTGACGGATACGTCGCCGTGTATGGCAGCGACGCCGATGGCAAGGTGACAGGCGACGTGCTCGGATATGTCCCGCTAGCGGCGGGAGATCATCGCAACATCAATGTCGAGATCGACAAAAACCTCGAGAGCGGCATGACGCTTTGGGCGTCTCTCTATCGGGATGTGGACGGCGATAAGAAGCTCAACAAGGAACAGGACACAGCGTTTTGGCCTGACGGAAAACCACTCGAGAACACCTTCAACGTTCTCTAAGCCAAAACGCATGTCATCTCAGAGCGGCTGCCGGTGTTGCGCCAGCAGCCGTTTTGCGTTCGCCAACTCAGTGAACGAACATTTTTAAAGTGCCCAAAATTAACGCAGCGTTCTCTTCTGAATGGTATTCAGAAAATATAGAGGACTGCGCCCGGCTTCTAGAACGCAGCTGGGAAAAAAGACTGAATTTCGGGGGAATTTATGCGCGTTATCACGTGCCTCGTCACAGAACACAATCTGTGGCTGGTAGGCCTTGCAGCAGCAATTTGCATCGCAGGCGGCGCAATCACTTTCCGCCTATTTTCGCTGATGCGCGACCGCGACGGCCGCCAGGTTCATGGCTGGGCATTCCTCACCGCCATTGCCGCCGGATCCTCGATCTGGTGCACTCATTTCATTGCCATGATCGCCTACCAGGTAAAAGCCCCCGTCGTATTCGACCCCGGCCTTACGCTGGCGTCACTGCTGATTGCCATCGTTGGATGCGCAGTCGGATTCGGCATAGCGGGTGTGACGAAGAACAGCCTGGCCCCCATCGTAGGCGGCGCCGTTGTCGGCTTGAGCGTCACCGCGATGCACTACACCGGCATGATGGCGTACCGCGTGACGGGCATCGTCTCTTGGTCGGCTATCGACATTGTCTCCTCCGTTGTGATCGCGACGACGCTCTCCGCAATCGCACTTGATGAAGCCGTCCGCAACGCGCGCAAATATTCTTCGGTTGCAGCTCCCGCGCTGTTCGTCGCTTCCATCGTCGGACTACACTTCACGGGAATGACGGCACTCTCCGTCACACCTTTTCCGACCGACGTGACGGTCACGAATGACCCCGTGTTCGACATCATCGCCGTGGCGGTTGCCGGAGTAGCGCTGATGATCATTGGCACCGGCGTCGCAAGCTATTTGATCGACGAGATCGCCAGTCAAGACAACATCGCAAAACTGCAGCACATGGCTTTGAACGATGCTCTGACTGGGCTCCCCAACCGTGTGCAGTTCAATGAGTATTTCTCGCGGAAAATAGAGCGCGCGCGTACAAACGGATACAAGCTCGCGATCATCGGTATCGACCTCGACCGCTTCAAATCCATCAACGATTATCACGGCCATGACGCAGGTGACCAAGTGCTGCGTCGCGTCGGCAGCGCGCTCGCTGATGCTGTCGGCTCAGGCGAGTTCGTAGCGAGAATTGGAGGAGATGAGTTCTCCGCCCTGAAGCGCTACGAGAAAATCGAAGAAGTACTGGAATTCACATCGCGCATCGAGAAGGCTCTGCGTCAGACCCACAATTTCGGTAACACCAGAACCACGACTGGCGGCTCCATCGGCATCGCTCTCTATCCTGGCGATGGTGAGGATATGGCGCGCCTCATCACCAACGCCGATCTCGCCATGTACCGCGCGAAAGCGGATGTCCAACGCAGCGTCTGCTTCTACGAAAACCGCATGGACGAAGCCGCGCGAGAGCGTTCCGCTCTTGCCGCGGATCTGAATAACGCCATCGCGGCCAGCGAGTTCGAACTTCACTATCAGGTTCAGGGCTGCATCCCCACGGGAGACATCACCGGATATGAAGTCCTGCTGCGCTGGCGTCACCGGACCCGCGGCCTCATTCCTCCGATGGACTTCATACCGGTCGCGGAAGAAACCGGAGCGATCGTCGAAATTGGCGAATGGGTGCTTCGAACAGCGTGCCGCGAGGCTGGCGCTTGGCACAACCGCCATAAGATTGCGGTCAACGTTTCGGCCATTCAGCTTCAGCAAGCGAACTTCGCTGATACCGTCCACGCCATTCTGTGCGAGACGGGTTTCTCGCCGAGCCGCCTGGAAATCGAAATTACGGAAACAACCATCGTCAAGGACAAGGTCCGCGCGCTTCACACACTGCGGCGTCTGCGGGCTATCGGCGTCACGATCGCGATCGACGACTTCGGTGTCGGTTACTCATCGCTGGAAACGTTGCGGTCTTTTCCGTTCGATAAAATCAAGTTGGACAAGTCTTTCATAGATGGCTTGGCAAACGGCTCGCAATCGATGGCGATCGTGCGTGCGGTGCTTGCACTCGGGAAAAGTCTCGACATCAAGGTTCTCGCGGAGGGCGTCGAAACTCCAGAGCAGCTCGACACGCTCAAGGGCGAAGGATGTCACGAAGCCCAGGGCTATTACCTTGGCCGCCCGCAAAGGACTCCGCTGGACACGGTTGCTGTTCCCAAGAACGCGACCATCGCATCAATAAACCGACCGCAATCACAGCACATCGAGCACGAACCTACTTTGCGCGAATCAGCGTAATCGCCTCCAACACGTCTTCCAGAAGTTGAGGGTCTCGCACACGGGCCATCTCGGCGAGTTCGATTTTCGTGTATCCCGCCGTATGATCGAGAAGGCGCGGTGCAATCTGCGCGTCTTCGTATGGGCAACGCCGGAATACGAACGGCGGTAGATCCGGCAATTGCTCGGCGTGGTCGTCTTCACCGAGCGTCAGCATCGCAACCGCGTCGGCGTCGAGAACGGTGACCTTGGCGCTGTCCGGTTTGGCGCTTGAGACATCGTTGATCGAATGGGCGTGGGTCACACAGCGGTCGATGCCAGTCTTGCGATCGAACGTACAGGTGCCCTGCTTGTAGCGGAGAAACCGCGCCTCCTTTTTCTCATCCCAATGACGCTTATCGAAGAGATAGCCGCTGAACGCGCCGCTCTCCGACTGGTGGAGAATGTCAAAAGCGCATCCCGAATGAGGGGCGCCAGTCTTCTCCAAGGCGTAGAACCCGGAGAACGGATAAGGATCGGCAAATCCCGGCACAGCCAGCAATTGCCCCACAACGACAAGACCAATCCGTAGCTTCACTACTCGAACCCCCGCGCCGATTTTTCGGCACTATAGCGAGTGCTTTCGGAAAGCACGAACCCTTCAGATCCTCGCCATGCCGGTCCATTCGCCCTAGGCTGCATCGCAGTCTACGGACAGGAGGCTCGCATGCACCATCTGGCTGCCGCTTTAGTGTTTACAACGATGCACATGGCGATGACGGCCGCTGCGTGGGCCGAAACACGTGACGCTTGCACGAAAACCTGCGAGACGGCCGCCAAATCCTGCTTCGGCGCCGCTTACGCCAGATATGACGCTTGCAAGCCTGCCGCAAACAAAGGCTGCGCGACGGTGGCACCCGCGAACAAATTCGCGTGCCTCACGGGATCTCTCAAGAAATGCCAAGGGAGCCAATCGGCAGAAACGAACGGGTGTCGTGAAACGTTTGACACCTGCTACGACGCTTGCGGACCCGCAGAGACAGATCGCATCGAGATCTGGTGTGAACTGGATGCAGACGAACGTCCGGACCATCCGCGGGCGCGAACGGTCTCGCTGTGCACGGGTGCACCTGGCACGGCACCAGCCGATCAACTGGCTGAGTGCATAAAGCGGTTCAAACCGACAGATCCAAACGCCGGTTTCTCGCTTTCGTGCGACCCAATCAACTGAAGAAGCGGCACCGAAACAAGATACCGCCCGTCACGAGGATGCCCTCACTCGTTCGCGCAGCATCAACGCATAGAGCAACAGGCACCAGGCGATCAAAAGCTCCTCGACCTCGCTATGCCGCATGGCCATGAACCAATTGTCGGGCGCCAACGTCGAAGAACTCGCGATCCGCGCACCCTTGAGGATAAAGATGAGCGCAGCGATGAAGATCAGCCTGCGGTCCGGCCATAACGCTTCCGGCACCACCGGTTTAGCTATCCGCACCGGCATGCGCCATCCCAACGGAACAAGGATGCAGGCGACGATGAGCCAAGCCTGCAGAACGGCGCGCGGAAGCCGATTGAACAGGAGAGGCCACATGTTGTGGAGGTTCGATTCCTGCTCTCTGTTGTTCTCGAGGAAATAGTCCGAAGAGGTCCAGCCAAAATAATGCTGACCCCAATTCAGATCCTCACCCGCGAAAAAGATCATGGCGGCCACGAAGAGCACCAACCACGTCTTGAACTTCCAATCCAGAATTTCGGAAGTGTTGGAGCGCAACAGCAGCGAGGCCGCGACCGCGGCGGCCGATAGCGTGAAAGTACCTGTCACCGTCTCCTGGATGCTAGTGTGAGAGTCGAGCACGATCTCTTTCACCGCGCCGCCGAGATATCCTGCCACCAGCGCTGCCGACAACAACAGGATCGGCATGACGAAGTGCAAAAACCAAAAAGCCGGCGAACGTGCCGGCCGCTGATCGAACTGATCCATGCCGCCTTCCGCAATTTTCTCTGTGGGGATTGAAGCCCGCGACACAGGCGCGGAACGTCTTGCACGATTAAACGTCTTTTGCCGGCTGCAAGCAAGGCCGGTTATCACCCGTAATCATCATCCGTTGACGCCACGAAGAAGCCCTCGATGCGATTGCACCGAGGGCTTCTCCTCCTTGGGCGGGCCGTTACGTTCACCGCTGCCGAAGCGGCGGCGCGCTATCAACCCTTCTCCTCGACCTCTTCCTTCACGATCGATCCGTCCACCGGATTGAAGTAGACCTCGACGTCATTGCCGTCCTTGTTCTTGCCGTAGATCTCGTAGCAATTGCCGGACACTTTGAAGACGTCGTGGGTGTATCCCATATCGGCGACCTTCTTCTTCATGTCGGCTTCCGACATCCATTTTTCTTTGGGCGCCTCGGGACAGTTCGCGTCCGCGAAAACGGCGCTGGAGCTCACAAACAGAGCGATGCTTGCAAGCACAAGTCTGGACGTCATGGGGAGGTTCCTTCTCAGCAGAAACGCATCGAATTCATGCGCTCGGGATTAACGCTCGACATCTGCATAGGTTTCCCAAAAAACGCAGCACCCCGGCCTGCGAAAAGGCATTTCCGGCAAGTTAAGCCTTTTCAGAGATCGCGCCACTGCCGCCTTCCCTGCATTCGGCGCCGTGGTAGACTCGCGCCGCACGACCCGGGGGATAGACGAACGAACTGAACCTTTGAGGTAGGTGCCATGCGCACAAAATCGATCTTAGTTGCACTGGCAGCAGCTGGCGCTGCCGCCGTCCTTGCCGCATCGACCGCACCGGCGAGCGCCATGGGGCCGCTCGCTGCATCCGCAGCATCGAAAGCGGACAGCAGCATGGTGGAGAAAGTTCATCGCCGCCGCTGGAACCGCGCTTATCGCGGATACGATCGCTATCCGAGGGCGCGCTGGTACAGCACGCGGCCTTACTATTCCGGCTACTATGCGCCGTACTACGCCCCGCCTCCCTACTACCGCTCCTACTATTACCCATACGGCGGCTATTACGTGCAGCCGCGTTACTACGATTACGGGTACTACGGCTACTATCGCCCGCGCGTTCGCATCGGCATCGGTTTCTGATGATGGGGAAGCCGCCGGCGGCGAACCCTCCGGCGGCTACTCGCAGTAACCGCGACCGCGACGCTCGATGAGATCGAGATGGAAGTGGTTGCGATGCGGATCGTTCGCTTCCGGTCCGAGCACCGTGCCGAATGCGCCGCAAGCGCCTCCGTGGATGGCACGCAGGAAGAGCGCCTCTTTGGTTGGCTTGGCTGATTGAGCCTTCGCGTCCGTCCCGTCGAGCGCCGTCACTTTCTTCCCGAGCTTCATTTCCGATGACGTCAAAGATGCTTGCGTAACAGCAGAGCCGGCCGTGTCGGCGCGTCCCTTCTTGCCGGGAGATGAGGCGTCGGCCTCGACTGTTTTGCCGTCCTTGTCCGTCGCGCCGCCCGGTTTGGTCGCATCGGACTTCTCGGCGACTTCGGTCTTCCCTTCAGCTTTCTTCTTCGCGGCGAGAGCGGCTCTCTCTTTCGCCGCTTTGATGTCGCGAGCCGTAAGGCCCCAGCCTCTCAGAATCCAGACAGTGCGCCCATTCTCGAGCTCGAAGCCGCCGATGTCGATCGCATTGGCGAGCGCGTGCTGGCTCAGCTTCGCGTTGGGACGATTGTAGATGTTGCGACACGAATAGCCCGACGCGCCGACGATGCGCACGACCTCGGACTTAAGTCTGTCCCGCGCTTTAGGCTGCAGCGTCGACTTCACCCAGTTGCCGAGCGCAGCAACCATCCGGCAGTTGACCTGCACCGGCGGATCGAACGACACCTTGCCTTCACCCTCGCCGACGCTCCTCAGCATCACGGGCGCGGGCAATCCGCAGGGGCCCTTCTTGATCGGATCGAGATAAGCAAACTCCGCGGAAACACCGGCAAGCAGATGCATGCACTGCTCCCGTCCGCGCGCGACCTCTTCCGCTGGCCATTCGTCCTTGACCGGCTGCGCTTCTGCTTCAGCCCCAGCCGCTGGCGGCTGAGCGGTCGCGGCGGAGCTTTCCGGTGAGACCTGGGACGGAGTTTGCTGCTGGGTTGGCGTGGCGGCAGGAGTTGGGGGTTTTGCAACGGCGGCGGGCGCTTGAGGAGCCACGGCGACTTTGCCTGCGCCAGTACGCGGCGCCTCAGTGTACGCCACGAGCATAAGCATCCCAGTCATCACGACATAGGAGAGGCCCGACGACAAAAACGGGATGGGTTCTTCTCTTCGTTGCATGGCCGTTCCGCCGCCATTTGCGAAAAGATTTCCGGGGCAAAGACGACAAAACCCTAGCACACCGGATCTAACAATCCTTTAGAACCCCCGATAAAGTCATAGATATGTCGGCCTAGCGCCGCAGTGCCTTGGCCCGGATGGACCGGGTGGAGAGCAACCCCGCCTGCTTGGCGGCGTCCTTGAGTTGATCCCGGAACTCGTCCCGCTTCTCGTGGATGGAGGCGATCACGAGACCCGTCGGCAGTCCAAGCCCCACCAGCGTCGCTTCGGAAAGCTGCAGGCTCGCCTCGATGGTCTCGGGCACGGCGTCGGTCACGCCGTTGAGATAGAGGTGGCGCGCATGCTCGGCATCGCGGGCGCGCGCCACGACGAGAATATCGGGACGAAGGCCTCTCACCGTCCGCACGATTTCGTCCACCGCCGCTTGCGAGCGCACGGTGACGATGAGGGCCGCGGCTTCCGCAAGTCCGCAGCTGTCGAGGAATGCCGGCTTCGTCACGTCTCCATAGTAGACGTCCCGCCCCCGGCGCCTGTGCTCCGTCACGGCGGACGTATCGCTGTCGACGGCAATAAACGGAAACTTGTGCGCTTCCAGCATCTCGGTCACGACCTGACCGACGCGGCCATGTCCGACCACGATGGCATGTCCTTTGGCAGCCTTAGGCGCGACCGCGAGGAGGGCCTCCCGCTCCTTGTCCTTTTTCGGCGCTTCGAGCTTGGTGGAAAGCCGTCGATCCAATGTCGAAAGCAACGGAATGAGCGCCATGCTGATGGAGGTCACCGCCAGCGTGAAGCTCGACGTCTCGGCACCCACTAGCCCGACGGCCGACGCCATGCCGATTCCGACGAAAGCGAATTCTCCGCCAGGCCCCAACAGAAGCCCGGTCTCGATTGCAGCCGGCCACGGCAGCGCAAAGAGCCGCCCCAGTCCGATCAACACCGAAGACTTGATGACGATGACACCGACCACGGCGGCAGTGATCAGAAGCGGCTCCCGCAGAAGCTCGCGCAGATCGATGCTCATGCCGACCGTGAAGAAGAAGATCCCGAGCAGCAGGCTCTTGAATGGCTCGATCGTGGTCTCGACCGCTTTGCGATACTCGGACTCCGCCAGCAAAAGGCCGCCGACGAACGCGCCGATCGACATCGGGAGCCCCGCGACACCCGCCGCGGTCGCACTCCCGACGATGACGAAAAGCGTAGCGGCCACGAACAATTCATTCATGCCGAACGCCGTGACGAGACCGAACAACGGGCGCAGGAAAAGCCTGCCGACGAGAACCAGAAGACCGATCGCGACCACCGCGGTTCCGACCGCCAGCACCACGCTCATCAGCGCGGAGCCGTTCTGCCCACCCTGCCCCAGAATCGAAATCGTGAGCAGGATCGGCACCACCGCAAGGTCCTGTGCCAACAGAACTGAAAAACTCGCGCGGCCTGCAGTGGTTGTTAGTCGGCGCTGTTTGGCAAGCACCTCGATCACGATCGCTGTCGAGGACAGCGCAAGACAGGCCCCGAGAACAAGAGCGACCTCGCTCGTCTGACCCGTCATCGCGACCACCGCCCCAATCACGGCGGTGGACAGAACGACCTGAAGGCTGCCGAGGCCAAAAACCAGCCGCCGCATGGTCTGCAGGCGCTGGAACGACAATTCGAGCCCGATCACGAACAGAAGGAACACCACGCCAAGCTCGGCAATGGCCGAGACGTTCTTCACGTCGACGACGGTGAACCAATAGAGAAACGGCAGCGCGTCTTTGAATGTCCCGAGGCCGAGCGGCCCGAGCACAGCGCCGGCGATGAGATATCCAAGAACGCTGCTGATCCCCCAGCGCCGCACCAGCGGAACGACGATCCCCGCCGTCCCGAGAAGGACGAGCGCGTCACTGTAGGCTTCGACGTTGAAGGAAGCTGCGGCCATATAAACCCTCTGAGCACACGAGCATGAAGGGTCGCGAGCGGCCGCACAAGACGACCGAGTGGGCAATCCGAGGTCAACAAGACGGCAGCGACGGCCAGTGTATTTAACGGGTCACATATCGAACCGTCGGCCGTGTGGTTCGCCAAGCCCGGCGAGCCGGGCAGCCCCCGCCGATCAATCGTCTTCGAGGCCGAGAAAGATCAGCACGATCCCGAACAGCACGGCGAAACGGAATGCGCCCTCCTGCGCGTTCCAGGTCGACGACTGCCACATCTGGAACCATTCGCCGCCGACCACGATGAAGGCGAGAAAGAAAAACGCAAATCCCGCAGCCGCTCCCGCCGTGGCCAAGGGCTTTGCCTGCCTGAATGACGGGGCTGGGGCCCTGCGAGCCTTGTAGAGCCGCCACGCACCCGCCACACACACGATCCCGATCATGAGCTCAGACGCCACGATCAGCCCATAGGCGACCTGATGCGCCCAGTCCGCAGTGACGTCGCGCCAGCGCAACGTGGTCTCGGGAAACGTCGTGTCATCGACATCACGTGTTGCACGAACGTGAAGTTGATCCCGTAGTCGAGAATGTTGTCGATCCCGACGATCAAAAGAAAGATGCCGAGCGATAGTGTAAGCCCTGCCTTTGACAACCGAACGATCATCTTCCGTTCCCGCTCACCCCGCCTGATCCCGAAACCAGACGGATGAACGCTTCCACCATCGCCCGATCGTGATACTCGTCCGCCCGCGCAATCAGACCGTCACGCACTTCCACGACAAGCCGAAAGTTTCCGCTCAGCACCTCGCCGCTCGCTCTGTGACGGTACATATGCTCGACACGCAATCGCACGTGATCGCCCTCCGAGACATAACGATGCGGCCGATAAAGCACGTAGTCGAATTGGGTCCGTATGAGGCGAAGCGCGTCCACGATGGCCGCCTTGCCGACCGTTTCGCCCGCAAATGGCAGAGCTTCGCTCGAGATATAGAGAGCGTAAATGCAATCGTCGGCAATGAACGACACGGTGGCCCCGAGATCACCCGAAGCCCAAGTCGTCAGAAACTGTCGTACGGTCTCCTCGGCGCTGCGACGATACAAGACCATCCCCCCGAGCGGCTCTCACAGCCCGGAGTTGTAGCACAACCGGAAAAAAGTCGAAGCCTTTGGCGCGCACTCGCCCCGTAATCGGCCTATTGCGCGCGAAGAACCGGGAAAAGCGATGTGCGCCTCAACAGGCGCACATCATTCCTTACATGCCGACCTGATCTTCTGGCGCAGAGATTAGCTTCTTCTCGGCGACAGACGGCGCCTTGGGAATGGCAACAGCCGGAATGGCGTTCGCAGCCGCTCCGGGAACCTGTGCCGGAGGCAACGCTGCCGAGCGCAACTGTTGAGCCAAGAGCCGGCCAAGGCAATCGTAGGCCCGGTCGTTGAGATGGAACTGATCCTTCGCCAGCAGGGTAGCTTCCGTGAACTGGGCGCTCGAAATGAGGTGCTGCATGATCCTGAAGCGCTTCATCACCGGAACATGGTTCTGCGACGCGACCTCCCGCATGATCGTCATGTACATCGGCCCATCCTTGAGCTTCTTGAAGCTCGGATAGAATTGCTGGTCGATGAGAATGACATCGGAACCGCCGGCGCGTAGGCGCGCAATGCCCGAGATCAGCTGCTGACGAAACTCGTCGAGCGGCACGCCACGGATGGCGTCGTTGACACCCGTTTGCCAGATCACGAGCTGCGCCTGACGCGGCGTCACGTCCTTGTCGATACGTCCGAGCATATGACGCGCAAGCTGTCCGCCAATGCCGGCGTTGAACACACGCACGTCGTTGTCGGGCCAAAGCATGCGCAGTTCTTGCTCGAGCCGTGCTGGGTAAGTGTGCGCTCGGCTGCTGGCACCCGTGCCCCAGGTGCTCGATGAGCCGAGCGCAACGATTCGAAGCGGAGCCCTTGCTTGGAGTGCGGTTGTCACCTTCGGAAGGGGACCACCACCGAGCGACATAAGCTCAGGCGGCACCTGACAACCGGCCGCCTGAGCGAAAGTGGAGTGACTGAAGGTCAAAGTAGCAATTGCAGTGAAAACAAGCCCTAGGAGGCGAGCGCCTCCACGGGTGTGCCCAGTCTCGCTGGAGCACGGGCGATTTGCGCGCGACGCGACATCTGCCATGCGGTCATTCCCATGATCGCAATGCCGACGACGTTCACCGCCAGCACTGTCACTAGATTGGAACCCAATTCAGTGAGGGCTATCCAACCTAAAAATGACAGGAGTGTGCCAAGCGAGAAGATTTCAAGCGAATGTTTTCCGCACGTTGACACCGCGTTTGCCCAGGATTGCTTAAGCCAGGCTGAATTCTGGGGTATCAACACTGCGACAAAGTAAGCCAACGCAAGTACGTGGACGAAGCGCCAAGCGGAAAGATCGTGCTTGCTCATCGGGTGCACAATCGACTGCGGCAGGATTCGCCCGTCCGGCAGCCAAGCAAACTGGATCCAGGGCGCAGCGACGATAAACGCAAAACCGAGATAAATGCCGACCGCGAGCAGCACCTGACGACGTGGGTAATCTACCGTACGCCGAGCCAGCACGGAAGCAGCCGCGCCAAGCGTGAACAGAAGCTGCCAAGCGAACGGGTTGAAGAACCAGCCGCCCTCAGGCCGCTGCTGGGCCGGAAGGTTGATGCTTGCATAATTCGCAACGAGCCAGATCGAGAACGACACGGCAAGGGCAAGCAGAACGCTCCGACGAAGCAGGAACAGCGCGACAGGCAGCCAGAACATCAGCACGACATACATCGGCAGAATGTTCATCTGGTTGGGCTGATAAAAGAGGACGAGGGCACCCGCAATCGTGCGCCAAGGATCGGTCGCAAGCTCTGCGATCGCGATATTGTTAACGTACGCCGGATTCTGGAAGATCTTCGCCGCGCCGAACAGCATCATTGCGGACACGATGAAGATGCCGATGTGCCAGAGATAGATCTGGCTGGCGCGGCGGCTGGCGCGCGTCCAGGCACCCTGGAAATCTCCACGCTCACACATGGACCAGTAGGCAAGCCCCGCTGAGTAGCCCGCCAATAGGACGAACACCTCACTGGCATCCGAAAAGCCGAAATTCTTGAGCGTGATCTTTGCCCAGGAATTATCCGGCACATGGTCAATGAAGATGAAGATGAGGGCGAGGCCACGGAAAAAATCAATCCGCAGATCTCGTTCTTTCCGTTGCATATTGCTCATGTGCCGACAATCGCGTTGTTGATCTGAACACAGCCTGAACGGCCGCGATTACGCGATTAAACCCAGAAAGCGGGCCGTTGGTTTCACAGCCCTTGCTGCACGATCGCGGCGATTCTGCGCCCCGGGCGCTCGAAAGGCCCTCCGGGAATAAAAAATAGTCAGCCTAAAAGAGCCGCCGTGGCGAGCTCAGCGACGGCGAAATCGACCGCCGGATCGTCGCCGTCGGCAATGATCCAAGCCGCCGAAAGACCGGCATAAGCGAGGATCCATTGAGCAAGCCGCGACCGCTCGAGGCCGGCCCGCTCACTCACGATCTCGAGCCTGCGGCTGAACCGTTCCGGCAGTACTGCTACGGGGGCACCGCCACCTCCGATATCCGGATTGCAAAAAAGGTTGGCGTAGTCGAACCCGCGCTCTCCGACGAGCCGATTGGGGTCGATCGCGAGCCAACCGCGCGCTCCGAAATCGAGGATGTTGTCATGATGAATGTCGCCGTGCAGCACACCATGACCCTCAGGTGCAGCGAGGAGATTTCGCGCAGTCTCGGCCGCCCGAGCGAGCAAGCCACCGTGAGTTTCGGCTGCGGGCCACAGCGCATCGAACCACGTGTGTAGTGGGATCAAATCCGGGAGAGGTTTGCCACGCGGCGCATGCAGCTCCGCGATGACATCGACAATGATGCGGGTCGCTTCGTCGTCGCGCCCATCGCGAGCGAAAGCCGAAAGAGATCGAGAGCCAAGCGCGCGTTCGAGAAGCAGAGCATCGCCGTCGGACGCGAGCATGCGCGCCGCCCCTCGGCCGTCCCACCATTTGAGCAAGACGTCCCCGCCCTTTGCTTCGTCGAGAACGGTGATGCGAAGCATTGCGGGCTCGTCTCCGCGACGCACCGGCAGAAGCCGCGCTGCCCGCGTAACGATGGGCTCACCATCCACCTGGAGGCCCCAGCGCATGAGATAGGGATAGAACATGAGGGGGCTATTACACACAGCACCGTCCGGAGACCAGACACCCGCGACGGCGGTCTGCCGCACAACCCTCAGCCGGACAGACTAGACGAGTTGCGTCGACTTCTGCGTATCAAGCCATTTGGCGATGATCGTCCGGTCGTGGAATTCGATCGCCCCGCAGTTGTGGCAGACGATCATGAGGACGTTCAGCGTCGAGCTTGAAGAGCAATCGGCCGTGGCGCCGCGGTTGCAGCTCAGCGTGTGCACGTCGAGATCGCACTTGGACCGGAAGCGCCCGCAAACGGCACAGCTCGTAAGGTGTTTGCCGAACAGGAACTTATCGACGTCGGCCTTGGTAATTTCACGGTTCTGAGTGTCGGTCATCGTACCACCCCAGGGGTTGGTCGTTTCCTCGAGATATTTCCTCGTTATTTCAAGATAATCCGACCACTGGGCGCCAGCAAGAACAGATCGTCCGTTCTCGCACTGCAGCATGTAAAAACTTGAGAAGGCGGACGTCAGTTTTCGCCGACGCGATTGATCTTGGGAGCTGCTGTATCGTCCGCACTCTTGAGCGCCACGGTCGCCCCCGCGCCGCCCTCGATGACGACCTCCGCCGACTTGATGCAGATCGGCATTCGGGCCGGTTTGAACGTTTGCTTGATCTCGAACACACCGTTGTTGTCGCGGACGGTGATGTTGGCTTGGCCCTGCGCAACCTTCTCGACTTCCGCCTTGCCGCCGAGCTTCGAGAGGTCGTCCGTCTTGAGTTTGTAGCTGACGGCGCCTGCACGCACGGTTTCGCGGACGAGGAAGTATTTGCTGCCCGCTTTCGGCGTCATGCTCGTCTTGAACAACTCGACGATCTTGTCCGCCACCGCGTCGTCGATCACCTCGCCGACCATATCTTCGACTGTGATCTCGACCGTCATCGCCTTCTTGTAGTCGGCGCTTCCCGAAGCGGTGAGCCCCGGTACGACCTTCTTCAGGAGATCCATCGACATGCCGGCATTCGCCTGCTGCGTGTCGTTCAGCACGTAGTTCGAGATCGGAACCTCGCGCTTGTAGTTCGGCAATGCCGTGATCGCGCCATCCGTGCTGAAGTCTTTCACACGGAAATAGGTGCCGTCCTTGTCAACGCGATAGATGGAGCCGGCGGGATCAAAACCGTTCGGCACGAGCGGGCATTGATAGCCGCGGGGCACACCGGGAACGAACTGCTGGTTGACGTTCTCCGCGACGGGCTTGATCGAAGCGGTGCTGATCTCGGAGAGCATATCTGCGCATCCGCCCATCGCCATGACCGTAAGGCCAAGGCCGATCTTCGCCAGCACGCGACACTCCCTCAACATAACCGCCAATGCTCCTGTCCCCACCTGCGAGGAGTGGTATCAGGCGCTTACCGGCCTCACAATGAGGGCAGCCCGGCTATCACCAGCAGACGCAAACCCATGAGCGTGGAATGTGTGGATGAGTGGCCGAATGGGATCACCAACCCCTGCGGCTATGCCTCCGGCAGGCATCGAACCGAGACGAGATTGACTTCCAAGCGGCCCCAATCCGGGTCACGCCACTGTTAATACTCCATTAGTTTACTTCTTCTCCGGTGACCGCCCGGCTACCGGAGGGCAATACCAATCCTTGCTTTCGCCACAGACAGCCCGCATATACACCGCGCCGGTGCGCTCCGAGGTGGATCGTACCCTCACAAAGACTGAATGAGAGAGCGTGCCACCGGCCGTTTTGCCTTATTCCTGATTGACTGAGATCTTGGGCGATTAGCGTGCCGCCCGGGACTGGCTGAGCTTTTGTGCACGCAAGAAGGAATATCTCTATGGATCGCATCACGGGCACCGTGAAGTTCTTCAACACCGCCAAGGGCTTTGGCTTCGTGCAGCCCGAGGACGGCTCGAAGGACGTCTTCCTGCACGTGTCCGCTCTTGAGCGGGCCGGCATCAACGGCGTTTACGAGGGCGACAAGATCTCGTTCGTGCTCGAGGACGACCGCAAGGGCCGCGGCAAGCAGGCTGGCCAGGTTCAGCTCGTCTAATTGAGCACGGCTCGTTCAATCGAGCCCGTTCGTCGAATAAGACGAACAGCAGACATGAAGCCGCCGGCCCCCGCCGGCGGCTTTTCGTTTATGCGAACTGCGCGAGCCAGACCGTGCGCCCGCCGCAACTGGCATCCTCCACAACGTGCGCAATCACCGTGAAGCCGTTGCCCCCAAGGAGCGCGCGATACTCCTCCGGATCGAGGCTCGCGTGGTAGAGCGCGTCGCCGCGATAGGAGCCGATGGCTTCGCCTGCCGAAGGCCCGCTGGTAAACATCAGAGCCGCACGCGGACCTGCATGCGCGCGAAAGATCGGAAACATCGCACGCTGAGACTCGGGCGTGAGATGGAAGAAGCTGTCCCACGCAAGAATGCCGCCGAACTGCCGTCCGAGATCGAGTTCGCGCATGTCCGCCACAGCCCACGTCTGCTCCGGGAACCGCTCACGGCAAAGCCTAATGAGCGTCGCGGACGAATCGACACACGTGACCAGGCGCCCGGCCTCGATGAAATAGCGCGCAATCGGCTCGCCCGATCCGCAGCCGATATCGAGAATACTTGCATCCGCATCGATGGCCGCCAGGAACCTGTCCAGCCAGGCTTTCTCGAACAGGGATTTGCCGCGGTCCGCGTCGAAGCCGCTCGCGTGCCGCTCATAAAGCGCGATGATATCGTCGGAAGAATGATCCATCGCGGCACTGTCCTGGTGAGATCTTAATCCTGCAAGAGGCGCGAGCCTGCGGCTTAGAACCGCCTGCCGCGTCCTTGACTTTCTACCTGCAATCATGAGAAAAGCCGCCCATCGCTCGGAAAAATCGAGCGTCTTCCGGCGCTCCAGCCGCGTGAAGGGACATGTCTCAGGTCCAGGTTCAAAAGAAACCGGCCTAATTCGTCCTCCTGTTGAGCGCCCCGAACCTTCTCCCATCCGACTGCCCAGGCCACGCGGGGCGTCACAGAAGCTTAGCGTTGCCCCGCCATAGGTGCCGGGCCGCTGGCCGCTTGCGCGGCACCACAGGAAAGTTTGTACTTTGACCTCATTTACCGATCTTCGTCTCGCCGAGCCGCTACTCAAGGCCCTGAACGACGAAGGCTATCAGACACCGACGCCCATCCAGGCGCAGGCAATTCCGCCCGTTATGGAAGGTCGCAACCTTCTAGGCATCGCCCAGACCGGAACCGGCAAGACGGCGGCGTTCGCGCTCCCGATCCTGCATCGCCTGGCGGCCGACCGCCGCCCCGCGCCGCGTAAGGGCTGCCGCGTCCTCGTTCTTTCGCCAACGCGTGAGCTCTGCTCGCAGATCGCCGACAGCTTCCGTGCCTACGGTCGTCATCTCGGCATCAGCGTCGCCGTCGTGTTCGGCGGCGTCGGCCATCGCCCGCAAGTGCAGGCCCTCGCGCGCGGCGTCGACGTACTCGTCGCCGCACCGGGCCGCCTGCTCGATCTGATGGATCAGCGCGCAGCCGACATCTCCGGCACCGAGATCTTCGTCCTCGACGAAGCGGACCAGATGCTCGACCTCGGCTTCGTGAAGCCGATCCGCCGCATCGTCTCGCAGCTCTCCCATCGCCGTCAGAACCTGTTCTTCTCGGCCACCATGCCGCGCGAGATCTCGGGTCTGGCCGATGAGCTCCTGAACGATCCCGTCAAGGTTTCGGTCACGCCCGTCTCGACGACCGCCGAGCGCGTCCGCCAGCGCGTCATCCATATCGAATCCGGCAAGAAGCGCGCACTCCTCGCTGAGCTGCTCGCCGATCCGGAGATGAAGCGCACGCTCGTCTTCACGCGCACCAAGCGCGGCGCAGACCGGGTAGCGCGCCATCTCGAAGGCGGCGGCACCAAGGTCGCCGCGATCCACGGCAACAAGAGCCAGCGTCAGCGCGAAATCGCACTGGAAGATTTCAAGCGCTCGCGCATCGATGTGCTGGTCGCGACCGACATTGCCGCCCGCGGTATCGACGTCGATCTCGTCTCGCACGTCATCAACTACGAGCTGCCGGAAGTGCCGGAGGCTTACGTGCACCGCATCGGCCGTACGGCTCGCGCAGGCGCGTCCGGCATCGCCATCTCGCTGTGTGACGCCGAGGAGCGCGATCAGCTTCGTGCCATCGAGCGCCTGACGCGTCAGCAGATCCCGCACGAGGATCGCCGCAACGATGCGTCGATCGTCGCCGACAAGACGCCCCCACGCCGCGACGACGGCGAGCGCTCGAGCGGCCCGGGCCGCGGACAACGCCGTGACGGCGGCAACGCGCGGAACGGCCACCGTGGCGGCGGCCGGCATCAGGAAGCGCGCCGAGAGGACGGCGGCCGCAGGGACGGGGAACAACGTCGTCACAACGGCGGCGAGCAGCGTCCGCGCCAGAATGGCAACGGCGCGCAGCACCAGAACGCTCGCGGACCGCGCCAACACGAACGGTCTCGCGATGGCCAGGACGGCACCGCGCTCCAGGACGTGGGCTTCCTGTCCCGTCCCGCGCACGGACAGAACGGCCGCCGCGATGGCGACCGCGCACCGAAGCACAGCCACGCCTACCGCGACAACGACAACCGCGCCCATCACGGCCGCGGCCACCATCGCGCCAACCAGCCTTCGAGTGGTAACGAGCGCCCGCGCCGCCCCGGTCTCGACCGCGGTGGACGCAACGGCGGACGTCCCTCGCGCGAAGACCGCGACGCAGGCTGAACGGCGACCCGGCTGGGGTTCCCACACCGCTCTTTACATTCGACCGCCGGCTGAGGCCCAAAGGCCAAGCCGGCGGCCTTTTTTACGGAATGGAGAAATTCAATGGCGCGCAAGAAACCCAATCCGAAAGCCGCGTTCGTGCTTTTCAACGTGACCTACGAGGACGGTTCGCAGACCTCGAACCGCAAGGTTCCGAGTGATATCCTCGGCGGGCTCGACGGCGACGAACCTGCTCGCGAGATCATCGAAGAGCAGGATCGCGAGATCGCCGAACGCTCCGGCCGCTCGCGCGGACCGATAAAGGCGATCGAGCGCGCATAGACCATGATCGCTTCGGACCCGATAGCTCCGATCGCCGCGCCGTCTATCAGGCGCGGCGTGAATCAGTAGCGCGGAGAAAGTCCGAAGCGTGACTCATCGGTCTTCAAAAACTACGGCGGAAACACTTCCGACAAACAAAAACGGCCGCTCCTTGGAGCGGCCGTTTTTACGTGTGCGGCATCCTCGCGGTTACGCGAGCGCCGCGTCCTTGAGTGTGACAAGACGACGTTCGTTCTCGTCCCAAAGCCTCAGCTTCACGCATTTGAAGCTCTCCCAAAGCGTGATGCGATGCACGTTCGCTAGCTCAGGGAAATCGCGCAGAACCTGCGGTAGGCGATAATAGGGAATGCGGCTGTAGAGGTGATGCACGTGATGTACGCCGATGTGCGCGGTGAGCCAGGGCAGGAAGCCCGGCAAGGCGTAATGTGAGCTGCCGTGCAGCGCAGCCTCATGCACGTTCCACTCGGGCTTTTCATCCCAGATCGTGTCCTCGAACTGGTGCTGGATGTAGAACAGCCAGACACCGATCGACGAGGCGATGGCAACGATCGGCAATTGCACCGCGAGAAACGCTTTCCATCCGACGAGCCAGATCATCAGGCCGCCAATGGCGACGAGCCCGGCGTTGGTGCCCAGCACGCTGGCCCACGAACGCCAATCCGACCCGCGGAGCATGCTGAAGGGCAGACGATGCTGGATGACGAACAGGAGTGTCGGGCCGACGCCGAACAGCACGATCGGGTGGCGATAAGCGCGATAGAGCATCCGGCGCCATGCTGGCAGCGCCTTGTATTCGCGCACCGTCAACGTATCGATGTCGCCCGTCCCGCGGTCTTCGAGGTTGCCGTGGGTCGCGTGATGAATGGCGTGCGTCCGTTTCCAGGCGTCGTAGGGCGTCAACGTCAACACGCCCATGACGCGCCCGACCCAGTCATTCGTGAGCTTTTTCCGGAACAGCGCTCCGTGCCCACAATCGTGCTGGATGAGAAAAACGCGGACAAGAAAGAAGCCAGCCGGAACGGCCAGCGCCAACGTCAGCCAGTACCCGACATCGAGTGCAAGCCACGCCAGAGCCCATAGTGCCGCAAACGGAACGAGCGTCACGAAGAGCTCGAAAACGCTGCGCTTCAAATCGGGCTGGCGGTACCGCTGCAGAACCTCGATCCAGTCACGTGCCTTCACAGGCTGCGCCGACGCATCGGACGCGATTGAGTCTAACACCTATCCCCCCGTGGCTTCGCAGTAGAGCGCCTGCCGAGGCGTCTCACGATGTTGTTGCCGGCGCACCCTTACAGTCCGTCGAAACTTCCGCAAGTGGGCGCGAGAAATTCCACGACGCTGGTACACAAAAAGCCAAGTCTTCGCCTGCTCTAGAGCAAAAAGCCTATTGTGCAGCGCACGCAACGCCACAATTGTCACAACAATTTCACGGTCAAAACCGTGTTCACGGATAAAGGCGAGTCTTGGTCCACGCATGCTGAGGACCTGTACGCCGGAAAACCACTCGGTCATGAAGCCTGAACGGCCGGCTGTGCCAAAGCTCGATCTCGACGGGCGTCAGACGAAAACCGGACCAGTGCGGCGGTCGCGGAATACTCCCGACGCCAAACTTCGCAGTGTACTGCGCGACCTTCGTCTCGAAGGCCAACCGGCTCTCGAGCGGTCGCGACTGGTCGGAAGCCCAAGCGCCGATACGTGAGAGACGCGGCCTGCTTGCGAAGTAAGCGTCCGCCTCCTCTTCGGAAACCGGCGTCACGACGCCGCGCGCACGGACCTGCCGTTCAAGGCTCTTCCAGTGGAACAGAAGCGCAGCCTTGGAAGACGCCGCAAGCTCCCGACCCTTTGTGCTCTCCAGATTAGTGAAGAACACGAAACCACGGTTCGCCTGCTCGGGTTCGTCCAGTCCCTTGAGAAGCACCATGCGCACGTTCGGCAACCCAGTCTCGTCGACCGTGGCGAGCGCCATCGCGTCCGGATCGTTCATCTCCGACTGCATCGCCTCGGAAAGCCACACCTCGAACGTTGCAAACGGGTCTTCCGTCGCCGTGAAATCCTGCGTCTCTGCCGCACCCTGAGATGTATCGCTCACTTATTCACCCACTGCTCACCCGCCGCCACCTGACGGAAAAATCGGGACGCACCTTTAGCACCTTTTAACCACGCCGGCTCACAATGACCTAACCGCCTGTGTGTGCGGCGGTGCGTTTGTCGTGTCCAGGAGTTCCGTCATGCGTCACGCCCCTGCGTTGGAAACACTTGTGCTTGCGACCGCCACGGCCGTGATGTTGGTGGCGCTCGTCTTTCTGTCCGGTGCGCCGGCTTCCGCCGAAGATCGCCCGTCTGACGAAGCACGCTGCGCTTGCCCTGAGGCGGAACGTAAGGTCAGCCGTCCGAAATTTGCAGACTTCAACAATCGCGCACTCGATGAGACCGACGAGATCGCCGCCCTCGAGAGCATCCAGGTAGGCCTCACTCGCATGGACGACGGATCGCCGTTCGTCTGGAAGCGCTCCAACGGCCGCCTCTCGGGCATTGTCCGCCCGACGAGTTCGTTCCGCAACGCGCACGGGTCGCTGTGCCGCCACGTCGTCGTTCTTCTGACCACGGGCTTCAAAACCCGCACCGCCGAAGGGATCGCCTGCCGGGCCGCAAATCGCCGCTGGGTGCTCGAAGGTTGAGCACCCACGCCGCACTTCGCCGACACTAAAAGCTAAGCGAATGAAATAGCAGCACTTTACGAAGTTTTCTCAAACTTTTGGGGGCGGTCCGGCGCCCCCTGCGACGGCCTGGCGCGATCTCGCTGCCTATAGCCCCTCGCCTGCATCTGGACCGCCAAGTCCTTTTGTGTAGGATGCGCGCAAATTTCCGCACAAAGGGATTGCGAGCAAATGACCGAAACGGCGTCGGGAGCAGGACAACTTGCCGGCACATTGATGGCTGGCAAGCGCGGCCTCATTATGGGCGTCGCGAACAACCGCTCGATCGCCTGGGGCATCGCCAAGGCCGCCGTCGCTCAGGGCGCCGAAGTGGCGCTGACCTACCAGGGCGACGCCTTGAAGAAGCGCGTGGAACCCCTGGCAGCAGAGCTCGGCTCTAAAGTCGTTCTGCCGTGTGACGTTTCCGATACGGCCTCTGTAGACGCCCTCTTCGCCGAGCTTGAAAAGACCTGGGGCCGCCTGGACTTCCTCGTCCACGCCATCGCCTTCTCGGACAAGAACGAGCTCGACGGTCGCTACGTCGACACGACCGAAGCCAACTTCACGCAGACCATGCTGGTGTCTTGCTACTCGCTGACCGCCCTCGCGCGTCGCGCCGAGAAGCTGATGACCAACGGCGGCTCCATCATCACGCTGACCTACTACGGCGCCGAGAAGGTCATGCCGCATTACAATGTCATGGGCGTCGCCAAGGCCGCCCTTGAGGCCTCCGTGCGCTATCTCGCGTCCGACCTCGGCCGCAACGCTATCCGCGTCAATGCCATCTCGGCGGGCCCGATCAAGACCCTGGCCGCCGCCGGCATCTCGGACTTCCGCTACATTCTGAAGTGGAACGAATATAACTCGCCGCTCCGCCGCACGGTCACCATCGAGGACGTCGGCGGCGCCGGCATCTACCTTCTGTCCGACCTGTCGAAGGGCGTAACGGGCGAAGTCCACCACGTCGATGCCGGCTATCACGTGCAGGGCATGAAGAACGAAGACGCTCCCGACATCGCCGTCGTCAAAAACGACCCCTGACGTCCGCGCCACAGCACTGGTCGCCCGATCTTGCCGTGGCCGCATAGGCAAGATCCTTCCATGCCGGACAATCCGACGATCTACTTCATCCGCCACGGCGAGACGGACTGGAATCGCGACCGGCGCTATCAGGGCCAGCAGGACATCCCGCTGAACGAAACGGGCCGCGCGCAAGCTCACCGCAACGGCCAGGTGCTACGCGCATTTCTCCCGGAAATCGCCAACTGCGAGTTCATCGCGAGCCCCCTCGGCCGCACGCGCGAAACGATGGAAATCATCCGCGCCGAGCTTGGCCTCACTCGCGACGCCTACGAAATCGATCCGCGTCTGGTTGAGCTCTCGTACGGAGAGTGGGAAGGCTCGCTGCAGGACGACCTCTTCCTGACAGACCAGGTAGCAGTCGCCGAGCGCAAGGCTGACACGTACCGCTGGCGACCTGCCCGCGGGGAAAGCTACGCCGATCTCTACGAACGCGTGTCAGGCTGGGCCGCGCGGGATCGAAAGGATTGCGTCGTCGTCGCCCACGGCGGCGTCTCGCGCTGCCTCCGGGCCTACACGCTCGGGCTCGACCCGTCCGTGATCCCGTCTCTCGAAAGCCCGCAGGATCGCGTGTTGATCCTGACGCCCGGCAACATGCGCTGGCTCTGAGCTTCCAAAAAAAGAAGGGCTGGAGCAGCGGCGCTCCAGCCCTTCATATGCAAACCAGCAGGGCGGCTCGCTCGACACGGTTGCTCAGACCGTGAGGAATGACCCGCTAACGCGGTGTACGCTGCACTCATTTGCCCTTGAGCGCTGCCTCCGGAACGTGTCCGGAAGCTTCCCGTCCGTCGGATGCAGCCGACTTTCAGGAACGCTCAGAAGCAGGGCAATAGCTTGCGTAACTGCTTCGCGGCGCGTTGCAAAATGAATCCGCGTCATCGGGCTTCTGCTTGTAGATGCCCTTTCGCAAGCCGATGCCAATGCTGCGGATAAGCCTTGAGCGAGCACAACATTCTCGGCCGGCCTTGGCGATCGCTTCAGCATCCCGCGCTGCAAGACTTGCTGCCGGCGCGCACGAGACTTAAGAGAGACGGATGCTCAAGTGCTTCGACATGAGTTGCCGATGCGAGCATACGAATCACCCCAGAGCGCGCCCGAACCGGCCCGCAAAAGCGGCGTCCATGTCACACAACACCTTCGGCCATCTCTTCCGCATGACGACCTGGGGCGAAAGCCACGGGCCCGCCATCGGCTGCGTCGTGGACGGCTGCCCGGCAGGCATTCCCCTCACCGCCGAAGAGATCCAGGTTCACCTGGACCGTCGCAAGCCCGGCCAATCGCGCTTCACCACCCAGCGCCGCGAAGCAGACGCCGTCGAGATTCTCTCGGGCGTGTTCCCGAACGCCGAAGGCCAGCAGGTGACGACCGGCACGCCGATCTCGCTCCTGATCCACAACACCGATCAGCGCAGCAAGGACTACGGTGAGATCAAGGACGCGTTCCGGCCCGGCCACGCCGACTACACGTACTGGGCAAAATACGGCATCCGCGATTTCCGCGGCGGCGGACGCTCGTCCGCGCGCGAAACTGCCATGCGCGTGGCTGCAGGCGCCGTCGCGAGAAAAGTGCTCGGACCGGACGTCGTCATCCGGGGCGCGCTCGTTCAGATCGGGGAATTGAAGATCGACCGCTCGCGGTGGGACTGGGACACGGTGGATTCAAATCCGTTTTTCTCGCCCGACCCGTGCATGGTGCCCGAGTGGACAAATTACCTCGACAGCGTGCGAAAGAACGGCTCATCCGTCGGCGCCGTCATTGAGATCGTCGCCGAAGGCGTCCCGGTTGGTCTCGGCGCTCCGCTCTACGGCAAGCTCGATCAGGATCTGGCCTCCGCGATGATGAGCATCAACGCGGTGAAAGGCGTCGAGATCGGCGCCGGTATGGCCGCGGCCGAGCTGACCGGCGAAGCCAACGCCGACGAGATCCGCATCGGCAACGACGGCAAGCCGCGCTTCCTCTCAAATCACGCGGGCGGCATCCTGGGCGGCATCTCGACCGGCCAGCCCGTCGTTTGCCGCTTCGCAGTCAAGCCAACGTCATCGATCCTGACGCCGCGCCAGACGATCGACTCGCAAGGCCACGAGACCGAGATCATCACGAAAGGCCGCCACGATCCATGCGTCGGCATCCGCGCCGTGCCCGTCGGCGAAGCGATGATGGCGCTCGTGCTCGCCGATCACATGCTGCGCCATCGCGCGCAGCAGGGTTAGTAATCCCGCAATTTAGGCCACGAGCGTCTTCGACGCCTCCATGATCTTGCGCGTGGAATCGTTGGCTGATTCCGTCGCACTCACGATCCTAGACATATTCTCCGTGACCGACTGCACGTTGTGCGAAGCGCGCTGCATATTGGAGGAGATCTCCTGCGTCACCGCACTCTGCTCCTCGATCGCCGCGGCAATTCCTGTCGCGATATCGTTGATCGAGTTGATCACCGAGGTGATTTCCTGGATCGCCGAGACAGCGCCGGACGTTCCCGCCTGAACGGTTCCGATCTGCGCACCGATCTCGGCGGTCGCCTTCGCCGTTTGACTGGCGAGCGTCTTCACTTCCGACGCCACGACCGCGAACCCCTTGCCTGCTTCTCCCGCGCGCGCGGCTTCAATGGTGGCGTTGAGCGCAAGAAGGTTGGTCTGCGACGCGATCGTATTGATGAGGCTGACGACCTGACCGATACGATCGGCCGATGACGCGAGCCCGCTCACGATTTCGTTCGTCTTCCGCCCGAGCGTGACGGCATCGCTCGTGATTCGCGCCGCGTCATCCACGCGCCGGCTGATCTCGCGCACGGAAGAAACGAGTTCCTCTGCCGCGGATGCGACCGCCTGCACATTCTCGGATGTCTGCGACGATGAACTCGCGGCACTCGCGATCTGCTCGGTCGTCTGCGAGATCGCATCGGACACTTTGCCGAGATCGACATCGATCGTCTGCTTTAACTGCGCCTTCATCGCGACCTGGCGCGTGATGTCCGTGCAGAACTTGACGACTTTGAACGGACGTCCCGAAGGATCGAAGATGGGATTGTAGGTCGCCTGCAGCCAAAGCTCGCCGCCGCCCTTCTTGATGCGTCGATATTCGCCCGTTTGGAACTCACCGCGCTTCAAAGCGTCCCAGAACCCGAGATAGGCGGCGCTCGTACGCTCGCCATCGGCAACGAACATCCGATGGTGCCGCCCCTTGATGTCACCAAGCGAGTAACCGACAGCGCCGAGGAAGTTCTCGTTGGCTTCCAGAATTTCGCCGTCGAGCGTGAAGTGAATGACCGCGTTCGACTTGTTGATCGCCGCGATCTGCCCTTCGAGATCGGCCGTCTTGAGTTTGCGCGCCGTCACGTCCGTGCAGAACTTGACGACCTTGTAAGGCTTGCCGCTGTCATCCAGCAGCGGGTTGTACGTGGCCTGAATCCAGATCTCGCTTCCGCTCTTGCCGACACGTTTGTATTCGCCAGACTGGAATTCGCCCCTCTTGAGGCTCGCCCAGAACTGCGCGTACTGCGAGCTTCCGCGCTCTTCCGGCGTAACGAAGATGCTGTGGTGCTTGCCCTGGATCTCGGCAAGCGAGTATCCGACCGCGCCGAGAAAATTCTTGTTCGCCGTGACGATCGTACCGTCGAGATTGAACTCGATGACCGCTTGAGAGCGATCCAGCGCATCCAGCTTCGCCTGAAGCTCGCTCGACTTATTCGAAAACATATACGGCCCCCATCATGAGCCGCATCCCCCCACGAAAATGCGGCCACGGACAATTGAGCCGATTCGAGGTTGAATGTCCGTTAACGGCAGAACGCTATAAACAACGTCATTTGAATGACTTATAATTGAGCAGCGCCGCGATTTGCTAGAATATCCCAGGCGACATTGATCTGCCTCACGCGCAACTCCCGCACCTTGCGATCTTCGGCATCGCTCGCGTGATCAGGATGCCAGCTGATCCGCAATCCATCGATGATCTTCTTGATGGCGGCCTCGTTCACATCCGGCGTGACGCCGATGCCGAGAACCCGCAGCGCCTCTTCGCGCGTACGCGGAATGGCGTCTCCTATCAGAGCAGGCGGGCCTGCCGAATTGTCAGGCGGAAGCGCCACTTCGCGCGCGCCGGGCTCGGAAACGACAGTAAGCGCATTGAGCGTCGGCTCCGCAGCTTTTGCCGGCACCGCCGCATCGAAGGAGACCGAAGCGAAGTCCCTCGCAAGCGGAGCATTGTGTGTCCCCTGGCCTCTCCTCATGAAAGCCGCCGCCAAGACGAGCAGCGAAAGAAGGGCCGCACCGCCCACACCGTAAAGCAGTTTGTTGTCACCCGACAGCACGCTGGTGAACGTTACGGGAATAGCGGTTGTCTCGATGGACGGCGCGGGCTCCAATGGTGTGGTCGCGTTCGGTGCCGGCATCTCACCGGACGACGGCGAAACTGCATCTGATGCAGCAGGCATAGTCTCCGCCATCCCACCAGTCGGCGCTGTGGTCTGTGGTTCGTTCTGCCGCTCTGTGTTCGCAGGCGGATTCTGCTCGGCCGACGATCCGTTATCTCCATTGATGATTGTCGGAACGACTTTCTCGGCGGCAGCCGTTTCACCACCCGATGGCGTCTCCGATTTCGGTGCTATCGCATGTGCCGCTTCCTCACGCGGAGGAGCCGCAAGCGTCGTCCCTCGCGATGCAGGAGGCTCCGCTGGAGTAGGCTGAGCCTTGGGGACCGCAGGTTTTGCTTCGGCGACAGCCGGGGCTTTCGGTGCCGGAGGAGACGGCTTTTTCTCCGGCAGTGGCGGGAGTGGTGGAGCGGCGGCCTCGCGCTGCGGCGGCGGCGGAGCGCGCTCGCTCTCATTCCACGTCGCGCGCGGTGCAGGCCCGCGCCGCTCATCCGCCGGTTCGCCACGCCACGGCGTCTCAGCCATTCCTTCACGTGGCGCAACGCGATCGAAGCCTGGATCCCGCCTCGGCCCCTCTGCCATCGCGCCACCACGCGCCGAATCCGCAACGAAGATTCCGTCGATGCCGAGCATCGGCGCAAACCCTCGTGGCATCGTCACCGTAACCGGAGGCGTACGCGCAAGACGATCGGCGCAGAAGCGGCGAACACCACCATTCCACGGATCGGCGTCACCAGGCCGCGAACACGGGTCATCCGGCGCAAGGCTCCAACTCGGCGGCATCTCGAGCTCAAAATGACCGCCGGAGACGAACGCGCGCGTTCCGTCCACGCCATCTTCCTGCGCCGCGACAGCAGCAGCGACATCGATCCACGGCACGCGGGTGCCGCCGCAGTCGAGACTGAAGCGATGGATGTTCCAGCGACGGCAAAGCCCAGGATTCGCCGGCGAACAGGCACGAAACTCTTCTTGCTGGCGTCGTCCGATGACGGGATGCCCCTGATCCTCGGACGGCATCAACAGAAGGCGCCCGCCGGCCGCAACCTTGCAGGAGTACGGCATCACGAAGAGTTCGTCGGCCCGCGCTTCGCGGCCGGGCAGCAACAGAACTGCCGCCAGCAAGAGCGATACCACGATGATGCGATGAAAAGAGAGCCCCATATGCTCGTCCCAGGTGTTCGAGATTTGGGACTGAAATACCCGCCAGACCTGGGCCGGAATGGGGCGACGAGCGCAGATTTATTGCAACAAATTGTAACACTTAGGACAGAGCGCTGCACGAACGCCAAACATCATCCAGGAACGATCCGCCCAATAAGGCCGCTGGGGACGGCGAAAACGCCCGAAATCAGGCGTCTTCCTCCTCATCGTCTCCGTAATCCTCGTCGTCCTCTTCGGCCTTTTCGAGCGCTTCCTCGATGTAGCTCGAAAGATCGCCGCCCTCCGCGAGTTCTCCCACAGCCTCCTCGAGGTCCTCTTCCGAAAACCCAGCCTCTTCCGCTTCCTTCCGGCACTGCTCGGCCAGATTCTCGGCGCGCTCCGCACGCATGCGCGCAGGCGTCGCGACTGCATTGTCCTCAATCCACTTTTCCAGGAACGCCAGTACGTCGTCGTCAGCCATGTTTGCCCCCATTCTACAAGCGCGCGGATGCGAGCGCGTGTCGGATCCGATACCTCTCCGTCCATAGAGCGCCCGGAAAAATCCGGCGAGCGCAAGCGCGCAACAACCGTGTCACAAATTTGCTTCGTAATTCTCGATCCGCGCTAGCGTCAACAGGCAGGAGCCAAAAAACTCCAATTCCACCGCCGTCATCCCACAGGATCTGGCGTTAACGCTGTTGCGCGCCGAAGAGTGGCCAAACGTAGCATTGCCCGCCACTTTTGGCCGGGACATACAGCTCGCGGAAAACAGGACACCTAAGAATGAGCCGAGATCTGCAGGAAGCCCGCTCCGAAGCCGAGGCCATCCTCAAGTTATCGCCCGATCAGCTGAACACGATGTTTTTCGAGCAAGCCATGCGGAGAAATCTCTCGCGCACGGTGCGCCACCTGGACAAGCTCGTCGAAGCGGGCGGCGAGGATAAGAAGCTAGGCAAGACAGCCCTGAAGAAGCTCGGCTTCTGGGAGAATTGATCTCTCTCGGATACTGGCGACCCCGGCAGGATTCGAACCTGCGACCTACGGTTTAGGAAACCGTTGCTCTATCCTGCTGAGCTACGGGGCCGTCCGCTCAATTTCAGGCAAACCGCCCGAAGGCCTGCATATACCCTGAGATCCGGCCCAACCCAAGCCCCTGATGTCAGCCCTGATCCCCACGAATAGCGGCTATTGCGCGCCCGCGTCGACCAGCAATCCACGAACCATCTCGCCGAGCTCGCGCGGAAGCCGTCCGAGTTCCCTGTGCCGCGCGACGAGCGTCAGCTTGCGTGAGATCTGCGGCCCCGGCAGCGAAGCCGTAACGAGACGCGCGCCATCGAGCGCCGCCTCGCGAATGCAGAGCGGCGTCGTGACGGCGAACCCCCGCCCCGCCGCCACCATCGACGTAACACCGAACGGTGTATCGAATTCAAACGACCGCGCTGCTTCGACGCCGAGCCTCCTCAGATGCGCTTCGATCTCGAGACCCGTTTGCGATCGAGAGCTGAAACGGATGAGCGGCGTCTGCTGCGCAAGCTTGCGCAGAGCCGCAACTGTTCGCGGCGGCTCGACACCCACAGGCACAATCATCATGTACGGCTCTTTGACGAGCTGCCAGCGCTCGAGCCCGGCCCAATCTTCGAGATCGTCCACGCCGAGAAAAAGATCGAGGCGCCGCGTCAGGAGATCGCTCGCATGCGACGCTGTGAGCCCGAGCAGGATCGAAACCTCGTCCGCCTTATCCGCCAGATAGGCCGCGAGCGGCGCCGTCAGCACGCGCGACAACGAATCGACAATACCGACGCGGATCAGCGGGACCTTGCCGTGCTCCGTCTCACGCAGGAGCGGCGCGATCTCGCGAGCCTCTGCGATAAGTGCGCCCGCGCGTTGCCGCAGAAGCCCGCCCGCAACCGTCACCGCAAGGGGTCTCACCGAGCGATCGAACAGGTCGTAGCCGAGCTTCTTTTCAAGTTCCCCGACCGCGAGGGATACTGCCGGCTGCGTCAGCCCCAGCGCGCGCGCTGCCGTCGACATGGCGCCAGATTCACAGACCGCCAGGAAAATTTCGAGCGACCTCAGATCGAAAGGCAGGGTGGGTGAAGCGTCACGCATAAGCCATACTATAAGTAACACTTATATCGCCCACAACGCCCGGGCCGTTTAAAAAATGAAATACCGCAATTCACCCTAACCGGGATGGCGTCATGACGAGCACCCACTATTCGATTTTCTCGGTCCTGCGCGAGTCGCTGCGCGGCCATACGGGCTGGGGCCCGGCCTGGCGCACCGTGGACCCGAAGCCCGACTACGACGTCGTCATCATCGGCGGCGGCGGCCACGGCTTGGCTACCGCTTACTACCTTGCCAAGAATTACGGCCCGCTCCGCATCGCCGTGCTCGAAAAGAGCTGGATCGGCGGCGGCAACGTCGGCCGCAACACCACCATCGTCCGCTCGAACTACCTGCTCCCCGGCAACATCCCCTTCTACGAGTTGTCGATGAAGCTCTGGGAGGGCCTCGAGCAGGACCTCAACTACAACGCCATGGTGAGCCAGCGCGGCGTTCTGAACCTCTACCATTCGGACGGCCAGCGCGACGCCTATGCGCGGCGCGGCAACTCCATGCGCCTGCACGGCGTCGACGCCGAATTGCTCGATCAGGCCGCCGTCCGCAAGATGGTGCCGTTCCTCCAGTTCGACAACGGCCGCTTCCCGATCCACGGCGGCCTCTTGCAACGTCGCGGCGGCACCGTGCGCCACGACGCAGTCGCCTGGGGTTATGCGCGCGCGGCCGACCGCCTCGGCGTCGACATCATCCAGAACTGCGAAGTCAAAGGCTTCGTTCGTGATGGAAACCGCATCACGGGTGTTGAAACATCACGCGGCATCATCGGTGCCAAGAAAACTGGCATGGCCGTCGCGGGCTCCTCCTCCCGCGTCGCCGCCATGGCGGGCCTGCGTCTCCCGATCGAAAGCCACGTCTTGCAGGCTTTCGTAACCGAAGGCCTGAAGCCGTTCATCGACGGCGTCGTGACCTTCGGCGCAGGCCACTTCTACATCAGCCAGTCGGATAAGGGCGGCCTCGTGTTCGGCGGCGATCTCGACGGCTACAACAGCTACGCCCAGCGCGGCAACATGCCGGTGATCGAGGATGTCGCGGAAGGGGGCATGGCGCTCATGCCGCGCATCGGCCGCGTGCGCCTGCTGCGCCACTGGGGTGGCATCATGGACATGTCCATGGACGGCAGCCCCATCATCGACAAGACGCCGGTCGACGGACTCTACCTCAACGCTGGCTGGTGCTACGGCGGCTTCAAGGCAACGCCCGCCTCGGGTGCCTGCTTCGCGCATCTTATTGTGCGCGATGAACCGCACGCCGTCGCGACCGGCTACCGCCTCAACCGTTTCGCCACCGGCCACGCCATCGACGAAAAGGGCATGGGCCCGCAACCGAACCTGCACTGACAAGCAAAGAGGATGATCGCGCGATGAGAATCGCATGCCCCCACTGCGGCGAGCGCAGCCTCGACGAGTTCGTCTACTCGGGCGACGCCACCGTCCAACGTCCCGACGCCGCGAGCCCCACCGCCATGGACGAGTTCGTCGCTTACACCTTCGAGCGCACGAACCCTCCCGGACCGCACCGTGAGCTTTGGTATCACGCGGCCGGCTGCCACGCCTGGCTCGTCGTCACGCGCAACATCGCGACCCACGCCATCTCGATCGTCGAGCTTGCCCGCGACGTCGCCCTCGCCACCAAGAACGCAAAGGATAGCGCCTGATGACAAGCGCCATCGGATATGGACGGCAGCCCCGGCGTCTTGCAGCCGGCGGACTGATCGACCGCAGCCTGACACTGCACTTCACCTTTGACGGCAAGACCTACGCGGGCCATCCGGGCGACACGCTGGCGTCGGCCTTGCTCGCCAACGGCGTCGTGCTGGCAGGCCGGTCGTTCAAGTATCATCGCCCGCGCGGCATTATTTCTGCTGGCTCCGAAGAGCCCAACGCGCTCGTCGAGTTGCGTGACGGCGCACGCCGCGAGCCGAATACCAAGGCGACCATGGCGGAACTCTTCGATGGCCTGACCGCCACGAGTCAGAACCGCTGGCCATCCCTGTCGTTCGACGTCATGTCGATCAACTCGCTGCTCTCCCCCGTCTTCGTCGCAGGCTTCTACTACAAGACCTTCATGTGGCCCGCTGCGCTGTGGGAGAAGCTCTATGAGCCTCTCATCCGCCACGCCGCCGGCCTCGGCCGCGCATCTGACGACGCCGATCCCGATACTTACGAGAAGGCGACCGCATTCGCGGACGTGCTCGTGATCGGAGGTGGACCGGCTGGCCTCGCGGCCGCTCAAGCCGCCGCGCGCACCTCCGCACGCGTCATCCTGGTCGATGAGCACGCGATGCTCGGTGGCCGCGCCATCGATGACGCATCCGAAATCAACGGCAATCCCGCGCTCGAATGGGTGAAGTCCGTCGAGGCTGAGCTGGCGCGCAATCCGGAGGTCAAAATCCTTCGCCGCACGACCGTGTTCGGCACCTACGATGGCGGCACCTACGGCGCTCTCGAACGCGTGAGCGATCACCTTGCCGCCCCTGCGCAAGGCAAGCCGCGCCAGAGGCTGTGGCGCATCGTGGCCAAAAAGATCGTGCTCGCGGCAGGCGCAACCGAGCGCCCGATCGTGTTTGGAGGCAACGACCGCCCCGGCGTCATGCTGGCAGGTGCCGTCCGCACCTACATCAATCGCTTCGGAGTCGTACCGGGCCAGCGCGTCGTCGTGTTCACGAACAACGACTACGGCGCGAGCACCGTGACCGACCTCGTGCGCGCAGGCGCCGAAGTCATCGCTCTCGTCGACAGCCGTCCTGAGATTTCTCCTGCCGCGCAACGCATCGCGAGCGACAACGGCGTGCGCTTCATTTCACGCGCGGTGGTCTCCGACGCTGTTGGAAAAAAGCGCCTTGTAGGCGCCGTCGTCCACACCAATGACGGTGAGCGTATCGAACTTGGATGCGATCTCATCGCAGTCTCGGGCGGCTGGAACCCGAACATCCAGCTCACGACACATGTTGGCGGCAAGCCGCAGTGGAGTGACACCGCGCACGCCTTCCTGCCGGGCACGCTACCTCCGGGAATGTCGCTCGCAGGTATGGTCGCTGGAGAATTCTCCCTCGGGAAAGCACTCGCGAGCGGCAATGCCGCAGGCTCCACAGCAGCCGGTGAAAGCGGCCATACTGCGATCTCCGTCCCAGTCCCATCCGCCATCGACGAAAGCACGGCTATCACGCCGCTCTGGCGCGTGACCTGGCCCAAGGGCAAATCATTCGTCGATCAGCAGAACGACGTGACCGAGAACGACATCGTTCTTGCGGAGCGCGAAGGCTTCCGCTCGGTCGAACACCTAAAGCGTTATACCACGCTCGGCATGGCGACGGACCAGGGCCGCACGGCCAACGTCAACGCGCTGGCCATCATGGCGGACATTACGGGACGCTCGATCCCCGAGACCGGCATGACGCTGGCGCGCCCGCCCTACACGCCGGTCGCACTCGGCGCGCTCGCGGGCCATCATCGCGGCAAGAGCTTCAAGCCGACGCGTCTCCCGCCGTCCTATCGCTGGGCCAAGGAAAACGGCTGCGTGTTCGTCGAGACTGGTCTGTGGCTGCGCCCGAGCTACTTCCCTCGTGCGAACGAGCGCGACTGGCTCGAGACGGTCACGCGCGAGGTCAACACCGTGCGCAATTCCGTCGGCATCTGCGATGTCTCGACCCTTGGCAAGGTCGACATCCAGGGCGCCGATGCGGCGGCCTTCCTCGACAAGATCTACATGAACGGCCTCAAGACGCTCACCATCGGCAAGTGCCGTTACGGCGGCATGCTGCGCGAGGACGGCATCCTGATGGATGACGGCACCGTAGCGCGCCTCGGCGAGAACCACTACTTCATCACCACGACGACGGCCAACGCCGTGAAGGTCGTGCAGCACATGGAGTACTGCGCCCAGTGGCTGTGGCCTGAGATGGACGTGCAGATCGTCTCCGCAACGGAGCAGTGGGCTCAGTACGCGGTTGCAGGTCCGAAGTCTCGCGCGCTGCTGCAGAAGATCGTCGATCCCGCTTTTGATATCTCAGACGCTGGCTTCCCTTATCTCGGCGTCGGCGAAATCACGGTCTGCGGCGGCATCAAGGCTCGCCTCTTCCGCCTCTCGTTCTCGGGCGAGCGAGCTTACGAAATCGGCGTGCCGGCTCGTTACGGCGACGCGCTGATCCGCAAGCTCATGGAGGCAGGAGAAGAGTTCGGCGTCTGCTCCTACGGCACGGAAGCGCTCGGCGTCATGCGCATCGAGAAGGGCCACATCAGCGGCCCCGAACTCAACGGCACGACAACCCCGCAGGATGTCGGCCTGGGTGGCATGGTTGCAAAGAAGAAGGACTTCGTCGGCAACACGCTCGGCAAGCGTCCAGGCTTGGTTGACCCGGACCGTCCGGCTCTCGTCGGCTTCCGACCGGTCGATCGTTCCGTGCGGCTGCGCTCAGGCGCTCACTTCCTGGCTCGCGACGCAGAAGCCACGGCCGCCAACGACGAAGGCTATATGACGTCGGTGGCTTACTCGCCATCGAATGGTCATTGGATCGGCCTTGGCCTCCTGAAGAACGGCCCCAATCGCATCGGCGAGATCGTGCGTGCCTTCGATCCCGTACGCAACGGCGACATCCTCGTCGAAGTCGTCTCCCCCGTGTTCGTCGATCCCGAAGGAGGACGCGTCCGTGGCTAATCAAACCCTCACGCCGAGATCCGCGTTCATGGATTGGCACCCTCCGCACACTTCGAAGCTCGAGGTCACAGCGCGCGAATCCCTGACCATGGCAAGCTTTGCCGCCGTGCGCGGCAAGGATGGCGCAATGCGCGAAGCGGTCCGGCAAGCCTACGGCGTAGACCTGCCGAAAGGCTGCGGCCGCGTAGAAGGTAACGGCATTACGTTCGTCTGGGCCGGCCCCGATCAATGGCTCGCCATCGCCGAGGGTGACGGCACGCGGGACCTCGAATCCGAACTCAAAGCCAAGCTCGAGGGCATCGCATCCGTCGTCGATCAGTCGGATGGACGCGTGATCGTGCGTATTTCTGGCACGAGCGCCCGCGAAGTTCTGGCCAAGGGCGTGCCGGTCGATCTCCACCCGCGCGTCTTCGGGCCTGGCAGCGTTGCCATCACGCACGCGAGCCACATCGGCGTCATCCTGTGGCAGCTCGATGATGCGCCGACGTATGAACTCGCGATGTTCCGCAGCTACGCCGACAGTTTCGCGCATTGGCTCTTTGAAGCCGCAGCCGAATTCGCGGTATAGAGCGCCGAGGCTCAACGAAAAAAAGGAGATGAGGACATGAGCGGACGCCTTGGCATTCGCATTGGTGAAGCTTTGGTCGCGGGCGGCCCTCCCGGTACCGCAGCCGAACCCGAAGTCGCCATCGGCGAGATGGACGGCCCATTCGGCACCGCCTTCGCCAATCTGCTCGGCAACCAGGTTGCAGGTCACAGTCGCGTGCTGGCGCTCCTCAACACCGATGTCATGGTTCGCCCTGCTACGATCTGCGTCAGCAAGGTCACGGTGGACAACGAACGCTACACGAACATCCTCATGGGCACGGTGCAGTATGCCACCGCTATGGGCGTGCTCGATGCCGTGCGCAACGGCGACATCCCGAAGGACAAGGCCAACGACCTCGGCATCATCGTGTCGCTGTGGCTGAACCCCTCCGTCGCCACCATCAAGGATCTCGACCACAAGATCCTGTTCGACATTCATCGCGAAGCGACGACGCGCGCCATCCACAAGGCCATGTCGAACGAGCCGTCCATCGACTGGCTGCTCGAGAACCAGGACAAGATCATTCACAAGTACTTCGAGAAGGGCATCAAGGGCGAGATCTAGAGACCATGATCGCTTCGGACCCTATCAGTCTGAAGCCTGAATCATCGGTCTCATCGAAGGATAGAGCGCGATAGTGATCCAACCAAAACCGATCGCGCTCTAGTCTCTCTCATGCTGAGCAGGCCCTCGCCCAAACGGGCGAGCGTCACTAGCGCCGCTCGTAAATGATGACCGAGAGATAGATCGCGGGGAGCTCGTGGAGCTTGTCGGGTCCGCGCAATTCGGACGAATCGAACATGATGGAGTCGCCCGGCTCGAGCAGATATGACCGCTCGCCATGCGCATACGAAATCTTCCCGCTCAGCATGTAGAGAAACTCGATGCCCGCATGCCGGAAGTCCGTATAGGTATCGGCATCCTTGTTGAGCGTGATGAGATAGGGCTCCACCGCGACATCGCCGCCGAGCGACTGCCCGAGCAGATGATAGTTGTGCCCGACTTTCGTGCCGCGCCGCCGGATCGCGACTCCTTCGCCCTTCTTCACATACGAACACCCGCGCCCGCGATCGTAGCTCGCAAGCAACATCGTCAGCGGAAGATTGAGCGCGGAAGCGAGAAGCTGCAGCGTCGAGAGTGAAGGCGAAATCTGCCCATTCTCGATCTTAGACAACATTCCCGTCGAAATATCCGCTACAGAAGCCAGCTCCGAAACGGTAAGCCCGGCCTGCTTTCTGTACTCACGCACCTGCGCGCCGATGGCATTTTCCAGCGTGCGCACAACGATGTCCGGTGCGCCGGAACCCGTTGTCAGATGCGCAGCGACCCGCGCACGCGTTCCCGCCTTCTTCTCCGGCTTCGGCTTGGTCATGAATCTGGCTGCTCCCCGTATTGACGAGCCACAGATGCGCCAGCCGCCACCAGTTGAGCACTTCCGAACCGGCGGCTTGGTTAAACGAGTTTTACCAGAGGATGCACCAACGCCGACCAAAGTCCATCGAACTGGTGAAACCTCAGCAGGCGGTCCAGAGGTTTTACGAAGACAGAGGGATGCGTAACCCTTGACGACGAAGCACATATCGTCATCTTCGGGCTATGCTGACACTCTCTCTTCTCCGCCACGCAAAATCGAGCTGGACCAATCCCGAGCTCGATGACCATGAGCGCCCACTCGCCAAGCGCGGCGCCAAAGCGCTCCCTGGAGTGGCGAAGTTCATCCTCAAGGAAAGGCTGCGCCCAAACTCTATCCTTTGCTCGGATGCCATTCGCACCCGGGCAACGCTGGCGCTCCTGCTTTCGGAACTGGGCCCGCCGACACCTCGCGTGACCTACGACGAGCGTCTCTACCTCGCGTCCCCCGACACCATTCGGGATGCCGTCGCCGAAGTCGACAACGAGGACACGCACGTCATGGTGATCGGCCACAACCCCGGCCTCCACGCGCTCGCGCTGGAACTGGTCGGCGAAGGTGACCGCAAGGCGCTGTCCATGCTTGCTCAGGAATTCCCGACCGCGGCTCTCGCAGTCTTCTCGTTCGACATATCGAGCTGGAAGGATCTCAAGAGCGCAAGCGGCCACCTCGAGCATTTCACCACGCCCCGTCAACTCGGAGACTGAACGCTAGCCCGCCACGAGAACGTCCTGCGCGAAGCGCATACGGCATGCGAAGCCGGCGGGATCGAAGGCGATGTTTGGTTCCGGTGAGGTCTGCGTCCCGCCGAGGGACGAGACGAGCGAGAGACCAAAACCGAAGACGGGCCTCGGTGGCGGCGGGCTGCCACCCCGCTCTGTCCACGTGACCTCAAGATATCGATCGCCTTCGTTGTCGAGCAAAGACCAGGACACCGCGACTGTGCCCTCGGGCGAGCGCAGCGCGCCATACCGGACCGCATTAGAAGCCAGCTCGTGAATGGCCAACGCAAACGTCTGCACGGCGGAGCCGGAAAGCCGCGCCGCCGGACCACTCATCGACACCCGATGCAAAACGTTGCCCAGCTCGGACTCGACGATATCGGCGACGCTCGTTCCCCTGCCGTCCGAAGCAGCCACCAATTGATAAGCCCGCGCCAGCGTACCCTGCCGCCCGATGAGAACCTCCCGGACATGCGGAATGGAGAGTCCGTCTTGCAGGGTCCGGCGCGTCACGGACTGCAGGATCGTGAGCAGGTTCTTGCTGCGATGGATCTGCTCATTGACGCGCTGCCTCAACGTTAGGGAGAGACGCTGCTCATCCTCGAGCTCCCTCTTCAGACGTTGCAGCTCGATGAGGTGCGAAACTTCGGTCGGTAAGAGATCCGTTTCGAATGCTGACGGCACGAAGCAGACAGCGCCGCCGGCGCTTACGTCAATGCTCGCAAGATCGGGCTTCTTCTCAGCAATCACGATGACGGGCAATCCGGCCTCGGTAGCCGCAGCGATTTCCTCTCGAAGGATTTCGACGTCTCCGTCGGCCCGGATAAGAACGACAGCATGAGCCTGTGCCCGGATCTGCTCCAGCGCCTCTGGGCCTGGCCGGACTACGCTTACGACGCATCCGAAGCCTTCGAGCAATCGGCGATACGTCTCCTGTCGCGCAACCGCAGGATCAACGACGAGCACATCGCGAGCCGCATTCGACCCGTTCTGCGATAGCTCTTGATGTGCGAGATCCATGGAATGATACCGATAAACCTATGTGGGAAACATAGGCTTCGCTGGCTGTCTTCCCAGATGTGGAGGAATTTCCAGAGCCCGCGGCCGAGACCGCTTACGAAGGCGTGACGGGCGCAACGAGGTCATCGACGAGACGCCGGACGACCTCGAAATCGAATGGCTTGGACAGCGTTCGGCGCGACCGAAACGCGTCCGGCATCGAATGCGCCCCATGTCCCGTCGCGAACGCGAAGGGGATGCCACGCTCGTTGAGAGCCTTCGCGACAGCGAAGCAGTCGTGATCACCAAGCGTGACGTCGAGAATTGCGGCATCAATGGGAGTGGAGGTCACAAGGTCCAACGCCTGCCCCTCGGAGTGAGCAGGCCCGATCGTCTCGTGACCGTATTCAGTGAGGAGGTCGCTCAGCATCATCGCGATGAGCGCCTCGTCGTCGACAACCAGCACACGCGCCATTTAGATCCACCCTTGAGGTTTTCATCCCCCGGCTTTCTCAAAACACGATCCCCGGCGTCCACGCTATCAAGCGTAACGACGTGAGATCGAGTTTCAAGCACTAATGCCGAGTCCAAGCGTCACGATTTGGCGAGCTGGAAAGACATTACCTCATATCAACGCGCGGCTGGAGCCGACGTAGCGAGCCGCGGCCCGCGAGCACCACCAATCGCCGTCGAAGAAGCGTCCGGAACATGCGCGTTCGTTCCGAAGAACAGCGCCTGGCTCACGAGCGCACGCACGGTATTGGGCTCGAACGGCTTCGTGATGAGGAACGTCGGCTCCGGCCGCTCGCCAGTGAGCAGGCGCTCCGGGAAAGCCGTGATGAAGATGACAGGCAGGTTAAACCCGAGCAGGATCTCGTTCACGGCATCGAGACCCGAACTTCCGTCAGCGAGGTGGATGTCCGCAAGTACCAGTCCCGGCGGCTTTCTTTTGACTTCGGCAACGGCTTCGCGATGCGTGCGGGCAATACCCGAAACGCGATGTCCGAGACCCTTCACGAGCGCCTCGAGATCCATGGAGATCAGCGGCTCGTCCTCAATGATGAGCACATCCGTCGCGGTCTGCTCGGCAATCTGCTCGCCGGCTTCCTCAATCAACTCCGTCACGTCCTCCGTCGAAGCGTCCATGATTTCCGCAATCTGCTGCGTCGTGAAGCCTTCAACAGAGGCAAGCAGGAATGCTTGGCGCGGACGCGGCGTGATCGCCTCGAGGCTCCGGTCTGCCTGCGTTTTGGGCGCAACGTCGTCGCGATTGAGGCTGATGGAATTCCAGACCTTGAGGAAGCACTTGTAAAGTCCAACGCGCTTCATCTCGCTTTCGGGGAAGCTCTGCGGGTCGGCAACGAGCGTCTCGAGCACCGCGACTACATAAGCATCGCCGCTCTCCTGGCTTCCCGTGAGAGCGCGCGCGAAGCGCCTCAAGTACGGAAGTTGAGGCGCGATTGTTTCGGCAAGCGACATCTAGCTTTCTCCCTACAATGCAGACCGATGGCGTACGTCCCGAAGGCCTGCAACCCTCACCTAATAACTCGCCGGGAAATTGAAAGTTCCCAGTCCTGAGCAATCTCGAATTTAAGCAACGAAGCCTAGCTGTTAGCTGCGGGCGGCATCCTTCACCAAGTGGCTACCTTGCGCCTTGTCGTCGTTCGCCCCCGCCGCGGTGGCTGAAGACCCGCCTTTGAGTTCGGGATCGTCGAGCAATTCGACAAGCCTGTTTCGTGCGCGGTTGACGCGGCTCTTGATAGTACCGACAGCACAGCCGCAAATTTCAGCCGCTTCTTCATATGAGAAGCCCTCCGCCCCTACGAGGACCAGTGCTTCTCGCTGATCAGGCGGCAACTTCCCGAGCGCCGAGCGGAAATCGGCGAGATCGAGAAAGCCATACTGCTCCGGCTGAACCGCAAGCGAGTTCTGGTACTGCTCGTCGGGGTCATCGACTTCACGCTTGAGCTTGCGATGCTGCGAAAAGTAGACGTTGCGAAGAATAGTAAAAAGCCAGGCACGGAAGTTGGTGCCGGGCGTGAAGGATTCGCGGCTGTGCCACGCCTTCACAAGCGTTTCCTGCACAAGGTCGTCGGCGCGCGCGGGGTCGTTTGCAAAGCTTCGCGCAAACGCGCGCAGATGCGGTATCGCCCCGACAAGTGATTGCTCGAAATCTTGAGCTGCCATGGGCTCCCTTAGCGCTCCCCGTCGCCTGTGTTCGGCTCGACCCTGTCCGGCATGCTTTGCCCGGAGGAGGACTCGGAGTGCTTGAGCTTGTCGAGCAGATCTTTGAAGGCTGTCGGGACCTCTTCCCGCACCACCTCATCCCAGCTCTCACGGAGTTTGCGCCCAAGCGCGCCTTGAATGGCTTCGTCCAAGCTGGCCGTCGGTTCGATGCTCATAGAGGTCTCTGGCGCGGTGTCTTGCACCGGTTGAATGAATTTTGGAGTGGTCATGTCCTCTCAATCCCTCGGAACGTGTTCCGCACAGCCGTCTGACGTTCGACGGACGATGGAACGGTCGAAGAATGCGTCGAGAGCCCGTACACCCCCGATACCGCCCCGGTCCAAATGGCTTTCAATCCGGACCGTAGAGCGCTCCCCCGTTCGAACTTGATGTAATTACTTATTTTCGCACACCCCTATCGCTGAAATCCACCTATCAGCCAATGCATCCAGCCCGTCCCTCCAGACGGAACTCGAAGCTTTCGCATAAGGCAGACCGCAACCCGAAACGCGCAAACCCCCATTTGGTTCCCTCGGTCGCGTTTCCACGAAAACGGAGCGGAACCCCCCGGCAGGGCAAGCGTTACCGCACAACCTCCAGCCTTTTGAAAGGCCGGACAAGAAAGTCGAAAACCGAAACAACGGAAAGCTGACGCCACCCGCACCCCCCTCCCCGACCCTAGAGCACGGGTGGCGTTATGCTCGTGGTGCCGGCAGGCAGCTCCCTCCCGATCATGCCGCCGGCACCACACCCCCTTTAGACTTTCGACGAATAGTCGTGAAAACCTTACACATGTCGGCACTTGCTTGCTGCGAAGGTCGCCATCCCGCCTAACAAGCGAGCTTTGATTGGCGCCAAACCTTTCCTATGATGAAAGGTGAAACCGTGGCACGGGAGCGCCCCATGTACCAGGCAACCTGGCAGAGCACGACCTACCGATTTGCCGATCTCAAAACCCTGATGGCGAAGGCGACGCCCTTAAGATCCGGCGACGTTCTCGCCGGTGTCGCGGCCGCCAGCGCAGAGGAAAGCGCGGCCGCCAAAATGGCGCTCGCCGACGTTCCTCTAAAGCAGTTTCTCACCGAAGCCCTTATTCCTTACGAGATCGACGACGTCACGCGCCTCATCATGGACAGGCACGATGCGAAAGCATTCACGCCCGTCTCTCACATGACGGTGGGTGAATTCCGCGATTGGCTGCTCTCGGATAAGGCGACGACCGAAACGCTCGGAAAGCTCACCCCCGGCCTCACGCCGGAAATGGTGGCGGCCGTCTCCAAACTGATGCGCAATCAGGACCTCGTGCTGGCCGCTCGCAAGGTCTCGGTCATCACGCGCTTCCGTGACACCATCGGTCTCCCGGGCCGCATGTCGGTGCGCTTGCAGCCAAACCATCCGACCGACGATCCGAAAGGCATCGCCGCGTCTGTGATCGACGGCCTGATGTTCGGCTGCGGTGACGCGGTGATCGGCATCAATCCCGCAACCGACAACGTCGGCGCTATCATCGATATGCTTTCGATGCTGGATCGCATGATCGAACGCCTCGAGATCCCGACGCAGAGCTGCGTCCTCACCCACGTCACGACCTCCATCGAAGCGATCTCGCGCGGCGCACCCGTCGACCTCGTCTTCCAGTCGATCGGCGGCACCGAAGCGCTCAACTCATCGTTCGGCGTCACCCTACCCATCCTGAAGGAAGGACGCGAAGCCGCCCTTTCATTGAAGCGCGGCACCGTCGGCGACAACGTCATGTACTTCGAAACCGGCCAGGGCGCGGCCCTCTCGGCTGACGCGCATCACGGCGTCGACCAGCAGACCTGCGAAACCCGCGCCTATGCCGTGGCCCGCGAGTTCAAGCCTCTGCTCGTCAATACGGTCGTCGGCTTTATCGGCCCGGAATATCTCTACAGCGGCAAGGAGATCATCCGCGCCGGCCTCGAGGACCATTTCTGCGGCAAGATGCTGGGCGTCCCGATGGGTTGCGACGTCTGTTACACGAACCACGCCGAAGCCGACCAGGACGACATGGACACGCTGCTGACGCTGCTCGGTGCGGCGGGCGTGACGTTCGTCATGGGCATCCCCGGCGCGGACGACATCATGCTCAACTACCAGTCGACGTCGTTCCATGACTCGCTCTACGTGCGCGAAGTCCTGGGGCTCAGGCGAGCGCCCGAGTTCGAGGAATGGCTGGAGCGCATGGGCCTCGCCGACAAGAGCGGCAAGGTGATCAGCGAGAAACCCACTCAAGCGCTGTTGGAATACGCCGCGGGAGGCGTCGCATGACACCGGATGATCCCTGGATTGCTCTCAAGCGCTTTACGGATGCACGCATCGGCCTCGGACGCTCCGGCTCCGGGATGCCGACGCGCGAGGTCCTGAACTTTTCGATGGCTCACGCTCAAGCGCGCGACGCCGTGAAGACGCCTATCGACTGGACCTCGATCGAAAAGGATCTCGCCGCTCTCGGTCTTGAAACGCAACGCATCGCCAGTGCCGCGCCCGACCGGGACACCTATCTCCGCCGCCCAGACCTCGGGCGCCGCCTGAGCCCGGAATCCCGTCAGGGGCTCAGCGAACATCTGTCATCGGACACCGACATCCTCATTGTGATCGGTGACGGGCTGTCGTCCACCGCCGTCACGGCGAACGCCATCGCGATGGTCAAGGCGTTGCTGCCCTACGTGCAGAAAAACGAATGGAAGCTCGGACCGGTAATGCTCGCGACGCAAGCCCGCGTTGCTCTCGCCGACGACGCAGCCGAGTTCATGAAGGCACGCCTCGTCGTCATGCTGATCGGTGAGCGCCCCGGCCTGTCATCACCCGACAGCCTCGGCGCCTACCTGACATGGGAACCGCGTGTCGGCCGCAAGGACGGCGAGCGCAATTGCATTTCGAATATTCGCATCGGGGGCCTCTCGTCCGACGAAGCCGCCTTCAAGATTGCCTGGTTGCTGCGTGAGGCATTCAAGCGTCGCCTCACCGGCGTCAATCTGAAGGACGAAAGCAACTATCAGCTCGAAGCCGGCAAAAAACGTGAGGCACTTGCTGGTCCGACCTGACCTGACCTGCGGAAAATTCCGTAAACGGTATGTCTCGGTAAGTCCCCGTTCACCAAGAGCGCGTACAACGCTCAGAGAACGGATACTGGGAAGACCGGCATGCACATCGTCATCGTCGACCCGAGCAGGGTCGTGCAGGCAAAGCTTGCGGCTGAGCTGGAAGCATCTGGCTTTTATGTCGACTGCTTTTCAGCTTCTGATCTTGCCCTGCAGTACGTCGCCAGCACGCCGACCGTCGACGTCATCCTGACGAGCCTGGAAATCGAACCGATGACCGGGCTCGAGCTTTGCTGGACGGCACGCGCACTCGTCGGAGAAAAGCGCCCACTTCACATCATCGCCATGTCGTCGAACACGACCGAGCGCGCCCTTGCCGAAGCGCTCGACTGCGGCGCGGATGATTTCGTCGTGAAGCCCGTGCGCCGCGAGGAATTGATGGCGCGCTTGCGTGCTGCGAACCGCCTCATCACACTGCAGCGCCAGCTCGTTGCGCACGCCGAGACCGACTATCTCACCGGAGCACTGAATCGGCGCGCCTTCCTGACGACGATGGAACAGAAGCGCGTCGAGCTCGACGCCGCAGATCACTTGGCCATCTGCCTTCTCGATGTCGACAAGTTCAAGCCCATCAACGACACGCACGGTCACGCAGCAGGCGACGAAGTGCTGAAGACGGTCGCGCGCATCGCGAGCGAGGAAGCTCCCACCGTGGCCCGCCTCAGCGGCGCCGAATTCGGCCTCGCATTCCCCGTCCTCGACGCAACGGAAGCGGCCCGCTGGTGCGAGGTGATTCGCGAGAACGTCGCAAACCACGTCTTCGAAGGTGCCGCTTCGAATGTCCGCGTGACGTGTAGCTTCGGCATCACCGAGTGGGCGGCAGGCGAACCATCGAGCGCCGCGTTGCATCGCGCTGAGCAAGCGCTCTTCGCTGCTAAGAGCGGCGGACGCAATCAGATTTCTCGCATGCTCGAACCGGCCTGATTAGAAGATCCGTAGTCCCCCTATCGCACCGCAAGGCGCGACGCTGCCAGCTGTTTGAGCAGGAATTGCCGAAAACCAGTACAAGCACGCCGGAGCCCTAGTATATATACTTACGGCGATATTTCGCCGCATAAGGGGAGCTCCATGGAACATTCCACTCAAGGCGTCACCTACGAAAAGGTAGACGACGCATACTTCAAGGCGCGCGGTTTGAGACGTCACGCTGGCGTCTGGTCACTTTGGGCGCTCGGCGTGGGCGCTGTGATTTCGGGCCACTTCTCAGGCTGGAACCTGGGCTTGGCTCAAGGCGGATGGGGCGGCATGTTCTTCGCCACCATCATCATCGCCATTATGTATCTCGGCCTCACCTTCAGCCTCGCGGAAATGAGCCCCGCGATGCCGCACACGGGCGGCGCCTACTCGTTCGCCCGTACGGCGTTCGGACCTTGGGGCGGGTTTCTTACCGGCCTCGCTGAGAACGTCGAGTACGTCATCACACCTGCTGTCATCGTGTTCTTCATCGGCAGTTATGCGGCCGCCATTCTAGGCGCGCCAGCAGAAGCCCAGCCACTGTTCTGGATCGCGTTCTACATTCTGTTCGTGGGCCTGAACTACGTCGGCGTGGAATTGTCGTTCAAGTTCTCGCTCGTCATCACGGTCTTGGCGCTGCTCTGCCTCGTCGTGTTCCACATCAGCGCCATCCAGCACTTCGACTTCACCCGCTGGGCTCTGAACATCGGCTCGGACGGCGCGGAATTGCCCGAAGGCAACGGACCGTTCTTGCCCTTCGGCACATACGGCATTCTGGCCGGTCTGCCGTTTGCAGTGTGGCTCTTCCTTGCGATCGAGCAGCTTCCGCTCGCAGCCGAGGAATCGGTCGACCCGAAGCGCGACATGCCGAAGGGTATCCTCGCCGGAATGTTCACGCTGCTCGTTTCCGCGTTCTTGATCCTGACGCTGAACCCGTCTGTCAACGGCGTCGGTTCGCACAAGCTCGGTGCTTCGGGCGAACCTCTGCTCGATGGCTTTCGCGCCATCTACGGCACGGAGATCGCAACACTGCTTGCCATCGTCGCCTTGACGGGCCTCATCGCAAGCTTCCACACCATCATCTATGCCTACGGCCGGCAGATCTACTCGCTATCGCGCGCAGGCTACTTCCCGACCGCGCTCTCCGTCACGCACGGCACCCGCAAGACGCCGCACGTCGCGCTCATCACCGGCGCGCTCATCGGCCTCGCGGTCATGCTGATCGTGTGGTTCGCCGAGGGTGCCGACCAGGGCGCGCAGCTCATCGGCGGTACGCTACTCAACATGGCCGTCTTCGGCGCCATGTTCTCGTACGTGATGCAGGGCCTCACCTACATCAAGCTTAAGCGCGACTTCCCGACACTCGAGCGTCCTTACAAGAGCCCGCTCGGTGTTGTCGGCGCCGCGCTCACCGTCATCATCGCGCTGGTGACGATCTACATGCAGCTCCAGGACCCGGTGTATCGCGTCGGCGTCTACTGGGTCGCCGCATGGTTCGCAATCGGTATCGTCTACTTCGCACTCGTCGGTCGTCACAAGCTCATCCTCTCGCCGGAAGAAGAGTTCGCACTGACGAAGGGCGAGAAGGCTTACGAGACGCACTAAGCGTCCATACATAATCGAAGAAGGAAGCCGGGCAGCAACGCCCGGCTTTTTTCATGCTCTGCAATAGCGTCCACCGCTCTGTCATCGCAGCACCCTACAGGTCGAAGACAAAACGACAGCGCCGGGAGCTTGACAGATGCCCACCACAGGTGGATCGCTATATCCGAAGAAATACTGCTCTATCAGGATACACCCATGCCCCCATTCACTCGCTTGTTGGCTAGCACACTTGCTCTCGCACTTGTCGGCCTGCCGATGTTGGCCCGCGCGGTAAGCGCGAGCCCTGCGACATCTAACGCTGCAGCAACGAAGCCCGTCGTCGTCTTTGCCGCAGCGAGCCTCAAGAACGCCATCGACCGCATCGCCAAGGATTGGGAAGCCAAGACCGGCAACAAGGCGACCTCATCGTTCGCGGCGTCGTCTGCGCTCGCAAAGCAGATCGAAGCCGGCGCGCCCGCCGACATTTTCATCTCCGCCGACCTCAAATGGATGGACTGGTCGGCCGAGCGCAAGCTGATCAACGACGCCTCGCGCAAGACGCTGCTCGGGAACACGCTGGTCCTGATCGCACCCAAGGACAGTGCCGCAACGCTCAAAATCGAGAAGGGCTTCAAGCTCGCCGAAGCACTCGGCGACGGTCGTCTTGCGATGGGCGAAGTCAGTTCGGTCCCCGCAGGCATCTACGGCAAAGCCGCGCTGACCAACCTCGGCGTTTGGGACGCGGTAGCTTCGAAAATTGCCGGCGCCGAGAACGTTCGCGTGGCCCTGACCTACGTTGCGCGCGGTGAAACTCCGCTCGGCATCGTCTACGGCACGGACGCGAAGAGCGATCCGCAGGTCAAGGTGGTCGAAACATTCCCCGCGGATAGCCACGAGCCGATCGTTTATCCGGCCGCACTGACGGCAACGTCCAGCAACGACGCGGCCAAGGCGTTCCTCGACTACATGTCCTCGGCGGAAGCCACCGCAGTATTTGAGGGCGAAGGCTTCACTATTCTCAAGTAAGGCGTTTCCGTCCGCTCACACGTCCGAAAGATCGGATTCGAATGCAATGAGTTCCGCGCGCGCGGCCTCCGCCGCGCGGTCCTCGATCCGGCGAAACGCCGCAATGAGCGCCCGCCCGAAATCCGTGAGTGCCGCTCCACCTCCGTGCGTGCCGCCCGCCGCGGTCGTCAGAACCTGGCGTTTGAAGAGCTTGCTGGTTTCGTCCACCAGCAGCCACGCCCGCCGGTAGGACATTCCAAGGTCCCGGGCGGCAGAAGAGATCGAACCCGTCCGCTCGATGGCCTCCAGAAGATCCGCCTTTCCCGGTCCGAGTTGCCGATCGTCCGGAAACACGATCCGAAGCCTAAGCGATGCCCGCGAGAGCGGCCCTTGCTGCGCAAGTGTTTTACGCCTGGGAGTTTTCGGTTCTGGCTGCCCCTTGCTCTTCATCGTGACGGAATGCCTTCTGCATCATGGAGAATATGAGTCTACAGTGAGCCCGGCTTAGAAGCGAGTGTCAGGAGGCCGAAGGGTGACCGAAGCCGACGTGAGTACGAAATTGCTAGACCAGATCGCGCAAAGTGCGATCCGCCGCTACTCGCTTCCGGAAGGCGCGAAGCCGACCCTCATCAACATTTCGGAAAACGCCACCTATCGTATCGACGACGCGACAACCGGTCACCGCTGGGCGCTCCGCATCCACCGCGAAGGTTATCATTCGCCCAAGGCCATCGCATCCGAATTGGCTTGGCTCGCCGCCCTGGAAGAACAGGGCGCAGCTCGTGTCCCCACAGCGCTTCCCGGCAACGATGACGAATTGATCCAGACCATCGGCGTCGAAGGTCTCGCAGTGCCGCGCAATGTCGTGCTCTTTTCCTGGGAGAACGGCACAGAGCCCGCCAACAACGATGCCGCGGGCTTCGAAAAGCTCGGCGAAACCGCCGCCAGGATGCACGCACACGTTAAATCGTGGCTAAGCCCGCCCTGGTTCGAACGCCACACCTGGGACTTCGAAACAAGTCTCGGGTCGCGGTCGCATTGGGGCCGCTGGCAGGACGGGATGGGCATGACGCCCGAGATCGAAGCCGTACTCGCCAAAGCGGTCTCCATGATCGAAGAACGTCTCGAGCGCTTCGGCAAAGACCCCGATGTCTTCGGGCTCGTACACGGCGACATGCGCCTCGCAAATCTTCTGATCGATGACGGCACCGTCAAGGTGATCGACTTCGACGACTGCGGTTTCTCCTGGTTCCTCTACGATTGCGCGACGACCGTTTCGTTTTTCGAAGATGCCCCAGAGGTGCCGGACTTGATCGCTGCTTGGGTGCGAGGCTATCGCCGTTTCGGCAGGCTCAGTGCCGAGCAGGAAGCGGAGATCGAAACCTTCATCATGCTGCGCCGCATCCTGCTGGTCGCCTGGATCGGCTCGCACTCCGAAACCGACCTCGCGAAGTCCATGGGCGTTTCGTACACGCAGGGAACGGTGCCGCTTTGCGAGCGCTACCTGGCGCGCTTCACCGGGAAATAGAAACGTCGCAGACCGACCTCGAAGCCTTTGACACACCGCTCGCCGCAATCGCCTGACGACGAAAGGACAGCAATGGAGCACAAACTCTTCATCGATGGAGCATGGACGGATGCAGCCGAAGGCGGCCTCATCGACGTCGTTGACCCGGCAACGGAGCGCGCGTTTGCTTCGATCGCAGCCGGAACGGCGGCAGACGTCGATCATGCCGTCGCTGCAGCAAAGCGTGCGGGTGCAGGCGCCTGGCGCCACACCACCGGCTGCGAGCGCGCCGCCGTCCTTCGCGCCATCGCAGCCGGCATCGAGGCGGAGAAGGAAGAGCTGGCGCGGCTCGAAGTGCGCGACAACGGTAAGCCGATCGAGGAAGCCCGCGGAGACATCTCCGACACTGTCTATTGCTTCAATCTCTACGCGACCTACGCCGAGGAGTTGGATGCGCGCCAGGGCGAGACGATCGCCGTTCCTGATGACCGCTTCAACACTCGCGTGAAGTACGTGCCCGCTGGCGTCGCCGGCCTCATCGTACCGTGGAACTATCCGCTTCTGATGGCGGCCTGGAAAGTCGCGCCCGCACTCGCCGCAGGCTGCACGATCGTGCTCAAGCCTTCCGAATTCACATCCCTCACGGCGCTGGAACTGGCGCGCATCTGCCACGCGGCGAGTGTGCCGGCCGGCGTGATCAACGTCGTAACGGGATACGGCCGCGAAGCAGGAGCGCGCCTCGCGAGCCATCCCGACGTTCGCAAGCTCGCGTTTACAGGTTCCGTACCGACCGGCATCGCTGTTGCGAGCGCCGCCGCGCACGAAGTGAAGAGCGTCAGCCTCGAACTCGGCGGCAAGTCACCGATTATCGTCTTTGACGACGCCGATCTAGAACAGGTCGTCGAATGGGTGATGTTCGGCATTTTCTGGAACCAAGGCCAGGTTTGCAGCGCCACGTCGCGCCTCATTGCGCAATCGGGGATCGCAACGCGCCTTGTCGAGCGCCTCTCCGAAGAAGCCCGCAAGATCAAGATCGGCGACGGCATGAGCGACGGCGTGCAACTCGGTCCGCTCGTGAGCCGCACGCAGTATGAGAAAGTCATGGGCTACATCGAGATCGGCAAGAGAGAAGCCGTGCTCGCCTGCGGCGGGGGACGGCCAGCAGGCTTCAACGCCGGCTACTTCGTCGAGCCGACCATCTTCACGGACGTGCCGCCAACCGCGCGCATTTGGAAAGAAGAGATCTTCGGCCCGGTGCTCGCCGTCACGGCCTTCAACACGGAGGAGGAAGCGCTCACGCTTGCCAACGACAGCGAATTCGGCCTTGCCGCTGCCGTCATGTCGAAAGACCTCGAGCGCGCCGAACGCGTCGCGGACCGCTTCGAAGCCGGCGTGGTGTGGATCAACTGCTCACAGCCGAACTTCCTCGAACCGCCGTGGGGCGGAATGAAGAAGAGCGGCGTCGGCCGCGAACTCGGCACGTGGGGGCTGATAAACTTCCTCGAGCCGAAGCAGATCACGACTTACAAAATCAACGAGCCGTGGGGCTGGTATCTGAAGGCCTGAGCGCCACGAACGTCGGCGGGTCGTTACGCCACTTTTTTCGACATCACACTCTCGGCCGTCTTCCGCAGCTCCTCGGCCTGAGACCCGAGCCTCTTGGCGGCCGCAAGCATCTCGGCCGCGGCCGATCCCGTCGATGCTGCGGAGTTCGACAGGCCGACGGCGTTCGAAGCAACTTCCTGCGTGCCGCGCGCGGCTTCTTGGACGTTGCGTGCGATCTCGACGGTAGCAGCTCCCTGCTCCTCGACGGCCGATGCGATCGTATTCGCGATCTGATCGATCGACTTGATGATACCGCCGATGTCCCCGATCGAACTCACGGCATCCGCAGTCGTCCCCTGAATGGCATTGATCTGCGCGCCGATCTCGGCCGTGGCCTTCGCCGTCTGGTTCGCGAGCGACTTCACCTCCTGCGCCACGACAGCGAAACCTTTCCCGGCTTCTCCCGCGCGCGCCGCCTCGATGGTGGCATTCAGCGCCAGAAGATTGGTCTGCCGCGCGATATTGCTGATCAACTCCACCACGTCGCCGATCTTCTGCGACGCGAGCGACAGGTTACGCACCTTGCCTGAGGCTTCATCCGCTGTCGAAACCGCGCGACCGGCAATCTCAGTCGAGCCTGCGACCTGCCGCGAAATCTCTTTCACCGAAACCGAGAGCTGATCCGCAGCCGACGCAACTGTACGCACATTCATGGAAGCTTCTTCAGCGGCCGCCGCGACAGCCTGCGTTTGATCCGTCGCGGAACGCGCCGAATAGGTTACGGAATCAGCCGCCTTCTCGAGTTCCGTCGCCGTGTTCGCAACCAACCCCGCCATTTCCACGACGGACCCAGCAAGCCTGTCGAGCTCCCGCCGTCCGGCTTCGAGATAAACCGAAATGGCGAGATCCATATCGAGCATCGCAACCTTCAACACCGCGCTCTGAAGCGCAAGCTTGCGATCCGGCGCTGGCGCCTGGCTCCTACTCCTCCAGTCATTGGTGAGCTGGCCCTTTGCCGCGGGCATACGAAACGCAATCGCCTCCATGAGGCCGTTGAGCAAAGCGTTGTACCCGCCGATGTACCAACGAGGATCGAGACCGATACGATGATGCGTGTCGCCGATGCGCTTGATCGACGCTTCGTACGCGCCATCGAAATTGGCGTCGAGAATGGTTTGCCAGTGACGGATCTGCGCGTTCTTCGCACCCGTCATCTGATCGCGGTTTCTGAAAAACGCGGAGGTCTCTGGGTATTTGACGACGTGATTGTAAAATCCGTCGAGAACCGCAGGGAGCTCACCAACGAGAAAATCTTTGTACTCTCGCAATAGCCGCCGCGCCTCGTCATCGATCTGATTGAAAGATAACCGCGCAGCCATTGAGGTGTTGGCGCTCATTGTCGTTCCCGATTTCGCTAATGGTCTTATCGAACGCAGCGCACTGGCTTGCCGCCCCATCCCTCAGAGCAAAATCTCGGTCAGTTCGCAGCAAAGTTTTTCTGGAAGCGAACAGACGAAGGATGTTCTTCCTTCGTAACTCTCAATCCGAGAATTTAAGAAAAGCGATGAGTCGGCCCTGAAAACAAGGCGCGGCAACTACGCGCATCGGTCCGCAACGTTCAACGAGAGCGCAACAACGAACCCGATACTTCGCTGCGCAAATGGCACTGAACTTCTTAAGCCAGCATCACAATACTGCATTCAGTAATCTCGCGTCCGCAGACGCCCAGATCGCCAGGAAAAAAGGTAACGCAGCAACAATATCGCTGCATTTTCTGATCTGCGACAGGAAACGTGAAGTTGCTCTTTCCTCAGGCGACGATCCGCTTGTGGAACGTGCGGAGCATTCTACTCCGCCGGCTGCGCCGCATGCTCGCCGCCTTGCCGCTTGGGACGCAGCTTCGCGAACACTTGTCCGAGCCAACGGCAGATGACGTAGAACACCGGCGTGAAGATAAGACCGAACACCGTAACGCCGATCATCCCCGAGAACACGGCTGTGCCCAGCGCCTGACGCAGCTCCGCACCGGCGCCCACCGCCCACACGAGCGGCACGACACCGAGAATGAACGCGAGCGACGTCATGATAATCGGACGCATTCTGAGCCGCGAGGCTTCAGTCGCCGCGTCGAACTTGTCTTTGCCCTGATGTTCGAGCTGCGCCGCAAACTCCACGATGAGAATGGCGTTCTTCGCCGCAAGGCCGATCAAAACGATGAATCCCACCTGCGTGAGAATGTTGTTGTCCATGCCACGCAGAATGACGCCGGTGATCGAAGCGATAAGGGACATCGGCACGATCAGGATCACCGCCAGCGGCAGCGTGAGACTTTCAAACTGCGCCGCGAGCACGAGGAACACGAACACGACGCCGAGCGCGAAGGCGAACGCGGCCGTGTTACCGGCGCGGATCTGCTGGAAGGCGAGATCCGTCCACTCATAGCTGAAGCCTTGCGGCAGCGTTTCGGCTGCAAGCTTCTGCATGAGATCGATAGCCTGCCCCTGCGAATAGCCAGGCGCCGCCGATCCGTCGAGCTCCGCTGCCGGGTAGAGATTGTAGCGCGGGACGCGTGCTGGCGCGGAAACGTCGCGCACAGTCGTGAAGGTACCGAGCGGAACCGTATCGCCCTGGGTGTTGCGAACGCGGATGCTGAGCACGTCCTTGAAGTTGGTGCGGTAGTCGCCATCCGCCTGCGCCGTGACGCGGAACGTTCGGCCAAGCAGGTTGAAGTCATTGACGTAGGACGAACCCAGATACGTCTGCAGCGCGGTGAAGACATCCGTCACGTTGACGCCGAGCATTTGCGCCTTCACGCGATCGATATCGAGGTACAGCTGCGGCGTGGCGTTCTCGAACAGAGAGAACACCTGCATCAGGCCTGGGGTTTGATTGGCTTTCGCCATCATCTCCATGACGACCTGCTGCAACGTCCCGGCGCCGGCGCCGCCGCGATCCTGGATCATCATGCGGAAGCCGCCCGCACTGCCGATACCGCGAACGGGCGGTGGCGCAACAACAAGCACCTGCGCATCCTGGATGGTCGAGAACTTTTTGATCAGTGCCTGCTGGATGGCTTGCGCGGACTGGGCGGGATCTTTTGCGCGCTCGTCAAACGACTTCAGCACGACGAACACGGCGCCCGCATTGGGAGCATTCGTGCGCGTCGCACCGGAAAAACCGACGATGTTGACAGCGTGCGCAACGCCCGGCGTTTCGAGCGCCAGCTCGACGGCACGCCGGTTCACCGCATCCGTACGCTCGAGAGACGCGGCGGGCGGAAGCTGCGTGACAGTAATCAGGTAGCCGCCATCCACAGCCGGGATAAAGCCCACCGGGGTCTTGCGGAACTCGTTCATGCCGAAGGCGATGATGCCAGCGTAGACGACAAGCATGATCACTGCGAGCCGAACAAGACGCCCCACCAGCCACGCGTAGCCGGAGCTCATCTTCTCGAAGGTCCAGTTGAACACCCTGAAGAACGCATTGATCGGCCACATCAGGATGCTCTGGCGCTTTTCTGAGCCGTGCTCATGCGGCTTGAGCAGCAGGGCGCAGAGCGCCGGCGACAGCGTCAGCGAACAGATCAGCGAGATCACGGTCGCGCCCGCGATCGTCAATGCGAACTGCTGATAGAACTGCCCGGAAATGCCGGTGATGAAAGCCGACGGCACGAACACCGCCGAGAGAACGAGCGCGATCGCGATCAGCGCCGCGCCCACCTCCTCCATCGTTCGGTACGAGGCTTCGCGAGGACTCATTCCTTCCGCCATGTTGCGTTCGACGTTCTCGACCACGACGATCGCATCGTCCACCACGATGCCGATCGCGAGCACGAGGCCAAACAGCGACAGGTTATTGAGAGAGAACCCGAACGTAGCCATCAGGAAGAACGTGCCGATGAGAGACACCGGAATAGCTACGATCGGAATGATCGCAGCGCGCCACGTCTGCAGAAAGACGACCACCACGATCACGACGAGCACGACGGCTTCGAGGATCGTGTGCACGACAGCATCGACGGACTGCTGAATGAACTCCGTGGGGTTGTAGATGATGTCGTACTTGAGGCCGCTGGGGAAGCTTTTCGAAAGCTCCTCCATCGTGGCCTTCACCTTTTCGGCCGTCGCCATGGCGTTGGAGCCCGGCAACTGGAACACACCGAGACCAGTCGCGGGGTTCTTGTCGAGATACGAATTGACGCCGTAATCCAGCGCCGCAAGTTCGACCCGCGCCACATCTTTCACGCGCACCACGGCGTCGCCGCTCTGCTTGACGACGATCTGCCCGAACTCTTCCGGATCGGCGAGGCGTCCCTGCGTCTGCACCGAGATCTGGAAGGCACCAGGCTGATTGACCGGAGGCTGATTCAGAATGCCGGCCGCGACCTGCACGTTCTGGCCCTGGAGCGCTCTGACGACATCCTGAGCCGTGAGCGCCATCGACTGCAACCGATCGGGATCGAGCCAGACGCGCATCGAGTAGTCGCGGCTGCCGAACACGGTGATCGAGCCAACGCCCTGGATGCGGCTCAGCACGTCGACGACGTTTACGCTCGCATAATTTGAGATGAAGAGCGTGTCGCGTGACTGGTCCGGCGACAAAAGATGCACGACCATCATGAGGTCTGGCGACGCCTTCGCCACGGTGACGCCGATGTTGCGAACGTCGCTCGGCAGTCGCGGTTGAGCGACGGCGACACGATTCTGCACCTGCACCTGCGCCACGTCGAGGTTGGTGCCAAGATCGAACGTGACCGAAATCGAGAAGCGCCCGTCACCCGTCGAGTTCGATGAGATGAACAGCATACGCTCGACGCCGTTGATCTGCTGCTCAAGCGGCGCCACCACCGTATTCGCGACGACCTCAGCGCTAGCGCCCGGATACTGCCCGGTCACGGTGACGACCGGCGGCGCGATTTCAGGATACTGTGCAACCGGAAGACGCCCGAGCGACACCGCGCCGATGATCACGAACACCACCGAGATCACAGCCGCGAAAATGGGGCGATCGATAAAGAAGTGCGAGATACGCATAGGGTCAGCCTGCTGCCTGAACGATCGATGGCGGCCGGGCAGCTAGGCCCGAAACGCTGCTATCCAATCCAGAATGCAACACGCGCGGGCGGCCTGAGCCTCCGGCAGTGATGCGGCGACTTCGTCAGTTCGTGCCGACGACCGATTCCTTGGAATCGCCGGGCGCCTTCGCCTGCTCGGCATCCACCTTGATGCCGGGCCGCACGCGCAAGAGACCGTTCACGACAACCGTGTCCTTCGCTTCGAGACCCGAAGCGACGACGCGCAGACCGTCGACCAGCGGACCGAGCGTCACATACTTCGGGTTCGCGACGCCATCCGGTGAGACCACATAGACGAACTTGCGAACCTGTTCGGTCGCGATCGCGCTATCCGGAACCAGCAGCGCCGTTGCGGGCGCCGAGGTCGTGAGCTGGATGCGTCCGAACATGCCCGGCGTCAGCTTGCCATCGGCGTTCTTGAACTCGGCGCGACCGCGGATCGTACCCGACGACCGATCAATGACGTTGTCGACGAAATCGATCTTGCCTTCGTGCTTGAAGGTGTCCTCGTCGATGAGCTTGAGCCTTACCGGCAGCGACATGCCGCGGTTCGCGGACGATGCCGCCTGCTGGCTCGCAATTCCGAGATAGCGAAGATAGGAGGCCTCATCCATCGTGAACTCGAAGCGGATGGGATCGACGGTTGCGACTGTTGCGAGCAACGTTGTGCTACCCGCCGTTCCGCCGGCGACGAGGTTTCCGATCGACACGCGACGATCGCCGATGCGACCCGACACAGGCGACTTGAGTTCGGTGAATTGCAGATCGAGTTCAGCCTGCCGGAGTGCGGCTTCCTGCGCCATCACGGACGCTTCCGCGACGCGCTTAGCCTGCGTGCGCTGGTCCAGCGTCTGCTGCGTGATTGACGTGCCGGGCACGAGGTTCGAACCACGCTTGAGGTCTGCTTCGGCAAAAGCGAGATTAGCCTTGGCCTGCTCGACGGCCGCTTTGACCTGATCGAGCGCAGCTTCGAACGGGCGCCGGTCGATCGTGAACAGGTCGTCGCCCTGCTTCACGAGCTGGCCGTCCGAGAAATGGATCTTGTCGAGATAACCGGAGACGCGCGCACGCACCTCGACGAAGTCGTAAGCCACGAAACGCCCGACGTACTCGTCATGATCGGAAACAAGCTTTTGCGTCGGCTTGGCGACTGTGACCTTCGGCGCAGGAGGAGCGTCGGCAGCCAGCTTGTCCTGCCCCTCTCCGCAGCCAGCAAGCGGCAGCGCGAGCAGCATCGAGGATGCGAGCGCGAGACGTATGCGACGAAGCTGCATGGGCCCTCCAACACAAGAGAAAAGCATCATTTTTCTACGGTCGAATGTCAGCCCGCATGCGAAAAGAATTGCACAAAGGCCCCAAATCCGGGATTCACGATGGTAACGCGCGAGATTGAACTGACGACGAACGTAGACTAGATAGAGCGGTACTGACCGGTAACACCCGTTGGTAATGAGAGCGCATTTAGCAGTCAAGAGCCAGAGATCAAGACCTTGAGCCAAACCCGGCGAAAATCTGACGCAGCCTCGGCAGTTCCTCCGCCGAGGGAGCGAATTCTAGCCGTCGCCAAGGACTTGTTCTACCGGCAGGGCGTCCACGCAGTCGGTGTCGAGCTTATCGCGGACGCCGCCCAAACGAATAAAATGACGCTCTATCGACACTTCAAGTCGAAGGACGACTTGATCGTCGAATATGCCCGCGGGCTCGCCGCAGAGGGTGACGCGCTCTGGGACCGCCTCGCGACAGCCCATCCCGACAATCCGGAGAAAAGGCTCGACGCCTGGGTCGACCACGTCGAGCAGGTGCTGACCAGTACGAATGAACGCGGCTGCGCCCTCGCCAACGCCGCCGTGGAGCTGCAGCCCGATCATCCCGCCCGCGCGGTTATTGAAGCTTATAAGCAGCGCAAGCGTGAGCACTTGGTGAGGCTCTTCGAGGTCTCACGCTACCGCAAGCCCGAGCTACTCGCCGATGAAGTCTTTCTGCTCTTCGAGGGCGCACGCATCTCAATCCAATGCGGCGGACGGGAAACCGCACTCCGCGTCATCCAAATGCTGCGGGACCTCCTCGCCAGCTCACCACGCGACGCCTGAGGCATCCGATATTCGCTAGCGCCAAAGCCCGATGGTTTCCCACGTGTCCACCGGGATCTCGTCGCCGAGCTTGAACGAGAAGGCCACGGCCTTCATTTGATTGTCGGATACCGTGCACTCGAAAGACATGGCATACCAACGCTTGTTCGCATGAACGGCGGCGCCAGCCGCTGTCACGATGCTTCCGTCGAGAACGGCGCGTTTGAATGTATCGGGCATAATTCGATCGGCCTTGGCGAGACGCTTATCGCTCCGCCGCACGGTCTCGAGACCTTTGATGACGCACGCCTGATGCGCGCGCTCGACCGGATCAAGCTTCATCAGCGAGCGGTCGAGTGCACCGGCCGCCTTTCCCTCTCCGGCATTGATGAAACACAGACCTGCGACGACGGCAGCAGCCAACACTGAACGCACGTGATCCCCCTCCCAAAGAAAGCGATCACGTGAAAACCAAGCAAATGTGGCGCCAATGCGTGTCTCGGCACCTTTGGCGAGGAAGTACGCAACCTTACGCGGTGCGCAACGGCTTCACTTACGCGAAGCGGTTTCGTTCACATGCTGGCTGGTGTGCAAATCGGACAATTCGTCGATGGGGGAGCCGCTCGGCTCGGAGGCTTGAACGCTATCGTCTTTATCGTCGAGGGCAGAGAGCTTGTCGATCATACCCCAAGACAACGGCCGCTCGACCACAGTGCCATAGATGCGGCGTAACGCTGACCCGATAGATTTGACTGCGTCGTTCATGGCCCATCAAACCGCGAGAGGGCTGTCAAAGTTCCCTCGGTGTCGTCTGCGTCACTTTTGCGCCCGCCGGCAGGTCAGGCGCAATTCGGTTTTGCAAGCCGCTTATGGGCTTGCACGGGACCGCTCAGAGAATTGGTTGGGCGTGCAGGGGTGGTGAAGGGCGAAACGGGTAATCAACGGGTGGAAAATGAACTGCCGCCCTGGAACTCGCTCCGTGTGCCTTCTTCCGCGAGATAGTAGCTGTTCACCCAGCCGGAAACGCCACGGTACCGAATGGGGCACCAAGCCTGCTGGCATTCGCCCGTAATCTCGACGCTGCGGCCAGACGGCGGAATGACCGCAACGGATACATGTTGTTCCGAGGGCCCGCGACGCACGTTGAGCACGTCGTAGTCTGCGACACCCCGCACCCGGTAGAGCGCCACCTGACGGCTGGAGGACGTCTGCGCGATCGTGTCCTTGTCCTTCTTCGCCTTGTTGTCGAGCGCACGTTTTCTATCATCGCGCTTCGCAGCAGGTTTTCTGGTTGTGTCGAGCGAAACTTGCCGCTGAGTAACCGGCCCGGCAGCCGCCGAATACTTCGGCTCCGCTTTCGCAGACACCGGCTTCTCGGGTACGAGGCTCGCGACGGTCGTTGACTCTGGCGGCGTCTCGGCGGCCTTCTCCAGCGGCGTCACTTCAGCCGCCGTTGCAGCCGTTGGCGCAAGCCCTGTAGCTTCAAGCAGACCCGCGCCGCCGAACCGCATCATGGGTTTTTCTTCGAGCGCCGGGCTCGCAGCAGGCTTTTTTTCGACGGACGCGACCACAGTCGAAGCGGGTTCGTCGCCACCCTTTGCAGCCGCGGGACGAGATCCACTCTCGTCCGGAACTTCACGCGGCGGACCGGCAAGCCGGGTCCCGCGCTTTTCAGGTTCGGCAACGGAAGAAGATTTTGTCTCCGCTACAGGCTCGGCCTTCGGAGCGTCCTTTGGCTTAGCTTGCGCCGGCGGCGGATCCGCCTTGGCGACCACAGTCGGCTCTTGCTTGGGTTTGGGCTGCGGCTTGGCGTCAGCGATGAGCGTCCCGGTGCCGGTCTCGCCATCATCGATCTTGCGCCAGTAAACGCGCGTACCTTCTGCTTTGATGGTGAGGCAGCGCACGCCGGCATCGAACCAGCGGAACCACTTGGTGCAGAGCTTTTCGCCGTCAACCCACCAGCGGCCTCGGTCCTTTGACGAACCGAGAACGGGAGCAAGCACACCCGCCTCGGCCGAAACGAGCCCGTTGGCTCCGAATTTCATGGGAACAGTGCTGCCGAGCGGAGTATCGATTTCGACTGTTGAGCCGGAGACCGCCTGTTTCAGCTCGTCACCCATCAGCGCAACCGGTTCCGCTAGCGCGCCGGTCGCTCCTGAAAGCAATACAATGACGATGAACGGTCTCAGCAACGAACCGATCCCAACGCTAAAGCCCCTGCCAGCTAGAGCCCTTTTCCTCCACTATGAGTGTGGCAGGAACAAGGGGCATTCCCCCTTCGGCAGGTCACAAAAATCGCGGCGCAACAGAGATCTAGCGCAACGGCCTGCCCGCAACGGACACTGCCGGCAGCACGCACCGATTATTAGCCGCAAAGACGTTACCGGAAGCTTAAAAAGTTCTTAGCGCGACCGCGAGGTTCGCACGCAGGAAAATGCCAAAGACTTGAATAAACTCGCACAAATCCGTCCGTTCACACTCCCGACGGTGAAAAGCCCAAAGGGCGGCCGGATAACCGCCCTCCGGGACGAGAGCTCAAAGCGAGCTCGTTGTCGGCCGAATGATCACTTCGTTCACGTCCACGTCGTCCGGCTGCTCCACGGCATAGGCGATAGCCCGAGCGATTGCGTCCGGAGTGAGGGCGGACTTCCGCAGATCTTTGAGGAAACCTTTGGTGGCGGGGTCCGAGATGTCGTCGCCAAGTTCAGTCGCCACGACACCGGGGGAAATCGTGGTAACGCGAAGCTCCGGACTCTCCTGACGCAAGCCCTCCGAGATCGCCCAAACCGCATATTTCGTGGCGCAGTAGACCGCGCCGGTTGGCACGACCACGTGCGCGCCAATGGAAGCGACGTTCACGATCTGGCCTGACCCGCGAGCTTTCATGTCCGGCAGCACGGCAGCGATACCGTTGAGCACGCCGCGAATATTGACATCGATCATGCGATCCCATTCGTCCACTTGCAAAGCGGACATCGGCGAGAGTGGCATTACGCCAGCGTTGTTGACGATCACGTCCACGGGACCAAACTCAGCCTTGGCGAAATCGATGAAGGCTTGCACGTCAGACCGACTTGAAACATCGACAGCCCGCGCCCGCGCCACCCCACCTTTCGCCTCGATACCGGCTACCAACTTTTCCAGCCGATCTTTACGACGCGCACCAACAACCACCTTCGCGCCATGGTCTGCCAGAAGCTCCGCCGCGGCTTCGCCGATCCCGCTGGAAGCACCCGTAATGGCGATAACTTTGCCCTGAATGCTGCTCATGAATATGTCTCCTTCTTCCTACGGGATTTTGTGCTCCCGAGTAAAAGGAGATTGCGTCCTACCTCACGCGAAGAGGTAGACCGATACTCTCGACTTAATGCACGATCCTCCAAGAGCGCACAGAAGAGCTATTCAGTCCATTCAGGGTCGCTATGCTCGTCCTCACAACCCAACACAAAGAATACGGATGCTTGCGGAGCACGCCGGATGGAAGACCTTCAAAAACTTGCGGAGTTGATTGAACGAAACTCTCGAGTGGATGGAGCTCACGCAACGGCTATCCCACGCGTTTTCCTGCATCGATCGTCTACCCCGATCGGCCCTATGCATACGATTTACGAGCCAGCAGTCTGTTTCGTTGCTCAGGGCAGAAAACACGCCATGGTGAACGACCAGCTCTACGTTTATGGCGCCGGCAACTACCTGATGATTTCGGTCGACGTTCCAGTGGTCTCGCATGTCGTCGAGGCAACGTCTGGCCGACCCTTCTTGACACTGCGGCTCGATCTCGATCTCGCAACCATCGGCACCTTGATGCTTGAGAGCGACATCGAGCGCACCGTGCGAGAGCAGCCTGTTCCAGCTCTCGCCGTAACCCAGATCGACGAAAGCGTGCTGGATGCAGCGATCCGCTTGCTGAATCTTCTCGACACACCTCGCGACATTCCAATTCTGGCGCCGCTCGCTGAACGCGAAATTCTCTATCGGCTGCTACGTGGCGCACAGACATCGCGTCTCAGCCAGATCGCAGTTTCCGAAAGCAAATTGCAGCACGTCAATCGCGCAATTCGTTGGATCAAGCACAACTTCCGCAACGCTTTCAGCACTGAACTGCTGGCCGAAGAAGCGCGCATGAGCACGTCGGCTCTGCACCTCCACTTTAAATCGGTGACTGGAATGAGCCCGCTGCAATATCAGAAGCAGCTCCGCCTGCAGGAAGCGCGCCGCCTGATGCTGAGCGAGGCAGCCGATGTCGCAATAGCCGGACACGCGGTCGGATATGACAGCCCTTCGCAGTTCAGCCGTGAGTACCGCCGGCTATTCGGTGCGCCACCTCTTCGCGATATCGAAGCGCTGAGGGCCTCCATGACGGACCTCTCCGACGCATGACGCGGCTGGAATTCCGCCAGACTAAGCTTTTTCCGACACCAGAGACGACCCGAGCATGCGGCCCAGTGCGTCGAACGCGCCGTCGAGATCGGCAAGCGTCAGCACGATCGCCCGCGCCGCGTTGTACTCGGCCCGGACTGCCGGATCCGTGAACGACGAGTGCCCCGCCAGCATCCGCAAAAGGCCTGTGAGATCCGAAGCGAGCGTCGACACAAGGCGCGCAGCCGCCGTCGACTGACGGGGCCAGCGCACCGGGGCGGCCAGCGCGCGCGACGTGCTCGCGGCCACCACGTCGTCGCCTCGGACGACGCCGGGCCGCAGCTTCTCGGCATAATGCGCGTAGGCCACGAGCAGAACTTCGAGCGCTTCCTGAACCGTGGTTTTGTTGTCCTGAAGCATCTCGAGCAGATGGCGCGTCTGCTCTTCCCAGCGCAGAAGGAGCTCGACGGCCTCGGGCCGCACCTCATCGCTCGCGAATTGATGGAACGTCAGCCGGGCCAGCCGCCGAACGATCTTCTCAGCCTTCTGCGATCGCCGCTCCATGATCCCGGCGGCAAGGCGGCCGACGGCATCCCGTAACTCGTCGGCGCCGCTCCAATCCGCGTCCAACGCCCTACCGTCCTCGCTCGCCGCTTCGCCGTCGACGAGCACGACCTCGCGGAACTGCGAACTCGTCAGCGCCTTAAGCCGCTGCGTGACGTAGGAGATGTCGTCGTCGGTCGCGAGCCCATCCTTGTGGGTCGCCACGAGAAGCGCATTACGGCTGCAACGGCCAGGCAACGCCGCCCAAGCCGCGCGCTCGCTTTCGGTCCACGCCCGCGTCGAAACGGTGCACCAGATCACGATATCGGCGTCATCGATGAATGTCGCAGGAGGCACGGAAGGTGGCGTATCGAGAACCTGATACGTGCGCAGCCAATCGATCGGCAGCAGCACCTGCAGCGCGCGGTAGGAGAGGTCCGTCAGCGCGTCGTCTTCGCCCTGCCCATCGACGCGGATGCGCATCCCTTCGCTGCTGATGCCGTAGACGGCAGCCTGCTCGGCATAGGAGATCTGAACCGGAACGTGCGTATTGGAGACCACGCTCGTCGGCAACAGCCCTTGGCCGATCAAGAGATCCGTTACCGACGTCTTACCGGAGTTGTTTTCACCGAGCACGACGATACGCAACGGCTTCCGGAGAGCCTCTTCGAGGCGCCCGAGCCCCGCGATGCAGACCGAAAGAGCCGGATCGCTGATGTTCGTCGCGATAAGCCGCTCGCGAGCGGCTTTCAATCGCTCGGAGAACTCGGCCGTTTCTCTTATCATGACGTGTGAGCGCCTTCGGTTTTCAGAACCGTATCGATGTACTGAGCCAGCGTCTCAAGATGTTGAGTGAGTGTTTCATTGTCTTGCAGACGCTGCGCCTGCAAGCGCAGCCTCTCCTCGCGATCCTGGGCGGCCTCGCGCGCCTCTGGCCGTTGCGACTGCTCGTAATCCGCCATGAGAAGCTCGAGGCGGCGCTTGAGCGCATGCTGGATATTGCGGCAGGCGCCGAACGACCAGCGGATCGTGGTGGTGCTGAACTGATGAAACTCCTGGCCCGCAAGTTGTACGAGCTCGTCGGCGATCGGCGCGAACTCCTCCCGGATCAGCATTTCGATCTTGGCCCCGGAGGCTTCCGCTGAAGGCTGCCGGCTCCAGAACGCCTTCCACCACTTGCTGGTCTTGAGATCGAGCACCAACATGCGGCTCAAGGGCGCGATGGTGGGCGCCGGAATGGCGAGCATCTCGCCCTGCGGATCGATCAGATCCGGCTCCGGCACCAGCGAATTCATCAGCCTGTGCAGCTCGGGTACGACACGGGCATGGAACGAGGTCAGCCGATGCGCCGCCTTCTCGAATCCAACACGGAACTCGTTCGCAAGCGCACGGCGCAGCTCGACGCCCTCGTGCGTCCAAACGCGCGGTGGCCGCCCACGGGACAGCGTATCGATCAACACATCGCGTTCGCGCCGCGCGTGCGTGTCGATGGTCGCTTGCAGCGTCGCCCGCAGCCTTTCTTTCTCTTCCTGGATAATGCGCGCGAGCTGGCCTTCGATGCCGGCAGCGGACGCGTCGATGTTGGACGCGACGCCCGCGAGAAGCTCCCGCTCCTGAGCGTAGATCGCGAGCCGTTCCTCGGTCATAGGTTCGGGGTCGCGTTTCCCGGCACCCGACGCGAGCAGGATCTGCAATTCGCTGCGTGCGCCGCTCTCGCAGGCGCGCGCCATCTCCGCGAATGAACGCGTGATCTGCCGCAGCACATAAGTCGGATGCGACATGCCCATGAGCGAGTCGACGGCCTGATTGACGGCAGGCAATCCGGACATTGCAAACAGGGACTGGCGCAAGCGTTCACGCGCGTCCGGAGAAGCAAGCCCTTGAGCGCCGAGTTCGTTCGCCTGCAAGAGGCCGGCCCTCAGAAGGTAATTTGACGACTTGCGGCGCAGAATTCTGCCTGCCGACTGCTCGTCGAAGTTGAAGGCCTGATTGGCCCACCACGCGCTGCCGTAAACGACGGGAATGTTCGAACCCGGAAACTCCATCGCGAGCTTGTCGCGCACATAGGAGACGACCTGCGGCAACTCCGTATCGAGGTCGGCAAGGTCGTCGATGCGGTTGATCAGAACAACGATGCGATCCTTGTTGAGACCGCGCATGATCCGGAGCAACGCGACGTCGTTTTCGGAGAGCGGCTGGCGCGCCGTGAGCACGACGATATAAACGTCTGCTGAGCCGAGGCTCCGGCGCGTGATCTCGTCGCGAATGAGAAACGGATCGTTGGTGCCTGGCGTGTCGATGATCGTGCAGGGAAAATCGAACGGACCTTGCTGACAATAGATGTCCGCGGACTTTGTGATGTCGGAATACTTGCCGATCGCCGGCGAGCCTGCGAAATCACCCGAGCACACATAATGCTCCAGCGTACCCTGCTCGAGGTTGACGAAGAAATGCGCCTGACCGAGCAGTTGCTCGAACTCGTCCCCGAGACGCTGCTTGGCGCGCACGCGAAGCATCTCCGCATGCTGCTGCAGAAGCTCGGGCTCGAAGTCCGGCACAAGACGCTCGGTGAGCTCGCGGATCTTGCCACTTCCCTCTGCGAGCTGGTCCCATTCGGTGCGCTGAAGGAATGTAAAGACCGCCGAATAGCCGCCCGGCGCCGGCTGATTGAAATGCAGGTTTGTGATTGCTGTCGTCCAAGGCGTGACGCTGGTCGGAAGCAGCCGAGGATTACGCACCAGCGCGTTGACGAACGAACTCTTGCCGGACTTGATCTGACCGACGATCGCGATCCGGCATTCGAGCTGCCGAAGGTTGTGCAGCGCATCCGCGATAAGAGGGCGGGACGACGGCTCGACCAGCCCCGCGAGCACGTCACCACAGCTCAGAAGCTGCTGTCGCAACCCCTCGAGCCGGGCGCCCATGCGCCCAGTGTAAACGTCCTCCCCGGTTCTAGAAGCGCGCAACCTCAAAGCCTCCCCGGCATTCGCGGCGTTTCTGTCGGCCACCCAGCAAAATCACGAAAGACGTGGCCGAAACGTGTCCAACCGTACCGGGTCTGCTCGCCAGCGTGGATTACCTAGCGCCTGGATCCGAAATATAGCCCGCCGCTTCCTGAGTGCCGAGAGCTAAGGCGCGTTCGTACCACGCTTTAGCAAGATCAGGGTTAGTCTGGGCATCGGCATAACGCAACGATCCAGACTGAGCGGGATCATAGCTGCGGCCGAGTCTCAGGGCTGCAGGCCCGGAGCCAAGCTTGACCGCCTCCTCCAGAAGAATGCGCGCGGTCGCGACATCCCCGGCACCCAGAAGTTGTTCGGCGCGACGCACGAGGCCATCCGCCTGGTCGTTCGATTGGCGCGGCTGCTCGCTCGAGCCGGGTTGCAGCGTCTTGAAATCGAGCTTGCTCGGCGCGGCGCGTTCCGACGAAGGCACCGGCGTTTCGCCCTGCCAGCTCATCACGAAATAAACTGTTGCCGTAGAGATGGCCGCCGCAGCGGCCGCCGCGACGTAAATGGCAGAGTTGGAAGAACGACGCGCGGCCGCAGCGGGGACGACATGGGCTATCGCCTCACCGTCTTGCTCCGTCACTGGCGCTCCGCGCAACGCGCCTACATAACCGCGCTGCTCAGCCTCGGCTTCGCCCTCTGGCGTCGCCTTAGCTGCGCTCTTGCTGCCATCCAGCCCATCGAGACGCCGGAGCAGCCTCTTGAGCTCGTCCATCTTGGGTTCGACGTTGTGTGCCATCTGCCGCCATCCCTACAGGTGCTCACACGCACATGCTTTTGCTCGCACACTAATTCGGCCATTTAGAGATGTGACCAAATTATCCCGCGTAAGATTAACCCAATACAGGGGCAGCTCGTAGTTCTGTACTGAGCTAAAACCAGAATGTCGCATGGTAGTCTTTTGGGCAGCTCGCCCAAACGTGCGGCAGACTAGGGCCGTTGCTTGGTTTTGCGCCGCACCATTAACAAACAAATCAACCATGTTAGCGGAGCCAAGGTTCCGGCACACGGATTGCTGTATCAGGACAGTGTATGCACGCCTCTTCCAGGACAGCCGGGGAACCAACCATCATGACGAAAGCACGAGCGGCAGGGCTGACGACGTTTGCCACGTTGCTTGTGAGCCTTGCGCAGGCGGGACCGGCAGCAGCCGCGGCAGACAAAGGCGATACCGCCTTCCTCATGGTCTCGACCGTGCTCGTTCTTCTCATGACAATCCCGGGCTTGGCACTTTTCTACGCCGGTCTCGTACGCACCAAGAACGTGCTCTCGACCCTGATGCAGGTCTTCGCCACGGTCTGCCTCGTGTGCCTGCTCTGGATCCTTTACGGCTATAGCCTCGCGTTCACGGAGGACCCGCACACGTCGCCGTTTATCGGCGGCCTCTCGAAAGCGTTCCTCTCCGGCGTCACACCAGACTCTCTGGCCTCCACCTTCTCTCACGGTGTGCACGTACCCGAGTATGCCTATATCTGGTTCCAGATGACGTTCGCGGCCATCACGCCCGCACTCATCGTCGGCGCCTTCGCCGAGCGCATGCGCTTCTCAGCCATGCTTCTCTTCATGGCCCTGTGGCTCACCTTCGTTTACTGCCCGATCGCGCACATGGTCTGGTACTGGCCCGGCCCCGATGCCCTGAGCGATGCCGCACGCGTCGCGGCTACTGCGGTCGGAGAAGCCAAGCCGATTGCGGACGCGAACCTCCGCGCGCTCCTTGCCAACTCGGGCTTGGCTTTCCAGTGGGGCGCCCTCGATTTCGCGGGCGGAACGGTGGTGCACATCAACGCCGGCATCGCAGGTCTTGCAGGCGCGCTCATGCTCGGCGCGCGCTCCGGCTACGGCCGCGAGCCCATGCCTCCGCACTCGCTGACCTTGAGCATGGTCGGCGCGGCACTTCTCTGGGTCGGCTGGTTCGGCTTCAATTGCGGCTCTAATCTCGAGGCCAATGGTAACGCGGCCCTCGCCATGGGCAACACGTTCGCCGCGACAGCTGCCTCCGCCCTCACCTGGATCTTCATCGAGTGGGCCATCAAGGGCAAACCGACGACGCTCGGCCTCATCACGGGAATGGTTATCGGCTTGGTCGCCGTCACGCCCGCCGCAGGCTTTGCGGGCCCGATCGGCGCGATCTTCCTTGGCATCCTGAGCGGCATCGTCGGCTACGCCGCGTGCACCTGGTTGAAGAGCGCCATGGGCTATGACGACACGCTCGACGTGTTCGGCGTCCATTGCGTTGGCGGCATCGTCGGCGCGCTCGCGACCGGCATCCTCGTCGACCCGCGCTTGGGCGGCACGGGCGTCGCAGATTATCTCGCCCAACCCGGACAGATCATCATCGGCTACGATATGGCGACGCAGATGACCGCCCAGGTTAAGGCCGTCGCGCTGACACTGGCCTGGTCCGGCATCATCTCGGTCGTGCTGTTCAAGTTCGTGGATCTCGTCATCGGCCTGCGTCCGCCGAAGGACAAGGAGCGCGCCGGCCTCGATATCTCGGACCACGGCGAGCGCGGCTACCACTTTTGACCTCGATAGCATCGCGAGCCATCGCTAACACGGTATCGCCACAGGCAGCGCTCCGTGCGATACCTCTCGCGCGAACGCTTCTATTGGCTCGAGAGCAAAACAAATCGCATGACCCAACCCAACTGGATCGCTGCATTTCCCGGCCTCCAAAAGCTTGAGCAAGAGATCTCGAAGCCCCTGATCGAGACCAGCAGGATTGTGCGCCTTCCTGCCGGAACCCGCATCTTCGGCCCCGGACAAGCCCCCGATGCTTACCTTCTATTGATCAACGGTAGCGTTCGCGTGCAGCAGGTATCCGACACAGGCCGCGAAATCGTGCTCTATCGCGTTTCCGCCGGAGAAAGCTGCGTCCTGACCACAGCGTGCCTGATGGGATATGAGGATTATCAGGCCGAGGGCATCGCCGAGACGGATGTCGAAGCCGCTGCGATCCCACGCACAACGTTCGATGACCTGATAGCAAAATCGGCCGCGTTTCGCCGCTTCGTCTTCACAGCGTTCAGCGTCCGCGTCAGCAATCTCATGCGGGTGATTGAGGAAATCGCTTTCTCCCGCATCGACGTGCGCCTGGCACAGCACCTCATCAAATTGGGCGGAACGCAAAACCACATCGATTTCACTCATCAGCAACTGGCCGCAGAGCTCGGAACTGCGCGCGAGGTCATCAGCCGCCAGCTGAACGAATTTCAGCGACGGGGTTGGATTGCCACCTCACGCGGCGCAATCGACATCCTCGACGCTGCTGCCTTGGAGCATCTCGCGACCGCTCCCTGAAGCCACGCCTTGCACACGCCTCGTTAACAGACCTCGCAGCCGCTCTTTCGGATTTCTTCGGCCTGCTTCTTGATCTGCTCTAAGAGATCGTCCGGCGCGCCGGCAATCCCGACGTGCCCGATGATGTAGAGCGGCGTCGCGGTAACGTTGAGCCGATTGGCGAGATCCTGCGTGCGCGTCAGCGCGTCGCCGGTCGTCGAGGACTTCGCGTCCGTCTTCAAGCGCTCCACGTCGAACCCGAGCTTCGCCGAGATATCGAGCGCACGCGCTTCCGTCACTTGCCCTTTCTGCGTCATGAGCGTGTCGTGGAGCGCATCGAAGTCGCCGCCCTGCGCTTTGGCCGCGATAACGATGCGCGCAACCGCCTCCGACTCTTTACCCAAGCTGGCGACATCCTTGAGCACGACCTTCGTATCGGGATTGTCTTTGAGAAACGTTTTGAGCTGCTGATACGTCGCCCGGCAGTAGGGACAATTGTAGTCGTAGAACTCCACGATGGTGACTTTTGCATCCACTGGGCCGATCTCCGGCGATCCGGAGTGATAGAGATCGTCCTTGAACCCGATCAGAACGCGCTTGGTGTTCGCGACCTCTTATTCCTTCTCGAGTTTGAGAAGCGCTTCGCGAACCACCTGCGGATTGGCCAGGATGTAATCGCGCAAATAGGCATCGAGTCCCGCGCGATCTTTGGGCAAGGCCGCGTCATCAGAATTAGCGGGATGCACTGAAAGCAGCCCCGCCAGAACAAGCCCGCAAAGCCGCAAAGCGCATCGCCTCATTTCGATAATCCCTCCCACAGCTCGCTGAGGGCACAGTGCCCAGGCATGCCCAAACCGAATTCAGAATCTCAGAGTGCCACTACACTTGGAAATTTTTTTCACATTTCGTCTGTGACATCGTCACAGACGACTAGCTGTCGGCTCTCTATTGGTAGATAGATAGAGCGGTATGAAACCAATTGTCGAAAGATCGGTCTCCACGCATGCGTGCCACTGGCATCGCACGCTTGGCCTTATCTGCCGACCCAAAACGACCGTGGATGTTCTCGGCTTAATGCCACATTCCACGGCCCTGTCGCGCTTCTGTCCTGGGCTGCTGCATGACGCCTGCTGTTCTATACACCACCGATAGGAAGGCTTACATGCTCTCAATCTTCCTTCTGCCGGGTGACATCGTCTGCGACTTCGCGAAGCTCCCTCGCAACAGCGATCACAGACTGATCCTGCGCTCGTTCATCAACATGATAGTCTGGAGCGCGGTCGCGATCGGCATGGCGCTCTGGATCTTCCTTTGAGACAGGTCAGGCCATGAGCAACTTCACACCTTTGTCGGCGGCCATCGGCGGGTGCCTGATTGGAATGGCCGCAGTGTTGCTGATGGCAACAAACGGCCGTATCGCGGGAGTGAGCGGATTTGTTTCACGCCTGCTGTCGCCTTTTGGCGATGACCAGTTTTTCGTGCGTCTGGCTTTCGTGGCGGGGTTGATCGCCGCTCCAGCCGTTTACACGCTCGCAACAGGGCACCCGGTCGAGATGCTGGTGACGTCGAACTTGGGCCTATTGATCATAGCCGGCTTCCTTGTCGGCTTCGGCACTGTTCTTGGCAATGGCTGCACGAGCGGCCACGGCGTCTGCGGCATCGCACGAATTTCACCCCGATCTCTCGTTGCGACCGCCGTGTTCATGACCACAGCCGTTGTAACGGTCTTCGTTGTTCATCATGTCTTGGGAGCGTCGTGATGCACGTCCTTACAGCGCTTCTATCCGGCATTCTGTTTGGAATTGGCCTCAGCGTTTGCGGTCTCATCAATCCGGCGAAGGTACTGGCGTTCCTGGACATCGCCGGCGAATGGGATCCGAGTCTTGCCGTCACGATGGCGGCCGCCGTTGCAACGACCGCCATAGGCTATCGCGTCGTCCTGAAGCGCCGCACACCGCTCTTCGCAGAAAACTTCCAGCTTCCGGCCGCCTCCTCTATCGATCGCCGGCTTGTCGCCGGAGCAGCAGTGTTTGGCGTTGGCTGGGGGCTTGTGGGGTTCTGTCCCGGCCCGGCCATATCCTCTCTGTCTTTCGGCTCTGAACCTGTTTTTATCTTCGTCGCGGCCATGCTGGTTGGCATGGCTTCAGCACGCATCTTCGCGCGCACCAGGGCGTTCAATCCCCTGAAAGCGACAACAACTTAAATCCGCGGAGACGCATGATGACTGCTATACCCCACCCCGTCGATCTCGCTGTAAAGCCTGAGGTAACGGCCTTCTTCGATCCGCCGACGAATACGGTGAGCTATATCGTGAAGGATCCCGCCTCGAAGGCGTGCGCCATAATCGATAGCGTGATGGACATCGACTACGCAGCCGGACGCATCAGCTACAAAGCCGCTGACAAAATCGTAAGCTTCGTGAAAGAGCACGATCTCACCGTCGAATGGCTGATCGAAACCCACGTTCATGCCGATCATCTGTCTGCTGCCCCGTACATCCAAGACAAGGTCGGCGGCAAGCTCGGCATCGGTGAGCACATCACCACCGTGCAGAAGGTGTTCGGCAAGATTTTCAACGAAGGCACGGAGTTCCAGCGCGACGGCAGTCAGTTCGACCGTCTATTCAAGGATGGCGACACCTACCGCATCGGCACCATGACAGCCTTTGCCATGCTGACGCCGGGGCATACACCCGCTTGCATGACGCACGTAGTCGGCAATGCAGCATTCGTCGGCGACACGCTCTTCATGCCCGACGGAGGCACCGCTCGCGCAGACTTCCCCGGCGGGGATGCCCGCATACTCTATAACTCGATCAAACGCGTTCTCGCGCTCCCCCCCGATATGCGCCTCTTCATGTGTCACGACTACGCTCCCGGCGGCCGCCAGATCAAATGGGAAACCACAGTCTCGGACGAGCGCGCCGAGAACATTCACGTCCGCGATGGGATTTCCGAAAACGAGTTCGTCGAGATGCGAACCAAGCGCGACGCGACTTTGGACCTCCCGAAATTGATCATCCCGTCCATCCAGATCAACATGCGCGGCGGCAATCTTCCAGAGCCCGATGAATCCGGCAAACGGCACCTGAAAGTACCCATCAACGAACTATAGGTCCTGCTAGGCCCTCGATCGGACGAACGTCCCCACGTTTGCCCATCGACGCTTATCAGGCAAACGAGAACCTGCCTCAAAGGCTCGGTCTCAAAAGATACAAAAAGGAGCGAAGCCATGGCCTTCGAAAGCAAAAAACTGACAACTGATGTCTCCGTATCCGGCCAGATCGCACCTGGCGACATGGAGAGCATTTCCGCCGCAGGTTTCAAATCGATCATCAGCAACCGGCCTGACGGCGAGGGATCCGACCAGCCGTCTTTCGCGGAGATCGAGAGAGCCGCGTCGGCGAAGGGCATTCAGAGCCGCTACATTCCTGTAACTTCAGGCATGGTGAGCGATGAAAGCGCGCTGAGCTTCGCCGAAGCCCTCGCCAAACTGCCAAAGCCTATTCTCGCTTATTGCCGCACCGGAACACGTTCGACCACGATGTGGGCGCTTGCGCAGGCAAACGACAAACCATTGGACGAGATTGTCTCGTCGGCTCGCGCCGCAGGTTACGACCTGTCGGGCGTTGCCGCCCGCATTGCCAACAAGAAGCCGGTCGGCGCCGAAAAGCCCACCGCCAAGCACGATATCGTCATTGTCGGCGGAGGCGCGGCAGGGGCAGCGGTTGCAGCAAGCCTCTTGCGCCGCAAACCCGATCTCGACATTGCAGTGATCGATCCCGCCGAGACGCACTACTATCAGCCCGGCTGGACCATGGTCGGCGGCGGAATTTTTTCGAAGGAGATGACCGCAAAGCCGATGGGCGCTGTACTGCCGCGGCAGATTACATGGATCAAGGCCGCCGTGGCGGGCTTCGCCCCGGAAAATAATGCCGTCGTTATCGAAGGCTGTCGGCTGATTGCCTACAATCATCTTGTCGTCTGCCCCGGCATCAAGCTGAACTGGGACGGCGTCGAAGGACTTTCAGCGACCCTCGGCCGTAATGGCGTCACCTCCAACTATCGCTACGATCTCGCGCCCTACACTTGGGAACTCGTGCGCTCGTTGAAGTCTGGAAAGGCTCTGTTCACCCAGCCGCCGATGCCCATCAAATGCGCCGGCGCGCCTCAAAAGGCGATGTATCTCTCATCCGATCACTGGCTGAGAACCGGATGCCTGAAAGACATTGATGTCTCGTTCTTCAACGCCGGCGGCGTACTGTTTGGCGTGGCCGACTATGTCCCCGCCCTCATGAGCTACGTGAAGCGCTACAACATCGATCTCAAGTTCACCCATAACCTCGTCGCGATCGATGGACCCGGCAAAAAGGCCTACTTCAAGCGCACGGCACCGGATGCGCCGGCAGAGACGGTCGAAGCCTCCTTCGACATGATCCACGTTTGCCCGCCGCAGCAAGCTCCGGATTTTGTGCGTGCAAGCCCGCTCGCCGATGCGGCCGGTTGGGTGGAAGTCGATCAGGCGTCCCTGCGTCACAAGCGTTACGCCAACATCTTCGGCCTTGGCGATGCATCGAGCACGCCAAATGCCAAGACTGCAGCAGCCGCGCGGAAACAGGCTCCAGTCGTCGCCGAGAACATTATGTTTGATAAAGGTCTCCGCCCTGTTCAATGCGCCTACGATGGCTATGGCTCGTGCCCACTCACGGTCGAACGCGGCAAGATCGTGCTGGCCGAGTTCCTCTACGGCGGCAAAGTCGCGCCTTCATTCCCGTCATACATCATTGACGGCATGAAGCCTTCTCGCGCGGCGTGGCTGCTCAAGGAGCGCGTGCTACCCCCCATCTATTGGCAAGCCATGCTCAAAGGTCGCGAATGGATGGCCAAGCCCAAAACCATGGCTTGATGATCGCGTAAAACACGGCTGGCTCACTCGCCAGTATGCATCTGGAGTGCGGCTAGCGGATGGATTACGAACCTCCGCTAGTCCGCGATCCCCTGACCCAATCGATCATGGGTCGCCAGAACGTCGCGATGCCGACGAGCGAGATGATGATGAGCACAGCGGCGGCCATCTGCACCACGCCGAAATTGGCGGAGTCCTCGGCAACGAACCACGCGGCAACAAAGGCCGAAGCGGTCATGATGGGTTGCAGAAGCCAAGAGATGACTGGCATGGCCCGTCTCCTTCAGCGCTCTCGAACGGCGACACCTTCAGCATACACCGCATGATAACGGTGAGCCATTCCCTTTCAGCGCCCGAGATTGGGAAGCACGAGATCCAAGCAGCTATCAACGTGCGCCTCGAGCTTTTTCCGGCTGGCTGGCTTTTCTCCGAGCAGAGCTCTGAAGTGTAAATCGCCGAGAACGGCCGCAAAGAGCGTTACCGCCGTCGTCTCGATATCCTTAATGACGATAGACGGATTAGCGTCGACGAAGGACTGCAGCGCGCGGGCAAGATAAGACCGGCCCTTCTGCATGGCCTTCGCGTGAAACTCTTCTGCGAGCTCAGGGCAATGACGCGCTTCCGAAATCACGAGACGAGTTACCTCAACCTGACGCGTGGAAAGCGCGACCTCGGCGAGCGTTAAAAGGCGCGCTTTGAGCTCTTTTCGGCTGTTGGCTACATCGAACTCCAGCGCAACGCTGGGATATCCATCGATGTCATGGATCAGCGCTGTGAATACCTCGCGCTTGTCCGAAAACAGTCCATAGAGCGTCTTCTTCGACATACCCGCACCGCGCGCGATTTCTTCCATCGTCGCAGCGCCGTAACCGATCTCGGTGAAGATGCGCTCGGCCGTGTCGAGAATGCGCTTCCGTCGCATCTCGGCCGTCAGGGCCGGCGGTCGGCCACGCTTTGGCCTCTTCACCTCGGCCGCCTGTTTAAGCTTGAGAAGACTTGACATTTGGAAACGTTTCCGTTTCTAAAACCATAGTCGCCATGCGCGTTCGAAGCAAGTGTGCTGGAATTGCAAGCCTGTGCTACTCCGGTGTTTGAGCCTCGTAGATCTTGGGGGAGGATATGAAGGTAACGCGAGACGAACGATCGCTGTCGGCACCCGGACAGCACCTGCTTCCCCAACATTTGTTTCGCGTGAGTGCAGCGGCACTCGCCTTCGCAATCCTCGCCGGACCGGCGGCGGCTCAGGCCCCCGCCGCGGGAGGCCCAGCCCCAAGCGTCATCGTTGAAACCGTGCGCAACCGGGATGCGGTCAACGAGTCTGCTTACATCGGCCGCGTCCAAGCCATCGACAAAGTGAATATTCGCGCGCGCGTCGACGGGTTCCTTGCAAAGCGCGGTTTTGATGAAGGTCGCGAGGTGAAAAAGGATCAGGTCCTGTTCACTCTCGAAAAGGGCCCGTACGAAGCAGCCTACGATCTCGCCAAAGCCAACCTCGAGAACGCCAAAGCGGCTGAACAACTCGCGCAGGCCACATACGACCGCACGAAGCCGCTCGCCGAGCGCGGCACGTCTTCGCAAGCCGCTCTCGATGATGCCGTTTCCAAGCTCGCCCAGGCCAAAGCTGCGGTCCAGGCGCAGGAAGCTTCCACGAAGCAGGCCGAACTCAATCTCGGCTACACCGACATTTACGCGCCAATGGACGGTCGCACCGGACGGGCGACGTACTCCGTCGGCGAGTACGTCGGCCCCACCAGCAATCCCCTCGTCACGGTTGTCCGCCAGGACCCGATGTATGTGGCTTTCCCCGTGCCGCAGCGCGTTCTTCTGGAGGTCCGCCGCGAAGGCCGCACGGCCGACAGCGTCATCGTGCGGCTCAAGATGCCGGACGGCAGCGCCTATGAACATGACGGCGCGATCACGTTCGCGGAAGTCGAAGGCAATGCCGGAACCGACACCATCACTGTCCGCGCGACATTCCCGAACCCCAAGCGCCTTCTGGTCGATCAGCAGATCGTGGGCGTCAACGTCCTGGCGAAGAAGCCTGAGCTCAAGCTCATGATGTCCCAGTCCGCGCTGTTGCTCGATCAGCAGGGCGCTTACGTGCTGCTCGTGACGCCGGACAACAAAGTTGAGTCGCGCCGCATCCAGGTCGGCGAACAGCAGGGCCCGCGCATCGTCGTGAAGAGTGGCCTCACTGAAGGCGAGCGCGTCATCACCAGCGGGCAGCAGAAAGTCCGTCCGGGTATCGCCGTCGAGGCAAGCGAGATTAAAGACGATCTCGCGACAGGCCAATAGCGCCGGGAGGGGGCATCATGATCTTCGACGTCTTCATCCGCCGCCCGCGCCTCGCGATGGTGGTCTCCATCGTGCTGACCCTGGCCGGCCTCATCGCGACGCAAGCTATTCCAGTCGCCCAATACCCTGAAATCGCGCCGCCAACGGTCCGCGTCAGCGCATCCTATCCCGGCGCCGACGCCAACACCGTCGAAGAGAGTATCGCCCAGCCGCTCGAGAACGCCATCAACGGCGTCGACGGCATGCGTTACATGAAGTCGACGTCCGCGAACGACGGATCGTACTCGCTCACCGTGTCGTTCACGCTCGGCACCGACCCCGACATCGCAACCGTCAACGTCCAGAACCGCGCCAACCTCGCGACCGCGAAACTCCCCGAGGAAGTCCGCCGCACCGGCCTCACGATCGCGAAGGTTTCGACCGACCTCCTGCAAGTCTTCCTGTTCTATTCTCCCGAAGGCGACAAGGATCAGCTGTTCCTTTCGAACTTCGTGACGCTGAACATCCTTGACGAATTGAAGCGCGTGCCGGGCGTCGGCGACGCGTCGATCTTCGGCGCGCGCGACTACGCCATGCGCATCTGGATCGACCCGCAGAAGCTCGCGAATTTCGGCCTTTCGGCGCAAGACGTCATTCAGGCCATCCAGTCTCAGAACCTCCAAGCTGCCGCCGGCCGCATCGGTGCCGCGCCTCTCTCCGCCGACCAACGCCTACAGCTGACTGTCACGACCAAAGGACGCCTCTCCTCAACTGAGGAATTCGGTGACATCATCGTGCGCTCCGGCGGCGACGGATCGTTCGTCCGCGTGAAGGACGTCGCCCGCATTGATCTCGAGGCGGCTTCATTCGATACGGATGCGCGCTACCAGGGCAAGCCCGCAGCACCCATCGGCATCTATCTCTCGCCTGGCGCAAATGCCGTGAGCGTCGCGAGCGCCGTCTCCAAGCGCCTCGACGAATTACGCGACCGCTTTCCCCAAGGCGTCGAGTTCGCGTATGTTTACAACACCGCCGACTTCGTCTCCTCGATGATCGAAAAGGTCATCCACACGCTGATCGAGGCATTCGCCCTCGTCGCCATTGTGGTGTTTGTTTTCCTCGGCCGCTTGCGACCGACATTCATTCCGCTGATCGCGGTGCCGGTTGCGATCATAGGCACGTTCGCCGTGCTTCTCGCCGCCGGATACTCCGCGAATACGATCTCCCTTCTCGCACTCGTTCTTGCGATCGGCATCGTCGTCGACGACGCGATCATCGTGGTCGAGAACGTTGAGCGCGTGATGCACGAGGAGCCACATCTGTCGCCAGCGGACGCGACACGCAAAGCCATGTCCGAGATTGCCGGGCCCGTGATCGCGATCACGCTCGTTCTGCTCTCCGTGTTCGTGCCCGTCGCTTTCCTTTCAGGATCTTCCGGCGTTCTCTTCCGCCAGTTCGCCATAACGATCTCGGCGGCAATGGTCATCTCGGCGATCAACGCGCTCACTCTGTCGCCCGCGCTCTGCTCCGTGCTTCTGACGCCCGGCCATCCGACCGGCGTGATGAAGCACATCACGAACGCCATCGACCGCGTGGCGGACGGTTACGCCGCAATCGTGAAGCGCCTTGTTGCCGTGTCGCTGGCCAGCATTGTTGCGCTCGGCCTCATCGCCGGCGCTACTTACATGATCTTCAAGATCACGCCCTCCGGCTTCTTGCCGGACGAAGACAAAGGCTTCGTCATCGGCGTAATCACGTTGCCCGCGGGCGCTTCGTTGAACCGCACGTCCGAGACAGCTGCCAAAGCGGAAGCGATCATCGGCCAGGACCCCGCCGTCGACGGCGTGACGAGCATTCTCGGCATCGATTTCCTCGGCGGCGGTGCGGCATCGAACGCCGGCGTCATGTTCATCCGCCTTAAAGATTACGCCGAGCGCACCACGCGCGACTTGCACTCGACCGCGGTCGCCGGCCGCCTGATCGGCCAGCTCGCTTCCATCCCCGAAGGCCGCATCATCGTCGTCAATCCACCGTCGATTTCGGGCCTCGGTCAGGTAGGCGGTTTCGAGTACGTGCTGGAAGCGTTGCAAGGCCAGAACCCGCCGGACATGGCCGCTGCCATGCGCGGGCTCATCGTTGCCGCGAACCAGCGTCCCGAGCTTGCGGCCGTGTTCTCGACCTTCGAAGCCGAAACACCGCAAATCCGCCTCGACATCGATCGCGACAAGACGCGTGCGCTCAACATCACGCTGTCAGACGTGTTCGCCGCTCTGCAGGCGACGCTTGGCGGCTACTACGTGAACGACTTCAACTTGTATGGCCGCACTTGGACCGTGCGCGTGCAGGCCGAGAAGCAGTTCCGTGGCCGCATCGACGACATCTCGTCGATCTACGTCAAAAACTCGGCTGGCGAGATGACGCCGATGTCGTCGATCGCAACCGTGCGCCTCGACGTCGGGCCGCGCATGCTCACGCGTTACAACAACTACCGCGCCATCTCGATCAACGGTGGCCCCGCGCCGGGTCGCGGACCGGGCGAAGCGATCAGCGGCATGGAGAAAGTCTCCACCGAAACGTTACCGCCGGGCTACGCCTACGAATGGACGGGCCAGGCCCGCGAGCAGATCGAGTCCGCCGGACAGACCACGATCGTTCTTGGCCTCGCGATGGTGTTTGCCTACCTCTTCCTCGTGGCGCTCTACGAAAGCTGGATGATCCCTGTCCCGGTGCTTCTGTCGGTCATCGTCTCCATCCTCGGCGCCATGTTCGCGTTGTGGGCGCTCAACATGAGCTTCACGCTCTACGCCCAGATCGGCCTCGTGGTGCTCGTCGCGCTGGCAGCCAAGAACGCCATTCTGATCGTAGCCTTCTCGATCGAACGACGACAAGCGGGGGATTCTCTGCTTGAATCCGCCATCGACGGCGCGCGACTGCGCTTCCGCCCCGTCATGATGACGAGCATCGCCTTCATCATGGGCCTCGTGCCGCTGGTGATCTCGAACGGCCCCGGCGCAGACAGCATGATCGCCGTCGGCGTACCGGTTCTCGCCGGCATGCTCGCCGCATCCGTGTTCGGCATCTTCCTGATCCCGATGCTCTACGTCGTCTTCCAGCGGATCACGGAAGGCCGTGGCGCCAAGGAGGCTGGAAAGACGACACCAGCCGACGCTGCGTGAGTGAAAAGCGCGCGCGAACAGGGCAAGCCCTAAGCGGCGGATGACGTTTCGGCGTCATCCTCCTGCGTCACCGCAACAGAAACGGTCATGCCGCGATAGGCTGACCGAGGGCCGATAAACGTGCCGGAAAGCGGCAACGCCTGCCGGTGGTCACGCGCCACGGCAACGCGAATGAGATCGCGGTTTCCGAAAATGCCGTTCGTCGGGTCCATCTCGATCCAGCCGCATCCCGGCAGATACACCTGCACCCAAGCGTGCGTGTTTCCTCCGCCCTGATGGGCGTTGCGGCCCGGCGAATAAATGTACCCGCTGACAAAACGCGCCGCGAAACCCAGCGACCGCAGCCCTTCGATCATCAGGAGCGCCAGATCCCTGCATGTCCCTGTACCCAGCGCGAGCGTCGCGGCCGGGTCTTGCGTGCCAGGCGACAGGCGGCGTTGATAGCGGATGTCACGCCGGATCGCCGCCATCATGTCCGAGAGGATCGAAAGCGTCAGGCCATCGCTAGCCTGTGCAATCGTACGGGCCCAGTTGGAAAGCAAGCCATCGTTATCCGGACGGTGCACTTGCGTGATGGACTGCAGATCCGGCAACTCTTCCGGTGAATACGCGAACGGATAATGCTGAGCCGCGGGCAGGAGTAGATCCGTAGGAGGCAGCACCTCATAATGAATGAGACGGATTTCGCTCGTGAACGACAGCGAGGTGCCAGTTTGCCCGCCGAACTCAGCAAAGCACACGGAATTACCGAACACATCATACGTCCAGCGCGTACGCTGCGGTTTGGGAGAGATCGCGAGGCGCGTATCGAGCAGACGAATGGAATGGCTGTCGCGCGGCCGGAACATCATGCGATGCCGGCCGAACTCCACAGGTTGCGAATATCGGTACTCCGTGGTGTGGCGCACGGCGAGGCGTCGTCCCATGGCAGGCCCCATTTTGAACGCGGAAGCTTTTCCGCGTCTTCGTTCCCGAGAAATGGCCTAGAAACGACGCCAAGTTCGTTGCGTTCCGTGCACGAGGTTTAATTCGCAGCGACCGCCGAGGCCGTGCGCTGCGTCGTATCGGGTCCTGCCGCATCCGCCCAAACTTGCGGCGCGACGCCTTCAACTGGGCCCTGTGGCCACGCGAACGGGACATCCGCCGCATCCTGTCCGGCGGAAATTCGCACGACGCGATCCACAGACGCCATGCGCGTGGGATCGAACGTGAACCATGCTCCACCATTAGGCCCGAATAGATACGCCTGAAAGACCGCATGGAAGTCCTGCGGGTTGAGGCCGTCAGCGTAAACGCATGCATACCGAGCAGGAATGCCGAGCGCCCGGCAGAGCGAAATACCGAGATGCGCAAAATCGCGGCACACACCCTGTTTGTTCTGAAACACGTCGGCAGCATTCGTGGTCGGTCCGGTGCTGCCCGCCTGATAGCGAATGTTGTCGAAGATCCAATCGCAGATCGCGGTCACGCGCGTGTGCCCGCGCGGCAGGCCGCCGAAGTTCTTATGCGCAAACTCCGTGAAAATGTCCGACGGGCAATAGCGGCTCGGAGCGATGGTGCCGATCACATCCATCGGCAGGTTGGCGAACTCGAACTCCTGAACTGTGGTGGGGTCGAACACCATAGTGTTGAGGCGTACGGTCGCCTCGTAGCGGATGTCGAACGGCCCCGCACCGAAGAACGCGCGCACGCGCCGCGTGCTGGTGATCGGATCGGTATACTCCTCATATCCGCGCCCATCCGGATTTGGCGGCAGGACCAGGCTTTCCGAGACAACGACCTGATTGTCAGCCTTCGCCGCCAGAATTTGGAGAATGAAGTAGAGCGGCGAAGCGGCGCTGTAGCGAAGCGTGCAGCCGACCTGAATTTCCATATCGATATTTCCCCAACCTTACTGAAACGACCCCCAAAACGGGCCTATCTTCAAAAGGTTCCGGAGCGCGCCGCGCAGGCAGAAACTGCCTATTCCTTAGACAGCAAAGACCTGCGTACAACGAAATTGGTCAGACCCTCTAGCGCCAGCCGAGAGCCGGTGCCACGTGCTTCAGGATCGCTTCGATCACGTGGGCGTTGTAGTCCACCCCAAGCTGATTGGGCACGGTCAGAAGCAGCGTATCGGCTTCCGCGATCGCCTCGTCTTTTTTCAGCTCCTCGACGAGCACGTCCGGTTCGGCTGTGTATCCGCGCCCGAAGATCGCCCGCGTGTTCTCTTCGATGAACCCGACCTGATCCTGATCTTTCCCTCCTCGTCCGAAGTAGTCCCGATCACGATCGTCCATCAGTGCGAAGATGCTGCGGCTGACGGACACGCGCGGCGTACGCGAATGTCCGGCCTCCTTCCATGCCTCTCGATACGCACGGATCTGTGCCGCCTGCTGCACGTGAAAGGGCTCGCCCGTCTCGTCAAACTTGAGAGTCGAGCTCTGCAGATTCATGCCGAGCTTCGCGGCCCAGACAGCCGTGGCATTCGTGGCCGCACCCCACCAGATGCGATCCCGCAGGCCTTCCGAAATCGGCTCGAGCCGCAGCAATCCCGGGGGATTTGGAAACATCGGGCGCGGGTTCGGCTCGGCGAAACCTTCGCCTTTCAGAGCCTCCAAAAATACTTCGGCATGACGTCTCGCCATGTCGGAGTCGGTTTCGCCTTCAGCAGGGCTATACCCAAAGTGGCGCCACCCATCGATGACCTGCTCCGGCGAACCGCGGCTAATTCCGAGTTGCAGACGCCCACCGGAAATGAGGTCGGCCGAGCTGGCGTCCTCCACCATGTAGAGCGGGTTCTCGTAACGCATGTCGATGACGGCCGTGCCGATCTCGATGCGGCTCGTCCTTGCACCGATGGCCGCAAGAAGCGGGAACGGAGACGCAAGCTGCCGAGCGAAGTGGTGCACGCGCACATATGCGCCATCGAGGCCGAGCTCTTCCGCCGCCACTGCAAGCTCGATGGTCTGTTGAAGCACATCCCCCGCCGAACGCGCCTGGGACTGCGGCGACGGACTCCAATGGCCGAAGGAGAGAAAACCTATCTTCTTCATGCGGCAACGCTTTCTTTCGGCAGGAATTGAACGGGTCGGACTGAGCGGGAATATCGGTCTCGGAACGCTCCGATCAAGCCACTGGATCAGGTCCGGGATGCCGCACTTCCATTTGAAGTCCCGATTCGCCGCGATGTTTTTACGAGCAAGTTCAACGGATCGACTGAGGTCCGAGCGGCCTGCATGCTGGGCAAGACACGAATCGCCTATTTTCCCCAATGGTTCTCCGCGCTGGTTCACGTGATTTGCAGTGACTGCGCTTCACCTACGCGCAAGCCAGACTGCGCATTCTCGCTCCAGCGGACGACGACCATTTGAAGGATACGGCGTGATTTTCAGGCCTGCCATTGACGGAGATTTTGCAGCCCTCGCCGAAATGCGTCGGGACAAATCTATGCAGGCCATGTTGATGGCGATCCCGGACAAGACAGACGACGAAGCCGTGCAGCAATGGATCGATCGTCGCACGAACGACCCGGACGGACTGTTCCGCGTCATCGCGGGCGATGCTACCCACGCCGCGCTCGGCTTCATCCAGGTCAGCCAGATCAACCACCGCAATCGCAACGGCTATGGCGCGGTGGCGGTCTCGAAGCGAGCAACCCTTCCCGGCATCGGCCAGATCGCAATGCGTGAGTTGATGCGGGCCGCATGTTGCGATCTTGGCCTGACCAAACTGATCGCCGAAATCCGCGCAGACAACATCGCCGCAATCCAGATGAACCTGATGTCCGGTTACTGCGTCGTCGGCACGCTGGAGCAGCACTTCGCCGATGCCCGCGGAAAGCGACACGACGTCCTGCTGCTTGAGAAGCAGCTCGATCCGGACAAATTCAAACGAAACCGAATTCAATAGCGCCGCCGCCAAGCGCGCTGAGCAAGACGCGAAGGAGCACCGATGAGCCTGCACGAAAGGGTCTTCACCGCTTTCAAGGAAGCAATGGACCTCGACGACCAGATCGATCGCTCCACTCTGGTTTACAGGGATTACGAGGAATGGACTTCGCTCGGCCACATGACGCTCGTCGCGGCGCTCGAAACCGAATTCGACACCATGCTCGACGCCAACGATATCCTGGCCATGAGCAGCTTCGACAAGGCAGTCGAGATCATGGGCAAGTATGCGAATTGATCTTTCAGATCGCGTCGCCCTGATCACCGGTGCATCGAAGGGCATCGGTCTCGCGACGGCAAAGAAGCTGGCCTCCGCTGGCGCGACTGTCGTGCTCAACGCCCGCGAGATCGCCCCCGACATCGCGTCGTCTTTTGATGCCGCAACCGCCGGCCGCGTATCCGTTCTTCCCGGCGATGTCACCAATCCCGACGCCGTGCGTGAGCTGGTGAAGTCGGTTTTCTCGAACCACAAGCGTCTCGACATCCTGGTCAACAACGCTGGCATCATGCGCTCTTCGCTGATGGGCATGATCTCTGACGAGGACATCGACCAGACGCTCGCTACAAACCTCGCGAGCACCATTCATTTGATGCAGGCAGCTTCGCGCCTGATGGCCCGCACAGGCGGCAGCATCATCAACGTGTCGTCCATCGTCGGCACCAAGGGCGCCGCGGGCCAGCTTGCCTACGCGGCGTCGAAAGCCGGCATCATCGGAGCCACGCTCGCCGCATCGAAGGAACTCGCCTCGAAGCGTATCCGCGTCAACGCCATCGCTCCGGGCTTCATCGAGACGGACATGACCGCAGCACTCGGCGACGACGTGAAATCCAAAACCCTGCAGTCCATCGCTTTGGGGCGCGCCGGGTCGACGGAGGATGTTGCTGATGTCGTGCTGTTCTTAGCCTCCGATCTGTCGCGCTACGTGACCGGGCAAGTGATAGGGGTCGACGGCGGAATGGTCCTCTGAGATGCGCGAGATCCGCACATGATTGATCCGAGTTGCGCAGGCTTATTCCCGTTGAGCGCCGGCAAACCGGATCGCCCGCTGCTGTGGGATGACAACTCCCAGCGCTGGCAGACCGAAGGCGAACTGCGCGCGCAAGTCATGGAGCTTGCGGCCCACATTGAGAAACCAGAGAAGAAACTGTTGTTCCTTCTCGCGCACAATCGGACGGATATTCTCGCAGCACTTCTTGCCGCCGCGGCTGCAGGCCACGCAATCGCGCTGATCGATCCTAACCTCGCAGCCGACAGGATCGAAAACCTCGTCGCCCGCTATCGACCGGACGTGATCATCGGCCTTCGCGACGCGGAATGGATGCGGCACCCGGCCAGCAACTCGGCTGAATGGCGGACGTCACAAGTCTCTGGCCTCACACTCGCCGACCGAACAGAGTCAGACGCCTCGCCTGAGATCGCACCTGAGTTGCTACTGCTGTTGCTGACCTCCGGCACGACGGGCAGCTCCAAATTTGTCCGCCTCTCTCGTCACGCCGTAACGGCGAACGCCGGCCAGATCGCGTCCAGCCTGTCGCTCGACAGCGAGAGCGTCGCGATTGCGCATTTGCCGCTTCACTATTCCTACGGCCTCTCCGTCGTGACGTCGCATCTCGCCGCCGGCCGCCGCATCGCGATGCTGGACGACTCCGTGACGTCCCCAACGTTCTGGAGCAAAGTCGACGCCTGCGGCGGCACACACTTCCCCGGCGTCCCTTTCCACTACACCGTGCTGGCGCGCCTCGGCTTCAACGTCGTCCCGTCCTCCATCGACACCTTCACACAGGCGGGCGGACACCTCGACACGCGCATCCAGAAGTCGATCCTAGAAAAGACCGCCGAACGCAACGCGCGCTACTTTGTCATGTACGGCCAGACGGAAGCTGCTCCGCGCATGACGACACTCCCGCATGACAAGCTGCACGAAAAGATCGGATCGGTCGGCGTCGCATTGCCGGGCGGCAAGCTCAGCATCGTTGACACAGACGGCAACGCTCTTCCTGACGACTCCACAGGCGCGGTCGTCTACGAAGGCCCCAACGTCATGATGGGCTACGCCGAAGGACGTGATGATCTCGGCACCGGTGACACATCGCGCGGCCGCCTGGAAACGGGCGACCTCGGCTGGCTCGACAGCGAAGGCTACCTCTTCCTGTCGGGACGTGCCGCGCGCTTCGCGAAGATCGCAGGCCTGCGCCTCAGTCTCGACGACATCGAAAAAGCGATCGCACATCTCGGCCCGGCGGCCTGCATCGATCGCGGCGAACGCATCATCGTCGGCTTCGAGAATGCTATCCCCGATGGTGCGAAGGAAGAGATCAAGGCCATCGCGCAGGCCTGCAAAATTCCTTCGACGAGCTTCGCGCTCCGGGCATGGCCAGACATACCGCGAAAATCGAACGGCAAAATCGACTACGCCAAAGTTCGGGAGTTGGCCGATGTTTGATCGCCTGCTGGATGCCCCGCCCTATTCGCTCCGGCAAGCGGAGAAGGAAGCTCTTCTGCTCGAAGGGCTGAACGAGCTCGCGCAATTCCACTATCGCAACTGTCCCGACTATGCGCGGATTCTGAACTCCGCCTGGGGTGGTCTCCGCACCTACCGCAGCCTCGATGAGATCCCGTTCCTCCCGGTTGGACTGTTCAAGGAACGCGAGCTGTCATCGACGGCATCGGCCTCCATGATTCTGCAATCGAGCGGTACGACGGGCCAGGTGCCGAGCAGAATCATCATCGATCCCGAGACGGCGACGCGCCAATCGCGCGCCCTGATCGCAACGTTCCGCCCCATCCTGGGCGACAGCAGGCTCCCGTTTCTCGCGATCGACACCAACGATGTCATCAAGGCCAAGACGCTGACCGCACGCGGCGCTGGCGTGCTCGGCATGATGAAGTTCGGCGCCAAGGCGACGTTCGCGCTCGCGCCTGATCTCGAAATCAATTCCGAAACGGTGCGCAAGTTTATCGCTGCGAACGGAGCCAAGCCCTTCCTGATCTTCGGCTTCACATTCCTGGTGTGGACCAAGCTCTACGAACAGTTTCGAGACGGCGAACTCGACCTCTCGAACGCGATCCTGGTCCATTCCGGAGGCTGGAAGAAGCTCGAAGCGGAGAAGGTCTCGAACGCCGCGTTCCGCGAAGCCTTCCTCCGGCGCTTCAACCTCTCGCGGATCTACAATTTTTACGGCTTCGTCGAACAGATTGGATCGATGTTCGTCGAAGGCCCGAAGGGATTGCTCTATCCGCCGAACTTCACGGACGTGATCGTGCGGCGGCCCGGAAGCTGGCAACCGGCAGAGCCCGGCGAAGAAGGCGTGCTGCAAGTCGTGTCGCTCCTGCCGCGATCCTACCCGGGCCACAGCGTGCTGACCGAAGATCGCGGAACGGTCCTCGCCATCGACGAAGGCATCGACAATCATTTCGGCAAGGCGATTGCCATATCGGGGCGGGTTGCGAAGGCAGAGCTGCGAGGATGCAGCGACGTGATTGCAGCGAGCGCAGCCTAGAATGCAGAAAGCCGTGAGCACTCTCATCACCCTATTCGAAGCGAACGGCGTCGAGACACACATCGACGCTGACGCGCTGAAAGCGCGTCTCGAGGCCAGCCGGCTGTCGCTCGCAGTCCCATTCGCCGCGGATCGCGTCGATCTCGTCGCCGACGTCGGCGCCACAATCCTGAAACGCAAAGGACCGATTTCGCCGTTCGTGAAGCACTTCGGCTTCTGGATCCGCAACACCGCGCTGCAACGCCTGGCTCTGGATCACGCGCGAAGGCTGCCGCCGCAAACGCTCTCGCGACCGCGCGGGCTTGTCTTTCATCTGCCGCCGAAGAACGTCGAGACGGTGTTTCTCTACTCCTGGGTTCTGTCCTACCTCGCGGGCAACGCCAACGTCGTGCGGCTACCGCAGGACATCAGCCCCGACATGCGCTGGATCTGCGATCTGTTCCTCTCCGCTCTGCGCGAAACGGAAGACAATTCGCAAGCCCTCATCCACTACTCGAGCGACAGCGATCTGGGCCGCACGATCTCTGCACAAAGCGACGCGCGCGTCGTGTGGGGCGGAGATGAGAAAATCAGCGTGTTTGAAACCCTGCCGCTGCGGAACGGCGGAAAGTCGATCTGGTTCGGTGACCGCTTTTCGCTTGGCGTACTGGCCGGTGCCACAGTTGCCGCCTTGAGCGACATCGAACGGCAAGACCTCGCGAACCGCCTCTTCAACGACATCTTCATTTTCGACCAGATGGCGTGCTCGTCGCCGCATGTGCTCTACGTCGTCGGCAATAGGCCGGAGTACATCGCTGGCGTGAAGCAACTACTTCAAGCTCTCGCGGATGTCGCGACCCGCCGTGGCGAAGCGCCGGCCGCCGGGCATCAGATCGCCAAGATGGTGCAAGGCTTCTCGTCTGCCGCAGCAGGGGCTGCAAGCGAAGTGATCTGGCAGAACTCCGCCCTCACGAGCGCGATTTCGACCACGCACGATCGCCTGGAGAAACGTGTCGGCGGCGGCTTCCTCAACGTGGTCTTCATATCGTCACTCGACGCCATCGATGACATCATTCGCGAACGCGATCAGACGGTCACGCACTTCGGATTTGATCCGGGCGATATCGAGCGCATCGCGACGAACAACACATCCCTCGGCGTGTCGCGCTGGACGCCCGCCGGCACCGCCCTCGATTTCGATCATATCTGGGACGGGTACGATCTTGTCGCCGAGCTGACGCGGCTCGTAAGGGTGACTTGATCAATCCGCATCCGCAGGCTGCCGAGCGAGCGCATCTTTGTCACTGCCGTCCGCCCCTTTCTGACCGAGCACGCGATTGAGAAACGTCGCGAGCCGATCCAGATAGACATACACGACCGGCGTCGTGAACAACGTCAACGCCTGGCTCACTATGAGGCCGCCCACCATGGCGTAGCCGAGCGGCTGGCGGATCTCGGAACCGGTGCCCGCGCCGAGCATCAGCGGAACACCACCCAGTAGCGCCGCCGCCGTCGTCATCATGATCGGGCGGAAGCGCAGAATGGCGGCCTTGCGCACCGCTTCCTCGGGCGTGAGATGCTCTTCGCGTTCGGCCGTGATGGCAAAGTCGACCAGCATAATGCCGTTCTTCTTGACGATGCCGATCAGCAGAATGATGCCGATCATCGCGACGAGTGAGAAGTCGAAGCCGAACAGCATCAGCGTGGCGATGGCGCCCGCGCCTGCGGACGGCAGCGTCGAGAGGATCGTCAACGGATGGATGAAACTCTCGTAGAGAATGCCGAGGATCAGGTAGATCACGACAAGCGCGGCGAAGATCAGAATGGGCACGGTCGAGAGCGAATCCTGGAACGCCTGCGCGTTGCCCTGGAAGCTCGTGCGCAAAGCGGCCGGCAGACCGAGCTCGTGCTCCGCGGCCTTGATGGCTTCGGTGGCCGTGCCGAGCGAGCTGCCCTGCGCCAGATTGAACGTGATGGTAACGGCCGGGAACTGCCCCTGGTGCGAGATTGAGAGCGGTTGCGTCTTCCGCGTCGTCCAGCTCGCGAACGCGGCCAGCGGCACCTGCTCGCCGGTCGTGGGCGACTTGACGTAGATCTTGTCCAGGCTCTCGGGCGTTCCCTGCAGCCCCGGCAAAATCTCCATGAGGACGTGATAGCTGTTCTGCTGCGTGAAGAACTGCGCCACCTGTCGCTGACCGAAGGCGTCATAAAGAATGTTGTCAATAGCGCCGAGGTCGAGGCCGTAACGGGAGGCCTGATCGCGATTGATATCCAGCGTCAGCGTCATACCGGCGGCCTGCTGGTCGGTCGCGACATCGCGCAGATCAGGAAGCGTCTTGAGCTTTTCGAGAAGCTTCGGCGCCCACGCGTTGAGCTCGGCGATATCTGGATCCTGCAACGTATACTGGAATTGCGAACGGCCCGCGCGCCCGCCGACCGTGATATCCTGCGCCGCCTGAAGATAGAGCTTCACGCCTTCGACGTTCTGGGTCGCCTTTCTGAGGCGCGAAATGATCTCACCCGCGGACGCGTTGCGTTCGTTGCGAGGTTTCAGCGTGAGATAAAAGCGTCCGGTGTTGAGGGAAGCCGATGCGCCGCCGGCGCCGATTGCCATGGCATAGCTCTGCACGTCCGGATCTTTGCCGATGATATCTCCGAGTTGTTGCTGCAGGCGCAGCATCTCCGCGAACGAGACATCCTGCGCGGCTTCGGAGGTTCCCTGCAACAAGCCCGTGTCCTGCTGCGGGAAGAAGCCTTTCGGAATGGCGACGAACAGCATCGCGGTTATGGCAATGGTCGCGAAGAACACCATCAACGTCAGAAGCCGATGGCGCAGGCAGACGTCGAGCGCGCGCTCGTAGGCATGCAGCACAGCGTCGAAGCCGCGCTCTGTCCAGGCGTAAAGCCAGCCGTGCCGCGTTTCCCGCTCCGAGCGCAGGAAACGCGCGCACATCATGGGCGTCAGCGTCAGCGCTACGAAGGCCGAGACCGCAATGGTCATGGTGACGGTGACGGCGAACTCACGAAACAGGCGGCCGATGATGCCACCCATCAGCAGCAAAGGAATGAACGCCGCGACCAGAGACAAGCTGATGGAGACGATCGTGAAACCGATCTCGCGCGCGCCTTTGATAGCCGCTTCGAACGGCTTCATCCCATCTTCGACATGCCGCACGATGTTTTCGAGCATGACGATCGCGTCGTCGACGACGAAGCCGACCGCGATAGTCAGCGCCATGAGCGAGAGGTTGTCGAGGCTATAACCAGCGAGCCACATCATCGCCAACGCGCCGAGCAACGACAACGGCACGGTAACGCCGGGAATGATGGTCGCCCATAGGCTGCGCAGGAACACGAAAATGACGAGCACGACCAGCGCAACGGAGAGCAGTAACGTGAACTGTACATCCTTCACAGACGCGCGAATGGTCTGCGTGCGATCGCTCAGCACATCGATCTTGATCGAGGACGGCATAGCCGCCTGAAGGCGCGGCAGCTCGGCCTTGATGCGGTCGACCGTTTCGATGACGTTGGCGCCGGGCTGCTTCGAGATAACAAGGAACACGCCGCGTTTTCCGTTGGCCCAAGCGGCCTTCTTCATGTCCTCGGGCCCATCTACAGCCTGCCCGATATCCCGCACGCGGATCGGCGCGCCATCGCGATAGGCGACGATGACATCGTTCCATGCATCGGCTTTGATGAGCTGATCGTTGGCGTAAATGGTGAGGCTTCTCAAGTTGCCGTCGATACTGCCCTTGGCCTGGTTGACGGTCGTCAGCGCGAGGCGCGCGCGCACGTCTTCGAGTGACAGACCCTTGGTCACCAGCTTAGCGGGATCGATCTGCACGCGAATGGCGGGCTTCTGTTCGCCGCCAATGTTGACGAGACCCACGCCGTCGATCTGGCTGATGCGCTGCGCGAGCTTGGTATCCGCATTGTCGTCGACAACGGTCAGCGGCAGAACATCGGACGTGGCCGATAGCAACATGATCGGAGCGTCGGCGGGATTGACCTTGCGGTACGTCGGCGGCGAAGGAAGATCGGTCGGAAGCTGGCCAGAGGCAGCATTGATCGCAGCCTGGATGTCGTTCGCCGCAGCATCGATGTTGCGGTCAAGATCGAACTGCACGACCACCGTCGTGGTGCCGAGACCAGACGACGATGTCGTTTGAGTAACACCAGGGATCTGCGCGAACTGCCGCTCAAGCGGCTGCGCCACCGACGAAGCCATCGTCTCGGGGTTCGCGCCCGGAAGCGAAGCAGACACCTGAATGGTCGGGAAGTCGACTTGAGGCAGCGGAGCGACAGGCAGGCTCGGATAGGCGACGAGCCCAACGAACAGCAAGCCCATCATAATCAGCGTCGTCGCGATGGGGCGGCGAATGAAGGGCTCGGAGATGCCGCCACCCGGCATGGCTGTGGGATTGTGCCCGTGCATGGTTCACTCGAATTCTGGACCCGCAATGCGGCCCGCTCAATTCCTGGCCGCGCTGGCTTTATCGTCCATCGTCACCGCGACGTGCGCGCCGGGCTGGAGCCGGGCGTAACCCGCCGTAACCACGTGCTCGCCGGGCTCGACACCGTTATCGATGACCGCGAGGCCATTGCCGATGTTGCTGACTTTGAGTTCACGCGTCTCAACAGTCTGGTCGTCGCGCACGACGTAAGCGAAGAGACCCGCAGGGCCGCGCTGCACGGCGATGTCCGGCACGACGATCTGGTCGCGCAACGTCGTGACCAGCAGTTGCGTGCTGACGGAGAGGCCTGGCCAAAGTAGATCGTCGGGGTTTTCGAAACGGCCTTTGAGACGAATGGTGCCGCTCGCGATATCGATGTCATTGTTGATGATGGCGAGCGTGCCGCGCCCCAGCTCGGTTTTGCCGTCGCTCGAAAAGGCGGTGACGTCGAGCGCTCCGGTTTTCAAGCCGTGTGTGATAGCGGGCAGCCTGCCCTCAGGCGCAGTGAACACGACCGCGATCGGTTGGATTTCGGCGATGGTCACGATACCGTTCTGGTCGGTGGCGTGAACGATGTTGCCGATATCGATCGTCCGCAGTCCCAGCCGTCCGCTGATGGGCGCGCGAATGGTCGTATAGCTGAGATTGACCTTGGCATTTTCCTGTGCGGCCTCGTCAGCCTGGATCAAAGCGTTGAGCTGATTGACTGTGGCCGTCTGCTGGTCCAGCAGCTGCTTGGTCGCGTAGCCGGGGCCTACGAGCGTCTTGGTTCGCGAAAGATCCGCTTCAGCGCTAGTGAGATTGGCGCGGTCCTGAGCGATCTTCGCGGTGGCCTGATTCAGTGCAGCCTGAAACGGGCGCGCATCGAGTTCCACCAGCACGTCGCCAGCCTTCACCGGCTGGCCTTCCTCGAACGAGATCTTCTCCACCTGCCCGTCCACGCGACTGCGCACGGTGACGAAGTTCCAGGCTTGCACCGTGCCGAGCCCGCTGAGCGTGACCGGAAAGTCGCCGCGCGTAACCGTCGTGGCGTGGATCGGGATGACAGTATCAACGTTCGCCGCGCGCGGATGCGCGGTATCACGAGCGCCCATAGGCCAAAGCATTGCAATAGCGGCCTTGAAGTCGTTCGGACGTTGCCAAGCTGCGTAAGCACCAGCCGCAGCGGCGAGCAGGATCAGCGCAACCCAAACCCTGCGCTGCCACAGGCGCGTTCCCGCGGGCTCGGCCCCCTCCCTGAGCATCGTGTCTCGCCCCCCGACGAAGGGGGCGGCGCGCTGCCTGAGACGGGCATCCGATAACACTGAGCTTCGTTCCTGCATATCGCGCAACCTACCGGCTACATGCTGGAATAACGTCACCGCCGCTTACGTCCGTCCCTTACTTTTATGTAAGCCTGCAGAGGAGGAGCGCCCTGGCCAAGGGCCAGCGAGGCGACAGCACGATGCGCCGCGCGATATTTCTGATTTTGCTGCGGCTTTTGGCTCTGGAGGAAACGGCTGCGTCCGAGTGCTATCACGCCGCGCGACGATCGCGCTCACTCGACCATTTCGGTGACAACATTCGCTTGGGTGAGCTCTTTCGCGCTCGGATACCAGGCGCTCTCAAAAGGCGTCGCGAGCATCCTCTCTATGAAATCCTCCGGCACATTCGCGGTCCGAAAAATCGACAGGACTTTAACCGTACCCGCTGCGATCGAATTTCCCCCATCACCGCCGACGGCATGGAAACCCAGTTTCGCGCCTCGTTGCAGGTACCTATTGTTACCTGCAAGAAATGGCATGATGCAGGCGCTCGCGCATTGCTCTGTCGTATAGGTGTCAAGCCCTCGCGACTTGATCATGTCGTAAAGCCGCGTACCCACGCCGACATGCCCACCGGGACTGTTCAGGACAAACATCTGGATACCGGGGTTCGCCGAAAGCTCACGCGACACGGCATCGAGCACACCCCACGCTAGATACCCTGAAATGACGAGGTTCTCATCCTCGACCGTAACGGAATAGCCGTTCTGCCCGATCCAGTCCTGATCGGTTGCTTCCTGATAGAGAGATGACATGCCCTTCGGAATCGCACTGAGCATCAACAGCCCGGCGATGCACACGACGGCCGCGATCCCGCGCGCAAACCAGCGAGTGATCCACCACCGCTGCGGCGCCTTCGTCTTCGCGCTCGCCCGCCATGTCCCGACGAGCTGCCAGATCGCGGCACTTGCGATAAGCGCCGATACGATCACGCCCTGCACCATGCGCGAGACCGGCGTGTCCTGCAGCGACCATTGCGTCAGCCAAAGCGTGGCAACGACGTAGATAAAAATCGTCAGCGCAACCGTAAACCCGAGCAGGCTCAGCCAGAAAGACGCGTCGCCCCTCCAATGCCGGCCAATGAAACCCGGCAGGATCCGCCACCGCGACCGCTCAGCGCTTAAGCTCTCCAGCATCGTCCAGGTCCCCATAAGGCTTGGCGTCGGTCACGATAATGTCTGCGGTGTCACGTGCGTCGCGAAAGCCGACGATCGTCCCTTTGAAGCCGACCGGCATGCCCAACTGTTCATCCATCTTCGCGAGATCGACGGAGCTGGCGAATTCGATTTCGATGTCGAGCTGATTCTTCCAAGTTACGTCGCCGACCTTCACGCATACGGGCTCACTCGGCACGATGTGCCAGTTGGTGATCAATTCACTGGTTTCCGGATGCCGGATGGTAACTTTGCGCAACGTACCGGCGACGGGATCGTCGGGCGACAGGCACTTGGCAACGGCGGCTGCCGGTAAGACCAAAAAAGCTACGCCGGCGATTGCGGCGCCGACGCACAGGCGCACAAAAGCAGCCTGTCCAATAGACCCAGTACGCAAGCGTTCCTCCCCGAAAGCCTTATCCGCTCGATGAAGACTAAACGAACCAAATCCGCCCGCAATCCGAAACACTGCCGTGCCGACTTCTCCAATCGATTAGGCTTAAAGCGAAAGCCGGCTTCGGGAGCCGAACCTCCCGATTGCCGCCGCGCGGTTGCCCCACTAAGTTATCGTTCCCGAACAGCCAGGAGTGGCCCCATGCGCTTGCGGTCTTGTCATAGTGCTACAAAGTTGTCGCTCGCGGCCATCGTGCTTCTGAGCGCGCTCGCGCCGGCGAACGCAGCGTCACCCGAGCAGATCTGCCTCAAAGGGAATGATCTCGCGGCACTCGATGACCTGGCAATCGCCTGTTATTCCGATCAAGCCTGCGCCTACGTCGAGCAACACAACGGCGAAGCGCTGCGCGACTATGACGAAACGAGCGTCGCAGCCGCACTCGGCCGCGAAAAGATCGAAGGCATCGTGACGTCTTCCGAACCGATCATGAAACAGATCAAAGGCTACGGTTATAGCTGCGTGCCGCTGCCGTAAATCGCCAGACCTGACAAACGCGCATCGCGATCCTAGGAGACGAGAGTGCAGAAATTTCTTTCGATCGCGATGGCCTTGGCCGCGCTGCTGATCGGCGGCGCGGCGGGCGCCACCGCTGAGCCGGAGCCGCCAGTCCTCACCATCACCGGCGAAGTTGCACATCCCAATCGCGGCGCGCTCGACCCATTCCACGACGCGTTTATGAGCCACAAGGACAAGACCTTCACCAAGGCCTTCGCCTTCACGCGTCCGAGCCTTGCAACACTGCCGCAAATCAAGGTCTCGACCAACGTCGAAACCTGGCCCGGAAAGGTCGAACTCGAAGGGCCACGGCTCAGCGATGCGCTGGCTGCTGCTGGCGTCGCGGCGGATGCAACGATCGTCGCAACCGCCCTCGACGGCTACAACGTCGAGCTGACGCCCGAAACGAGAAGCGCGCACGATTGGATCTTGGCGATCAACGCCAACGGCGCACCCTTGTCCATCGGCGGCCGCGGCCCGGTCTGGCTGATCCATGGCACGAACGGCAAAGCCGTCTCGCAGGACGTGGAAGCAACGTGGGTCTGGGCGCTGTATCTCCTAGAAGTGAAATAGCACGCGGCTGAAGCCCTATTCCCAAGAACAGACGCATTCATTCAATCGCTGTATAGCGCTCAGACCGGTGTTTCGACTGGAAAGCCCGCGGCTTTCCACTCCGGAAATCCATCTTCCAATCTTCGCACTTGAAACCCGTTCCGACGAAGCTTGATGACGGCATCAAGAGAGTACACACAGTAGGGACCCCGGCAGTAGGCGACGACCTCCCGGTTCTTTGTCAGAGCTTTGAGCCGCTTTCCCAGTTCGTCGATCGGAATATTGATCGATCCAGCAATATGCCCACGCGCGAACTCGTCGCTGGGCCGCACATCTACAACGGTCACGAGACCCTTTTTCATACGAGAGAGCAGTTCCTGGCGGCCCACGGGCTCGAGTTCATCCCGGGCGGTGAAGAAGTTTGCCATGGCCTGTTCGATTTCAGCGACGTTACGTTCTCCGAGCCGGCCGAGCGCGCGCATCAGCACAACAATCTCCGCCTCGCCCGCAAGCCGATAGATAATGTTCTTTCCACGTCTCTGGGTCTCGACAAGCCTCGCGCGTCGCAAGATTTGGAGGTGCCGAGACGCGTTCGCGAAGCTCAACTTCGATAAGCGAGACAGGTCCTCGACGCTTCGCTCCCGTTGAGCCAAATGCTCGAGCAGCTCCATGCGATGTGAATGACCGAGCGCCTGAGCGATCTCAGCCAACGCAGTATAGATCGTTTGCTTTGGGCTAGGGCTTGACAGAGGCAGGCCTCATATGCACGTTAAGCAGATTGATTGAATGATAATTACTGCATTCGATCTGGGGCTGCAAGTCATGATCCTGCACCAACTCTCCCCCGGCGTTCCCGGTGGGGCTTCCTATGTTTTTGCGTGTTGAGGACGAAGACGAATTCGTCGAGTTTGGTGTCTCGAGCATGCTTGCGCCGAAGAAAATCAACAGAGCGAAGACGCGCGGCACCCGGGTGTCCCATCAGGGCAAACGGCAATGACTGCCACCACAACAGAGCGAGCCTTGCCGCGACTTGGACTTCGAGAGAATTGGGGTCAGTTCTCAATCCTGTTGCTCGTCAACGCGTTCGTCGGCGGAATGGTAGGCCTCGAGCGCACCGTAGTTCCGTTGATCGGCGCAGAAGAGTTCAAGATCGCCGCCACGACAACGATCACCGCTTTTGTCGCCAGCTTTGGCCTCGCAAAGGCCCTGACCAACCTCGCATCGGGCGTTCTGGCTGACGTTCTCGGGCGAAAGCGCGTTCTCGTAGCAGGGTGGGCAATTGCTCTGCCCGTTCCCTTCCTCATCATGTGGGCTCCGAGCTGGAATTGGATCATCGTCGCAAATATTTTGCTCGGCATCAGCCAAGGTCTGACTTGGTCGATGGCTGTGGTGATGAAGATTGACCTCGTCGGCCCAAAATCCCGTGGACTGGCTATCGGGTTGAACGAGTGTTCCGGCTATCTGATGGTCGGCGCCACTGCGTTTTTGACGGGATGGATCGCAGCCGAAACAGGGGTTCTGCGGCCCGATCCTATCCTTCCAGGTATTGCCTACGCAGCGCTCGGGCTGACGCTCTCCGCCCTTCTCGTTCGCGACACGAGCGCTCATCTCCGCTTAGAAGCACAGACGCATGGTGCTCAGCCGCCAGTTTCATTTCGCGAGGTGTTCTTACACACCTCGCTTCGAGATCGGAATTCGTTTGCAGCCTCGCAGGCCGGGCTGATCAACAATCTCAACGACGGATTGAGCTGGGCAATTTTTCCGCTCTTCTTCGCAACGCGAGGGCTTGGCATCGAATCCATCGGACTGCTGAAAGCGGTCTATCCGGCTGTATGGGGCGTGATGCAGGTCGTGACCGGTCCGCTCAGTGACCGAATAGGCCGAAAGGGACTGATCGCAGCCGGTATGTGGCTGCAAGCGATCGCTCTCTTCATTGTCGCCGGAGGCAGGGATTTTCAGACCTGGTTTACGGCCAGCCTACTTCTCGGTCTTGGCACGGCCATGGTCTATCCCGCATTGCTTGCCGTGGTGTCGGATGCTGCGCACCCGAGTTGGAGAGCGCGTTCGCTGAGCGTCTATCGCTTCTGGCGCGACCTTGGCTACACCGTCGGAGCTCTTGTCGCAGGCTTCCTCAGCGAGGCCGCTGGATTCGCAGGGGCTATCGTCGGCGTGGGGATGTTGACGCTATTTTCCGGCGTCATTGTTGCTTTCGTCATGCAGGACATGGCGACTGACGACGAACGAAGAAAAGCACAAAGTGGAGAAAATGCTCGTGAAAGTTAAACTTCTGGCGGCAAGCGCCGTTCTTCTTGCTGCGCTCACTACGAACGCAAGTGCCATCGATCTCCCATCACCTTTGATAAGCACGCAATGGCTTGCGGAGAATCAGGAGAGCGTCCGCGTTTTAGATGTCCGAAATGATCCTGACAGTTTCAAAGGCGGCGGCCACCTTATTGGGGCCATCCGCGTGGATTTCAAAGCACTGCGGGGCACAGTCAAGGACGGCGATGTCGAAATCAGCGACATGGCCATACGCGGCGACGCGTTCCAAAATCTGATGAGACAGTCCGGTGTGTCCAACGATCAGCCCGTCGTTATCACGCATCGGAGCAAGGGCCCGGACGATGTCGGCTACGCCGCCTACCTTTACTGGCAATTGAAACTTCACGGCCACGACAAAGTAGCAATTCTCGACGGTGGAACGACGAAATGGATCGCGGAGAGCCGAGAGGTCTGGGGCGAAGACGAAAGCGTTGAGCCGGGGAATTTCTCTGCCGGACAGCCTCTAGAGGAGCTCTCATCAAATACTGCAGCAGTCAGCGCGACCCTCGAACACAAGACGGCAGACATCATCGATGCCCGTCCCTTCGAGTTCTACATCGGCCTGGAGAAGCGGCCCGCGGTTCTTAAGCCCGGTCATATTCCGACCGCGAAATCCTTTCCGTTCACAGCATTGCTGAATCCCGACGGAACGTTTCGCGAAACCGACAAGCTGGCTTCCGCCATGCATGCCATTGGCCTGAAGCAGGACCGGCCCGTTGTTGCCTACTGCAACACGGGGCATGTGGCTGCCATCACTTGGTTCGTCCAGCACGATCTTCTCGGATACCGCAGCGCTTCCCTCTACGACGGCTCGATGCTCGCTTGGACCACCCATGACAACAACGCCGTTTCAGAGATCTCTCCCTGAATCGTTGCCACAGCGACCTGTAAGCCTGCTGCACCTTTGACGGCGCACTGTGCGTGCGATCTCTGGCTGTCACCTGCTCTCGCGACCCGACAGATTGGGCAGAGCGATTTGCTCTGCCCAGTGGCGCGCTCGCTCACGTTAACTTTCATCCGCGATTGGAACTCGGAAAGAGCGCAGCGATTGTGCAGATGAATCGAGTGCGGACCTGGAGCGAAAAATGCGCAATGTCGATCTCGCCGCGATCGGTTACTGGCTCACATTTGAGTATGAGCAGGATGCCACACCGCCAGCAATGTTGAGGCTCTTGGCTCAATTGCGTGGCGAGCCGTCGAGGTGACCACCATCAACCTCAAATGATGCCCACTGCGATCATTGTGCCGGATCCGACACCCTTTGCTTGGGATGTTGCGCATCCGCACAAGGGTGCAACTTCTTGCAAGAAGATGTTACATCCCTGCCCCGGAGGCGCGCGAAATGCGGCTTCGCAAATTGAGCGGCCGTTTTCGAAACGTGCGAGCCCGAGGGCCGATCTGCGTAACCGTCTCGATCTGAGAAATTAAGTACAGCCGTCCTCAAAGTCTCGAAATCGCGCTCCCCGGCTGCGACGAGCGCGAACAGCCATCGCGTCACCCCAGTGGGAGGAAGGCTGCGCTGACCCTGCGATCCTCCAAATGCCGCCTCGATGACCGCATTGATGAGAAGAAGATCCTGCACTTGAGACATTGACGCTTCTCCGATGATGGTCTCACCGTACACGGCTGGGCCAGGGGCGTATGTAATCAACCCGACCAAAGGCACCTTGCAGAGCGTCGTATGCACATTTTTTTATGAATCCTTCGAAGCGCCTCCCTAGGGTTTCGTGAGAAGGAACTTTCCTTCGTAAGGGGGCTTCCGCTTTCACAATCAACCCTGCCAAGGGAGTGCTGGCGTTTTGGCCCGTATCGAAAAAATTTCCGAAACCGAAAAGCGTTTGGAAGCAGTCCAAAATCTCATTATCGCGGGCGCCGAGCTTATCGATGAACAGGTAAGGCGTGCAAAATTGCAGAGGGCGCGCGGGGAGGCCGCGGAGGATGCGGCCCATACGCTGGAAGTGATGATTGATGTTCAAGCAGCGCACATGATGTATCGCGATATGTTGCTGAAAGCACTTCGCAGGGGTGCTCGTTAAAAAGCTAAGCGTTATCATCAATCAATTGCAGGACCTCGCGAGAGGCGGGTCGCCCCACCCGTTCTCAATCTCAGTTGCTTCCGCTTTTCGGTCTTTACCGGATCTGCCGTCATTAAGGCTTCCTCGTCCTGAGGCTTAGCAAGCTATTGGGAACAAGCTGACGCGTCTCGCGTTACACCGCGGCAACGGCGCGGAGATAGAGATGAGCGGCGATCCACCCCGTGATGATGGCCCGGGCGCCCTTCTCCGCACCCAGATTTTGCCTGCTCTGAATTTGACGGTTAGCCAAGCTGCCCGCGACTTGCAGGTGACCCGGCAAACTTTGCACCGCGTTCTTTCTGGCCAAGCCGCTATCAGCACCGACATGGCCGTGCGACTTGAGAAGTTCTGCGGGGTGTCGTCGGAGTTTTGGCTTTCTCGGCAGCAATCGCAGGAACTGTCTCGCGCTCGAGAGAACAATCGCAGCCTATTGCCAAAGATCCCATCTCATACCCTGCCTCACAACGTCTTCCAATTTATCGGAGCAGGCAATGTCGGCTGAATTGACGAAAGCTGCGACCGGCGTTCCCGGACTCGACGATATCCTGGGAGGTGGGTTGACGCCTGGTCACGTGTTCCTTCTTGAGGGAACGCCAGGTACCGGCAAAACGACGATCGCTCTGAAATTTCTCTTGGAAGGAGCGAAAGAAGGAGAGACGTCTCTCTACATCACATTATCGGAAACCGACGCCGAGCTGCGCGCCGGAGCCGCGTCTCACGGCTGGACTCTCAACAAGCGCATCAATGTATTCGAACTCGTCCCACCGGAAACATTGCTGCAGGCCGACAGCCACCAAAGCCTGCTCTATTCCTCGGACCTGGAATTGGGTGAAGCGGCGAAATCAATCATCGAGGTCTTCGAACGCGTAAAACCTAAGCGCGTAGTGCTCGACAGCCTATCTGAGATCAGGCTTTTGGCGCAGAACTCGCTTCGCTATCGCCGCCAGATTCTAAGTCTTAAGCACTTTTTCGCCAAACATTCCGCAACCGTTCTTCTGCTTGACGATCGCACCTCAGACGTGACGGACAAGACAGCACACAGCATCGTCCACGGCGTCATCCAGCTTGAGGAGCTTGCACCGAACTACGGCGCGGAGCGTCGCCGTGTGCGCATTATCAAATATCGTGGCCAACCGTTTCGCGGAGGGTATCACGACTTTACAATTCGAACGGGAGGCGTCGAGGTGTTTCCTCGCCTCCGGGCATTGGAGCACAAAACGAGATTTGATCGCGGTCGGATGACCAGCGATATTCCAGAGTTGGACGCGCTGCTGGGCGGCGGGATCGAACAGGGATCCAGCACCTTGGTGCTCGGGCCTGCTGGCACGGGAAAGTCGCTCTTCGCGGTCCAGTTTGTCACTGCAGCCCTGCGTCGAGGTGAGAAGGCCGCGATGTTCATCTTCGACGAGGAGCTTGGCCTCCTCCTCGAGAGAACACGAAAACTCGGATTTGACCTTCAAGCTTTTTGCGATGCCGGATCGCTTCATCTCGAGCAAGTCGACGCGGCGGAACTCTCGCCGGGAGAGTTCGCGCACCGGGTGCGTTCGAGGGTGGACGAAGCTGATGCGAAAACGGTCGTCATCGATAGCCTAAACGGCTATCAAGCCGCGATGCCTGACGAGAACGCGCTTATTTTACACGTTCACGAGCTTCTCCAATACTTAAATCGCCAAGGGGCAAACACCTTCCTTACGGTGGCTCAGCATGGCTTGATCGGCGCAATGGATGCGCCTTTGGACGTCACGTATCTTGCAGATACTGTGATCCTGCTTCGCTACTTCGAGGCCTTGTCGCAAGTTCGACGCGCAATTTCCGTCATCAAGAAGCGGGCGGGAAGCCATGAAGAGTCCATCCGAGAATACAGGATAAAAACCGGCGGACTTGCCATAGGTCCCCCTCTTACACAGTTTCACGGCGTCTTGAGAGATGTTCCGTCGTTCGCCGGTGAACAGGCGCCTCTGATAGACGAAAGTCAGGAAAAGTGAGAGCGATTCCTAACGTGCCCTGTAGCGCACTGATCCTTTCTCCGCGCGGTCGAGATGCCGCCATAGCGCGCAACCTCCTTACCGAGATTGCCGTCTACTCGGAGATTTGCGACAGCCTCGATCATCTTGAAGAGAAGCTATGCGACGAGTCCTGTTTCGCGATCATAGCGGAAGAGGCCATAAGATCGGCAGACCTTCGTGGACTATCGGGATGGATAGCCGCGCAGCCCGCCTGGTCTGACTTCCCCATCATTATCCTCACTCATCATAACGATGGCGCACAATTTCACCCTGAAACGCCGCGATTATCCGAACTGCTCGGGAACGTGACTCTCCTGGAGCGACCCTTTCATCCCCAGACGTTCTTGAGTGTAGCAAAGACGGCTTATAAGGGGCGGCAACGACAATACGACGCCCGAGCAAGAATACAGGAACTGCGTGAGAGCCAAGAGCTACTCGAACGCCGCGTCGAAGAGCGCACGGCAGAGCTTGAGCGCGCACACGCGAGCGTGCTGCGTGAAATTACGCAGCGAGAGGAGACTGAGGAAAAACTTCGTCAATCGCAGAAGATGGAGATGATCGGCCAGCTCACCGGAGGCGTGGCACACGACTTCAACAATCTCTTGATGGCTGTCATTGGCAACCTCGACCTGTTGCGTAAGGGCGCTCCCTCAGACCCGAAAATGCTTCGATTGATCGACGGAGCTACGCAAGGGGCGCAGCGCGGAGCCGCACTGACACAGCGACTGCTTGCATTTGCGCGGCGCCAGGAACTGACGGTCGAGCCAACCGATATTGCCGACTTGGTCAAGGGCATGAGGGACTTGTTGGAGCGCTCAATCGGAAGTTCAATTGAGCTGAAGATGAATATCGCCCCTCACCTTCCAAAAGTGCTCGTCGACGCAAACCAGATCGAGCTGGCCGTTCTCAATCTTGCGATCAACTCTCGTGATGCCATGCCAAATGGCGGTCAACTCACGATCGAGGTCGATCACGCGGATGTGCAGGAGCATGCCCGCATGTCACCGGGACACTACGTCCGCCTCTCCGTGATCGACAACGGCGCGGGTATGGACAGTGAGACGCTACGAAAGGCGACGGAACCGTTTTTCTCCACGAAGGAGTTGGGAAAAGGCACGGGGCTCGGCCTGTCGATGATTCATGGTTTGGCTCGTCAGCTTGGCGGATCGCTGCAATTGGAGAGCGAGCTCGATCGAGGGACGACGGCTGAACTCTGGATGCCGGCCACTGATAGGGCCGTCGCTCATCGTGAGGCAGCCGCCGCGCCCGAAGAGCGTGTCATTCCGGATGAGCGCATTACGGTACTTGTCGTAGACGATGATGCTCTGATCTCGATGAGCACGGCCCTGATGGTCGAGGATCTGGGTCACAACGTGCTAGAGGTCAACTCAGGAGTGCAAGCGCTCGATGTCCTCCGCCACAACGGCGTAGATCTCATGATCACCGACTTTTCGATGCCCAAGATGAACGGCGCACAGCTTGCTCGGGCCGCCAAAGAGATCTGCCCCACGCTACCTATCCTGCTCGCGACCGGATACGCAGAGCTTCCGGATGGCGACGACCTGGCACTTCCCCGCATTGGCAAGCCATACCAACAGGAGCAACTGGCCGCCGCAATCGCTGCGACGCTGAATGGTCAGTCGTTTAAGATGTAACCAGTTCCGGATCTCGGAGAGCCCCGCCCTCTCACCGAAGCATGAGATGCAGAACGACCGCCTGGAATACGTAGAAGAACTATTCAATTAGGCAATACTACCGCGCGCACGCGTCGCCTCGTCGGCGATGCCTTCATTCGTATGAATGAAGACATCGCCACTTGGTGGCGCTTCGTGATCGAGGATTGCCTAATGAATATACTCGTCGTCGACGACCACCCAGTTGCGCGGGCAGGGGTGCGGCGATTGCTCGAAAACGTGGGTGCCGTCATTCACGAGGCCGACAACGTGGAAGACGCTCACGATATCTTCCGCGCTCTTGAGCCGGATGTGACGATCCTGGATATCGAGATCAACGGCTTTAGCGGCGTCGACACACTGCGGACACTCTTAAAAGAGAACCCTCGCGCTCGCGTTATCATGTTTTCCATGCATTCCGATCACGAGTATGCCTCGAAAGCACTGCGAGCTGGAGCGGTGGGCTACGTATCGAAGTCCGCCGACGCAGAAGAACTTCTAACTGCTGTCTCGACTGTCATAGGAGGCGGTCGCTATATCGATCCGCAGACATCCTATGAGCTTGTGCGGGGGGCCGGGCCCAAAACAGAGCGCCGTTTACTGAACGAACGCGAAGAAGAATTTGTACGCCTGCTCGGGCAAGGTATTTCTCTCGCGGAGATAGCGCAACAAAAGGGCCTATCTTACAGCACCGTTTCCGCCGCTTGTGGTCGATTGAAAAACAAGCTTGGGATCGAGACAAACAATAATCTGATTAAATTCTGCGTTGAGCAAAGGCTGACCCTATAAATCGTCCGACGGCATAAAAAAGCCCTCGGCTTTTCGCCGAGGGCTGACGGTCGGACGAGCTACCATCGTCCTAAGCTCGAGGGTGCTTAGTTTGCACTCTGCTAATCAGGCGCTTGAGATAGGAAGTCAGCGCTGAACTGAGCCTATCCGTATCGTAGTGCTCTTTTTCCATTCGGCTATAAACTTGCTTATAGCTTCCAAACCGCCCGCTGTGAGCGAGCTCGAAAGCGCGTTCGAGGGCCGTTCTTTCGGGTTGTAGCATCTCACCGTTCCTTCTTCAGTCTCTGTATCTGAATATAGTACGTCGATATGTCGGTTCCAGATCGGTTCAGACCTGGAAAACCCCCGAGATCGAGAGATTAGGCGCTACGTGAGAACGTAATTTGCTGTGACAAGTGCGGCACTTTTTCGGGTTGGCCGCGGGCAATGCGAAAACGCCCTCGATAAAAGCCGGTTTTTGGCGCGGGACGCAGCGGCAATAACTTATTCGTTCACGTCGCTTTACGTCCAACTTCTCAATTCTGTGCGTTACTCACCCGATCCGCGTCATAGGGGCGCACAAAGCGACAGACTTCCTCCGGCAGTAAAGTGAGCCGCGCCTCGAAGTCGGCCACTGCCCATCAATTGATGAGCATTCTCGGTTGGCTCACACTTGCGAAGGCAGAGCGCTATAGGAGAGCAGTGCGCCGGAAGATCATGGCGGGCACTCTAGCGGTTAGTCTCAATAACTGACATCGTCGGCGTTCGCTCTGGCGCTCGGAAGCATCAGCAGAGTTACGTTGGCTTGGAGACGAAGAGAGGACATCTGCGTTCTTACGGTCGGCGTTTTGCTTACGCCTAGCATGAAGTAATTCCTCGTGTTCAATTTACCACAGCGTAGGAAGGCGGAAGGCGTGGAGTGTCTTTGCAGATTGCCACTTCGGCTCGTCAGCCCTAGCCTCGATATCTTATTGTCAGCAAGCAATCTAAAATCGATGGCCGGACGTCTGCTAAAAGCATTGTGCGCGCTTGCGTTGGTCGTGAATGTTCTCATTCCGGCTGGCTTCATGCTTGCGCGCGCGCAGACGAGCGATGAGATCACAATCGTGATCTGCACCGGGAACGGGCCGCAAGCCTTGATCCTCGACAGTGACGGACATCAGATCCCTGCCAAAAAAGACCAGAATGACAACAAGCGCTGCGATTTTGCCAAATCGGGTGCTCTAGCATCCGCGAGTGATGCGCCTGCACGGCTTGCTACCGTTGTCAGGTATGCAGCTGTAACCTATCGCGTCCAACGTGAGGTGCATCACGAGACGCCGAAGCCTGGCGCTGTTTCTGCGCGCGGCCCTCCTGTCGAGCTGATCTAACGACAACTCTCCGTCGGTATTGATGCGCAGCCTTGCGGGTATTCCTGCGTGACTGCATGCAGCGAGCCGCTGTCCGTTATGTCATCTCGAAAGTTCCGCCAATGGCTGCCATTCAGCGCGCGTCGATGCTCGACCGCAAGTCCTACCGTTTTGTTCCCCTGCTTTGCGTCTGCGCGCTATCACCTATGGCGCTGGCAGCTTTGTCCAGCGAGAGCTTAGCCCAGCAACAAGCTGAGCCCGCCGAGTTGCCCCCGGTACAAGTCACGACGACACAACCAGGGAAGGCGAAGGCCGCGAAAAAGAAGAGCGGTACGACCTCTTCGGGTGTTGCCATTGCTGCACCGGCCGCGTCTGAGGACGTCGCTGTAGCAGATCCTGCAACAGCGCTCGGCAGCTACAATCCGGCGATGGATCTGCCAAATCTCAAATTGCCGCCCGGCACCACCCTGACGACGGCAGGGCCTGTAAATGGCTATCAAGCCGTCTCCGCCGTGTCGTCGACAAAGACGGCCACGCCTATTGAGCAGATCCCTCAGTCGATCCAGGTCATCCCGCGCTTGTTGATCGAGGATCAAGACAACCGCTCGATCACAGAAACGCTGCGCAACGTAAGCAACGTGCAGGGGCGCAATGACTTGAACATAGCCAATACGGAACTGCAGCAGCTGAAAATGCGCGGTTTCCCCGCCGAGCAGTGGCTGGACGGGCTGAATGTGACCTATAACTCTGGCGACAGGAACTCATTCGCAAACGTCGAGCGCATCGAGGTTCTGAAAGGGCCGAGCGCAATTCTTTACGGCGGCGGACAAGGCGCTCCGGTCGGTGGCGCTGTAAACGCGATTTCTAAGCTTCCTACCAACAAGACATTCGGGGAGGTCGGCTTCACGTTCGGCAGCCATAACTATTTGCAGCCCTATTTCGATATCAACCAGCCTATCGCGGCTGACGGCACGGTGCTGTTCCGCGTGACAGGTGAATATACGGCTGCGGACAGTTTCATCGACGTGCTGGAGCAAGAGCGCTATTCGATTAATCCGACTCTGACGTTCACGAACAAGACCGACACGACGGTCACGATTCAGGGACGCAAGTCGCGTTACGAGCAACAGGCCTATCAGGGGTTACCGGCTGTCGGCACGGTGGCGGGCGATTTTCACATAGACCCCCATCTCTACATCGGCAATCCGAACATTCCGAAAAGCTATTCGGAGGTCGAGAGCGTCACGGTCACGGCGGACCACAAATTCGATCCCGTATGGTCCTTCAACATCAAGGGACGGTGGAGCCGCACAGCTTTCGATCAGGATTCGCAGTCGGCCTTCTCGGGAGCGCCGGATATACCGGGGACGAGCCAGTGGATGATCATTGGCAGTGAGGTCAAGCAGGATCAGGAAGAGTTCACCATCAACCCGAACATTCAGGCCCGGTTCGGTGCGGGTCCGACCCGCAACACCGTGTTGTTCGGCGCCGACTACAGCCGCGTCACCGACAGCGGTCACCACTACAGCGACCTCTACAGCCCTTTCGGGTACTTCGTTGATCTCGCGAACAATCCAAGCTTTCCTCTTCCCTATGTCGATCCGTCGCCGCTCACCACAGCGAATTTTGCAGCCTTTGGCGACATCAACAATCTCTATGTCACCAAGGGTGCCTACAGCCAAATACAGACCTCTCTGTATAATCGCGTGCATCTTATGGCCGGCTTACGTGTCGCTAGCATAGAGGTTGATTACGTCGATCTACTTCCCACACTCGCGGGCGGCTCAGCCGTCGTCACGACGACAGACAAGACCAAGGTTCTGCCGCGTGTCGGCGCGGTCGTCGATATCGTGGATGGCTTGTCGGTTTATGCGAGCTATAGCCAAGGCATGCGGTGGGCCGGATTTCTCGCGCCGCCTAGCGGCACCTTAGAGCCTGAAGAGTCGGAACAACGGGAAGTCGGGCTGAAATTCAATCTCGCGAACAATCTCAGTGGAACGGTCGCTCTCTTCGATATCGACAAAACGAATGTGCCTGCCTCCTTCACTCCGACAAGCACTGTATTCGCCAGCCAACAGGCACGTGGCGTCGAGGCGGATCTCTTGTGGCAGCCCACAGAGAATTGGCGTGTCCTCGCGAGTTACGGCTACGTTGAAGCGACATACGCCGCAGACCTCGGCGCTATACCGGCAGGCAATCGTTTGGCGGCGGTCCCGGAGCATTCAGGAAGATTCTGGGTCAACTATGCCTTTGACGAGCCGATGCTGCGGGGATGGAGCGTGGGTGCGGGCGTGTATGCTTCATCTGGTGCTTACGTCGATAGCGCCAACGTGTGGAAGACTGATCCCTATTTCACCGTCGACGCGAAGATCGGTTACGAAAACGACCAATTCGCCGCGACCTTCAACGTGAAAAATCTGACGGACGAATTCTATTTCGAACCCTACCCGTGGTTTGAAGGGCAGGTAGCACCTGGAGCCGATCGGCAATTCTACGGCACGTTGGTCTACAAGTACTGAGGACATCCATGACCATTTCAAAGAGAGACGTCCTCAAAATCCTGGCTGCCAGCGCGGGGGGAGTGTTGCTCCACTCCGCTGCCGGTGCGGGAGGCTCATCCAGCGCAACGCCAAGCGCACATGACGGCATGCATGAGATGCCAACGTCCTGGTACGGCAAGGAGCAGATCGCGTTCCTGATCTATCCGCAGTTCACGGCGCTGGACATGGTTGGTCCGCATTACATGCTGGCCAGCCTGATGGGTGCCACGGTGCATATCGTTGCGAAAAAGAAAGAGCCTATCGTCAGCGATCAGAAGCTCGTCTTCACGCCATCGGCAACGTTCGACGAGTGTCCGGCGGATCTTGACGTTATATGCGTTCCTGGCGGGAGTGATGGCACGCTCGCCGCTATGGAGGACGAGGCAACCATTGCCTTCCTCAAAGATCGAGGTTCGCGCGCGAAATACGTGACGAGCGTCTGCACAGGATCTCTGGTTCTCGGGGCTGCGGGTCTCCTCAAGGGATACAAAGCGACTTCGCATTGGGCGACGCGTGACATCCTGCGTGATCTCGGTGCCGAACCTGTCGACGCTCGCGTGGTCGAGGATCGCAACCGCATCACAGGGGGCGGCGTAACGGCTGGCATTGATTTCGGCCTCACGCTCGTCGGCAAGTTTCGGGATCGCGAATACGCCGAGGGTGTGCAACTTCTGAGCGAATACGATCCGTCTCCCCCGTTCGATTCCGGCTCTCCCGCCAAGGCGTCCCCTGACAATCTCGCGATGATGACGGAAATGTTTACGCCGTTTCTCGCCAAAGCCAGCGCAGTCGCGAAGCGGCTGAGCTTATGAAATCGAAAGCTCGTTACAGAGGCGGGCTGAGCGCGTGTGCGTGGACGGCGCTTTAAAGCGCCGTCCACTATAGCAGCCGAAGACCTTTGCCGATTGTCGATCGGTGTCGCTAGGATAGGCCGTTATCTCCACGCGAAATGCTCTGTAACGCACCCGTATCATGGATCAACACCACGCGGCGGCTCGGAACGCTAATAATACGTCTGCTTTTCAGCTGTGCAATAGAACTTGAAATCGTAATTGGGCTCACATTCAGAAAACTGGATAGCTCTGTTTGAGAAAGCATGATTCTCGAATCCCAGAAGAGCTTTGCGCCTGCCTCGTCTTTTTCGTGATCGTGACTTTTGGGTAGCGATAAAATGGCCTGAGACAATCTTTGCAATCCTACTCCGTGTCGGCCAAATAGAAATGCACGGTTTTGCAATCGTGCAAGAGAGCGTGCAAGATGCTCTGAAACCATCAACTGAGTACTGGTGGAACTCCGAGCTTGTTCATAGTCGATCCGGCTCACGACAGATCGTGCCAACGCAACAGCCCTATACGCATGCTGCCGATCAGGCGTGAACCCGAAAATCTGTCCTTGACCCACGACGTCGAGAATTTGCGTTTTCTTTTGCTCACCCGTTCGGCTTAACAGGACACCGCCCGACAACACGCAATAAACCGCTTCGGCCTTGTCCCCCTCGTCGAAGATCAAATCTTCCGCTGAAACAATTAAAGTGCTGTCTTTCGCAGATAACGGGGTGCCTGCGGAGCGCGGCACTGTGTGCCGTTGAGTAACAAATGTGCTCGTTTCTGAGAGCACGGAAGGAGCAAGCAAACGGAATGTTTCATCCATAGCTATCCTCGCTGATATTAGCCTCTATTCCAATCTCTAGTGATAAGCGATTAGACGGGAGGGGCTCGAGAGCGAGCGTTTTCAGCGATGAAAACAGATAGCCCAGTTATCCACCGAGAGGAGGGGGCTAGGTATTCCGATACTGGATAGCGAACGACTTCAGCCGCACCGTTATTTGGTGGCAAGCCAGGACAAGACATCAACTGGCAAGCTGCACACGCAGGCTTATGTCCAAGTTTCTCTTGGTCTGGTTTTGAGGAATCCGAGTTACAGATTAGAGGAACTGTTCCGTCCGGCAGTGCAAAAGCGGACAATTCTTCATTCGCACTAAACGCAGGAGGTGTATGAGCTAAGGGAAGCAAGGCCATTGCGAGGGTGTACAAGACCGCTAGCGCGGCCTTAGTTTTCCAATTTCGCAAGAAAATGCCCATCTGATAGATTCACCTATTTCATAGGCAAAGTCAATCTGCGACGCTTCGAGAATATTGCTGGATTGCAGATGCTGCGGCGGAATAACCTAATACCATAGCGAGGACTATCTCGCCTTGAGTGCCCGCGCGATGGCGGCGGCGGTAAAGCACGTGTTGCAAACTAAAATTGGTGACAATCACCTGGTTAAACTCGGCGCAGGGCGCAAGTTCCCGACAAGTTTTGAAAAGATCCGATCACCAATTGCTACAACAATCAGCGACAACCCCGCCAAGGGAAATACCAACCCCATAACCAATACGATCAACGCGACTGTTTTCATCGAGACTGGCGACACAGCCTTCGGTGCTCCAATTTCGCCCTGCGGCCTCCTGCGCCACCACATGTACGGTCCAGTTACAGACAGCACCACAATCGCGATGCAGGGAATAAGCATAATGATTTGGTTGAGCCGCCCGAAGTAGTTCCCCATGTGAAGTTGAACGCCAAGCTCAGCGGCCTTTGCAGCAATGCCATAATCAGCAAATCGTACATCGCCAACTACACTGCCGCTGTATTGATCAACGTAGAGTGTTCTCTGCCCTTCTGGTTGATCTGGATATGTGAACGCGGAGTAGACGCCCATGGCGTCTTTCGGGAAGCTGAGGCGATAAGGGTCCCGCATGGCGTGCTCGGCTATCACCTTCTCAACTACATTCAAATCGATGGGTGTCCGACCCAACGCGCTCGACCTAGGCTCGTCTGCCATGTGATGGCCAGCATGGGGATCGGATTGCGGAGCCGGCATACCTTCCACGGTCCACGGAGCAGTGGATCTGCCAACTACGTCTCTCACAGTGAGCGACGTGCTGGCCGGAGCCCCATGGGCGCGTACGCTATCCGGATAGCCGACGCCGGCGGCTTTTGTCGCTTGGCGGAACAGATCACCCCAAATGGTGGCCCAAGGTAGCCCGGTGAAGATCAGGAATATGATTAGGGACGCGCTCCAGAAGCCGATTGAGGCATGCAGCGATTTCCAGAAACGTCGGCCGCGTTGATCCAACCGCGGAAACAAAACCTGATGCAAGCGCTGCTGCCCGCGAGGCCACCAGAGGTATAGCCCTGTCAAAGTCAGAATGACGCCCCAGCATGCAGCAAGCTCGACGAGTGCGTCACCGAAATCACCCATTAGCAATGAACCGTGTAACTGATCGGCGATCCCAACGAGCGTTTTCGGATAGTAGTATGATCCTAGAGCTCTCCCACTTGCCGGGTCCACAAATACGCGAACTGGCTCGCCAACAGACGGCGTGACGAATGCTTGATAAGTGCGGCCAGGAGCTGTCGGCGTATCTATGCGCGTGACCCTCCCACCAGGAAACGCAACTAAAGCACCTCCGGCTATCTCTCCTAGAGGACGCGAAACGCCCGCGGTGTCAGCGAACCGCGTCTCTGCATGCAGGAAATCGTTTATCTCGTCGTTGAACAGGTAAATTGCGCCGGTTACTGCGAGAACAAACAGGAATGGCGCAACGATAATTCCGGCGTAGAAGTGCCACCGCCAGATCGAGCGATAGAGTGCCATGTGCGATGATGACATGAGGTGCTGCTTTCATTGACAAGCTGCAGCCTGCAGCAGAGAGCAGGCTGCAGCGAGTAGTTCACCACTTGACGCTATAGCTCACGTCAAAACTCCGCGGCGGGGCGACGTACAGCGATGTCTCGTTGTAATCGGCCCATTCCGCATAGAACTCATCCGTCAAGTTGCGGCCACGAAAAGTGAGCACACCCTGAGCGAGGTCGATGGCGATCCACGCGTCGAGAACAGTTCTCTCATCGGCCTCGTAGAGGTTGTTGTTGCTCGTGTAAAAGGGGCCAACGCCTGTAAGTTGCGCACCGATCGTGGCGGGCAGGCTCTCAAGGCGGTATGTCATCAGCGCCGACCACGCCCACGGCACTGCGTTTAGCGGTCTGTTGCCGGTGAGATCGCGCGTAGCAGTACGAAGCTCAGTAAACTCAGCATCGATCAGCGTCCCCGACAAAGCCAAGTTCAATCGATCCGTAATATCGATTGCTGCTTCCGCCTCGATACCGCGGCTCCGCTGGCTACCACCTTGAACCGGAACGGTGGGGTTCGTTGGATCGCGCGTGATGATGTCATCCTGATTGATTTCATACACAGACGTCGTCGCCGTCACCCGCCCGTCGAACAACGTCGACCTGACGCCTATCTCCGCCGACGTGCCCGTAGAAAGCTTGAACTGAGAATTCGTGAAGCTGGAGACCATCAAAGCAGTTATCGGAACAACGGCTTCGGCATACTGAGCAAACACGGACGTACCTGCCGTTAGCTCGTAGGTCGTCCCTATTCTCCAGGTGGTGCTATCAAAATCATTCCCGAAATTCGTCGTCGCAAGGCTCGCCTCGCTATAGATCGATCGGTCCAGATCTATCGTTTCATAGCGAATTCCTGCGGAGAGCAGCCACGACGGCGTCAAATTGATCGCATTTTCCGCGAACACTGCCTTCGTAACGTGATCTGCCGACTGCTGTGTTCCCAACACGCCATTTGGGTAGTTCCCACGATCCGGATCAAAAATATCGACACCCGGCGTACTACCAAAACGACGCGTCGAACCAAACGTCGTCTCCATATATTCGGCACCCGCAGCAAAGCGATTACGCATGCCACCGACGATGCCGTCAAAACTCAGCAACGTCTTGTCTGACCAGAATTCATGATCATGCGCAATGAATGTTGTCCCGCGCGTGATCAATCCCCCTGAGTACGTATAGAAATCTGCATTCTTCCAGAGGCGGTCAGCGTGATAATAATTTAGCTCGTTTCTAAGCGTCCAGTTGTCCGAGAGCTTGTAATCAGCGGCACCGCGCAACCAGATGCTCTCAGAGGCCATCACGCTGTCCTCGAAATCATAGTTTTTGTAACGAGTACTTCTGTCCAGGACGAGACCATTCGTACTGGACACTTCGTTAGTGGGCCGACGCGCAACGCTGCGATCGATGAGCGGGGTCGCGTAGTATGCGGAGATGTCGTCTTTAAAATAGTCCGCGGATGCCGTGATTTTCAGGCGGTCGCTGGGCTTCAGGAGAATGTTAGTCGTCACCCCATATTTTTCGTTATCCGTATCATCTACATAGCCATTGGTTCCCGAGAACGTGAAAGTGGAGCGGACGGCAGCTTCTGGGCTCAACACGATGTTCGTTCCAATGCCAGTCTGCACCGCATCGAAGCTGCCGTAGCTCACCATCGCTTCCGAGAAGTTGCGTTCGGTCGTGGCTTGCTTGGTTACAATATTGAAAGATCCCGCCAACCCGCTCGTACCCGAAACCACCGACGCTGGACCTTTGAGCACTTCTACCCGCTCAAAGTGGAAAGAACTGTAATCGCGCGGCAGGAACACAGGGTCTGCAGTCCTCGACCCATCGACTGACAAACCAGTGGCTTTGTAGAAGCCGCGCGTTACCGTTGTACCGACCTCGCCGGGGTTGTTGCCCACAACAACTCCGGGAACCGTGCGGAAGGTCTCGACCAAACCGCGAGCGCCTTTCTCCTGGATATCGCGCTGGCTCACGATGTTGACCGTGGCCGGCGTCTCTTCTGGCGTGAGGTTCAACGCGCTGCCGGTCGTATTTTGGATCTGGAGCTTTGCCGCAGCCGCCTGGGAAGCACCGGCATTTGGATCGTTAGCGATCTCCGACGGCGTTCTTTTCGGCTCGCTCGGCTGCTGGGGAGCGGTTGCCACAGAACTCGGCGCCTTCTGCGCGGCCGCAGCCTTTTTGGGCTTGCTCGCTTTACTGGTTTCCACAACGAGCGGGGGAAGGTCTACTGGCTGATTGCTAGCGTCCTGTGCACTCGCATTGTTGGACGGCCACGCTATTAAAACATAGGTCGCGGGCAGCATGGTCCTGACGAGAGCTTTGCTCGCCAGCTTGGACTTGATCATTGATGTCACTCAGTTTGACGGATCGCGGACGCCGATGCGATGCACGCGGCGCCACTGCGGCCGAAATGAAAGTCGCTGTTAGAACTGGAAAGGAGAGGCGGGATTTTACGCGACGAGCGCAATCCTGGCCGGTGGCCCACGAGCTGAAACAGCCCCCGGTTTCGGGGAGGCTCTGAAGAGGGCCCTCGCTAAAACAAAAGTAACGGCAGCATACTCAGCTTCCGATACCAATCCAAAAGGCGTACTGGACGGCAGAGCGACAGCACCCATCGTCGCGAAATCGCAAGTTTTAGAACTCTTCTGCTCCGGTCTCGGAGTGTCCTCGTCACCCGCTCCGGAAGGAACGCTCAGAGGACCATGCGCCGTACAGATAACAATCGTCGTCTGCCCCGACTCTGCTGAAGGAGCAAGCATGAAGCCTGCCGGCAACAGAGCGTGTAGGGCGAAAGCCGCCATGAACAGGAAGTGGAATAGGCGCTTTGCCAACCGACCAAAACTCCAAGCAATTTATCGACGGTGGCGAGGCCACGAGGAAATAGCAACCATCGGATTATACGTGTATCGATCAATGTGCCCCTGTTGTTGCGTTTCGAACACTTGTGTGGCGCGGTCGGCGAACAGGTCGGACTGAGGAGCTCCACGACGAGTTGCGTGGTCGTCATATTCACGCACAACTTTAGGCGCTATGTCGCCGTAGTCGCAAGATGAAGGGCAAGACGAATGCGAAAACTGATTGTTGGAGTGATAATACTGGCTTCATGGGGCACCGCTGCCTATGCGATCGGAAACCCTGCGTCGCAATTCTGCGGAACGATGGGTGGTAAGACAGAGATCGTCAAACTCAAGAATGGCGATGAAATCGGTTTATGCGTTCTGAGCAACGGCAACGTCATGGAAGAATGGACGCTTTTTCGCTTGCTCAATGGTGAAAAGGAAAAATAGCCGCTTTCAATCAATAATATAAACGTACGTTCTGAGTTGACGGCGGACAGACAATAGCCTCGCTTCATCAGTTTCAGGCTGAGCCTATTCCTCCTATGTTCGCCGTCATTATCCACATGAGCTAGCTCGGTTCTTGAAGCGCCAGCTGCCATTGCCGGTCTCGACGATATCGCATTCGTGTGTGAGGCGGTCGACGATCGAACGAAGCGCGGAATGGATAGGTACGCGGCGTACGCCCGCGTTCGACTTTGCATCGCGAACATTGAACACGCCGCTTGTGCAATCTCGTACCTTTAAGGCGGCAATCTCAGCGATGCGCATACAGGCACTGTGACGCGTACTGATCTGGTCCGCAGCAGAACCACCATCCGGAGTGTTGGTCGACACGATCTCCGCGCGAGCCGCGAATGCCAAGCTCGATCAAGTAGCCGGCCTTCCACCCCTTGGCGATGTCGGCTTCACCCAGGAAGCGGACGCGGCTCTGCGCCTCTTCGTTGGTAGCGATGTAAGCGTTGCTCTCGAGGCCGTCATCCCAGAACAGGATGGCCTCGTTCACCAAGCCCGACACCGAGTTCTGCGATGCGCTCTTCTAGATCCGCAACGCGCCGCCGCTCAGGCCTCGCGCACATCCACTTCTTGACACGTGCCACACGCGAATTCGTCATGAACTTAGCAGTTATTATTAGTTCCAGGCCGCTTCGACTGGCTCTTAATGGGTTCCCAATGACGCCTTCACGGGGATCCGCATGTCAATTCGCGAGGCACCGCCGACCATTCCCACGCCCGCAAGCCTTGCGGTTCCGCTCGATCGCATCGTCGGCGAACTCAAGGCCTCGCGAGGACGCGCGCGCAACGCGACACCGCGCAGCGCTTACGCGCGGGATCTGCCCAACGCGGACGCGGCGAACATCGTGCTCAAAGAACTTTATGCCGCTCTTTTCCCGCGGCACGGCGGCGGCCAGGACGGCACAGACGGCGGCATCGACTACTTCGTCGGACAGATGATCAACAGCGCGCTGCGGTCGCTGCGCGGACTGCTAAACCAGGAATTGCGCTTCACTTTTGCGCTCGAGCAGCGCGACGACGCATCGATTACTGGCGCCGTTGCGTCCATCGTCCGCGATTTCGCAGACCGCCTGCCCGACGTGCGAGAGAGCGTTCTCCTCGATGCGCGCGCGGCATTCGACGGCGATCCGTCGGCACAAAGCATCGAGGAAGTGCTGCTGAGCTACCCCGGCATCAAGGCCGTCTACTATCACCGCGTCGCGCACCAGTTGTTTCTACTCGGCGCGCCCATTCTCGCGCGCATCGTAAGCGAGATCGCACACTCCGCGACCGGCATCGACATTCATCCGGGCGAGCGCATCGGCTCGAGCTTCTTCATCGATCACGGCACGGGCGTCGTCATTGGAGAAACGGCGGTGATCGGTGATCGCGTGCGGCTCTACCAAGCGGTGACGCTCGGCGCGAAGCGATTTTCGGTCGATGAAAGCGGGGCGCTGGTCAAAGGCACGCCGCGCCATCCGATCGTTGAAGACGATGTCGTGATCTACGCAGGCGCAACCATCCTTGGCCGTGTCACGATCGGCAGAGGCTCGACGATCGGCGGCAATATCTGGCTTACCGAAAGCGTTCCGCCCGGAAGCCTCATCGTACAAGCGCGCCCGAAAACCGAGTCCTTCGAAGGCGGCGGCGGAATATAAATCCAATATAGTGGCATTGACCGCTAATCTTGTTCTGTGAATAACGATATTCACAGAATTGATATTCTATATTATAACGGAAACGGGAATACTATGGCAGACGAAACTCAGACGGCATTGGGCGACATTGCAGCCAGGCAATTAGCGAACGCCACAAAAACTGTTCCGCAGATGTCGAGCATCACGCCGCGTTGGCTGGTGCATTTCCTCAATTGGGTTCCGGTCGAAGCGGGCATCTATCGCGTCAACAAAGTGAAGGACGCGGATAGCGTCGAGGTCGGATGCTCCACCCGTGACGAGCGCGTGCTGCCGCAGACATTCGTCGACTACATCGACGACCCGCGTGAATACCTGCTGAGCGCCGTGCAGACCGTGCTCGACGTTCACACCCGCGTCTCGGATCTTTACAGCGTCCCGCACAACCAGATCAAAGAGCAGCTCCGCCTCACGATCGAGACGGTCAAGGAGCGCCAGGAAAGCGAACTCATCAACAACAAGGAGTACGGCCTGCTCGCTCACGCAGCCGCATCTCAGAAGATCAAGACGCGGTCGGGTGCACCGACACCGGACGACCTCGATGAGCTAATTGCGAAGGTCTGGAAGGAGCCCGCATTCTTCCTTGCTCATCCCCAGGCCATCGCCGCATTCGGCCGCGAGTGCACGCGCCGCGGCGTTCCGCCTCCCACCGTCACGCTCTTCGGTTCGCCGTTCCTCACATGGCGCGGCCTTCCGCTCATTCCGTCGGACAAGCTGGAAATCAAGGCCGGCAAGACGAACATCCTGCTGATCCGCACGGGCGAAGCCAAGCAGGGCGTTGTCGGTCTCTTCCAGCCAGGCCTCCCCGGCGAACTTTCCAAGGGCCTTTCGGTGCGCTTCATGGGCATCAACGATCAGGCAATCGCCTCCTACCTCGTCTCGCTCTACTGCTCGCTCGCCGTTCTGACGGACGATGCGCTCGGTGTGTTGGAAGGCGTCGAGGTGGGTAAGTATCATGTCTATAGCTGATCTCGGATTGCCGCACGGCCCGGCCGACCTCGACGCGCTGGCCACCGCAGCTCACAGTCAAGGAGGCGGCGGACTGCCGCCGCCTGGACTGCCCGATCCCGACCTCCTGACAAAAATGGCGAACGCATTTTTTGCAACACGGCCAGGAGAGCCTTTGCCGTCGTTTCCAGCCCCGGAAGCACCCGCCGTCGCTGGCCCGTCGCTGTCGGGTGCAGGTGCGACGCCCACGGGTGTTCCGGGTGTGGTTCCGAATCCGATTGCGGCGCCCTCGAGTGCTCCATCGATACCAACGCCTGTCAGTCCAGCCGCGTTTTCGGTCTTCGACTTGTCCGGCTCGCAAACGCTGGTAAATCCCGGCGTGCCGTCGAGCCCTTCGAACTTCGCGACGTCACCGGCCGTCGGCGGCGCGGGCGTATCACCCGGTGCAGTCTCTGCGCCGTCTTCGGACATCGCGTCCGCCGCTCCTTTTGCATCGGGAGCCGCTTCTCCGTCTTTCTCTTCGGCGAAGATCCCGCAAACGACGGACCAGCTCGACGCATTGTCGATCGAAGCCCTGACCAACGGCGTGCATCCGTCGTTGCCGAAGAGCATCGACCCGGCGCACGCACCGAATGGTGTGGGCACGATTAACACTCCGGCTTCCGACGCAGGAGGGGGAGCACCCGTTGACGGAGCCCGGACCGGCGCCAATCGGACGTCGCTTCCCGAGCCTCCGCCCGCCGAGCCGCCGGAGCCCGTGCTCGTTGACTCGTCCGGCATCTCGACGCCGCCATCTGGTGGCACGCAATGGAGCGGTTACGACATTCCGCTGCCTTTCCAGAAAGAGCTCGATGCGTTGCTGGCGCCTCTTTTCGCCAACGCGACACCGGCTGCACCTGCCGTTCCCGCAGCGCCCACGGACACCGGTTTCTACTTCCTCGACGGTGTGTCCGTGCCGGGTCAATCGCATGTCTCGGGTACAGGCGCGGCACCGGCCCATCCTTCGGAGGTGCGTTCGGCCCATCCCGGCTTCGACATTCACGCGATCCGGCGCGATTTCCCGATCCTGTCGGAGACCGTGAACGGAAGGCCGCTGATCTGGTTCGACAACGCGGCGACCACGCAGAAGCCGAAGGCCGTCATCGACCGGCTGACGTACTTCTACGAGCACGAGAACTCCAACATCCATCGCGCGGCGCACGAACTCGCAGCGAGATCGACCGACGCTTACGAAGGCGCGCGCCAGAAAATCGCGCGCTTCCTCGGGGCTGCCGGGCCGGAAGAGATTATCTTCACGCGGGGAGCGACGGAAGCCATCAATCTCGTGGCCGCCACGTTCGGCCAGCAGCACATCGGACCGGGTGACGAAATCGTCATCACCAATCTCGAGCATCACGCCAATATCGTTCCCTGGCAGCTCCTCTGCCTCGCCAAGGGCGCCAAGTTGCGCGTTGCTCCGGTTGACGATCACGGCGCTCTTCGGCTCGACGAATTCAACAAGTTGCTGACAAATCGCACCAAGCTCGTTGCGTTCACGCAGGTCTCGAACGCACTCGGCACGATCACGCCGGCCAAGACGATCGTGGAAATGGCGCATCGCGTAGGCGCTAAAGTGCTCGTCGATGGCGCGCAATCCGTCTCGCACATGAAGGTCAACGTTCAGGATCTGGACGCCGACTTCTTCGTCTTCTCGGGGCACAAGATCTTTGCGCCCACGGGCATCGGCGCGCTCTACGCCAAGAAGTCGATCATGGACAACCTGCCGCCTTATCAATCCGGCGGCAACATGATCCGCGACGTCACGTTCGAGCGCACGGAGATCCACGCGTCTCCGCAAAGGTTCGAAGCCGGCACGGGCAACATCGCCGACGCGGTGGGCCTCGGTGCCGCGATCGACTACGTGGAGCGCATCGGTCTCGAGAACATCGCCCGCTACGAGCATTCCCTGCTCGTGTACGCGACGGAGCGCCTGCTGCAGATTCCAAACCTCACCATCATCGGCAACGCACCCGAGAAGGCCAGCGTCATCTCGCTCGTGATCAAGGGCGTGCCGAGCGAAGAGGTGGGATCGCGTCTCAATAAGTATGGAATTGCCGTGCGCTCGGGCCATCATTGCGCCCAGCCCATCCTGCGCCGCTTCGGACAGGAGACGACCGTGCGTCCGTCGTTCGCCTTCTACAATACCTGCGGAGAGATCGACGTGCTCGTCTCGGCGCTGAAGGACATCCAGGCCGAAACCGGCCTCACACGCTACTGATCGAAAAGTTCGATCCAGAAACGAAAAGGGCAGCCCCTCGCAGGGCTGCCCTTTCTGCATTCTCCAACTTCCGCCGATCAGGCGAACAGATCGCTCGAGAAATAGCGCTCCGCGGACGAAGGCGCGAACGTGACGATCGTCTTGCCGGCAAATGCCTCGCGCGCTGCAACCTGGATCGCGGCGAACACGTTTGCGCCCGTCGAAATGCCGCCCGGGATACCCTCGATCTTGGCGAGGTGGCGCGCGTACTCGAAGGCCTTGTCGTTTGGAACCGTGATCACTTCGTCGATGAGCGCACGATCGAGCACGGCGGGAACGAAGCCCGCGCCGATGCCCTGAATTTTGTGAGGACCCTTTTCGCCGCCTGAAAGCACTGGGCTTGCTTCCGGCTCAACCGCGATCACCCGCACATCCGGCTTTCGCGCCTTCAACACGCGCCCGACGCCGGTCAACGTGCCGCCAGTACCGACGCCCACGACGATGGCGTCGATTTCGCCGCCCGTATCGCGCCAGATTTCCTCGGCAGTCGTGCGCTCGTGCACGAGCGGGTTTGCGGGGTTCTCGAATTGGCTCGGGCTCACCGAATTCGGCGTGCTATTCAAAAGATCGGCGGCTTTGGCGAGAGCGCCTCCCATGCCGGCAGCAGCAGGCGTGAGTTCCAGTTCCGCGCCGAGGCGCTGAAGGATCTTCCGCCGCTCGAGCGACATCGACTCCGGCATGACGAGAATCAGCCGATACCCGCGCGCCGCGGCAACGAACGCGAGGCCCACGCCCGTATTTCCCGACGTCGGCTCGATCAGCGTCGTTTCGCCCGGCGTGATCTTGCCCTGCGCTTCGAGCGCATCGATCATCGCAACGCCGATACGATCCTTCACCGACGACAACGGGTTGAAGAATTCGAGCTTGAGCAGGATGCCGGCCAGCGCGTCCGCGCGCTTCTCGAGCCGATGCAGGCGAACGAGCGGCGTATGCCCGATCGTTTCGGCAATGCTATCGTAGACCTTGCCGCGTCCCCAGGACGAGGTCGCGTCCAACGTCTTCAGATTCACGATTTCGTTCATGCCGAGCTACCCCGTATTCGCCGCATCCCGCCTACCCGGTCGGCAGACTTGGACAATTGGGGCGGAAGCATAGGCGCGCGCCGGAAGCCGGTGAACGAACGAGAAGTGATTAGCTTATTCGGGCGGACCGCCGCGAGCAGCGCTGTGATTCCGGGCGCGTGGAATGGCGGCGAGAATAATTCGCTCGGACGGCTAGCGCAGCCGACTTTGCGCTCAACGGCCCAGGGCTTTGAAATACCAAGAGAATTTATCGCCGCGTGTCTAAGCTGTATGCCGTTACTGTATGCCAATCGCAAGCCGTGAAGCAATGTTCATTCGAGCCACGGATCGCCAAGGCTGATTATAACAGGTTCGTTTTGAATCATTGAGCACAGGTCATCCTTGCCGACCTTCGTACGGACCAGGGAAACCTGCTTTGCGACCCTGTCGAACAAGATGACCTGCCTGATACAATCGTTCGGCGTGGCCTCTGCTTGAAGCAATTCCTTGTCCAGCCGTGTGATCGCGAACGAAGATGTGTCCAACATCATCATCGGCCGGTCATTCACGTAATGCACATCCACTTGTGTGGTGTCGCAACTCTTTGTCGAAGGATCACAGAGTATCCTCACCGTGTTGATCTTGTTCGCTAGGTCGGCTCCCCGCCACGATCCGTAAGCAGACAAGTAAGGTACGCGGTCATCATCAAGACGGTCGTTGAATCCGAACGACTGCACCGCTTGTACCTTATTGATGGATGCCTCGCGCAAGTTGTAGCCGCCAAATACACTAGCAACGACGAGCGCCACGGAAAGCAGAAACCGCTTCATCGGCGTTGCTCATTCAAGCCGCAGTCTTACCCGCGTTGAATTTGGCCTTCGTGCGACCGTCCAACAGGTTCAAATGCCGTGTTCGAATGATCTCCAAAGCGTCGCTCTTGTTGCGCCCTGCCTGCCCCGCAAACGCTTTTGCCAGTTGCTTGTAGTCGTTCGCCTTCAAACGCTGGTCGGCTTCAAGGGCCGCCATTAGCTCATCGAAGCCCTGCTCGTCCCCCAAAGCCTCTTCCAGTCGCTTGTTGTAGCTCGGAACGAGCGTTGGGTCTTGGCTGGCTGACTGCCGCCTGCCGCCTCCCCTAACAGCCTGCGACTTCAATCGCTCGGCAACGGCGGTTTGGATGCTCTCGGCTGATGCGGTCGAGCGCTGTTCGATGAATTCCGTCAATTGCTCCAAAGCCTCGGCGAATGGCGCTTTGCCGAGTGCAATTGCAGTCGCCTGCATGGGGCGGATGTCGGGCAGCAATGTTCCGATCCCTTGTGCCTGTCCCGCTGGTTCGACAACAAGGCTTAGCAACTCACGCACGAAGTCGCCCACTTCCTTCGTCTTCGCAGACGCAAAGATGTTGGCCAACTTTGCCCAATCATCGGCGCTATTCGGCGGCGGGGAGACTCGAGCGTAGCTCACGAGGATTCTGGCGAGTGCGTTGGACTTCATTTGGTGCCCTCGGATTTGGCGGCGGCGGGAATGGGGTAGGTGAGGCTGGTCGATTGACAGCAAGCCCGATAGTGCTGACTACGTCGAACGCCAAGGCATCGATTGCTTGCTTCACCTTTCTAGCAGCAGGCGTGCTGCCTAAGCGAAAGTACGCGATCCCCCGCCCAAACGCCTTACGAACATCCGTCGAGGCCACAAAGCTAATGTCCAGCAATCTCGGCCCGGAAATTCCGGGCGCATACTGAACCTCTTTAAGGCGATCAGTCAGGTATTTGCGAGCGCCATCATAGTTGACACGCGGGAACTGCATAGTTGGTAGAACGCCAACGTAATGAATGTTGGGACAGAGACCATCTGCTCGAAAATTTTCGACTTGAGTGATGAAACTCGCAACTGCCTCCGACGATGGGCCGTCCAGGATTGTGGGGATAAGCAGATGGGAACCAGCAGCCAGAGCCTGAATGGTTCCCGTTGTGAGGCGTGGAGCGCAGTCGATGATGACAACTCCAAAGTGATCTTGAACCTCTGCCGAACTTAAGAGCTTCGCCAAGCTGAAACGAGGGTCATCTATATCCCCAATGACCCACCCTAGCATCACGCGATTTTCTTCACGGGAGAGATCGTAGTAAGCGGGCACTACTCGGATGTTGGAAGTGTTGGTCGCTTGCGGCATGTGCAGAATGTCGCCGACCGACATGATCCCGGAAATCAACTTAGAGGCACGAGATAGCTGACCGGGAACGACACGGTTTGCCCTATCAACAATCGCCATCGTGGAAAGCGATCCTTGAAAGTCCAAGTCGATTAGAAGAACGGGCTTCGTCAGTTGTGTTGAAAGCGAGGCCGCGAGGTTGGCCGCAACGGTGGTCTTGCCGACGCCGCCTTTCGCATTTGCGACGACGAGCACTCTCTGGTTGGGGCGCACGAGAGAAGATTTGAGTGGCTTATCGAAAGTCCACAACCCCTCGGGATGGTTTATCGCCTGCCGAGCCCGCTTAAGTGCGTTCCAACGATTTATCACCCTCGTGGCAAGTCGGGAGACTAGGCCCAATGCAATTGCGCCGCCTGCGAAGAGCGTCGCAGCGATGAGTTCCCCTGCCCATTTTGCAGCAAATCCAAGGACCGGTTTTACGAGTTCTGTTAGTGACCCGAACAATTCCATTGGTACGCACTCCCCCGAAACCAATTACAACATGTCGTTGAAAAATCGGACCTTATCAATCGACGCGGATGACCCCTCCGCACAATGATCTTCAAGCTAGCGCTGCGGGAAGACGGTATCCAGTGGCTTCTGCCCGTCAGGGTAGAAAACTCTGTTCGCTTAGAGAATACCGGCACCGACTGTATTGCAGGTTTGAGAAGGACCGCAGTTACTCAGCGGGCAAATAACCGACATGAGTGGAACGACTCCTCCGTTTGCATAATCATTGATGTAATCGGCTCACTCAGGAGCTTCATGCCTAAACCTAGCGGCCACCGGGTGACGCTCGGGGCGTACATCCGTGCTCGCCGACACATAGTAAGCGAGCGCCGCGCAAAGCCATAAAAAGCACCATGTAGCGCACCTCCGTAACACAGTGGCGCGGCGAAAAGGTCAACGATGCTCGGTTGTTATTTCAAATCAACGGCTTATGGAAGCCGTGGCGCCCCGTAGGGGACTCGAACCCCTGTTACCAACGTGAGAGGCTGGTGTCCTAGGCCACTAGACGAACGGGGCTCTCTCGAAGGAGGCCACGTATAGGAGACGCCGCGTCACCGATCAAGCGCGATCTTTGGCCCGAAAGGCGCAAATCGCGGCCCCAGAATGCGACGCCTCAGCGCGCCTCTCCGCCCGGAACGACATCGAGACGCCGCAGCACAGCTCCGGTTGTAAGATCCACCACGACGATCGCGGCTCCTGCGGGCGCCTCGTAATAGACGGCAAGCCTGTCGTCGCCGCCAACCGAGACGGATTTGACGACCGCACCCTGCGGCAAAGCGAGCCGGCCCAACGCCGCTTCTGCGACGCTCGCAGCAGCAGACGCTTCGGCAGGCTTCGCAGGTTGCGCAGGCGAGGTTGAAGAGAGATAGATGATCCGGCCCACAACGGCCGTGAGGCCGGCAACAATGAGAAACCCGAGAAACACTACGATGAACACGAGCGCGCGTTCTTTGGTATTGCTGGGCTTGAAAGACGGTGGTGTCGCCCCCGCTTCAGCCCTCGTTTCTCCTGGTTGTGACGTCATTGCCGAAACCTTGTCTGTGCGTCGTCGTTCTCTGCCGCGCTATCCGCAGCCGAACTGCTCTAACAGCTTTGTTCCGACCGCGACAGGTGCAGGCGCCTCCGTCCGTAAACGCAGCCAAGAGCAGACGGTCTGCGCCCCATGATCTCCAACGACGACACGAATGACGATGACCTCGACGAGATCGAGACGGACGATGCGGAAGTGGCCATCGCAACCCCGTCCGGCGCCTATGAGGTGACAGTTGCCGAAGCCGACGCCGGGGTCCGCTTGGACCGCTTTCTGGCAAATCACATCGCGGGCCTGAGCCGCGCGCGCATTCAGGCGCTGTTGCGCGACGGACAGGTGGAGGGCGCGTCTGGCGTGACCGACGACGCCGGCATAAAGGTGAAGCTCGGCCAGAGCTATCGCATCACCGTGCCGCCCCCGGAGCCCGCAGGACCGATCGGCGAGCCTTTGCCGCTCACGGTCGTCTACGAAGACAAGCACCTGATCGTCATCGACAAGCCGGCGGGCCTCGTGGTGCACCCGGCCGCTGGTCACGCACAAGGCACGCTCGTCAACGCACTGATCGCCCACTGCGGCGAAGAGCTGTCAGGTATCGGCGGCGTAAAACGGCCGGGCATCGTGCATCGCTTGGACAAGGACACGTCGGGGCTGCTCGTGGTCGCAAAAACCGACGCTGCGCATAAGGGGCTCGCTGAACAGTTCGCGTCCCACGGCGCCGATGGCCGGCTCGTGCGGACCTACGAAGCATTCGTGTGGGGCACGCTCCCGAAGCCCAGCGGATCGATCGACGCCAACCTCGGACGCAGCCCGTCCAACCGCACGCGCATGGCCGTCGCGCGTGGAGAGCATGGGCGCCATGCGGTAACTCATTTTGAGGTGGCTGAGTCCTTTGCAGGACCTGAGAATAAACCACTCGCCACGCGGCTTCGTCTCACGCTCGAAACCGGGCGCACGCATCAAATCCGCGTGCACCTCGCGCATATCGGCCACCCTGTCATGGGCGACACGACGTATGGCGCCGGCTTCAAATCAAGCACACGCCGCTTGGCGGAAAACGCAGCAAAAGCTCTGGAAAATCTCGGGAGACAGGCCCTTCACGCTGTGGAGCTCGGCTTCGAGCATCCGGTAACGGGCCGCCCACTTCATTTCACAAGTGCGCGACCGGCCGACATGGAAGCTCTTTACGAAGCTTTGAAACCGTCCTCCATCCCACCGTCCCGCAGCGGGCGTAAGCAAGCAAAGCGTAACGTTTCCAAACGGTAATTAGGCCCGTCGACGGATTCAGCTGTACGCTCTCGTTAAAAGATAAGGCGACGAAACCAGCCTACCGATCCAAGCGTTCTCATCCGACGTAGAAGATCAGGCACGAGCAAAAACAGGGTCTGCCGGAGTCCACGCCCAGCCGATCCACGCGCTCGAAACGTTACGACGCGACGCTGCCGTCAACCGATAGCAGCGGAAACGAACCCGAAGCGGACGCCTGCAGTACCACGTGCAAGTGACCGTCAGACGGGAGATGGGGAGCGTAATTTGCTGGGTCAAGACCAGCAAAGCGTTTGAAACATATGGCAGCAATCAAGTCTCTTCCCTCCATTGCAGGCGGCTCAGGCGGTCTTTCTCGTTATCTCGAGGAGATCCGGCGCTTTCCGATGCTCGAGCCGAACCAGGAATACATGCTGGCGAAGGCTTGGCGTGAGCACGGCGACACCGATGCCGCTCAGCAGCTCATCACCTCGCATCTTCGCCTCGTCGCGCGCATCGCCATGGGCTATCGCGGATATGGACTGCCGATCGGCGAAGTCATTTCCGAGGGCAACGTCGGCTTGATGCAGGCGGTGAAGCGCTTCGAGCCTGATCGCGGTTTCCGTCTCGCGACGTACGCCATGTGGTGGATCCGCGCGTCCATCCAGGAGTACATCCTACGCTCGTGGAGCCTCGTGAAGATGGGCACCACGGCGGCACAGAAGAAGCTGTTCTTCAATCTGCGTCGCGCCAAGAGCCAGCTGCAGGCGCTTGAGGAAGGCGACCTGAGGCCGGAGCACGTCGAGACGATCGCCAAGAAGTTCGGCGTGTCGAAGGAAGACGTCATCTCGATGAACCGTCGCCTCGGCGGCGATGCATCGTTGAATGCGCCGGTGCGGGCGGATTCGGAATCGGGCGAGTGGCAGGATTGGCTGGTCGATGACGGCCCGGATCAGGAAGAGCAACTTGTCGAAACGCAGGAGCTAGGACGGCGCAAATCGTATCTTGATGACGCACTGGCCACTCTGAACGATCGCGAGCGCCGCATCTTCGAAGCCCGCCGTCTGGCAGAAGATCCGATCACGCTCGAGGAGCTGTCCACCGAGTTCGGTGTCTCTCGCGAGCGCATTCGTCAGATCGAAGTCCGTGCCTTCGAAAAGGTGCAGAAGGCCGTGCAGAACGCTGCGCGTCTTGAAACAGGCGACGCCGCCTGATCGGAAACTGAAAGACAAATCCAAGGGCTGACACACGCTCACGCGTCAAGGCCCTTGGACCTCAGTGCAGCTTAAGCCATTCGCGGGCGCTCTTCTGGGCGGCCGCGATTTGCTTTTTGGTCATCTCGCGCGAGATCTCGGAGCGATAGACCTTGGCGTCTTCATTGCCTCTGAGCGCTGCGAGATTGAACCACTTGTGGGCTTCGATCAGGTCGACCTCCACATCGCGTCCCACGCAGTACATCAGTCCGAGCTGGTAGAGCGCATCGGCTCCCCCGCCCTGTGCCGAGACGTCGAATACGTCGCCGGCTGAAAATTCAAATCGTGCCATCCCTGTTCACCTCTGGCCTGTCACCCATCGGACTTTAGAGTTCCCGAAAGCAGCGGATATCGCCGCCAATACGGGGGGCTCTGGGGACAAACGATACGGAGACTGCGATGAAATGCAGTAAACGAGGGAACAGGTGTTTCGCCAAAGGCGCGTTTAGGGCCGCTCCGTTTCGATGCAAACGGCCAACTTCCGGGCGCAAAGAAATCCAACCTTAACGGATCTGGAAAGCTCTCGCTAACCATCCCGACAAGTTGCCGGAATAAAACGTTCCCGCCTCAGCTCACTTCTTTGAAAAGGCCCTTTTTGACCGCCGGCCGCTCGGACATGCGGGCAATCCAGGCCGCAACGTTGGGAAGCGCGGCGATATCCTGCCCTTGCTGCTTCCAGCCGAGCGCCCACGGGAACGCTGCCATATCGGCAATGGAATAGGCCCCACAGATGAAATCCCGCCCGCTGAGCCGTTTGTCGAGCACACCGTAAAGACGGGTTGCTTCCTTGGTGTAGCGTTCGATGCCGTAGGGCACGCTCTCGGGCGCGTAGAGGCGGAAATGATTGGCCTGGCCCAGCATCGGCCCGAAGCCTCCCATCTGCCAGAAAAGCCACTCATCGACAGCGACGCGCTGGCGCTCGTCACTCGGATAGAACTTGCCCGTCTTCCGTCCGAGATACTGCAGGATCGCGCCGCTTTCGAAGACCGAGATCGGCTCCCCGCCCGGTCCATCCGGATCGACGATGGCGGGCATCTTGTTGTTGGGCGAGATCACCAGATACTCAGGCTTGAACTGATCGCCCTTGTTGATGTCGACCGGATGGATCCGATACGGCAGCCCGATCTCTTCCAGCATGATGCGGATCTTGTGCCCGTTCGGAGTGGGCCAGAAGTAGAAATCGATCGGCTCTTGCACGCGTGGGATCTCCTGCGATGTGGGGGATTGAGGTGGGCGTCAGATCTTGAACACGGTCGAGCCGGTCGTGCCGCGCGATTCCAGAAGCTCGTGCGCCCGCGCTGCCTCGCTAAGCGGAAACGTCTGGTTGACGGAAACCTTGATGGCGCCGCTCGCGATCATCGAAAAAAGATCGGCGGCATTATCTTGCAGCTCTTGTGGCGTCGCCGTGTAGGCCATCACCGAGGGACGCGCGACGAAGAGAGACCCGCGCAGCAGCGTCAGCTCGAACGGCGGCACGGGACCGGACGCGTTGCCAAAGCTCACGAACAATCCGCGCGGACGCAGGCAGTCGAGCGAGCCCTGGTACGTGTCCTTGCCGATGCTGTCGTAGGCCACATCGCAGCCCTTGCCGCCTGTCAGCTCGCGCACCCGCTCCACGAAATTCTCGCGCGACGTCACGATGACATGCATGGCGCCGTTGGCGCGCGCAAGCTCCGCCTTTTCATCCGTGCTGACGGTGCCAATCAGAGTTGCGCCAAGCGCCTTCGCCCATTGGCACGCGATGAGCCCGACACCGCCCGCGGCAGCATGGAAAAGGAGTGTCGTCTCCGGCCCGACGTTATAGACATCACGCAACAGCGCGCGCACGGTCATGCCCTGCAGCATGACCGCAGCAGCGGTTTCATAGGAAATCGCATCCGGCAATTTCACGAGACGATCCGCAGCGATCAGACGTTCCTCGGCGTATCCGCCGAGCACACCCTGATAGGCCACGCGATCGCCGACCTTGAACGACGTCACGCGCGCGCCGAGCGCCACGACCTCGCCGGCTCCCTCCATGCCGATCACCGCAGGCAATGACGGTAGCTTGTAGAGCCCAGTCCGATGATAGACGTCGATGAAGTTGAGGCCGGCCGCGTGCTGTTTGATTCGAACGTCGCCCGGACCCGGTTCGGCGACCTCGATTTCCTCCCACACGAGACGCTCAGGTCCCCCTACGGAATGGACGCGAATTCCATGCACCATTGCTCGGCAACTCCATGAAACCAATCGAGTATCGGAGACACTATACGGCCGCTAAACGCATTTGGAGCACGAAGGCTCCACGCGAGCGCCTTGACCCTGCCACGGCTGGCTTCTATTGGCTCGAATACGTGAGAACAAGAGGCTGACAGATGAGCGTGCGCCACGCCGCGGCAAGTGCGGCGAACTTTGCCCTGGTCGCAGGCTTAATCGGCTTGAGCGGTTGCCTGGGTGCCTGCGCCATTGGCAGTCCCGAGGTGGGGGCACGTGCCGGCCTGGGTTGCGTCGACGACAGCCCCGAATGCGTCCAGCGTCGCCAAGCCACATACCGTAACATGGTGGACGACAAATCCCGGAGCTGGGTCCACGAACAGCCGACGCCCGAAGCTTACGCGTCCGGCGTTCGCCTCTTCGCGTTCAAAACCAAGAAAAAAGAGCTGACTTGCGACGAGCTGAAGCGCGGCAAGCTCGAAGCCGATACCGCGCGCACCAGCGTCAACAGCATCGGCGGCCGTCTAACGCCGGCTCAAGCCTCTCGCAGCATCATGCTCGCGGGCGAGGTCGGACGCGAATTGCAGAACGAAATCAATCGTCGTTGCAAGAACACTTGAGGCTGTCCAAACTAGCCGCCACTCGCGCAACCGCGAGAGCCCGCCTCGCCGCCGGCCAACCATGGCGTTGATACCGGCCCGCCTGATCAGTGAGACGCTTTCCCATGGCACTTGAAGCAGTAGTCGATACGATCGTGACGTTCGTGCGCGAGCACGAGAGTTGGGCTGGCCCCGTCGCTTTCGCAGTCGCCTTTGGAGAAAGCTTTTGCCTGCTGTCCCTCATCATTCCGGGAACGGCCATCCTTATCGGCATTGCCGCACTGCTCGCTGCCAGTGGCATTGAAGCGCACATCCTGTTGCCGGCCATCCTGTGGGCGGGCTTCGGCGGCACGTTGGGTTACGCGGTCTCGTTCTGGATCGGCCGCTACTTTAAGGACAGCGTGCACAACATCTGGCCCTTCACGACGCGTCCCCACCTGATCACGCAAGGCCAGGAGTTCTTCGAGACGTACGGCGCGTTCGGCGTCTTCCTCGGACACTTCTTCGGACCCGTGCGCGCCGTGATCCCGCTCGTCGCCGGCATGTTCAACATGCGCGAGATCCCGTTCCAGATCGCCAACGTGCTCTCGGCTTTCATCTGGGCGGCGGGCGTCATCGGCCCCTCGTTCTACCTCGTGACGTTCAAGGACGAGGTGATGGCCTTCCTCGCCGCGCATGAGTATGCCGTCGCCACACTTCTCTTCATGCTGGCGCTGCTCAATAGCGTCCCGCGTCCGATCCTGTTCGTGCCGACGCTGCTGCTCATCATGGCGATCGGCTCGTTGATGGTGCTCGGAAACGGCAACCTGCCACTCGTCTTTTTCGCCGTAGCCTCGGGCGCATTCGTCGGAGACTTCTACGCCTACTTCAAAGGCATCATGCACCGCGCCAACCGCCTGCCGAATACGTGGCCCTTCAGCGCCACGCCGAAGCAGCACGCCGACGCACGCGCCTTCGTCGAAAGCCGCGGCCCCTTGAGCCTCATCATCTCCAAGTTTCAAGGCTTCAACCGCGGGCTCGTGCCTCTCGAAACCGGCCACCTCGAACGCCCGATGCTGCCATTCATGGCTGTGAGCGCGATCTCGTCGGCGCTCTGGGCCACGGCGCTGCTGCTGCCCGCGATCTTCATCGCCAAGTTCTTTATTGGCTAAACCACACCGAGCGTTTCAAACCGGCTTCTTCAGCACCGCATTGCAGGCGTAGTCCCGGAACGGCCGCTCGAACGTGAGCTCGGCTCCCGTTTCGGCAGCTAGCCGCTTGAGCTCGGCTTCGAGATCGGCCCGCGGATAGACTGAAAACTTGCGAAGCCACGCTCTGAGCCCCGTCCGAAAAGCCGACGGCAGCTTGCTCTGCTCACCGAAATCCACGATATGCAGAGACCCTCCCGGCTTCACCGCGCGATAGGCGCATACAATAGCGTCCTGCCACGGCGGGATCATCGACAGCGCATACGAGATGAACACGCGATCAAAGCCCTCGATTCCGAACGCCTCCTGCGCATCGAAATGCGACGCATCGGCTTGCGCCAGCGTGATCGCGTGAGAAAGCTCCCAGCGCTCGATGGATTTGCGTGCCGTCTCGAGCATGGCATTGGAAACGTCGAAGCCATAGAAACGCGCCGCGGGATAGTGCTCCGCGGCGAGGATCAGATTACGCCCCGTGCCGCAGCCGACCTCCAGCACGCTCCCGCCGGGAGGAGCATCGAGCCCATCGATGAGCCCGTCTCGTCCCAGCAGATAGTATTTGCGCGACGCATCGTAGATATGGCGTTGAACGCGATAAATCGCGTCCATCTCGGTCGCGGCGTCTGCCATTCTGTCTCGCCTATGCTTCGAGCGTGTAGAGGTGGAAGCCGCCGTAGATCGACGAGCGGTCTCTCGCAGTGGAGGCGCGGCCCTGGTCTGCATCGTATCGGAACCGGCTGAGGATCGCTTGCGGTAAGCGGCCCGGCAGGATCGTATCCTCACCTGCCGTGCGGAAAATCACGCGGCATCCGGGCTTCGCCGTACGCACGATTTCGCTCCAGAGCGTCGTCAGTTGCTCGTCCGTCATCCAGTCCTGCGCGTCGAGCAGAACGTAAGCGTCGTACGTCGGTTCCGTGAAGCTCGCGAGATGTTCGGAGAACGACGCATGCACGACGGTGACGTTGTCGGTCCGTGCCTTCAGCGTCTCCCAGGCGTCGCGGCCAAGATAAGGCGGCAGCGGACCCTCACCGCCGGCACGATAGCCGCGGCCGAATGCCTGCCAAGCGAAGTAGTTGTCCTTGAGATCGAAGCCATAGGCGAGGCGCGCGAGACGCTGCTTGAGCACATCCGCCATGTGCGGCGCGTCGCCCTTGAGGGCATCGAACTGCGACGGCGGAATGCCGAGCCCGAAAAGCGAGGCCGGCTTATCCATGAGCCAGCGCACATGACGCATGTCGAACAGCGGCGCGAGTTCGGAGAGGAAGATTTGCTCCTGCTCTTCGCGCGTCTTCGCGTCGAGCACCTTGGCAGGATTGCGCCCGTGCAGACGCGACACCCAATGTCCCATGGTGATGAAGGTGCCGAGCAGGCCCTGGCGATAGAAGCGCCGCGCGAAGTAGCTGATGCGCCGGCGGCCCACCATGTCGCGGCTTTCCCAATAGGCGCGCGTCGTGGCGTCGAGATGCGGAGAGAGCATCTTGTCATAGATCTCCCCAGTCTCGCGATCAGCCGCCGAAACGAAGAAGCGTGCGAAGGTCTCGTAGTCGGGCAGATGGCGGACGGCAGAGAGCTTGAGTTTGTTCAAAGCGACGTGCGCGGGATTGAGGTCGATCGCCGTGACGCGTACGTCCTGCGCCGTCACGTACGAGAGCACGTTGCAGCCGCCGGATGCGATCGCGGCCACGTTCTGGCCGGGCTTGAGGTCCATGGCCTCGAGATCGACGATCGGGTCTTCCCAGATCTGGGGATAGACGAGCCCCGAAAACGCCCACGTGAAGAAGCGCTCTTCGAGGCCCTTGCGGCTCGCGGCTCCGTATCGATGCACAGCCTGGGCTAAACGATGGTTGCGGCGCCCCTGCAGTGTGCCCTCGTCGCCTTGTACGTGCGCCTCGACCGCTCCAGCCATTGCATTCCCCCGAATAAGGTTATTCATCCGGCCCGACTAATCCTGTCATGTTTCAGCCCTGTGACAGGGTGGCACTGCCTGTGGAGCAGCCTTTCGCGCCCGCCCTTGCACGGGTTCGACTTGCCTCTGGAAGCGAGATCGCTTAGAGGAGGCGTTCGAGATTGGACGCCCGCGGCCTATCGCGAGGCACACAAAGGATTTTTGGACCATGACCGCTCGTCATCACCGCAAAGTCGAGATTCAGAAGAAGAAGGCGCGCCGCGCCATTCCCCGCGCCAAGGTGACCCGCATCCAGGGCAACACTGCGGCCGCCCGCAAGCGCCTCAAGAAGCTCGCTGGCAAGGCTCGCACGGCCAACGCGAAGGCTGCTGCCTCGGCTTGATTCGAGCCTCAGGGCCTTCCGAAATCGCCTACGATCAGACGGATGCGCTTCCCCTCGGAGGCGCATTGTCGTTTCTGCGGCCCTCTGAATTGATCCGCCGACTGTCGATAATCACCGTTTGAAGACTGCAACGGCCTCCACATGGGCCGAATAGAGAAACTGGTCGATTGGCGTCACCGGCCCCATCCGGTAGCCCCCGTCGATCAGCGTGCGGGCGTCCCGCGCCAGCGTCGCCGGATTGCAGGATACCGCAATCACGACCGGCACCTTCGACTTGGCAAGCCGCTCCGCCTGCATGGCCGCGCCTGCGCGCGGCGGGTCCAGAACCACGGCATCGAACGGCGCCAGCTCTCGCGCGGAGAGCGGATCGCGGAAAAGATCGCGCAGCACAGCCGTGACCGGCTTGAGCCCCTGCGCATGCCTCACGGCGCCATTGAGCGCGGCGATGGCCCGCTTGTCGCTGTCGTAGGCCGTCAGGGCCGCACGCCGCGCCAGAGGCAGCGTCAGCGTCCCGACACCCGAGAAGAGATCAGCAACGGATTTGACCGACTTCGGCAGCGCTTTGAGGCAGAGATCCGCCAAAAGACGCTCGGCCTCAGGCACCGCTTGCAGAAAAAGCCCCGGCTCGATCTCGACGGCGACATCGGCAATCGTGACCACGGGCGGACCAGCGGCGGCAATCAGCTCCCCGCCGACGACAAGCCGCGCGAGCCCCATCTTCCGCGCAAGCTCCGCGACATGCGCTCGCTCATCGGGGCTAAGATCCTTGCGCCCGTTGTCGAAGGAGACGTCGAGACCATTATCGAGCTTCGTGACCACGAGGCGCCCGCCCACGCGGTCAACCATCACGCGGCGAGCCAAAGCGCGCAATCCAGGTACAGCAGCGACGATCTTCGGATCGAGCACCGGGCATTCGGCAAGATCGACGAGCGTGTGCAGCCCTTCCTCGCGAAAGCCGATGATGACCTCGCCGCCGCGCCGCTCGACACCGAAGAACGCGCGCCGGCGTGAACCGCCAGCGACCACGACCACAGGCGCAACGTCCGCTTCGATGCCTCGATGCCGGAACGCCTCGACCACGAGACCGTGCTTCCAATCGCGATAAAGATCGGGCGACATATGCTGCGCGATGCAGCCGCCGCACTCGAGGAAGTGACGGCAGGATGGCGCCGCGCGCTGCTCGCTCTCCGTGAGCCGCTCTTCCCCGCCCGCTCCGACACGCCAGCGCTCTCCGGGCAATCCGTTGGGCACGAAGACATCGCCAGCTTCGCCGTGAGCAACGCCGTCTCCCTTTGCACCCAGCCGCTCAATGACCACTTCACCCATTGAACGTCGCCCCTAACAGAAATTCCTGGTTGCCTGATCCACCCTCGATAGGCGAGGGAACGACGCCCGCAACGTTCCAACCCGGCAGCGACCCGATCCACGTGGCGATCTTGTCTGCCTGCGCGTCGCGCACGGCCTGATCGCGCACGATGCCGCCTTTACCGATCGCGTCGCGTCCCGCTTCGAACTGCGGTTTCACAAGCGCGACGAGCCAGCATCCGGGTTGTGCAAACGCGAGTGCTGCGGGAAGCGCCTTCTCGAGCGAGATGAAACTGACATCCGCGACGATGGCCGAAACGGCTTCCGTGATCTCGCGATCCGTCAACTGCCGCGCATCCATCCCTTCGAGAGACGTCACACGCGCGTCCTCTGCAAGCTTCGGGTGAAGTTGCCCATGCCCAACATCGACGGCAAACACGTGCTTGGCTCCACGGCGCACCAGCACCTCCGTGAAGCCACCCGTAGAAGCGCCGACATCCAGCGCCACACGCTGAGCTGGCTCAAACCCGAAAGCCTGAAGCGCACCCTCGAGCTTCAGGGCGCCGCGAGACACGTAGTCAGACGTTTCCGATAGCGTAATCGGCGCATCTTCAGCGATGAGCGCGCCCGGCTTAAGTTCGACCTCTCCGCCGACGGCAACCGCTCCCCGAACGATCAGATCACGCGCCCGCGAACGCGTCGGCACGAGCCCGCGAAGAAGCAGCACCTTGTCGAGCCGAAGGCTCATTTGCTTTCCTCTGAACATTATCTCTGTGTCTGGCGTTGCCATAATGGGCCGCTATATAACGAACGACCGTGTTCTCGTGCAGCACCAGGAATTTAGCCTACTACGGAGACTGAAAATGTTGACACCCGATCGCAGAAGCTTCCTTCGCGCCGCCGGGGCCATAACCCTCGCCACGCTGACCACGTCGAACTTCGGCCGCGCTTACGCCGCCGATCCCGCTCCGACGGGTCCGTTTACCCTGCCGGAGCTGCCTTACAAGCCGGATGCTCTCGAGCCCCACATCGACGCCGCCACCATGGGCCTTCACCACGACAAGCACCATGCGGCCTATGTGAATAACCTCAACAAAGCCCTGGCCGACCATGGCGAGCTCGCCAAGCTGCCGCTCGAGGACCTCATCGCCAAGCTCGACGAAGTGCCCGAGGCCATTCGCACTGTCGTCCGCAACAACGGCGGCGGCCACGCCAACCACTCCATGTTCTGGCAGGTCATGGGCGCTCCCGGCGGCCCGGCCCCGGAAGGCGAACTCAAGGCCGCAATCGACAGCGACCTCGGCGGCCTCGAAAAGCTGCAAGCCGACTTCAACACCGCAGGCGGCAAGGTCTTCGGCTCGGGCTGGGTTTTCGTCACCGTCGACAAAGACGGCAAGCTCGCGCTCGTCTCGAAGCCGAACCAGGACACGCCACTGATGGAAGGCAAGCGCGTTCTTTTCGGCAACGACGTCTGGGAGCACGCCTATTACCTGAAGTACCAAAACAAGCGCCCAGACTACCTCAAGGCTTGGTGGAACGTCGTCAACTGGAAGGCCGTCGGTGAGCGCTATGCGGCCGCCAAGGCCGGCACGCTCAAGATCTAGCGAGACTGATCCGGTAGCGGGTTAGTGCTCGCTACCGGACATATACGTCGAGCTTCATCCCTTCAGCGCGTACTTACCTGGTCCGTTGAGTGCGACCAGAAGAAGCCCGCCCGCGACAGCCAGATTCTTCATGAAGTTGATGAGCTGGGCCTGACCGCCGTCACCTGACCACGCGGTATGGAACACGAGCGCCGTCACGATGCAGAAGCCTGCGAGTGCCAAAGCCGCGGTGCGCGTAAAAACGCCGAGCAAGATCGCAAGCCCGCCGCCGAGTTCGGCGACGATGGCAAGCGGCAACAACATCCCGGGAAGGCCATAAGCCTCCATGTAGGCTTGAGATCCGGCATAGCCGGTGATCTTCTCAAAGCCAAACAGAATGAAAAGCGCAGAAATGAGAACGCGAGCGACGAGGCTCGTGAGATCGTGCGGCAAGGTCATGGGAACCCCATTGATGGTTGGAAGCCCGACTGCCCCGGCAGTCTAACCTGATCCGCTCACGCGGTCATGGCCTCACTGATGAGACCCGCCTGCAGCCAACCGCCGAGATACTGCGCCACGCGAACAGCGGCATTTGACGAACCGTCATAAACCGCCGCCATCTCCGCCAAAACGCCGAACACTGCAGCGCGCGCCATCTCGCGCCATAACATGCTCTCTTCCTGAGAGAGGCGTCGTATCGTCGGCATCGTCCCCTGACGCCAAACAAGCAGCGGCTGAGTTTCCGGGAGAAGCCTTGCCGCTGGCGGCGTTTCCGAGTTTTTGAGCGCGATCCAGATGTCGAACGCATTCGTTCGATGGATCAGATGATGCGCGGACGGGTGCGGCACAAATCTGAGCGCACCCCATGTGTCTGGAGGATAGGCAGCCAGCGCGTCGAGATCGAGCAGAGGTCCATCGCTGGCGTCGAACGCCATATCGAGCTGCCATTCTATGCTGGCGATTTCAGTGAGCTCAGGTCGCTCGGCATAGTCATCGCCAGTTAGAAACTGCGGCAAGTCCTGCGCATACCAGCGCGCATTGGCGTGGCGCGAGGGAGAGCGCTTCACGTAAGCGCGCGCCATCTCCTCGAATGCCGGTTCACCCATATGAAGCGCCAGCATCGGGAACGCCCCGCGCACAACCTCGATCAAGCGGGCGGTATAGGCATGACGATACACGCCGAACAGCACAGAACTGTTCGTCCGGGAGTTCGGCGGGATGTGATCCAGAATATCGTCCGCGCCGTCCAGCAGCGCCGCCTGGAAGCGCGCCTGCAGATCGGCGAGCGATGGCGCATTCTCGGTCATTGCAACGCTTGCGCCTCGGTTCTTGCCTGCCGGCCAATGACGTCCGCTGCGACGGCTCGGGCCTGATCCAATTCTTCCACCAGCTCCGCGAGCGGCGGGATGTGATCGTCGCGCTCGATGATCGCCGATACCGGCCCGAAATGCTTGAGTGCCGAACGATAGAGATCCCACACCTCGTCGCAGACGATCGCATCGTGCGTATCGACAATGTGGCTCATGTTGTGCTCATGCCCGGCGAGGTGGAACTGCACGATCCGATCTTTCGGAACGCCCGCAATGAACTCGTGCGCATTGAAGTCGTGATTGAAGGCGGACACGAACACGTTGTTGACGTCGAACACCAGCCAGCATCCCGTGCGCTTCGTCAGCTCCGCAATGAACTCCCATTCGCTCATGTCAGAATGGGAAAATTGCACATAGCTCGACACGTTTTCGAGCGCGACGGCTCGCCCGAGATACTCCTGCACGTGATGCACGCGCGAGACGACATGATCGAGCGCCTCCTGCGTGTACGGTACCGGAAGCAGATCATGCAGATTGACGCCATGAACGCCGGTCCAGCACAGGTGATCGGAAATGAACTCGGGCTCGTAGCGTTCGGCGAGCGCCTTGAGATCGGCGAGATAGCGTTCGTTGATCGGCGCCGTGGATGCAATCGAAAGCGAAACCCCGTGCATCACGATGGGATAACGCGCCCGGATGCGATCGAGAATTTTGAGCGGCTGCCCGCCAGGCACCATGTAATTCTCGCTGATGACCTCGAACCAGTCGACGTTGGGATCACCCTCGAGAATATCCTCGTAGTGCTGAGGTCGAAGGCCCAACCCGAAGCCGAGGTACGGCGGCTTTTCTCGCATCATGTTTTGCCTCCGCGCCGAAGAAAGAGCGCGGCAGCGAAGGGGCTCGCTACCGCGCATATCCACTACTTCGTCGCCGGCTCGAACTTGGCGCCTTCTACCTTAGCGCACTCGTCCTTCGTCATCTCGCTGAAGCCCTGACCCTTGCAGGCATTCTGGCCCTTGCAAGCGTTCGAAGCAGTCTTGCATGCGCTGGTGCCCTTACAGGCATTGGCGCCCATGCAGTGGCCCTTGGCCTCTTCGGCAGCATAGGTCGGCGCTACGACGGCGCCTGCGAGCAGCAAGGATGCGGCAACGGCAGCCAGGGCCGATCCGGATGTTACGGAGATGTTCATGGGAGATTTTCCTCTTGGACGTTGCACTCCCCGGAGTTTGATTTGAGCGCTTCCCGCTCCGGGTACGGCGAAGCATGTTCCAAGCTACGGCTCGTCACTGTGGCAAGTTTCAGAAGCACACGATTAATTTCACGGGAGAAGCGCGATCGTTTGCGAAAAAGGCTTGGCGCTCGAGGAGGCATACGGCGCGCGGTCCCGTTAGGGCGTCGCTTTGACGAGCTTGCCACTGAACACGACGGGGCCTGTGGGAGCGCCCGTCGGCGAACCGCCTTTGGGCTCGACGCTCACGGCGTACGTACCATCCATCATCATATCGTGCATCTTGCCGCCGGCCATCGGCCGGACGTCCATCTCGCTGTCGTCGAAGACTCCGAGCGATTTCGGTTGCGGCATATCGTTGTGAACCAGCCAAAGCTGATACGATTTCTCGGGCTCGTCCGGCTTCTTCATTGCCGAGACCACGAACATGTTCGTCTTGGTATCGACAGTTAGGAGAAACGCAGGCAGCGTTTTGTCGGCCTGCAGCACGGCGACATATTGCGTCGGCATAATACGGCGCTGATAGTCCTGCCAGCCCACGACACCCGCCAGCGCCGCGGCAACCGCTGTCATTCCGACGGTTGCATTACGCCACCAGTTTGCGCGCCGGGCTACTGCGTCAGACCGCGCGCGAAGCGAAACGACTTCGCCGGAAATTCCGATCTGCGCACGAATTTTGTTGTAGAGGCCCGGCGGAGGCTCGACCGGCGAGACCGACGCAGTGAGAGGCGAAAGCCGCCGCTCCCAATCCCGGACGGCCGCATCGAACGCAGGATCTTTGGCTCGCCGAGCCTCGGCGTCTTGCCGTTCGGCATGCGTCAGCGTTCCGAGAACGTACTCGGCCGCCACGCCATCGATGTCATCGAGCTCGTTCATCGCCCGAGGCATCCTTTCAACTGCGCAAGACTGCGATGCAGCCAGGTCTTGATCGTGCCTTCCGGACGTCCGAAGCGCGTGGCCAAAGCCTCGCGGCTCATGCCGTCCAGGTAAGCCAGCCGAACCATCTGTCGCTTTTCGGGTTCGAGTCCTTCGAGGCAGCGTTGCAGGCGCGCGACGTCCTCATCTCGTTCGAGCGCATCGAGAGGGTGCTCGTCGTCGCTCTCGAGAGTGTCGAGTTCAGACACATCCGCCTGCGGGCGCACGCTCCGCTTGCGCACTTCGTCCAGCGCCCGGTTTCGAACGATCGCGGCCATCCAGGTTACGGGTGCGGCAATGCTGCCGTCGAAATCTCCGGCCCGCTCCCAAACCTTGCAGTAGCTGTCCTGCACCACGTCTTCCGCCGCTTCTTTGCTACGAAGGATACGTAGCGCAACGGCATAGAGTTTCGCGGACGTGGCTTGGTAAAGAGAGGCAAACGCGGCCTCATCCCCGCGCGCAACGTCTGCGAGTAGCGAACCGAGCTGATCCTGGGATGACGTCATGCCTGCCCGCGTTGAACACCTCGACCGAAGGTCGACCTAGTCACTACCAGCCGCGACCAAGGCATGTCGAGACAAGAGCACGCCTCTGCCTTAATCAGGAGCGAAGAGATCTGCCCCTGGCCTGAGATCCACTGACCCGAGAAGCTATACGGAGAAAGCCCGTGCCGAGTTTCGGACTGTCGCCCACGATCGCGCCCATTCTTATGTTAATTGTCTCGAATGTCTTCATGACCTTCGCCTGGTACGGCCACCTGAAGCACAAGGACGCCGCCCTCTGGATCGTCGTCCTGGTGAGCTGGGGCATCGCCTTTTTCGAATATTGCCTCGCTGTCCCCGCCAACCGTCTCGGCTCCGCCGTCTACAGCACAGCCGAGCTGAAGACGATGCAGGAGGTCATTACCCTCACGGTGTTCGCCGGCTTCTCCGTCTGGTTCCTCAAAGAACCGTTGACCATCAATCACGTCGTGGGCTTTGCGTTCATCATCGCCGGAGCCTATTTCATCTTCAAAGGCCCGTTGTGAGACGACATTTGTGAGACCGCATGATGCACCGCTTTGACAAGGCAATCGCCGGCATCGATGCCGCGAACAGCGCCGATCCGAACCGGCTCGAGATCGGCAGCGAAACCGTGCCCGCAGAACTCATCTACGGGCGGCGCATGTCCGAGATGCTGGATCGCGTTTACCCCGACGCATCGGAGGCGGTGCGTATTGCCGCGCGCGCGCAACATATCCGCCGCTGGGAGGTGCCGCGTTCGAGCTATCCGATGGACCGGCCGGGCTATCTCCGCTGGCGCAAGGACCTCGCCCGCAAGCACGCCGAATGGGCTGGCGAGATCCTAAAAACATGCGACTACGACGACGCCGAGATCAGCCGCATCGGTGCGCTGGTGCGAAAGGAGAACTTCCGGCGCGATGACGAAGCGCAGGCGATTGAGGATGTCGCCTCTCTCGTCTTCCTCGCGCATTACGCCGCCGAATTTGCAGCGAAGCATGAACCCGAGAAAGTCGTCGCGATCCTGGTGAAGACGCTGGGCAAAATGTCGGAGCACGGCAAGGCGGCGGCACTAACCCTCGATCTGAACGAAGGCGTGCGAAAAGCGTTGAATATCGCCGTCGCGCAAGCAGCGAGCGCTTCATCCGCATGAACACGCCCGCGCCAGGTCTGGTGGCGATCCTCGTGAGCCACGGCGACCGTGGTGGCTTAAGCCCTAACGCCGCCCTCGCAGCACAAGCAGAACGCGTGCGGGAGCTAACGGGCCTTACCGTTCTCACCGGCATGCTGAAGGGAGAGCCCACGCTCGAAGAGGCCGTGAGCGAGGCGGCAGCAACCGGCGCATCGCGGATCGTGATCTATCCGCTCTTCATGGCCGACGGCTACTTCGTAAAGAAAGTGCGCGAGCGCGCCGGCACCGTTGCAGGCTCGCCTGAACTGATTGTTCTGCCTCCGCTCGGCATCGATCCCGCCTTGCCTGACATTCTCGTCGACGGAGCCATCGGCCTTGCGAGCCGAGAGGGAATCGAACCCTCGGATGCGCGTCTGCTGATCGTCGGCCACGGCTCGAAGCTAGGCCCGGCTTCTGCTAGCGCGACACGTAAAGTGGCGGCACGCGCGGCCCTCGCCCGCCGCTTCCCCAGCGTCACAACCGCATTTCTCGAAGAAGAGCCGTTTCTCGAAGACGCCCTGCGCGCGAGCAACGCGCCGACCATCGTGGCGGGCTTCTTCTTCGGCGATGGCATGCACGCCGCCGAGGACGTGCCCGACGCCATCGCGGAGACGGGCGCCAACGCCGTCTACACCGGCGCCATCGGCGACAGCCCCGCCATCGCCCGCCTCATCGCTGACGCGCTAACAAACGCGATCACTGCGTCTGCGCCAAAACTTTCGCGATGAAATCGCTCTTCGCCGCGCGATAGACATCCATCGGATGCCCGTCAAACCGGCGTTTGAGGTCATTGTATTCCTCGAGCAGACTGGAATCGTCGTTCAAAGCATCAGCAAAACGATGAAAACAATCATCGTCGCTGCCGACTATTGTCAGCTGAATACCGAGATGTGGAGCTGACGTCTCATCCTCGAACGCGGCAAAAGTTGCCGTTCGCTTCGATCCGAGGTTGCGCTGAAACTTGGAGGCAAGCGCCTGATCCGCTCCGGTGAAATCCACTGCTGGAACCCTGACGACGATATCGAGATCACCCTTCGTGAGACAACCCGGAACGGCCGTAGCGCCGATGTGCCGGATATCCGAAGTCTTGGGCAGAAGCGCTCTGAGCTCTGCTTCGATCCGCTCGAATAAACGTTCCGCCGCGCAGCGCGCCTCCGACTGATCGGGGTGCAATGAAAAATCCCGTGCTGACGGCAAGTCTGAGGTTGGCATTCCGGCCTCGTAACGAAAGACGGCGGCGAGATTAAGCGCCGCCGTCCGAGTATTCTGAAAAGCCGATCCTATTCGCGGCGGCGACGCGGGCCACCTTCACGATCGCGACGCGGCGGACGCTCGGCCGAGAACACTTCCTCCGGCTCGCCCTCGGCGCGCGGAATTTCCGCACCCGTCTCTTGGTCGACAATCTTCATCGAGAGACGCACCTTGCCGCGATCGTCGAAGCCCAGGAGCTTCACGTAAACTTCCTGGCCTTCCTTCACGACTTCGCCGACCGTCTGCGGACGGCCCTGCGTGAGCTGCGAGATATGCACGAGGCCGTCCTTCGCGCCGAAGAAGTTCACGAACGCGCCGAACTCCATGATCTTCACGACCTTGCCCTTGTAGATCTGGCCGACCTCGGGCTCCGAAGTGATGCCCTTGATGCGGGCAAGCGCCTTCTCGATGCTCTCACGATTTGCCGACGCGATCTTCACCGTGCCGTCGTCGTCGATGTCGATCTTGGCGCCGCTCTCCTCAACGATGGAACGGATCACGGAACCGCCCGAGCCGATCACTTCGCGGATCTTGTCGGTCGGAATCTTGATCGTCTCGATGCGCGGCGCGTACTCGCCGAGCTCTTCGCGGGCGCCCGTGAGTGCCTTCGACATCTCGCCGAGGATGTGAAGACGGCCGCGGTTGGCCTGCTCCAGAGCGACCTTCATGATCTCCTCGGTGATACCGGTGATCTTGATGTCCATCTGCAGCGCGGTGACACCGTTTTCAGTGCCGGCCACCTTGAAGTCCATGTCGCCGAGGTGATCCTCGTCGCCAAGGATGTCGGACAGAACGGCGAAATCATCGCCTTCCTTGATGAGGCCCATGGCAATGCCCGCCACCGGAGACTTGAGCGGAACGCCTGCGTCCATGAGTGCCAGCGAGGTGCCGCAGACCGTCGCCATCGACGACGAGCCGTTGCTCTCGGTGATCTCCGAGACAACACGCAGCGTGTACGGGAATTCGTCGGACTTCGGCAGCAGCGGACGAACGGCGCGCCATGCAAGCTTGCCATGACCGATCTCGCGACGACCTGGCGAGCCCATGCGGCCCGTCTCACCCACCGAGTAGGGCGGGAAGTTGTAGTGCAGCAGGAAGCGCTCTTTCTTCGTGCCTTCGAGGCTGTCGATGTACTGCTCGTCCTCACCGGTGCCGAGCGTTGCAACCACGAGCGCCTGCGTCTCGCCGCGCGTGAACAGCGCCGAGCCGTGCGTACGCGGCAGGACATGCACTTCCGACAGGATCGGGCGCACCGTCTCGAGATCGCGTCCGTCGATACGCCGCTTCGTCTTGATGACGTCGCCACGCATGATGTCCATTTCGAGCGCCTTGAACGCGTCCGTCAGAAGCACCTTCTCGTTCGGATCGTCGGCCGGAATTGCAATGCCTTCGATGATCTTCTTCTTGGCTTCCGAAACGAGGCTCTGACGCTTGGCTTTCTCTTTGGTGGAGAAAGCGGTCTTGAGCAGGTCACCGGCGATTGCCTTGACCTGATCCTTGTACTTGTCGGCATCGGGGAGCTTGATGTCCCACGGCTCCTTCGCTGCCTTCTCGGCGAGCTTGATGATCGCATCGATGACCGGCTGAAAATGCTTGTGGCCGAACATCACGGCGTCGAGCATCGTCTTCTCAGACAGCTCCTGCGCCTCGCTCTCAACCATCATCACGGCATCCTGCGTGCCTGCGATGACGAGATCGAGAGTGCTCTCCGTCATCTCATCGATCATCGGATTGAGGACGTACTCGCCGCCTATCACGCCGACGCGGGCAGCGCCAATCGGGCCGAGGAACGGCAGGCCCGAAAGCGTCAGCGCGGCGGAGGCCGCCACCAGGCCTACGATGTCGGGATCGTTCTCGAGGTCGTGCGACAGCACGGTGACGACGACCTGCACTTCGTTCTTGAAGCCGTCGACGAAAAGCGGACGGATCGGGCGGTCGATGAGACGGCTCGTCAGCGTCTCCTTCTCGGTCGGACGGCCCTCACGCTTGAAGTAGCCGCCCGGGATCTTGCCGGCAGCGTACGTGCGCTCCTGATAGTTCACAGTGAGCGGGAAGAAATCGATGCCGGCCTTCGGGCTCTTGGCGCCGACGACGGTCGCGAGCACGCTGGTCTCGCCATACTGCGCATAAACGGCGGCGTCCGCCTGACGGGCCATGTGCCCGGTCTCGAGCTTGAGCTTGCGCCCACCCCACTCGATTTCCACGCGATGAATATCGAACATGTTCGTTCTTTCGTTCTATCTCTGTTTCATGTCTTTTTTGATGCGCGGCTTCCTTAGCACGAATAGAGACGGCGCCGCGAACCGAAAAGGTCTGCGACGCCGGTCTTTCCTCAAATTCACGAGGGTTCGCAGCCAGAAAGCTCTGCCATCGCCGGCCAGGAAATTGCCGCGATTAGCGGCGAATTCCGAGCTTCTCGATGATCTTCTGATAGCGCGCCGGATCCTTGCGCTTGACGTAGTCAAGGAGCTGGCGGCGCTGACTCACCATCTTGAGAAGGCCACGACGCGAGTGGTTGTCTTTCTTGTGCGTCTTGAAGTGCTCGGTGAGGCCGTTGATACGCTCTGTAAGGATCGCGACCTGCACTTCAGGCGAGCCGGTGTCGTTGTCCTTGGTGGCGTTGTCTTTGATAACTTTGGTTTTGTGCTCGAGCGTCAGCGACATCGGGTTCTCCTTTGAGGTTGGAGGGCAGGCTTCAGGAGCCAGCCGGTGAACGGCCATGGCCGGGATGTCGTCCAGCCAGGTCGCAAACAAAAAATGCCGCTCACGCTGAAGCGCGAACGGAATGGGGCTTTATACACGGTATGTGAGACTAGGCGAGTGAAAGTTACTGAGTTGCTGTAATGCGTCGCGATGATCAGCAATCAACTCAGTTAAGCATTGATTTCAATGAATAAATTATACGGATTGCATCAACCAGAAACCAAGCGAAACCGCAGCAGCCCACCTCACTGTCATCCTAGGCCTTGTGCCTAGGATCCAGGCTCGAAAACGACGAGCCCTCACGGACGAGAGGCAGCACAACACTCAGGCACCCGTGGAACCTCGCGACAAGCCCGAGGATGACACGCGGGGCATTGGCCACGACCTTAAGAGAACGCGAACCTACCCCTTCGAACCGTCGCTCAGCACCTCGACGGCCTTGTCGAGCTGTGGGTCGGCACCGGCCGAATAGCGGATATCGAACGGCACCGCGATCGTGGGCTCGACGCCCTTGGCTTCCAGCCGCTCGCCGTCCACCGCCACGTCGTTCACGGCCACCATCAGAAAGCTGCCGTCCGAAAGCAGGAACCCGCGCCCCGCGAGAAGCGCGCCCGCCGTCTGCGTGCCGATAACCTCACCATAGCCATATTTCTTGAAGCCGTACGTCAGCACCTCTTTGCCGCTGCGCGTGCCGCGGTTGATCAGAACGGCCGCAGGCTTGCGCCATTTGAAGCCGGCGAACGAGGTCTGGCCGGAGCGCTCGGTGAACGTGAGATCAGGCGCGCGCGCGTTGAAAATGTCGAGGAACTCGGGACGCGCACCGCCCCAACCGTCTCTTAAATCCCAGATCAGCGCATCGGCGTCCTTGAGCTTTCCTTCGCTGAGCACCTCTTCGAGGATGTCCTGATAGTCCTGCCCCGCGTAAGACCAGACGTGGATGTAGCCGATGCGCTTGCCGTTGACTTCGATCACGCGAGCGCTCTCACGCATCGCCGTCTGAAACGCCTTGCGAGGCTCGATGCGTTCCGGCCTGATCTCGAGTGACGAGAGCGGCCCGTCCTTCTCGCGCCGGATCTCGAACTTCACTGACGCGCCGACCTTACCGCGAAACGCCGCGACAGGCTCGAAGCGCGCGCCATCCACGGAAACGATCTCATCGCCCGTCTTGAGGCCGCCTTTGTCGGCTGCTTGTCCGGCAAGCACGCCGGTCACGAATGTCTTGCCTTCGATCTCACGCGTAAAGATGCCGATGCCGGGATAGGAGACGCCATTGGGGAAGTGCTTGCGGATGTCGTCCCGCAGCCCAAACCGGAAGATGTCGACCAACTGGTAGTACGCGGGCTCGTCGTCCGTCGCATAGATCATGTGCGACGCGCCGAGTTCTCCGAGCATGGCATTAATGACGGCAGCCTTCGCCGCCTTGTCGCCGGCCTCGATAAAGCGAGGTCGGTACTGATCCACGATGGCGTTCCAATTCTTGCCGCCGAACTTCGGATCGTAGAAGCGATCACGCACGAGGCGCGCCGCCTCATCGAAGACTTCGACCTTCTGAGCCTGCGGCTCGCCCTCGCGCGCCAACGCAGCGTCGCTGCCGGGAACAAACGCCAGAAATCCCGCGATGACGGCGAGCGCTGCCACGGAGCGCAGCGAAGCAAAATACGAGTAATGGAACGAATATGATCGCATGAGGCCGCATATAGGAACGCGCCCTCAAATCCCCAAATCCGAGCGTTTCCCTAAGGGCTCGCAGTTAAGCGCCGAAATTGAAAACGCGCGTCGGATGCAGAGCACCCTTAGCAATCTCACCCAGCGCCACGATCCGCCCTTTCGACATGGCATAGGCCGAACCACCGAGAACAGGCGCATCGCGGCCGCGGATCAGGATGCTCCGCCCCTGCGCGAGATCGGCGGCGTCCGCAGGGCTGACGTTGAGTTCGAGGATCTCGCCAAGCGCTACCTCGACAGGCTGCAGGAACGACGAGAGATCTTCGCCCGCCTCGGCAGCGGCTTCGATCTCTTCCAGCCCCACCGCATCATCCTGCGAGAACGGTCCGACGCGCGTACGGCGCAATCCCACGACATGCCCACGACAGCCGATCGCGCGGCCGATATCGCGCGCAATGGCACGCACATACGTTCCCTTGCCGCAGCGCGCCTCGAAATGCGCCGTATGCTCATCGGGAACTTCGACGAGGCGCAGTTCGTCGATCACGACGGGCCGCGCTTCGAGCACAACCTCCTCGCCATCGCGCGCCAGCGCATAGGCACGCTCGCCGTCCACCTTGATCGCGGAAAACTGCGGCGGAACCTGCATGATCTCGCCTGTGAACTGCGGCAGGAGAGCTTCGATATCGGCAACGGTCGGGCGCGCATCGCTCGTGGCTGTCACCTTGCCTTCGGCATCGTCCGTGCTCGTTTCCGCTCCCCAGCGCACCGCGAACCGATAAACTTTCTCTCCGTCCACCGCGAACGGCACGGTCTTCGTCGCTTCGCCAAACGCGATCGGAAGAATGCCCGTCGCCAGCGGATCGAGCGTCCCGGCGTGGCCGACCTTCTGGGCCGAATAGAGCCGCTTCAAGATGCCGACAGCCCGCGTCGAGGTCATCTCGAGCGGCTTGTCGAGCACCAGCCAGCCGTGAACGGGATTGCCCTTCTTGCGTCGCGCCACTGTCAGGTCCTTGTCGTGGAAGAAGCTGCTGCGAGAAACGGGCGCATGAGCGGTTCGCTCCGCGCGCGCGCCGCATCGTTCAAACGGCCGAAAACATCTTGGATCAACGCGCCACGCTCGCCGGGATCGGCGAACGCGCCATTGGGAATCATGAAAAACAGACCTCCGTGCGAAAAGACGACGCCATCCGGCTCCATGAGCATTTGGCTGATACCGTCCCACTTCACGAGGTATTCGATCTGCGGCGTCGCGAACCGAAGCCCGCTTAGCTCCTGCTTGAAAGTGACCGCGCTGTCGAAATCGACGCGCGATTTCATCTGCCCCTGCCATCGGCGCCGAAGCGCGAAGAAGGCAGCGACGAAAACAACGACAAGGCCCGCAAACCAAGACCACCACGGGATACCGGACTCGCGCTCCAGGCGGTTGATGTCATCCACAAAGATGATGAAGAGCGCAATCATGCCGAAATAGAAAGCGAGCAGAGCCCACACCGAGACCCACGTCGTGCGGAAAGCCTTGCGGTTCGCCGAACGGCCGAGCCTGCGCAGCCGCTCGAAGGGCATCCGGTAGGTCAGCTCACGATCGAGCACTGCCGTCAGTCCTTCTCGACGTCACGCCGAACTTTTTCGCTGTGGAGCAGCCGGTCGATGCGCGTCACCTCTTCGAAGGTCTCGTCCTCGCGGAAGCGAACCTCCGGCGCCGAGCGAAGATCGACCGTGTGCGCGATCTCGCCGCGAATGAACTTGGCGTTACGGTTCAGCGCGTCGATCACGACCTTGGTGTCCTTGCCGCCGAGCGGCATGACGTAGGCCGTCGCGAGCCGCAGATCCGGCGACATGCGCACTTCCGTGATCGTCACGACATGAGACGCGAGAACCTCGTCATAGATCTCGCCGCGCGACAGCATCTCTGCGAGCTTATGACGGACGAGTTCGCCGACGCGCAACTGCCGCTGCGTCGGCCCCTTCGCCTGATTTGTTTTTTTTCTGGACATCTTTCTTCCTACCGGGATCGAACCGGCACGAGGCCTTGGCCTCTGAGCTATTGCAAAACATAAATTTTCGCCCCGAAGGGGCCGGACCGCAAGGCGGTCCCGGGCCTATTGGCCCACCCCCGCGGAGGCTGCCCGCGCGCAACGCGCGCGGACCAGCAGCCGTGAGCGATCAAAGAGATCTTTGGATCGTCTCCACCTGGAAGCACTCGATTTCGTCGCCCTCACGGATGTCCTGGTAGTTCGCGAAAGCCATGCCGCACTCTTGTCCGACCGGAACTTCCTTCACGTCATCCTTGAAGCGCTTGAGGATCGAAAGCGTACCCTCGTGGATCACGACCTTGTCGCGCAAGAGGCGAACCTTGGCGCCGCGCTCGACCTTGCCTTCTGTGACCACGCAACCCGCAACCTTGCCGACCTTCGAAATGTTGAAGACCTGCTTGATCGTGGCGTAGCCGAGAAACACTTCGCGCTTTGTCGGCGCAAGCAGACCCGACATGGCCGCCTTAACGTCATCCACCAGATCGTAGATGATGTTGTAGTAGCGGATCTCGATGCCCTGGCTGTCGGCCGACTGCTTCGCCTGTGCGTTCGCACGCACGTTGAAGCCGATCACGACAGCGCGAGAGGCGCCTGCCAGCGCAACGTCCGACTCGGTGATGCCGCCGACGCCCGAGTGCACGATGCGAGCTTCAACCTCGTCTGTGCCGAGCTTCTTCAACGCGCCCTGGATCGCTTCGACGGAACCTTGAACGTCACCCTTGATGACAAGCGTGAAGTCCTTCTTTCCAGCTGCATCCTTGAGCGTCTGCATCATCTGTTCGAGCGTACGCGGCGTACCGGCCGAACCCAGCGTCTCGCGACGCTTGCGGATACGGTAGTCGGTGATCTCACGAGCACGTCCTTCGCTCTCGACAACCGCGATCTGGTCGCCCGCTTCCGGCGCCGAGCCGAAGCCCAGGATTTCCACCGGAACCGACGGCCCTGCGGTGGCAACGTTGGCGCCCTTGTCGTCGACGAGTGCGCGCACGCGGCCCCAGGCCGTACCGGCAACGACGATGTCGCCGACGTGCAGCGTGCCGCGCTGAACGAGCACGGTGCCCACGGGGCCACGCCCGCGCTCGAGCTTGGCTTCGATGACGATGCCTTCGGCCGACCGATCCGGATTGGCCTTGAGGTCGAGAACTTCAGCCTGCAGGTGGATGGTCTCGAGAAGCTTGTCGAGGTTGGTGCGCTTGAGGGCCGAAACCGGAACTTCGAGCGTTTCACCGCCCATGCTTTCGACGACGATCTCGTGCGAAAGCAGATCGGTCTGCACGCGCTTCGGATCGGCCGCCGGCTTGTCGATCTTGTTGATCGCGACGATGATCGGCACCTGCGCGGCCTTGGCGTGGTTGATGGCTTCGACCGTCTGCGGCATGACGCCGTCGTCGGCAGCCACCACGAGAACCACGATGTCCGTCACCTTAGCGCCGCGCGCACGCATGGCCGTGAAGGCGGCGTGGCCGGGCGTATCGATGAACGTCACCTTCGAGCCCGAAGGCGTCGTGACCTGATAGGCGCCGATGTGCTGCGTGATGCCACCGGCTTCGCCCGAGACGACGTTCGTCTGGCGAATGGCATCGAGCAGCGACGTCTTACCGTGGTCGACGTGACCCATGATCGTGACGACGGGCGCACGCGACTGCATGTGCTCGTCCACGTCCTTCTCGCCGATGAAACCAGTTTCAACGTCGGCTTCCGACACGCGCTTCGCCGTGTGGCCGAATTCGCTGACGATGAGCTCGGCGGTATCGGCGTCGATCACGTCGGTGATCTTGTGCATCGCGCCTTCCTTCATCAGGAACCTGATGACGTCGACGCCGCGCTCGGTCATGCGGTTAGAGAGTTCCTGAATTGTGATCGCTTCAGGAATGATCACCTCACGCACAATCTTGTCTCTCGGCTGCTGGATGCCCATCGCCTTGAGCTTCTCACGCTCGCGCTTGCGCTTGAGGGAGGCGAGCGAACGCTCACGCTGCTGTTCGTCGAGAGCGTTATTGATGGTGAGCTTGCCGCGCTCGCGCTTGTCGTCCACGACAGGCGCCTTGACCGGCACGCGGACGAGCTTGCCGCCGCGCTTGATGGCGCGGCTCTCCTCGTCCTCCGTCTCGACGGCGGCGGGACGCGCAACGCGCACGTCTTTGGTGATCTTCGTGACCTCACCGGCGCCGCGATCGGGAGCCGGAGCTGCCGAAGCCGGACGCGGGATTTCGATCTGCTTCGGACGTCCGCCTTCGCGCGGCGCAAACCGAGGATCGTAGCTCGACGGACCGCGCGGACGTGCGCCTGCGCCACCATGGCGAGCGCCGCCATCCTGAGCCGGGCGTTGGCCAGACTGATGCTGCGGGCGATCGCCAGAAGGCGGGCGTCGCGGGGCCTCCGAGGTACGCGGCGGCGGAGCCGGACGCGCTGCTGCCGGCGGAGCGGTCGCTTCGGGTGCAGGCTCCTTCGCAACGGGAGCGGCGGCAGCGGGCTCAGCAGGTGCGGCAGCCGGAGGCGCGGCAGCGGCGGCTTCGGCAGCAGCCTTCTGCTCCTCGGCGCGGCGTGCTTCGTCGGCAGCCTGGCGGGTGCGCGCCTCTGCAAGCGCCCGGGCGCGTGCATCGCGCTCCTCGGGCCGCAACAGATGATCGCCCTTGCCGGCTTCGCCGCGCGGTGCGGGCGGACGGGCCGCCGGAGCCTTGGTCTCGACCCGGGCAGTAGGAGCAGCCTGCGCCTGAGCCGGCGCGGGCGCGGCCTCGGTCCCGCCGGGAGCGGCGAGTTTCCGCGTCTTGCGCTTTTCGACCACCACCGACTTCGAGCGTCCATGGCTGAAGCTCTGCCGGACGTGGCCCGATTCAACGGTGCGCTGGAGCGAGAGCGGCTTGCGTCCTCCTCCGGTCAACGTCTTGTCAGCAGTGTCCTTCGTGTCGCTCATTCGATACCCGTTAAACCTCTAAATCCTGGGGCTTTTTCGGCCCTATGGATACAGCCGAGCCAGACCGGTAGCGACTGAGCCGCTCGGCCTCTTCGAGAAAACGTTCGGCTGTTCCGCCTTGTATGAGGGCAGCATGTACCACATTTGACCGCCCCATGGCCAAGCTCAATTGTTCTGTCGATAGACTGGTTACCACCAGAGTTTCGTCGCGGTTCTTGGCACGTTGGACCGCGGCAAACTTGCGGGCGAGCTTGTCACGCCCCCCTTCGGCCGCATCCGCCCCCTGAACGAGGGCCACGGCTGAGCCGGATTCGATCAATTCATCGACCTGCTGAAAGCCGGTCGTCACGAGCCCCGCCTTGTTGGCCAGGGCCAGCGCCTCGAGAGCACGCTTTTCAATGAGGGCTTCGACCCGATCGGGAAGGTCCGGATCGGCTTTGACCTGCCGCTTCAGGCTTTTCGCGAACACGTTTGCCCGAACCGCCTGAGCCACGACGGCCTTCTCGGCCTTGACCCAGACGCCGCGGCCCGGCAGGCGCCGCGCCAGATCCGGCACGATCGCACCCGACGGGTCCGCAACGAAACGGATCAGTTCGGCTGGATCGAGGGCATCCCGCGCGGCCGCGCACAAACGCTTCCCGCCGTCATCACTGAGGGCAGGTTCGGCATCGTCATGTTGGCGGCGGCGTTCAGCCAAAGCCCCATAACCTCCGAAATGGTTGCGCGCGTACGCACGACCTTAAGCTTCCGAAGCGGGAGCAGAGGCCTCAGCCTCCACAGCCGTTTCGTCGCCCTCAGTCTCTTCCTCAGGCTGCGCGAGATCCTCGGCCGTGATCCAGCCGGCGAGAACGCGCGCAGCCATGATCAGGTCTTCGGCCTCCTTGCGGCCCACCTCGAAGCCGTCGAGCACACCCTTGTGCCGCACCGGCTCCACATCCTTGTCCTTCGAACGCTCCGTCCAGCCGACGAGATCGTCAGTGGCGCAGTCCGCGAGATCCTCAAGCGTCTTGACGCCGTTCTCGCCGAACGCGACCAGCATCGCCGTCGTAACGCCCTCGACCTTGGAAAGATCGTCCGAAACGCCGAGCTCGCGCCGGCGTGCATCGCGCTCGGATTCGAGCTTCTCGAGATACTCGCGGGCGCGCGTCTGGATTTCGCTCGCGGTGTTCTCGTCGAAACCTTCGATGTGCGCGATCTCGGAAAGATCGACGTAGGCAACTTCCTCGACCGAGGCAAAGCCCTCGGTGACGAGCAACTGCGCAATGACCTCGTCCACGTCGAGCGCATCCATGAAGACCTGCGAGCGCTCTGCGAATTCCTTCTGGCGGCGCTCGCTCTCTTCCTGCTCGGTCAGGATGTCGATGTCCCAGCCCGTGAGCTGCGAAGCGAGGCGTACGTTCTGGCCGCGACGGCCGATCGCGAGAGAAAGCTGGCTCTCGGGCACCACGACTTCAATACGGTTGCTGTCTTCGTCGAGAACGACCTTGGACACTTCCGCCGGCGCCAGCGCATTGACAATGAAGCTCGCCGCATCCGGGTTCCACTGGATGATGTCGACCTTCTCGCCTTGCAACTCGTTGACGACCGCCTGCACGCGCGCGCCGCGCATACCGACGCAAGCGCCGACAGGATCGATCGAGCTGTCACGGCTGATGACGGCGATCTTGGCGCGGCTGCCCGGATCGCGCGCAACCGACTTGATCTCGACGACGCCGTCGTAGATTTCCGGCACTTCCTGCGCGAAGAGCTTGCTCATGAATTCGGGGCGCGCGCGCGACAGGAAGATCTGCGGGCCGCGCTGTTCGCGACGTACGTCGTAGATGTAGGCACGGATGCGATCGCCGTAGCGCACGTTCTCGCGCGGGATCATCTCGTCGCGGCGAATGATGCCTTCGGCGCGCCCGAGATCCACGATGACGTTGCCGTACTCGGCACGCTTCACGGTGCCGTTCACGATCTCGCTGATACGATCCTTGTATTCGCCAAACTGGCGGTCGCGCTCGGCTTCGCGCACCTTCTGCACGATCACCTGCTTGGCGTTCTGCGCGGCGACGCGGCCGAAATCGAGCGGCGGCAGGCTTTCTGCGATCAGGTCGCCGACCTTGGCATCCGGGTTGCGGCGCTTGGCATCGTCGACGGTGATCTGCGTTGCTTCGTTCTCGACCTCTTCGACGACGGCCAGCACGCGCGACAGCCGCGTCTCGCCAGTCTTCGGGTCGATTTCGCAGCGGATGTCATTCTCCGCACCGTAACGCGATTTCGCGGCCTTCTGGATCGCGTCTTCCATGGCCTGGATCACGATCTTGCGGTCGATCGTTTTTTCGCGCGCAACAGCGTCCGCAATCTGCAGAAGCTCGAGCCGGTTGGCGCTGATGCCTACTACGCCTGCCATAGTCAGAGACCCTCCACGTCGTCGGTCTTGAGTTCATCCGGATCGGCTTCTGCGCCGTCTCCGAGTTGTCCTTTGCCCATGGCCTTTGCCCGGCTCAGGGCTTCACGAATGAGTTCGTCCGTCAGCACGAGCCGCGCGCTTGCTATCAGCGCGACAGCAAGACCGATGGTCTTGTTGCCTTCCTCACCGAGGTCGGCCTCGATCAGAACTTCGCCATCCTCAAAACCCTCGAGGCGTCCCTTGAAGCGCTTGCGCCCTTCGATGGGAGCCTTCACCTCGATCTTCGCCTCCGAGCCCGCCCAGTCCACGAAATCGGATGGACGCACCAGCGGACGATCGATACCGGGCGAGGAAACCTCGAGCCGATAAGCATCGGACACGATGTCCTGCACGTCGAGCAGCGGCGAGATGGCTTTGGAAACCGCCTCGCAGTCGTCGATGGTCATCGATCCATCGGGCCGCTCGGCCATGATCTGCACCGTCTTGCCGTCACGACCGGATACTTCGATACGAACGAGCCGGAATCCAAGACTCTCGAGCACAGGCTCCACGAGCTGTGCGATGTCGGATGCGAGTCCCGTCTCTTCAATGAAGCGGTCGCTTGAAACGACCTCGTTCGAATTGTCCATACCGAGTTGTTTCCGGCGGCGTCAGGCGCTGCCAAAACAAAAAGAGCGGACCCTTGAGGGGCCCACTCTCAGAGTTGAGATGATCATGAGCAGGCCGACAATACGTGACTATGACAGGGCTGGCAAGCGTATTTGCTTGGCTTTTCCCGCTCGCAAGGCCGCGGAAACCAGCCGAAACGGGGGGTATCGCCAAGCTTATTGCCGGATAAATCGGAAGAAATAGCAGCGCCTGCCTTCGCGGCCGGCTTTGGCTTCGTAGCGCGTTTGGGGCCAGTCCGCCGGCCTTTCACGCCAATCGGCAGGCCCCTCGGCCGCCCAGCGGAAATCGGATGTACCAGCCACTGCCATGAGCGCCGTGCGCACGTAGTCGCCGATGTCGGTGCCGAGCCTGAGCTCCGCTCCGGGAGCCATCACGCGCGCCAGAAGGCGCAGCAGATCGGGCGAGAAAAGCCGCCGTTTGTGGTGCCTCTTCTTGGGCCAGGGATCGGGAAACAGGATGAAAACGCGCGACAGCGAACCCTCCGGCAGCCACCGGAGCAGCGGCCGCACGTCGTCAGCGAGCAGGCGCACGTTCTTGAGCTGCCCCTCGTCGATCGACGCGAGCGCCTTCACGACGCCCTCCTCGAAAGGCTCGCACCCGATGAGGCCCACATCCGGATTGGCCTTCGCCTGCCAGATGAGATGCTCCGATCCTCCGAAGCCGATCTCGAGCCAGACGGAGGAAACGCCATCCGGAAAAAGACCGCTGAGATCGCGCGGCGCCGGGCTCTGCGGATCGACAGCGAGCGTCGGGAGCAGTTCAGCCATCAACTGGTCCTGCCGCACGCTGAGCTTACGCCCGCGCCGCCGCCCGAAAGAACGCAGCTCTCCTTCTACGAACGAAGCAGGCTTGCCGCTGGCCGAGGTCAATGGAGCACTCCGAAATACGAACGGCCGCAGAGGCTGCGGCCGCTCCAAATAATCGAGATCTTGAAAGACCTCAAACCGCCTTCTTGATCGCGTCAGCGAGATCGAGCTTCTCCCAGGAGAAGCCACCATCGTTGTCGGGCTTGCGGCCGAAATGACCATAAGCCGAGGTGCGCGCATAGATCGGGCGGTTGAGATCGAGCTGCTGGCGGATGCCGCGCGGCGTCAGATCCATCGCTTTGTCGAGAGCGGCTTCGATGGCGGCCTCATCGACCTTACCCGTCCCGTGCGTGTCGACGTAGATCGATAGCGGGCGCGCAACGCCGATCGCATAAGAAAGCTGGATCGTGCAGCGATCGGCGAGACCGGCGGCAACGACGTTCTTCGCGAGATAACGTGCTGCGTAAGCCGCCGAGCGATCCACCTTCGTCGGGTCCTTGCCCGAGAAAGCGCCGCCACCGTGCGGAGCAGCACCACCGTACGTGTCGACGATAATCTTGCGGCCCGTGAGACCCGTGTCTCCGTCCGGACCACCGATGTAGAACTTGCCCGTCGGGTTGATGTGCCAGATCGTGTCCTTGCCGATCCAGCCATCCGGCAGCGCCGAGCGCACGTAAGGCTCGATGATGTCGCGAACCTGCTTCGAGGTCAGGTCCTCGACCACATGCTGATGCGAGACGACGATCTGCGTCACGCCGACCGGCTTGCCGTTCTCGTAGCGCACCGTGACCTGGCTCTTCGAATCCGGGCCGAGCTTTGCGGCATCACCGCTCTTGGACTTGCGCGCACGCGCCAGATCTTCGAGGATCTTGTGCGAGTAGTAGATCGGCGCCGGCATCAGCTCGGGCGTCTCGCGGCAGGCATAACCGAACATGATGCCCTGGTCGCCCGCGCCTTCTTCCTGGTTCGACGGCTGCTTGGCATCCACGCCCTGCGCAATGTCGGCCGACTGGCCATGCAGCAGAACTTCGATGTTGGCGTTCGCCCAGTGGAAACCGTCCTGCTCGTAGCCGATGTCCTTTATGGCTGCGCGCGCGATGTCCTGGATCTTGGCAACGGTGACGGCCCGCGGACCGCGGTACTCGCCGGCAATGATGACACGGTTCGTGGTCGCCATCGTCTCGCAAGCGGCGCGAATGACCCAGGGATCGAGGCCTTCCTCGATGCCGTCACGAAAGAACGCGTCGACCACCTCGTCGGAGATGCGATCGCAGACCTTGTCCGGATGCCCCTCGGAAACCGATTCGCTCGTAAAGAGAAATGACTGGCGTGCCACCTGATCCCTCGATGTCGTTATGCCCAGAGAGTTGCCCCGTAGGCCCGCGTTATATGAAAGCTTGATGACAGTTCAGCCGAAGCGGCGACCGCGCTTCGACCATAATTTCGCGGCGTGTCTTGCCGGTTTTGCCACATCCGGTCAAGCACTGCGCTCTGGCTTGCTTAGATCAGAGGCCGCAAAGCGTCGCTGCCGCAGAGCCGCATTTACTCTAAGGGGCCATCGCCGCCGAGCGAGCGAACGAGCTCGACAACGGAGCGGCGGACACGCGGATCTGCGATCTTCACGAAGGCTTTGTTGAGTTCGAGCCCTTCTCGTGTCGAAAGAAACTCGACCACATAGGTCTCGGTCGGCCTCTCTGAAAAACCGAGCGGCGCGTTCCCTTCCATCAACTCGGAAGGGGCCTCGTCGTAAAAAAATTGAACGGGCACACCGAGCACGCGAGACAAATCGAACAGGCGGCTTGCGCCAATCCGGTTCACGCCCTTTTCGTATTTCTGCACTTGCTGGAAAGTCAGGCCGAGATGTTCACCAAGTTTTTCCTGGCTCATACCGAGGAGCATTCGGCGCAAACGAACGCGGGTGCCCACATGAGCATCGATCGGATTGGGCTTGCGTGAACCACGTTCGCTATCGACGTCGTCGTCGGTCACGTCTTCTTTCGCCATAAGATTTCTCGACTCCTGCCCTTCACGACCCGGTCGTTTACACTCTGCTAGGGAAATCGGGGCTTGGGGTCAATATTTACTCGCGTGAAAAAAATTTCACGCGATATTTTTGGATTGAATATATCAATTGACGCACCGAAAGCGGCGACAGGCACAATGCAGATGATTTGCGGGCGGGCCATAAACGTCTCAACTCAATAAGACCTTCGACTGACGCGGAAAAACGAAAGTCCAGCGACGATCGATAGAGCAATCGATATAAAAACCAGGTCTCCAAAAATACTGTAGAGCGGTCTCGAGGTTGGTACTGGTAACACCGCGTCAGCGGTTGCCTTCAGATTTATTCCGAGCACGGCCTCAATGCGGCCATTGGAATCGACGACGGCTGAGATGCCGTTGTTCGCCACTCGGACGAGCGGCAACCCCTCTTCCACCGCACGCACCCGCGCCTGATGGAAATGTTGTCGCGGTCCTGTCGTATTTCCGAACCAGCCGTCATTGGTCACATTCAGAAAAAAGCCCGGCTGGGCCGCGCTGGCCGCGCCCACGCCCGGAAAGATCGCCTCGTAGCAGATAAGCCCTGCGGCAGCGGGAAGGCCCGGCACGTTAAGCAATGGGCGCGGCATCACTCCGACGGAAAACCCTCCGCGCATACGGGTGAGTTGCTCGAGCCCAATCGACTCAAGTGCTTTCTGCCAAGGCAAATACTCTCCGAATGGCACGAGATGCGTCTTGTCGTAGACGGCCGAGAGAGCACCCGTCCCGTCAAACACCATCAGGCTGTTGAAAGCGCGGAACGGCTGATCGGCCTTGCCGGGATCGCTATTCACCTCGCGCCGCAACGCGCCGGTAAGGAGGTAAGCGTTGTCAGGCAGCATCGCTCCGATGGCCGCGAGCGCTTCCGGATGCTCGAGCGGCAGAAACGGCATCGCCGCTTCCGGCCAGATCACATGCGTAATACCGGCAAGATCATCAGGTATGCCGTCCGCATTCATTTCTGAAAGCGCGAGATGCGTCTGAAAGATCTCCGCCTGCTTCCCCGGCTGCCATTTTTCGTTCTGCGGAATACTCGGTTGAACGATGCGAAGCTTCACGCCGTCAACCGAACCGTCCGGCGCGGTCGCAAGCCGCACGGCGCCGTAGACCGCGAGCACGGCGAGAGGAATGCCCGAGATGGCTAACGCGCGAGGCCAGATCCGCCTGCGGGCGCCTCTCTCTGCATCACCGACTAATACGAGCGGAGCAGCGAAAATGGGCAAAGCGAGAAGCGTCAGCCCGTAGATTCCGACGAGCCCCGCGCTCTGCATCATCAGAACTGGCCACGTTAGCGCGTAACCGAGCACATTCCACGGAAAGCCGGTGAGCACATGCCCGCGCAGCCATTCCGCGCTCGCAAGCGCAATCGCAAGCACGAGCACGCGTCCGAAATCCGGGCGCCAGAACCGCACCGAAAGCGCAGCCGCACCGGTCCAGAACAACGCAAGCCCCGCTGGCATAAGCGTGACGGCGAACGGCAGAAGCCATCCAAACTTGTCCGCCTCGACGAGAAACGCTTCCCCGATCCAGAACAGGCCGAACAAAAAATAGCCGAAGCCGAACCACCACCCATCGAGAGCAGCTGCACGAGCCGACACGCGCCATCCGCCCGGACGCTTCACGGCGTCATCGATAAGCCAGACGAAAACAGGCAGCGTCAGAAACAGAATAGGAGAAAAGAAAAACGGCGCCATGGCGAGATCGCACAGCGCACCTGCAGCGAACGCAATCCCGCGTCGGCGCCAACCACGCGCGGACAAAACCGCATGATGCCAGTCAGCGATCACATCCCGGCGAGCCATGCCCGATCAGCCGGTTGCTTCGCCGGCGTCCGCTGTCTCAGCCGGCACGTGGATCCGAAGACGCTTCACGCGACGCGGATCTGCGTCCAGCACCTCGAATTCGATGCCCGACGTCGGATGCCGGATAAGCTCGCCCCGCACCGGCACCCGCCCGACGATCGTGAAAACGAGACCGCCGAGCGTATCGATGTCGGCTTCCTCTTCCGGCTTGAGTAGCTTTTTGCCGAGGCGCATCTCCAGCTCTTTCACCGGCGCCCGGCCCGAAGCCACGAGGCCGAGCTTGGGATCGACGGCAATGAGATCGGCTTCCTCCTCGTCGTGCTCGTCCTCGATGTCACCCACGATCTGTTCGACGAGATCCTCGATCGTTACGAGACCGTCCGTGCCGCCGTACTCGTCCACAATGAGCGCCATGTGGATATGCGTCGCCTGCATCCTGACGAGCAGGTTCATCGCCGGCATGGACGGCGGAACGTAGAGCACCGGCTTGCGGAGTTTCAGAACCGCGATGGGCCTCGATAGATCGATGCGATTAAGATCGGGCTTCGCATGATCGTCCACGGCCACAGCATCCTCGCCGGAAGGCAGCTTCACCCCGTCGGCAGCAAACGGCCGCGCTTTCGTCGGCTCGCGCAAAGCCCGCCCCGCAACCTCGGCAGAGATCCAGCGGAACAGATCCTTGATGTGCACCATGCCGCGCGGATCATCGAGTGTTTCGTGGAAGATCGGGATACGCGATACACCCGACTCTTCGAAAAGCCGGATGAGTTCGCCGAGCGATTCCATTTCGTCGACGGCGATGATATCCGCACGCGGCACCATAATCTCGTCGACGCGGGACGCGCCAAACCGCAGCAGCCCCGAGAGCATCTTGCGCTCTTCCGCCGAAAAGCCGCCCGTCCCCTTGGCTTCCTCTCTGACCAGAACTTCGAGTTTGTCGCGCAGCGTCGGCTGTTCGGAAAGACCGAGCCGCGTCCAAACATGCTGGAGCCAGCCGCTCGCGCTCTCGCGCATGGTGCGGCGCTCTTCGCCAAAAGTTACGTCGTCCATCTGGTTGTCGTCGTTGCTCATGTGATCTGAAGGGGGTGTTCGTCGCTGCTATAGGGATTGGGAATTCCGAGACTGGCCAGCACCTCGATCTCGATTCCCTCCATCTCCTGCGCTTCGTCATCGGTCTCGTGGTCGAAGCCGAGAAGATGCAGCAGGCCGTGCACGACGAGATGCTGAAGATGATGGGACGCGGCAATCCCCTGCTCGGCCGCTTCCCGCTCGACGGTTTCCTGCGCTAGCACGATATCCCCGAGCATCTGCGGACCTTCCGGTCCGAAACGCTCGAGAGCAGGAAACGACAAGACGTTGGTGGGTTTGTCCTTACCGCGAAAGCGCGCGTTGAGGCCGCGCACCGTCTGGTCATCGCTAAGCGCCACGCAGGCTTCTGCGGGCGGCCTTGCGGAAAAACGCGGATCCGTCGCCAGCGCCGTTGAAGCCGCCTCGATCAGCGCGTCGCGCTCACCGAGCCGCGACCAGTCACCCGCTTCATGCAGAATGTCGAGGCTGAGCCAGAGGGGTGCCTCTCGGCGCCCCTCGCCCGGACTTCGACTGTCTGCAGAATCGGGCATCTCAGGACTTCCTCGCCCCAAGAGCGGGTCCTGCGCGATCGTAGGCTTCCACGATCTTGGCGACGAGATCGCGACGCACGACGTCGCCGCTCTGGAAGCGGACGACGGTAATTCCCGTCACATCGGTGAGCAGCCGCACAGCCTCCTCAAGCCCGGATGTCATGCCGTTCGGCAAGTCGATCTGCGACGGGTCTCCCGTGATCACCATCTTCGAGTTCTCGCCGAGGCGCGTGAGGAACATCTTCATCTGCATACTTGTCGTGTTCTGGGCTTCGTCCAGAATGACAAACGCGTTGGCCAGCGTACGTCCGCGCATGAACGCCAGCGGGGCAATCTCGATAACGCCCTGCTCGAGATCTCGTTCAACCTTCTCGGGTGGCAGAACGTCATAGAGCGCGTCGTAGAGTGGCCTGAGATAAGGATCGACCTTATCGCGCATATCACCTGGCAGGAAGCCGAGACGCTCGCCCGCTTCAACGGCAGGGCGCGAGAGAATGATGCGTTCCACAAGGCCGCGCTCAAGACACTGCGCCGCGAACGCAACCGCAAGATAGGTCTTGCCGGTACCAGCCGGGCCGATGCCGAACACGAGGTCGGTCTGCTCGAGCGCGCGAATGTATGTGCTCTGTGTCGGCGTGCGGGCCTTGACGACCTTGCGCCGCGTCGCGATCTGCGCCTGTCCGTCTGGAGAGGGCGTGTCCTGCTGGCGCGCGTGGCGGATCAGGCCGTCGAAATCTCCTGGTCCCACGTGCTCCCCCTTGCTCACCCGCACATAAAGCTTCTCGAGCACTTCACGCGCCATCTCGCACGCCGCTTCCGGCCCCGAGAGAATGACCACGTTACCGTGCGCGTGAGCCTCGATCCCCAAGCGATCCTCGATCAATGCCAGATTGGCATCGAATTCTCCGAGGAGCCGGGTAAGGAGGCGATTGTCCTCGAAAGGAACAACCACTCGCTTGGTGGAAATGGGGGATTTAGGCACTCGCCCTCGACCTATGGCCGTCTGACCGCGCATCGCTGTCAATCTCGTCGTCTCCTGAAATAGCCTGGAACCGACTCGCGTCACACTCGATGAAGCCTAGCATACGGCAGAGCGTCATCGTTTCAACGCCTCGAACAAACGCCGAACTATTAACAGATGCATATTCATGGGCATATGACGCCCGCAAGGCTGTTGGAGCGGGCTTCTACGATCTCGACAGTTATTATTTCGCCGATGCGAGACGCATCTGCGTCTGCATGTACGAGCTGCAAATAGGGTGACCGCCCCACGAGTTGGCCCGGATAACGTCCCGCCTTCTCGAACAGCACCGGCATGGTCTTGCCCACGAAAGCTCCGTTGAAGCGCGCGAAACCTGCTTCGATCGCGGCCTGCAGCCGATCGAGACGCTCGCGTTTCAGCTCTTCCGGAACCTGACCGTCCATCGTCGACGCAGGGGTGCCGGGCCGCGAGCTGTACTTGAACGAGTACGCGTGTGCGAAGCGCGCCTCCTCAACGAGCTTCAGCGTCGCCTCGAAATCCTCGTCCGTCTCACCGGGAAAACCGACGATGATGTCCGTCGACAGCGCGATGTCGGGCCGCACCTCGCGAATGCGCGCGATGAGGTCCAGATACTCAGCCGCCGTATGCTTGCGGTTCATGGCCGCGAGCACGCGATCCGATCCCGCCTGGAACGGCAGATGCAGATACGGCATCAGCTTTTCTTCGTCGCCATGCGCGCGGATAAGATCGTCGCTCATGTCGCGCGGATGGCTCGTCATGTAGCGGATACGCTCGAGCCCATCGATCGCGGCTAGATGGCGGATGAGACCTGCAAGCGTTGTCGCCTGCCCGTCGATCCCTTCTCCGTGATACCCGTTGACGTTCTGGCCGAGCAGCGTGATCTCACGCACACCGCGCGCAACGAGACGACGCGCTTCCGACGCAAGCGCCGCAACAGGGCGCGAAAACTCCATGCCGCGCGTATAGGGCACGACGCAGAACGTGCAGAACTTGTCACAACCTTCCTGCACGGTGAGGAACGCGGAAGCAGCCTTCGCGGGCGTACGCTCGGGCAGCGCCTGGAACTTGTCTTCGTCGGGAAACGCGGTCTCGACCAAATTCTTTTCGCCGCCATTGAGGCGACCGAGAAGCTCGGGCAGGCGATGATAGCTTTGCGGTCCGAGCACGAGGTCGACGGCAGGCGCGCGGCGAACGATCTCTTCACCCTCCGCTTGAGCAACGCACCCCGCAACCGTGATGAGCGTATCCTTGCCGCCCTTGGCGCGCTCACGCTTGATGTCGCGCAGCCGGCCGAGATCCGAATAGACCTTCTCCGCCGCCTTCTCGCGAATGTGGCACGTGTTGAGGATCGCGAGATCGGCTTCCGCGGGCTCGCTCGTCTCGGCATAGCCCTGCGATTGAAGCGCCTCGCTCATGCGCTCGGAATCGTAGGCGTTCATCTGGCAGCCGAACGTCTTGATGAAGACGCGCTTCGTCGTCGGCGCACGATGACTGTCAGCGGCCTCGGCAGAAGAAGCCGCTTCGTCCAGCAGTATTGAGTCGAGGTCTTCCAAGAGGCTTTGCGTTCCCGGCTGTCGAGTAGTCCCCGCCTTATCGCGGTATCACAATTCGCTCGCGGCTGCACCCCGCGTCCCCGCATTGCAGCATCGCGTTCTGAGTTTGTCCAGCCAAGCAGCAGGGATAGGAAATAAAGTTCAAGCTTTGCGGTAAACGGCTCTGACGCCTCTTAACCCTGCATTTGGGCCGGAGAATCAAACCGGCCGCCTCAGCGGAAATGCCCGCCGCCGCCCGCCGCCCTCGGCGAACTGCGCGCCTCGGCCGCAGGTGCCGTTACCTCGATCGCGGCATCGGCGGGATAACCCCGCAGAATGCGCACGACGTTCTCGCGGATTTCCGCCTCGCTTCGCCGCGCGAGATCCTTCCTGTCGGAGAAACTTTCAAGAGGGATGGGATCGCCGATCCGGATCCGCACATCCAGCGGACCCGCCTTGAGCAGCTCCCACGCGTGGCTCTGCATTTCCATGTCGCCGAACCAGCCGACAACCGGCCGCGCCCAACGGTTGATCGGCACCCCATGCAGCCGCGTGTAGACGAGCGACAGCGTCTGCACCACGACGTCCGCTGGAGCCTCGCTCACACCGCTCTTTGTCGGCGGCTTCGCGGCAGCAAAGAGCGACGTCTTGAACGGCAGCACGCGATTGCCGTCGCTCGACGTGCCTTCCGCGAACAGAACCACGGTATCGCCAGTTGCCAACCGCGCCATGATTTCGTTCGTCGTCTCACCGACGGCGCTACGCCGCTCGCGGTCGACAAAGACGCTGCGCTGGAGTTTCGCGAGCCACGACACGAACGGCCAGCGCGAGACCTCCTTCTTCGCCACGAACGACAACGGCGCCACCGCCGATAACACCGTGATGTCGAGCCAGGACGTGTGGTTCGAAACGAGCAGCACCGGCTTGTCGCCCGCGACCGCGCCTTCGATGTGCAGCTTGATGCCGAAAAGCTTGCACACCTGCCGGTGATACCAATGGGGAAAGCGCCGCGCACCCTTGGGAGACGACTTCAGCAACGCCGCCTGCACCGGCATTAGCGGCACCGTGAGCGCAAAAAATCCTGTCAGAATGGATGCGGCTCTGATCGTTCCCATGCGTCCACCCTGCCGGCGCGAACTAACCTTTACGCACCGGCTTCTTCTTATCGATCGGCTCGCCGTAGAGCTCGAGCTTATGTCCGATCAGCGTGAACCCGAGTTCACGCGCAATTTTTTCCTGCAGCTTCTCGATCTCGGCGCTGTGGAACTCGATCACCTGTCCTGTCGAGAGATCGATAAGGTGATCATGATGATCGCGCGAGGCTTCCTCATAACGGCCCCGTCCGCTGCCGAACGCATGCCGTTCGAGGATGCCCTTTTTCTCAAGAAGGTTGACCGTTCTGTAGACGGTCGAAAGCGAGATGTGCTCATCGACAAGATGCGCGCGCCGATAGACCTCCTCGACATCGGGATGGTCACGCGCTTCCGAAAGCACACGCGCGATAACGCGGCGCTGGCCGGTCATACGAAGACCGTGCTCGGCGCACAAAACTTCGAGCCGGGACATGCTTTCAGATTTCGAAACCGCCATGGTGTGTATCCAGAGCAGAGTAGAGTGCTTCCGGAAAAGCCTGTCCGGCGAAGGCCGGGACGGGAACCGGTTTCCCGATGAGAAGCACGACAAAAACGAAGAGGGCGCGGCACGAACCGCGTAGCTTGTGTTCGTCTACTCGAATTCGGAGCTGAATTCCACAGCTGGGCCAATACGATGCAGACGGGCTGGTTAAAGCTTGATGGCAAACGTTACGGCATCCACGGCCGGGCCGTCGCCACGGGCGTAGTATGCACGCCGAAGCCCCGTGCCCAGGAACCCCGCCCGGCGATAGAGTTCCATCGCCGCATCGTTGTCGGCCGCCACTTCCAGATGGAGCTTCTTGGCTTCCGCCCGTTGCGCGGCGCGCATGACGCCTTCGAGCAGGCGCTTACCCACGCCCTTCCGCTGCCAGTCCTTGGCGACGCCAATCGTCAGAATCTCGGCTTCGTCCGCTGCGAGCTGCGCCAAGACGAAGCCCACGCACGTCTTCGGCGCTCCGCCGACCATCGCCATGAACGCCGTCGACGCCGGATGATCGAGCAGCGCGCGCACGCTGTCCTCGGACCAAGGCGGATTAAACAGCTCGCCGTGTAACTTGGCGATCTCCGCCGCATTGTCCGGTCCTGCCCAAAGCAGCGAAACGTACTTCGCATCAAACGGCACTGCGCCAGTCATGACATCCTCGCTAGAGCCGCGCCTTCCTGAGGCTTCGCATCCGGCGGCCGAAGATAGAGCGGCTTCGGCAGCTCGGAAGAAGGTATCAACTGATCCACTGGAAAGAAACGCACGTCGGGTTCAAGCGTCGCAAGCCGCGCATGCGCGCTGCGCCCGGTCACCCGCATCGCCTCCTCGAGCACAGCACCGCCCGAGCCGACAATCACGCATGCGTCGCTGAGTGTCGCGGCCGCGCGTTCCGGCGTCAAAAGCGCGGGCTCTGCGACGGCCGACAACAGCGGCCCTGAAAAGCGCTGGAAATAGACCTCCCCGCGACGCGCATCGACCGCGACCGCGACCTCACCTTCGGCGACTTCCGCCCCAAGCTCCGTTACAGCGGCATGAGCCATAACCTTGAGGCTAGAAAGCGCGGCCACCTGAGCGCCCGTCGCGATCGCCAAGGCGCGCGCCGCAGCGATGCCAACGCGCTGGCCGGTAAAGGTGCCCGGCCCCGTGGTAACGCCGATCAGGCCGATATCGGAAAACCCGAACGGCGCTTCTTCCATAACCTCGCCGATCATCGGTGTGAGCCGCTCTGCGTGACCACGCATAAGAAGCTCGAAGCGAGCCGCCCTGGCCACGCCGCCACCGGCGCCCCAGACGGCCGCCACAGAGCAGCCACCGAAGCAGGTATCGATCAAAAGAATATTCATGAGCCCGAGCATATCGCGCCAACCGGCTCTTGCAATGCGTGCCTTCACTCATTCGGGACTGATCGAGATCAGACGATTTTCGCCAGCTCATCAAAGGAAAGGCGCGGCTGACGCGGCTTCAGGGCAGAAGCTTCGCCATAGCCGAGATTACAAAGGAAATTTGCCTTGATCGCCGTGCCCGCAAAGAACTCGGCTGTAACGCCGGCCGCATCGAACCCGGACATCGGGCCGCAGTCGAGACCGAGCGCCCGGGCCGCCATGATCAGGTATGCCCCCTGAAGAGAGCTGTTGCGGAATGCCGTCTCGGCGACATGCTCAGGCTTGCCTGTGAACCAGCTCTTGGCATCCGTATGCGGAAAAAGCCTGGGCAGCTCCTCGTAGAATTCGAGATCCTGCCCGATGATGGCCGTGGCGGGCGCCTTCATCGTCTTGTCCCGGTTTCCCTCTGAAAGAAACGGCTTGAGGCGCGCTTTTGCTTCCTCCGAGGTTACGAACACGATGCGCGCGGGCGAACTGTTGGCCGCAGTCGGTCCGAGCTTCATGAGATCGACAATCTTGACCAGAAGATCGTCCGACACTGGCTTATCGAGCCAGACGTTATGAGTGCGCGCCGAGATAAACATCTGCTCGATCGCAGCCTGATCAATCGCTGTGTGCATGGAAAGTCCTTGAATGGGATAGCCCAAAAGCAAAAACCCCGCCAAAACCGGCGGGGTTCCGTGTGTTTGGTCGATCAGGCGGCCTGCACTTCTTCCACCTCGGGACAGAAGTGCTTGAGCAGGTTCTCGATGCCGTTCCGGAGCGTCGCCGTCGAGCTAGGGCAGCCGGAGCAGGCGCCGCGCATATGCAGATAAACGATGCCCTCACGGAAGCCCGCGAACGTGATGTCGCCGCCATCCTGCGCCACGGCCGGACGCACGCGCGTCTCCAGCAGCTCCTTGATGGTGGCCACGACATCGGCATCGGCCTCGTCGTAAGAACCGTCGGCCGCATCGTTCGCGCCGTCGGAATCGACGACCGCCGCACCCGACATGTAGTGCTCCATGATCGCACCGAGGATCATGGGCTTGAGGTGCTGCCATTCGGCATCCGTCTTAGTGACAGAAATGAAGTCCGACCCGAGGAACACGCCTGCCACGCCGTCGATTTCGAACAGGCGCTTGGCGAGCGGCGAAGTGTCGGCTTCGCCCTTAGCGCGGAAATCGGCCGTGCCATCTTCCAGCACGGGCTTGCCGGGAATGAACTTCAGTGTTTGTGGGTTCGGCGTCGCCTCGGTCTGAATGAACATAAGGTAGTCTCCTCGGGGCTATGCCACCGGATAAAGTTTAGAAGCATTCCAGAAACTAGGAACTTACTGACGGATTGTCTAGCCCAAGCGTCGGGCTTTTCCCAGCGCAGGCGGGGTCAGGCCAGCGCGATAATGTCGTCGAAGGCCAGAGTTCCGGGTACGACCGTCACCGGAATGGGAAACGCACCCGCCGCTGATCCGCCCGCCAGTGTCGAAACCAGCGGCCCCGGCCCCTTGGGATCGGTCGACGCTCCGAGCACGAGGATCGACACGTCCTCGTCCTCGGCAATCGTCTTCATGATCTCTTCGGACTTGATACCTTCACGGATCACTTCCTCGCTGACGATGTTCTCGAAGCCCACGAGGTTGAGCTTGCGCTTAAAGAGCCGGAACAGCGCCCGCGCCTTTACGGTCTCTTCTTCGATCTGCACTTGGCGAACACCGGCCCAATGCTGGAAGTCCTGCGGCTCGATGACATACAGCATCAGCAGCGTGCCGGATGACCGCACGATACGCGCCGCCGCATAATAAAGCGCGCTTTCCACTTCCGGCGTCTCGTCCACGACGAGCATGAACTTCCGGACGTGGCCAGCCTCGAACGAGCGGCGCTTTCTGTATTCCAATGTCATGCGGTCGATGCTGCCACGCGCTGTGAAAGATCACAACACGCGCGTTCGCTTAGCTCCCCTGCCGTCAAGCCTCAAGACCGGATGAAGCCGACGATATCCTTCACTTCGTCCATGATCGGAGCGGCGATGGCGCGCGCCCGCGCCGAACCATCCGCCAGCACGCGATCAATCTCCGCCGGATCGGCCGTCAAACGGCGGATCTCGTCACCGATCGGCCCGAGCTTGGAAACCGCGACCTCGGCGAGCGCCTTCTTGAAGCCGGAGAACTGCTGCCCGCCGAATTCCTGAAGCACGTCCACCTTCGCCTTCCCGGCGAGCGCGGCGTAGATGCCGATGAGGTTGTCCGCCTCTGGACGCCCCGCAAGGCCGCCTTCCTCGGACGGCAGCGGCTCGGGATCGGTCTTGGCCTTCTGGATTTTGCGCGCGATCGTATCCGCGTCATCCATGAGATTGATGCGCGACAGATCCGACGGGTCCGACTTCGACATCTTCTTCGCACCGTCACGCAAGCTCATGACGCGCGTCGCGGGTCCCGTGATCACCGGCTCCGGCTGCGGGAAGAACACGCCGTCCGCATACCCCTTGCCTTCGATCTCCGCCCGGAAGTCGTTGTTGAACTTCTGCGCAATGTCGCGCGCGAGTTCGAGATGCTGCTTCTGATCCTCACCGACCGGAACGTGCGTCGCGCGATAAGCCAGAATGTCGGCGGCCATCAGGTTCGGATAGGCATAGAGACCGACCGACGCGTTCTCGCGATCCTTGCCCGCCTTCTCCTTGAACTGCGTCATACGGTTGAGCCAGCCGAGGCGCGCCACGCAGTTGAACACCCAGGCAAGCTCGGCATGCGCCGAAACCTGGCTCTGGTTGAACAGGATGCTCTTCTTCGGGTCGAGACCGGACGCGATGTAGGCGGCCGTCACCTGGCGGATCGCCTGCTTCAATTCCTTGGGATCCTGCCAGACGGTGATCGCGTGCAGATCGACGACGCAATAGATGCACTCGTGCGTCTTCTGCATCTCGATCCACTGCACCATGGCGCCCAGATAGTTGCCGAGATGCAGGCTGCCCGTGGGCTGCATGCCTGAGAAAACGCGCTCTTTGAGTTCCATGGTCCCTTGTCCCCGCGGCAATCCGTCAGGCGCGGGTTATGGCGCGCCAACCGCCCCCTTGCAAGGCTGGTGTCTTAGCCGCGGCCCATGAGCTTGCGGAGCTGTCTGAAGTTGATGCCGCCGGTCACCAGCACCGTCACGGCGTAGACAGCCAGCCCTGCGCCGACCAGGCCCGCCAGGGCGAGCACGTGCATTGAAAAACCGCGGTCGGGAGCGAAATAGGTCCCGAGGTAATGGGCCGCCGCGACGAGCGATGCACCCATGACGATGGACGAAACCAGGATTGAGATGAACGAGCGTCCCATCCTTCGGTCGAGCACGAAATGCTCGCGTTTGACGAGCGTACTCCACAACAAGCCCGCGTTGAGCCATCCGCCGAGCGTCGTCGCGACGGCGATGCCGAGTTGCGGCAACCAGCCGAGGTTCCGAAACAGGAAGAAGAGCCCGATGGAGCCGAGCGTATTCGCGATTAGGCTGATGGTCGCATATCGCATCGGCGTCTTGGTGTCTTCGCGCGCGAAGTAGGCAGGCGAGAACACCTTGATCATGACGAACGCGGGCAGGCCCAGCGCGAACACGGACAGCACCGACGCCGTATTCGCCGTATCCGCCGCCGTGAAAGCGCCGCGCTCGAACAGCACCTTCACGATCGGGATCGGCACGACAGCAAGCGCGACGGCGGCCGGAACGGTAAGCAGCATCGCGAACTCGAGCGAGCGGTTCTGGCTGTCGAGCACGCCCGCATGATTGCCGGTCCTGAGTTGCCGCGCCACATCCGGCAGCAGCACGACGCCGATAGCGATACCGACGATAGCCAGAGGCAGCTCGTAAAGACGATCCGCATAATAGAGCTGCGAGACGGCGCCGGGCTCTTGCGACGCGATCACCGTCCCGATCATGATGTTGAGCTGCGTCACGCCGCCCGCGATCACTCCAGGAATACCGAGCGTGATGAGCCGGCGCATGCCGTCCGTCATGCGCGGACGCCTGAGCCTGAGCGTGAAATTGTTGCGGCGAAGGCCGCTGATCAGTAGCCACAGTTGCAGCACGCCGGCTACGAACACGCCGATGGCCTGAATGACGCCCCCTTCAGGCTCGTTGTGATAACCGAGCGCGAAGCCGACAAAAATAGCGGCCGTCAGCGTGAGGTTGAGAACGATTGAAACTGACGAGCTTTCGACGAACTTGCCGAACGTGTTGAGCACGCCGGAGAAGAGCGCCACGAGCGACATGCAGAGAAGATAGGGAAATGTGATCTGCGTTAGCAGCACCGCAAGGTCGAACTTCTCGGGCGTGGTGCTGAAGCCTGGCGCGAGGAGATACATGAGCCACGGCATTGCCAAAATGGCGACGACGGTCAGCACCACCAGCACGGCGACAAGGCCGCCCATCGCCTCCTCGGCGAAAGCACGCGCGCGCTCCTTGCCGTTCTGTTCGAGCTCTTTGGCGAACAGCGGAATGAAAGCGGAGTTGAACGCCCCCTCGCCGAAGAGCCGCCGGAACAGGTTGGGAAAGCGGAAGGCGACGTTGAATGCGTCAGCCACCCAGCCCGCGCCGAAAGCCCACGCAAAAAGGATATCGCGCACGAAGCCGAGCACACGGCTGACAAGCGTCAGGCCGCCGACAGTGGCAAAAGCGCGGTAGAGCTTCATGTGTCCCTAGGAGCGGTGCGAGGATCAGCCCGCAGAACCCATAATGCGCTTCCGGCCTGTCGGAAAGCCTAAAGCGGGGGAGCGGTACCGCCCTGCAGCGAAGCAACGAAAAACGCAGCGCCCATCAGAAAGACGAGCATTGAGCCTAAGAGGCCGATGCCTGTCGCAACAGCGCCTGCCGCACGGCCCTCTCCCCCGGCAAGGCGCGTCGCAAGCTCCCGCGAGCCAACAGCGAGCGAAGCGAGAACGGAAACCGTGATCGCCGTCCCGAACGCCATAGCGAACGTGGCGAACACGCCCGCAATCAGAAGGCCCTGGCTCATCGCGAAGATCATGACCAGGATCGCGCCGGTACAGGGGCGAATGCCAACGGAAAACGCGATTGCGAGGGCCTTGCTCCAGGACAGATGTCCTTCGAGATCCCTCGGATCCGGCATATGCGCATGCCCACAGCAGGCGCCATCCGCATCATGCTGGTGATGATGCTCATGCGCGTGTGAATGGGCGTGTGCTTCGTGTGAGCGGGAATGCGTGTGCGCGTGGCTGTGATCATGCGAATGATCGTGGCCGCAGCAATCGGCATCCGCTGGAGAAGACGCAGCCGCGTCGGTGTGAGCGTGATCGTGCCCGTCGGCCACCTTTGCCGGCCGGGCGAAGAGCTTGCTGATTTGCGTGTAGAGCAGCCAGATTCCAACCAAGGTCACGAACCCCCAGCTGATGGTCTCGATCCAGCGCTCCGTCGCGGAAATTTCCAGACTCGTGGCGCGAAGCGCGATCGCGAGAACGCCAACGATGGCGATCGCCGAAAGTGCCTGAATGAACGCCGACAGAAACGAAAGCATGATGCCGCGCTTCACCGTCTTCTCGTTGGCGAGCACATAGGACGAGATCACCGCCTTGCCATGGCCCGGCCCAGCGGCATGCAGCACGCCATAAGTGAAGCTCAGAAACGCAAGAAGAAGCGTCGCATCGAGCACGTTACCGGTCTTCATCTGCCGCACAGCGCCTGCGAGTTCGCGATTGATCCGCGCCTGCTGCGTCAGGACGTAAGACCAGACGTCTCCCAGGAAGGTTCGCTCAACCTTCTGCTGTACGCCGGTCGTCTGGGACGGCGCCACAGGCACCCCGAACGGAGACTTTTGCGGCTCCGTCTGCGCGAAAGCACCGAACGAAAGAACCACACACAAAAGAAGCGCACCGAGCGCAGCCAGGGATCGCATCATGATTTTTTGCAGCCCAGCGTCACTGTTTTCGCGTAACCGAGGCCCATGCCTTCGTTCTGGTCGCCGGTCGTCAGCTGCCCACCGAACGATTCATTCAGCTTCTGCAGCTCCGCGAGTTCGTTCTCGGGAATGCCGACGCTGGCATGACAATTCTGCGGCGCACCAGCACTGAGCTTCACTGGGTTGTCCTTGCCGAAATCGAAGGCGATGAAGAAGGACTCGTCGAACACGGCGAAGTTGAAGTCTGGCGCATCCGCCAACACAGGCTGCTCGAATGGCAGGGTGAAAAAGAGCGAGAGCAAGCCGTCCTTGTACTCAAGGTAGTAATCGATCGGCGGCTTCAGCGCGACCGGCGCCTTACCCAGCTTCGCGATCGTGAAATAGGCGAACTCCTTGAGACCGTCGATATTGACTTGCGCCAGCTCTTTCAGCTCTTCGCGCGAGTAGGTCCCATCACCGTTTGCGTCGAGACCTTGGATCGCCATGGCGGCGTACATGTCGTCGAACGTCCATTTGTGCTGCAGGCCGGTGATGTTTCCCCCGTCGTACATCACCGTCGTCTCGACCGTCACCCAGACATGCGGATGCGCCGACGCCGGCAGCGACGCCGCGACCAGAACTGCTCCGAGCGCCAGGAGCCGCAACCCCAAAGCCCGCACCATAGAAATCAAACTGCCCTCCACGCTCTCGCCTTATCGCTCAATCGAAAGATCGGCACTCTCTCGCAAATGGATAATGACGTCGAGCCGCACGAACAAACCCTTAGGCGCTCAGCAAGCGCAGCACTTTCGTGCAGACGAGCCAAAAAAATAGAGCAGAACCAAGGCGGGTTCGCCACGCTTGCGTCGAATTGGATGTTATAGTATCCGAAAATATATCGGATTACGGGAGTTCCCAGGTGTTCGTCCATCCTCAAGCCGCTGCCGTGAAGACAGCTCTCCGTGCGAGCTGCGCCTCCGTCGCCCTGCTCGTCGCCGGAGCGGCTCCTGCATTTGCCGAACTGAAGGTCACGGCCACCATCAAGCCCATTCATGCCCTCGTCGCGCAAGTGATGGAAGGAGTGGGCGTGCCGGATCTACTCGTCAAGGGCGCCGCGTCTCCTCATACCTACGCGTTAAAGCCGTCGGACGCTCGCGCGCTCAACCACGCCAATATCTTCTTCCGCGTGTCGGAAACAGTCGAGCCCTTCACACGCAAGATCGTCTCAGCGCTGCCGGACACCGTGAAAACCGTCACGCTCGCCGACGCACCCGGTATCGAGCTTTTGAATGTGCGGACGGGCGATACCTTCGAGAAGCATGATCACGGCCACGACGGCAAAGATGAGCACGATCACGATGGTCATGACCACGCCAACGATCATGACCACGGAGATCACGCACACGACCACAGCACGGAGGCGAACGGCACACGTGACGGCCACGTCTGGCTCGACCCCCAAAACGGTCGCAAGATGATCGCTGAGATCGCCCGTGTGCTCAGCGAAGCGTCACCGGAAAACGCAGACAAGTTCGAGGCGAACGCTGCTCGTGCCGACGCCGCGCTCGTCGCGCTGCAAGTTGATATCGCCCGCGACCTCGCCCCCATCAAGGCGAAGCCGTTCGTCGTATTCCACGATGCTTTCCAGTATTTCGAGCACCGCTTCGGCCTCTCCGCCGTGGGCTCGATCACCATCAGTCCCGACGCACAGCCTTCTGCGAAGCGGCTCACCGAGATCCGCCGCAAACTCCAAAGCCTGTCTGCCGTGTGCGTGTTCAGCGAGCCCCAGTTCCAGGCCAAGCTCGTAAATGCGGTGACGGAAGGCACGACCGCTCGCAGCGGAACACTCGACCCCGAAGGCGCGCTGGTGGATCCCGGCCCCTCCGCCTACGACACCCTGCTCCGCAATCTCAGCGATGATCTGAGAGCCTGCCTCGCGCAGCCGAGCTGACTTCAGCCACCACGGCGGAAACGAAAAAGGGCGGCCCGCATCAGACGGACCGCCCTTTTTTGATTCAGGAAAGACCCTAGGCGTTATTCGACCGCGGAAGCCTGCGCCGAGCGCGACACCGAGCCCGCACCGACTTTGCGGCCGTAACGCGTGGACATGCCCTCGCTGGGACGCGGCGCTGCACCAGTCGCGGCCGTGCCTTCTTTCTCAGTCCGCGCCTCAGCGCCTTCGACGACATCCTTACCGTCGCGAATCGTGTGAACGACCATGTCGTCTTCCGGACCCAACGGGGTTGCCTCGTCATCAGGCGAGATGAAGAAGCCGGTCTTCGGAGCACTCGCCACCGAGCGAGCCTTCGCCTTCGGCGCGATGGCAACCGGAGTGGACGAAGACAACGCCGATGAAGAAGCCGAACCCGAAGCGGACTTCTGATCCCGATCGTACTCGGCGATCGTAGCGCCCGTCTTGAAGCGTTCCCACGTCACGACGACTTTCGTGCCCGTCGGGACCTTCGGATAGAGATCGATCACGTCCTCGTTGAACATGCGGATGCAGCCCTTGGACACGTCCTGTCCGATCGTCCACGGCGCGTCGGTGCCGTGAATGCGATACAGGCTCGAGCCAAGATAGAGTGCGCGAACGCCGAGCGGATTCATCGGATGCCCACCAGGCACCCAGCTCGGAAGCTTCGGATTTTCCTTGAGCATGTCAGGCGTCGGACGCCAATCGGGGTTCTCGCGCTTCTGCGTCACCACCGTGTTGCCCTGCCAACGGCTCTGCTCGCGCGGAACCGCGATCGGGTAGCTCATCGCCTGCCCGGCCTTGGTGATGTGATAGAGGCGACGATCGCCGAAACTGACGATGATCTGCCCGGCGGAGTACTTCGAATCGAAGCCGACAAGCTGACGCTTGCCGCCGCCGTATTCCGGCTCACCGCCCCAAAGGAATTCGATAAGACCTTGCGCATTGGCCGCGCTCGGAACGCCTGCCAACGTAGCCACCGCGGCTACCGCTGCCAAAACCCCGCTAACCTTTGCCGTCCAAACCGACATTAACAGAACTCCCGCTGCGTTAAGCCCAAAACGGTTCGAGACCGGATCCCTCGTCAGGCCCCGTCCATATTAGGCATGTTGCGCCCGTCTGTGTGAAAGCATCGTATAGACCAACCGAGGATTCAGCGGCAGAGCATAACAGTCACAGTCCGGTCATCCAGCACCCCCTCCGGCCGACTTCATCGCCGAGTGGTGCGTCGCAGCAACGCTTGCCGATTTATGAGGCGCTGCGGAGCTTTGGTAGGCAAAGCAACCAGAAGCCGAAAAGCCACAGCGCACAAAACCAATGAGAACAAAAAAAGAACAAAATTGATGTCCATAACACTCCTCATCAGCGCGTCGCCGGATGTTCGGCTGCTGAGAGATGTAAGGCGCCGACCCGGTTCGACAAGGTTACTGACGTGTCTGGTTTTGCGTGAGGGTCGTCACATCGTGTTGCGTATGAGTTGTATTGCGTGAGCGTTCTTTGATGAGCCGTCTCGGCACCCACTCTCCCCCCGTTCGGGAGCCGGTGACGCGCTCGAGTTCCCCTGAGTCCCCGCACATCTTCCTGGCGTCAGTCCGCGTTCGAGTTTGCGTTGCCCTCTTGGCTTGGCCCAGCGGCCGGAATGGAGACCCCCGCCATTCCGGCCGTCTTTTTTTGCGCGTCACGCTGCGCATCGGAGCCCGTCGCCGCGGTCTCCCTCGAAGCGAGGGTTTTCAATTCTCCGTCTGGCCTTATAGAACGAGTGCGAGGCGCGCCTCGGCGTCGACTGTGCATGGCCCGGCGCAACCCGGAGAGCCACCTTCCGGAGGCCGGAGCGGGATCATGTTTGGGTTCTTCACCTCGGTCGGATCAAACGGGAAGACCCTGCACGCACGTGCGGTGAGATCGGCATTTCGAGCCGCAATACTTGCGGGCGCCGTTACCCTCCCAGCCGCCCTCCATGCCCAGGACGGCATGCTGCCTCGCGGCCAGCTCGAACCCGAAGCAGGCTTCGGACGAACGGACAACCGCCTCGTCACGGGAAAGAAACATCTCATTTCGACGGCAAATCCACTCGCTTCCGAAGCGGGGCGAGAGATGCTGCGCTTAGGCGGCTCCGCAACGGACGCCGCAATCGCAGCCCAGCTCGTGCTCGGCTTGGTCGAGCCACAATCGTCAGGCCTCGGCGGCGGCGCGTTCCTGCTGCACTGGAACGAAGGCAAGAAGGAACTCGTCACGTACGACGGACGCGAAACAGCGCCTGCCGCGGCCAAACCCGATCGTTTCATGAAGGGCAGCAGCCCGATGAGCTTCGGGCTCGCCGTGCGCTCCGGCCTGAGCGTCGGCACTCCCGGATTGCCACGGCTAATGGCGCTCGCACACGAACGTCACGGCAAGCTGCCGTGGCCAAAATTGTTCGAGCCGGCACTCAGGCTCGCACGAGGCGGCTTTGCAATCTCTTCGCGGCTCTACTTCATGTTGCGCTGGTTCGGAACTGACGGCCTGTCGCCCGCAGCCAAACGCTATTTCTTCGACGAGAACGGCAGCCCGCTGCCAATCGGCTATCGCTTAAAAAATCCTGCGTACGCCGCCACCCTCGAAGCGCTCGCGAAGGACGGAGCTGACGCGTTCTACGCAGGCCCCATTGCCGATGCCATGGTCGCCGCCGTGCGCGACGCTCCAAACGCAGCGGGTGATCTGAGCATTGAAGATCTCTCCTCCTACAAGGTCATCGAACGGTCGCCGCTTTGCTTCGACTACCGCGCGCATCGGATCTGCGGCATGGGTCCGCCGTCCTCCGGAACGACCACGGTCGGCCAGACGCTGAAAATGATCGAAGGCTTCGACATCGGCACGACGCCGGACGACGCAATGCGCATCCCGGCCATGCATCTGATCGTCGAAGCCGAGCGCCTCGCGTACGCAGACCGCGACCGTTATCTTGCCGACCCGGCCTTCGTGCCGGTGCCGGAGAGCCTGCTTGATCCCGCCTACCTCGCTTCGCGGAGCAAACTGATCAATCCGCAAACAGCCATGGCACTCGCCGAGCCCGGCCTTCCTCCCGGAGCCGACAAACAGGCGTTTGGCATCGACGCCACGCGCGAAAACGTCGGCACAAGCCACCTCTCGGTCATCGATGCAGACGGCAACACCGTCTCGATGACGACCACCATCGAAGGCCCGTTCGGATCCGGCGTCTTCGCCGCAGGTTTCCTGCTCAACAACGAGCTGACGGACTTCTCTTTCCGTCCTTACGACAACAAAGGCAACGTGATCGCCAACCGCGTCGAGGGCGGCAAACGCCCCAGAAGCTCGATGACGCCGACCATCGTCTTCGACGATAAGAACAACCTCTTCGCAGCCCTCGGCTCGCCAGGCGGCAGCCGCATCATCCTGTTCGTCACCAAGGCGCTCGTCGGCCTGATCGATTGGAAGCTCGATGCGCAGGCCGCAACGGATCTGCCGAACTTCGGCAGCACGGGCCGGTCCTTGGAGCTCGAATACGGCTGGTCCACCATGTGGCAGGCCCTCACGCTGAAAAGCTACGGCCACACCATCACGCCGGACCTCATGAACTCGGGCCTGCACATCGTCGCGAAACGCAACGGCGTCCTCGAAGGCGCCGCCGATCCGCGCCGCGAAGGAACAGCACTTGGCGATTGAGAGCAGACAAAGCCGAACGAAACAGCCGTCGCTCGCGATCACGGTCGTCGGCGCAGGCATCTTCGGCCTTTGGCAGGCGCTCACGCTCGCGCGCGCCGGCCACCGCGTCAAACTCGTCGAAAAAAGCGAGACGCCGTTCGCGGCGAGCGCAAGCAGGCTCGCGGGCGCGATGCTCGCTCCGGGCTGCGAAAGCGAGCATGCGCCCGAAATTCGCAACCTCGGCGCACGCGGGCTGGCGCTCTGGCGCGAGCACTATCCGCACCTGATCAACGCCGGCAGCCTCGTCGTCGCGGCACCACGTGAGGCCGCCGAAATGGCCCGCTTCGCCCGCGCGACGGAGCCGCCTCAGCGTCTCGACGCGGATGGAGTCGCAGCCCTCGAACCCGATCTCGCGCATCGCTTTCCGCTCGGCTTCTTCTTTCCCGATGAAGCTCACATGCGAACGCCCGATGCTCTTACATACTTGCTCGAAGCGGCACGCATCGCAGGCGCAAGCGCCGAGTTCGGCGCCGCATGGGTTCCGCCGTCAGCTTCGGATGTCGTCATCGATTGCCGCGGCATGGCGGCATCCCACGAGTTGCCCGAATTGCGCGGCGTACGCGGCGAGCGGCTGTTACTCAAGACGAGCGAACTTCGCCTCACGCGCCCCGTCCGCCTGCTGCACCCGCGCCATCCGCTCTATGTGGTGCCCTGGGGGGAGGGCCTCTTCCTCGTCGGCGCAACCGTGATCGAAAGCGAAGACACAGGCGCCATCACAGCGCGCTCAGCCCTCGAGCTCCTAGGCACCGCCTTCGCGCTCAACCCCGCTTTCGGAGAAGCCGAGATCGTCGAGACAGGCGCCGGCATCCGGCCCGCGTTTCCGAATAATCTGCCCCGCGCCGAGGTACACGACGGCGGACGGCGCATTTTCGTGAACGGCGCCTACCGCCACGGTTTTCTGCTGGCCCCGGTTCTGGCCGAAGCCGTTTCCGCCTATCTCGCTAACCAAACGCCGCACCCGCTCCTTGTCACGAGAGACCGGTTGGCGCACGACGGCACTTCCCGCTAAGGTCAGAGCATGTCCCAAGACACAAACACACCCTCGAACGGCGATACGTCGAACACCTTCGGCTTTCGCTCCGTTCCTGAAACTGAGCGCCAGGGCCTCGTCAATCAGGTCTTCTCGTCGGTCGCTTCGCGCTATGACCTGATGAACGACCTCATGTCCGGCGGCCTGCACCGGCTCTGGAAGGCGGACTTCGTCTCGATGATCGGCGCGCCGCGCGGAGACGCACCCTTCCGCCTTCTGGATGTCGCGGGCGGCACCGGCGACATCGCCATTCGCTACGCCGAGGCTTCGGGTCCGAACGCGACCGCGATGCTGGCTGACATCTCGCCTGAGATGCTGGAAGAGGGCCGCAGGAAGGTCGCCGCCAAGGGCCTCGACGCGCGCATTTCACTGACGCAAGGCAACGCCGAGCAACTGCCGTTCCCGGATCGCAGCTTCGACGCCTACGCGATCGCGTTCGGCATCCGCAACGTAACGCACATCGACGTCGCGTTGCGCGAAGCCCACCGCGTGCTCAAGATCGGCGGGCGCTTCCTGTGCCTGGAATTCTCGGAATGCCAGGTGCCGCTGCTGGATCGCCTCTACGATTTCCATTCGTTCGAGGTCATCCCGCGTCTCGGAAAGCTCACCGCCGGATCGGCCGAACCCTATCAGTATCTCGTCGAGAGCATCCGCCGCTTCCCGAAACAGGAAGCATTCGCTTCCATGATACGTGAAGCCAGCTTCGAGCGCGTGTCAGTGCGTAACCTCACGGGCGGCATCGCGGCCATCCACTCGGGCTGGAAACTCTAAGTCCTTCCGGAAAATTGAGAACCGGAGACGCGGAGTTACGCGTCTCCGCGATCCACGCGCCGCGAGAACTCGGTCTGTCCACCGGACGCGAGAATACGCGCCTGCTCGATCCAGTTTTCCCGTTCGATGCGGCCCTTGAAGTCGAGGATCTGGCTGATGCGGTCGATGTCCTCACGCGTCCAATTCGCAACCTGCTCGTAGGATGAGATCCCCAGCGAGTAGAGCTTCTTCTCGATCAGCACACCGATGCCGCGAATGCGCTTGAGGTCGTCGATCGAAGTCGAGACATCACCCGTGTATGCCTCGCCGCGCAGCGCTTCCGATTTGACGGAACGGAGGTTCAGATAACTGTCGCCCCTGGTCGCCTCCATCTCTTCCGTCTCGAAAGAAACAGGCTCAGCAGCAAACGCTTCGGGTTCAGGCTCTTCGGCTTCCGAATATTCGGCTGCCACGATGGGCGCATGCAGCGTTGCAGTCGTGAAAGCGGCGCTGCCCGCGAGGAAGATCGCCTGATCGACCCAGCCCTCGCCACGGATGCGGCCGGGTGCACCGAGCAACCCTTCGAAGTGCAGGATGTCGTCCGGCGTCCAGGACGCAATTTGCATCAGCGTCGTCACGCCATGTGAACGCAGAAGCTCTTCCGACGCAGGATCGATGCCGATGATGCGATGAAGCCGATCGCCGTCAACCGGCGCCGGCTCAACCGATGCGACGGGCTTCGGTTCAAACTCCTGCGGCACGCCGCTGGCCGCTAGGATGCCGGCCTGCTGGATCCAGTTCTCGCTCTCGATACGGTCACCCTGAAAGCCCAGCGCCTGGCTCACCGAAAACACGTCGTGAGGCTGCCACGCGGCAATCTGAGCAAAACGGTGCACACCCTGCATGACGAGCCTGTTCTTGATCTCGGCATCGATGCCGCGAATGCGCGTCAGGTCGTCGATCTCGCTGTCAGGCGGAAGAGCGGCAAGCGCATCTCTCTGTTTCTGATCTTCAGCAGCGAGAGCGGCCGCCGCTGCGGCCACGGCGATCTCGGTGTAGCTCGCCTCATGATCGCCTTCGGGCGTGACCAACTCTGCTTCGGACGCCTGCTCGGAGAGCGCGGCGGCCCTGCGCGCCTCTTCCTCTTCAGCGTCAGCTTTCGCTTTGGCGGCAACGGCCGCAGCCGCCGCTGCGTTCGCAGCAGCAACTGCTATCGCCGTGTAGCTCGGCCCCGTGTCAGTCTCAGGCTCAATCTCAGCGACGGGCTCGACAACCGGTTCGGGTGCGGGCGGCTCAGGCTCGAATGCAACGAGCTCAGGTTCGTACTCGGGTTCGTATTCCGGCTCGGGTTCGGGTGCTGGAGCAGGCGGCAGAACATCCCGCTCGGGCGGCGCCGGAACCGGAGACGGCTGGGACATGGCAGCCGGTCGAGGCTGCACCTCGATCATCGGCTGGCCATCATGGGTAACGGGTGCCGCGCCTCCGGAAAGAGCACGCCCGAACCTGTCGGTATCGGCGGCGGAGACTCCGGCAGCCGCGGCCGCCGGGACTGCGACGGGAGCGATAGCCTCGGGTTCGACAGTTTCCTCGACGTCGTCTGCGAACCCGCGCCGTATCAGGCAAGCGAGTGAGGCGCCGAGCAGGAACGCTCCCAGCATCAGCAAGAAAGTCTGCACGAGCAAAATCGTCATACGCCCCTACTCCCTGTTCAAAGACCGCGCCGTCCCGAAGGACGTCGGCTTAGTCTTCGACGCGTCCGCAACTGATCCACCCCACGACAAGACCGACGGCAAACGCGGCAGCCAGGTACCAGAACAACTTCACGACCAGGTAGTCCATCACCCGTCCCCCCAACTCTACTAATCCGTGAAGACCTTGAACTCGATACGCCGGTTCTTCGCCATGCCTGCCGGCGTATCGTTCGATGCGACCGGCTTACTTGCGCCAAACCCGACCGAAGAAAGAACGTCGGACTTCACCCCGGCATAGACCAGGCTTCTGAGCACGGCGCGAGCGCGACGCTCCGAAAGCCCCTGATTGCGTTCATCGGTGCCTTCGGAATCCGTGTGCCCCTCGACCTCGACGCGAGCACCGGGGCACCGTTTGATGATCTCGGCGAGCCTGGCAATGGTGAGCGAGCTCTTCGGATCGATGTCAGAGCTGGCGCGCGAGAACAGGATCGTCCCGGCGGAAGCCGCATCAGCGAGCCGCTTCTCGCAAGCAACCGTCTCAGGCGTCGTTTTCCGGGCAGCCCGCGCACGCTCTTCCGCAGCCTTCCGCTCGGCATCGGCCTTGGCTTCGGCCTCCATATCGGCTTCCTGCTTGGCCTTCTGCGCCGCCTCGGCCTCTTCGTCGGCGCGGCGTTGTGCAGCCTCGGCTTCGGCCTTCGCCTTCTGAGCAGCCGCGTCTTCCTCCGCCTTTTTGGCTGCGGCAGCAGCCTCGGCATCCCGCTTGGCCTTGAGCGCAGCAGCTTCTTCATCAGCCTTGCGCGCGGCGGCAGCGGCTTCTGCCTCTTCCTTCGCCTTCAAAGCCGCAGCGTCGTCCGCTGCTTTCTTGGCAGCCGCGGCGTCAGCTTCTTCCTTGGCCTTCTGTGAAGCAGCAGCGGCTTCAGCGTCCTGCTGCGCCTTGAGAGCAGCAGCCTCCTCCTCGGCCTTGCGCGCCGAGGCTGCAGCTTCGTCTTCCTTGGCTTTCAGCGCCGCAGCATCGTCTTCGGCCTTCTTGGCCGCAGCGGCTCTGTCCGCTTCATCGGCTTCCCGAGCGGCGGCGGCCTCCCTCTGTTGTCGCGCGTTAAGGGTAGCAGCGTCTTCTTCCGCCTTTCGAGCTGCCGCGGCAGCCTCCGCCTCTTCCTTGGCTTTCACAGCCGCAGCGTCTTCCTCGGCCCTCTTGGCCAAGGCAGCGTCCGCTTCTTCCTTGGCCTTCTGTGCGGCAGCGGCGGCTTCAGCCTCCTGCTGCGCCTTGAGAGCTGCGGCCTCTTCCTCGGCTTTGCCAGCTTCTGCAGCTTCGGCGTCTGCCTTTGCCTTCAGCGCCGCAGCTTCCTCTTCGGCGCGCTTCGCTTCTGCAGCGGCCTTATCCTCTTCCGACAATTGCGGACCGATACTTGCGGGGGCTGTCGCCACGCCCGCGAGATCCGTCTTGAGCTGAACCGTGCGAATGCCCCAGACGCCGCGCACGATATCAAGCGCAGCCTTAGGCTCTCCGTCTTTCTGAGCGCGCCCGGTGATGATGGCATCGCGGCCGGTCATGGTGACCTTGGCCCACGGCTGTCCTGCCGCGTTCAACGCCTCGGTGGCGCGAACCGTGAGGTCTGCTTCGATGTGAGGACGTTCCCTGTAGTAGGTCCCCCAGCTCAGCATAGCGATCGGAATGAGACCCCAAAGCCACCGCGAAGGATTACACCTCATCCCGCCCTCAGCTCCCCAAAAACGCACGTCTAGCCCAACGGCGAACTGCCGTTTAGCTGGCCCCCCGACCATATCCTTGCGCGGTGCACTATAGACAAGCCTTCCCGGCTTTCCAAGTTGCAGAGGACGCGGAGGGAGCCGCCTGAACTTCGAGAAATTCAAAGCACTCCCGCGGCGGTCTCGGGCGGGAATTAAGCATGAACCAGCGTCGATTGTGCCTCCACCGTTGCATAGAGAGCGCACACGGTAGACAAGACTTTTCCCTTGCCAAGGCAAGCGGCGCAGTTTCAATAGAAGTCATCGAGACGCCACATGGACTCGGACTTGAAAGAATTTATCTCTGCTCGCGCTGGTTTGACGAAAGCACCGCGTGACCTTGGGGAATGCATCGAATGACGGTCAGATTTTTGATCGTCGATGATCACCCGCTTTTCCGTGAGGCACTGCAGCTCGCGATTGAATCGGCATATCCCGAAGCCGAAATCGTCGAGGCCTCATCCATCTCCGCAGCGCAGACCGCGCTTGCGAGCGAACAGCCGTTTGATCTCCTGCTCCTTGATCTTTCCATGCCGGGCACCCGAGGTTTCGACGGACTGATCGAGCTTCGCGCCTCGCGTCCCAAACAGCCGATCCTCGTCGTCTCGGCCCACGAAGACCCGCGCATCGTTCACGAGGCGATGACCTGCGGAGCAGCCGGCTACATTTCGAAATCCGTCAAAAAGCGAGACCTCGCCGAGGCGATCCAGGATGTCATGGCGGGCTTGGTAGTGCTGCCGAAAGGCTATTCTCCGCCGGCCGACGGCGCGCCAGCCCGGGACAGCGATCTCGCCGCCCGCGTCGCCTCCCTGACGCGCCAGCAGCTTCGCGTCTTGCAAATGGTTCGCCAAGGCATGCTGAACAAGCAGATCGCTCACGAGCTCGGCGTCGGCGAGACGACCATCAAGGCACACGTGTCCGAGATCATGCGCAAGCTCAACGTCGTATCGCGCACGCAGGCAGTCATTGAAGTGGCGCGGCTGGATTTCGACGCCGTGCTTGCGTCTGCTGCGGCCAAGGAATCCGGCAAAGGCTCGTGACAACCGAAAGCAACGTCCGGTCATCGCCTAGCTGATCAGATGCGTAATCAGCGCCCGAAGCTCAGCAGGCTTCACGGGCTTTCTAAGAATTTCACATCCGCCCGCCTCGACAGCTTCCGCCACCTCGCGCGAATGGTCAGCCGTGATCACGACGGCCGCGATCTGCGCGTCTTTGGCGTCGCGCAGCGTGGCAACCGCTGTGAGGCCGGAGTCGCCACCGTCGAGATGGTAGTCTGCGAGGATGATGTCCGGCCGATACTCGGGATCGAGCTGCAGCACGCCTTCAACATCCGCGAGCCCGGAGAAGATGCGCGTCTCGCATCCCCATCGCCCCAGCAGCGCCCGCATGGCGTCACGTACCACACTGTCGTTATCGATCACGATGACCTTGAGCCCTTCGAGACCGTAGGCGCGCGATACGGACGCGCGTCCGATAACGGGCGTCTTCTTTCCCGAAAGGGCACCTTCAGCGAGCGGCACGTAAACCGAGAAACGCGTACCGCGGCCAGGCTCGGAGCAAAGCTCAATCCTGTGCCCAAGCGTCTCGCTCATGCGCGCGATGATGGCGAGCCCCACGCCGAACCCGTGCGCGTGAGATTTGAGGCCTGCCGCGCCGCGATGAAACTCCTCGAAGATCTTTGTCTGCTCGGATGATGCTATACCCGGACCCGTATCCCAGACGTCGATCCGCAACTGTGATCCGCGTTTGCGCGCCCCGAGCAGCACCCGGCCGTGCTCCGTGTATTGAACCGCGTTGGCCAGCAGGTTCTGAAGAATACGTCGGAGCATCAACGGATCGGACGTCACCGTGACGTCGCGCGAACGCATCGAAAGCCCGAGGCTCTTGTTCGTGGCGATGGGCTCGATGTCCACCAAAACGGACCGGAAGAGATCGAGCACCTCGACCTCCTGAAATGACGGCCGCAAGGCGCCGGACTCAAGCTTCGAGATGTCGAGAATGGTGCGAAGCAACTCCTCGACCGTGGACAACGCATGATCGACCTGTCCGATCAGGCGACGCTGCTGCGGGTCGTCCCGCATCTCTCCCAGCGCCGAAAGCGAAAGCCGTGCCGCGTGCAACGGTTGCAACAAGTCGTGGCTCACGGCCGTGAAAAAGCCCGTCTTGAAGCGGTTGGCGCGTTCCGCTCCGTCGCGCGCGTTGGTGAGCTGATCGTTGGTGCGCTCGAGCCTGTGCAATGCTGCCTTGAGCTCATCCGTCCGCATGCGAACTTGCGACTCGAGGCCGATCGCCGTCTGGAACATGGAATAGGCATTCGCCTGATAATCCATGCTGCGCTCGACACGCTGCATCAAAGCGGCATTGATCTTGGCAAGCTTGGCGTTGCGCCGCTGAAGCTCTTCGAGCGCATCCTCTTCGGAACGAAAAGGCCGGGTCGGTCCGCCCGTCATCGCGCTTCCCGTCTCGGGCCAAAAGCGACGCCCGTCAGCGTCTGGTTGAGATGCATGGCGTTGAGTTGCTCGCCGTAGGTGTGGAACCCGACCACGCCATAACTGCGATAGAGATCTTCCATCTGCCGGCGGATCTGCCGGTTCTCGGCATCGAGCCGCCGCAGCACGCAGTCGAATCCCAGGACGATATCGATACCGCCGAGCGAGCGATCAATCTCTTCGAGCGTGCGCTCTGTCGAGCGAAGCATGTCCTTGGGCCTTGCCACGGTGAAAACCAGTCCCTCGTCAATGGCGCAGAAGAAGGAAAGGCTTCCGTCGGGATTCATGTTGCGGATCGAACGCGGGTAGTAGTCCCCGCCCACTTTTACCACGAGCGGATAGGAGGCAAAGCTGAACGGACCTAGCTCGTCCGGCAAGAGGCCGATAGCCGCAGCATACTCGCGCGCGGCCGGCTCGGCGTTGAGCTCGTGCACAGTGCGACACGCGGCATCCGCTGCCGTGACGACGAGCTTGATTTGCGTCGGTTCGAAATTCGAGCTCTGGAAGATGCGGAATGGAAAATCGCTCTCGACCATCATGAGAAGAGCGCTTTGCGTCAGAACGCGCCCGTCATGAATGAGCGTCGTCTGACGAAATGCAAGGCCGTCTCCCGCCGAACCGCCGACCAGTTGTATATCTCCGAAGGCCCAGTGCACGGCTGCAACAAGTGGCTCTTCCGCATTGGAAAGACCGTCGACCAGCATGATACCGAAAACGCGTTGAGCAAGGTTCTCCGCATTGCCTCCGGTGAACCGCGCTTTGAGAGCACGCACCATGTCGCTTGCGCGCTCCACGCCGAACGCCGCGACGTCTTCGATGACACCTGTGTGAATGCGAAAGCCTTCGCGTGGAAAGGCGATCAGGAGCACGCCGCTCTCGATCAAGCCGTTCGGGCCGATACCGCCACAGGTTGAGCAGCCGCTGATGCTCACGCCTTTGAATGCGGCACCAAGCTCTGCGGCAAGCTCACCCGCATCGTAGTCGACGGAAAAGAACGCGACGACGTGCTGAAAGTCGCCCTGGAGTGCGCCTCTCAATCTCGCAACGGCATCCTTGACCGCTGGTGCCCGCGTGCTTGCGACGCCGATCCCACACGAGCTTGCGGCGACGACCGCCCGCACCACGTTAGCCTCCCTGACGCCCGCCTTGACGTGTCGAAATACACATATCCGACACGCGGCAGCGCTCTTATTGAACCATAGCGGCGAGGCTGCCACAGCTTCGGCGGTCCAGCAATTGCCGATCTTGATAAACGGCCACGATAAAAGGGGTTTAAGCCGAATAAACTCTTCCGAGAGCGGGCCGGAACCCGCGCATCACCCGCGCGCGAAGCGCCCTCGCGCCCACGCCACTCGACATCCTGTCATTGAGCCGTCGCTGATCGGTTGCTCATCCGTCACGCGCGCCTGCTAGCCACGGCGGATGCGCGCCCTTTGGGCTCGCCACGGCTCATGCGTCGGGGGACGCGGGGATGAACGCACAGCAAAACTATGTGGGCACGATGGTCGAAGCTCGGCCGGACGACACGCGCACGCCCATGGCGACGGCGGGACGTTTTCCGCTTCTCCTGGGCGTTCTTCTTGCGATCGCGGCCTTGAGAAGCGGCGCACTCGTTCTCAACGGCACCGACCTTTACATGGACGAGGCGCAGTATTGGGCTTGGTCGCGCGATCTGGCGTTCGGTTACTTCTCCAAGCCGCCCCTGATCGCTTGGATCATCCACGGCGCAACATCCGTATGTGGCGAGAGCGAACCCTGCATCCGTGCGCCATCGATCATCCTGCACCTTGTCACGTCGCTTCTGATCTACGGCATCGGAACGCGCCTCTATTCGAAAACGGCCGGCTTCTGGTCGGCTCTCGGTTACGCGCTGATCCCGGCCGTCTCCTTGTCGAGCGGCATCATCTCGACCGACGTGCCGCTGCTCGCGGCTTGGGCACTCGCGCTCTTCGCTTTCGCGGGCCTCCTGAAAGCTCCGACAGCTCGTGACACTGCGCTTCTGGCGCTCGCGATCGGCATAGGTCTCAATGCGAAGTACGCGATGGCATACTTTGTCCCGTGCGCCGCGATTTACTTCGTCGCCGTAACGGAACACCGACGGCGCTTGAAGTCTCCGCATCTCTGGCTCGCGCTTGCGGGCGGCATCGCGCTCATTGCGCCGAACCTGCTCTGGAACGCGACGCACGGCTTCGTCACATTCGCCCACACCGCAGACAACGCGAACTGGACCGGCATCCCGTTTCATCCGGGCAAGGCCGCCGAATTCTTCCTGGCGCAATTCGGGGTCTTCGGCCCGATCCTGTTCGGCGGCTTGCTGCTCATCACGTGGCGAGCGGTGTCGCGATCGCACAAAATCGAAAACGCAGACAAACTCCTGCTCGCGTTCTCGATCCCGATCATCCTAATCGTCACGTTGCAGGGGCTCGCCTCCCGCGCGCATGCCAACTGGGCCGCGCCCGCATACGTCGCGGCCATCGTGCTCGTCACCGCCGTGATGATCCGCGATCGCGATTGGGGCTGGATGCGAGCTTCCTTTACACTCCACGTCGTCCTCGCAATCGGCATCGCGCTTGCCACCTGGCAGGCGGGCCGCTTTTCGATACCGCGTATCGGCGATCCGTTCGCGCGCACGCTCGGCAATCGCGAGCTTGCGGCAGAAGTCCGCAAGGAAATCCTCACCGCTAAAAATAACGGCAAACCAATCGGCGCCGTGCTCACGGACGACCGCGAAATGGCGGCGGCCCTCACCTACTACGCCCGTGACATAAGCGTCCCGCTACTGTCCTGGCGGGAAGATGACGCGCCGCGCAGCTACTTCGAGATGACAAAGCCGTTCACGCCCGACGCGCCAGCCCCGCTGCTTTTCGCGACCCCGCGCTCGACGTCGTCCGTCGCCAAGCGCTTTGCCGTCGTCACCGCAGAAAACACCCGGACGATCCCCGCAGGCAACCACGCCACGCGCACCGTCCACCTCTCCATCCTCGATCGCTATGTCAAAAGGTGAGCCCATGGTCGCTGCAGTCGATTCCTACGCGCCACAGGAGATGAAGTTCCGACGCGAGTTCCTGATCGGAGCCGCACTGATCTCGCTTCCGTTCGCCATGCTGCTGGTCGCCAATCCGGATATCGACCTCGCCATATCAGGCGCGCTGCACGATGCCTGCTCGGTTCCAGCCGTACGCCAGGGCGCCCCCTGGTGCCCGACGGAAACCGTCGCTTTCGCGCGCAACATCTTCATGGCGATCTTCGGCTTCATCGCCTTCGCCACTCTCATCATCTCCATTCGTGTTTTTCGCACCGAGCGAAAGCTGTTCGGATATGAGCAGGCCCGTTGCTGGTTCATGCTGGCGGTTCTCGTTTTCGGCCCGGGCGTCGTCGCCAACCTCGTCCTCAAGGACAACCTTGGCCGTGCGCGTCCGCGTGACGTCATCGAGTTCGGCGGCACCAAGGCATTCACACCTGCGCTCATCCCGTCGAGCGAGTGCCCGCGCAATTGCTCGTTCGTGAGCGGCGAAGCGTCATCGATGTTTGCCGCCTTCTTCGGCCTCGCGCTGCTCCTTCCGCAGTATCGGGTGACGACACTCGCAATCGGCGTCGCTGCAGGTCTTGCTTCGGGCCTCGTGAGAATGACGCAAGGCGCGCACTTCCTGAGTGATGTGCTGTTCGCGGGCATCTTCATGGCGCTGACCGTAAGCGTCCTTCACATCGCGATCATCGGTGTCTGGCGCGATCCGCGTCGCACGCTGAACCTGTTCTCCGCTTCCTTGACGCCGCTGATGCGCGTCACAATGGCGAGGATGCGCTGATGATGCAGCAGAACACAGGCGAAGGCAGGCTTTCCGTCGTCATCCCGGCCTTCAACGAGGCAGGGAACATCGGCAGGTTGATCCGCGAAACCGCCGAATCCATTCCGCACGCCGTCTTGCGCGAGATTGTCGTCGTCGACGACGCAAGCACCGACGAGACGCAGGCGGAAATCCATGCACTGCGCGACGCGATCCCTACGCTGCGCTATGTCCGACACACGCATCGCGCCGGCCAAAGCGCAGCCGTCCGCTCCGGCGTCCGCGCCGCCACGGCTCCTCTGATCGCCACCATGGACGGCGACGGGCAGAATGACCCACACGATATCCCAGCGCTCCTCGCCCTGATCGAGCGGCATGCACAATCGAACGTCGTGCTCGTCGGAGGCATCCGCGTCACGCGCCGCGCCGAGTCGTCGAAGCGCTTCGCCTCGAAATTCGCCAACTGGTTGCGTGACGCCATCCTCGCCGATCGTTGTCCCGACACCGGCTGCGGAATCAAAGTCATCCGGCGTGATGTGTTCCTCGACCTCCCGTACTTCTCGGGCATGCATCGCTATCTGCCGGCGCTCGTCCAGGCCTACGGGTTCGAGGCGCTCTACGCACCGGTCAACGACCGCCTGCGCCGCGCAGGCGTCTCGAAGTACACCAACTTCGGCCGCGCACTGCTCGGCATCTACGACCTCGTCGGCGTGCGCTGGCTGATCAAGCGCACCGTGCTGCCGATCGCTCCGGCGCAAGAGCGCCGTTTCGCCGTCTCCAATCCGCAACCCGTCGTCGAGTGAGGTGCGCAATGCTTGCAAAGCTGACAGCGTGGTGGGCCGCTCTTTCGCCTGCTGAGGTCATGTGGCTCATGGTTGGCCTCGCAGGCCAGATCATGTTCTCCGCGCGCTGGCTCATCCAGTGGTTCATCACCGAGAAGTCACGCCGCTCTACCATGCCGGAAACCTTCTGGTATCTGAGCCTGCTGGGCGGCCTTCTGGTCCTCGCCTACGGCATCCACAAGATGGACCCCGTCATCTTGATCGGCCAGTTCGGGATCATCATTTACGCTCGCAACCTCTTCTTTATTCGTCAGGAAAAACAGGCCTCAGCGCCACCTCCCGCCGCGGCCGTATCGACAAGGCCTTGAACCGGCGCACACTGTCATCAACTCTTCACATGGCTCCCTGAAACATGCGGGGCCATTGAACCGCACTGCTTGCCGCGTGCCACGGCCGCAAGCCTAACATCGACATGGACAGACGCCCCCATGACCCAACGCGATCCCCTTTCCGAAAAAGTCAAAGAAGATATGCTGGACAGCTTCGACGAGGAGCTGGAGCTGGAGCTCGACGATGAGCGGCTGGACGGAGCGGGAGACGACGACGGCGACGGGCTGAACCGCAAGCGCTACTTCAAGGAGCTCTTTCGCCTTCAGCGCGAGCTCGTGAAACTCCAGGACTGGGTCGTTCACAAGAAGCTCAAGGTCGTCGTGATCTTCGAAGGACGCGACGCGGCCGGCAAAGGCGGCGTCATCAAGCGCATCACTCAGCGTCTCAATCCGCGCGTCTGCCGCGTGGCCGCCCTTCCCGCGCCCAGCGAGCGCGAGCGCTCGCAGTGGTACTTCCAGCGCTACGTCAGCCATCTTCCCGCCGGCGGCGAAATAGTTCTGTTCGACCGGAGCTGGTACAATCGCGCCGGCGTCGAGCGCGTCATGGGCTTCTGCTCCGACGCCGAGGTCGAAGAGTTCTACCGCTCCTGCCCCGAGTTCGAGCGCATGCTCGTTCGCTCCGGCATCATCCTGATCAAGTACTGGTTCTCGATCACCGACGAAGAGCAGAACTTCCGCTTCACCATGCGCATCCAGGATCCGCTGAAGCAGTGGAAGCTCTCTCCCATGGATCTCGAGTCTCGTCGCCGCTGGGAGGCTTACACCAAAGCCAAGGAAGCGATGATGGAGCGCACCCACATTCCGGAAGCACCGTGGTGGGTCGTCGAAGCCGTGGACAAGAAGCGTGCGCGCCTGAACTGCATCAACCACTTCCTGGCGCAGATCCCTTACGAGGAAGTGCCGCGGCAGGAAATCATTCTGCCCTCCCGCGTCCATAACCCGGACTACATTCGCGGCCCCGTGCCGGACGAGATGTACATTCCGGACCTCTACGAAGACGGCGAAGCCTAGAACGCCGCGGGCCGCCGACTTCCGCAAATGCTCTGTAATTGTGATCGGCCCCGCCAAGCGCGGGGCCGATCTTTTTTCCATGCGCCCCAGTAAGATGAAGCACGCTTCGTATTTTTGGGAATTTTTCCCGGGCAGCAGCCGAATATTGATGCGCTAGCTTGGATACGCGCAGGCTTTTCCAAATCATCCCGATTGATCGCGAATTTTTGACCGCCACTATTGCTTGAACGCTTGCACCGGTTCCCGCAGTGGATAATTTGCCGGGATATCGAAACAATATAACGTTCTACTCCGGGAGATAGAGAATGCGTGCGCTTGGTTATGGGCTTTTCGCAATCGGCGTCGGCCTTGCAATGTGCGGAACGGCAACCGCCGATACCGTTCGGCTTCCCGAGCGCAAAGCCGGTCTGTGGGAGTTGTCCACGACCATGGACGAAGGTCTCGGACCGAAGGACCAGACGATGAAGCTCTGCATAGACGCGGATATGGAGCGAAACACCGTCAACGCGAGCGCCGACGAGCACGCGAAACAATGCTCGAAGTATGAGATCAAGAAAGAGGGCGAAAAGACGATGGTCGACATGGCCTGCCAGTTCGCGAGCCGACACGTCACGAGCCACACTGAGATGACCGGAGACTTCGAGAAAACCTTCAACGTCAAAATCGAGAGCTCGACATCCGGCGAGCACAACAAGCAGTCCGTCACCGTCAAGCGCACGATCACGCAAAGCGGAAAGTATCTCGGAGAAAGCTGCGGCGATCTCGTCGGCGGCGAGGCAATGGGATCGGACGGAAGCCGAATGCTCGTCCAGTAAAGCAGAAGATCGTGGCCGCACCACCACCGCAAAAGCACACACCGAACGTTCAGACTTTGGAGCCCGTGCCAAATGCCGCGGGCTCCAAGCTTGAAGCGGTATGGAGCAAGCTGCCGTTTCGCTGGCAGATTTTGCTGACGATCTCTGTCGTCGCGCTTCTTGCAAGCTTGCTGAGCGGCGTTTTTGCCGTCCTCGATGCCCGCAGCAGAGCGGACATCGAGACGCAATCCAACATCGAGCTGTGGGCCAACCACTTCGCGGCGAAAGTTCGCTCCGCAGCCACGCCGCTCGACCTGACGGAGTTCGCGACCAGCCTGGACTCCGAAATGGCGAACATCCGTCACGTCGCAGTGAAGGTGCACGATACGCGAGGCAACATCGTTGAGCCGCTGCATCATCACCTACCCAAACCGATCGAAGACGATGACGGAAGAGCGCCCGAATGGTTCGTGGCGTTGGTGCAGCCCGATATCGAGTCGCGCACCGTCGACATCTCACACAACGGCCAGCCGATCGGTTCCATCCAGATCACCGGCGTCCCAGACGACGAGATCGCGGAAGCATGGGAACTCCTGAAGATGCTCGCTCTGCTGTGGCTTGGCGCCATCGCGGTCATGACGGTCGGTCTCTACTTCATTCTGGGGCTCGTGCTCGATCCGCTCGCGCGCCTTGGTAGCGGCATGCGTGAACTCGAAATCGGCCATTTCGCGTTCCGGCTGGACACACCCCATATCCGCGAGCTGGAGCCAATCGCCGAAGCTTTCAACGAGCTCGCAGCAGCCCTGGGCGAAGCCAACGCAGAAAACAGCCGCCTCTACCGGCAGCTCATCGCCGTCCAGGAGGACGAGCGTCGCGAGATCTCACGCGATCTGCACGATGAATTCGGTCCCTGCCTTTTCGCGATCATGGCGGGAACATCCGCGATCTCGCATCATGCAAAATCGCTTCCCGCTACTCAGGCGACGCCGATCACAGCCTGCGTTGACGAGATCGTTCAGGTCTCCACCCACCTGAAAAGTCTGAACCGCGCGCTGCTAAACCGCCTTCGTCCCGTCGCCCTCGGGCGCCGAACAATCACCGAACTGATCTCGGAGCTGGTTGAGACGTTCGAACGGCGACACCGAGGCATCGCATTCGATCTGATCGCGCCCAATCTCCCAACAACCTTCGGCGAAGGTATCGATCTAACGCTTTACCGCTGCGTTCAGGAAGCCGTGACGAACGCCATCCGGCACGGCCACGCGACGAAGATCACGGTCGAATTTTCGACGCCGCAGATGGACGGCAAGCCCGCTGTCGAAATGAACGTCAAAGACGATGGGCAGGGTATCGGAAAATATGTGGTGTTCGGCTACGGCCTTTCAAGCATGCGCGAACGAGTGCAGGAACTCGCCGGCACGCTGAGCATCTCGCCGCGAGCGCCGCGCGGAACCGTGCTAACGGTGTCAATTCCTCTCCGGGACAATGAAAGCCGGCGAGACGACGCTTCGGCATGATCCAAGCTTAGCGGTCATCATCTGTCACCAGGGACGGTCCATATTCTGGCGGTTCCATCCAACGATGACGTGAGGATCGACGTTCCGTCAGGACTGAATTCCGCCATCTCGACAGCTTTCTCGTGGCCTTCGAGAGGAGATATCAATGCCCCTGTATGCGCATCCCACAGCGCAGCGCGACTGTCGTGAGCGGCAGTGACGATCTTGCTTCCATCGCGATTGAACTCGACGCTGCTGATTAACCGGCGGTGCACGCCTTCCAGGCTCGCGAGAAGCGCCCCGGAACGCGGATCGAACACCCGCGCAACCTTATCGGCGGATGCGATGACAACCCGCTTCGAGTCCGGACTGAATGCAAGACAGCGCACGGCGCGCGTCGGCCCGCGAAGAACCGCAACCAACGCCCCCGTATTGGCATCCCAAACGCGCGCCGACTTGTCGCTGGACGCCGTGACAGCTAAGGCCCCGTCCGGGCTGAAGCGGGCCATCGCGATCATGCTTTCGTGCCCTTCGAGCGTCAGCAGCAGCGTCCCGCTTTCGGCGTCGAACACGCGCCCCTTGGTATCGCTTGATGACGTCAGAACCTTCTTGCCGTCCGGGCTGAACGTCGCACCGGTCACCCACTCGTCATGCCCCGCGAGCGTGGCACGCTGCTTCCCCTGCACATCCCACACGATCGCGGTCTTGTCGTGAGACGCCGTCACCAGGCGAGAGCCATCCGGGCTGAAATCGATCTGTTCGATCATGGCGCCGTGCCCGACGAGGTCCACGACATGGGCACTAGTCTCGGCGTTCCAAAGCTGCGCCGTCCCGTCACGTGTCGCCGTAGCGATCAATTTTCCGTCCGGGCTGAAGGCGAGACACCGCACGCCTTCTGCGAATCCCGTGATCGACAACACCCCTGTGCCCGTCTTTGCGTCCCAGATGCGCACCGTCTTGTCATTGGAGGCCGTCGCCACGCGCGATCCGTCTGGGCTGAAATGGCCAACTGTGAGATCCGCCGCATGTCCTGTGAGACTGCGATAGTTGAGCGAGGCCGGATCACTCGATGCCGATCCGGTAAAAGCAGCGAATAGCACGGCCAGCACTAGGCTTCGCCTCGCCACAGTTGCAAACTTGCGCCTCATACGCACCTCCCTGCCTCACCTCAGCGGTCGCCAAGTTGGATCGTCGAACGTCTCGCCATAGCGCGCGAGCGCCGCATCGATGCGCACAATGCCGTCGATGGCACTCACCTCGCCACCGCGCCCAGCAACAGCCTCCGCTCCAGAGACTATTTCGCCGAGGAGCACTTCGATTTCGGCCTTTGCCTCACTCGGCAGATCGATCGTCGCTTTGATCTCGCGAACTTCACGCGCAACGACGTCCGCAAAGCGCCGGGCGTCCGCGAGCGGCATACGCCGATGCGTGACAAGCGTGTGATTGTCGAGCGTCACCTTGCGGATCGCGGCCATATGCTCCCTCAAGGCGTCATCCGTCGAAAATTTCACGGCACGCACGCTGTCGGCCGCAATCGCCGTCGAAGCGACGACCGTCAGCCAAGCAGCCATTGTGCAGATGACAACTCGCATGGCATCACGGCTTTACGAGAACGCCCCAGGGCAACCGCCCGACGGGCACAGACTTCTCCGCCTTGCGCGACGCGACATCGACGACCGTCATGTCGTTGGTGAGGCCGTTCGCGACGTAGAGCTTGGCGCCGTCTGGAGACAAGGCCATATGCCAGGGCCGCTGGCCGACGAGAATGTACCCCTCGACCGCGTAGGTCGCGACATCGACCACCGCTACGCGGTTTGCGGGACCTAGCGCGACGAACGCCGTCTTTCCGTCTTTTGAGAAGCGCACGCCGACAGGCTGGATCAGCTCGCGGCGAACGCCCGGGATCTCGAAGCCGAACTTCTTGATGATCTTATGGGTCGTGGGATCGATCACCGCCACCGTGCCGCCGATTTCGGCAGACACCCACACGAGCTTACCGTCACGCGTAAACTCGACCACGCGCGGCCGCGTGTCGACCAGCACGTTGGCCGTCACCTTGAAAGTTTCGTTGTTGATGAAATGCGCCATGCTCGTCTGTTCCGAGGTGGCGACCGTGAACTTGTTGTCGGGTGAAACGGCCATGCCCTCGGGCTCCACGCCCACAGGGATCTCAGCGAGCACTTTACCGCTCACGCGCTCGAGGACGGTGACGTAACCCTCGTCCTCGTTAGCAATGTAAACACGCTCGCCGGAAGGATCGACATCCAGAAGCTCCGGGTCGGGTCCGGATTCCAGCGTCCGCGTGATCTCCAGTGTTTCCGTATCGACGACATCGAGGCGATTATCATCACCGGCGCAGATCAGCAGCTCCTTGAAGTCCGGCGTGAACACCATGCCGCGTGGGCGCGCACCGGTTGGGATCGTCTTCACGACTTTCAAGGTCTCGCTGTCTATGACGGTGACCGTGTTGTCCTTCTCGTTCGAGACAAAAATCGTCGCAGCTTGCACCTGCTCGACATCGAATGAGACAAAAGCTGCAGCAAATGCCGCAGCCGCTAACAGTCGCTTCATAAGTCTTCCTCTCCCCTTGGGCAGTCTCTTATTTGTTGAACCGACACTTCGTTTCGGGCTCGTCGAAGCCCATGGTGTCGGTGAGAAACTTCTGATGCAGAAAGCCGTCCTGCGGCGAGATCGAAACCAGTGTACGCGGCCCTGAAAGCAGGATCGGCTGACGCATCTGATGATCCCATTTGCGGAACGTCAGGCCGACACCCTTGAACCCGGCGACTTCGAAATCCTTTGACATGAGGTAGGCGTTGACATCGGCCGGCTTGTTGTTCGCCGTGCGTGTGACGGCTTCTCCAACGACACGTGCGCCGAGCCACGACGTGTAGTCACGTTCCGTCATGAAACGGCCGGCCTGCTTTTCGAACCGGTTTTGCAACTGCGTGCCGGCATACTGCTCGAACGACCGATGCCACGCGACGGCCTGCAAGCCCTGAGAACCGACAACGGGCCGCGGCTCATAGGTACGGAACAGCAGGTAGTCACCGAACGCCTCACCGACATCCGCCACGAAAATCACATCGTATTCAGGCGCACCCTGTGTCAGCAGCGGCATCTGAGTTTGGATCTGCTGATGGCCAGAATCCGTGCGACGCGAGCCTGCGTCGAACTCGTAGGCGCGTTCCTCCACGATCTTTGCGCCGAACTTCTGGGCCGCTCGCCGGATGGCCGCGAGATATTCCTGGTCGCCCGGCGTGTTACCGTGAACGACAAACCAGCGGCGCCATTTTTTCCATATCAGATACTGCGCGAGTGCGTCCGCGCGCATGGCCCAATTCGGCATGACATGAAAAACATTGATGCGGCAGTCCTGCTGTCGCAGATCGTCGCTGCTCGAGCGCACGTTGAAGATCAGCGCCTTTTGCGCTTCGGCGAGATCCGCAACCGCCAGAAGATCGGACGGCTCGAGATCCGCCACAATGAGCCCTTGGCCGGCGGCAAGCTGAGCTTTCACGAGCGGCACGACATCTTCGTCCGCCTTCGCCACCACTTCGACCAGCTCGAAATGCTGGTCGAGCAGCCTGCCTGTCATATTGTTTTCTTTGATGCCGAGACGTGCGCCCTGAACGCCTTCGTCGGTCAGAGGCTTGTCGAGCAGCGAAAGCGGAAGCGGCTCTGGATATCGCTTTCCGACGTAGACAACTTTCGTGACGAGAGCGCCCGGCGGCGCTTCCGTTGGCGCCTCGGGAATGGCGGCAGCGGGATCAGCCGCTGCCAACCAACCCATGAAGAGTAGAAAAGCGGCCGCCGAGCCGAGTTTCACATGCTTGGCCAGATGCGCGAGCCGCTTCTCCATCATTCTACCAGACCTTCTTTTCTTCGCGGCCTTTCCACACAGTGCGGATCCACGCGATCGCCTTCCAGACCTTCGCCTCATCATCGACCAGGTCCTTGTAGGGCGGCATAGGCCCGACAACGCCCTCCTGCCCCTTGCGCGCATATCCTTCCTTTTGCAGATCCTGGCTACCGAGCACGATCAGACGGAAGAGCGTGTCGTCGTCACCGCCATAGACCCACGTTTCGTTCGTGAGCGGCGGACACATACCGCCGCCGCCGCCACCGCCGTGGCAGCCGTTGCAGGAGAGGCCCATGTAGATCTTGTGGCCTTCCTCCGCGATCTTTGGATCCTTGTAGTCGAATGGGTTCTTGAGCTGCCCCTTTGGCGTAGCCTTGATCCGATCGATAGGCTTCATCGAAGCGCCATCGGCGGGTGCTGCGGGAGCCGCTTCCGGTGCACCTTCAGCAGCCTGTCCGGCCGCGGCGGGCGCCGATTTCTCTGCAGACGCCGGCTCGTCTGCGGCACCAACGGCACCGACGAACGCTCCGGTCGAGAGCGCTGCCACAATCAGCAGCGTTTTGAATTGGCTTTTCACGTTTGCATTCCCTTGTCTCGTTTCACTTCTGCCTCCCGTACGAATGAGCAGCCGCGAGGCATCGGCTGCGCATCTCCTCGTCGTGCACTTGCAAAGTCATGTGCTTGCAGAAATGCTCTCGTCGCGTCGCGCGCTCCTCAACACGCGAACGGTCAGAGTTTGTTCTTCCCTCCATTTTCACCGCTGGGATGCGCGCGCTCCGAAATCGTCGCCTGAAACAGAGTGATCGATTTCACCGCATCGTCGTTCAGGTTTTCTCGCGCGACGTCGATCGCGGTTTTGCCAGCCTCCGATTTGAGGTCTGGATTTGCGCCAGCTTCGAGCAGAAGCCCGAGCATCGGAATATTGCCCCGCGCCGCCGCGATCATGAGAGGTGTGACGCCATGAGCGTTCGCTGTGTTTACGTTGGCGCTACGTTCGATCAGCGCCGTCGCGATATCCGTCGATCTGAGGCCCTGCCGCAGCTCGATCTGCTTTGCCGCTTCGCCGACCGCGAGCTGACTTGCCGCCACCATGATCGGCGTCACCCGATCGGTTCCCGCAGCCGCATTGACGTTTGCTCCAAGTTCGATGAGCGCCTTCGCGCCGAGCAGCTTTCCGCTCTCGATTGCGAGGGATAAAGGTCCGAAACCGCCATCTACGGATTTTTCGATATCGGCGTGCGCGGCAACGAGCGCCCGGATCGATGGCACATGATTGCGTTCTGCTGCGTGGATCAACGCCGTGAAGCCGTCGGCATCCGTGCCGTTCACATCGGCCCCGAGCTCGATGAGCAGCGGGATGATCTTTTCATTGCGATTGCGTGCTGCCGCCTGCAACGCCCCATATCCTTGCGCGTCATGCGCATTGATGTCGGCGCCCTTCTCGACAAGAAACCTGATCCGCTCGGCATCGGATGCCAAAACCGCATTCGCAAGTTCAGTCTGAACGTCAGCACCGTCCGCGAGCCACTTTTCGAGACGCTCGCGCGTCACGAGTTGATCCGGTGACGCGACTGCTTTCGGCCCCTGACTGATCTCAAACGGCTTGGTGTAGGAGCCGTGTGCGGGAAGATCCCCGGGCACAACGCACTTGCTGCACTTGACCAAGGGGACGCCGAAATCGCGCAGGATCTTTTCGATCTCTTCGCGATTGGCCTCGAGCGCATAGTCGAGCGCGAATTTTAGAACGACATTTGTCGGACGCACGCCGAGCGAAAGATCAAATTCAAGCGGAACGTCGTCGTCCTGAAGATTGACGGGCAGCACGGCCACGGGCTCGTGCTTCATCGTCCGGAACCATCCCGCGAAGGGTCCCCAAACAGCCGCAACGTCGAGCTTTCCATCCACCACTTGCTGCACCTGATGCGCGGGCTGTTGCTCGGGCAGCAGATCGCCGTTGTGGCTGACCGTGTGCACGGAAACGTTCGTCGAGACGCCACGCCGTTTCAGAACTTCACGAATGGCGGACGTCTGGTAGACGCCGACCTTGAGCTCCTTGAGCTTCGGATCGTCTACACCTTTGATGTCGAGACCACGATCCTCGCGCCACGCGAGCACATACGCCGTCCGATAGACCGGTGTCGTCGTCAGCACACCTGCGTAGACGGTCGGAATATCGACCAGAACATCACAATCGTTCGTTTCGAATGTCTGCCGCGTGATGCCGCGCTCGAGATAGGGACGCCAGAAGTTGATCACGTCAGATCCCATGGACTGCGCGAGCACTTTCATGATCTTGTTCTGAAACCCGCTGCCGTCGATGGCTGAGAGCGGCATGTTGCCGGGATCGCTGCAAACCCGGAGCGGACCCAGGCTCTTCGTCTCGAAGGCCTTTTTCCCTGCAGCCTTCGCTGCGGTTTTCTCCGCAGCCGTAAGTTCGTCGTATTCTTTGTTCGCGCGGAATCCGGGATCGGCTGCAAAGGCGGAAGCACCGATGCAAAGGGCAATCCCCGCGGCAATGCACGGCATAAACTTCTGCAGCAACCGCAACTGAGATACCTCGACTGACACGCGCGTCCGTCCCTTGAAATTATTGTAACTCTATAGCGTTGCACAAACTCGTCACAAGCCGACAATCGAATCCGGGTGATCAAGTTCCGTTGATCCCGGGCAATCGTCCCGATCTCAAACGACAAAAACGCCCGGCGCGCTGAGCGCCGGGCGTTTTGACTTCAGCGTGAGATCACTCGTAGACCCGGAAGGTGAACAGCGTGCCTGCCTGCGGGATCTTGTCGAGGTTTGCAGCCTTCGTCATGGCCGTAGCGCCGATCGCACCGAACTTGTCGTTGAGATCGAGGCCAGCCGTGACCGGCACGCCGATCCAGCCGCCGATGCCGGCGAGGATCGACACGTACTGCTTATCCTTCACCTTATAGGTGATCGGGTTGCCGATGATGCCGGAGGCAAGCTTGCGGCTCCAGAGAACCTTACCCGACTCGCGGTCGACAGCGCGGAAGTCACCACCGAGCGAGCCGTAGAACATCAGGCCGCCGTCGGTCACCATCGTGCCACCCCAGTTCGGATACGGATCCGGGATCTCCCAATCAGCCTTGCCGGTCAGCACGTCGAACTTCTTGACCTTACCGGTCGTGCCGGGCTTCTCAGGATACATGTACACGTTGGCGAACACGTAAACCGTGCCCTGCTGCGTGTGCGTGCGCTCCTGCGGCTCAAGCTCCATGCACCAGTTGTTGGTGGGGCAATAGAACTTGGTGGGGTGAGCGGGATCAACTGCGCACGGCTGCTGGTCCTTGCCGCCCATTGCCGACGGGCATGCCGCAACGTTACGGCCACGCTCGAGCGGCGAGTGCTCGCGCACCTTCACCGGACGGCCCGTCTTGAGATCGACCTTTTCGGCCCAATCCGTCGTCACATACTTGTGGGCGCGCAGAAGCGTGCCGTCGGTACGATCGAGAACGTAAGCAAAGCCGTTGCGGTCGAAGTGAACGAGAGCCTTGCGGGCCTTACCGTCGACTTCCATGTTCACGAGAATGTTCTCGTTCACACCGTCATAGTCCCACTGGTCGAACGGCGTCATCTGGTAAGCCCAGATAGCCTCGCCGGTGTCGACTTTGCGAGCAAAGATGGTCATCGACCACTTGTTGTCGAACTCGCCGGTGTTGCACTCTTCATGAGTCTTCTTCGCGCAACGATAGGCAGGGCTCCAGAGACCGGGGTTGCCGGTCGAGTAGTAGACGATCTTCAGTTCGGGATCGTAGCTGAACCAAGCCCAAGCAGCGCCGCCGCCGATCTTCCAATCGTCGCCGACATGCGTCTTGATGCCTAGGTCCTGGCCAGCCGTACCGTAGTGCGGGTTAGCCTTGTTGGTCTCCGGCGTCAGGCAAACGTCCTTGTCGGAACCGGTGGAGTGGCACTCCCACACCTTCTTGCCGTCTTTCAGATTGTAAGCCGTGACGCGACCGCGAGCTGCGAACTCGTCGCCGCCGAAGCCGAGGATGACGTAATCGCCCGCGATGAGCGGCGCGCTGGTGCTCGTCTCGCCCTTCTCAGGCCAAGCGTGCTTGACGACCCACGCCTCTTTGCCGGTGGCAGCGTCGAGCGCAATCAGGAAGCCGTCGAGTGTGCCGTAATAGAGCTTGCCGTCAGCGTAGGCCGGACCACGGTTGACCGTATCGCAGCACGCGCGCGGCACAGCCGACTCGTCGCGATCCGTTGTCTTCACGTAGTTCCAGATCTGCTTCGGATGATCTGGATCCGACAAATCGAGACCCTGCGCGATATTGCACTGGGTCATGTTGGGGCAGCCCGACACGAAGAACAGCATCGGCTTGCCGCCGACGTCATCGATGAACAGCGGCTGGCCTTCATGACCACGCAGCGCGCCGGTCGACTGCGACCAGACCATCTGCAGGTTGTTGACGTTCTTGGTGTTGATATCGTTGAGCGTAGAATGCCGCGTCAAAGCGTTGTCACGACCCGGCGACGCCCACTGATTGGGGTCGGCCGCGCGCTTTTCGACCTCATCATTGGCAAGTGCAGGGCCTGACAACCCCAGCATCGCCAACATAAGACCGGCCTTCAGGCCTAGTTTGTTGGTCATTTCGGTCTCCTCTCCTAGCTACGAGACTTGCGGCCGTGGGAGAGCAGGCAACACGCCTCCATCCGCTCGAAAGCTCAGCAAGAAGCTTCAAGCAGTGGTTGACGTCATCTGAGTTAAACAATGCGATCGGGCTCTTCGTCGGCCTTCTTCCCGCGGGAAAAACTCCGCGTCGGCGATCGCTTTTGTTCCGCTCCCTGGCTCCCAAGAAAACAAGTGCTGATGGGAAACCGTAAGCACCACGATGCTGAAAACGGGCTCCAATCAACGCATCGCAGGCTAGGGACGTTATACCAGAACAGCGAGAGGGAATTGTCCCAATCGCTGTGAGACAATTTCCCAATCACGGGAACGTGAGCGGAGGGACCATTGAAGAGACGGCTACGGCTGCAGATCGCGTGCGATGCGAAAGCCGACGCTGAAATTGCGGAAGTCGGGAACGTTCCTCGCACGCATGGCCGAACGCATGACTTTCGCGGGATAAAAAGCCGATCCACCGCGGAGACTTCTGACGCCGCGCGGAGGAGGATCGCTCCCTCTCTGCGGGCAATCGTCCGTTACGCGGGCTGAGCCGTCTTTGGGAACAGACGCGGCATCGTCGCAATAGAAGTCGGCGGCCCACTCCCAGACATTCCCGTGCACATTGAAAAGGCCCCACGGATTGGCCTGGAACGCATTGGCAGCGGCGGGTGCTTTTCCATCCCATTCGCTCCCGCATCCCACACACGTCGCGCGAACGACACCATCCTCCGGCAGCGTATCACCCCACCAGTAAGCCGTCCGCGTTCCGGCGCGCGCCGCGAACTCCCACTGCACTTCGGAAGGCAGTCGATACGTGTGGCCAGTCTTCTGCGAAAGCCATGCCGCATACGCCACGCCATCCTCATAACTCACACCGACAATCGGCTGCCCGGGATCAGTGAGGTTTGTGCCGAGATTGCGATAATACCGGCTCGCTCCCGTCTCGACGTTGTGCTGACCGCCAGGCTCGAGCCACTCCGGCGGCTTGCAACCTTTTGCGTCCACGCACGCACGATACTCCGCCACGGTGACCGCCGTGGCCCCGATCGCAAATGCAGAAAGTGACATTTCCGTCAGGTCTTCATCATCGCCATGGTCTTTTTCGGTTTCGGGCGATCCGACTTGAAAACCAGGAGGAGACGACGGAACGACGACCATGGCAGGACAACCCTCCGCTTCTGCGCAATCTCGGAATGGTTTGCCTCCACCGGTGACACGCACCTCCGAGCGCTGAGAGCCGGTCACACCTACAGGCACTTCAATCAACGCCAGACCCAACGCCTCGGCACGCTTCGCGATCATCTCTCGTTCGTTTGGGTGTTGCGCGAGCAGGTTTTCGAGGGCGGCGCCATTTTGTGCAGCGCCAATTACGGCCTGTGCCGCCGCATCAACAGCCCTGCTCGGATGAGGTATCGAAAAAAGCGCGAGCGCTAAAGCCGGCAAGCAAGCGGTCCGGCCGAGACGTCCACACCGGAATTCTTCCCGTCCCGATCGCATGAGGATCTCCCACAAGATTACGAGAACTTCCTATGTGATATTGTTGCGCGCAACAAGACGGTGAAACGCGATACCCCGCGCATGCGATCACTCACGGGCAAGCCAGAGAAGGTCGCGAGCGAGCGTTTCCATACCCTCCGCGACATCCGTGTTGGTGAGTACAATCACCGAAACCCATCGCGAGGTTGACGGATCGAGCGAGATCAGATTGTAGGACGTGAACCCTGGCACATGGCCGGAATGGCTATAAACCTCACGCCCATCCCGGTGCTCGATGAACCAGCCCATCCCATAATAGAGATCGGGAGTGACACGTGCGCCGTCTGAGAACATCAGGCGCGCGAGATCAGGCGAAAGCACGCGCCCCTCCATCAACGCCGCGTTCCAGAGGGCCAAGTCTGCAACCGAACTCGTGAGATCCGCACTTCCCTTGAGCCAATCCGGTTGATCAAAAACTGGAGGCCGCCGATAGATCGCGACTGCGGCACCGGTGGCGGGCGCCGCGTCGCCGCCAAACCCCGTCTCTTTGAGTCCCGCGCGCGGGAAGATGACCTCCCGCAGATAGCGTTGATAGGAACGCGGCGCTGCGTCTCCCGGCAACACCGCCTCTTCCATTGCTTCTGCAAGCAGGAAGTAGCTCGTGTTGGAGTATTCGAACGTGTTCGGCCAGCCCGAAGGCGTCAGCTTCTTGATCTCCGAAAGGAGCTCCGTAGCTGCGATACGTCCCCAGGGATCGGTTGTTTGCGGCGGCCTCCGCGTAAAATTCGGAAGGTTGGAGGTCATCGTGAGCAGGCTGCGGAGCGTGATGGGCTGCTGCGCTTGATCACTGCCGTTCGTCGGCCAATGCGTGACACCCGAAAAAACGCGCGACAGGGCAAGGTCGAGGGAGAACAGAGTGCCGTCGCGCAACCGCGCTTTACGTCCGATGAGATCGAGCACGCCGGCCGCAGTGATCTGCTTTGCAATAGAACCGACGTGATAGACGGTATGCTCCGTTGCGGGCACGCCGGAAACGGCATCTCGATAGCCCTTCGCGGCGATGAGGCCTTGCGACGTGGCCACGCCATAAACCAAAGACGTCTTGGGAAGCTCCGGCGCGCTCTGGTCGATGTGCGCCAGGAAATGCGCGATGATGTCGTCAGCCTTGTGTCCCTTCGCGGCCGACCAGCCCTTGGCTTGAGCGGAAACTGCACTCGCGCACGCAAGGATGAACGCCATCGCCAGCGTCAACACCCACGGTCTTGCGCTGAAGACGACCGCGCCGGAATGCAATTGCGCAGGGTTCATCGCGTGCCCCGGCTTCACCACCCGCAACCAGACTAGGAACGAAACGACGGCGCGACAAGCACCCGCCTCGCTTAACGGATCTTACGCTCGATCGAGAGGCGAATGAGATCCGCGGTGCGCTCGACACCAAGCTTTTCCTTCAGCCGGCTACAGGTATTGGCAATCGTCTTGTAGGCGACGCCAAACGTATCGGCGATCTCCGCCAGGCTCTTGCCTTCTCCGAGCAGGCGGAGGATTTCCACCTCGCGGTTCGAGAGCTTGTGAAGTGGATCGTTGTGCAGCGACGCGCTGAACACGAGTTCGCTCGCCATGGTGCGGTCGAGATAACGATCTCCCGCCGCAATTTTTTTCACGGCCGTTACAAGCTCACCCGCCTCTGCGCTCTTACTGACGTAGCCCGCCGCGCCAGCTTTCAAAGCGCGCATCGCATAGCTCGGTTCCGAATGCATCGTGAACATGACAATCCGCGCGGATGTGTTCTCGGCCTTGAGGCGGCGCAGCAGTTCGAGACCGCTGGACCCGTCGAGATTGATGTCGAGTACCACCACGTCAGGAGACACTTGCCGTGTGAGAGACATCGCATCCTGCGCCGTCGCGGCCTCGTGGATGTCTGCACCGGGAATGGTCACAAGCAGCCGTCGAACGCCTTCACGGACAACCGCATGATCATCGACAATCAGAATTTTCACGGCGGTGTCCTCCTCGCCTCGACTTTAACAGCTGCGCTCCACCCCAGCACTTGGGATAAGTTCCCGTTTTTGCCACCTAGGGTTTCACCGCGATCCCCCAGGGCAAACGGCCAACCGGAACGGACTTCAGAGGCTTTAAAGTCGCCAGATCGACGATCGTCATGTCGTTCGTGAGGCCATTGGCCACCAACAGCTGCGAACCGTCGGGCGTAACCGCCATGTGCCAGGGCCGTTGACCGACGAGAATGTAAGATTTGACCTCATGCGTCTCAGTATCGACGACGGCAACGCGGTTGGCATGGCTCAGTGCAACGAATGCGATTTTGCCGTCCTTCGACATCTCGATCCCGACCGGCTGGATCAACTCTGCATTGACGCCGGGAATCTCGAAACCGAATTTCTTGACCGTCTTGTAAGTCTTCGCGTCGATCACCGAAACCGTGCCGCCGATCTCAGACGACACCCAGACGTGTCGCCCGTCATTCGTAAACTGTGCTTCGCGCGGGCGCGTGTCGACGAGAATGTTCTCCAGAACCTCGAGCTTCTCGTTGTCGATGATGTGCGCCATACTCGTCTGCTCGGACGTCGCAACCGTAATCGTGTTGTCGTGCGAGACCGCCATGCCCTCAGGCTCAACGCCGATCATGATTTCGGCGAGAACCTTGCCGTCCGCCGCCTCCATGACAGTGACGTACCCTTCGTCCTCGTTGGCGATGTAGATGCGCTTGCCGTCGGGCGACACGTCGAGCAGCTCCGGATCAGGCCCCGAGTTCAGCGTACGCGTGATCTCGAGCTTCTCCGTATCAATGACATCGAGCCGGTTGTCGTCCCCAATGCAGACGAGCACTTCTTTAAAGTCCGGCGTGATGCGAATTCCGCGCGGACGCAGCCCGGTCTCGATCGTTTTGATCACCTTGAACGTCTCGTCCAACACCGTGACGGTATTGTCCTTCTCGTTCGTCACGAAGATCGTCAACGCATCTGCTGACTGCGGCACCGAAATAAACAGCGCCATGGCAGCGGCAAAAAGGGGCTTGGTTTGCATCGGCAGCCTTTTGTTGCGGAGAAACGCGAACAGCATCAATTAGAAGTCGTCGGAGGCCGGGATCTCGCACCTGTCTTCGTCAGGAACTTGAGAGCACCGACCGCGGAATCGAAGCCAGCGCTCGTCGCAATATCGAGAGCCGTCTGACCATGCGCGTTCTTCGCGTTCGGATCTGCGCCCGCCTTAACCAGGAGGCCGATGATCGGCGCGTTGTTGTGCCCAGCCGCGATCATGAGCGCGTTCACTCCGTCCTTCGACAGAGCGTTAACGTCGGCGCCCTTATCGACGAGCGCACGCGCGAGATCGAGGGGCTGCGGCCCTTGAGCGAGATTTCCGGACCTCGTTTGCGCGGAAAGTTGCGTTGCAACCACCATCAACGGCGTCACGGTCTCGTAGCCGGAACGCGCGTTGACATCCGCCCCGCCGTCGATCAGCGCCTTGGCCGCGAAGAATTTGCCGTCACCGATCGCCCAGGAGAGAGGCGTGATCCCTTGCTTGTTGACGAGTTCGAGATTAGCGCCCTTCTTGGCGAGCATTTCCACTGTCGGCACGTGGTTACGATTGATGGCGTGTAACAGCGGGAAGAAGCCGTCCGCATCCGGCTGATTGGGATCGGCACCCGCGTCGATCAACACCTCGACCAGAGCCGTGCTGCGATTGCGCGACGCGGTATCCAGAGGTGTAAAACCACCGGCATCGCGTGCATTGACGTTGGCGCCTTTGCCGATGAGGAATTTCACGCGCTCCACGTCTTTGGCGACGATCGCGTTGGCGAGTTCCTGATTGATATCAGCGCCTTCAGCGAGCCATTTCTCGAGCCGCTCTTCGGTCACGATCTGATCGGGCACCGCCTTATCTGTGGGAAGAACGCGCGGCGTTTCCTTTAGGAAGCGATCCTGCGACGTCTTGCGGATGCGATCATAGTAGGAGCCGTGCGAAGGAAGATCGCCATCGACGGCGCACTTCGAGCATTTGACGAGAGGAACGCCGTACTCCTTCATCACCGCCGCGATCTTGTCGTTCGTACGCGTCAGCGACCAGTCGATCATGTACTTCAGCATGACCTGGTTGCGCTGCATGCCGATGGCGAGCTCGAACTCCATGGGAACCTCGTTCTCCCACAGGTTCACAGGCTGTATGACGAGCGGTGCGTTCTGTTGCGCCTTCAGCCAACCCGCAAACGGTCCCCAAACGCCAGCGACATCGAGTTCTCCGTCGATGACCTTCTGCACCTGCTGCCACGGCTGATGCTTGGGTTGTAGATCGGTATCGTACGCGATGATGTGAAGATCGAGACTTTTGTGACCACGCCGTTCGAGCGCCTCACGCAATCCCGAATGCTGGAACACGCCAATGCTGAGATCTTTCAGCACCGGGTCATCGAGGCTCTTGATCTCGAGATTTCTGTCGTTGCGATAGGCGAACACGTAGGTCGTCGCATACAGCGGCTCCGTCGTCAGCAGCTCCTGCAGCGCTACAGGCATATCCATGAGGATATCGCATTCGTCATTTTGAAAGGTCTCACGGGTAAGCCCGCGCTCGTGATAGGGCCGCCAGAAAAAGCTCGCGTGCGTCCCTAGATCCTCCGCAATGATCTTTGCGATCTTGTTCTGGTAGCCTTCCTGCTTGCTGGACGAGAGCGGCATGTTGCCGGGATCGGCGCAAACACGCAGAGGCCGGTGCAGCTTCATGTTGCGCGCATCCTGTCGCGCTTTTGTGTGCTCTGCCGCCGTCAACTCATCGAACGTTCTGTTCTTGGTGTACGAGCGCAAACTATCTGGAGCGGCCGACACGGCTTGTGTCACCGCAATCACGGCCAGACCTGCGATCAGAACGGAATACGGCAGCTTCCTCACACATCACCTATAACGTTATAGTGTTGCTTATTACGAGCAGCCGCCGCGCGCTGCAAGTCCGGATCGATACGTGAGGCAGTCACGTGCGATCACACTTTCGCGCGAGCTTTCGCAAGCGGCTTCCGAAATAGGAACGCCCGGCACCTTGCGGTACCGGGCGTCCAAAGATGTCAGTCTGGCATCACTCGCTGATGGCGAACGTATAAAGCTCGCCGCCCTGCGGGATCTTATCGAGGCCAGTAGCCTTGGCCATCGCCGTTGCACCGATCGCGCCGAACTTGTCGTTCATGTCGAGACCAGCCGTGACGGGGATGCCTATCCAGCCGCCGAGACCGGCGAAGATCGAGACATACTGCTTACCCTTGACCTTGTAGGTGATCGGGTTGCCGATGATGCCCGAGCCGAGCTTCTTCTGCCACAGCACCTTGCCCGAGTTGCGGTCGACAGCGCGGAAGTGACCGCTCTTCGAACCGTAGAACATCAGGCCGCCGTCCGTGACCATCGTGCCCGACCAGTTCGGATAAGGATCGGGGATTTCCCAATCGGTCTTACCCGTAACAACGTCGAACTTCTTGATCTTGCCGGAGATGCCAGGCTTCTCAGGATACATGTACACGTTGGCGAACACGTAGACCGTGCCCTGCTGCGTGTGCGTGCGCTCCTGAGGTTCGTCCTCCATGCACCAGTTGTTGGTGGGGCAGTAGAACTTGTTCGGCTCCTTCGGATCGACCGAGCACGGCTGCTGGTCCTTGCCGCCCATGGCGGAGGGGCAAGCAGCGACGTTGCGGCCGACTTCGAACGGCGAGTGCTCGTAGACCTTGATCGGGCGACCCGTCTTGAGATCGACCTTCTCGGCCCAGTCCACGGTCACGAACTTGTTGGCGCGCAGCAGCGAGCCATCGACGCGATTGAGGACGTAAGCGAAGCCGTTACGGTCGAAGTGCACGAGTGCCTTCACCTTCTTGCCATCGACGTCGAGGTTGTCGACGAGAATGTTCTCGTTCACGCCGTCATAGTCCCACTGGTCGAACGGCGTCATCTGGTAGGCCCAGACCGTCTCGCCAGTGTCCACCTTGCGGGCGAAGATGGTCATCGACCACTTGTTGTCCCACTTGCCGGTGTTGCACTCGTCGTGAGTTTTGTCGCCACAGCGATAAGACGGCGACCAGTGGCCCGGGTTGCCGGTCGACCAGTAGACGAGCTTGAGCTCGGGATCATAGCTGCCCCATGCCCAATAGGCGCCGCCGCCGATCTTCCATTCACCGCCGTGGGTGCTCGGATACGAGGTGATGCCGACGTCCGTACCGGCCGTGCCGAAATGCGGGTTAGCCTTGTTGGTGTCCGGCGTCAGGCACACGTCCTTGTCGGAACCGGTGGAGTGGCACTTCCACACTTCCTTGCCGGTTTCGATGTCGTAAGCCGTGAGACGGCCGCGAGCTGCGAACTCGTCGCCGCCGAAGCCGGCGATCACGAGGTTCTCAGCCACGAGCGTCGGACCGGTGATGGTCTCGCCATGCTCGGGATAGGCATGCTTCACGACCCACTTCTCGGCGCCAGTCGTCGCGTCGAGCGCAATCACGAAGCCGTCGAGTGTGTGGTAGATCACCTTGCCAGCAGCATAGTTCACGCCGCGATGGACGGTGTCGCAACAAGCGCGCGGCACAGCTGATTCGTCGCGATCGGTGGTCTTGACGTAGTTCCAGACCTGAACCGGGTTATCCGGATCGGTCAGATCAAGCGCCTGCAGAATGTTGCACTGAGCCATGTTCGGGCAGCCCGACGAGAAATACATCATCGTCTTGCCGTTGTGCTCGACAACAACGGGCTGACCTTCGTGACCGCGTAGCGCGCCGGTCGACTGCGACCAGACGAACTCGAGCTTCTTCACGTTGTCGGTGTTGATGTCTTTGAGCGTCGAATGGCGCGTCAGCTTGTTGTCGCGGCCCGGCGCGGGCCACAAGTTCTCGTTCTGCGAGTTTTTCTCGATCTCGGCATTGGCGAGCACGGGCCCGCTCATACCGAGCACGGCCGCCATCACGCCGGCCGCCACAAAGGATAACCTCTGTTTCATTCGTTTCCTCTCCTAGCTCCAGGCGGATTTTCGAACGGAAACCTCTCCACGATTCCCCACTCGAAACTCCGCTTCACCTCGTTTTCCGGAACACTCCGGAGACGAGATCTCCCGCTGCGCAAAACGGCATTCACAACCTCTCGGTCACGACCGCCTTGCGCATTCAATGTCTCAATCGAAAAGTGCTGACTTCCCCGGTTGGGAAGACGAGATGTCGTTTTTAAAAAAAGCCGGGTGCCGGGAGAACCCAAGGAGGAGAGCGGCTGTCTCGGCACCCAAGCCAACTGCAAGCTCGAGAACCATAGGCAAGAGCATTGTCCCGCACTATGGGATACCCTCCCGATGTCTCTTGCCAAGTTTCCCGATCACAGAGACGTGATAACACCAGGACTCGACACGCATTTTGCGCGTCGATGGAGGCAAGAGATTATTTGCCGGGCGTCTTAACTGCTCGATCGGCGCCGGTTGCGCGTCACATATCGAGCTTGGGAAGATGATCCGGCAACGTGCCCTCAGGCAGGCACGGACGCGCGGTGGCCGTGCAATGGAACTGCCCCTTCAGATCTGTCGTGCACTCGAGGGATTGATCGTTCGCGTTGTTCCAATCTTCGTAGCCGCGCCCCAGCGAGCCTGCACGCGAAGACCACCACTTCTGAGCAGCGAGAAGCGCCTCTTCCTGCGTTGCCGCCGACGCCTTTCCGCCTTCGACCGGATCGCCGCAATACTTGCCTGCAACGGCAGAGACAGGCGCAACAACCATCATCGCCACGATCAGAGAGAGCGATCTGAACTTGCAAATCATGGACACGCCGTACCTCTACCCTTCCAATTCATCATCGCGCCGCTGGCACGACGGCAATGCCGCGCGGACCGCCCGCACACTTAATCCGCCGGACTTCCTTGAGGCTCTTGAGATCGATGACCGACACGTCGTCCGAAAACCAGTTCGCGACATAAGCGCGAGATCCGTCCGCACTCAAGCCTACGCCTTCCGGATATTCGCCGACCTTGATTTCAACCGGGCTTGATGCCGCTTTCTCGATCACCGAAACACTGCGTGCCTGCTGATTGGTCACAAGCACCCGCGCTCCGTCCGGCGTGACAGCCGCGCCATAGGGCATTGCTCCGCTATCGACGGTATCGAGAACTTTGAGCGCCACCGCATCGATGACGGAAACGGTGCCGCCTTGCACGTTGCCCACGTAGAGCCGCGAACCATCCGGGGAGATCGCCATCGCGAACGGCGCATGACCGACCTGCACTTCGCCGACGACAGTCAGATCATCCACGCGCACGGCGCTGACACTGTTGCTCTCGCGGTTGGCGACGAACAGCAATTTCTCATCCGGCGTCAGCAGCAGATGCGCAGGCGCGCGGCCGACATCGAGCACCTTCGTTGGCTCTTTCGCCTCGCCGTCGAACACCGCAACGTGCGAGCTGCTCCAATCTCCGACAAAGAGACGTCCCTTGGATGTAATAGCGACGCCGAACGGAGATCCGGAAACGCTGATCGTGCGCAACACATTCTGCGTTTCGAGATCGACGATCGAAACCTGCGAAAGATCCGGATGGCTCACGTACGCGAGACGATGATCCGCAGAAAACGCAAAGGAAGCGGGAGCCTTGTCGAGCTTCATCGTCCACGCGACAGCGTCCCCGCCTTCTTCTATTGCACTCAATGCGGCGCCGGACTGGCTCAGGACATACACGCGCTCGGCTGCTTGCGCGACGCTCGCACAACAAGCCAACGCGAGATGAATCGCTGCGATCGAAGCAGCCTCGAGCCAGTGGAAGCGCCGCATCTGCCGGGCCCTACTTGCCTTCGACCTTGGCCTTGAGCCCCTTGAGACCTTCCTGCAGGAACTCCGTCATGGCAGCAACTGCTGCCTCGTCGTTCTTGTCTTCCGGCGGGAAGTTGCTGGTGTCAGCGCGGTAGAAACGGCTGATCCACGTCACTTCGCTGCCGTCACCCGCAGGCGTAACCGCAATCGTCGCCGAGTAGAAGCTCACCGGAAACACGTCGACGTTCTCGGTCGACAGGCGATAGCCGTACGACATCTCCTTGTCGTTGTACTCGTCGAGGCCTTCGACGAGATCACCCTTCTCCATCGTGATCGTGCGCGTTGCGCCGTTTTCGTTGCCGCCCGTCGCAGCGACTTTCTTGATCTTCGGGTTCCAGCTCACGTCACCGAAAGCCTTGAGCGCTTCCCAAACCTTCGCCGGCGGCGCAGCGATGGCGATCTTCTCCTCGGCCTTTTGCGGAGTGGGGCCATGCGCCAGCGCAGGCGAAACAAAGCCAAGCACGAGCGCCATAACGCCAAGCATGCGTACAAATGCAGTCATCGTCTTCCTCATATGTGCTTCAACGTGGGGTATTCCGCTCGACGCATCGACGGTTTGAACCAGTCGAAGCGCAAAGAAGATGCGAAACCGGAAAACAGCGACGCGAGGTAGACTCCCGCGAGCAGAGCCAGCGCGAGTGCAGCCGCAAACGGCCGGATGTCGACAATCACCTCGACCGGCCGCGTGTGCGCATTGCTTTCGAATGCCTGGAGAAGATCCGGACTATCGATGAGATCGACATGCGCGAGACCCACCTTGGCCGCCAGCGCGCCGAGATGCTCGCTGCGAACGGACGTCAGATGCTCTTCGCCCTTGGGAACATCCGTTCCGAACGGCGCCCATTTTGGGTGATAGCCGGGCCGTGATTCCGCGTCAGGCGGCGGAGGCCCCGAATGGTTCTCCTGCGGCACATCCATTTCACCGTAAACGCCGATCTCGTTGCCCTCGTCGTCGAACTTCGGCATCGGCACCTTGTCTTTGCCGCCGACGCCGACGATCAACCCCTTCACCTCCTCGGGCTTGCCGGAAAATTCAGGCAGTCCGCCGTAGGCCGGAAGAGGCGGCGCTTCATGCCCGTCAGTGAGGAAAACGATATCCCCCTTGAGGCTCTCCGTGATCTCCACGGCGCTGTAAAGCCCCTTGGCGACCATGCTGTCGCCTTCCCACGCCATGCGCCAATCGAGATCCTGAATGGCTGTCTCGATGGGCGCGAAGTTTTCGCAAACCTCGACCGGATTGAAGAGCAGGAATGATCGGCGCTCCGTGAAGATGCCGAGCCCCAGGCGCGACTGGCACGGCAACTCCGTCAGCAAGCGTTCGAGCGCCGCCTTCGATGCCGCAATCCGGTCGACGGGCTTGCCCGCGTCCTTCATGTCGCGCGTATTCATACTGCCGGTGACGTCCACGAACGCGACGATGTCATAAACATTGCGCGTCAGTGTCACGCCGGGGAGCAGCATGGCGGCTAGCGTCAGGAACGCCGCGGCGAGCAGCGTCCAGAAGCGCGGATCATCCCGGTGCTCACGCATTACGGAAGCCCCTTCGGAACGCCGGGAAGATCCGTCCAAAGCTTCGTCGGCGCATCCGGCGGCGGTTCCTCGTCTTCCGACTCGTAGCCCGGGAAATCGCGCACGATGCGCATCGCAACGTCGTAGTTAAACTTGGTGTCCCACGCCGTCGGATCGAGACGAAGCGCCAGGCGATATTCGTCCTTCGCAAGCCGTGTCAGAGGAATGGCTTTGTCGTTGTTGCCGCGCTCGACGGCCGCAATCGCGTCCCGCACCCGCGCGTTGGCGTGGTTGTAGATGAGGCGCGCGCGAAGCTTTGGATCGGTCATGCCCGAGGATTGATCGAGCAGAGATTGCGCCTCTTCGCGACGGTTGCGTGCGAGCAGAAACGCAGAACGCGCAACCAGCACCTCGTCGGACGCCGTGCGCGCATCGACGGCGATGTCATCCCCGGCTTTGAGCGCAGAAATCACGCTGTTATCGCGCCCCACTTCGTAAAGTTTCCACGACAGCACCGCGAGCGCCGTCACCGATGCGATGAGCCCGGCAACGAGAGCGGCAGAGCGGAACTTGCGCAGCCACTGAACTGTCTGAGCGAAAACGCGGGACAACAGGCTTTCCGAACGCAATGTCATCGCGCACCCTCCCTCGGCGGAACGAGGCGCACCTCGGCAAGCTTGGCCGCAAGAAGCACGAGCAGCGCTGCGAGCGCGACGCCGAACGCCAGCCCTTTCAGATCCTGTTGCGGAATGCGCTCGAAATAGGTGATGGGGCTGCGTTCGAGCTTGCCGATCTCGCCGATGGCCTGCGCCACGGCCTCCGGGTTCTCGGCTTCGAAAGCGCGATAGGAGATCCCGAGCGACTTGAAGAATTTGTCGAGATGCCGCTCCGGCATGGCCTGCGGCGTGTCCTCTTCGCCGGGCGCCGGAAGCGTCGAAATACCCGGTGTTCCTGCCGTGCGAAGAAACAACCAATAGAGATTGATGGGACGGCGCGCGAAGGCGGCGCGTAGCGAATCCTGCACCTTGCGGTCGATGACAGCCGCGCCATCCGAAACCAGCACGATGACGCGCGCGGCAGGCGACGTGTCGGCTTCCTGCATATCGAGCGCCAGCGCCAAGCCGCGACCGACGTTCGTGAAGGCGAGACCGGGACGATCCATGGCGTCGACGGCCGCCATCACCGCACGCTTATGATCGGTCATCGGTAGGATCGGCATCGGTGACGTGGAGAAAGCCGCGACGCCGACGAGATCATGATCACGTCGAAGAACGAAGTCCTTGAGCAGGCGACGCGCCGCAGCCGACTTGCTCTCCTCTCCGCCTTCCGGCGCACGGCCCGCGAACGTGTTGTCCATACTGGACGAACGGTCGATGAGAAGGACGATGTGCGCTCCCTCCCCCGTCTTCTCTATCGTGCGGCCGAGCCGATGCAGACCGCCGATGCCGAGAATGAGCGCCACGATCGCGATCGCGCCCGCCACGCGCAACGCCCATTGAATGGCGAGAGACAGCGGATCGGCCTCGATGCCGTCGATCGACGAATAGTTCTGCGCCCGCTGCGCCGAAAAGAGGAATGGCAGCAGCGCCAGCGGCAGCAGGAATAGCGCCGAGGGTGTGGTGAGCGCCAGGTTCATCGCGCTCCTCTTTCCTGCCGCGCCAGAACACTCGCCAATTCCTTGAGTTCGGCCGCAGGCATACCGGTTTCGGCCTGCCGCGGCGCATCGCCGAAGAACGCCGCACGCGAGGCCGCAAAGAAGCGCTCGACGAGCTGACGCGTCTCGTCATGCTCTGGATGCGACGTCAGAAATCCGTCGAGATCCGCAGCCAGCAGGCGCTGCCCAGCCGCCGTGTCGAAGGCGCGATGCATCGCCAGCAGCGCCGCCTTGTATCCAGTCGTACCGCCCTGCCCCAACGCTCGGCCCACCTCGCGCACGGCACGCGAGAACGGACGAACCTGCCGCTTGTGGAACGGCCACCACGCGAGGTCACGGGCCACCAGCAGAAGCAGCAGCGCCGACAAGCCGCCCAAAGCGAGAACGCCGCTGCGCAAGCCTCCGGACCGCCGCATCTCAGGCTTGATATCGGGCCGCAAGAACGTCTCGGCAGTCTCTCCGCTCTTCTCCGGAAAGATCTCGCGCAGCGGAGACATCAGAAATGTGAATTCGGGAACGACCGTTGTATGGCTGCCGGAAGGGCCTCGGATCGTAAGCTCCATCTGCGGGATCGTCTGCTTGCGCGGGTCGATCGGCGCATAGAATGTTTGATAAGTGAGCTTCAGCGTGTGCAGCCGCCCGTCGCCGCGCTCCTCGGACGTCTGCTCGATGGCCCGCAGTTCGAGCCAATAGTTCGAAGGCCCGGTACGCGGCAACGATGCCGGAACGATCTCGTCGTCCGGCCCGGTCTCAATCTCAACTGTGCGCTCGATCGTGTCGCCCAGAAAGTAACCGAACGCGCGAGGCTCCAGCGTATGCACGGCGCGCACTTCCGCAATGGCCGGGAGCGGCAGAAGCGTGACGAGGAATAGCGCGAGGAAAACGCGGTGCATCGCTCAAGCCCCCGCCGCGAGATGGGCGCCTAGAAGGTCCCAACGAATTGCATCCGTGACCTCGAAGGGAGAGCGGCCGTGGCGCGCCGCGAGAGCGCGAAAAAAAGACCGGCGGGTCTCGATCCTCCTTTGCCACTCGGCTTTGAGAGATGGCCTCATGGCTACAAGACGCCGCCGGCCAGTCTCGAGGTCGGCAAGTTCAATGAGCCCCCAGGACGGAAGCTCGACACTTTCTCTTGAATCGACGATGCGGATCGGCACGATGTCATGGCCGGAGAGCGCATCGAAAAGCGCCTCCAGCTCCGCTTCAGGCAAGAGAAAGTCGGAAACGATGAGCACCATATTGCGCTTGCGCCCGACCCTGGCCGCCGCATCGACGAGGCCGCTCGCCCCGCGGCGGACCGGCACATAGGCGCGCAAACGCGCCACCATATCCTCTTCGCCTGCGTGCGATCGTGACGGGAGCGCGCTGAGATCCTCCCTCACATGATCGTCAGCCGCATAGAGCGCGAAGGTATCTCCGGCGCGACGCACGGCCATGGCGAACACCTGCGCAAGATCGGCAACGAGCGCCATCTTGCGCGAGGCACCCTCAAACCCCATCGACCCCGAGAGATCGACCAGCATCGTCACGCCTATCCGGCTCTTCTCCTCGAAGCGGCGGACGTGCAGCGCCTCGAACGGATCGCGCAGCGTCTGGCGAAGGTCGATCCGCCGTGGATCGCGATGTTCGAGAAGCGTCGCGAAATCGCGAAAAATCCCGCCCGCGCCGGATTGCTTGCTGCGATGAAGACCTTGCCGCAGAGCCCTGCTGCGCCAGATGATCCGATATGGAAGATCAATCGGCGGCGCGAGAGTGGTCATGGCACCGGCACCGTCTCGAAAAGGGCGTCGATCAGTTCGCGCGCAATCGTCTCGCGCCGGATCTCGTAAGCAGGCTCGAAGAAAATGCGATGCGCCATGGTTTCGAAGAACACCGAACGCACGTCCTCAGGAACAGTCATCGTACGGCCGTCGAGCCATGCCGCCACACGCGCGGCGCGCACGAGATAGCTCAAGCCGCGCGGCGAAGCGCCGGCCGAAACCAGGCGCGACGTGTCGACACCCTGGATCTGGATGCCAGCGTCGCCAGGGTTGCGCACCGCCTGCCAGAGACCGAGCACGTAACGCTCGAGCGTCTCGCTGGTCTTGACCTCGGTCTGAATTGTGCGAGCAACGTCGTTGAGCTCGGCATAACCGAGAATGCTCTCCGTCAGGCTGGAAATCAGCCGGTCGCCATCATGGAACCTCGGATCGAACGCAAGCGCACGCCGCGTCTCCGCATCGGTCGGTGCATTGATGGCGATTTCCATCAGAAAGCGATCGCGCGCCGCTGCAGGCAACTCAAACGTCTCCTCGCGCTCCACGCGGTTGCGATCCGCAAACACCACGAGATACGGGAAATGGAATTCACGGTTGAACGCCGTGACACTGCGTTCCGCCATCAGGCGCAGCAACAGAGAGTGCACTTGCGGACGCGCGCGATTGATCTCGTTGAAGAAGAAGATCGCGAGATTTTCGCCAGCGCGCAGGACCGGGCCTTCCTCAACGCGCGGCCGTCCGTCCTCGGCGAGGTAGGTGTGATAAATCAGATCTCCGGGCATAAGGTCGATCGTGCCCTCGATGCGCTCATACGAGCCACCGACACACCGGGCAGCCGCCCGGAGAAGCGTCGTCTTGCCGACGCCCACATCGCCTTCGAGAAGAACGTGCCCTCGCGCAAACAACGCGATCGTGAGAAGGCGGATCACGCGATCCTGGCCAACCACGGCCTTCCCGACTTCAGTTTCGAATTTTAAGGCCCGCTCGCGCCAAGCAGGCAGATCTACACGTCCCGCGGTCTCGCGGGTATCGGTCCCATCGTGCGGCATTTGCACCTCAAGGGCGTACGGAGCCGAACCGCCGCCAAGCTCAAAAGGAGGTGCGGCCGAAACCGCACCCCAAGAACCCTCGGAGAGGAAGCAGAGCAACTTTGCAAGCGTGGCACTGCAGCCGAGGAGGTCGAAAAGCCGGTGCTACTGGATCTTCTTGACGTCGTAGACCCACTGGCCGGTCTTCTTGAAGTGCGCGGCGCGCTTGGCGTTGCGCTCAGCCTGGCCGTCGAGCGCAGCCTGCTGCTTCGCAAGCTCCTTCGGATCATGCTTCGGGTCGTACTTCGAACCAGCAACCTTTTCCGGATAGCCGGGCTTCGGCTCCCAGCAAACGCCGGGTGCTTTGCACTTCGTTCCATCGTAAGCGGCGGCAAAGCCGGCACCGACGGCGAGGATCACCGCGCTGGCGGCGAGCGTCACAATAGACTTCTTCATGGGTCAGTTCCTCCAGTCCAAAACTTCCACTTCGAGCGGTTTGATCCGCCTTGTCATCCACACGTCACCGGTCGCGCCCCTGCGAGACGCTTCTCCGGTTATGGGGCGGATGCCTTGCACTCACCCGCATCGGCGCTAGCCGTCTCAGGCTTGTGTTCTTCCGGCTTGAACGGCTTGAAGGTTTTCTTCTGCTCGTCCGTAAGCCATTCTGCTTCAGCGATATCGCCCGAGTACATGTGCCGGATCCAGGCCATGAGCTTCAGGAGATCGTCGATGGAATGATCGCTGTGGGGACCCATCATGCCCTGGGCGCCACCGTAAATGGTCTCGAAGAGACCCTTGTCAGTCGTGTTCTTCGGGTACGTCCAGTAGGCGTCACCAAGACCAGGTCCGAGTTTGCCTTCACCAAAGTGACCGTGGCAGCCTGAGCAAGCCGTGAGATAGATTTCCTCACCCTTCGGCAGGCAACCCTTGACCTCGGTGTAAAGATTGACGCCCGTCTCAAGGAAGTGCTTGGCAGCTTCCGTGTCCCGTCCCTCGGGGAGCGAGGACTCCGGCACGTTGAGATCTTCACCTGTGATCGTGTGACGGAAAGATTCCGCCGCGACGCTTCCAGTTGCCAGTACGCAGCCCACAAAGAGTGCTGAAGCCCAGCCGAACTTGATCTTCTTCATCCTGTAGTCGAACCCGTGATCTTGTGCCTGATGTTAAAACCTAACGAACAAACCTCATGAGCGGGGCAGACCCGCCACGAGCGGAATGCCTTCATCTTTGAGAATTTCCTCGATCTTCGGCTTGGACTTCTCGAGTGCGAGATCGATAGCCTCGAGCAAAGCCGTATCGTCCTTGCGCACACCGATCGACTGATCGAAGTGATGCGGAACCTTCTCGCCATCCGCGCGAACATTGTTGTCGGGGATGACCGTTAGAAACACGTTGTTGGAGGCCTTGGCGTATCGCGCCACCTCCGGCGCAAAATTGATCGCGACATCAGCCGTGCCGTCGGCGACTTCGCTCACCATCCGCTGAGGCGGAATACGCGTGAACTTGTTGCGGCGATCCTGGAAGTTGGTCAGCGAGTGCATGTAGTTGAAGTGCTCGCGGAAGAGCCCGAGCTTCTCGAGCATGATCTGCCCGGGCGAACCAGGCGTGAAGCCGATCTTGCTCGCCTTGGCGAGATCCGGGCTGTTCCAGTCCTTGATGTCGAGCTTCGTGTCTTTGCGCTGAATGAAGACGTACGGCGCTCTATAATAGGGCTTCGAGGTGAGCACGCGCTCATCGCCAGTATCCATCCCCATCACGACGTCGCACATCTTCATGTCGAGCTGATCGCGAATGATGTAGATGCTCGGGCGGGAAAAGAAGACGAACTTCGGCGTGCGTCCGAGCGCATCCGCGAGAGCAAGCGCGATCTTGTTCTCAAAGCCGGACTGATCCGTCTTGGAATAGGGCAGCTCATCGGCGGCCGCACAGATGCGGAGAATGGGGGAATTCGAAGCGGAAAGCGCATCGTCTTCAGCTGCGGTCGCAGACGCGACGCCTGCAGTGACGAACAGCGGAGCGAGCAGCAGAGCCTTGAACGGAGATAAGCGGCGAGGCGCGAAGTACCTGACGAATGACATGGCGGGATTTCCTCTTTTGCGAGCCTGCCGTCTTTTCTTTCGCTGCGCGAAGCGCGCGCGGTGTTCTGCGGCGTCAGCCAATAGTGTTTGTTTGCTTTGATTTGATTTGATTTTTGCCGTGGGTGCCGCAGCGCCGACGGGTGGCGCTGCGGCTAGAGTGTCAGGCTTTATTAGCCCTTCGTGTCGTACTCGCCGACGTTGATGTCTTCGCTGTACGGGTTCTTTCCGTCGAGCGAGAAAACCTGCAAGCCGCCACCCATCTGGGTGTAGTTAGCGAGGTTCTTGAAGGCGCCGACCGCGCCGAGACCGGCAGTCGGATCCTGAAGGTCGAACACGAGACCAACGCCCGGCCAGCCACCGACGCCGTACATGATGGCGACGTACTGCGTGCCCTTGTGCTCATACGTCATCGGGTGACCGATCACGCCCGAGGGAAGCTTGTACTTCCAGAGCAGCTCGCCGGTGTCGGAGTTACGAGCCTTGATGAAGCCATCAAGAGTTCCGTAGAACACCAGGTTGCCTGCGGTAGCCATGGTGCCGCCCCAAACGGAGAAGCGCTCCATCTTGTCCCACTGGTACTCGCCAGTGATCGCGTTGTAGGCCTTGATCTGACCAAGACCGAGGTAGTTCTGGCGATCGCCCTTCGGACCCGGATACATCCACAGCGTGGCGCCGACGAAGAACTGACCTGCGCGGTAGGGAAGCATAAAGGGCTCCCAGTCCATGCAGATGTGGTTGATGCCCATGAAGAAGAGTTCCTTCGTGGGATCGTAGGAGTCGTGGCCCTGGTTGTGGTAGCCCATGGCCGACGGACAGATTTCCTTGCCCTTATGGTCCATGCGCGTGCCGAACTCAGGATCGCGAACCGGAAGACCCGTCTTGAGGTCGACCTGCTTCACCCAGTTGACCGTATCGTCGAGCTTGTTAGCCGAGATGAGGTCGCCGTTCTCACGGTCGAGGGTGTAGACGATGCCGTTACGGTCAGGATGCGTGAGAAGCTTGCGCTTCTTGCCTTCCTTGTCCGTCTGCTCCGACAGGATCATGACGTTGACGCCAGCGTAGTCCCACTCGTCGTGGGGCGTCTTCTGGTAGCCGAACTTGGCCTTGCCGGTGTCGGCGTCGCGACCCCAGATCGTCATCGTCCACTTGTTGTCGCCCGGACGCATCGTCTCGTTCCACGGTGCCGGGTTGCCCGAGCCGTAGTGGAAGAGGTTCGTCTCCGGATCGTAGGCGTACCAGCCCCAGTTCGTGCCGCCGCCGATCTTCCAGGCGTCGCCTTCCCAGGTGCCCGTGCCAAGACCCTTCTGGCCGTAGTGCGGGTTTGCGCTGTTGAAGTCGTCGGCAAGACCGACATCCTCATCCGGACCGGTTGCGTACACGCGCCAGACCTGCTCGCCGGTCTTGACGTTGTAAGCCGTCGTGTGACCGCGAACACCGAGCTCGGCGCCCGACGAACCGACGAGAGCGAGATCCTTGATCACGTACGGCGCCTGGGTCAGCGTCTGACCGACCTTGATATCGCCGTTCTCGACCTTCCAGAACTCTTCACCGGTCTCGGCGTTCAGAGCGACGAGATGGCCATCGAGCTGCGTCTTGATGATGAGGGCAGGTGTCTTGCCGTCACCCGGCCAGTAGGCCAGACCGCGGTTCACGAGATCGCAGCAAGCGACCGAACGAGCCGCCGGATCCTGCTTCGGCTTGTGCTGCCACAGGATATGGCCCGGATCGTTGAGATCGAGAGCAAACGTGTTGTTCGGGAACGAGGTGTGAACGTACATGACGCCATTCACAACCAGCGGCGTTCCCTCATGCCCATGCAAGAGACCAGTCGAGAACGACCATGCAGCGCGGAGCTGCTTCACGTTCTCGGTGTTGATCTGCGTGTTGGGGCTATAGTTCTGCGAGCTGTAATTCTTGCCCGGCATGATCCATGCCTCGTTGCTCTTCGACAGCTCGTTGAGCTTGTCGTTCGCAAACGAGGAGGATGCCGAACCCATAGCGACCGTCAGCGCGACGCAGGACGCGCCAGCCAACAGCCCCTTACCCAGGTGCTTCATCATTCCCAAAACCTCGCGTTATCCATCCCAAGGCCGAGGTGGTTACCCACGCGGCACGCGCCCCGGATTGCCCGTGAGCGCGATGGCCAGGTCCACCTCTCTCCATTGCTGCTATGCAAACCGTCCACGTCCGGATTGCGCACAACCACGGCCCCAATCTGCTAGTCCGATTAAGGCTTTGCGCCTCCAACCGGTCGTGCATCTCGAACCGTGGCCGCACGCTAGACCGCGACATTCGGTCCGGTCTCTAGTCCGACTGGCAGACATCGGCAGGACAACTGTGCAAACCAGCCGGGCGTGCAGCATTCATGGGCAGAAACGTAACTATATAACGTTATTGTGATCGCAGCTCGGTGCCGTCTTGTGGTGTTCAATCATCATGCGCGGCGCGATGAATCTCGCGATGCGATCACGCTGGGAGCGATGGCGTCATGTTTAATCAACGGTCTGGATCGACACCCGCACACACACGCTCAAAACGCGCGCTGATGCTTGCGCTTTGCATCATGAGCTGCACGTCTCTCGCCGCCTGTAGCGATGACGTCCCACAAAGCGCCGAGCGAAAAACGTCCGATGGCGGCGTGAAAAGCCACCAAGTGAAGTGGCTGGAGCTATCGAGCGAAATCAGTCCGGCGCAATGGCTCGCGAGCCGGGGCGAAGATGCGCCTCGATCGTTGCATGATGCTGAGGTCAAGCGCATTGCCTCACTTTTGGTAGAGGCGCATAAGCGGTATCGAGAAAGCGAGCGCATGATCGCCAACAGATCGGTTCAGGTTGAAGATATGCTGCAGAAAATTGGGTACACCGAAACGGCAACCGACATTCTGGAAGACCTGAGCGGCATCGCCACGGAAGTTGGCCAGACAGAAGGATACGGCTCGATCAGCCAGTACTACTTTAATCTTCGCGCGGCCCAATCCAGTCGCGCCGAGACACTGACCACGCTCAAGGCCCGTTACGGGTCTAAATCCTGACATAAGAACGGACGCGACCATGGGACTAGCAATGATGCAAAGTGCAGACCCGCTCCGGGTACTCATCATCGATGACCACCCGTTTGTTTTGCAGGGATGCGCACGCATTCTCGAAGAAGCGGAGGGATCGCGCGTTCTGCAGGCCGGCGGCCTGGCCGACGGTTATCGGCAATATCGCGCACACCACCCTCACGTCATCATCGTCGATCTGTCGATCAAGACAGCAGCACTCGGCGGCCTATCCTTTGTGCGCCGTCTGCGGCTGCACGACAAGCGCACGCCGATTCTCGTGCTGAGCATGCACAGCGATCCCATGATCATCCGTCGCGCGCTGGAAGCCGGCGCAACGGGCTACCTGTTGAAGGATGCACCGGCAGAAGAATTCCTGAAGGCCTTCCAGACGGTGAGACAGGGCCGCCCCTATCTGAGCCACGAAGTCGCCTCCGAAATCGCCTTCAGCGAAACGCGTCTCAACGCAAGCCCGCTGCAGGCATTGACGGTGCGCGAACTCCAAACGCTCTCGCTGATTGCCGAAGGCAAGTCATACGGCGTCATCGCTGAAGAACTCAACATCAGCTACAAAACCGTCGCCAACACGACATCGCAGATCAAGATGAAGCTCGGCGCACGCAGCCTGCCGGAGCTTATGCGCATCGCGATCCAGCATTTGCCCGGACCATCCGGACGACGCAGCAAAGACTGATCTTCATCAGAGCAAGAGAAAGGGCCGCTTCGAAAATAGAAGCGGCCCTGATCTTTTTGAAATTGCAAAACCCGGACTGAACCTCAGCCCGGCGCGTTGATCGCGATATCGGACGGCGTCGAGAACGTCCCGTCGAAAAGCCGCGTCTCACTTCCGTCCTTGGTCACGACGTTACGCACCGGAAGCCCCGAAGTCTTGTCGACGTAAAGCGTCTGGATGTTGTCCGGCTGAGGAGCAGCTTCCTTCTCGCCACGCACACGCTCTTCCGCGGCAGCGGGCAGCTTGGCTTTGTAGGCGAGATAAGGCTTGCCCTCGAACGTCGCGTCGCCAAGGCATTCGTAGTCGAGCTTGCTCTTCGACGGCTCGGCGATAGATTCCTTGAGCTGCTTCGTAATCGCCTCGGCAAAATTCGCCGGCACTTCCTGCCAGCCCTGTCCCTGGTTCGACCATACCTTCTCGCCGATGGCGATCGTCTCCATCTTCTGCTCTTGATTTCCGAGAGCAACGCGCTGATGCATGCGATCGGGCAACTGATAATCGACGGTCATATGCAGCGTACCCTGCTGCTCATTGGTGATTTTTGTCTCGAGACGGAAGCCCTTCCCGCCCCTGAGCTTCGAGAACGCTTGATCCACCTCCGCCTTGCAATCCGCGAGAGCGGGACCGCCCGCCGCGAGGAAACAAACGCCGACGACAAAAGAAAAAACAGCACGCATGAGGCATCTCTCCATCTTCCGCAGGGAAGCCTCTTGGCGCGGGGCGCACGACATGTCATGGCAAATTCAATCGGGATTTTATCCCGAGAACAAATCAGACCTCCTTCGCGGGATAGCAGAACTTGCGCACTCGAAGCGCGGATGAGCAGGCACCCCGCCCGACAGAGAGCGATGCAACGCAACTTCACCTTGTCGCGGATTTGAGACAAACCACCCGCTTTACGGGCAACCGCTTGCGGAGCTGCAGGTATGAGCCAGCATCCGCGTCGCCAATCGAAATACTTAGGGCTAAATACGCAGGAAAACGCCTCTAGATAAGATTATTCTCGCGCCATTATGCCTCGACCTACTCGACAATCTTCTGCCCCGCATCCAGATGTGTTGTCCCTGATTCAAGATGAAAGGCAGCGGCGCGTCCCGCTGACACCCGCGTGATCTTTGAATGGATGGCCGACCCTGCAGCTTGGGCTGGCCTCGCAACGCTTGTCTTGCTCGAGATCGTGCTCGGAATAGACAATCTCGTCTTCATCGCAATCCTCGCGGACAAACTCCCACCTGAGCAGCGGCAACGCGCGAGATTTATCGGCCTTTCGCTCGCGCTGCTGATGCGGCTCGCGCTGCTGGCCTCCATCGCGTGGATCGTCACGCTCACTTACCCCCTCTTCTCGATCTTCGGCTCCGAGATCTCGTGGCGAGACATCATCCTCATCGTCGGTGGCACGTTCCTGCTGTTTAAAGGCACGATGGAGCTGCATGAGCGGCTTGAGGGAACGCACGCGAAGAAGGCTCACACGGGTCAGTACGCGATCTTCTGGCACGTGATCGCACAGATCGTCGTGCTCGACGCGGTGTTCTCTCTCGACAGCGTGATCACCGCCGTCGGCATGGTCGACGAAATCTCGATCATGGTCATCGCGGTCACGATCGCGATCGGAGTCATGATGCTTGCGAGCGGCCCGCTGATGTCGTTCGTCAGCCGCCATCCGACCGTAGTCATTCTTTGCCTCGGCTTCCTCCTGATGATTGGCTTCAGCCTCATCGTGGAAGGCTTCGGCGTACACATTCCGAAGGGCTATCTCTACGCCGCCATCGGCTTCTCGATCCTCATCGAAGCAGCCAACCAGATCGGCCGGCGCAACGTCGAAAAACGCGTAACGACCAGCGACCTCAGGGTGCGCACAGCACAAGCCGTCCTGCGCATCCTCGGCGGAGGCGCACCCAATTCACAATCGTCGGAAGAAGTCGCGGCTATCGTGGCGACAGCCGGCGATGAGGCCGCCTTCAGTCCCGAAGAACGCTCGATGATCGAACGCGTGCTCACCCTGGCACAGCGCCCCGTACGCTCGATCATGGTGCCGCGCGTGGATGTCGTATGGCTGGATGTGAACGACAGCCGTGAGACCGTCATGAAGGAAATCAGGGAGAGCGGGCGCTCGAGGTTCCCGGTCTGCCGAGGAGACGTCGACACTGTTATCGGGATCGTGCACGCCAAGGATCTTCTCGCTCAGAACGGCGACAGCTTCGATCTCGCGACAGCAACTCAGCAACCGGTTTATGTCTCGGAATCGATCCCGGTGCTGAAGCTCCTTGAACAATTCAAGACCTCTCCGATCCATATGGCGATCGTGCTCGACGAATACGGAACGTTCGAAGGCATCGTCACACCCACCGATGTGCTCGCGATCATCGCCGGCGATCTGCCCGAAATCGCCGGAGAAGAACTGCCGATGTTCGAGCAGCGCGCCGACGGCTCATGGACGCTCGACGGCCGCCTGCCGATCGAGGACATGGAACGCGCCCTCGGCATCGAAGGCGTGCAGGCGGAAGCTGCGGACTACACGACCTTAGGGGGGTTTGTTCTGGCGCAACTTGGCCGTCTGCCGAAAGCCGGTGAGACCTTCACGTGGGGGAACTGGCACTTCGAGGTGACCGCGCTCGAGGGACACCGGATCGACAAAGTACTCGCGACCGAACAGACGGCCACTGCTGCAACCGAGCTCATTGCAAAGTGAAGCGCGGGATCAGCCGAGCCGGTTCGCGAGGTCCACGGCGAAAAGAGTGACGAACAGCAGTGCTGTCGCAACGAGTAAGCTAGTCGAAAGCCAGCCCGGCCGTGCCGACGATGGTGTGAAGCGCGAGTTCAGAAGCACGAGCAGCGTCACGGCTAGGAACGGCATGAATGCGGCTCCCAATACGCCGTAGATCAGCGTAATTCCGAACGGCCTGTCGAAAAACAGAAGTCCCATTGGCGGCACGGTGAGCCACAACAGGTAGAAGCGAAACGCGGGACTGGTCTCGGTTCTTCCCGCGTCATAAGCCGCTTCCGCTTCGGGGGCCTCTGCGTGAGCGCCATGAGGCAACCTGATAATGCGAACCCAGTCCGAAAACAGAAGGCTGACGCCGTTCCAAACACCCAGCAGCGACGTCCACGTCACCGCGAAGAAGCCCACCAGAAAAAGCAACCTCGCCCAGTTTCCGTAGCGCGCGCCAAGCTCGGTCCCAAGCGTCAGAAGTCCGCGATCGTTTTCGGTCAGGTTCTGTCCGCGCAGGATCTCCGCACCGACAACGAGCATGGCGACAACGAAAATCGCTGTCATTGTATAGCCGACCGCATTGTCGAGCCGCATGACCGAAAGCCAGCTCGTGTTGCGCCAGCCCTTCGCCATCATCCAGTAGCCGTAGGCGGCCATCGTGATGGTGCCGCCGACGCCGCCGATGAGCCCCAGAACATAGATCGTGGAACCGGGAGGAAGGCGCGGCACGAGCCCCTCCGCGAGTTCGCCGAGGTTTGGCGAAACGAGTAACGCGGTCGCGACCACCGTGAAGAACTTGACCGCGACCAGCACGGTCATGAAGCGCTCGAACGACGCGTAATGCTGCGCCCACACCAGCAGCAGCCCGGTGAGCCCCGCAAGCATTCCCCAATAGCGCACAGATAGCCCACCGAAGAGCGCATTCAAAGGCAAGCCAACAGCGGACATCGCTGTCGCGCCGTACACAAACCCCCAGATCACGATGTAGACGCCGAAGAATCCGGTGGCCCAATAACCAAGGCGACGCCACCCGTCGAGCAGCGTCATGCCCGATGCGAGGTGCCAGCGGCCCGTGGCTTCGGCGAGCGCGAGTTTCAGCACGGCGCCGAGAAGCGCAGCCCAAAGCAGAACGGTGCCGAAGCGCGCACCCGCGACCATGGTCGCAACCAAGTCACCGGCGCCGACACCCGTGGCCGCCGCGATGAGACCGGGACCGACCTGCCGCAACCGTCCGCGCAAATCCGTAGGGGGCGCCGCCAAAATCTCAGAGCGCTCATCCGCCGCGTTCGCATGGTGGGAAGGTAATTCGGCGTCCCGCGTCATGTCCGCTCCGGTTTGTATGCCCCGCTTGTCGGGCTTAACAAATTGAGCGCAGTGAGACCACACGCGAAATCGGTTGCAAGTAAGAAGACGGAAAACCCCGTCCGCACGTCATCAACGAGGAACCGTTTGAGAAAAACGGCATTGTATCGACAGACGCCGGGTGTCAACCGGGCCCAAGGGAGATGGTGGACGCAGCTGATTTTCCCGGTTTCTGGCTGCGGCAGCAACGCATCGGTACGCGTTTCGCCTAACCCCTTCCCGGCGTCGGCAGGGAGACGAGCGACCAAGCCTTCGTTCAGTCTTCCACAAACTCACCCAGCAGGCGGTCGGCTCGAAAGAACGCCTTTTATCTCATCGAGGATCGCAGGATCGTCGATCGTTGGTGGCACCTGATAGTCTGTGCCGTCGGCAATTTTCTTCATCGTACCGCGTAAAACCTTGCCCGACCGGGTCTTTGGCAGGCGAACCACAACGCGTACGGTTTTGAATGCCGCGACCGGCCCGATGCGCTCACGCACCAGTGCCACGATCTCGCGTTCGATCTCCGCAGGCTCCCGCGTGACGCCAGCCTTCAGTACGACGAAGCCCATCGGCAATTCGCCTTTGAGCGAATCCGCCGCCCCAATCACAGCACACTCGGCCACGTCCTTGTGCGACGCGAGCACTTCCTCCATGGCGCCTGTCGAAAGGCGATGCCCAGCGACGTTGATGATGTCGTCGGTGCGTCCCATGATGAATAGGTAGCCGTCCTCATCACGAAAGCCTGCATCGGCGGTTTTGTAGTAGCCGGGAAATTCGTCGGTATAGCTCGGCCCGAACCGCTCCTCCGCCTTCCAGAGCGTCGGCAGGCAGCCCGGCGGCAAGGGGAGCTTCACCGCAATGTTGCCGAGCTTGCCCTCTGGCAGGAGATGACCTTCATCACTCAGAATGTGAATGTCGTAACCCGGCATGGGTACGGTCGATGAGCCCGGCTTTACCGGCAGCGCGCCGAGCCCAATTGGATTGCCCGTGATCGCCCAGCCCGTCTCCGTTTGCCACCAGTGGTCGATCACCGGAATGCCGAGCACGCGTTCCGCCCATGTCACGGTATCGGGATCTGCGCGTTCGCCGGCGAGAAAGAGTGTCCGCAGATGCGACAGATCGTAGTTCTGGATCAGGCTGCCGGTTGGATCTTCTTTCTTGATCGCGCGCAACGCTGTCGGCGCCGTGAAGAAGGCCGCAACTTTGTAATCTGAAAGCACGCGCCAGAATGCACCGGCATCCGGAGTGCCGACCGGCTTGCCTTCGTAAATGATCGTCGTATTCCCGTAGAGTAGCGGGCCGTAGATGATGTAGGAGTGGCCGACCACCCAGCCGACATCCGAAGCCGACCAGAACACTTCGCCTGGCGCAACGCCATAGAGGTTCTTCATCGTCCACGTTAGCGCGACCATGTAGCCGCCGGTATCACGCACCACGCCTTTCGGCTGTCCCGTGCTCCCAGACGTGTAGAGGATGTAAAGCGGATCCGTCGCCGCGACAGGCACGCACGCAGCCTTTGCAGCCTTACCGCGCATGTCGTCGATGAGCGCGCTCCAGTCGACATCACGGCCTTCGATCAGGCTGGCCCGTTCCATCGGCCGCTGCAGGATGATGCAGTGTTCGGGTTTATGAGCCGCCGTCGCGATGGCGGCATCGAGCAGCGGCTTGTATTTGACGATGGTCTTCGGTTCGACGCCGCACGAAGCCGAAACGATGACCTTCGGCTTCGCATCGTTAAGCCGCACGGCGAGCTCGTTCGCAGCAAAGCCTCCGAACACGACCGAATGAATAGCGCCGAGCCGAGCCGTGGCGAGCATCGCGATCGCGACTTCCGGCACCATCGGCATGTAGATGACGACACGATCACCTTTCCCGACGCCAAGGCTCTGAAGCCCCGCCGCGAAGGTCTCGACCTCGTTCAGCAGTTCAGCGTAAGTCAGGGTCCGCTTGGAGCCCGTGACGGGACTATCGTAGATGATCGCAGCCTGTTGCCCGCGGCCCGCCGCAACGTGGCGATCCAGGCAATTGTACGCCGCATTGCATGTCGCGCCGGTGAACCACCGCCCGTACGCGCCCTGCGAAGCATCGAACACACGATCGGCTGGCCTGAACCAATCGACAGCTTTCGCCGCCTCCGCCCAGAAGGCTTCGGGATTGCTCTGCCAGCTCTTGTAAACGTCCCAGTATGTGCTCATGCGTCCGCGAATTCTAAAGCCCCGAAACCGGAAAACGGCTTCGGGGCTTGTTGGCTCAAAACTGCGTCAGATGCTGTCGATGGCTTCGGCGGATTCAGGCAGCGTCTGGCCGCCATCGACGGTGATCGTCTGGCCGGTGATGTAACCGGCTTCCTTCGACGCAAGGAACAAGGCGGCGTAGCCGATGTCCTCAACATTGCCGAGGCGCTTCAGCGGAATGGCCTTCGCCATGCCATCGAGATAGCTTTGACCGAGATCCTGCAGTCCTTCGGTGATGATGTTGCCCGGCAGCACGGCGTTGATCGTGGTGTTGTAACGCGCGAGTTCCATGGCGGCCGTCCGCATAAAGCCAAGCTGGCCGGCTTTCGTGGCGCCGTAGTGCGACCAGCCGGGATAGCCGGTGACCGGACCGGTAATCGAAGACGTCACGACCACGCGACCGCTTCCCGCCATCTGAAACGCAGGGATGCACGCTTTGACACACAGGAACGTGCTCTTGAGATTGGTGTGCATCACCTGATCCCAATCGTCGGGGGTCAGGTCGACGATTTTTTTCTGCGGGAACGCACCCGCGTTGGCGCAGAGCACGTCGATCTTGCCAAACGCCTCCAGCGTCTTCGTCACAAGTCCTTGAACGCTCGACCAGTCGGAAACATCCGTTTCGTGCGCGATCGCCGTGCCGCCAGCGGCCCGGATCTCGTTCACAGCCGATTCGGCGGCATCCATGCCGCGCGCCGCGATCACGACCTTCGCGCCCTGCTTGGCAAACACCCGCGCGATGCCTTTTCCAATTCCCTTCGACCCGCCTGTCACAATGACGCTCTGGCCTGCAATCGACGTCAGCATAAGAGAGATCTCCCAGTCAGTTCGTGGATTTGCGCGTCAAGCGAGTGATCAGCATCGGCGCGGTGAAAGCGATAATAACGAGCACGATCGAGGCCGCCACCGACAGCATGCCGACGGTCGGAACCAGAGGCGAGTAGCCGGAGACCATTTTTGCGTAGAGCCATTCCGGCAGCGTGAGGTCAGCCCCCGTCGTGAACAACGACAGCGGAAAGTTGCCCCAGCTGAGCAGGAATGAGAATAGTCCTGCCGAGACGACACCCGGCATCAACAGAGGAATGGTCACCTCGCGCAGCGTTTGCCACGTCGAGCACCCCATATCGCGCGCCGCTTCTTCTAGCGCCGGATCGAAACTGTAAGCACGGATTGCGATGATCAAAGTGGCGATCGGCGCAATCCACACCAGATGCGCAATGATCGCCGTGTGCCAGGTCGGGGTGATGCCGACGGCGTTGAACCACATGAGCAACGCCAGTCCGAGCACCGATTGCGGAAAGAAGATCGGGAGCAGAATGAGCTTCTGATAGAGCCTGCGGAACCGCCAATGATACCGTGCAAATGCCAGCGCGCCGAAGAAGCCCAACACCATCGAAATGATGGTCACGATCGTGGCCACCTGCAGCGAGATCCACAAGAGATCCGAGACCGTGTCGCTCTCGAGCGCCTGCGCATACCACTGCGTCGTGTACTGGCGGATAGGGAAAGACAGGTAGCGCGCCTGCGAAACCGACGCGAACCCGACCGAGATCAGTGGCAGATAAAGGAATGCCAAGATGAGAATGCCGTAAGCATAAAGCCCGATGCGGCCGCCCTTGGAAGGATTCATCAGCGCCTCCTCCCCATGATCGCGTCGAGATCGATGCGCGTCACCCCGAAAATGGCGAGCGTACCCACGACGCCGATCAACGTCACGGCGAGGGCCGATCCCAAGGGCCAGTTTTGTCCGTAAGTGAATGCGCGCTCGATCTCGTCCGAGATCACAATCACGGCGCGCCCGCCGAGCAACTTCGATTCCGCAATGGCGCCGGCCGTGAGCACAAACGTAATCAGGCAACCGACCATGATACCGGGAGCCGCAAGCGGCAGCTCCACTTCACGGAAAATCTGCCAGCGATTGGCGCCGAGATCGAAGGCGGCTTGGCGCGCGTCGTCGGGCACCATCGAGATGCCCTGCGCGAGCGGAAACAGCATGAACGGCAGGTAGACGTAGACCAGACCGAATATGATTACAGGCACATTGTAGAGGAGCCCATCGAAGCTCTGTCCGGTCCAGCTCCGCCAATAGCCCTCGATGAGACCGCCCTTCATCAGCGTCAGCACCCAACCGAAGAGGCGTATGTTCTCCGACACGAATAGCGTCATCACGACGCCGATCGTCAGCACCAGCGTGAAGCGTCCGAAGACCTTGGCCATCCCGAAAGCGAGCGGCCAGCAGATGACGAACAGAATGAGGGTTGCCGCCAGCGCCATAGCGAGCGAAACCAGGAGTGACTCCCAATACCCTTCCTTGACCATGATGGCATAGGAGGAGAAGTCCGGAAGGTTCGCGAGCGAGAACACCTTCTGCGGCATGGTCGAGAACGCCGCGACCACGATAAGCGGCGCCAGAAATCCGGCCGCGAGAAAAAGCACGACAGGAAGTGCGCTCAGAGCACCGAGACGCTGATTGACGCGCTCCATGCTTAGGCCTCCTGAATGAAATGCGCCCGGTCGAGATCGAAGCCGATCCGTGTTCGTGCTCCGGGCTCCCAGGACACGCGGTTCTCGCGCGAAAGTTCAACGGTCGCTTTGTAGCCGCTATCGAGACGAACGAGATACTGCATCCGCGAGCCGAGCAGATACTCGGACTCAATCACGCCGTCCGCTGTCGCGTCTGCGCTCTCTCCGGCAGCCAACAGCCGCACGCTTTCCGGGCGCACCATCAGATAGCCCTCGAACCCGGGCGCCAAGCCTCGCGCTTTGGCAACCGCAGGATCGATCGATACGTTCTCGAACGCAATCGACGTCGTGCCACCCTTGGCACGGAAGAGATTGACCTCGCCCATGAACTCCGCGACGAAGCGGCTCTTCGGTTTCGCGTAGATTTCTTCGGCCGGTCCGATCTGCTCGAAGCGACCAGACTTCATGATCGCAATCCGATCGGACATCACCATAGCCTCTTCGAGGCTGTGAGTGATGTAGATGAATGTCTTCCCGGTCCTTTGATGCAGATCCTTGAGCTCTTTCTCGAGCATCTTGCGCAGCCGGAAATCGAGCGCCGATAAAGGCTCGTCGAAGAACAGGATCTCCGGATCGAAAGCGAGCGCGCGCGCCAGCGCCACGCGTTGCCGCTCGCCGCCCGAACACTGTTGGATGCGCTTGTCGTAGTAGTGCTGCGGCAGGCGCACCACGTCGAGAAGCTCGAGCGCGCGTGCCCGCCGCTGGGCCGCATCCACGCCACGAATCTTCAGAGGAAACTCGATGTTCTCTCCGACTGAGCGATGCGGAAACAGCGCCAGCGATTGAAACACCATGCACGTGGGCCGCCGGTTCGCAGGCACATCATCGATGCGCCGATCCTTTAGCCAGATTTCGCCGCTGGTCGGCTCTTCCATACCGACCAGGAGACGGATCAGCGTGGTCTTGCCGCTGCCTGAGGGACCGACGATGGCGAGAAACTCGCCGTCGTCGACGTTGAGATTGACGGAGTCCAGTGCCGTGAAGTCGTCGAACTGTTTTTTGAGATCGACAATCCTGAGAATGGGCTGCGTCTGCGTCATGGCTCTCGGTACAGATGGGGCGTCGGAATGGGAAACGCCCGCCTTCTCATCGAGAAGGCGGGCCGGAGTCGCAATGTTCATCGACGCTTCGCCGCCGTGTAAATTTTGAGCAGATCGTCGTAGTTGGGAACGATCGAGAAATCGACGGAGCGCTTCAGTTCCTCGTCGAGGCTATCCCACTGGATGGCATCGAGCTCCGTGTTGTTCCAGAGCTTGAAAATCTCCGGGTCGCCCATCTGACTGACCGGATTGTAGGTGCCCTCCGCGAAGCTGACCGCCTTGGCGATTTCGCCCCTCTGCACGAACTCGAGAAAATCTTCGGCGCGCGGGCTGCCATTCGGATTGTTGACGACAGACGTCAGCTCGATCCAGACGCAGCCACCTTTGCCGTCCACCGGACCGGTTTTCGGCGTGATGGCACGGATGTTGTTCGCGCCGTCAAAGCGTGCGGGACTGGCGGTGTAGGTGCCGCCCGTGAAGTAGGCGTCGATCTCGCCGTTGATCAGCGCCGTGTTCAACGCCACAAGGTCGTCGCTCAGCATCTTGGCGCCTTCGAACACAGCCTTGGTTGTGTCGGTAAACTTCTTCACGCCGGCTTCATCCACCGCCTTGAACGGGTCGATCCCTGCCGTCATGCAGAGGTGGATGACGTTCCAGTTGTCGTAGGTGAGAACCGCGTAACGGCCTTTCATCTTCGGATCGAGAAACAGCGACCAACCCTGATCTTCGGCGGTTTCGCGGCTGATCTTGTCGGTGTTGACGACGAAGCTGAAGGGACCATAGCGCTGCGGCATGCCGATCAGTTCACCGCTCTCGGCGAACGCCAGCGGATACGGTGCCGAAAACTCTGGCGACATCTTTGCGAAGTAAGGAAGGAAGCGTTCCTTATTGAGCGGCTTGATGAGCTTTTCGGGGAAGAGCTGCTGGCGTGCCCACGGCTGGTTGACGTTGATGAGATCCCAGACCTTGAGTTCGCCGGCACGCAGCTTGTTGATCATGTCGGGATCGGACGTGCCGCTTTCGGCGCGGGTGGTGACGCCAGGAAAGGCTTTGCGGAAGGGCCCGAGCACGTTGTCGGTGTTGTAGCCTTCCCAACAGAGGATGTTCATTTCCTGGTCGCGGGCGGCGAAGGCTTTGCCCGCTGGTCCGAGCGCCGCCAAACCTGCGGCTGCGCCAACGCATTTTGCGAACTGACGACGATTGAGGTGCATACACGTCTCCCTGGGTCGAAGTACCCGGTGTTTCCCCTAGATGTCGGTGGACCTGGTTTTTGGGTCCGTTTTGACCCAGCGCGTGCGTTTTGCATCTCGCCGGAGTGCGCCTAGGTTCAGCGGTAATTGTTGCAGAACGCAAGCAAAATGTTGCAGATCGCAGAAACTTTCCTTATGTCGGACGAGGACTGGAGCGATAGGGCACGCCGATGGCAGGACTGTACGGGGACCAATTTGTCGAGGAACTGCGCCAGGGGCTGACGGGACTCGTCGACGGCTGGGGACTGCCCGCCACCTGCACCGTGCGAACCCTTAACGTTTCGGAGAATGCCACTTTCAAGGCAGTCGATCCCGATACCGGCAAGCAGATCATTCTGCGCGTCCATCGCCCCGGCTACCACCAGCCGGACGAGATCCAATCCGAGCTGGACTGGATCCATGATCTGCGCCGAGAGGGCATTGTTGCGACCCCCAAGCCCTTGCCTATGAACGACGGCAGCTACATCGGCAGCATGGTCGCTGCCGGCGACGTGCGCCAAGTCGCAGCTTTCGAATTCATGACCGGCGTCGAGCCCGAGCAAGGCGCCAGCATGGTACCGGGCTTTCGTGAACTGGGGGCGATCAGCGCCAGATTGCATCGCCATGCACGCAACTGGCAACGGCCGGCTGGATTCCGCCGCAAGACGTGGAATTACGAAACGATGCTTGGTTCAGCTCCGCTATGGGGCGACTGGCGGGATGCACTCGGCCTCACGTCCGAGGGCAAGGTCATCCTCGAGCGCGCGAGCGCTGAGTTGCAGAAATTTCTCTCTGCCTTTGGCGAAGGGCCCGAGCGCTTCGGATTGATCCATGCCGACTTGCGGCTCGCCAACCTTCTGGTCGACGGTGATCGCCTCGGTGTGATCGATTTCGACGACTGCGGTTTCAGCTGGTTCATCTACGATTTCGCGTCCGCGGTGAGCTTCTTCGAACACGAACCCATCGTTCCTGAACTGCAGGCGGCGTGGGTAGACGGCTATCGAACGGTCGAACAGCTTTCCGATGTCGACGTAGCTGCAATCCCGACCTTCGTGTTTCTGCGCCGCTTCCTCCTCACCGCATGGGTCGCAAGCCACGCCGAAACACCCACCGCTCAATCGCTCGGCGCGCCATTCACCGTGGGCACGATCGAGCTTGCCGACAACTTCCTGTCGAAGACTGGGAAATAGGTATCCGCCAACATGGCCAAGAGCACACTCAAAACGCAGGCGACAGCGCGCCAGATCCTCGATATGAACGCCTTCGACGCTGGCGCGCATGAAGGCAATCTCAATCCGTTGCTGGCGCGCCGCATGGCGAATGCCGGTGCGTCTGCCGTGCTGTTCTATCGCGAGCCGATCGAGGTTGTGTCTGCCAAGGGGTCATGGATGACCGCCGCAAACGGTACACGCTATCTCGACTTCTATAACAACGTCCCCTCGGTCGGACACACGCACCCACGCGTGGTGGCGGCCGTTACCGACCAGATCGCGCGCCTCAACATCAACACGCGCTATCTCAACAGCGTCGTCGATCTCTATATGGACGCGCTGAAGGCAACATTCTCGCCGGAGCTGTCCAACGTCGTCTTGTCGTGCAGCGGCAGCGAAGCCAATGACCTCGCCGTGCGCATTGCAGGAGCGACGTCCGGCGGCATCGGCATCATCGTGTCCGAGAATGCCTATCACGGTAACACATCGATCATCTCCGACATCTCGCCGTCGGGACTCAAGCGCCGCAAGCTGCCCGATCATGTCGTCACGGTTGCAGCACCGTCGGGGCCTGGCCAGAGCGCATCTGTTGAAGACGCATTCGACACTGACATGAAGCGTGCCATCGCAGAACTCGAGCGCAGAGGTCACAAGATCTCGGCCTTCGTTTGCGATTCCATATTTTCGAGTGACGGCGTCTACGCCGATCCGCGCGGCTTCATGCGCAAAGCAATCGACACCCTGCGCAAGGCGGGCGGTCTCTACGTCGCCGACGAAGTGCAACCCGGTTTTGCGCGCACGGGCGACGCCTTCTGGGGCTTTGCCCGCCACGAAGTGGAGCCCGACATCGTAACCATGGGGAAGCCGATGGGTAATGGGTTCCCGATGGCTGGCTTGGTTACGCGGCCGGAGTTGCTGGAGCGTTTCTGCGAAGATACCGGCTACTTCAGCACATTCGGCGGCAATCCGGTTGCGGCTGCGGCTGGCATGGCCGTGCTCGACGTCATCCACGAGGAAAAACTTCAGGACAACGCGCTGCGCCAGGGCAATCACATCAAGGCGCGTCTTGCCGACCTCGCATCCAAGGACGAGCGGATCGCGGACGTGCGCGGCGCCGGCCTGTTTCTCGGCATCGAGCTCTGCCATCCGGGCAAGAAGGACCAACCGGACGCTGAGGTCGCATCGAGCGTCATCAACGGGATGAAGGATCGGGGCGTGCTGATCGGTGCCGCCGGTCGTTATGGCAACACCCTGAAGGTACGGCCGCCTTTGTCTCTATCCGAGGAAGAGGCGGATATTTTCGTCGACCGCCTCGCCGACACGCTCGCCGATCTCAAGCTCTCGTAACGCGCGGCTACGTTTCGGCCGCCACTCTAATCTCGACCTCAGCCGTCTGCATCGACTTGAGCAGCGGGCCGGCCGGATTGGTATCCGTGACCAGCAGATCAATCTGGCTCCAGCTCGCATAGCGGGCCGTGAACATCTGATTGAACTTGGAGCCATCCGCCACGATCATCCGTCGGTTACCGCGCTCGATCATCGCGGAATAAATCTCGGCCATCTCGATCAGTGCGTCGCTCGACCCTTCGGGCGCCAACCCACTCGCGCCCAAAATGACCCACTGTGCGTTGTATTGTTCGAGGAAGCGCAGCGTTTGCGCGCCATAGGTCGCACCTTCTCCCGCAAGGTAGAAGCCGGGTGTCATCAAGACATTGATCGTCGGATTTGTGCCCAGGGCCGTCGCGATTGCGAACGAATGCGTGATGACGGTGATATTCTGCATGGTCGCCGCCATGCGTCGCGCCACATGAAGCGTTGTCGCGCCAGATCCCATCATGAATACGCTTGTGCCACTGCAGGCGTCGCAGGCTGCCTTCGCGATGCGCGTACGCTCTTCAATCAATAGCGTGTGCCGTTGCGCAACCGACGGCTCCGCAGTCTTGCGCAGAATAGCCCCGCCGTAAGTCCGCCTGATCACCCCCTTGTCCGTCATCTCGTCGAGATCGCGACGGATGGTTTCTGTGGTGACGCGCAGTGCGTCCGCGAGTTCGCTCACCCGCAGGGTGGGTTGATCGGAGAGCAACGAGACGATTTCCCGCTGACGGACAGATTTTTTGTTCATCTCGGATGTGATGGAAGCAGGAGTTGGCGGAATGCGGATAGAAGCGTGTGGGATTTGCCAAGCTACCACGCCTTGCAAAAACTTCATAAGCACGCAACGATTCAGTTGTCCGCCGGCAACGGACGGGTCGCCCCTTCGTGCACGCGTTTGCGTAGTTTAGGGTCGTGAAATTCTCCGCAGCTCCTAAGCAGCTACCGCTGGTCACTTCTTCGCTGCGGGAGCGACGGCTGTGCCTGCTGCGGCAGGCGGCGCAGCCGTAGGTGTCGCCGCGGTCGTGGTAACCGCTGGCTTCTTCTTGGCCGCCGCTGGCTTTTTCGCCTTGGGCTTTGCGGGAGGAGGCGAGCCGAAAAAGTCGAAGTCGAACAGCGACGACAAGGGCACGGTATCGCTCACGCCACCGGAGTAAGCTTGCAGCACGCTCACCTTCGTGCCGACCTTCGCAATCGACGCCAAGTGTACAACGTGCCCGTTCGTCAGGCGGAAGCAGCCCGACGAATTCGCGCGACCCACCGTGCGATCGTTGTTGGTTCCATGGATACGATACACGGTACTGCCGAGATAAAGAGCGCGCGCCCCTTGCGGGTTCTTGAGCCCGCCAGTAACCGTGAGCGGCAGGCCAGGCACGCGCTCGTGCATTTCAGGCGGCGGTGTCCACGACGGCCAGGATGCGATCCGGCTAATACGCTGCGTGCCGGTCCAGGTAAAACCCTCGCGGCCGACCGAGATGGGGTACTCATAGGCTTGCTTATTCGGCAGCACGAAATACAGCTTGCGCGATTGCGTATCGATTATGATCGAGCCGACTTCCTCGCTACGGTCGAAATAGACGACCGGCGGCACGGCAGGAGCGATATCCGGCCGTTCGCCGCCGTCCATGTGCTTGGGATAGGTAACGGGCCCGGAGGTTGCACGGCGCGCTTCGCGCTCAACGCGTTCCGCTTCGCGCATTTGCGCATCGTGTTCAGCGACAGAATCGCTGATGAACTGCGCACTCGCCGGCCCCGTAGTCAGAGCGACGAAGACCGCCAAAGACAAGTATGTTGCGCGCAAGTCCATAAGCGCTCCGCAACCGATTGATCGCTCCCCCTGATAGGGCACCTCGCCGCCCCAGGGCAAGTCCGATCATTCCGGAAGGCGTCCGAAGAAGCGTTCGGTGCCGCGACATACCGATTAACGTTGCATCACCTCGACCGAAGCGAAAGGTTGCAGACCCTGAAGGGCATCGGCCGCCTCAAATCCAGCGCCAACCTCGTGATCGCCGAGCACACGGCGCCCTGCCCCACCCCGAGCGGAGGATGAGACAATCCTTCACCTTCAGCGAGCGCGACGGTCGCGATTGGGAAAAGGCCTTTTCACTGACAGGATGATGAATGGCGGCACTGGCGGAGACGAGGGGATTCGAACCCCTGATACCCCGTTGAGGGTATAACGATTTAGCAAACCGCCGCCTTCAGCCTCTCGGCCACGTCTCCGGAGCGCGCGAAGCACCCGTATAGAGGCGCCTTTCCCGGTTTGCAAGCACGCCGCGCGCCCCTGCCCGCGCCGCTTGGAAGCGCCATATTTCGGCTGACCTTCATTGGTTTAAAACACACATGCTATAAGTTCAGGCACGGGCTCGGCCGTTCCTCGGAGGGTAGGATGCCCCCTTGCGCGACGCAAACCTGGCACAGATGAGTATCCGGATGCCCAAACGCGTTCACATCGTCGGAGCTGTATGGCTCGCCATGGCGGCGAATGCGCCCCAAGCGTCTGCGCTAGAGTACTGCGTCACCTGCGAAGGCCCGCCCGCCATGTACCGCTGCGTGATCGACGGCACTGCGGACGGCCCTGGCAAAGATCCGACCGCATCTCTTCATTGCATTTCTCAGATGGCGACGCACGGCAAGCATCAACAGTGCGCGGTCTCGCGTGGTGCACCTTTCCCGTGCCCCGGTCTCACCGCGATGGTCGAGCCCCCGAAAGGAATGCCAACGCCTCCGCCTTCCGCAACTCCCGCTGCGGACACGCCGCTTCCGTCGGGACATGCGCCTCACGATGTCATCACGGAACCTGAGCACGTAGAGACTCACAAGCCGGAACCATCGAAGGTCCCTCGCACCGTCGAGGAACTCGCCGGCCAGACCGTCCGATCCTCCCAGGAAGGATTGAAGCAGGCCGGAGACGCGATCGGCGGCACTGCGAAAAAAGCAGGCGAGCAGATCGGCAATGCGGGCAGCGCCATCGGCAATGCGGCCACAACGACGTGGAACTGCATCGCTTCGCTCTTCAGCAGTTGTAGCAGCGAGAATTCGAAGAGCGCGCCAGCGCATCCTGAGGATGGCGACGAAACGACGACGGCCGCCGGCCAGTACCGACCGAACTGAGTCACACAGGCCACGCCGAGCGAAATATTGCGACGCCGCAAGCTTCACTGAACTCGAATCGTCTACCTTCTCTCTCGTGGGGGAAGAGATTGCCTCGCCGAATGCCTGTGGCCTTGGCCGCCACATGTGTTTGTTTGCAGGTGCATGCGTCAGAGCCTTAGGACAGGAGTCCTTGAGCACTCTGAGCCAACATGACCGATCAGCTGGTCGTTTGATCCAGCGGAACGTGTGGCAGCCCCGGACGGAGCTGCCAGAGGGAACGTTCCACTGGTGCGCATCGCATCCACGGAGTCCGTCCAGGACCGCCGTATCCGCCCGAGCCCCAACAGCGTCGTCGTCGTCTTGCTCCGCCTACCCTGGCGGGGGAAGAGGTGTGTCGCGGCTGCTGGGGGCTAATCCGCTCGGCGCGGATCAATGGCACCAACTCGAAGATGGAGTGCACTATGCTGAAGCACCTTCGTCAGTGGTCCACCAACGTGTCCCGACCAAGGAGCGCTCATACCCATGAGCTTCGGCAGAAGATCGATTGGGAGTTTGTACTCCTGTGGCGACTTAAACCCCTTCATCCTCCAAGTAGAACTTGAATGAGATTTTGCCGGCAGGGTGTGCGACCCGGAAGCCGGCCACAAAAGACAAAGGCCGGTCCCCTGCGGGCCGGCCTTCTTCTTTTGACGCCCCTGTAAAAAAGAGCAGCGCTTACATCGGCAGCCGTGCGATCTGATTGCCGAAATAATTCTCGATCGCCGTCATGATCGAATCCGAAACCTTGTCGCGCCATGCGTCGGACGCGAGCAACGCGGCGTCTTGCTTATTGGTCACGTAAGCGAGTTCGATCAACACAGACGGGAATTGAGCCGTCTTGAGCACGCGGAAAGCCGCCTGCTGGTCGGGCTTCGCACGCAGTTCCGTGCTCGCGCCCATGTATTCGATGACAGAGCGGGTAAAGACGCTCGTCCGCTCCTGCGTGGCATCCACTTCGCGACCCGCAAGATCGGCAAGGATGCCCTTCACGGCTGAAATGTCGGTGTCGAGACTGGCGCTCTTCATGCCCTCGACTTCGTCCTTAGTCAGGACGGCGCTCTTGACCTCACCCTTGGCCGAGCGCTGCAGCGCGTTGGCAACGTTCTCGCGTAGCGAATAGATCGTTGCGCCGCGCGCTTTGGAATTGCCGCCAGCATAGTCGGCATGCACCGCGATGAAGAGATTTGCCTTGTGCATTTCCGCGTAATCGACGCGCTTGTCGAGCGGAACGAAGACATCCGTATCGCGCGTCATCATGACTTTGAAGCGGCCGGTCTTCTCGAGCTTGTCGCGCAGCATCAGGCTGAACGCCAGCACGACGTTCTTCTCGACGACGCCGTTCTTCATGGCACCGGAATCGTCGCCGCCATGACCCGGATCGATCACGATGATCGGCTTGAACGTACGCGCGGCCATTTGATCAGGGCGCAAAGCCGGCATCGGCAGCGGGGGCTGCACGTCGACGGCAACCCCGAGCGAGGAGAGCGCAGCAGTCTTGAGCGGCTTCTTCGCTCCAGTGGGAGGATTGACCGGCACGATATCAAGCGCAAGACGATGACCCTTGCCGTCTTCAGTCGTGATGATGTTGGCACCATCCACCACGACCGGGCGGATGACTTCGATCACCACGCGCGATTTACCAGGTCCAGATGCACCAGCGTGGAAGCTGCGCACAAGACCGACCGCGATGTTCTCCTGCGGCTGCGGGGGAAGCCGGAGCGAGGTCGAAGAGACGTCAACGATGACGCGATTGGGGTTGGACAGCGAGAAAACGCGATACTCGACCTCTTTCGGCAGGCCGATCAGGAAACGGGTGTGAAGAACGTCGCCGCCGAGCGTCGCGGGCGAGGCAGCGGCAACAGCGCCTCCAGACTTATTGATCGAGCCGGTCGATCCGGCGAGAGGAGCAGATTTTTCGGTGGGCTTGGCTTCAGCCACGCGGCGTGCATCGGCGCCGTTTCCGGCGATTGCGGTAAACGGGACGGACAGTGCGACGAGCGCACAAATAAGCTGCGGCGCACTGCACCGCAAAAGTCCAATCGTCATCGTTGTGTGACCCCCGTCTACGCAACACTTGTCCTTGCCGGGACGGTCAGTAACTAACCGTAAATAATGGCGTTTTGCAGGACGCCATCGGGCATTGTTATGGAACGGTAAAGGTTAAGGATGTGCTAACAGCCCCGAGCAAGAGCGAAGCATATACCATGAATAGCGCGTAGTTTCAAAGTACTATTGGCGGTTACTGAGAAATCGGATTTGGTTACTGATTGGTTGCCGTGGCCTGCCACTTCGCAAGCGCAGCGGCGTCCGTTTCACGGGCATCGACCCAGGTTTCGGACCCATCCATGAACGCCTCCTTTTTCCAGAAAGGGGCACGCGATTTGAGATAGTCCATCAGGAATTCGGCGGCTTCGAACGCCGATTGGCGATGCGCCGAAAGCGTAACCACAAGGACGATTGGTTCACCCGGAAAAAGCTCTCCGAAGCGATGGATCACGAGCGCGCCTTCGAGACTGAACCGGCGAACCGCCTCGTCCTCGATGCGTTGTAGCTCGGCTTCGGTCATCCCGGGATAATGCTCGAGGGTCATGGACCGGAGCGCCTTGCCATGCGCTTCGACGCGCACGAGGCCCGTGAATGTCACGACACCGCCAACGTCGGTTCGGCCACCCACCAACGCCCGCGCTTCCGCGGCCGCATCGAACTCTTCTCGCTGAACGCGCACCGTCATGGGCGCCCTAACCGCCTGTAACTGGAGGAAAAAGCGCTATTTCCCGCGCGCCCACTATCGAAGCTGCGGACTTCACGTGGACCTGATCCAGAGCCACGCGAACCACATCAGGGCGTTGGAGCGCTGCGGCGTACTCTTCACCGCGCTGAGCGAGCCAGGCCACGAAGTCGCCCACGGTCCTGACATCTGCCGGCACATCAATCGTCTCTTCGGCGCGGCCAACCTTCTCCCGCACCCAGGCGAAATAGCGCACGGTTACGCGCTGGCCGGCGGCGCCTGGGCTCTCCACGACTGCATCACTCTGCACGGCTCTTCATCCTTCCATGGCATGGCGGATGCCAGCCTTGAGATAGTCATAACCCGTCCAAAGCGTAAGCACCGCCGCCAGCCAAAGCAGCGCAATTCCGGCGTCCGTCACACCGGGAATGATCTTGTCGCCGGCCGGGCCCGCCAGCAGGCATGCGAGCGCCACCATCTGGACCGCCGTTTTCCACTTGGCGAGGGCGGTGACGTGGATCTTAACATTCAATTCCGCCAGAAACTCTCGTAGCCCCGATACGAGGATCTCGCGGCTCAGGATGACGAGGGCGGCCCACATCGAGATCCCATCGATAGTGCGATCATGAACGAGCATGATGAGCGCCGCCCCGACGATCAGCTTGTCGGCGATCGGATCCAGCATGCGTCCAAGCGTCGACTGCTGCTCGAGCCGCCGCGCCAGATAGCCGTCGAGCCAGTCGGTGATGGCCGCGGCTACGAAGAGCCAGAATGCCGCCCAGCGGCCGTTCTCACCCTCGATCAGCATGAGGCACGCCACGAGCGCAGGTACGGCGGCGATGCGCGCGTACGTGAGCACGTTCGGCAGACTGACGGCGTGCGAACGGGTCGGAATGGGCGGATCCATGGAGCTTAGCTAACACCACTGCTCAACACCCCAGTCAATGGGGTACCGGCACGAAGCTCAACGAGAATGGCAAAATGATCAATCAAGCAGCACCAGTTGCTGATCAATCCGACTTGTCCACAGTCAATTTATAAGGCATGACGAATAAATCGCCCCGACACGCGTTGTCGTTGCGGAAACGTCAAGCAGCCGACTTATGTATCGCGTCGTCGACGGCTTGTCGGCAGCGCTCGGAATGTAGCCGCGTATCTGGAATTCGAGCGCCATTGGAGCGGAGCTGGAGCGATGAGCTCCTGCTCCGCTCTTTCCTTTTGGGGAGAGCTAGGCAGCCTTGCGCCGTCCCCGCTTTGCCTTGGCGGGCTGCTCCGAGACGATTTCTCGAGCCAGAATAAACGCATCGCGGAAATCGAGATCCAGGATCGCGGTTTCCGTCAGCATGCGCCGGAAGAGCCCGGCCTGCGTCTTGTACTTCACGTCGCCAATCGCCAACGCCCCTACGCCGAGCGTGCTCGAGCCGGGCAGCGGCGCGCCATCCATGAAAAGGTCCATCCCTTCGACGCCGTACGGCGGCACGGCGTTGACGTCAGCGGCCACCAGAACGTTCGGCGCGCGCGCGATCATGCTGCGCGAGAGAATGTTGACGCCGGCGGGACCAGCGGTGAGCAGGACATCCGAGATAGCCAGCACCTTCGCCTTGAGCGTGTCAGTCTGCCCAGCCACCGGTTCGAGCGTCACGCCGAAGCGCTCACGCGCAAACTCGGCCAGCGCCACCAATTGCTCGATCGTATCGTGAGCGACGATGCGCACTTTCGCGCCTTCTCGCGCGGCAATGACCGCCGACGTGAAACCAACGACACCCGCCGCGCCGAACACCGAAACCCGGAGACCCTTGATCGTACGGCCCGCGCTGCGCTTCAGCACGCGTTCGACCTTGGCCACCATCGCAGCTGCCGTCGTGAACGAACCGCCCGGATCGGCGAACACGGAAACATCGAACGGAGGCACCATCGCCGAGCGGGCCGCGCTCATCATGTCGAGCGCGCAGGTGATATCCTTGCCGCCGATGAAGATGCCCGTCTTGGCCTTCGGCGGCCGCGAGAAAATCGCGTCTTGAACAAGCGCACGCGTCTCTTCTGCCGTCACTGCGCTGTACGGCAGAACGACCTTGTATCCGGAATCGAGCGCCATGTTGCAGTCGAAGGGGCTCATGAACTTCTGGGGCGAAAGCATATAGAGCACCGGCAGCGTGCCGGGCTGCGCATCAGCAGCAACAGGCGTCGCCGTCGCCACGGCTGCAGCGGGCTTGCGGCTCTTCGCCTTGACCGGCTTTGCCGCCTTCGATGGAGCTTTCTTGCGCGTCCGCGCACGATCGATCCCCGGAGACGAAATCTCTCGCCGGGTCAGTCCCTCAACAGCACGCATTTACAAAGTCCCCCGAGGCCCCTGAAGGGCCAAACCAAAGCCCCTCGATGTGCTTGCGCGGGAGGCCTAGAAGGCCGGTGAGTTCACCGCGGCGCACACTCCCAGTATTGAGGAGCATTGGTTGAGAAAGAATTTTAGAAGGACAGCATAACACTCAGAAAAAGAATGAAATTGTGCGGCAAAATAGTCCGAGAACACATTGCCGGCATGCGCAACGATGAAGGACCGGTAAAGGCCGGCCAGAAAGTCCGGGGGCGGCTAGGCCAACGCTAGGTCCGCCGCTCGTGGAAGAAGTCGTAGATCTTCTGAGCCATCTCCTGGGAGATGCCTGCAACTGCCACAAGATCGTCCACACCTGCACGCGACACAGCCTTCGCCGACCCGAAATGCTTCAGCAGCGCTCGCTTGCGGGTCGGCCCGATGCCGGCGATCTCGTCGAGCGGGTTCGCCCCGAGAGACTTGGCGCGCTTCGCCCGGTGCGTGCCGATGGCGAACCGATGCGCCTCGTCGCGCAGGCGCTGCACGAAGTAGAGCACCGGATCGCGCGGCTCCAGCATGAAGGACGGCCTGCCCGGCACATGAAAATGCTCGCGGCCCGCGTCCCGGTCCGGACCCTTCGCGACACCGACGACGGGAATGTCCGACAATCCGAGTTCCGCCAGCACCTCGCGCGCCACCGTGAGCTGGCCCGCGCCGCCGTCCACGAGCACGAGATCGGGGCGATCCGGCAGCGCTTGGCCGAGCGGCGACGTGTCGGCGTCGTTTTCGGTGTCAATATCGACCTCCGCTTCGCCCTCTCCGACACCAGCCACCAGCGGCTCTTCTTCCTGAGCGACATGCTCCCAGAGCGCCGTGTTCGGCGTCTCGGACGGCGCTTCCGCTTCTGCTTCCGCAATTCTGCGGAACCGACGCTCGAGCACCTCGCGCATCATGCCGTAGTCATCGCCGGGCGTCAGCGCTTCCGACCGGATGTTGAACTTGCGATAGGCGCTCTTCGCGAAACCTTCCGGCCCCGCCACGATCATGCCGCCAACCGCGTTCGTGCCCATGATGTGGCTGTTGTCGAAAACGTCGACCCGGCGCGGCGCACGCGCAAGCCCGAAACGCTCGCCGAGTTGTTGAAGCAGCGTCCGCTGCGACGACGACTCCGCGAGCTTCCGTCCCAACGCTTCGCGCGCGTTGTTGAGAGCTTGATCGACGAGCCCGGACTTGACGCCCCGCTGCGGCACGCGGATCTCGACCTTGCGATCCGCCTTGATCGAGAGCGCCTCCGCCAGCAGCTCATGATTGGCGATGGCGTGCGACAGCAGGATGAGACGCGGCACGGGTTTGTCGTCGTAGAACTGAGCCACGAAACTATCGAGCACCTCCTCGACCGGCAGCGAGCGGTCGGCCTTCGGATAGTAGGCACGGTTGCCCCAGTTCTGACCGACGCGGAAGAAGAACACCTGGATGCAGGTCTGGCCGCCTTCCTGAAACGCCGCGAAGACATCCGCCTCCTCGACGCCCTCGGGATTGATCGTCTGATCCGCGGTGACGTGCGCCAGCGCCCAGAGACGATTGCGCAGCATCGCCGCGCGCTCGAACTCGAGCTTCTCCGCCGCGTCCTCCATGAGCCGCTGATACATTTCGCGCACCGACTGGCTCTCGCCCTTGAGAAAGCGGATCGCTTCGTCAACGAGACGACCGTAGTCCTCGAGACCGATCTCGCCCGTGCACGGAGCCGAGCAGCGTTTGATCTGGTGCAGCAGGCAGGGACGCGTCCGGCTTTCGAACACGCTGTCCGAGCACGAGCGCAAGAGAAACGCGCGCTCGAGCATGTTGATCGTGCGGTTGACGGCTCCGGCCGAAGCAAATGGCCCGAAGTACTCGCCCTTCACCGTGCGCGCGCCACGATGCTTAAGGATCTGCGGCGCACCCCGATCACGGCGAATAAGGATGTAAGGAAACGACTTGTCGTCCCGCAGCGTCACGTTGAAACGCGGCCGGAAGCGCTTGATCAGGTTCGCTTCGAGCAGCAGCGCTTCCGCTTCGGTGCGTACCGTCACGAACTCCATCGACGCCGTCGACTGGACCATGCGGATGGTGCGATTGGGAAGCCCCATGAGCCGCGTGTAGTTCTGCACCCGGGCTTTGAGGTTGCGCGCCTTGCCGACGTAGACGACGTCTCCCGCCACATCGAGCATGCGGTAGACACCCGGACCCGAAGTGAGCGTCTTCAGATAGCCGGCAATCACCCCCGGCCCGGTGGCGGGAGGAGCGCGTCCCTCGCCAGGCTCGCTCTGCTCGGGAGCGAGAGCGCCATCGGTCTTGTCGTCGGGTGTTGGCATGGCCGGAACATTGGCGGCCGGAGGCGTCCAGTCAAGCGGGCGCGGTCGAATAGGCCGCGCTGTCCGCCACAAATCCGCCCAGGACATCGCGCCCCTGGAAACCAAATAGAAATCTGGGCCAAAAACTGAAAATCGACCCAATCTGTCCGAACACGGCGCGTCAGGAGGTGACGCCCCCATGCGAATTCTGATCGCAATCCTGATCGCAAGTCTTGCGCTGGCCCCATCGTTTGCCCGGGACAAGAAGAACCGCGAGGCCAAACCCGCGCCTTTCGAGCGATCCGAGCAGCTCTTGAAGTGGATCAACGAGTACCGCCAGGCGCCGGATCCCGACCGCCTGCCCGAAGCCGTGCGCTCCATGGGCAACCTCGGCCTTCTCCGCGAACTGGAAAACGCAGGCGTTTACATCGGCTTCACCGCGGGCGTGCTCGGCGCCAACCCGGACAAGGCCGAAATCCTCGTTTCGCGCATGTTCCCCATGCCGCCAGAAGACCAGGTCGTCATCATTCGCGCCATCGCCTACTCGGGACTGCCCGACTGGAAAGTCCTTCTCGAGAAGTTCGTCGAGCGCATGCCGGCGCGTATGGTGCTCTTGCGCAAATATCTCTACGGCGACGGCAAGACTCTCGCCGAAATGCCCGTCGCAGACGGCGGCGCATATGTCATCGACGCGCTGTGGGGCTACTACTTCGCGACCGGCTACCGCGAACCCATCACGCGCATCGTCTCTGCACTCGCCCTTGCCAGCGACAAGAACGACGTTGAGAAGGTGACCATCGGCTCCATGGCGAAATGGACGCTGGCCACGAATGCGTCGCGCGAGAAGGAGCTGCTCGACATCCTGGTCAAAGAAATGAACACGCAGCCCGCCGAGGTGCGCAAACCCCTGCGCGAAGTGATCGAAGCCGCAGAAACGTTCGAGACCGGCAAGATCAAGAAGGATGCGATGGCAGCGATCGAGGAGCTGAAAACCAAAGGCTCTCAGAAATCCCGCGACTTTGCGTGGTGGGGGCAGGTTGGACAGACAGCTCTCGCACTCGGCTGCGTCGGCGCTGCTGCGGGCGGCATGGTCGCGCTAGGAATTCCGTGCGTGGTCGGCGGCGCGGTGTCGTCCGCCGCCCTCAAGTATCTCGCGCCGGACCCTTAAGCGACAACCTGACCCGACATCAATCCGGACAGAAAGTCCGCGCTTTCGTGAGCGCTTCGTCGCGCGTAGCAAACGTCCCGACGACTTCACCGCCTTCGGCACGCGACGACAGGAATGTCTTCGTCATGCTCTCCTCGAACCCATCGAGCACGGAGAGCGCAACGTAATGCACGTCCTGACCCTCGGATGCCTTGACGAGAACAGTCGTATCGCCGCCGAAGCGTGCGGTCTCAACCACGCACTTGCCGGGCTTAACGCCGAGCCCTGAGGGCGGAGGGAAGTCAGGCTGTGCAGCACCGCCAACCATGAAACCGGCAACGGTTTTTCCGGAGACGGCTTTCGGCTGATCGCCCGTCTCCGTGCCGGGCAGCGCCAAAGGCTGCTGCGCCTGCGCGACAGAACCCGTCGGCTGAGAACCCATCGCCTGAGAACCCGGTGGCGGAGGCGGCGGACCCAACTTGGTCTCGGAAAGCCGCTCACGATGTTTCACCGGTTTGGCTTGCAGCTTCTGAGGCTGGACCGGAGCGACGGTCTTGGAGGGAGCAGCAGAGGGCACCTTCACACCCGCAAGCGCGGCCGGAGGCGCAAACAAAGCGAACTTCGGCACATCGGCTTCAACTTGAGCTTGAGCCGCAGCCGGAGCCGGAGCCGTCTCAGTTTTCGGCGGAGCCGCTGCCATGGCTTTCGCAGCGCGCTTCTTAAGCGGCGCTTCGACTGCCGACTTCACAGGCTTCGCCGGTGCGGCAGCAGCCTTGGGAGCAGCCGTTGCAACCGCCTTAGCTTTCGGCGGCGAAGCCTTAGCCGCGTCGTCACGTTTCCAAATGGTGTGCACTTCCGCAGTGTCGGCGACCGCGATCACCCTTGCCGGAGGCGCGCCCGATGAAGTGCGCTGCGACGGCTCGCGCGAGGGCAGCACCTCGGTCTGCTGCGCCGCATTCCGGCCTCTGCAAAACTCAGAGCGATAGCTCCCGGCCACCCACTCGATCGACTTCGCGTATTTCGGATCGACCGCCCAGCGCTTCGCAAGATCGGAAAACCGCACCGGCCGGTTGAGCTCGCGCGATTTCTCGAGAATGTGCTCCTGCTTGAGGCGCGTGCGCGGAGCCACGGGCTCAGCAACCATCTCACCCGAATAGGCGACGAGATGCTGGATCTGCCCGAGCACGCCGGTCGAAACGTCCGGGAAGCTGTCGCCGGGAACGCCGCCGCCTGTCGTGCCGATGCCGGCGAAGTTGTTCTGCTTGGGGTCGACATCCCCCATGCGCCCGTTGGGCGCCCGATAGGAAAGGAAGTTCGTTTCGATCGCCATCTGGAAGAAGGCGTAATCCCAACGCACGCCCCACGCTTCGCCGTGCTTTTTGTAATAAGAGGCGATCGTGCGAAAACGCGGATCGAGATTGCCATTGCGCTTCTTGAGGAACGCCATCAGACGATCGGGCGTCACGCAGGCGGGAACCGGATTGGCCGCCGAAAGCCGGATCTCCGGCAAGGATTGCGCGAAAGAAACCGACGGCGTGAGTGCCATGAAGCCACTCACGACGAGTGCGGCGAGTACACCTGCGCTGCGTAGTTGCTTCATCCGGCGCAAATCAATAGGCCTGCGGTTGGAACCCACCAACATCACTCTCCCGGTCAGCCTTCAGGGCAAAGCTCGAAAGCTTTCTCGAGTGCTTGCGCCTGGCTCGAGAACTCGCCGACCGATTGCCCGCCCTTCGCATAGGCGTTGATGTAGGCATCGGCCTCGCGCTTCTCCGCGCCTTCGTTGACGTCGAGCACGGTGTAGTTCGTCGTCTTGTCCGAAGAGGCCCGGATGATGATCGCCTTCGATCCGCCGTAGCTCGCGGTCCAGACGCGGCACTTGCCGTTGGCAGCGCCGGCATCCTTCTTGTCGGCCTTCTTCTCGGTCGCTTTTTTCTCTGACTTCTTTTCAGAGCCCTGCTTTTGCGGCGCAGGATCGGATTTCTTTTCGGCGGTGGCGCCACCGATAGCGCCCGGCAGAGCAGCAACCTCCACGGATTTACCCGAAGTCTTGGCTGTTTCGGCGGCCTCCTCAACGCTTCCCGCCGTCGTGTCGGCCGGAACATCAGAGACGCTTGGCTCCGGATTGAGCAGCGTCACCGGCGGCGCCTTCGAGGGTTTGTCTGCCGAAGCTTTTTCGGCCGGAGGAGCAGCAGCAGCGACCTTCTTCGAAGGCATCATCACGTTTGACGCGGATTTGGAGAAACCGGATGGGATCGCCGTAGCGGTGGCGGTCGCCACTGGCTTGCTATTCTTCTCCTCGGCGGGAGGAAGCTGGCTGGTTGTCTCTTCTGCGGCACTTGCCTTCGTCGGCGGGCCGCGATCCTCGTCGGCGGCAGCGACCACCGCTCCATCGGGATCGGGATCATGGCAAACGCCGTCGAAGAACCGGTCGGCGATGGCCTGGATATCGGTCGCGTAACGACGGCTGCCCGGCGCCCACTTGCCGGCGAGCTGCGTGAACGTGATAGGGCCCGAAAGAGACGCCTGCCACTTCGTGAGGACGCCCCATTCCTGAATGTTGCGCGTGCGCTCCGCGACGGGGCTTTCGACATGCGCGCCGGAATACATGAGGAGATGTTCGAGATGCGCGCGAGCACCCGCGGAAATGTCACTGAAGCTTTCGCCACGCGCGCCTTTTCCGGTCGCGCCGAGGCCAGCGAAGTTGTTCTGGTCCGGCTTCACGTCGCCGCCGTACGTCAGATAGCCCGTCTCGAGCAGCATCTGGAAGAAGGCGTAGTCCCAGCGCAGGTTGAGCTCTTGCCCGAAGCGTTTGTATTCGCCGGCGAGCCCCTCATAGCGAGGATTGAGCTTCGGATTGCGCTGCTTGAGATAAACGGTAAGCCGACCAGGCGTCGCGCAGTCCGCAACCTGGTTCGTCTCGCTGGCGCGGATCGGCGGCAGATCGGCCGCACTGGCGACCGCCTGAACGGCAACGAGCGACACCACGACGAGAGCGCTAAGACGATAAGACCTAGATCGGCAGGTCATGGGACACCCCAATTTTCTACGCGACGCCAAGAACACGAGAGGGCGTTCTACGGAAAGAAACGCGCCTCGATGCTCCAGATCCCGATGTATCCATCACGGGTGACGCCCAACGGTCCGAACAAAGGTTCGTAGACCCTTAAGCTTAAAAGCTGGTTTACACCCGACCGCTAAATCACCCCGCAAATCATCCCTCGCCCAAGTTTGGGGCGCCAGTGGGGGGAACAAAGGGAGGAATTGTGGCAGTGAGGGCAGAGGCTTCGACGCTGCCCTGCCCTTAACCGTCCGACCACGTAAGATGCTGGCCGCCGTCGAGCGCGATCATCTGGCCGGTAAGCGACGGCGATGCCAGGATGAAACGGACCGCCGCCGCGATCTCATCGAGAGCCGGGCCTCGCCCGAGTAGCGTGGACTGCTCTTCGCGCGCAAAGTCCGCATCCGTTTGATGAATGCTCTTGAGCACGGGTCCGGGACCGATCGCATTGACGCGGACCAGCGGGGCGAGGGCCTGGGCCAGCGTCCGCGTCGCGGTCCAAAGGCCTGCTTTCGAGATCGTGTAGGAGAAGAAATCCGGCGTCAGCTTCCAGACCCGCTGATCGATGATGTTGATCACGTTCCCCGTCGAGCCCTGCGGCAAGCCGAGAAACATCGCCCTAGCGAGAAAAACTGGCGCCTTGAGATTGATGTCGAGATGCGTGTCCCAGGTCTGCGACGTCGTTGTCGCGACCGTATCGACCAGAAATTCGGACGCGTTGTTGATCAGGCAGACTGGCGTACCCAGCGCCTCCCGGCATTGCGGAATGAGCCGCGAAACGTCCCCGTCCGATGCCAGATCGGCCGAAACGGTCGCCGCCTGCCCGCCGAGATCCTTGATTTCCTCCACGAGACGCAACGCTTCCACTTCGGAACGCCGGTAGTGGACGCAGACTTGCCAGCCCGCCGTCGCAAGATCGAGCGCAATCGCACGCCCTATACGGCGAGCGGCACCGGTGATCAGGACTGTCCGTGGTGTAGCCGCCGGGGCTGACATGAAAGCGCAATCCTCGCTCGAAACAACATCCGCGAACGTCACCTGATAGCAGCAACGCAGCGCAGCGATAAGATTGCACGCCGCGATCTCATGAACCCATTCTCCGATCCGCGACAATTATGGTCCGCAGCCGGAGCGCGCCGATCCATTGTGCAGATGCTCACAGATTACTCACCACCATCCGACGTCAGATGCTCAATCGGGGAGCTTTTTCTGAGCAACATCTAGCCAGTTGAGGCGCTTCGTGGCCCGGACGTGACACGGTGCCGGCGAGGACACGCACACGACGCCATAACGCTTGTCCCCAAGGGGTGTTTTTGACTTCTATGACAGTCAAGTTGCATTGCACCACGACTGGTGAAACCGGACATGCTCCCTCTCTCGAGCACATCCCGGAGCCGCCCAGTGCATGAGACTTCTGACGAGTGTGGGTACCATTTGGGGGGTTAAAGTTAGGATGACCATGTCTTTCACAAAATCGATCGGGGCGGCTGGCCTCGCACTTATTGCTCTCTCGGCGCCGGCATTCGCCAGCGACATGACACCGGCTCCCGAAGGTCGTGAGTTCAGCTGGTCGGTCAACGCCGCTCTTACGAGCGACTACGTTTTCCGCGGCGTCTCGCAGTCGGATAACGATCCTGCGGTCTCCGCAGGCTTCGATGCTTCTTACGGCATCGTCTACGCAGGCCTCTGGGCCTCGTCCGTTGACGAAGACTTCGTCAATGGCAATCTCGAGATCGACTACTACGCCGGCATCAAGCCGACGCTCGGCGCCGCGACCTTCGACTTCGGCGTTCTCTACTATACCTATCCGGGCGCTTCGGACTTCGCGACGGGCGAAAATGAAGTGTTCGAGCTCAAGGCCGCTGTCTCGGGTGAAATCTTCAAGAACCTGAGCGGCACCGCCGTTCTCTACTGGAGCCCTGAGGCCCAGGCAGATGCTGGCGAATACTTCGTCTACGAAGGCACGCTCGCTTACGCTCTGCCGAAGATTTCGATCTTCACGCCGACCATCAGCGGTACCTACGGCTACGTGGACAACCAGGACTTCGACACCGACTACGCATACTGGAACGCTGGCGTCGCCCTCGGCTACGACAAGTTCACGTTTGACTTCCGCTACTGGGACACGGACTCGGACGGCGAGGCTCTGTTCGGTGGATTGGCCGACGAGCGCTTCGTCTTCACCGCCAAGGTGGCCTTCCCCTAAATCGCGGAAGCGCGAAAATCTGATCACGAACGAAACGGAGCCGTATGCGGCTCCGTTTTTTTATGCACAGAGCGAAAACGATACGTGTCACTTTTGGCATCAAACCAGGGCGTCCACCCTCGAAGCTGCGGTAAAAATAGGCAAATAATCGCCCGAAGTTGCAGACGAGCGACACCTCCACCCTTCGCTGAGGCATTTGAGTCGTTAGCGCTTGTGTTGCCCCTCCACTCTAAGCCTTAATTAAGGCAAGGCGCCTGCTGACGGGCGTTGCGTTCTGTAGGTGTGGGACCTGTGGGGGTTACGAGTACGATGTCGAAAGTAGCATCAATCACGAAATTGGCTGGCATTGCGGGCTTGGCATTTGCCACCCTGACCGGCGCAGCCTCTGCCGCGGATCGCGAGTTCTCCTGGTCGGTAACGGGAACGGGCACCAGCGATTACATCTTCCGCGGTCTTTCGCTCAACAACGAGGATCCGGCACTCCAAGCCTCGATCGACGCCACGTACGGCATCTTCTACGCAGGCGTTTGGGGTTCTATGCTCGACAACGGTGCGATCTACGGCAATACCGAACTCGATTTCTACGCTGGCATCAAACCTGAGCTGGGCCCTGTCACATTCGACTTCGGCGTCGTCTACTACGCATACTTCTGGGGCAATCCGGGCGATACCAACTATACCGAGCTGAAGGCTGGCTTGTCGTACTCGCCGGTCGACAAGCTGACCTTGAAGCCCGTTTTCTGGTACGTGCCCGACCAGGACAACGCTCCCGAGCAGTACACGATCGAAGGCACCGCAGCTTATGAGCTGCCGCAGATTGGAATCTTCACGCCAACCGTCAGCGGCTTGCTCGGTTACACGGAAGCCACCGACGTTGCTGACTTCTACACCGTGACGGACGGCTACACATATTGGAACGCTGGCGTCTCGCTGGCTGTCGACAAGTTCGTGTTCGACTTCCGCTACTGGGACACGGATCTCGACCAAGCAGCCGGCCTTTACTCCGACGAGCGCTTCGTCTTCACCGCGAGCATCACGCTTCCCTAAGTCGAACGCTGCCACGTGATTCTTATCGAGGGGCTCAGGCAACTGGGCCCCTTTTATTGCCCGCGCTACAAACCTAAAATTAACCTGTGATCGCCCGAGAACCGGCGGTGCACAATTTTTCGTCACACCTCGTTGCAGTTTCGCAACGCAAAGGGATGAAACCCTTCGCATCCCTAGCTTATCGCTTGTTCGCAAACCGCCAACACGCTTCTCTTACGTCACTGGATTCTTTCGCTTGCCTAGAGTTGTGCATCGTCCTGGGCGAAATACTCGGAGACATCATATGCACAACTCTATCCGTAAGGCCTCGGGCCTTATTGCATCCGCGCTTGCGCTCGGATTTGTTTCGACCTCCGCTCTCGCCGAAGACCGCGAGTTCTCCTGGTCGACGACCATGACCGGCACCTCGGACTACATCTTCCGCGGCCTTTCGCTGAACAACGAAGATCCCGCCTATCAGCAGTCGATCGATATGTCCTACGGCATCTTCTACGCCGGCATCTGGGGCTCGATGGTCGATGGCGCTGGCTATGAGCCGGTCGAGCTCGACTGGTACGCAGGCTTCAAGCCTAAGTGGGATGCTGTAACTTTCGATTTCGGCGTCGTCTACTACACCTACTTCTGGGGCAATCCGAGCAATACGAACTACGTTGAGCTCAAGGCAGGTGCTGAATTCTCGCCTGTTAAGAACCTGACGATCAAGCCTGTCTTCTGGTACACGCCGGACCAGGACAACTACGCTGAGACCTATACGATTGAAGGCACGGCCGCATACGCTCTGCCGGCAGTTGGCATCTTCACGCCGACGGTGAGCGGCCTCATCGGCTACACCGAAGGTGAACCCGCTAACTTCTTCGGTCCCTCCGACAACTACACCTACTGGAACGTTGGTCTCGCTCTCGCCGTCGAGAAGTTCACCTTCGACCTCCGCTATTGGGACACCAACCTCGACTCCAGGCCGGGTGACGCAAGCTACGGCAAGGACGACTCGCGCTTCGTCGGCACGGTCAGCCTCACGCTTCCCTAATCCGGAAGCTGAGATCCGAATTGGAAACGGGGTCCTCGCGGGCTCCGTTTTCTTTTTGAGCTTGCAGTCGACGTTGCGAACGAGACACAAGCCTCGCGCCACCTGTGCGAGCCAAAGCGATTGCGCTTGTTTGATTAACCCCTCTGCGCTTTTGTGGACTTGAATAGGCTGTACCCGGTTTTCTGTCAGAAGCTGGGCCTGTGGTGTGGGAGCGGTGCATGTGGGGTTCTAAAGTGTCTTCGCTGGCGATCGTCGCTGGCGCTTCGCTCATCGCCCTCTCCGGCGTCGCACACGCAGAAGACCGCAGCTTGGGTATGTCCATAACCCTCGGCGCGACCAGCGATTACGTTTTCCGCGGCATCTCGCAGACCTCCGAAGACCCGGCAGCCCAGGGCTCGGTTGATCTCACCTACGGCATCTTCTACGCCGGCATCTGGGCTTCCAACGTCGACTTCGACGAAGCTCCGCCCGCAAACGCCGAAGTCGATTTCTATGCTGGCATTAAGCCGACCATGGCCGCCGGTCCGTTCTGGGGCCCCATCACCTTTGATTTCGGCGTGATCTACTACGCCTATCCGAGCGCAAGCGACCGCGGCGCTGAGCTGGACTACGTCGAGCTAAAGGCCGGCTACAGCATGGAGTCGCCCTGGATCAAGGGTCTGACCAGCGGCACGACGTTCTACTGGTCGCCGGAGTACGGCGGCGACACAGGCGAAGTCTTCACGATGGAAAGCGCGGCGTCATACGCTCTGCCGCAGCTCGGCATCTTCTCGCCCTCGATCAGCGGCGCATATGGCACCGTGTATGGCGATAGAGGCGACTTCACCGCCGGCGGCCGCTTGAACGACGACGACTACTCCTACTGGAACGCGGGCATCGCCCTCGCCGTCGAAAAGTTCACCTTCGATTTCCGCTACTGGGACAGCGACATCAACGTCACGTCCGGCGGCGTTTGCGTGAACCAGGGCCTCTGCGACGAGCGCTTCGTGTTCACCGCGAAGGTCACGCTGCCCTAAAAAGCTCCGCCACGTCTCGCGGCTTTCCTCAGACAATAATCTCTGATCGCGCGCAACCCTGTGCGCTCGTCTCCGCGTGGGCAAGACTGCCACAGCGGACACGTCGATACCGTGCTGTCGCACACCCTTCATTGGGCTGTCATTCTGCGCCGCTAGACCATGATCGCTTCGGACCCTTATCAGGCCGAAGCGTGAATCATCGGTCTCTTCAAGAACCTGGAGCGCGACCGCGATTCAAACAAAACCGATCGCGCTCTAGGGATTCGCCAGGGTACTGATCCTCTCACCCTTCTCCCGCGACTGGGTGCGGGCTGTCGCGCTCACGATAGCTTGCTTTGAGAGGGCAGAAGAGGGGCGCGCATCGCCCTCGTCATCGCGCGTCCGTCTTGCAGCCGCCACGGCAGACCTAGGTCTTAGCGGCGGTAAGAGAGGCCAGCTTGTCGATGTCGCTGACGCCCCCGCGGTTGGCGACGGAGCACACGCTGGCCTCGTTTGCTCTTGGACCATGATCGCTTCGGACCAAGCCGCTCCGATCGTCGCGCCGTCTATCAGGCGCGGCGTAAATCGGCAGCGCGGAACAAGTCCGAAGCGTGAATCATCGGTCCCTTCGAAGTCCAACTGCGCTTTCCCGCGATTTCCCCAGATCTTCACGCGAGCCGCTTGATCACTAAGTCCCGAGCCGCCTAAAAATCGGACGGGATTGGAGTGCACGTGCCGTGATTCTGACGATAGCCATCATGGTCATCCTGACGATCGCGATTGCCGCGTTCGTCCTCGCGCCACGCATGTTCGAAAAGCGTATCGTCTACGAACAGGTGCCGGATAGCCCCGCGAGCTTCGGATATAAAATGGCGTGGCTCGCCATACGGAGCCGCAACACCGACGCCGTGCTCGACGCCCTGAACCTCACGTCCGCCGTGCCATGCAATTGGAAATCGGGCATCGGCACCGTCTACGATCACCATCTCGGAAACGACCACATCTTCGTTTCGCCGCCAATCAACGGCTGGACATTTGTCGTCGGCCTGGCACTGCCTCATCCCGCGAGCCGCGGATTTGCCGACAAAGCCCAACCGCTCCTGCGCCGACTTGGCGAAGAGTTCGTCGAAGTTCAGTACTTCTTCGCTTACCCGCCGATCGACATCTTTGCCTGGGCGCGCCTGCTGGAAGGCCGCATCGTTCGCGCTTTTGCCATGACGGATTCAGGCGTCGCGTGGAACCGTGGTCGCACTACAAAAGAGGAACGCGCGCTTGGCCTCAAGCTTTTCGATTTCCGCGGCGTGCGCGGCCGCAAAGGGGACGCGGGTGGTGAAATCATTCTCTATCCGACGGAAGAGCACGTGCTGAGCCTCGCGCAGCGCTGGAGCATGAACCCGGCGAAACTCGAAACGGTCGAAGTCCCGGCTCCGGGGATTGGCTACATCGCACTGGTACCTGCCGAATGGCGCACGGAACGACTACGCAAGGTGGGTTGAAGTCCTCTCTTGCGAACTAAGCCGCCAGGCGCTCGCCGACGAACCCGCGGCGCTGAGTGGGCCGGTGATGCTGAGCCTGCCGCAGCATAACGACATTGCCTGCCGCAGAATGCGCAACAAACGCGGCTCGAGAATACTGAGTCTCCGTCGTGCGCGAGGGCGCGAACCGCAGCGCCTGCTGAGCTGCGATGGATGCCGTCACGCCCGTCGCCGCTCTTGCCGCAGCGGCGCTCCGCTCGCGCGCACCTGTCGACTTACGCGAGGTCGGCACATTCACTTCCGCCACCGCCCTAAGCCGAGCAGCAAATTTCCAATCGCAATCTGCGATCGCGCGAGGCTTCGGCTTACGAGCCTGCTGCTCTAATGCTGGCGCATCGAGCCGGGGCGTAAAGAGTGCCGGAAGATGATGCTGGACGGCGGGCACAACCGGCGCGCTCTGCGGCGCCTCGCGCGCGCTGTTGGCGCCTGGCAGCTTCACGCCTGTCAGCTCAACGCCCGTCAGCCATGTCCAAAACTGTGCGAACCAATCGGCCCGCGACAATGCACGCAACATATGGAACCCCGTAAATTCGTGTCCGCCGGAAAACAAGCCGACGGTGCCGGTCCCAAAATCACATTGTTTAGTTAAGGCACATATAATGTTACGTCGCCAAGCTAACAAGGTTGGCAACAAAAATGATCAACACAATGATATAGCTATAAAAAGCATCTCAAGCCGCAGGGCGCCCTCGCGCCTCGGCCGTCTGACGGGCCACGAGTTGATCCAGGAACCCATCGAACGGAACGGTGAAAGCTGCAAGCCCCTGGGGGCTTTGCGACCACTCGTCGAGCTTTTCGACAAACACCTCCGGCAACTCCGCCGGCGCCTCGTCAAGCCTGACGACGCTGGCGAGAAACGCGGCCTCCGTCATCGGCAAAAATGGAATGGTGATCATATCAAGATGACCATCGGCATGCCGCCTCGGCGCATGCACCACGGCACAGCAGATGATGGATCGTTCGGTGTCGACGCGCGCGATGGCGCCGATCATCATGCGAGAAGTCTCGAAACCCTGCGGGGCGCGATAGCTCCAGCTCTGTCCGGCCGCAAGGTTCATAGCCTATCAACTCCACTCGACGCGCTAACACGCGATACTGAAAAGGAAACCAAGAAGGCAGCGCGTGTTACGCCTCCTTGACGGCAGCTTTCGGGCAGCGGGTTTACAGGCCGCTGGCAAACTATCCACTAACGCGCGCAAGCTTTTGCAGATGAATGCAATTGCGCCGCAGGGCGAATGAACTCCGGGCACTCAACGTCCGTGAGAGCCCCTAAATCCGTCATCGGAAGAAAGCGGCTCCCAGCCGTCGCTCGCGTTGACGTCAATGCGATCCTGTCGCCCTTGATACGAATCCGCAGGCAAGTCCGGATGATTGCCGTTGCACGGACGCGCCGATGTTATTCCCGTCTTCCTGTCCCGAGACACCGCCGTGCAGTGGCTCACGTCAATCGCGTCCGTCGAAACCACTTGTGACGCGACAATCGCGGGCGCGCGCTGAACGAGTGTCATATCCGGCGCCGTCGTTTGATTATCGGCAAACACGACACTCGACACGAAGCCCCAGAACCCTACGAAATGCCAGAAGATGGCGCCGGCGACGAAGCCGAGCACACTCCATCCGAGCCCGCCAATTCCATCGAGCGCACCCGCAGCTACGCGGGCCTGGCGCCGCAGCTCCGACGAAGACGCCTGGCCGTTCGCCTTCCGAGTGTTCTCGTGCGCCAGCGATCCACCGCGATCGAAAGGCGGTGCGAGACGATGTGTGTTGGCAATTCCTTGCATGCGTCGAGCTCGCAAAAAGCGAAAACCAAACGCATCACGACTCGAAGAGTGCGGCCCCGAGCTCGCTCCAGCAAGCCTCAATATGGCAAAGCCGGGACCCTCGATGAGTTATCCCCAAAGCGAGCGCTGTCGAAAAAGCACACGCGCACCGCCCGAGATGACATCACCGCACCGGCGGTACGTGCATGCGCGTACCCCTGCAGAGACGGTCCTCGTTATCGCCGCATGCGCGCGGCGCTCCGGCCTTCGTGAAGCAGATCCGCACTTCCCTGAGCCGGCTTCCCGGTCCTCTGCACGCGACCGAGATCATGTCGGGAGAAAGCTGCGAGTTCGCGGCCGTGAATTCACGGACGACATCGTTCAGATCCATGAATTGCGCCGCCGTCGGATTGCGAAAACGCTCCGGAATTCGGATGCTGTCGTAGAGCCTGCGCGAGAGACGATAGTATTCGTCCGGTGCCAATCCTGAGCACGTGCCGTGCTTGCGGTACTCGTGGATGATCAAGCCTTTGCTCGGCATGATATCCAGCATGCGATCTATGACAGGCTGTGGAATCCAAGTGCTGTCTGCAGGACAGTTCTCAGGATAGCCGCGCGCATACTGCGGCCACAGCCCATGCAGAATGAAGGAATAACCGCGCCCGTTGCGCGGAGCGCATTGCGATTGGTCATCACGCCCCTCGTCGCTCTCGCAATGCGTGGGGCTCCATGACATCACGAGCGAATAGTAATCGAACGCGCCGGACGAACGGTTCGCTGCATCGGCATTGCGCCCCGGAGGCTGCTGCTCCGTCGACTTCGACGAAGGTTCCACGGGGCGCGGACCTTCCTTCTGCCTATCACCTTGCTCGAAATACATGAGCACGACAGCAACGACCAGAAGAAGCAGAAGCCCGGGAAGAGTGAGCTGAGGCGGATTGGTGCGCATGCGTCAGCCCTGCCGTGCCAGCGCATCGAGAATGCGAACCCAGCTTCGAGCACCCTTCTTGAAGCTCTTCAGGTTGTACTTCTCGTTCGGCGAATGAATGCGATCGTCTTCCACGCCGAAACCGACCATCAGGCTGTCCATACCGAGCGCAGCCTTGAACGACGTGACGATCGGGATCGACGCGCCGGACCCCATCAGCACGGTCTTCGCACCCCACTCCTGCTCGAGCGCAGCCGCAGCCGCCTTCACCGCCGGTGCCGCGATATCGAACCCGATCGCCGCGCTGCCATGCGCGCCGATGAACTCTGCATCGCAGTCCTCCGGGAGGTTGTCGGTCACAAACTGGCGCACGCAGCCAATAACGTGCTCGGGGTCCTGCCCCGGCACGAGCCGGCACGTGATCTTGACGGACGCCTGCGCCGGGATGACGGTCTTCGATCCCGCACCCTGATATCCGCCCGTGATGCCGTTGAATTCGAGCGTCGGACGCGACCAGAGCTGCTCGATGAGCGAATAGGAGTTCTCGCCCGCCGGCACCGAAAGACCGACAGGTTCCAACAGCAGCGCTTCATCGAGACCGAGCGCGTGCCACTGCTTGAGCTGCGCCTTCGTGGGCTTGATGATGTCGTCGTAAAAACCGGGAATGCGAATGCGCCCGTTCGGCCCGTGCATCTTGCCGACGATCGCCGTCAGAGCGCGGATCGGGTTCATCACCGGCCCGCCATAAATTCCGGAATGCAGATCGCGCGACGGCCCCTTGATGATGACCTCAATCCCAGCGAGCCCGCGCAGCATTGTCGTGATGGCGGGCGTGTCCTTGTCCCACTGGCCGGTATCGCAGACGAGCACGAGATCGGCCGTGATCTCCTTGCCGCTCTTCTTCAGGAAGCCCGGCAGCGATGGCGAGCCGCACTCCTCCTCGCCCTCGATCATGGCCGAGACAGCAATCGGCAGCTCCCCCACAACGTCTTTGTAGGCCCGCGCGGCCTCGAGGAACGTCATGAGCTGGCCCTTGTTGTCCTCTGCGCCACGCGCGACGATCACCTTGCCGTTCGTCTTGTCGGTGGCGATGCGCGGCTCGAACGGCGGCTTTGTCCAGAGATCGAGCGGATCCGGCGGCTGCACGTCATAGTGTCCGTAGAAGAGAACGTGCGGCATCCCCTTCGCAACCTTCGGCCGATCATGGCCGACCACGATCGGATGGCCCGAAGTCTGCCGGACCGTCGCAGGAATGCCGGCTTCCGTCAGGTGCTCGGCGCACCAGTCGGCCGCCTGACGACACTCCGACTTGTAGGAGGGATCCGTTGAAATGCTCGGGATGCGCAACAACGAGAACAGGCGGTCGAGCCCCGCGTCGAAGTTTTGGTCCAGCCGCTCCAGAACCTTGGCAACCTGATCCGTCATAGGAACCCTGTGTTAATCGCATCCAACCGAAAGTGTGACGCCCAGCGGACAGTTAAAGGGAGTGTTGGCGCATGGCAACGCCTGTGCCACAGTCCGCCGCCAGCAAAGAGCCTTCCTCCCGCGGATGGAAGGTTCGATGCAGCCCTCGCCGGGCACAATGACTGAGCCCCTTGCGGGCAACGAGAGAGGCGCAATGGCATCCGAAGAGCCATCGAGCGACACCGCGCCCAAATGGGTCTACTACTTCGCCGCCGGCGATGCCGAGGGCGGAGCCGACATGGCGCACCTTCTCGGCGGCAAAGGGGCGAACCTCGCCGAGATGGCGAGCCTCGGCCTGCCCGTGCCGCCCGGCTTCACGATCACGACAGAGGTCTGCGGCCTCTATTACCGCAACGACCGCCACTTACCCGAAGGCCTCGACGTGCAGGTCGAGGAAGCGCTGACGCGCATCGGCCGGGAAACCGGCGCCGAGTTCGGCAACGAGACAAATCCACTCCTGATTGCCGTCCGCTCGGGCTCTCGCGCGTCGATGCCCGGAATGATGGACACCATCCTCAACCTCGGCCTCAACGACCGCACGGTTCAGGGCCTCGCCAAGAAATCCGGCGACGAACGTTTCGCTTATGACAGCTACCGCCGCTTCATCCAGATGTACGGCGATGTCGTGCTGGGCGTCGATCATGCGATCTTCGAGGACATCCTCGACAACTACAAGAACCTCAACGGCTTCTCCTTCGATACCGAACTCGGCGCCGACGAATGGCGCAAGATCATCGCGCTTTACAAGAAAGCCATCGAAGAGAACGCAGGGAAACCCTTCCCGCAGGACACCGGCCAGCAACTGTGGGGCGCCATTGGCGCCGTATTCGGCTCCTGGCTGAATGCACGCGCCGTCACCTATCGCCGTCTGCATTCCATCCCCGACAACTGGGGCACCGCCGTCAACGTGCAGGCAATGGTGTTCGGCAACATGGGCAACACGTCCGCGACGGGCGTCGCCTTCACGCGCAACCCCTCGACAGGGGCCAACGAGATCTACGGCGAATATCTCGTCAACGCGCAGGGCGAGGACGTCGTGTCCGGCATCCGCACGCCTCAACCGCTCACGATCAAGGCGCGGCGCGACGCCGAGGACCCGAACCCCTCTCTTGAAGAGGAGCTTCCGAACTCGTTCGTCCAGTTGAAGCAGATCTTCACCGACCTCGAAAGTCGCTACCGCGATATGCAGGACATCGAGTTCACCATCCAGAACGGCAAGGTCTGGATGCTGCAGACGCGATCCGGCAAGCGCACGGCAGAAGCCGCCGTGAAGATTGCGGTCGATCTTGCGGACGAAGGCCTGATCACACGTGAAGAAGCCGTGCTGCGCGTCGACCCCGCGAGCTTCAGCCAACTCCTGCACCCGACCATCGATCCCGACGCTGACAAGGAACTTCTGGTCAGCGGCCTTCCCGCGTCTCCGGGCGCAGCCGCTGGGCAGATCGTCTTCTCCTCGGAAGACGCCGAGCGCATGAAGCAACAGGGTCACGACGTCATTCTCGTGCGCACCGAAACGAGCCCTGAGGACATCAGCGGGATGCATGCGTCCGCGGGAATCCTCACCGCACGCGGCGGCATGACGAGCCACGCGGCCGTCGTCGCACGTGGCATGGGCGTGCCATGCGTGTCGGGCGCCGGCACCATGCGCATCAACGAAAAGTCCGGCACGTTGAGCATGGGGAGAAAGACGCTCGCCGCAGGCGACGTCATCACCATCGACGGCGCCACGGGGCGAGTTTATGCGGGCGCCGTTCCGATGCGCCAACCGCAGCTCTCCGGAAACTTCGCGCAACTCGTCGAATGGGCGGACGAGGCGCGCAGCCTCACGGTCCGCGCCAACGCAGACACGCCGAAAGACGCCCGTCAGGCTCGCGCATTTGGCGCGCAAGGCATCGGCCTCTGTCGTACCGAGCATATGTTCTTTGAGCCGGCGCGCATCCTCGCCATGCGCGAAATGATCTGCGCCACGACGGAAGCGGGCCGCCGCGCCGCACTTACCAAGATCCTGCCCGTCCAGCGCTCGGACTTCGTGGAGCTGTTCGAGATCATGGGCGAGCTGCCCGTCACGATCCGACTTCTCGATCCCCCGCTGCACGAATTCCTGCCCCGCCAGGAAAAAGAGATCGAGGCCGTCGCCGCCGCGCTCAACATCACCGTCGACAAGCTGAAAGCGCGCATCGCTGAACTCGCCGAGTTCAACCCGATGCTCGGTCTGCGTGGTTCACGCCTTGCGATCCGCTATCCCGAAATCACCGAGATGCAGGCGCGCGCCATCTTCGAGGCGGCCATCGAAGCCGAGAAGCGTCTCGGCGCGACCGTCGAGCCCGAGATCATGATCCCGCTCGTCGCCTATCGGCGTGAGTTCGACATCCTGGCAGGCATCATCCGCAATGTCGCCGAGACGATCGAGGGCGAAACCGGAAAGCGCCTCACCTACAAGCTCGGCACGATGATCGAGCTGCCGCGCGCCTGCCTCGAAGGATACGAGCTGGCCGAAGGCGAGCACGGCGCCGAGTTCTTCTCATTCGGCACCAATGACCTCACGCAAACCGTGCTCGGGCTCAGCCGAGACGACGCCGCTCCCATCCTTTCCGCCTATGCCACACAAGGCATCTACGAAGCAGACCCATTCGTCTCGATCGATCAGAAGGGCGTCGGCGAACTCGTTCGCCTAGGCGTCGAGCGCGGCAGAAAAGCAAAACCGGGGCTCAAGGTCGGCATCTGCGGCGAGCACGGCGGAGACCCTGCATCCGTCGCATTCTTCCTCGACGCGGGCTTCGACTACGTATCGTGCTCGCCATTCCGCGTGCCGATCGCACGCCTCGCCGCCGCACAGGCCGCCATTCAGGCGCGCCTCAAAAGCTGATCCGACGGATAATTAAATCAGATTGTCACGTTGTTCGGCGCGATCGAGCTCATCAAGGCTGGGGCGGCGCGGACGCGGACCCTGACGCTTGGGCATGAGAAGAAGCCACAGGACAAGCGGCGGCACGATGAAGCACCACGCCATCCAGAAAGAGTAATCGCGGTTCTTCCAACCGGCAACGAAACCGGCCAGCGCAGCGGCCAGGATGGCTGCCAAGCCGTAAATCACGATACCGGTCATCATTGGTGTGTCCTCCCAAAAGCCCCCGACAAATGAGCGACAACTTGGGCGAAATCAAGCGCGGGACATTACGGGTTGGAGAGGCGCAGGAAAAAGCCCGGCTTGCGGTTAACAGGTAAGAACGCTAGGCCGCAAAATCGAGCCCGAGATCGAGAATCGGCGCGGAATGCGTCAGCGCACCGACGGAGATCAGGCCCACACCGGTTTCCGCAATGCCCCTGACCGTATCGAGGTTCACCCCTCCGGACGCCTCCGTGATGACGCGGCCCGCCACCAGCTCCACTGCCTGCCGCAGCACCGTCACATCCATGTTATCGAGCAGCACGGCGTCGATTGGGTGCTTCAGCGCCGCTTTGAGTGATGCCAGATCGTCCACCTCGACTTCGATCTTGACCATGTGCCCCGCATGGACGCGCGCGGCTTCGATCGCAGCTTCCACGCCACCGGCGGCAACGATATGATTGTCCTTGATCAGGATGGCGTCGTAGAGCCCCGAGCGATGGTTGGCCCCGCCACCGCAACGCACGGCATACTTCTCAAACGCGCGAAGACCTGGCGTCGTCTTGCGCGTGTCGATAATGCGCGCACGCGTGCCTACGACCGCATCAACATAGCGTCGCGTCAGGGTCGCAATACCGCTCATGTGGCAAAGAAAATTGAGTGCAACGCGCTCGCCTGTGAGAATGGCGCGCGCTGCTCCCGAAACGCGGGCGACGACAGTGCCCGGCGTCACGCGATCTCCGTCGCGAACAAGCGGCTCGAACACGACAACCGGATCGACGCACCGAAATGCCGCCGCAGCCACGTCGAGCCCAGAAATCACGCCGTCGCGGCGCGCACCGAACGTCGCGACCGCCGTGGCTTGAGCCGGCACGGTCGCGTCAGTCGTGATGTCACCGCGCGAACCCAGATCCTCGCGCAACGCCTCGCTGACGGCGCGCTCGATGAGAACGCGCGGCAAACCGCCGTCGACCCTCGTCTCGCTCACGTGGAAAGCTCCTCGTAGCGGCGAGCTGGTGCGGCCCGCTTGCTGCGGCTGCCGATCGCGCGGATATCGCGCAGCGTGACGGCACTGCGATGCTGAAGCGCGGCCTCATGCTCCGGAAAATCTGAGCGAAAATGCGCGCCGCGACTCTCGGTGCGCAGCAACGCCGAGCCCGTGATGATCTCTGCCGCAAGCGCCATGTTGACGATCACGCGATCCTGACCAGCTTCCTGGCCGATGTCACGGACGATCGCGAGCGCCTGCTCGAGACCCGGGCCGTTCCGCACCACGCCGACATGAGCCGCCATCGTCTGCCGCAAAAGCTGCGAAAGACGCTCGCGGCGACTTGCTTCAATGGAACGCTCCGGGCCGGTGCGGTAGGTGCGAGCGATGGGCCGCACCATCTGCGGCGTCACGAGCCGCTTGATGTCGTCGGCAGCGCGCGCGCCAAGCACGATGGCTTCGAGAAGAGAGTTGGAGGCAAGGCGGTTCGCGCCGTGCAGACCCGTCGACGCCACCTCTCCCACCGCCCAAAGCCCCTCGAGCGACGTGCGCCCCAAAAGGTCGGTCGCCACGCCACCCATATGATAGTGCGCAGCAGGCGCCACCGGGATCGGCTGCATTACGGGATCGATGCCCGCTGCAATGCAATGCGCGTACACGGTCGGGAACGCCGTCGGGAAACGCGCGCCGATCGCAGTTCTGCAATCGAGAAACGCGCCGCGGCCAGCGGCGATCTCCGAAAACACGCCGCGCGCAACCACGTCGCGCGGCCCGAGATCCCCGGCGGGATCAGTCGCCAGCATGAAACGCTCGCCCGCGCTGTTGATCAGCGTCGCGCCCTCGCCGCGCAAGGCCTCGGACGCAAGCGGCGCAGGATCGATTCCGGCGTCGATCGCCGTCGGATGGAACTGCACGAATTCCGCGTCCGCGATGATCGCGCCGGCCCGGGCGGCAAACGCGATGGCTTCGCCGCGCGCGTACATTGGATTGGTGGTGACGGAAAACAGCGCGCCCGCCCCGCCCGTCGCCAGCACCACAGCGCTCGCCGGCATGAAATCGAACGTACTCGCGCCATTTGCGTCCGCGCGAACGAGCCGCACGCCGCTGATGCGATCCGCGTTGCCAGTTCCTGCATCCGAAATCAGATCGAGCGCTTCGTAGCCTTCGAGCACGCGGATCGACGGCGTCGCCTTAACAGCGGCAATCAGCGACTGCATGATGGCAGCGCCAGCGCGATCGCCCGACACGCGAACCACGCGCGGCTCCGAATGCGCCGCTTCCCGCGACAGCACGAAGTGGCCTGCGAGATCGCGGTCGAACGGCACGCCGTAGCGAAGCAGATCCGCGATGCGCTGCGGCGCCTCTGCCGCAACGACATTCGCGACATGCGCATCGACGATGCCGTCTCCGGCCGCGATAGTATCGGCCGCATGACGCTCTGGCGTGTCGCCTTCACCCACCGCAGCCGCGATGCCGCCCTGCGCCCAGACGCTCGATGCGCCTTCGCCGAGCGGCGCCGCCGCAACGACCGTCACGGGCAACGGCGCGAGCCGGAGCGCGGTGAAGAGGCCGGCGAGACCCGCCCCGATCACGACGATATCACCCGCTCCCAGCGCATTGGCGGGATCGGCAAAACCGCGGCTCGAAAGCCGAGTGTGATCGAAGTCCATGGCGGACCTCCCCAGATTGGCGCAGCGAATGCGCGGGCTTTTCGCCCGCGCCTCGCTTAGGCCGAAGCCTCGACCATCCGCTCCACTGCCCGGCGCGCCTTCTCGGCGACGGTCGGATCGACAGTCACCTCGTAGCGGTTGTAGAGCAGCGCCTCGTAGATGTTCTCGAGACTGATACGCTTCATGTGCGGGCACAGATTGCAAGGCCGCACAAACTCGACGTCCTGCACCTCGGCGGCGACGTTCGACGCCATCGAGCATTCGGTGACGAGCACGACCTTCGCGGGCCGCTTCGTCTTCACCCAATCGATCATGGCCGCCGTCGAGCCCGTGAAGTCCGACGCGTTGATCACGTCCGGCGGGCACTCGGGATGCGCAATGATCTTGAGGCCCGGATCGGCCGCACGCATGGCCTCCATCTCCTCGCCGGTGAAGCGCTCATGCACTTCGCACGCACCCTTCCAGGCGATGATCTCGACTTTGGTCTTCGTCTGCACGTACTTGGCGAGGTACTGATCGGGGATCAGCAGCACGCGCGGCGCGCCGAGGCTCTCGACGATCTTCACGGCGTTGGACGACGTGCAGGTGATGTCGCACTCAGCCTTCACAGCCGCGCTCGTGTTCACGTAGGTCACGACCGGCACGCCCGGATAGGCAGCGCGCAGCGCACGCACATCCTCAGGCGTGATCGACGACGCAAGCGAGCAACCCGCGAGCGGATCGGGGATCAGCACAGTCTTGTCCGGACTCAGGAGCTTGGACGTCTCGGCCATGAAGTGCACACCGGCCTGCACGATCACCTTCGCGTCCGTGCGCGCTGCTTCCTTCGCGAGCTGCAGGCTGTCGCCGCGGAAATCGCCGACGCAATGGAAGATCTCCGGCGTCATGTAGTTGTGCGCCAGGATGACCGCGTTGCGCTCTTTCTTGAGCTCGTTGATCGCCTTCACGATGGGCGCGTAGTGCACCCACTCCATCGGCGTCACGACGTGCTTCACGCGCTCGTAAAGGGGCTCCATTTCCCGCTTGAGTGCAGGCGAGAACGCCAGCGGCGGGGTGAGCGGTTCCGCACCGCGCGACCGGGGCGCGCAAGCGTCCCCACGATCGAGAGTGAGAGCCGAATGGGCTGAGTTAAGCGCCATTTTTCACCTCCAGCTATAATATACTCCACTTGAGTATATTAGGGCCCTGAAAAATACCGGCCGCCTTAGGCCAGTCACTCCTACGCACCCTGAACTCGAAAGTTCCCTTTGTTATGCTCGACCAGAGCATTGAGTGCGCATAACGAATCTAGTTGAGATGCCGTCGATTTTCCAGGCCATTGGTGAAATAATTTGCAGCGCCAAACTTCGCAGCGCTGCAGTCATGCATCCGTCGCATACGGAAACTTCAAACACGGACCGCTTTAACGCGCACACCCGGAGCCGGACGCTCCAGTACGACTTCTCGGCGGAAACGGAAAAGCTTCGCGGGCCGTCCGCCCGTTTGCGTCTTCACGTCCCCCGTCGGCTCGACAAGGCCTGCGCTCTCAACCAGCCTGCGGAAGTTCTGCTTGTGCAGATGCGGACCGAGAATAGCTTCGACCGTCTTCTGCAATTCGAACAACGTGAAGTCATCCGGCATAAGTTCGAAAATAACCGGACGATATTTGATCTTCGCGCGCACGCGGCCGATGGCCGTCGCGAGAATGCGCCGGTGATCGAACTTCATCGGCGCACCGAGACGCGGAAGCCCGCTTCCCCACATCGATGCGGCGTCGCGCCCATCGCGGCGCGCCTCTTCGACGAGACCCGCCTCGTAGAGAAGCTCGAACCGGTCGAGAACCTTTTCCTCGTCCCACGCACCGCCGTCGACGCCGAAACAGATGCGAATGCGATCCTCACGCGGAACAGGCTTGCCGCGAGATGCTGGGCTCTGCGCCCATTGCTTGAGACGGGGCTCAATTTCGGATGCCAGAATTTCCGGCCGGCCCTTGCGCCAATCTTCCCACGGGAAGAACTGGTACCAGCTACGCCACGACCCGTGCGAAAGATCGCGTGCGTGTCCTGTTTCCGTAAGCGCGAGATAGCCAATGGACACGACGTGCGGCGAGGCATCGCTCGGCTCCGCATGACGCCCGCGATCGCCGAACGTGTACAACTGCTCGACATAGCCGAGCCCAAGCCCGGTCTGTTCCTCGACCCAAGTTCTGAGGCCGCTCTCGAGTGTGCGATGCGCGATCGGAGAAAACGGACCGAACGGCAATCCATCGATGCCATTGGCTTCCGTCTCATTTCGGATCACGAGAGCGACCGGCTCATCATCAATCACCGCAACGATGGCTGCGTTGAGTCCGATTTCGACGCCTTGAGGCTCGGTGCGTGGTGACACGTGATAGGATGTCCCTGCGTCGGCATCTTCAAGAACCCGACGCTTGAAATTCATGTCTGCAGCCATGGCACAAGCTCTCCTTGTATTGCTTCGCCGGCTAAACTCCGATCATGGCCATTTTTGGGAACCAATCGAGTGAGTTTTTATTCCATGTCGTTGGAATAATTTTCAAATCACGAAACGTTCTCACGCAGAGTGCGTCATCATTTCGGCATGAAATGCGAGAAACGTCCGAGAAACAGCCGCTGAGCGTCGGCTGCGGGCATCGGCGCAAGAGCAAGCAGCCGTTGCGTCAGCGTCAAATTCGTTTCTTCCGGCTTACCGAAAAAAGAGAGCGCTTCTTCTCGCGAAAAGCCCGCGAGAAGCGTCGCTTCATAAAATGCGGCGATTCGATCCGCGTTCTTGATCGCCGAAGAGATTGCGTCTGGAAGTCTCGTCGGCAAACCGAAACGCACGTGAATGGCCTCGAGAAGTTTCAGCTCGAAGGACTTGTAGTCGAGTCCGATTGCCGTTTTGAACGGGCTGATCAGGTCACCGATCACATACTCGGCCGCATCATGCAGAAGAGCCGCGAGGTGCCACGTGTCCGGCCAGTCCGGATGCAACGCGGACGTGATGTCCTCCACCACCAGCACGTGCTGCGCGACAGAAAACGCATGCGCCCCGTGCGTCTGACCGTTCCAGCGCGCAACGCGTGCCAGACCGTGCGCGATGTCCTCGATTTCGATATCGGCGGGGTCCGGATTGAGGAGGTCGAGCCGGCGTCCCGACAGCATGCGCTGCCAGGCTCGCGGCGGCGCATCGAAAACGGATTTAGCTTTGTCGCCGCTCATGGTCAGGTCGTCGGAACTTGGAACGCGCGTTGCAGCTTGGCACATGCAGCATGACGCGGACACCCGACGAGATGATCATTGACCATGCCCGTGGACTGCATGAACGCATAGACCGTGGTCGGCCCGACGAACCGAAAGTCTGCCTTCTTGAGCGCCTTGGAAATACGCAGCGACACGTCCGTGGTCGCCGGCACATCGCCCACAGCCTCGGCGCGATTGATGATCGGCTTGCCGCCCGCATGCTGCCATAGGAACGAAGCGAGCGTCTGCGACTTGGCGAGCGTGAGATAGGCTTTCGCGTTGTCGATCGTCGCCTCGACCTTCATGCGGTTGCGCACGATCCCCTCATCCGCCATCAGCCGTGCGACATCCTTTTCGGTATATCGCGCGATGCGCGCCGGATCGAAGTCATGAAACGCACGACGGAAGTTCTCGCGCTTACGCAGAATCGTGATCCACGACAGCCCGGCCTGAAATCCTTCGAGCACGAGCTTCTCGAACAAACGGTGCTCGTCGGTGTGAGGAACGCCCCATTCTTCATCATGGTAGCGCACATAAAGCGGGTCGTTGCCGGCCCACGGACAGCGCTCAATGTTGTGAGCTGCACGCGACGTCATCCCGCCACTCCGATCTCGAATGTCGCAAACGGTGGCACCTCGACCGTCAATGGCACGCCGCCCGTCGTGATCGCAATGCCGTCGCGGCGCGCCTCCGCCACTCTGTCGAGCTTCAGAAGTGCGAGCCCCAGCGCGTCGGCAACCGAGCCAAGCCGTCCGATCTCGACATCGCCCGCGAGAACAGGGATCGGCCCTGCCGGCAGCGGCACATCTCCGACCACGGGAACGACGCGCTTCCGCACCGTTGTCCGGTGCTGCATGCGCGACACCACCTCTTGCCCGACGAAGCAACCCTTGGAAAAAGAGACGCCATGAAGCTGGTCGAGGAGCGCTTCATGCGGGAACGTATCCCCGAATACGAAGTCGCGCCCACCTTCCGGCACACCGAGCCCGACGCGGTGCGCGTGATAGGCCTCGGCAGGCGCACGCTCCGCGTCGACCGACGCCAGCACGTCGGCCATGCTGCCGCTCTCCACCAGAGCGCGAATGCCGAGCGGTGCAAAGCGCGGATCGGCGAAAGCATGTGCACCGACCGCAGCGCTGAACGAAACCGAATGCGGTCCCCACAGCGCGGCCACGACATGAGTTTCCGAAACGTCGCGGATCTCGACTTCGGCCCTGAGCTTGTAGAGCGTCAGCCGCTTGGCGAGATCAGAGGACTTGTCCCGCGCCGTCTCGAGCAGAAATCCATCCGCCGTCCGGACGACGAAGAAATCGAACAGGATCTTGCCTTGCGGCGAAAGAAGCGCCGCGTAGAGCGCGGGCGCATTGCCGGCCAGAGCGCTGCCAAGAAGCGACATGTCGTTGGTGATGAGCCCGGCGAGCAGCTTCTCGGCGTCGCCCCCGCGAACGGAGACGGCGCCGCGATCCTCGAGCAGGCTTAGATAAGGTTTTGCGGCCGTCATTCCCATGACCTTCGATACGCGATGCCGCAAACCTTGGACTACCGTGCGCGACGGCCGCCGGCCGCACGCTTCTTCGGGGGCTCCTTTTCGCCGGCGCCGGATTTGGCGGGGATGTGAGCCACCTTGTCGGCCTGAGCGCCCTTCGCGGTGATGGGTCTCTGGCAAGCGAGATCCGCCACGGCGTCGATGTCGTAAAAGCGCGTCGACTCCATCAGCATCCGGCACTCGGTCCAGAGATCGCCGTCTACCATCGGCATGAAGAGATCATGCACGTTGTCGACGCCGAGGTAGCACCGCACGCCGGCTTCGCGAAGCTTGACGTAAGGCGCGATCGAGTTGTGCAGCGGAGCCGTCATCGGCAGCTGCTTCATGCTGAGAGCGGCAGACGGGCAGATAATGATGCCCATGTCCGCTTCCTTGACCTTCTCGATGATGCGGTCCTGCTCGCGATCGTCCTTCGCCGAGAGCGAGATCGCATGCACGCCGAACACGCGCCCCTGCATCCCGTGCTCGATGGTCTTCTCGGCCAGAAGCTCCGTCTCGTTCTCGAGCGGATTGTTCTCCTGGTCGATATGCACGTCCACCGGCTTGCCGAGCTTCTTCGCGAGCTTGAGGATCACGTCGAGGTGCTTCTCGGGCGTCGGACGGTCGCGGGAGGGCAGGCCGCCGCAGTAGTCGGCAAGCTCGCACGCTTCCGCGTATTGCGCGAAGGAAGCCGGATCGAGCACGCCTTGCAGAGGCTGCACGCCGACTTCGAACTGGATGCGATCCTTGTAGCGCTTCTTGACCTCGAGCGCCGCTTTGATCGGCAGCAGCCCTACCGTGCTGTCCGCGTCCACCATCGTCCGGCAGTAGGTTGCCCCCTGCTGGATCATCATTTCGAGGCCACGGCTGATGCGCTCGACGAGATCGTCGTGCGTGTAGTTTTCCTTGAGGTACCGATAGAGCTCCCACTTCTTCTGCATGTCGACTTGGCTCAGGCGCAGGTTCTCGTTCGTGATGAGATACGCCTTGTCGAAATGCGCGTGGTGATTGGCGAGGCCGCCTTGCTTCTCTGCAGCCTGCAGGAAGCGCAGGCGCAGGTTCCAGGGCTCGCTGTCGTCGGCAAGACGATAGCGGTAGGTCCCGCGCTCCGCGTCGATAATGATCTGCTCGAGCGTGGCAATGCCGACATCCGCGTCCGTGATGAGCGGAATACCGTTCTCGATCGAGAGCTTGCGGATGAGCTTCGCATCCGAGCTTTCGTCGTAGTCTTCGTCGCCCGTCAGCACGTTGATGACGAGATCGAAGCGGTTCGCTTTGAGGAACGAGAGGATGTTGGGCGAGCGCCCGTCCGTGATCTTGTGGATCTCGGTGCTCTTGATGCCGTGCTCGTTGAAGAACCTATAGGTTCCCGGCGTCGCGTAGAGTTCGACGTCGAGAGTGAGAATACGCCGCACAGCCGGCAGCATGCGTTTTTTGTCTTCGGGACGCCCGGCGCTAATCAGCAGGCTTTTCCGGCGCTGCCGACCGAGAAGCTTCAGGTTGAAGGCCAGAAGCTCAAGAGAAATCGCGTTATTGCTCATTGTCCTGACCTCGTTTTTGTCGATAAGCGCACTCGGCGCGCGTTAACCCGCAGGACACGCCCGCGTGGTGGTCAGAATCGCACGCTATTCGAGTTTGCGCCTCGGCACCACCGGATTACGCCGCTCATCCACGGCCGTCCGGCGAAACCTGCTCATTGGCACCGTCTATACGCGAAGCACGGCGGGCGAGAAAAGCCCTGCCGTGCCCGTTGTTACAATCGCCGCAGCCGGCGAAATGGTCTGCCGGCTGCCGGTCAGCTCTGGCGAGCCGTCAGATGCCCTGCCCCGTCGAAGACGGCTGCTGGTCCTGTGCCGGAGACGTACCCGGCTGAGCGGCCGAAGGAGCATCGCCAGCCGGCGTATCTGCGCCCGCAGGCGGCGTGGCCTGCTCTGCCGGTGCCTGCTTTACTTCCTGAACCTTCGGAGCCGACGGCGGCATGATCGTGCCGGATTTCGGCAGGCGCCGCATGACATAGACGGTTGTGCCCGGGCCCACATGATCGGCCAGATGCACAACATCGGAGTTGTGCATGCGGAAGCATCCCGACGACGAAGCCGACCCGATCGACTTCGAGTCGTTCGTTCCATGGATGCGATAAAGCGTGTTGCCGAGATAGATCGCCTTCGCGCCGAGCGGGTTGCGAAGACCACCCGTCATCTTGAGCGGCAGACCACCCTTGCGCGCGTGCATTTCCTTGGGCGGGATCCAATCCGGCCAATCGACGATGCGCGAGACTTTCTCGACGCCCGTCCACGCGAAGCCCTGCTTACCAACGGCGATCGGGTACATGTACGCGCTATTGCCCGACAACGTGTAATAGAGCTTGCGCCCTTGGGTATCGATCACGACCGAGCCCGCCGAAAAACCGTTGGCGAACGAAACGGTCTGCGGGGTTCTGGGCGAAATCGAAGGCTTGCCGCCGCCGGAGGAAAGCCCGGGCGAGTTCGCGATGGCCGGCGGCGCGCCGAGGTACGAGGGCTTCGAAGCGCGGGGCGGCGCGTCGCCCCACATACCCCACGGGGTGAGACCCTGAGCTGATGCAGCCGAGCCAAAGCCGAACACGGCAAAGCTCGCGCTGAGCGCGAACGCAAAACCACTGAGACGCAACATGACCACAAACCTTCTACGACGAGCGATCTGGGAGCCACCGGGGGGAGGTGGGCACCCTAGAATTTGGGCGCACTATATCCATCTTGCTAGTCCCGTACAGCCATCGGGTGGAAGTTACTGATAACAAATGGCTTAGAGGCAGTTTTCACCAAGATCCCCCTCGAACGGCTTGTTCGAGACCAACCATTGTCTGTGCTGGCACTCCGGAGGGCGTTAAGGGAACTTCGAAGGCCATGATGCCGTTCCGCGAAGGACGGTGGAGGAAACAATGTCGAACCGAAAACTCAACCCTAACAAAATCCCTGAAGCGCACGTCGAAGAAGACAAGAACACACCTGGCGACGACACCGGCGATCAGAGTGAAAACATCGTGCGAGGTGAAGTGCCGGCCCCCGTCACTCCGGCCGAAGCGCGCAAGCATCCAAAACGCGACAAGTCCAAACCGCGCGGATGATCAATCGAGCTTTTTGCTAAAATGCGAACAACGCCTGGGCGAGGATACCTAAGCAAGCGCGATCCTCTACCGCTCCCGGAACGCGCGTGCGAACTGATCGGCGATGGGTTTCGCGAAGTAGGCGAGCGCGGTGCGATCGCTGGTCTTGATGTGCACCTCGACAGGCATACCGGGGAGCAGCGTAAGACCTGCGAGCTTCTGCTTCGCGTCGTCGGTCAGCGCTAAGCGCACACTGTAATACGCGATCTCCCCCGCGCCTCGCGCACCGGGCTCGACGACGAGATCGGCCGAAACGCGCGTCACCGTCGCCGTGACCTCCGGCGTCGTGCGGTGGTTGAAGGCGCTGAAACGCACGAACGCGGGCTGCCCGAGGCTCAGCTGATCGATATCCTGTGGCGAGACCTTGGCGTCGATCACAAGCTTGTCCGCTTCCGGCACGATCAGCATGAGAGGCTCACTCGGATTAATGACGCCGCCGATCGTGTGCACGCTCATCTGGTGCACGGTGCCGGACTGCGGCGCCTTGATCGCCGTCCTCGTGAGTTGATCCTCGGCCGCGACACGACGTTCCGAAAGCTCCGCCTCTCGGCCCTGCTGATCGCGCAGATCCTTGCCGACCTCTGTCTGAAGCTCCTGGCCGATCTGCAGAATCTGAAGCTCGATTTCCGCGATCTTGCCCTTGGACTGTGCGATGCCCGCCGTCACCTGCGCGAGATCACCTTCGAGCTGCGCCACCGTGCGCCGTGCCGCCGTCAGACGTGGCGTGCTCACGAGGTTCTTGTGGTCGAGCTCATCCAGCCCGACAAGCTCGGCCTTGGCATAACCGAGCTCCTTCGACCGCGCGCTGAACTGCGCTTCGAGGCCTTTCACTTCCTCATGGAGCTGCGTGATGCGCTCGCGGAGCTGCGATTTCAGCCCCTCGCGGGCGTTGCGCCGGCTGGTGAACAGCTTCGTTTCGCTGTCGAGGGTCTCCGCGAGAACCGGATCGTCTTTGCGCGAGATCAGATCCGGATCGAACGCGATCTCGGCTTTGTCGTCACGCTCGGCTTTGAGGCGCGCTTGCCTGACGGTCGTCTCATCGAGCAGCTTGGTGACCATCTTGAGGTTGGCGCGCAAGACCGTTTCGTCGAGCATGACGACGGTATCGCCGGCTTTCACGCGCTGCCCGTCCTTGACGTAGATCGCACCGATGACGCCGCCGGTCGGATGTTGCACCTTCTTGACGCTGCTATCGACCACGATGTTGCCACTCGCCATGACGGCGCCGGAAATCTCCGCCGTGTGCGCCCAGACGCCGATGCCACCCACGAGGAGCGCCATCACGAACACGCCCGTCATCAGATAACCGCGCACGTCCTGCAACAACGACGGGCTCTTACCTTTCTCGATCGCGGTCATGGCGCGCTCCCACTCGTCGTCTGACCGCCGTCGACAACGGTCAACAATTCCGGATTGGCCGCGCGCGGCGGCGCGGGTGTGGGCGGCGAGGCGGGGCGTGCGCCTGCGGGCTGCATGCCGCGCAGCACGGACTTCAGCACCTCGTCACGCGGCCCGAAGGCCTGCACCTGCCCCTTGGCGAGAGCGAGCACCTTGTCGAGACCTGCGAGCGCCGACGGCCGGTGCGCCACCACGATCACGATACCGCCGCGCTGGCGAACCGAGAGGATGGCTTCCGTCAGCGCCGTGTCACCTTGCGTATCAAGGTTGGAGTTAGGCTCATCGAGCACGACCAGGAACGGATCGCCGTAGAGCGCGCGCGCGAGTCCGATGCGCTGTCTCTGCCCGGCGGAGAGCTTCGCGCCACCTTCACCGATCCGCGTCTGATAGCCGTCGGGCATGTGCACGATCATATCGTGCACGCCCGCAGTCTTGGCGGCCGCCACCACGGCGTCGCTCGGCGGATTGGGATCAAGCCGCGCGATGTTCTCCGCGATGGTGCCGTCGAAGAGTTCGATGTCCTGCGGCAGATATCCAATGTCGCGGCCGAGAGCGGCGGGCGCCCATTGATCGAGCGTGGCACCATCGAGCCGTACGCCACCACCTCTCGGAAGAGGCTGCCAGACGCCGACCAGTGTCCGCACGAGCGTGGATTTTCCAGCCGCACTCGGACCGATGATGCCGAGCCCCTCGCCGCCTCTCACCTCGAACGACACGCCGAGCAGCGTCGGCTGCGAAGAGCCGGGCGGCGCCACGGACACATCCTGCACCGCGAGGCGCTCTTTCGGGCGCGGCAGTGCAATTTGGATCTCCTGCTCCGGCAGAGCCGCGAGTAGGCCGTCGAGCCGCGCCATGCTCTGGCGCATGCCGACGAAGCCCTTCCAGTGCGCAATCGCAAGTTCGATCGGCGCCAGTGCCCGCGACAGAATGATCGAGCAGGCAATCAGCGAGCCTGCCGACAGCTCGCCCTTGATGGTAAGATAGGCGCCGAGACCGAGAATGCCCGATTGCAGCAAGAGCCGCAGCACCTTCGATACGCTACCGATACCGTTCGAGGCATCGCTGATGGCCATCTGGTCGCCAACGTACTTTTCGTTGAGCCTCTCCCAGCGATCGATGCTGCGCTGATCGAAGCCCATGGCGCGCACCACTTCGGCGTTGCGGCGGGCGGATTCGCCAAACGCAAGCCGCGCCGAGCCGCTCTTCGCCGACTCTCGCGTCGGCCCCTTTGTGCGCACTTCCGTCAGCACGGTCAGCACGACGAGCATGAGCGCTGCGCCGATAGCGAACGCGCCGAGCACCTGGTGCAGAAGATAAATGATTGCGACGTAGATCGGCAGCCACGGCATATCGAACAGCGCCGTGGGGCCGAGCCCGGAGAGGAACGAGCGGACCTGATCGAGATCGCGTATGGGCTGCATCGCGTCGGCGGATCGCGCTTTGAGCGGCACCCAGAGCACCGCTTGCATGACGCGGGCGCGCAACTGCCGGTCGATGCTGACACCGATCCGGGAGAGCGCGCGCACGCGCGTAAAATCCAGCGCGCCGTAAGCGGCGTACAGCAGCGCCAGCAGAACCGTGATGCCGACGAGCGTCGGAATGCTGCGCGATGGCAGCACCCGGTCGTACACCTGCAGCATGTAGAACGAGCCGGTCAGAACCAGGGCGTTGATCACCGCCGAAAATAGACCCACAGCCAGAAACGCGAACCACGCCCTGGCAATCGCTTTACGTATCGTCACTGCTGACCGCTCATCGTCACGCTACATTCAGGCCGGATGCTTAGAGCCGTTCCGATTGTATGGGGCTCTCGGAACGGCTCCAGGCTTTCTCTGAATTATCCTTTTTAAGGCGAGCCCGGCGAAGCCCTAAGCCGCCGCCGGGTCCTTCTGCTTGATGTGGATCTCGCCGACCTTGGCTTTGCCGTCCTGGCCGCGGATGCGCATCTTCGGTGCGCGATCCTTGAACACGGTCTTGGTCAGCTGCTCCATGAGGCCGCCGAGGATTTTCGGTTCGCCAACGGTATGGATGACCCACGGAATGTCACCCGAGCGCCATTCAGCGGGCGCGAGACGGATCGGGCCTGCTTCCTGCGCCGAGAGCCGCTGATCGACCTCGGGAGATACGAGCGCCCAGAGGATGGCGCCGACCGGCACCACAAGACCGTTCGACTTCGATTGGGCTTCGGCGAGCGCGAACTGACCGAGGCTTACGGCAGGAGCGACAAGCCAATCGAGATCCGCAATGCAAAGTGCTGCTCGGCCGGCGAGCGGCTCATCAGAAGCGCGATCTCACCGAACGAAGCCGCCATCCGCTTCGAGGCGGCCGCGCGCTTCTTGGCTTCCTCGGCATCGAGCACCACGGGAGCGGGAGCGGCCGGGGCTGCAGCGTTGCCCTCGGGCTTAGCGGTTTCAGGCTTAGCAGCGGCTGTCTCGACAGGTCCGGCAGCGCCGTTCTTAGCAGCGGCGGCAGTTTCGTCCTGAGGCTTCTTGAAGAACATTGAGGGGCGTCTCCTTGGGGTCTCGGTTTGTTTTGGTCGTTTGAGGTCCGGCCGCTTTGTGCGAAGCGGCCGGACCTGGTCTTCTGCGTGGCTACAAAACCTAGAGCGAGGTCGCGCTCTAAAGGATGAAGTCGGAGGCGGCGATGGTCGCCACCTTGACGTGGATCTCGAAGTCGGCAACGCCGTCGCCGTCGACGTCGCCCTGCACGAAGACCTCGGACCCGAGATCGCTGAAGCGGAGCTGGCCTGCGCTACCGCTGAACGCCTTGGTGCCGAACCACGTGAACGCGTCGTTGGCCGACGTCGCCTCCCTGGCATCGATTGCCGACAGGTCGATCTTGTCTTGGCCGCGTACGAAGTCGGTGATGACGTCGCGGGCAGAGCCGACCGCCGAGTCCGCGATGTCGTTGAACACGAACACGTCGCGGCCGGCACCGCCTCTCAGCACGTCGCGGCCGAGACCGCCGTCGAGACGATCGTTGCCAGCCCCACCCAGCAGCGTATCGTTGCCACCCTGGCCGAAGAGCTGGTCATTGCCCGTCCCGCCGTCCAGCGTGTCGTTGCCGTCGCCGCCATAGAGCCGGTCATTCCCCGCGCCGCCTGCGAGCGTGTTGTTACCGGAGTTGCCGATCAGCAGGTTGTTGCTCGCGTTGCCGGTGCCGTTGATGTCGCCGGTGCCCTGCAGCATCAGGTATTCGACGTTGGCCGCCAGCGTGTGGCTGACCGACGCCCAGACGGTATCCGTTCCCTGACCGGCCTTCTCGATCACCTTGTCGCCGGAGCTGTCGACAATGTAGACGTCGTTGCCCTTGCCACCCGCGAACGTGTCCGAGCCGCCGTGGCCGTCGAACTGGTCGTTGCCCGCGGTGCCGGTGAGCGAGTTGTTGCCCGAGTTGCCGTGGATCATCGTCAGACCCGCGACATCCGAGACCGCCAGCTTGTAGGTGGCGCTGGTGTGGTCGGGCGTGCCTGCGATCGTCGCGTCATCGACGGTGACCGCCACATCGAGCGTGGTCATCGTACGGGCGTCAAGCGCAACACCGGCCTTGAGGAACAAGGCCATGCCGATGAT